>Ga0302326_10000143_pt1 | contig 196717 bp, 162 predicted proteins | sample Palsa_T0_3_FD_202264 | JGI IMG/M metagenome (GOLD analysis project Ga0302326, IMG submission 202264) | Peat permafrost microbial communities from Stordalen Mire near Abisko, Sweden - Palsa_T0_3 | ecosystem: Environmental > Terrestrial > Soil > Palsa > Peat permafrost | place: Sweden: Abisko...
TAAAAATGTTCTATATGGGGTAATACAGAAATTGATAGCTCCGATTCGGATCAACTCTCGTACACAGAATGACTTAGGTTCGGCCGTCGCTCAGGGGATTCTAACGTTCCGAGTAAACTCCCGCTAGGAAGCGGTCTACGGCCTGAAAGAAGCCGTCCGGATCGTCCAGCATAACAAAGTGCCGCGCGGTGTCCTCCAGGACGAAGTCGTAGTGGCCGAGCTTCGCGTATTGCGCGCGGAAGTTCTTCTCGACCTGTTCGCGAGTGGCGTATTGTTTGTACCCGATCCAGGTCCCAATCACCAGAGTCGGTGACGTAATCTTGTCCAAATTGGCGCGCAGATCGGTAGTCATCATCTCGTACAGAGCGTCGCCCATGGCCGCGCGGTCGGATTTATGGCTCCAGCCCACGATCATCTCGACGTCTTCCGGTTTGGTGGCCATGGCCTTGATGGCGGTCTCGGTTCTCTTGTCGCTCTCCTCGTTGGGCGGGCCGCTGTACATCTTGCGCATCTGCTCGGCCGGCGTCTTCATGCTCTCGGCGGTCGCGGCTGGGTTCATGACGGCGGCCAGGAATGGCAGCGAGTCCACAATCACGAGCGGCCCCACCATTCGAGGCTCCTGCTCGGCCAGCCACAGCGCCATAAAGCCGCCCAGGCTATGGCCGACGATGACCGGCTTATCCATCTTCTTCTCGCGGATGTAGGCGGCCAGGTCCTTGCGAACAGTTTCGAGAAGGGGCGCATCGATGCGCGGCTCTCCGGCGAAACCCGCGAGCGTGAGCACGTGGCATTCATATCTGTCCTTGTAACGCGCCACGGTGCTATCCCAGGTTGCGCCGGAAGAAGCAAAGCCCGGAATCAGGATCATGGGCTTGCCCCTGCCGGTAACCTCGACGTGGAACGATGGCGGGCTGCCGGGCAGCGCCGGCACCGCCAGCAGCGCTCCTAAAACCAGCCATTTCAGTTGCAGAGTGAGACGACGTTTGGTCATGAGTATTGGCTCCTGAAACCACTCTACGTTGCGGCCCCCGCGCGGCGGTAGAGATTGGTTTGAGCGGTCAGGATTGCGGATGAGCAGCCGGATCCGGTGCGTTTCTCTTCAGCACATAGCGCTTGCCGCGCCACTCGATGCGGTTGCCGAACGCCGAAGCGGCCAGCGCGGCGAGCCAGACCCAGGTGGCCAGCGGAACCCACAAGGTATGCACCCAGGCGTGCCGGTCGAACCACGCTTTGTACTCCGGAAGCTCGGCTTTGGCCAGCGTGGCGCGGTTGGCGCCCTTGAGCATACCAGGCGAAAGCTGCGCGATGAGCGCCCATTCGGCGGCGCGGTGGCCGTGGATCGAAGCAATGACGGCGGCGGCCATGCCCCCGCAGTAGAAGAAATGGGCCGCCAGCGCCGTCCACCAGAGCCGTGGCCGATAGACGCGGGTGATGAGCAGTTGGCGGCGCGCCCAGGCCAGGAAATCGCGGCCGCTGGTTCGGCCGCCGGAAACGGCCATGGCCCCGGGAGCGAAGACGATGTCGAGGCCGGCGCGTTTAACGGCGGCGCTCAACGCGTAGTCGTCGCTGACGGTATGCCGCCAGAAGTCCGGAACGCGGATGGCATAAAATGTTTCGCGGCGAATAGCCATCGATCCGCCCCAGGCGAAGGTATTCGGACCGGGCCCAAAGGCTCCGGCGATGACCGCATCCCAGACGCCGCGCAGAAGCGACCAAAAATCGGGCGGCTCCGGCGCGTACCAGCGATATCCGGTGCTGGCGCCTGTGCGATCGTCGGCGAGGGGCGCCACCAGTGCGCGTAGCCAGTCGCGCGAGACGCGGCCATCGGAATCCGCGAAAGCGAAGACACGCGAGCTTTGGCGGGCGAATCGCGCGGCGGTCCGTAAATTCAGGACCTTTTCGCCGGTATCGCTTTCGGCGGTATGGGCCAGCACGATGCGGACGGGCTGCGGCAGTACCGCGGCGGGGATATCGGCGGCGGAATGCGCGACGATGATCAACTCATAATCGGGATAATCCTGCGCGGCCAGCGCCGCCAGGTTTTCGCGCAGACCGTGATCGGGACCCTTGACCGGAACGATCACGGTGGCGATGGGTAATCCGGTGGCACGCGGCTGCCCGAGACGCTCCGCGACGTAGGCCGCGCGCTTTCGTTCGCCGCGTAGGGAGAGGAAAGCGAGCAGCAGCGCGGGACCGGTGAAGAACCAGAACCAGAACACGGCCGCGCCGCTACTTCGGGCTCTTGGCTTTCGCCCTCTTGGGCTTGGCCGCTTCTTTCTTAGGCGGGGCCTTCTTAGGCGGTGCTTCCGCTTTAGGCGGTGCTTCCGCTTTAGGCGCCGGCGGAGGATCCGGGATGACAGCCTGCGGCGCCACTTTGGCCAGCACTTCGTTGAAAAGGGTCTGCTTGCGCGGATCTATCTTAGGCGGAGGCGGCAGCTCGTGACGGTAATCGTGATCGCTATGACACGTCCGGCAGCGCACCTTGGCCGGCTCTCCACTTATCATGGACACAACCGCGTGGTTCATGATGCGCTTGCACTTGATGCAATAGTCGTCGATGATGTCGCCTAAACGAACTTCCGGCATTTGCCCTCCCGTTTCTAAATCTGAGCCGCGTTCTCCGGCTCCGAGGCGGCCGGCGCCGACTTCGTTTCCGGAACCAGCCAACTGGCGGACTCGAAGCCCACGTATTTGCAGATGCGCAGCGCGCCGCTCTCCGCCTCCAGCAGATCGCCGACGGCCAACGGGCGCTCGGAGGCGCGCAGGCGGCTCCACGCATCGTATTCGCTGGCCGCTTCGATTTCACCATCCGGCGCGTAATCCTTAGCCTTCACGCTGGCCGCGCCGGAAACGTGCGGCGCCCAGCGGAACTGCTGCCGCGGTGAATCGTTCATTCGGTAGACCCGATACTTTGGCATAGAATCACCTATTTTAGACGAAACGGCCGAGCATGGCTGTAAGTGCCGGGCTGTCGTGCGGACTATCGATGAGGGCCTGGGCATCGGCCCGGCCGCGCGCGATCCAGCGCCGGACGGTTTCGGGGCTCCAGGTGATAGCGTCGTGCAGCCTGCCCAGCGGGGGTTCGGGAACCACCCGCAGCACTTCGATGCCCGGGGATTGTGGCTCGCGCGGGGCCAGCAGGCGCACCATCCGGACGCCCGCGCGAAGTGCCGTCAGGGGCTTGTTGGGCAAGACATTCACGGCGATCGCGCAATCCGCGCCCAGGCGTGACGCGGCCCATATGGGCAGCACACTGAGCAGGCCGCCATCGCAGTAGGATCGCCCGCCAATGCGCACGGGCGGATATCCCACCGGCACGGCACAGGACGCCAGGATATGCTGCCAGGTGACGTCGGGAGTCTGGAAGATCCGCGGGCGGAGGCGCGGCAATTCAGTGACAGTGAGCGCGAAAGGCACCCGCGGCGTGTAGTTGGAGGCCATCTCCTGGATCATCTGCTGGAGCGGCTGGGGATCGAAAAACGTCTGCCAGAGGCGTCGCCGCGTATGCGGCCTCATCAGCTCGGCGCAACGCGGATCGAGCCACGTGCGTGCCAGTTCATCGCCGGAGATGCCGCCGGCGATGGCCCAGCCGTTGATGGAACCTACCGAGCAGCCGACCACGATGTCAGGCCGGAAGACGGGACGGAGGGCCTGCCAGACACCCGCTTGGTAGGCGCCAAACATGCCTCCGGCGGAAAGTACGAGTGCGGTTTTCACGTATCTATGGTAACGTCTGCGACGAAAGGGCGATACTGATGGAATGGCATTCGTATTTCGGCCTTCGGATTACGGTCCAGAGGTGGATGAGATCCTGAGACTGGACGGCAACGGCGAGCGGCTCATGCCGCTGGCGATGGAGCGCTGTTCATCGGAAGCGGCGTGCGAACGGCTGCGGGGCGTCTCCGCGAGCCGGCTGTTTCCGCAAGCGCGCGCGCCTGAAGCGGCCCTGAGCGGCCTCTACGTGTACTTTTCGTGCTTCGAGGGGGCGCACACGATCGCGCAGGATATCTCGACCATGGAAGGCAGCTACTGGCACGCCATTGTGCATCGGCAGGAGCCGGATGCGGGGAATGCCGCTTACTGGTTTCGGCAAGTGGGCGCGCATCCGATCTTCGCCGCGCTGGCCGAGGCGGCACGCCGCCCGGCGCCGTGGGACCCATTCGCGTTCATCGATATGTGCGAGCAGGCGGCGCCAGCCTGGCTCGGAGCTGGAGGCCAGCGCGCGGGCTATCCAGCGCGTGGAGTGGCAGATGCTGTTCGACTATTGCGCACGCGCGGCTTAACGCTTCGCCGCCGCGCCAACGGCGGCGGGAATGGTGATGTCGATGTTAGTAACCGGGCCAAAACCGGAAAGCGGCTTGTCGAAGTCCGCTGCCTTGCCCACCACCAGGATGGCCAAACGGTCCTTGTGGACATACTTATCGGCCACCCGCGCCACATCCTCCCGCGTCACTTTTTCGATGCCCGTGCGGTATCGCTCCAGGAAGTCCGCCGGATAACCGTAGTACTCGTAAGCCATCCTCTCTTGCAGTACCTTGTCCTTGGAGTCAAAGCGGAAGACAAACGAATTCAGAATGGCCGCCTTCGCCTTGGTCAGTTCCGCCGGCGTCGCCGGATCCGTCTTCAGGGCATCCAGCTCCACATTGAAAGCGTCGATCGCGGCGGCGGTGGTGACGCTTTTCGTTCCCATGAACAAGCGCAGGATGCCCGGGTGGTCGTATTCGGTCCCCAATCCCCCACCCACCGCATAAGCGAGTCCTTTCTTGGAACGGATGTTAGAGAACAGACGCGATGTCATTGAGCCACCGAAGAACTGGTTGAAGACCTCTATTGCATAATAGTCGGGATTATCTCGCGTGGTCCCAAGGTCGACCATCTGCACGGTACTGGCAGTCACGTCGTCCTTGGCTACAAAGTAGATGCCCGGCTTCGGGGCTTTGAAGGGGATCTGGCTCTTCGGGGCCGCCGGGCCTTTCGGCCAGGAGTCAAACGTCTCTCGCAGCTTGGTTTCCATTTGTTGCGAATCGAAATGGCCCGAAATCCCGAGAATAATGTTATTGGGATGCACGTATTTCCGATGCCAGTTCAGTAAGTCCTCGCGCGAAACGGCCGCCACGGTGGCGTACTCGGCCACGCGCGCGTAAGGCGACTCCGGGCCGTACACCAGTTTGGACGACTCGCGGAACGCGATCTGAAAAGGATTGTCATTCCGCCTGGAGATATTGGTATTCACCTGGTTCTGGGCGAGTGTCAGCTTGTCTTCGCGAAACTCCGGTTCGCGCAGCAACTCGACGAAGACCTTAAAGACGTCATCCCGGCTATCCATCAGACAGTCCCAGGTGATACTGGTGAAATCGCGCCCGCCGGACGTCTCGACCTTGGCGGCGCGCGCCTCCAGATAATCGTCAAGCTGATCGCCCGTCTTGCTTTTTGTGCCACCCGTGCGCCACACCTGCCCATAGATATCGACCAAGCCGACTTTCTCCGCCGGTTCGTCGCGCGAGCCGCCGCGAATCTGAGCGGTCCCCCGAATCAGGGGCAGCTCGGCATCTTCCTGTAGAAAGATCACCATGCCGTTCGAGAGCTCAATCCGCTTCGGAGTCTCGGGATGAAAGGCGTGCAGCGGCGGCGCCTGAATTTGTTTCAGATCGGTCACCTGGCCGAGGGCGGTTGACGCGCCGCTCACGAGCGAAACGGATAGAGCGAGAAGGGAAATCGCTGCGCGTTGCGGGCTCATTACTTGTTCTCCTTTCCGGCGGCAGGCGCCGCCGCGGCGAGTTGGGTCGACTCGAGCATGCCGACCGTCCGGTTGGACTCAAGGAACGTCGCGTTTGCCACGCGGCGGATGTCTGCCTTGCTCACTTTGTCAATTTCGTCCACATGGCGGAAGAGCCCCCTCCAGTCGCCATAGAGCGATTGCGCGCTTCCCAGTTGGAAAGCAAGACCCTGGTTGTCACCCAGTCCTCGGATCAGGTCCGTCTTGGCGCGCGTCTTGACCATCAGCAGTTCGTCGTCCGTGATGTCCTGCGTCTTGACCCGCTCGATCTCCATGTGAATTGCGTCGCGCGTCTCCTGCGGCGTGTGACCCGGAGTCGAGATGGCGAAGAACACGAACAGATTCGGATACTTCGCGCCTGGGAATCCGTTGAAGCCGCCTGAAAACGCCGCAATTTGCTTGTCCCGCACCAGCGACCGGTAAAGCCTGGACGTGCGGCCGTTGGACATCAGGTCCTGCAGCGCATCGTATACGGCGTCATCTTTATCGCGCGCGCCGGGCTTGTGATAGCCTTCGATGAAGATGGGCTGCGACGCCTCGTGTAGAATGACAATCCTCTCCGCATTCTGCGGCGGCTCTACCGTGCGGAGCGGTTCCGGCCTGGGCCCCGCCGGCAGCCGGCCGAAATACTTCTCCACCATCGGCAGGACCTCGCTCGCCTTCACGTCGCCCACCAGTGTCACTACCATATTCGCCGGGACGTAATACTTGCGGTAGAAGTTCCCGGCATCGGTCGCGGAAAAAGATTCCAGGTCCGAAGGCCAGCCCAATACAGGCTGTCCGTAGGGATGCGCCAGATAGGCCGCGGCCTCGAACTGCTCAAAAAGCCGTCCGAAGGGCTGGCTCTCGCTCAGGCGGCGCTCCTCATGCACCACGTCGCGCTCTTTATAGAATTCGCGGAAGACAGGGTGCAGGAAGCGCTCCGATTCGAGATAGGCCCATAGCTCTACTTGATTGGAGGGGAGCGAGAAGAAATAACCAGTCTCCTCATTGCTGGTGAATGCATTCAGACCCGTGCCGCCTTCCTGTTCCACAATCTGGCTAAACTGGTTTTCCACTACGTAGCTTTGCGCCGCCGCCATGGCATCCTTCCAGGCTTTCTCCAGCTCGGCGACCTTCTTGTCGTCACGACCGACATCCCTTCGCCGTTCCCGGTCGTAGGCCTGGTAGGCCTGCTCCACTTTTTCGATGGCCGGCTTCTCATCGGCGAAGTCCGAGGTTCCGATTTTGTCGGTACCCTTGAATGCCATGTGTTCAAACATGTGAGCCAGTCCTCGGATGCCCGGGTACTCGCGGTCCGATCCGACATCCACATGCGTGAAATAGGAAAACACGGGAGCCTCCGGCCGCTCACACACCAGCACGGTCAGGCCGTTATCCAGTACCTTGAGTGTGATTCGTTTCTCGAACGACGCCAGATCCTGCGCCCGCGCCAGCGTTACAACCAGCGCCAGGGCGCCCAACAGGTCGATCGTCCTTCTGAGACTTCTCATGATGGCCCTCCTTCTTGACCAGCAAGCACTGGCTGGAGGGTCAGTTTATCACATTCGGCCAACCCAGTTATAACTCGCCTGGATTAAGTGAATCCTATCGCCAATGGCCGGGGACCCACTGTTGGCCGCCATATGGCCCGGTTATCCAGTGACCCGGAACCCAATAGGCGCCCGGAGCCGGCGGAGGGCTTACATAATAAGTCCGTCCACCACAGGCCGCCAGTGACAGAAACGTAGCCGCTGTCATCAAAAATATCGCTAGTTTCTTCTTCATCTTTTTGCCCTCCACTAAGAGAAACGCACTTCCGCGAATTTGGTTGCGTTTTGAAGCGCACAGTTGAGGGGATTTAATGTGTGAGCAGACATACGGACTCATGCTGTCCGCGACCCGGCGAATTACCGCCTTCCGAAACCCACGCTGCTCACACAGATCACACTCATCGGTGTGCGATCGAATTTGAGCCGCACCATACTGAGCTTGGATGGGTCGAAGCTCCCAGGTCCGGCATTCTGAAATGCGCTCAGCGGCGCGCGCACCGTCTGGAACACGGGCTCCCAATCCTTTTCATAAGCCTGACTCTCCATGGCATCCAGCTTGGTGAATTTCTCTTTTAGCGGCGGAGGGATGGCGGCGAAGCGGCTCACGGGCGCGGTTGCGGTAACACCGTCACTCGTAACCAGCTCGATGGTGAAGTCCGGCGATGCACGGTTCTTCTTCGATTTGTCTTTCTTGGATTCGTCCGGCTCCTTTTTCTTGCCGGGCAGAGGCGCATCTTCATCCAGCGCCGCGACCGATAACTCTACTGTGGATGCCATCCCTAACCGCCACTTCGCGGCCGTGCCCTCGGGAAGGGTGATGGAGTAAGCGGCCATGGGTGCGCCTTTGGCGTGGTTCCATCCTAGAAACACGCCGTTGTAGCCGCGATCGCCGTGCCGCCACGGAATGCGGCCCTCGCGCCAGACGGACAGATTGTCACCCGCTATCCGCCCGCCCGGCGCCGTGGTTGTGGTGATATCGGCATCTTCTTCGAAGGAAGCCAGCGGCGCGTAGGATGCGTCCTGATAGCGATTGACGTAAAGCGTATCCGGCAGCCACGCGCGCCCCACACGCCAATCCTCGAACAGCGGCAGATATTCGCGGCGATCTTTCAGCGTAGCTTCGAGGAACGCAGCGATGTAGGTCTTAGCGATGCGCCGCTGCTCCTCGGGCGCCAGCAGCGGTTTCAGATTCAAGAACCAGCTCAGCGGCTTGCCCGCGTCCGTACGGCCCCAACCGGTGTTGAATTGCCCATGATTGGCGCGGTACGCGTATATCTCTCCTTTGAACCAGGGGCCCGGTTGCGTGTAGCGGACGTGGTCCCACTGCCGGCTGCCCATGAACATCGAGACGTCCGCATCCTGCGCGCCCTGCAGGGTCAAGTAGCTCACATCCTCAATCCAGCGGGATTGACCGGCAGGCCTGTACTGGCCATCCGCCGGCGCGATAGCCACCACGGCCTGTATGGCGAATCCGTAATCGAAACGGATGTCCGCGTTGTCCGGGTAGTACCGCATGCGATTGAATAACGCGGCGGTAGCGGCGGCCTCTCCGCCCCGCGAATGCCCCATCAGCGCGATGCGCGCCAGATCCACTTTGCCCCGAAACGGATTGCCCGCCGCGTGGTTCCATTCCCGCCACAGCTTCAGATGCTCCAACAATAGCCAGCCCCGCACCTGCTGCTGATTGGGTGGATCGGAGAAGAGGCCGCTGTTCAGGAAGTTCTCATCTATGGATGCCAGGATGAAGCCGCGGCTTGCCAGCAGCTCGCCCAGGTAGGCGTACCCTGGATCGGAGAAATCCGCCATATCGTGGTTGCCGTGTACGATCAGCGCCAGGGGAAATGGTCCGGCCCCGTCCGGATACCATACGCGGGCGTTCAGCGGGAGCTTGTCGAAGTCGAATCCCCAATACTTCTTGCGCGCCCAGCGCTTCCAGCCGCTAAAGTCTTTGAAGAACTCCGATGCGTCCATGGTGCGCGTCTTGAGCGCCACCGACCGCCCGTATTCCGGCCGCCGAATGTCGGTGCCCACGCCGTAGAACAGCCTGTTGACGCGATACGGTCCGTTCTGGGCCGGGTTGGCCGCATCCAGCTTTGCGGGCATGGAAGCGGCCGGCGGCTTCCAGGAGATGATCTTGTCCATCGAGCCCGAGTGCGCCAATAGCCACACCAGCCAGACATTGACGGTGACAGCGAGCAGGCAGAGCAACGTGGTGACGATCTTCTTGCTCAGGGCCGCCTGACCGAAGCGGGCCGCCAGGAACGTGGCGATGGTCGCCCCCAGGAAGCCGTCAGCCAGTCCCATAACGATCGCCATCGAAATGCCGAGCTGCGGGGGCCCCCAGACCAGCATCACGACGGCGCAACAGCCTATCATCATGCCGGTCGCCATGCGCGGCAGTCTCCGCGCGATGGTCAGCAGGAGGGCTACCGCGAGGGCTACCAGGGGAATCAGCGCGGCGGCAAAGATGATGGCGAAGGCGAAGTCGAATGCGTAGCCGAATCCGCTCCGTAAGTAAAGGCCCGCAATAACCACGCAGATGGCCGCGGCCGCGAGCGTGCCCCATACGGCGCCGCGCCGCGCTTCCGGGCCTGGGCGGACCTGCCTCCAGTACCTGGCGCACCAACCCGCGCTCCTGCGCCACCAGAGCGTCACGCGAGTGCGAAGTGACGGGCGTGCTCCGGCTGGGACAGGCGGCGCGGCATCGGACATAATGGCTCCTATTATCGCAAGTCATTCGGGCCAGTCACCGCCGAAGCTATAATAAAGGCGTGCCGAAAGCCAAGGAACTTGAGCTGCGCTTGGAGCGTACCGAGCAGCAGTTGCGCCTTTTTCAGAAGGTGAGCCGTTTCATGGTGCGGGATTTGAGCCTGCAGGAAGTGCTGCAAGGCATTGTTTCCCTTACGGTTGAATTCACGCAATGCGATTCCTGCCTGGTGTATCTTCTGGACAGCGACGAACTGGTGCTGTGCGCTTCCAAGACGCCTCACCCTTCCACGATCGGCAAAGTGCGACTGAAATTGAACGAGGGCCTGACCGGTTGGGTGGCGCGGGAGCGGAGGCTGTTGGCTATTTCGCGGGAAGCCTACAAAGATCCGCGCTTCAAGACTTTTGGCGAATTGCCGGAAGACTCGTACGAAGCCTTCCTGTCGGCGCCGGTGATCGCCCGCGATCGGGTGGTGGGAGTGATCAACGTGCAGCACCGGTCGCCGCACCAGCATACAGGCAGCGAAATGGAGGTTCTGACGACGCTGGGCGAACAGGTAGGCTGCGTGCTGGTGCTGGCGCGCATGGCGCCGACGGCGGTGGAATCGGCGAACCATGTCGAGCTGGTTTTGTCCTCGGGGCCGATCCGGCCGCGGTAGATCGGGTATAGCGATGGTGTCGGGACGACAATTAGCATCTATGGGGCTGGCCGCCGCCATGCTGGCGATATCGGTGGGGCAGGCCGTCTGCGCTGAAAAATGGCGTGTACAGTATTTCTACGACAAGAACCATTCATCGCTAACCATCAACGACCTGGCTTTTCCGTCTCCGTCGCACGGCGTGGCGGTCGGCCATATTGACGAGAATAACGACTCCAGGCCGGTCAGCGTAGTCACCGACGACGGGGGCGCGCACTGGACCATTAAGCCGCTCAAGCAAACGCCCATTTCGTTGTTCTTCCTGGATGACAGCGTGGGATGGATGGTCACGCCGAAGGGCATCTGGCATACGGACGAAGGGGGACGCAGCTGGCGGGAGTTGCCGAAATCGCCGAAGCTGCTGATCCTGGTCCGTTTTCTGGACGAGCAGCATGGCTTCGCTGTGGGCGCCAACAAGTCGGCGTATCAGACCGTGAATGGAGGCAAGACATGGGAACCGATCGCCGCCGCGGAGGAACCCAAGACCAACCCGGAGTACACGGTTTACAACAACATCACCTTCGCGAATGCCAGCTCCGGCTTCATCAACGGCTATAGCGACCGCCCGCGTCGAGACGATCAGAAGCCGGAATGGCTGGACGCGGAAGACGCGACTACACGCCGGGAGTGGCCCCACCTGTCGATCATGCTGGATACGCATGACGGCGGCAAGACCTGGAAACCGTCTACCGTGTCCATGTTCGGCCACATCACGCGCGCGATGTTTCTTCCGGACGGCACCGGACTGGGGCTGATCGAATTCACCAACACCTTCAAATGGCCCTCCGAGGTGCACCGGCTGCACAGCGACACGGGCGCGAGCGAGATCGTCTACAACGCCAAGGACCGTGACATCACCGATGTGCTGCTGCAGCCGGCGGGGGCTTATCTGGCGGGGGTGGAAGTGGTGGGTCGCCTGCAGCATACGCCGATTCCCCGAAAACTGAAGGTTCTGAAGAGCACGGACCTGACGAATTGGGAGGAGATGGACGTCGATTACCACGCCGATGGGACGCGCGCGATGCTGCGGGCGGCAAGCGACGGCACGCTTTGGATGGCGACGGACACGGGGATGATTTTGAAGCTGGGGGAGTAGACGTATGCCTAACGAGACTCGAGTTTCCAGGTGGGGAAACAGCTTGGCTGTCCGAATCCCCCAAGGGGTGGCGACGGAGGCCCGTATCGCCGAAGGCGATCGGCTGACGCTCGATCTTGCAACCGACGGTAGTATCGTATTGCGATCGACCCGCAGGAAGTACGATTTGCGGCAACTGGTATCTCGAATCACCACGAAGAATCGGCACTCAGAAACAGACTGGGGACCGCCGGCCGGCCAGGAATCGTGGTGATCCCCAGCTACGTTCCCGGCAGCGGCGATCTCATCTGGTTGACCTTCGATCCCCAAGCGGGACACGAGCAGGCCGGGCGGCGGCCAGCGCTGGTGCTGAGCCCGAAGATCTACAACCAGAGATCGGGCTTGGCGCTGGTCTGTCCCGTGACGCACCAGACGAAGGGTTATCCGTTCGAAGTCACCGTTCCCAGCGGCCACGACGTGACAGGCGTCATTTTGGCTGATCACGTGAAGAGCGTGGACTGGAAGGCCCGCCGGGCCGAGAAACTGGGGATCTGTCCCGTTGAACTGGTGAACGAGGTGCTTGCGAGGCTGGCCCCGCTCCTCGGCTATTGATGCCGCTTACGCGGTCTTGAGCTCCCGGGTTTTGCCGGTCAGTCCCGCCAGGAATGGCAGGCGCTTCCATGCGGGTACTTTTTCTTCGACGCCCACAAAAGTTGCGGCTAGCGACACCAGATGCTGCCGGACGCCGACTTTGCCGTCGAGCCCTTCCGAAGAGCTGGCGGGCACGATGACGGAGTTCGGAATTCCCAGAACTTTGGACACTTCGCGAGCGGCCACGCGATCCATTTTGGGCACCTTATTGACAATCAGGGTGACCCGCCTGGATTCAAAACCGATCTCAGCCAGGCGCTGCACCACGCGCTGGGTCTCGGTGACCGAGGCCAGGTCGAAGGTGGTCACCAGCAGCAGATCGGTCAAATCCGAAAGCAGGCTGGTGGAGAACTGGTTGAGGCGGCCGAGGTCGAGAACGATCCAGGGATACTGGGATCGCAGGAAACGGAGCACATACCGGATGCGGTCCGAAGGGATCTGTTCTTCCGAATAGGCGGGCGCGGCCAGCGGAAGCACCTCCAGGTTTTCGGGTCCAGCTGAAACCACCTTCTCCCAGAAACTCGAATCCAAACGCAGAAGATCGTTGGCCGCGTCGAGAATAGTGTAGGTGGATTTTGCCTGCGTCAGGAAGCCTATGGAGCCGCCGCTCAGGTCGACGTCCGCCAGCAAGACGCGCTGGCCGGCCTGGCGTTTCAGCTCGAGGCTGGAGTCGCAGGCGATGGTGCTTGTCCCGACGCCGCCTTTGGCCCCGATACACCCGATGACACGGACGGGAGAAGCAGGCTGCGATGCGGCGCCGGCGGATTCCGACTGGCTCCTCTGCCGCACGATGGCATAGCGCAATTGGCGGGAGAGGAGGTCGGGCTGCAGCTTTCCCTTGACCAGATAGTCCTGCGCCCCGATTTGCACGGCGCGGAGGGCGAGCGATTCGCTATCCAGGGCGCTCAATATGACAATCGGCACGGTAGGCGCGTGCATACGCAAGGCGGGCACTGCGTCCAGCCCATGGCTGTCGGGGAGGGTCGAATCGAGCAGCACTGCGTCGATGTCGCCTTTGGCCAGTCGGTCGAGGCCCGGCAGTAAGGCTCGCACCCACTGCAGCTCGAACGCGAGACCCTCGGCTTGCGTCAACATGTTCCGGACGAGCTCGGCATCAGCGGGGTCGTCCTCAATCAGCAAGAGCTTCAAGCGAGATTCCGACATACAGGTATGGCACTCCTGTCCAGGCAGAAGCAATCGTCCGGCCAAAGCCGCCGCCGAAGAAATCGTTGATGGAATGGATCATTTCCTGTTGTCTGGCGGAAGGGGCGCCAAGGACCGCGCCAATTTCTTGGCGGAATGGCAATTACAATCACCGCTAATGCGCGAAATCGAGGACCACGCGCGACGGCACATCGCCATGCTCGAGCCGGTCGAAGATTTGGTTGATCGACGACAGACGCTGCATCTCGATATCGGCCTTGACCTTGCCGCCGACGGCGAAGGCGAGCGCTTCGGCCATATCCTGGCGTGTACCGACGAACGAGCCGCGGATGGTGATGCAGTTCGCCACCACATCGAAGAGCGGGACGGGGAATTCGCCCGGCGGCAGCCCGACCAGGACGCATGTGCCACGTTTCCGCGTCATGCCCACGCCCTGCTTGAATGCGATGAGCGAGGGCGCTGTAATCAGAACGCCATGAGCTCCGCCGCCGGTCTCCTTCTTCAAGGCGGCTGCCGGGTCGCCGCCCTTCGCATTGATTACCAGATCGGCGCCCAGGCGCTTGGCGTGGGCGAGCTTACCGTCATCAATGTCGATCGCGCAGACCAGGAGTCCCATGCACTTTGCATATTGGATGGCCAGATGCCCGAGGCCGCCAACGCCGGAGATGGCGATCCATTCGCCAGGCTTCGCCGCGGACTGTTTGATCCCTTTGTAGGTGGTAATGCCTGCGCAGATGAGCGGCGCGGCGTCTTTGGCCGCAAGGCTGGCCGGCACATGGGCTACGTAATCCGGGTCTGCGAGGAGGTATTCGGCAAAGCCGCCATTCCTGGTATAGCCGCCGAACTGCGCGTGGGCGCACACCGTCTCCCATCCCGTCAGGCAATACTCGCAACAACCACACGCCGAGTAGAGCCAGGGTACTCCGACGCGATCGCCCTCCTTCACGATGGTCACCCCCGATCCGACAGCGGTTACCAGCCCTATGGCCTCATGGCCAGGAATGAACGGGAGATTGGGCTTCACTGGCCAGTCGCCATGCGCGGCATGGAGATCGGTGTGGCATACGCCGCAGGCCTCGGTCTTGACCAGGATCTGGCCCGCCCCGGGAGAGGGAATGTCCCATTCCTGGAGTACCAAGGGCTTGCCGAACTGCTCGACAACGGCTGCCTGCATCTTAAGTGCCATAGGAAACTCCTTGGGCGCAATGGCAATTACAATAACCAATGATGACACACAGACTCGTTCGACGCGCCTGCATGGCGGGCGTTGTGATGGTTGTAACGGCCTGCGGCGCTGCCGCGCAGGACAACTTGCAGATGGGGCGGCTGGGCGATTTCCGGCTGGAGAGCGGAGCGGTGATCCGGGACTGCCAGGCCGGATACCGCACCTTTGGAAAGCTCAACGCGCAGCGCTCCAACGCCATCGTATTTCCGACCTGGTTCACGGGCACCGCCCAGGACCTGGCATCGTTGATCGGACCCGGCAAGCTGGTGGATTCTTCGCACTACTTCGTGATCGCGGTCGATGCGCTGGGCGATGGCGTTTCGTCATCACCTTCAAACAGTGCCGCGCAACCGCGGATGAAGTTCCCGGAGTTTTCGATTCGCGACATGGTGGCGGCCGAGCACGAGCTGGCCACCAAAGTGCTGGGCCTGGCGCACCTGCGCGCGGTGATGGGGATCTCTATGGGCGGGATGCAGACCTTCCAGTGGATGGTATCGTATCCGGATTTCATGGACCGCGTCATTCCGATTGTAGGTAGCCCGCGGCTGGGGTCTTACGATCTGCTGCTCTGGCAAGCGGAGCTGCACGCCATCGAGGCGGATGCGAACTGGAAGCATGGCGAATATCAGGCGCGTCCGGCGGCGGCCATGCGGACAGTAGCCGACATACACGCGCTGGCGCTCCAGACACCAGAGCTGCGCGACCGGGAGACCAGCCCGGGGAAATTTCCGGAGTACCTGGCGTCCACCGAGCGCGGCACCATGGAAGGCTTCGACACTAACGACTGGTACCGGCAGGCGCAGGCGATGATGGGGCACGACGTGTCGAAGCTATTCGGCGGCGATATGCAAAAGGCGGCTGGAGTGGTGCGCGCGCGCGTGCTGGTGGTGGCGAGCCTGCAGGACCACATGGTGACGCCCTGGCCGGCCCTGGATTTCGCCAAACTGCTGAAGGCGCAAACGCTGGAATTGAACAGCGATTGCGGGCACCTGGCCGTGGGCTGCGAAGAAGCGAAGATAGCCGCGGCGATCGCGCGGTTTCTGGAGGAGTAGCCGGGTCACCGGATCTGACGGAGCGCCTGCTCCAGATCTTCGATGACATCCTCCACCGCTTCGATGCCGAGCGACAGACGCACCAGGCTGTCGCGTATGCCCATGCGCTCGCGGTGGCGCGGCGAGATTTCGCGATGGGAGCTCATCACCGGATAGAGCATCATGCTGTGTACGTCGCCGAGCGAGGTGGCGCGCACGACCAGCTGGAGAGCGTCCATGAAGCGGAAGACCTCTTCGCGGCCCGCCAGCTTGAGCTCAAAGCTGACAATGGCGCCATAGAGACCGGGCGGCAGCAGGCGGCGAATGACGGCGGCATCGGGATGCGCCGGATCGGCCGGGAAGTACACGCGCTCGATGCCATCGTGCGAGGCGAGCCACGAGGCCATCCGGCAGGCGTTCGAGCACTGCCGCTCCATGCGCAGGGGCAGGGTCTTGATGCCACGCATAGTAAGGTAGCTTTCGAAGGGGCCGAGCACCGGCCCGATGGCCCGCGAGAGCGCGCGCAACCCATCGTAATGCTCCGCGTCGGAGACCACGATTCCGCCCAGCACATCTCCGTGGCCGCCCAGATATTTGGTGACGCTGTGTACCACCAGGTGGGCGCCGAGTTCCAGCGGCCGCACCAGCACGGGCGTCGCGAAGGTGTTATCCACCACCAGCGCGGCTCCGGCCTGGCGCGCGATTTCGGCGATGCGGTCGAGAGGCGCGATGCGCAGCAGCGGATTCGAAATGGTCTCTATAAGGATGCAGCCGGGCTTGACCTCTTCGACGGTCTTGCGGAAGGCGTCCAGGTCCCAGACATCGATGAAGCGCACCTCCACGCCGGAGGCCTGCATCACGTTCAGCAGCAGGCTGACGGTGGCGCCGTATAAAGCGTTGGCGGCCAGGATGGATTTGCGCCGGTCGGCCAGGGCCGCGAGGAGGGCCATGTGGACGGCCGCCATCCCGGACCCGCACGCGAGCGCTCCATGGCCGCTTTCGAGCGCGGCCGCCTGTTCTTCGAGCGCGGCGTTGGTGGGGTTATCGTAGCGCGCGTAACAGTAGGCCTTGTGCTCGGGGCCGAAAGCGCGATCCAGCTCCTCCATGCTCTCGTAGAAATAGCTGGCGGCGGTGTAAATCGGGGTAGTGACAGGCACGTGCGGGCCGGCCTTTTTCCGGTCCCCCGCATGCACGGCTTTGGTTTGAATCTTCATGACGACTTCCTCTTCCAGCGCGTACCGGACTTGGTATCTTCCAGGATAATGCCCTGTTCGAGCAATTGGGCGCGGACCTGGTCGGCGAGCGCAAAATTGCGGGCCTGCTTGGCATCGTGGCGCGCCGTAATCATCGATTCGACTTCCGAATCGGCCATCTCGCCACTCTGCACGGTGGGCTGCAACACATCGAATACTTTATCGAATCGCGCCAGGCATTCGAGCGCCGGGCCGCGGTTATCGGAGCGCAGCTCTCCGGCGTCCATGGCGGTGTTGACGTCGCGTACGAACTCGAAGACCGCGGCGAGCGCTTCGGCGGTATTCAGATCATCGTCCATGGCGGCCGAGAACTGCGCCTGCGCGGCGGCGGTGCGATCGGCCAGCGACTGGTTCAGGCCATCGGCGAACGCGCCGGTCTCTAGCCGGAGCTTGAAATTGCGCAGGCGCTCGATGGCGGTCTTGGCCGACTGCAGGCCGTCGAACGTGAAATTCAGAGCCTTGCGATAGGGCACCGACGCGAGCAGGTAGCGCACGGCTTCGGGCGGATAGCCGCGGCCGAGAATGTCGCGCAGGGTGAAGTAATTGCCCAGCGACTTAGACATCTTCTGGCCTTCTACCATCAGAAACTCCGCGTGCATCCAGAACCGCGCGAAGGGTTTTCCGGTGAGCGACTCCGATTGCGCGATCTCGTTCTCGTGATGCGGGAAGATCAGGTCGACACCGCCGGCGTGGATGTCGAGCGTCGCGCCAAGATAATGTATGGCCATCACGGAGCATTCAATGTGCCAGCCGGGGCGGCCGCGGCCGATGCTTTCGTCCCAGAATACTTCGCCTTCCTTGGGCGCTTTCCAGAGCGCGAAGTCGCGCGCATCCGCCTTTTCGTACTCGTCCACATCGACGCGGGCGCCCGCGCGGATGCCGCTGAAATCGTTGTGCGACAGCTTGCCATAGGCCGGAAAAGTGGAGATGCGGAAATAGGTGGAGCCGTCGCTCTGGTAAGTATGGCCACCGGCCGAGAGGCGCTCGATGGCCTCCACCATCCCGGGAATGTGGGCGGTGGCGTGCGCCAGGTGCTCGGGCCTTTGGAGACGCAGCTGCTCGCAATCATCGAGAAAAGCCTGCGTGTAATGGGCGGTGTACTCGGCGAGCGATTTGTTCTCGGCCGCGGCGTTGCGAATGATCTTGTCGTCCACGTCGGTAATGTTCATGACGTGGTCGAGCTGGAAGCCGCTTTCGCGCAGCCAGCGCCGCAGGATATCCATGAAGGTGAAGGTGCGGAAATTGCCGATGTGCGCGTAGTCATAGACGGTGGGGCCGCACGTGTACATGCGCACGGTGTTGTCCTGCTGCGGGGCGAATTCTGATACTTGCTGCGTCAGCGTATTGTGGAAGCGTAAGGCCATGCTGTGGGAATTTTTATGGTAGCAGACGGCTTGGTGGGATGGGCCTCCTGGCCCGTCCTTATTCGTGTTACTAACTTACGACTTTCCAATAGGTCTGGTAGACTTCATCGCCGATGCTTGCGAAAGGCCGCAACAGCACCTTCGATCGCTCGACCTGCACCGTCCAATCGCTGTTCGTGGCTTTCGCCAGCTGCAGCCGGGCCAATTGATCGCGCCTGAGCTGGGGCTGCGCATCGGATATGGCGAAGAGCACCTGAGGGCCGCGCATGACAGCCACCCGGTCGGCGTTCTGCGGATCGACCGCCTCAGTCCTCACCGGCTGATTCACATCCAGCTCAACCACGTCGCCGCTCTTCCAGTTTCGCCGCAACGCCAAGAATGTTCCCGGCGATGGAGCCGCTTGCTGGCGCTTGCCATTCACCGAAACGGACGTCTGTCTCCCCGCCCAGGCCGGAATACGAAGATGCAGCGGAAACTCTAGGGGCGACGAAAGCTCCATCCGCATGGTCACCAGACTGTCTGTCGGATACGCGGTCTGCTGAGTAAGTACGCAGCGAACCGAATTCGTCGTCCAGGAGAGGCGCGAGGGAACATAGAGATTCACGTAAACGCCATCGGGGCTGCGGAAATATGCGCTGATGGTATAGTCCGCGGCGATCTGAGGCAGCGTTCCGGAACAGCAGGGCCATCTGGCGTCGAGGTCCCACCTGTAAGTCGCTCCCGGAATTGCTCTCCGGTAAGTCTTAAAGCCCGAGTGGTGATAGTCGGCATAGTAGAAGCTCGAGCCATCTTCACGCACCTGCCACGCGCCCAGGATGGTGTTGTAGAGCACCCGCTCCATGCTGTCGCCATAGCGAGCGTCTTTCGTGAGGGCCAGCAGGTAACGCATCACTTTGAAATGCGCGTAAGATCCGCACGGCGTCTCGAAGCTTCTGTGCGTATCGGCCAGGCTCGCGCCGAGCTGTCCCTTACCCGGCTCGACAAAAGCCTCGTTTGGTCCCCATGCGCCAGTCGCGAAACTCTGATCCTTCCAGATCATTTCGACGGCGTTGGTGACTGCGTGAAAATACTTCGCGTCGCCCAGCTTCATATAGCCTTGCATGCCGGAGCTGAGCGCGTTCACGTGGCTGTAGGCATGCAAGCCCGGCAGCACGTTTTGCCCCTGCGAAAGCGGATCGAAAAACGTGCGGTCCAGCAGGTAGCGTTTGCCCATGTCGAAGAACATCTGGTCTCCCGTGCGGTCGTAGGCCAGAAAGAGATTCTCCGCCATGGTGTACTGTTCATCCCAGGTATAGGTCTCGTCCTTGTGCGGGCGTTCCTGCTTCTCTTCGGCGGTAAGCGCGCGATCGGCCATGTGAGGCTTGGCCGCCTGAGTGGTCGCGTACAGGACCGCTACGGCATTGTCATCGCCGGCCCACGTGTGAGCATCGAGCAGGCCGCAGACCAGCTTGTCGTAGGTATAACCCGGATAACGCAGGTCGATGAAAAACCTGCCGGTGGGCTCCACGGTTTGAGCATAGCCGCGCACCAGGCGTTTCACTTTCGCGCGGGTTGGCTCCGAACGAGTGACAGCCGCGAAACGAGCCAGCGCCGAAACATATTGTCCAAGGCTCGCTCCGGGACAGAAATCGTCGTACCACCCGCCCATGTCCTCTCCGGGCGCGGGCAGTCCTGTGCGCTGCCGGTAGATCTTCAGCAGGCGATCCTCGCTCAGGTTCAGAAAGAAGGCATGATTCTCGTCGAACTGCCGCTTCAACGGACCGTCCAGCAATTCGACGGCGCCGTAAGGGAATGTGGTGAGATCCGGAACTGGACGAGTGCCTGACTGCGCACCGGATTTTGTCGCGGCGGCGGCCGTCGCGCAGACAGCGCCCCGCAGGAATGTCCTTCGCGTCCAAGCGCGCATCGCTCACCTCCGCTACACTAACGCTACACTGGAAAGCATACCTCATTCGATGAAGACCAGACTGGATACGCATAGCGCCACATTCCTGCTTAGCTGCTTCTTCTTGGGCAACGCGCTCGCGCAGGATCACCTGGCATGGCGTGATTATGGAGGGGCCGCCGATGCGGCGCAATACTCCGCGCTCAGCCAGATCAATCGCTCCAATGTCGACAAGCTGGCGGTTGCCTGGGTGTACCCGACGGGAGATGGTAATCAGTATCTCTTCAACCCGATCGTGATCGATGGTCTGATCTACGTTCTGGCCAGGAACAATTCGATCGTCGCCTTGAATGCCTCCACCGGTAAAGAGATCTGGAGCTATTCGCCCGGTCCTGAGACAAAGATCATCACCAACCGGGGAATCAATTACTGGGAAAGCAAGGATCGTTCCGATCGGCGCCTTCTGTTTGCCGCCAATCACTTCTTGCGCGCGATCGATGCCCGCGGCGGAAAGCCGATTCTGTCATTCGGTAAGGCCGGCAATGTCGATCTGAAGGAAGGTTTGGGCCGCGATCCCAAGATCATTTCGCTGGTGCAGTCCACTACGCCCGGGCGAGTCTTTGAGGACTTGTTGATTCTGGGATCGGCCACAAATCAGGGATACGGATCGGCGCCTGGGGACATACGCGCTTTCGACGTGCGCACCGGCAAGCTGGTCTGGAGCTTTCACACCATCCCGCATCCCGGCGAGTTCGGATATGACACCTGGCCCAAGGACGCTTGGCGGAAAGTCGGCGGGGCCAACGTCTGGGGAGAGCTTTCGCTGGACGAGAAGCGCGGCATCGTCTACGCACCGACCGCCAGCGCCAAGTACAATTTCTACGGCGCCGATCGAAAGGGGGCCGATCTGTTCGCGGACTGCCTGCTGGCGCTGGATGCCCGCACCGGCAAGCGCCTGTGGCACTTCCAGATGGTGCATCACGACATATGGGACTACGACGATGCGACTGCCCCTAAGCTGCTGACCGTTCGTCACGAGGGCAAGACTATCGACGTTGTGGCCGAGGTCAGCAAACAGGGATTCGTGTGGGTGTTCAACCGCGAAACCGGCAAGCCGATCTGGCCGATCGAGGAGCGCCCGGTGCCCGCCTCCGACATGCCCGGAGAAGAGGCTTGGCCGACGCAGCCGTTCCCCTTAAAGCCTCCGCCATTTGCCCGTCAGACGCTCACCGTCGACGATCTCAGGGCATCCCTGAGCGCCCAGGATCGCGCCCGCTTCCGCGATGAGATCCTCAGCGCCCGCAACGAGGGAATGTTCACGCCACCCAGCCGGCGAGGCACGATTGAGATGCCGGGCAACAATGGCGGAGCGAACTGGAGCGGCGCCGCGGTCGATCCGCTCAAGGGTACTCTGATCGTGGTGTCGAAGGATCTACCCAGCCTTCTCAAGCTTGAGCCGGAGACAGCGCCGGACGCAGGTGAGGTCCGCTACGTCAGCGGGTTCGGCTTTATGATTGCGAGCGACGGCCTTTCTCCCATCGCGCCGCCGTGGACTTCACTCACCGCCTACGATTTGAATGAGGGAACCATCAAATGGAAGATTCCCCTCGGAGAAGTGCCGGAGCTGGCCGCGAAGGGAGTCAGGGCTACCGGCACGCATTATCCGAAAGTGGGTCCTGTGGTGACGGCCGGGGGATTGATTTTCACGGGAACGCGGGATCGCAAGATTCGCGCCTTCGACGTAGATACCGGAAAGGTGCTATGGGAAACGGAGGCGCCGGCCGCTCTCGAAGGCATGCCGGCCGTCTATGAAATTGCCGGGCGGCAATTCATTGTATTCTGCGCTTCCGCGCAAGTTGGACTGACTCGAGCGACCCAGGTCGCGATACACGGAGCTTATGTCGCATTCGCGCTGCCCTGATCAGGAGCTATAATAGTTGGGCATTTGCTATGACCAATGACTCGCAAACTGGCCAGGGTCGCAAGACCGCGATAGCTCCGATGCTCTCGGTTCGAAACGGGAAGAAGGCCATCGAGTTCTACAAGGCGGCGTTCGGAGCCGGCGAGTTGTATCGCGTCGAGAGCGAGAGCGGCGAGGTGGTCGCTCAGTTGTCGGTGGGGGACGCCGAATTCTGGCTCGCCGACGAGTCACCGGAACACTTCAATTTCAGTCCGGAGTCACTCGGCGGTGGTACTGTGCGGATAGTCATGATCGTGGAGGATCCGGACGCGACTTTTGAACGGGCTGTCGCGGCCGGAGCCACGATGGTCTGGCCCGTCGACAACCAGTATGGTTGGCGCATAGGACGAATCGTCGATCCGTTCGGACACCATTGGGAGATCGGCAAGCCCTTGTCAGAAGGCCGTTGACTGTGACAACCATCAAGAATTGTGTTCTGGTCCTGATGTTCGGCCTCGCCGGACTGTTAGCAGTGGCTAACGCCCGGGCAGCAGAGCCGGATTGTGGACAGCAGCTGGTGGACGGTACGACACCCCCAGCCACCAGTTTCTACATCTACCCGCGTCAACCCCTACAACCATTTTATCAGTGGGAGAACAACGACGGCTATTGTGGCGAAGTATCCATGATGCAAGCCGGACTCAACAACGGGCAGTGGATGTCACAGTTCAATGCTCGCCTGATCTGCGGCGCCGGTTTATCCCAATCGGGACCAAATGGCGCCTGCGCTGCTCACCGCGGCCAGGTTGACTACAACTCCCAGCTGCTGATTGAGACCCCGGGAACTGGCGTCAGCGGACCAAACACGTACGCCAACGCCGCCCAGTGTCTCTCGAATTCACGGCTGAGCGCTACCACTTATAACTACTCGGCGCAGACGCCTGGGATGGCCGGATACGAAGAGTACATGTCCTGGGTGAAACAGGAAGTTATCAGCGGCCATCAGGTGACTATCGCGATTTTGATGAACGGCGGCTCAGATTCCCAGTACGACCACGAAGTTGCTGTCATCAGGCTTGGCACCAATCACTCTCCGACGGACCCGGCTTATTATCCCGATGATGTCGTGTACTTTGACGATCACGGTAACTACACTCTTTCGGGTAACAAATTCACCTCCAACCCGGCTATTCCGCCGGGTGCGGGTTCCGACTCGACCGGCTGTACGCCATACGTGTTCGGTTACACTTTCGGCTCGTTGGCAAACACGCGCGCCGGAGCCAACCGCAAGAATGCGCAAGCCTACTCCATTATCATTCCAGGTGACACTACTATTCAGACGTACACGGGCGGCTCCGGTTATGACTCAGTGTCCATCGCCGGGCCTCACAATTACGGGTTCTCAGTCGCCGGTCCTGAAGATCCGACTTTGGTTACGCTCCCAGTCGCGCTGACCATCGTCGGACCGACCGCTACCAATAGATTGTGGAATCCGCTCGATCCGGTGGCCGGTTATGACTACGAAAACGCGATGATCGGGACTAGTGTCTGGGGCCGGAGCTGCACGAACAACCCGCCGGATGCATGGATGACAAACTTTGTCCTGCGGGTCGCCGTGAGCGGCCTTACACCCGGCATTTCATACAACCTATACGAGTACGAGTTCTCTTCGGTCGAAGGCGAGGGCGCGGGGGCCGCACTGGCGGTTCCGGTGCGGGATTTCAACGCTAATGCGGGTCTCGCGACCCACGTGACGACTTTTACAGCAGTTGGTTCCACCTTTCAGCAGAGTGTCACTACGACCTCTGACAAGATCGTAGTGTTCCGCTCGGTCCCGGTCAGCGCCCCCTGATTATGCAAGCGGCATCACATCGACCTCCACGTGCAGCTTGTGCCTGGCGCCTCCGAGCAGAACGCCATAGATGGGACTGACGTCGCTGTAATCGCGTCCCCAAGCTACTGTTATATGACCGTCCGAGGGTACGCAATTGTTGGTAGGATCGAAATCCACCCATCCGATCCCGGGGCACCAAGCCGCGCACCAGGCGTGCGAGGCGTCGGCGCCTACCAGGCGCGGCCGGCCGGGCGGCGGCATGGTTCTCAAATAGCCGCTGACGTAACGCGCCGGAAGGCCGAGAGATCGCATGCACCCGATCTGCAGATGAGCGAAGTCCTGGCACACGCCGCGGCGCTTTTCGAAAAAGGTCTGGACGGGGGTCGCGACTTCGGTGGCCTTCTTGTCAAAGCGGAAATCCTGGTGGATTCTGCGCGTGAGATCGAGAACCGCGGCGAGCAGCGGACGTCCTTCGGGAAACGACTCGCGCGCATAGGCGGCCAGTAGCGGACTGGATCCCACGCGCCGGGTATCGAAGACGAACTGACAGGCGTTCAGCACCTCGTCGCTATGGTCGCGGGCCAACGACTCCCGCACGGTCTCCCAGGGAGGAGATCCGGAAAAGTCCGGTGATTCGACGGCTTTCACTTCCAAGTCGCTGTTGGCCTCCACGATGAGACAGTCGTGAGGCTCCTGCAGCGTGAAGGAGGTCAGGGTATTGCCAAAGTAATCGAAGTGAGTAGAGGTGACCGGCGGCTCGGGCAGGATGGACACATAGCTTTCCCAGCACATTTGTCTTGGAAGATTGCGCGGAGTCAGACGCACTATGTGATGCGACACCGAGACCGGGTCTTCATAGTTGTAAGTCGTTTTGTGCCGTACGCAATAGATCAAGTGGCGCGCCCCATTTCCGCATGACTGAAATAGACATGGGTGATGGCATCCGACAAAGCGGGCAGCGCCGCGCCCGTCCCGGCCAGCAGTTGGTCCAGCGGCTCGCGGATGCTTTGCTCGTCCGGCTGGCAGAGCGCGCGGACGTCCGCGCGAAACAGATTGGCGGCCGCTTCTTCCAAATGTCTCTGTTTCGAACGCGGCCATCCAGCCCCGGAAGGCCGCTCGGATAAGCACCGGCAATGTTCCATAAGATCCTGTAATTGGAAGGCAAGCGAGCGCGGATTGGCCGCTTCGTTCATCAGCAGATCGAGCACGGGAGCGGCTTGCAGCACGGTGAAGTAGCGGGACCGGTAGGTCATGGAGCTGTCGGCGACCTCCAGCAACATCTCGAGCGTTGGCCAGGTGCGCGGGCTCAGCGGCACGATAATGGCCCGGAAAAGATCCACCAGTTGGATGGAGCGCTCGATGCGTCTTCCCAGCCCCAGAAAATGCCATCCGGGGCCGCGAGTGATGTTCTCCATTTCGATCCCGCGAAGCGCCGCGAGTGTCCCGATACAACGATTCAATACAGCTAACGCTTCGCCCGTCGAGGCGTAGCCCCAGGCCGAGGTGTGAGCGGCGCCGAACTGGCTCACGATGCGCAGTGTGTCGCTCGAAAGGCTGGCCCGGACGTGCGCGGCCGCTCGCGCGGCGCGACTCAAAATCGCATTCAGGCTATCGCTGCGTTGTTCTTCGAAAATCAGAGAAAGGATTTCCTGTTCCAGATCCCGCCATTGGTCCAGATGCCCTTGGGGGTCGTCCTGCGACAGCCGGGAGTGAGGCGATGCCAGACAATCGTACAGCTTCATCAGCGAATCCCAGTCCGACGTGCCGGACGCCCCGAACTCACCGGTGAGCCGGATCAGAATGCAGCGAAGCACGCGGGCCAGGTGCTCGCAGCGCTCGGCGTAGCGGCCCAGCCAGAAGAGGTGGTCGGCGGCGCGGCTGGGCACGGCGCTACTCTCGCCGCGATTCAGTTCCAGCGGCTCGTCGCGGGGACGTTGCAGCGTGAATACGTCGACCGGCTCGTTCGAAAGCACCCAGGTGTCCTTGCTGCCGCCGCCGCGCTGCATGGAAACTACCGCCGTGTCGAGCGAAGGGGACACGCGGGCGAGACCGCCGGGCATCACCACCCAGGAGTCACCCGAGGCCGCCACAAAAACGCGCAGAACTACCCGGCGGGGAGTCAGGCTGTCCTGGGACCAGACCGGGACCGTCGATAGGTCCAGTAATTCCTGCCCGGCGAATTCGTAGGGACGTTCTCGCATGCGCTTGATCATTCGCGGCCGTTCGTCACCGGTAAGCTTTCCGCCAAAAACCGGCTCCAGGCCGTGCGCGGGAAAGGCCGGCTTGATCACCAGGTAATCCAGATTATCGAGCACGTATTGCAACGGCTGCGGCTGGCCGCACCACCATGTGGCGACGGAAGGCAGCTTCAGCCGCTCTCCGAGAAGCCGCTGGCTGAGGAGCGGAAGGAAGGGCATGAAGGCCGGCGATTCGATCAGACCGGCGCCCAACGCGTTGGCGACCACCACGTTGCCGGCCCGCACGGCCTCGACCAGACCCGCCACGCCCAGAAAAGAGTCCGAGCGTAATTCGATCGGGTCGCAGAAGCTGTCGTCAACGCGCCGCAGGATAACATCGACGGGCATGAGACCGTCGAGTGTCTGGAGGAATACGCGGCTCTCGCGCACCGTCAGGTCGCCGCCCTGAACCAGCGTGAAGCCGAGATAGCGGGCCAGGTAAGAGTGTTCGAAGTAAGTCTCGTTGAACGGTCCCGGCGTAAGCAGCACCACCCGCGGATTGTCGCGGCGAGAGGGCGACAAGTTCAGCAGAGTGTCGCGAAACGAGCGGAAAAAGGAAGCCAGCCGTTGGACCTGGAACTCGCGGAACAAGTCCGGAAAGGTTTCCGCCAGCACCGTGCGGTTCTCCAGCGCATATCCCGCGCCCGAAGGCGCCTGGGTACGGTCCGCGAGTACCCACCATTGGCCATCGGGCGAGCGCGCCAGGTCAACGGCGAGCAAGTGCAGGTAGGGATGGACCGCCGTGGGCATGCCGTGACACGGCCGCCAGAAGCCCGGGTTAGCGAACACCAACGCCGCCGGGAGCAGGCCGCCGCGGAGCAATTGTTGCGGGCCGTAAAGGTCCGCCAGGATATAGTTCAGCAGACGCGCGCGCTGTATCAGGCCCGCTTCAAGTGCATTCCATTCCGCCGGCGGAATGAGGAGAGGGATGGAATCCAGATTCCACGGGCGGTCCATGCCGAGCGGATCGCCGTAGACATTGTAGGTAACGCCATTTTCCCGAATTCGCTGTCGGGCGATCCTCCAGCGGCGGGCAAGTTCTTCGCCGCCGAGCCCGGACATCGAACCGATGAACCGATCCCAATGCGGGCGGAGAACGCCTGGCGCGGCCGCCATCTCGTCATAGACGCCGTCAGTAAGGCGATAACCGTCCGATAGCAGGGGCGTTTCGAGAGTGTCGCCGGAAATGCTCATAAGGGACTAAAGAGCAGATGCGCAATTTAAAGGATTGAGGTTCCCTAACGCGGTTCGTGCCTCTTCAATAGCGTCTCCACGAAATCACGACGGATTCGAAAGTTGGTCGCCAGCAGACGGCTCACAACCTGTGTGAGATTAACAAGGCCGTCGATGATGAGGAGATCTGCGCCAATCTCCTCAGCCAGCAGGATAGCATCCTTCTCGCCGGCGCCAAGATGCGTGAGTTGCAAGCAATTCCCGAGTCAGAATCCGAAGCTCGACCCAATCTGGCGGCCGTGCCGCCCAATTCCTGACGACGTCGGGGCTTTCCGCATCCCCCAATTCAGCAATGACCGCATTGGGTACGACGATTCGCCCGTACAGGTCTGGAAGAATTCCGATCCCATCTATCTGGAGCAGGTAATTGATCGGGCTGGTGTCCGAAACCACTTGCATTGAATCTCGTCAGATCCCCAACCTGCGGTGAGTTTCGCTATCCCGTTCCAGGTCTTCAAGCGTGTAGTCGAGATAGATTTGGGCTCGCTTCAGGATACCGTCCATCGCATCCCGGCTGACTCCCAGCATTTCAGCCGCCTTTCCCGCCGAGATCACACCGTCACGCACGGCTTCAATGGCGGTCGCTTCAAGCACGGCGCGAGAAAGATCTGGCTGCCTCTCGGCCAAACGGCGGGCGATTTCGTCAGGCAGTTCCACGGTGACCTGCATAGGGCTATCTCTGTAAGGATAGCAAGAAAGCGCTGGGAGACAAACGCGGCCTTTCGTGGTGACATACTTGTTACCATAATCAGGGATGATCGAGATCCGCGGCTACATTGACGAAAAGCGTCTTTGAATACAGGATCGACTTCGGACCCGGGTATCGAATCTACTTCGTCAAGGATGGCGACCGCCTTGTGATTCTGATTGGCGGCGGCACGAAGAAGCGCCAACAACTGGATATCGCGGCGGCGCAGGAATGCTGGGCCGCTTACAAACGAAGAAAGAAACAGGAGGTTCAATAATGCCCCTAACCCACAACTTCAAGGAAACCACCCGGGCGCGCGCGCAGCGCGACCCGGATTTCCGTCAAGCGCTTTTACGCGAGGCCGTCGAGTGCGTCATCAACGGTGACCTTGCGACCGGCAAGGCTGTTCTACGCGACTATGTCAATGCGACAGTCGGATTTCAAAACCTTGAGAAACGCACGCACATCTCCACCAAGTTTTGAGACACTCCGGGCACTTATGGCTGTGGGCGATCTATGCGCAGAACTCGCCGTTTGAAGTTCTCACCCGCGAGCTGTACGGTGTTCGTCATAATGAACCCCGCCTTTTGGAAGGCACGCAACGACCTGAGGTTATGCTCCTCAGGATCAGTGATTACGGCGCTGACGCTTGGGTCTGCAAAGACGATTTGCCTGAGGAACTCGCGGATTGCCGTCGGCCCCAATCCCAAACCCGTCATCGCACGTTCGCCGATAGCCAGGTCGATACCAGCCGAGCCGAGTTCCGCCCCTAGCTGCAATGCGTGCTCCGGGTAATCAAACCAGAGATACCACTGAATCCACCCAGCTGGCCGTCCATCATGTTCGATCACGAAAACGTGTGTGGGCTCGGCTCCATCCACGCGCGGGCCGTATTTCGCACACACACTCGCGAGATCAAGGGTCTCATGCCACCAGGCAGCCACGTGTGGTGCGGAGAGCCATTCCTGTAGCAGGGGAAAATCTGATCGGGTAAGCGGTCGGAATGAGTTGGAAACCTGCATCATCTTATACGCCTCAAATCCCCGTGGTACCCGCCAGGCCGTCAAGGAGCCACGGCGAGGAACCATGTGTCATCCAGCTCGCGGCCAGAGTCGGCGGCTCCTCCGAACATTAGTACGACTTTGCGGAGTGGATCGTAATCCATTGCCGGGGCGTTCCGAGCTGAGGGTAGGGTATTGGCGGGATAGATCTCCGTCCAATTGACGCCGTTCCAGGTCCAGGTGTCATTCAGACTATCCGAACAGCAAGTCCCGACAGCTCCGCCGAACAGCACGACCGCACTGAGGCCGGGGTCATAAGCCAGGGCAGGTCCGTTTCGGGGAGCGGGGCTAGTAGCTGGGAAATGCCGGGTCCAGTTGATCCCGTTCCAGGTCCAGGTGTCATTAAGGGGAGTGAGGTCGGTTGTGACACCGCCAAAGAGGACAACAGTGCGGGTCGCCGGATTGTAAATCAACTGATTCATTGTTCGCCCGGCAGGGTGTGAGGTGGGATATAGCTCTGTCCACGTCTTGGTCACTCCATTCCATGCCCAGGTATCGCTGAACGAATCGTCGCCAGCGGGCGTATTGGTGCCGCTGAACAGCAAGACTGTCTTAGTCACAGGATCGTAAACCATGCTCGACCATACCCGCGCAGGGGGAGATAGGGGCGGAAATTGCTGGGTCCAGTTGATTCCGTCCCAAGTCCACGTGTCGCCGAAAGCTGTTCCAGTGCCGACGGGGACAGTGGGAGAACCTCCAAAAAGCACAACGTTTCCCCCTGCCCCGTCAAACGCTATAGCGGGGCCTTCGCGCGGGGAAGGCGAGTTGGCGGGGAACATCGGGCGCCATGTCCCAGCCCAGGTCCACGTGTCGCCATAAACAGAATTGCCGTTAGCACCGCCAAAGAGCACCGTTGAGTGCGTGGCCGCATCATACGTGATGGCCGAGTTGTACCGAGCGGACGGAGCGGATGAATATCCCACTTGAACCCAGCTTATGGTTTGGGCTTTCAGCGTGCCAGCATCCGGGATCACCGTGGCGGCGATCAAAAGCGACAGAACGACCGCGACTGCGTGTAGGATCGTTTTAAGCTGCGTTTTATGTGAAAGCATCTTCTCCATCCTTGGCCTCATTCCGACCACTGGAATTATCCCACGCGCCGCAAATCCAACGTCAATGGGAATTCGGGATTGCTCTCCTCCGCCGGCACCACCATCTTACCCGGGGTGTGGCCGGTATCCTGGAACCGGGCCAGACGGCGACTCTCGGCCTCATAGGCATTGACGGGGAACTGCTCATTGGCCCGTCCGCCCGGATGCGTCACATGATACGTGCAGCCACCCACCGCGCGTCCGGACCAAGTGTCCACGATATCGAATACCAGGGGGGTGTGTACCGGGATGTTGGGGTGCAGGCACGACGGCGGCTGCCATGCGCGATAACGCACCCCCGCCACAAATTCGCCGCCCTCGCCTGTCGCGTGCAGCGGTACCCGGCGGCCGTTGCACGCGACCACGAAGCGATCGCCGATCATGCCGGATACTTTCACCTGCAGCCGCTCGACGGATGAGTCCACGTTGCGGATGGTCCCGCTGCCGGAGGCCTCTTCGCCCAGCACGTGCCACGGTTCCAGCGCGCGGCGCAACTCCAGCCGTATGCCGCGCCTGGTTACCGAACCGATCTGCGGAAATCGAAATTCGAAATGCGGAGCAAACCATTCTGTCTCAAACTCGTACCCGGCCTCGCGCAGGTCCGCCATGACGTCCGCCCAGTCGAGCCGAACGAAGTGAGGCAGCATAAAGCGATCGTGCAGCATGGTTCCCCACCACACCAGTTTGCGGCGGTACGGACTCTCCCAGAAATGCGCCGTCAGTGCGCGCACCAGCAATTGCTGGGTAAGACTCATTTGCGCATGTGGAGGCATCTCGAACGCGCGCAGCTCGACCAGGCCGAGCCGCGATCCTGCGGAGTCCGGCGAGTAGAGCTTGTCGATGCAGAACTCGGCGCGATGCGTGTTTCCCGCCAGGTCAGTCAGCAGATTACGGAAGACGCGATCGGACAGCCACAGTGGGCTTGCGGGAGCGTCCTTATCCGGGATCTGGTCGAAGGCGATCTCCAGTTCGTAGATGGAATCCGTGCGCGCCTCGTCCACACGGGGATGTTGGCTGGTCGGACCTATAAACAATCCCGAGAGCAGATACGACAGAGATGGGTGATTGTGCCAGTAACCGACCAGGCTGCGCAACAGATCGGGGCGGCGCAGGAAGGGACTGTCCTGGGGAGTCGGGCCGCCGATCACCACGTGGTTGCCGCCGCCGGTGCCGGAGTGTTGCCCGTCCAACATGAATTTCTCAGTGCCCAAACGGCTCTGGCGCGCGAGCTCGTAGAGCGCGGTGGTGTTGGTCGTAAGCTCGTCCCAACTTGCCGCGGGCTGGATGTTGACTTCGATGACACCGGGGTCCGGCGTCACTTTCACCACGGCGATGCGGGGATCCGAGGGAAGCGCGTAACCTTCCAGCAGCACCGGCATTTTGAGATAAGCGGCCGTATCTTCGATGGCGGCCGCCAGATCGAGATAGTCCGCCAGATACTCGACCGGCGGCATGAAGACGAACAGCTTGCCCTGGCGCGGTTCGACGCAGAGAGCGGGACGCGCGATCCAGGCCGCCGATTCGCCCTTCTCCGGCGGTTTAGCCTTGTCCGCGTCGGGCACGGGATCGTCGGCAACAGAGGCAACCTCGAACAGGTGGCGTTTGCGCTCCGGCTTTACCGGCAGCCGCGCACGCTTTTCAAATGGATCGGGGTCATAGGAGTAAGTCACATCTTCCGGCTTAGTCCAAGGAAGAGACTCGAGCGGCAAACGATATCCCATGGACGAATCGCCCGGGACTAGAAACATCCGTTTCGAGGCGAGAAACCAGGGCTGGCTGGTCCAGCGCGGCGTGCCCGACCTTGTAGGAATGCGGCGCAGCGGAAGGACGTAACCGATAGGTTGGTCGAGGCCCTCTTCGAAAATGCGCGCCAGACGGTCGCGCTCGAGCGGATCAGCGAGCTTGGGATCGAGCGGGTCGACGTTGACCGGCAGCTTGCGTTCCTTCCACAGATAGTAGAAGACGTCCTCATATGCGGCGATGGTGAAAGCAGGGTCCACCTGGAGACGGCGGGCGAGGGCCTCGAGGAATTGGCGCGCGTGCTCCACCGTGTAACCGTAATCTTTGCCGTCCTCGGCGATGAGGCTGGAGTCCTCCCAGATGGGAACTCCATCCTTGCGCCAGTGGCAACCGAATGCCCAGCGCGGCAGCGGCTCCCCGGGATACCACTTACCCTGTCCGAAATGCAGCAGGCCGTGGGGCGCAAAGCGTTGGCGCAGCCTGCCCAGCAGTTCCACGGCACGCTGGCGCTTCACCGGACCCAGCGCGGCGGTAGTCCATTCGGCGGCGTCGGGGTCGTCGAGAGAAACGAAGGTCGGCTCGCCACCCATGGTGAGCCGCACGTCTCCGGCGCGCAGATCGGCATCCACCTGATGGCCGAGTTTTTCGATGGCATGCCACTGTGCGGCGGTATATGGCTTGGTGACGCGAGGGGATTCGTAGATTCGCTCGACCGTCATCTCGTGACTGAACTCGGTATTGCAGGGGTCGAGCACTCCGGAGATGGGCGCGGCGCTTCCGACGTCCGGCGTGCAGGCGAGCGGGATGTGGCCCTCGCCGGCCAGCAGCCCGGACGTAGGATCGAATCCAATCCAGCCGGCGCCCGGAAGGTACACTTCGGTCCACGCATGCAGGTCCGTAAAATCGGCAGTGGGTCCGGCCGGCCCTTCGAGCGGCTTCACGTCCGCTACGAGTTGAATCAGGTAGCCGGAAACGAAGCGCGCCGCAAGTCCGAGATGGCGCATGATCTGAACCAGCAGCCAGGCCGAATCGCGGCAGGAACCGTTGCATAGGGTAAGGGTTTCCTCGCAAGTCTGTACGCCCGGCTCCATGCGAATGACATAGCCGACTTCGCTCTGCACGAGTTGATTGACGGCGACCAGAAAGTCCATCGTGCGGGTGCTCCCGCGCGGCACTCTGGCCAGAATGGCGGAAAGTCTGGGCCCGGCCGGCTCGGTTTCGAGAAACGGGCGCAGCTCGCGGGCGGCCGAGGGGTCATAGCAAAAGGGGTATTGTTCCGCGTAGGGCTCGAGGAAGAAATCGAACGGATTGTATACCGCCATTTCGGCAACCAGGTCGACTTCCACGAATAGCTCAGTGGTTGGCTCCGGGAAGACCAGCCGCGCGAGATAGTTGCTTTGCGGGTCCTGTTGCCAGTTGATGAAGTGGTTTTTGGGGAGAACCTTCAACGAGTAGGCGAGGATGGGCGTGCGGCAGTGCGGCGCGGGGCGCAGCCTGACTATTTGAGGTCCGAGAGATACGCGCCGGTCGTACTGGTAGCGGGTCTGATGGTGTAGCGCAACGTGAATGGCCATGTAAGTGATGCCTGTGTAACGCCCTGTGATGCCAGCCGGCTATTGTTGTTGCTGCTGCTGTGCCTGCAACTTCTCGGCCTGCTGGTCGCTCTCGAGAAAGCGCGACCATTCTTCGTCGGCGGCAAACTCCTGGTCGGGAGGCAGCACGGCATCGGAAGGGGTCACCCGGACGCGCACTTGCAGTTCGGTTTCAGCGGATCCTTTCATGGTGCCTACGGTCGGGGACACGTCGGCGTAATCGCGCCCGATCGCGGTTCGAATGTGTCTGCCGCCTACAATCAAGTTGTTAGTCGGGTCAAACCCCACCCAGCCGATACGCGGAAGCAGCGCCTCCACCCACGCGTGCGTGGCGCCCTCGTCGGAGCGATCCGCATGTTCGGGATCGCGATGCAGGTACCCGCTCACATACCGGCACGGAATTCGTAAATTCCGCACCATCGAGATCATGGTATGCGCGAAATCCTGACAAACACCCTGTCGGGACAGGATGGCATCTTCGATGGCCGAATTGACCGCGGTGCTTCGCTTCACGTAAGAAAAATATTGGTAAAGCTTGGAGTTCAGCGTGGTCAACAGTTCCAAGGGCTCGCGCCCGCCGCGCTGGTCGACTCCAAACTCTTTCGCCAGCGCTTCGAGCTCCGGCGAAGTGCGGGCGAAACTGCTGGGCATCAGCATGTCCCAGTAATCCTCCCGATCGATCATGGCATCGAGCTCGTCCCATGCCCCGGGACCTAGAGACTCGGGGAGCGGCGCCGGAGTTTCCACATCCACCAGAGCGTCGGCAATAATGGTCAGTTGCCGATGCTGCGCGGGAACGTCGAAGTGGTGAACGAAATTGCCGGCGTGATCCTGATACGAGAAAACCCTGGCGTCCGGACTTACGGACAATTGAAAGGTGAAGCATCGCTGCGTGTTCTCGCTGCGTGGCTGCATACGCAATTCCATTACGCTCTGCCAAACGGGACTGCTGTAGCGAAAACGAGTGAAGTGCCGGATAGCGTAGAACATCAAGCCCCCAGAGCCGACTGGATCGGATAATCGATGTAGACGACGTGAACCGCCGCATGCAGGCTGGTGCACTGCTCAATGACACTGTTGAGATAACGGTGCAGCCCGCCGGTCATGATCTCGGCAATCTGAACGTAAGCCAGAGAGGCGCGCAGCCGCCCGGCAATCCGTTCGATCCGGCCAGTCGCTTGGGTGAAAGAGGTCTCGGAGATTGCGGCAATCGCCGCGCTCATGCGCTCGACCGCGTAGCGCACCGAATAGGGGAACTCGGGATTCAGTACAAGAAATTCGGCCATCGAGTCAGGCTTCAGATCGGCCGTGTAGACCTTGCAGTACGATTCAAAAGCGGCGCAACTTGCCAGCAGCCCCACCCAGTCCAGGTCGTCGGCCTGGCCGGCCGCCGAGAAATAGGCGTCCAGCAGAACCGGCAATGCACAACAACGCTCCATGTACTTGCCCAGTTGGATGAACTGCCAGCCCTCACCGTGATTCATGGTAGCGTCTGTCACACCGTGAAACTGGTAGGAGCCTTCGCGCACGGCGGCCACCAGCCGCAGCGGATCGGAGTCCGTCTCCGGCCTGGCGTTAGCCTGCGTCACCTGGTGATACAGACGGTTCAGGCGTTCCCACATCTCCGAGCTGATCTGCTCGCGAACCTGGCCGGCATTCTCGCGACTCTCCGCGATACAGGATACGATCGACGATTCGTCTTCGGGGTCGCTGGTCAGCTTGATCATGGCTATTTGCGGATCAATACCGTTAGCGGACGCCGCGATGCCGAGAGACGCCAGGATGCGATGCCATCTCTCTTCGGTCGAAAGCTTCGAAGGATTCAGCATCAGGTTGTAATTCGCTTCTAACACGCGCGCGCAGTGATCGGCCCGCTCGAAATAGCGGCTCATCCAGTAGAGACTATCGGCTACGCGGGAAAGCATTGGACCACCCTGTCGCACCACCTGTCGTAACACCTGATGCTCAGTTCTGCAATACCCATGTGTCCTTGGAACCTCCGCCCTGCGATGAATTTACCACTAGAGAACCCTTGCGCAGAGCGACGCGCGTAAGCCCTCCCGGCACGATGGTGATCTTCTCCCCATAGAGAACGTAGGGCCGCAGGTCCACGTGCCGCGGCTCAATCCGGCCATTCATAAAACAGGGAGCGGTTGATAGCGTCAGCGTCGGCTGGGCGATGTAGTTTCTGGGATCCGCTAAAATCTTCTCGCGGAAGTCGGCGCGCTGCTCGCTGCTGCTGTGGGGACCGATGAGCATGCCGTAACCTCCGGACTCGCCTACGGCCTTCACCACATATTTCTCCAGGTTTTCGCAGACGTGCTCACGCTGCACGCGGTCCATCATCAGAAGGGTCTCGACATTATCCACAATAGGATCCTCGCCGAGATAGTAACGAATCATTTTCGGAACGTAGGAGTAGATCGCTTTATCGTCGGCCACTCCCGTGCCAAGTGCATTCGCGAGCACGACGTTCCCCGCGCGATAAGCGTTGAAGAGTCCCGCCACTCCCAGGGAAGAGTCGACGCGGAAAGCCAGAGGATCGACGAAATCGTCATCCACGCGTCGGTATATGACGTCGACTCGCTGCAGACCGGAAGTTGTCCGCATGTAGACCGTGTTATCGTGTACCACCAGGTCGCGACCTTCAACCAGCTCGATTCCCATTTGCCTGGCCAGGAAGGCGTGCTCGAAATACGCGGAGTTGTAGATGCCCGGCGTGAGCAGCACGATAGTGGACCGGCCCTCGGGCGCAAGGGAACGAAGCGTGGAGAAGAGCACCTGGCTATATTGCTCGATGGGCCGCACGCCGCATTTCCGGAACAGCGTCGGAAAGATCTGCTTCATCACCTTGCGGCTGGTCAGCATATACGAGACGCCGCTGGGCACCCGCAGATTGTCCTCGAGAACCACGAACCTGCCGTCGGGCAGACGGATCAGGTCGGTCCCGACCACGCTGACATAGACGCCGCGCGGTACTTTGACCCCGTGCATTTGCCTGCGGAAGTGCTTGCAGGTATAGATAATCTCGCCGGGGATGATGCGGTCCTTGAGGATGCGGCCCTCGTGATAAACATCGGCGAGAAAAAGGTTGAGCGCCGTGATGCGTTGCGTGAGACCGCGCTCGATGATCGCCCATTCCGAGCTGGTGATGATGCGCGGCAGCAAATCATGCGGAAAGATCTGCTCGGTGCCTTCGGCGCGGCCGTACACCGTAAAGGTGATGCCCTGGTTGAAGAACGAGAGATCGGCTTCCCTCTTGCTGCGGTGCAGTTCTTCGGATGGAAGATTCAGAAGGTGGGTATAGAGATTCTTGTATTGCGTCCGGGGGCGGCCCCTGGCGCGGAACATTTCGTCATAAGCTGCGTCAATCTCATAACCGGAGAAGGGCGCCGGCATCGGGCGGTCTGCGGATTGTGCGGGCATGGACATATTCCACGATGTCGTCTGGGACCGGTAACCGTTCGACGGGGAATAGGGCCGGAGACGGAAGCTACAGCACGAGTATAGCTCTCCGTGGAGCGCAACTGGAAGCCAGAGGTAGTAGAATGCCGAAATATGCCGCCCCGGCTACCATCGCTTCTCGATCTACATGCTCATTTTCCGATGCACACAAAATTCCCCCCGGCTTTTGCGTAAGGACCGCCGCCCCTCGGGCAGGTCAGGAATCCGAATGATTTGCAGACCCACCTCAATGCGCGCAAGAAGTTCCTTTTTCATTGTGTTGAGGGCGCATTTTCCTTAAGTCGGGATGAAAACCAACGTAGACCGCCTGGCGGCGCACGGCGTCCCATATGTTGTCGTGGCGCGCACCTGTTTTATAGAGGCGTTACCACGTGCAACAACGCTTCCCGTTTCTGCCGGACGCGATTTTTAATGTGCTGAACCCCCAGCAGGACCCCAAGACCGGACTGACCGACCTGGGCATCCGGGTCGTCGATTCGGCTGCTCGATCGGGGAATCCTGGTGGATATCACCCATTCGACAGAGCTTGCCGAGAACCAGATTTTCCAGATAGCTAAAGAACAGTCCAATGCACCTGTGACTGCCTCACACAACGGGGCACAAAGCACTTCGAAGTATCCACTCAATCTGAGCTCTTCGGCCACTCAGCAAATCGCTCTGTCCAACGGAATCATCGGGATTATCTTTTTTCGCACTGGCTCCGGCTGCCGCACCAGCAACTCGCGGGTCATAACGATATTTCTCTAGTACCCTGGCGCGTACGAGGGAATTCTCTGCCGGAATGCCGTCGCGGTGTTGCAACGGGGTTGGAAGGGGTGTCTGAGGGATTTTGAAACGATTCGCCGCGATTTTGCACTAACCGTATGCCGGGTGTGTCGCAAGGCGCTTGACGTTCTTCCGGCACAAGCATAGTATTTAACAGAACAGAAACGGTTGTCATGCCATCGCGGCCAGATCACCCGCAGCTGAAGAGCTTCCTGATTTCGCCTCCCGTCCAGGCTGAGATGGATACGCAGGACCCGGCTCATCCCCAGCCTATAGCGTTGATCGTCACTTTGCAGGAGTCCAAAGCCGAGCCGCAGTCCGGCGTGCAGCCCTGCAAGCAGCATATACGGGAATTTCTGGAAGCGCGGAAGTACACCGTTTACGAAAGCGACTTCTACATCTTCGCTCGCCTGCTGCCGGCCGATATCCAAGATCTCGCGCAGAAGAAAGAGTGGGTTTATCAAATCTGGAAGGACGAGACCTGCTTTGCCCATCTGCTTTCTTCGGTGGACACCATAAAGGCGTCGGCCTGCTGGAGAACCTTCGATGCGCGCGGCAAAGGCATCACCTGGGCTGTCCTGGACACCGGCGTCAAGGCCGATCATCCGCATTTCGACGATACGGTAAACCTGTCGTTGAGTAAGAATTTTTCCAATAGTAAGACCTTGGACGATTGCAACGGACACGGAACCCATGTCGCGGGCATCATCACGGGCAGCGCGCGCCCCAAGAGCGACGGCCAGCCCTACCGCGCCGCCACGCTGGTGGAATGGCAAGACGACCCGGAGGTCGTGGATCTGCCGGGGTGTCCTTCCGGCGTCGCGCCACTGACCAAGATCATCAACGTCAAGGTGCTGGACGACGATGGCACGGGATCGGCCTCGGCCGCCATCCTGGGTCTTGAATACGTCCGCAAGCTGAATCAGAACAGCCGCTTCATCGTGGTAGACGGTATCAACTTGAGCCTTGGGTATCCATTCGATCCCAAGTGGTATGGCTGCGGCCACAGTCCGCTTTGTGACGAGGTGACGCGGGCGGTGCGCTCGGGCCTGGTGACAGTGATCTCATGCGGCAACTCCGGTTACGGCGTTACCAAGCTCGATAATGGCCAGGAGGTTCCCACCTGGATTGAACTATCCATTACAGACCCCGCCAACGCGAATGAGGCGATTGCGGTGGGCTCCTCGCACAAGGCCGCTCCGCATATTTACGGCATTTCCTACTTTTCTTCCAAGGGACCCACCGGCGATGGCCGGCCCAAGCCAGACCTGGTGGCCCCCGGTGAAAAAGTAATCTCCTGCTCGGTGCACCTGGACAGAGGCTATGAATACGAGGAGAAGAGTGGAACCAGCATGGCCGCTCCGCATGTCTCGGGCGCGGCGGCCGCCTTCCTGTCCGCGCATCCCGAGTTCCGCGGAAATCCGGGCACGGTTAAGGACATCCTGTTAAAGAGCGCTACCGACCTGGGGCGGGCAAGTTCCTTTCAGGGCGCCGGTCTGGTGGATGTGATGCGAGCCATTATGTCGGTTTAGATATCCTGAGGAGAAGTTTGGTTATGGCAAAACTGCAGCAGTTTCGCGATCCCGATCTTTCGCTTTTTCAATCCGCGGTCGATGAGGTAGTAGCGCGGAAGACGGCGGGCACGCAGTCTCAAGAGGTGGGCGGGCCAACTGCGATCACCCGCCCCGACGCCGGCAACAGCATGGTCCAAATGGCCGTTGTCGAACTCGAGTCCGTCGACTCCGCCAAGAAAGCCGGCGCTGCGCCTCCCGGAGTGCCTGCCGCGGCGCCTCAGACAGTCACGGAAGGCATTGGAGACACAGTCAGGTACTGCGCTTCCCTGGCGCGGAACTGCGCCGTAGCCAAATTCCTCGGCCACGCCGGCGACGCGGATCGGTATTACGCGCTGCTTACGGAGAAGATGGGAGACTGTGACCCGGATTGGGCGGCAGTCGCGCTTAAGTATGCGGAATTCCTGGCCTCGAGAGGGCAGATCCCCTACCGTCCGTACAAAAACTTGAGTGACTTTGTCATTGAAGGCAAGCTACCACCGAAAGCCAGGGTAGCGCTGGTGGGCGACTGGGGCACCGGCCAACAGGATGCTAAAACCGTGCTCGCTCAGATTGCCCGTAAGAATCCCGACGTGGTGATCCACATGGGCGACATTTACTATTCCGCGACGGACTTCGAGGTGCAGAGCTATTTCTATCAGATCTGGCAAAGCACGCTGGACCTGTCGAAGACCGCGACCTACACGCTGTCTGGAAATCACGACATGTTCAGCGGCGGCGCGGCCTATTACAAACTGATCGATCAACTGGGCCAGCCGTCGAGCTACTTCTGCCTGAGAAACGATTCCTGGCAGTTTCTAGCGGTGGATACCGGATTCAACGACAGTAACCCGGTGGGAGCCAACCCCACCTTCCTGCACGATGCCGAAGTCCAATGGCTGGCCGACAAGATTCAGAACCGCGGGAACCGCCGCACGGTCCTGCTTTCGCATCACCAGCTCTTCGCGGCATTCGAGGACATCTGCAAGAAATCGGTAAATGATAAATTGAACGCTCAACTGGCGCCGCTGCTTCCCGGAGTAGATATCTGGTTCTGGGGTCACGAGCACAATCTGGTTATCTATGAGAGGTATATGGGTGTGTTGGCCAGATGCATCGGGCACGGCGCTTTCCCGATCGGCCTGGGCGAAGTGCCGGCGAAACCGGAATTTCCCGCGGTTCCGGTGACTGGCCTGACGCTCGGCGACAACGGAGTCTTTTTTAATCACGGCTATGTGATCATCGACCTGGCGGGCAGCCAAGCCAATATCGCTTATTACCAGGATTCGGATGAAGACGAGCCACAATATACTGAAACTTTGGGGGCTCAAGTTAAGACTGCACCATAAAGCCGCGCCATAGGAGCGACATATATGTCAGATACTGTGATCACTAACTGGTTTGGCGACATCGTCTCGCATCCGCAGGTGGTCGTTGAAGCAACCTCCGTTGACGATATCGCCGCTGTACTTACAAATCCCGGCAAATATCCGTCTCCGGTGCGGGCCGTCGGATGCAATCACTCGACGACTCCTTGCGGCGCCGCGGATGGCGGCACCCTCATCCAGATGTCCAAGCTGAATCAGATCCTGGAAATCACAGCCGATACGGTGACGGCGCAAGCTGGCGCGAACTACATTGACGTAGCTAAGGAGATCGAAAAGAAGAATCTGCAGTTTTACGTCAATACCGAGATCGGCAGTCTTTCGGTAGGGAGCGCGGCCTGCTGTGGAACCAAGGACGCCTCCATGCCCGGCGAATATGGTCAGGTTGGCTCTTACATCAGCCGCATAAAAATGGTGCTGCCATCAGGCGACCTTCTCGAAGTCACCGACGATCAGCCCGAGCTGATGCAAAAGGTCCGCTCCAGTTATGGGACCTTCGGGATCGTTACCGAGGCGACCCTCCGCGTGCGCCCCATCCAGCCCCTGGCGGTGCATCATGAGACCTTCAGCCTGGATGACTTCGTGAAAAAGCTGCCCGAGCTCAAAGCCGGCGGCGATTCCCTGATGTTCTATATTTTCCCATTTGAAAACCTGATCACAGTGGAATTTCGCCGCTATAACCCGGGCGCCTCGGGGATTCCCAACCGCTTCTCCTGGCCGCTGCGCAACTATATGTGGGCGAATGCCGGGCCAGCCGTCTGCGCGCAGGCAGAGAGCGACATTCACGACCCTGATACGCGCTATAAGGTTATCGACGGGTTCAATGCGGTATGGCGTTTCAAGCTGGAAAACCTGATCAAGAGTGACTACACCATCGCCACCGACCAGATTATACGGTACCCCGCGGTCGCCAATGCCAGCCGCTATACCTTCAGTCTGTGGGCCTTCGCCGAGGACATATATCCAACCGTCCTGGCGCAACACTTTCAGTTCTGCCAGAACTATTATAAGAGCGCCGGGTATCGCGTGAACATGCTGTATGTCGGTTATCGCGTCGCCCAGGACCAGAACTCGCTTCTATCCTATTCCTACGATGGGAATGTGATGACCATGGACCCGGTCTCGACCGGCAATCCGGGATGGACGACGTTTCTGGGAGCTTACAACCAATTCTGCAGTGATAGCGGGGGCATTCCGCTTTTCAACCAGACTTTTGGCGCTAACAGGGCGCAGGCGCAGAAGGCTTTGGGAGCACGATTGCAGGCTTTCGCGGACGCACGCAAGACCTACGACCCCAACAACCGTCTGCTAAACAGCTATTTCAGCGAGCTGCTGGCCGAGTCACAACAGGCCAGCGCCGGGTAAGACCGGCCGAGAGGAGGCAACATGTTAGCTACGCCGTGGCAACAGCGCAAGAGCGCTTACGATTTCATCATCATCGGTTCAGGCTACGGAGGCGCCATCACCGCCGCCCACCTGGCAACCGCCGATTTGCATCCCAAACCGTCGATCTGCATTCTGGAGCGGGGCAAGGAATGGCAGCCGGGCGACTATCCGGAAACGACGCCCGGTGTCGTTGGCGCGACCCGCGGCAGCTTGAATCCCCTCGGTCTTTACGAGTTACTCAACTACAACGACATTTCCGTCATCAAGGGCTCCGGATTGGGCGGAACCTCGCTGATCAATGCGAATGTCGCAATTCTGCCCGACCGGGAAGTATTCGAGCAGTTGAGCTGGCCGGGCGCCATCACCTATGATGCCTTGCTCCCTTATTATCAGCACGCGAGGCAGGTGCTGGCGGCCAATCCGCACCCGCGCGCGCTTCAACTGGCCAAAGTGCAGGCGCTGGAGCGCCGCGCCAAGGAGCTGGGCACTTCCGTCCAGGTGTTGAACATCGTAGTCAACTTCACCATCGACGGCCAGAACCCTTACGGCGTGGAACAGAAGCCCTGCATCGACTGCGGCAATTGCGTGACCGGTTGTAACGTGGGAGCCAAGAACACTCTCTACATGAACTTCCTGCCGATGGCACGGAACGCCGGCGCCACCATTCTCACCCAGACGAAAGTGGAGTGGCTGGAGAAGCTCGCCTCGGGCGGCTGGCGGATCCACGGCAAGCATGTGAATGACGATCTGAGCGGCCAGTCCTTTACATTAGACGCCGGTGAGGTGGTCCTCTCCGCCGGTGCGCTGAACACTCCCGAGATCCTGCTGCGCTCGGAGATGCATGGCCTGGCCGTTTCACCGGCGCTGGGCACGAAGTTCAGCGGGAATGGAGATTTCTTCGGCCTGGCGTACAACTGCAATTATGAGACCGACGTTCTGGGCTACCCGCGCGCGCAGCGTCCCCAGCCCGGGGATTCGCCGGAACCCGGACCGAATATTGTCGGCCTGGTACGTTACAACGGAAGTCTTCCCGAAGCCAAGCGCATCGCAGTGGAGGACTTCTCGTTCCCCAGCGCTTACATCGACGGCGCCAAGGCAGTGTTCGGGGCGATTCGCGGCCAGGATCAGGTTACCGGCAACGAAGACGCGCAACGGCAGCGGCTTCTGCGTGACCTCGACCTGACCGCCCCTGAGCACGCTCCCAACGGGGCCTTGAACCATACCATGCTCTATCTGGTGATGGGCCAGGACAACGCGCGCGGTACCATTCTGTTCGATGCGCCCTGGACTGAGCCGGACGGCCGCATTCAGGTCTCCTGGGACCAGGCGGGCCAGCAGCAGATCTTCACCCGCATGAATGAAGAACTGCGGCGGCACGCCCATGCACTCAGTGGCAGCTTCATCTCGAATCCGACCTGGAACATGTTCCACCTTCGCCATCTCATCACGGCGCATCCGCTGGGCGGCTGTCCCATGGGCGACGACTACCTGCAAGGCGCCGTGGATACCTACGGTCGTGTCTTCTCGGGCGATGGCACCGTGCATCAGGGACTGTATGTCACCGACGGTTCCATCGTCCCCAGCGCCCTGGGCGTGAATCCGTTCCTCACCATCTCGGCATTGACGGAACGCTTTGTCGAGCGCAAGATCCAGCAGCTTGGCGGACAGGCTTATCCCGAGCCGAGCCGGGCCGTAAGCATGTCGGAGATCGATGTCCTGGAGGTAATCGGCTACAACGAGGGACAGCTCGAAGCACTGTTCCGCCGCTGCCCCTCAATGGGAATCGACACGATCGTGAACCAGGGCGGCGATCCGGCGATCGATACGGCGCACCAAACCATCCGCAACGACCGTTACTGGAAGGGCTTCTTCGCCCAGGGAAGCGTCCTGAATGCCATGTCGGCGGACATCTTCACCGGATTCAAAAAGGAATTCCACCAGCAGAAGGGCAAGTACATCGGAGTCACCAGTGACACCGACGGCCGCATCACGGCCCACAACAGCCTGGAGGAGATTGAGGTGGGACACGGGTCCGGCACGCTCGAAGCCGGACACTACATCCTGCTTAACTACCTGGATCCCCCGTGGCAAGACTTCTACGACGTCTTCAAGATCATCAACGAGAATCTGCTGATCGGCCGCGTTTACCTGGGCAAGTATCCGCACGGCGCGCGCCAGTTCACATTTCCCATGTCCCGGCTCTATGGCTTCAACCAGATGACTGTGGACGATCACGCGGATCTTTACACCAACGGCGCGGTGCCCACTCCCGCGGATCTCAATGGTGTCTGGCGTATGGATGTGATCTCCAATGCAAACCAGGCCGGCGGAATCGCCTACCTGCAGTTCAGCAATAAGCCGGACGGCCGGTTTGAAGCCAGGTATGAGCTGATGGGCCTGATGGAGGGCCTGGTCACTCCCACTGTCCTTCAAGATCATTTTCAATTGAATGACTTCACTCCGTTTCATGACGAGATCCGCAAAGTCAGCGGCGATTTTATGGTGGGCAAGTATGTCACTCAGCTGCCGGCCGGGATCTCAACGCTGGTCGCTAATTCCTCGCTAGGACTGTTCCACACCGAAACCGGCGGACAGTTCGGCTTTTACTACTTACTCACGCGGATGACGGCGGCGCAGTTGCCGACTAACACGGTGCTGAAGCCCTTCCTGGATGTGCAGCTCCCGGATGGCGTCGGCATGACCTTCGACGAAGAGATGGTCGGCTGGTATTTCCCAGGGCAAGCCACTCCGGCTCCGGGACGGGCGGGCGATCTGACCATCTCGAAGCTTATCCCCGCCGCGGGCGACCCTCCCGGGGCCGTACCCTGCAGCTTTCAAGCGCACCTTACCATCACCGATGTCAACGAGTTCATCGACGGTTACCAGCATGAGGCGGGGATGAACGGAAGTATCACGTTCGGTCAGTTCGCGGGGCAGGGACCGGCAACCTTCTCGATGGACCCATCCGGCAGCCAATTCCATTACCTGCGAACCAATCCGGCCACGGGTGAAGGCGAGATGGACTATCAGATCGAATTTGCCGGCGCGGACGGGCGAAGGTTCACCTTCGAAGGCGTCAAGTATATGCAGAAGAGTAACACTGGAACCCAAGGCGTCGCCGACGTCCTGGCGGACTATACCACGCTGTACTGTCACGTCTCTGAACAGCTCGCCGACGGGAGCAGCCAGGCAACCGGCATTGCGTATCTGAGATTCCGCACCTTTGAAGATCTTGCGGCGGTATCCAATCTGGCGGGGTTCCTGGCGTCTTTCCAGGTGACGGGTACGAGCGATCCGGCGATACAGTTCCAGGCCAGGATGCGCTTCCTCGCGTTCACGGGGCAATTCGTCGAGCGTGAATACGACCCGCTGGGGTTCAGCTCCGGGGCGCACGCGTGACGGTAGAACAGGGTCCTACTTAACCCGAAGCGGCGAGCGATCCCCCCGGAGCCATGACAAAATGCGGCCCGACGATGTGCACGGCAGCAGTGGAGGCGTGCGCTCCGGAGGCCAGGAACATCGCCACCAGGCCCCAGGGCGCTCCGAACTGTTCATGCGCCTTGGCGGCCACGTCGCGCAACTTGCCGGCCAGTTCCTTGCGCAGCTCCCGGAACTGCGGATCGTCCGGAGCGGCGCCCGGGTGCTGCGCGGCGAATGCGTCCAGGCGGGCGAGCACCTGCCCCGTGGTGCACATGCTGTCCGCCCACCACTGGATTGCCAGATAGTCCGGGCGCACGCCATCGGCCTGCGCTTGCGGCATCAGTTGCTGGAAGTTGGCCGGCCCCAAGTCCTTCATCTTGTTCCAGAGGCTATCGTTGGTCGCGGGGCCCAGACGGAAGGCGTCGTCGCCGTCCGACAGGACCAGCAGCGCCAGGGCGCGCCTGCCGGCGATTTCATATTCATTGTGGTCGCGCAGGGCGCCGTCCGGACGGAAGAACAGCGCGCGGGAAAGCGCGTCGTTATAGCGGGCCCCGGCGACAATGCTGGTCCGGCCGAAGTGGTCGATCCCTGTAGGAAGCGGTGCTGAGGCGAGGCCGAGCGCGGGGGCAATCGCCACCCAGCGCCGCAGGTCTTGAAGGCTGATGTTATTGTCGAGTCTGAAGAACAAATGAGAGCTGGCCAGCTGAGGCAAAGGATTCATCACGGCACGGCTGCCGCGATAGGCCGCGGTAATCAGGAAGCTCTCCGCCATGACCTGCCGCAGTTTGTCCTCGTCCGCGCCGAAGTTGACGGCGGCGGTTTGAATGCGCGACGCCGTGGCCGCATCGGCGATGACCAGATCTCCCGTGGAAGGCGTGAATGTCACGCTTCCACTCAACGCCAGTCGGGAAACGGAAGTCCAGTTGAAAATCCCCAGCAGGTTGACTGTCAGCGAAAAGCGTCTGGCGCTTGCCTTGCTATAGATGCTGCGCAAGCCTGTGATTCCCGCCGGCAGCGCGCTCAGATCGGCCAAGCCGGTTAGATCGCCTCTCAACGCCGCTTGCAATGTCTGCTGACCCTTATCGTCGAGGGTTTCCAGGTCGACTTCGTACAGGAACGCCGCCTCATCCGTTCCGAGCGAGCTGAACTCCGTGGTGACCGCCAGCTCGAGCTTGCGATCGATAGCCGCCTTCACCGTATCGTGGATGGCACTAATTTCAGCCGGAGGAAGGGCCGCCTGTTGCAGCTCCTTGAGATCCGCCTGTGCATTTGAGCTGATAGCGGTAATAATGGGAGCGAACAGGTCTGTCTGGCCAGGCCCGGCGGTCAGCCCCGCGCTTGCCGAAGCGGTCACCGTAAAATCCGATCCGTGCTTGCGGTACCATCCCAGACGCACGGTCCCTGCCTTCGTCTTTTGCGCGCGAACCTGGTAATCCGCCGAAATCTTCCACGATGCGCCTACAGTGACCGATGCCCCCTGCTGAACGGAGATGGCGGGGAGCGGACCTGGGAGCGGGACCGTGGCCAACGGATTGCACACGGTGAGCAGATTGGCAGCGGCGGAGAACTTAAGCGCACCGCTACCCGTGACGGTCACGATGGCGCCCGTGGGCAGGGCTTTGAGGTCCGCCAGAGTGGCGGGAATCACGAATTGTGCGACACAGCGCACTAGCGCTTCAGCTATCGAGGGTGCGTCCGCGCCCGCCGAAAACGGGTGATACGATTCTATGTCGATCCCAAGGCTAGGGTTTAGACAGAACGTCAGGGATCCGGAGGTAGCTCCGATCCCCGGAGCCGCGGATGCGTTAAAGCCGATCGCGACATAACAGGAACCGGCAGGTATCTCGATCTTGTCCCCGTAGTCGTCGGGCGAAAACAGAGCGATACAGGCGGGAGTCCGCTCAATGATTCGCAGCGAAAGACCGGCATCCGCGCCTACGGTCAGTTCCAGAGCATTCGCGCCGAGGCTCACAGGCTGAGCGAATGACAGCGTGGGCGCCAGTGAAACGACTGCCGGATCGCGTAACGTCAGACCTTGCAGGCTGGAGATATTCGCGCCGTGCAGGATGAGGGGCGGAAGATCGCGAACGTACTCGATAAAGGAAGCGCCTGGAGCAAGGTCGGTGTCCAAGCTCGATCCGAGGTCATCAGTGATCTTTATGGTTGGCATCGCAATTCCTCAGACGATTGTATCCAATTCCGAGATGTCGGCAATGCTGCGAAAATGTAGGTTATGACGAAGGTCTTTCATTTCGATTCCCCCCGAGAAAAATATCACTGTGACGCGGCTATCGTTTGGTGCTTCGACCACCGCTTCCAACTTGGCGTCACCAAGTTTCTCAAGCGGCTTGGAGTTTCGAATTCAGATTCGATCAGGATTGCCGGTGGCGCCAAGTGTCTGGCATCGCCGGAGCACCAGCACGAGCGCGAGTTCGTCTTGGAGCAGATTCGAAAGTCCATCCGCCTTCACGGGACAGAGCTTGTGATATTGATGTTGCATTCAGATTGTGGGGCCTACGGAGGGCTGCTTGGCAGCTTCGGCGGCGACGCCGGCGCGGAAGCGCAACACCACGAGGAGGAATTGCGACGAGCCGCGGAATGTCTGCGGAAGGCCATACCAGGTATTGGCGTGCAGGCTTACTTCGTTGACTTCGAGGGCGTATGGGCGGTGGAACTTATGTAACATCGCAAACTTAACACGTTCGACCTTACTCTATAGCCGCGACCCGTCTTATACTTAGTGCTAATCGCGCGATAACAGCATGAAACTTCCGAAACATCTTCTGCGACCGAACACGATCCTTGTTTCTCTGTTAATTTCGATCTTGTGGCCAACATGGCTCGCGGCCCAACTGGCCGGCATCGTAGGAAGTGTTTCCGATCCTTCGGGAGCCGCTATTGGCGGGGCGACGATTCGGGCCACTAATACCAACACGGGGCTCGAGTGGCAGGCCAAGACCGGTCCGCAGGGCGATTATTCGCTCGGCCTTCTTCCACCCGGCGTGTATACTGTCGAAGCCACAGCCGCCGGGTTCGCTCCGGCGCGCGCGGCCGGCGTCCAGTTGCTGGTGAATGCGACACGCCGTATCGATCTGCGGCTGGCCCTGCCGGAGGTCAAGGAGAACCTGCACGTAGAAGCGGTGGCGCCGTTGGTCGAGACCGAAACCTCCGAGGAGGGCCTGGTCGTCGGCGGACAGATGATCGCCGATTTGCCGCTCAACGGACGCGATTTTCTGCGGCTGGCGAGGCTGGCCCCAGGGGTATCCGGCGCCACGGATAATCCCGCCGCACCGGCCGGCCCGTTTAACGTAAACGGCCAGCGGGATCTGTCCAACAATATCCTGATCGACGGGATCAATGTGAATGCGGGGGGCAGTTCCAATGGACGCATCAGCCTCGCGCCGGGCAACGATCCGGCCGCCGGTCAGTCCGGCAGCAGCGTGGCGCTGGTCTCAGTGGACGCAGTCTCCGAGTTCAAAGTGCAGACGCAGACGCAAACCGCGGAGTTCGGCGGCTTCTCCGGCGCAGTCATCAATGTAAACACCAAGAGCGGCAGCAACGAATTTCACGGCGACGGCTACGAATTTCTGCGTAACAGCGACCTGGACGCCAATAATTTTTTCAATAATGCCAACGGCGTTTCGAGGACTCCCTCCCGCAATAATTTCTTCGGCGGTACAGTCGGCGGTCCTATCCACAAAGACCGCACGTTCTTCTTCGCATCGTTCGAGGGCCTGCGGCAGCGCGTAGGGGTGAATGCGAATGGGCGGGTACCGTCACTGGCTGCCCGCGCCGAGGCCAGCCCGGCGATCCAGCCTCTGATCGACGAGTACCCGCTGCCAACCGGACCGGACAACGGTGACGACACCGCGGACTATTTCGCCACCGCCACCAACCTGGTGGGGGAAACGGATTTCAGCGCCCGTCTGGACCACCGTTTTTCCGGCAGCGACGATTTCTTCGCGCGCTACTCGTTCAGCGACTCACTGAGCCTGCTCCGATCGTTTTTTCTCAACACGCTTTCGCGTAACCGCTCCAGGCTGCAGAGCGTGAGTCTCTCCGAAGTACACCGCATCACTCCGCAGTTTTTCAATGAGGCGCGCTTCGGATTCGTGCGCAGCGCCAATATTTCCATAGGCGCCGCGGACGGCTTCGGCGGCGCGGAGCCGATTCCGTTAAATGCAGCGGGCGACGCGACTCTGCCGGGGATGGATATCTTCAGCCTGCCTTTCGCCGAATCGCCGAGTCCGCCGGAGCTGCAGAACAACAATCTTTTCAGCTTTAACGACGACGTAACTTACGTTCACGGGCAGAATACCTTCAAGGCCGGCGTCTGGGTGCGGCGCGTGCAGGGCAACGTAAACCTTCAACCGCTTTCGAGCGGAGTGTACTTCTTCAATACGGTCGCCGACCTGCTCAACAATAATCCCGCCTTCTTCTTCAACCAAGCCGCGGAAACCGATTTCGGCGTGCGATTCACGAATTTTGCCTTTTACGGCCAGGACGACGTCCGGATCACGTCCCGGCTGAAGCTTGACCTCGGCCTGCGATATGAGCTCGACACCGTGCCGAACGAGGCGCACGGCCGCTTCAGCCCCATCGTCGGGCTGGATGACATTGCCACCGCGACCCTGGGCCCGCCAGGTACGCCCGTACACAATGGCAACTATGATAACTTTGCCCCGCGTCTCGGCTTCGCCTATCAGCTCACCGGCGATGCCAAGACCGTGCTGCGCGGCGGGACCGGCATCTATTACGATCTGCCGACGATCAATGCCACGCAACTGGCGTTTGGGCCGCCGTTCAAGATCACAAACTTTCTTCTCGGCAGCGGGTCCGGAGGTCCAGTCACGGTGCCGGTCGACCCCGCGCTGCTGGTGACCACGATCACCGGCCAGCCGCCGTTTGGCAGCGCCACGGTCTACGATCCCACGAACTTTCGAACACCGTTCAGCTATGAGTACAATCTGAACCTGCAGCGACAGCTCGACAGCGAAACGGTCGTGCAGGCCAGTTACATCGGATCGCTGGGCCGGCACCTGATCCACATGCAGCCGTTGAACCTGCTTGACGCGGCCACCGGCATGGCGCCCAATCCGAACTTCTCGGCGGGCGCCCTGGAGCTGATCGAGACCAACGCCGTGTCCAATTACAATGCCCTCCAGGCAAATGTGACGCGAAGGCTGGATCACGGCCTGGAATTGACTGCTTCCTACACCTGGGCACACTCGCTCGACGATGCTTCGAGCGCCACGGGCACTTCCATCAACTCGTCATTCACCGGCTCGAATCCCTATGATTTTCGCGCGGAGTACGCTTCGAGCGACTTCGATATCCGCCACAACCTGGTGTCCGCATTCTCCTACGAGCTGCCGTTCAAATCGGCGCACCGGGGAAATCCGGCGGCAAAGTTGTTTGGGGGCTGGTCGCTGGAGGGCATTTTCACCGCGCAAACGGGCGTGCCGTACACGCCTCTGCTGGGCGAGGATATTGCCGGCAACGGCGATCAGTTTGCGGCTGATAATCAGCGCCCCAACCTGGTGCCCGGCGAGCCGCTCTATATCGCTTCTTCGGCCCCGCCATACCGTGTCGCCAATCCGGCGGCATTCGCTATTCCGGCGGCAGGCACTTACGGGGATGCCGGCCGGAATATCCTGCGAGCCTCCGGGCTCCAGCAGCTCGATCTGGGCCTGCTGAAGACCATGAAGGCCAGCGAGCGAATCTCCGTGCAGTTCCGGGCCGAGTTTTTCAATGTTTACAATCATGCCAATTTTGCGACGCCGGCCGCGTCGGGAAACAACCTGCTGACGGCGGGAAGTTCCTTCGGCCTCTCACAGGAGATGGCCAATGCGTCGAGCGGCGGATTGCTGTTGCCTCTATTCAACCAGGGCGGCCCGCGCAGCATACAGCTCGCTCTCAAGCTGCTGTTTTAGATAAGACAAGCGACTCGCTGTATACTGCGTGAATGAGAAAAATCGCTTGTTTTGTTCTTCTGGCGCTGCCCGCGCTGGCTCAGGAGCACGTCGATCTGGGGGTCGTCGACCGGATCAAGACGGAGGCATTCGAACGTTCCAAGGTCATGGAGACCTTGCGCAACCTGAGCGACGTACACGGCCCGCGGCTCACCGGGTCGCCTGGATTCGACGATGCCGCGCGATGGGCGATGGGGGAAATGAACGGCTATGGCCTCGATAAGGTGCATCTCGAGAAGTGGGGCCCGTTTGGGCGAGCCTGGTCGCTCGAACAGTCGTCACTCGAGTTGATCGAACCGAGCTACTCGCAGCTTACGGCCGTGCCGCTGGCCTGGAGCGCGTCCACAAACGGCCCGGTCACCGCCGAACTCGTGCTGGCGCCGATGCACGGATCGTTCCGCGATGGTCCAAAGAAATACAAGGAAACCTGGGAAGCGTATCGCACGAAATGGGCTGGAAAACTGAGCGGCAAGATCGTGCTGCTCAGCGAGCCCAAGGTGCCTGCCCAGCAGACCAACCCGCAGTTCCGGCGTTATACCGCGACCGAACTGACGGATATGGAGAATGCGCCGGCGCCCGCCGTCAAACTGGTCGCCAAGAAACTGGACGAACTGGAATGGCCGGAAGACCCGGCCGAGGTGGGCAAGTTCTTTAACAGTCTGCCCAACGCGCTGATGGAGCAACTGTACGATCTCTACGACCAGAGCGCAGCGCAGCGCGGCGAGTTTTTCACTAAGGAAGGCGTCGCCGGCGTGCTGCTGGAAGACCAGCGCGCGCACGAAGGCATGCTGTTTGGCGAAGCGGCCGGCAGCTTCAAGGTAGCCGGCACGCCCGCGCCGCCTACGTTCGTGGTGACCGCTGAACAGTACAATCGGATCGCCCGGCTGGTGGACAAAAAGAGCGCCGTGCGCGTCCGCTTGAGCTTGAAAGCCGCTACCTCGGACCGCGACGTGGATGGCCTGAACATCATCGGTGAGATTCCCGGAGGCGACAAGAAAGATGAGATCGTGATGGTGGGGGCCCACTTCGACTCCTGGCATTCCGGTACGGGCGCCACCGACAATGGCGCGGGGAGCGCGGTGATGATCGAGGTGGTGCGCATTTTGAAGGCGCTCAACCTGAAGCTCGACCGCACGGTCCGCATCGGTCTGTGGGGCGGCGAAGAAGAGGGTCTATTCGGTTCGCGCGCCTACGTGAAGGAGCACTTTGCCGATCCCAAGACCATGCAGGTCACGTCGGAACACGGCAAGCTTTCCGGTTATTTCAACCTGGACAACGGCAGCGGTAAAATCCGCGGGGTGTACTTACAGGGCCATGAAGCTATGCGGCCGATCTTCGAGTCGTGGCTCGCTCCATTCCACGACATGGGGGTGACGACGGTTTCGATCCGTAATACCGGTGGCACGGATCACTTGAGCTTCGCCGCCGTTGGCCTGCCGGGCTTTCAGTTCATCCAGGACCCGCTCGACTACGGAACCATCACGCACCATTCCGACATGGACACCTGGGATCACGCGGTCCCGGACGATTTGATGCAGGCCTCCGCCGTGATCGCGACTGTGGTCTACCAGACGGCTATGCGTAAGGAGATGCTGCCGAGGAGGGAGTTGCCGAAGCCCGAATAGACTCGGCTTCAGTGGGTCAGTCCCAGTTCCTTCAACAGAAACGCATCGATGTCCGTCCACAACGCCACGTTGTCGTCAATCGACGACCCGATTCCATGTCCCGCTGTCCCGCTGGTTCGCAATAGCACGGGCTTTTTGGTTCCGCTGGCCTGCAAGCGGGCGGCCATCTTGCGCGACTGCATCGGGTCCACGCGCGCGTCATTATCGCCGGTGGTCAGCAGGATGGCCGGATACTGGGTTCCATCCTTCACATGATGGTACGGCGAGTAGCCGTAAAGCGTCTTGAACTGGCCGGGGTCAGTGACCGTTCCAAACTCTGTGACATTGAACGCGCCGTTGGGCGAGAGTTCCACGCGCAGCATATCGTAGATGCCCACCATGGAAACCACGGCGTGGTACATTTCGGGGTGTTGCGTCAGGGCCGCGCCCATCAGCAGGCCGCCATTGCTACCGCCAATAATAGCGAGCTTGGACGGCTCCGTATACTTATGCTTGACCAGGTAGTTGGCGCAGGCCTCGAAATCGTCGAATACGTTTTGCTTCTTGGTCAGCTTACCTTGCGCGTGCCAGTCTTCGCCATACTCTCCCCCGCCGCGCAGATTGGCTTCCACGACGACCACGCCGCGCTCGAGCAAGGGAACGAACGGCGCGAGGTAGTTCGGAGTCAAGCTGACGCCGTAACCGCCATAGCCTGTGAGGAGCGCCGGCTGGCTGCCATCGAGCGCCAGTCCCTTGCGATGGATGATATTCAGCGGAACCTTTGTGCCGCCCTTGAGGATCGCAAATCGGCGAACCACCACGAATTCATCCAGAGCAACGGGCGGTGGTGTTTGCAACGCCGTGGGTGTAAGTTTGCGCGACTTCGGGTCGAAGTGGAAGTAGCCGCCGGTATCGAGGTAACTACCGACGTAACAAATCGGTCCGGCGCCCTCGAGATTGCCGCAATCCACGCTCGAAAGAGCAGGCACATGCACCTTAAGCGGTGTTCCGTCGCCCGGCAGGAAGAGCACCTCGGACGGACCGCCCGCGATCTCATTGACCAGGGGGCCATCCCTGGTTGGCGCAACGGACTGGATCGCCGCGCCGGATTCCGGCACGATAACGGTGGCCTGATCGATAGTCTCAGCCACGTCCATATGCAAGACCTTTCCGCGGGGAGCGCCCTGCTTCGAGACCAGATAGACATCCTTGTTGTAACCGAAGGCGATCTGCTTGACTTGATCGCCAAAGTTCGCAAGCAGTCGCCAGGGGCTCCCAGGCGCCAACAGCCAATACTGATGGTCGCCGCCATCGCCGAAGGCCATGCTGACTCCTATGTACCAGCTGTCGCTCGAAGCGGCGAATGAGATTTCCGCGATCCGGGGAAAGTCCTTGCCGATCTCGTAGGTGTCGTTCTCGGGCTTGTCGCCCAGCTTGTGAAAGTACACCTGCTGATAGAAGTGCATGTCGGCCGCGGCCCGCTCGCCATCGCGCGGATAGCGGGTGTAGTAGAAGCCGGAGCTATCTGTGTTCCAGACCAGGTCGCCGCCGGCCGTGGCATAGTTCACGCGTGGGATGGCGTCCGGAAGCGGCTTGCCTGTGGCGGTTTCGTAGACGTGCAGGTCGCCGCTCTCACCGCCGCCGGTGGACAACGACGCCGCCAGATAGCGGCCGTCCACCGAGGGCACCGCAAAGTCGATTTCGGTGAGATGCCGTTCGTCGATGGCATCGGGATCGAGAACGGTGTGCTCGGAGGCCGGATTGTCGAGCGAGTCCAGGGTCACCACGATCTGATGCTGATGCCGCGGATCGCTCTTCATCGCGAATATCTTGCCGCCGCGTTGCTGGATGGGGAAGTAGCGCGCCTGGGCCGGCTGGAAGACCTGCCGGAGCTCGCGCGAGAGGGCATCGCGATCCGGAAGCGCTTCGAGAAAGGAACGGGCGGCGGCGTTCTGTGCGTCGGTCCACTGTTTCACAGCCGGGTCGTCGAAGTTTTCCAGCCAGCGGTAATCGTCGGTCACCTTGACGGTGTTGTAAGTGTCAATCACCGGCTTTTTGGAAGCCAGCGGCGTAGTCTGCGCCAGCAGCGAAGAGACTGTAAGACCCAGAATGAGAAAAATTCGGAACATGCAGTCAAATGTACCATCCCCACCACGTCGATTAAGCGCTACACTTACTTTTTAAGATGTCTCATATCCGTCTCGATCCGAAAGCATTTCTCGCGGGTTGGCCGCTAGCGGCCGCCGCAACATTCTTCGCCTTCAGCGGTGGGTCCTTCGCGCAAAACGCGCACCAGGTTGACGCTCCCGCGGATGCCGCCGCGACGGACACTGCCGATCTGCCGCTTCTGATTAATGCGCGACTTGATGTTAACAACGGAATGGCGGAACAAGCAGATCACGAGGTACGGCAATACTTGGGAAAGCATCCCAATTCCGCCAAGCCAGCTTCAAAGCCGACAAGGCCAAAGCATCGCTGGCGGAGTATACCGAAGGCGCCAAATAACCGTACTCCCAGCTACCTCGATTTAAAGGTCGCCGCGCTCGACTACATCTTACTCGAGGATTACGCCGATGCGGATAAGTGGCTCAGCCGTTCACTCGAATGGAACCCGCAAGACGCCGAAAGCTGGTACGATCTCGGTCGAATCAAATACAATGAAGCTAGTTTCTCCGAGGCCCGCAACGCATTTGACCGCTGTCTCAAACTGAACTCGGAAACGTCAAAGCGGAGGACAACCTGGGCATGACTTACGCCAAGCTCGGACGGACGAGTGACGCAATCTCCGCCTTTCAATACGCCATCGCCTGGCAAGCCCGGTTACAAGATGAGAATCCGCAGCCCATCGATCTAGGCAGCCTTTTGCTCGACCAGAACCGTCCACAGGAGGCAATTTCGTATCTGCTCCAGGCAACGAAAATTGCGCCGGGAAACGGCCAGGCGCGCAAATTGTTGGACAAGGCGCAGTCACTGTCCCATAGCGCACAAAAGTAAACGGCCAAAGCGGTTTGCCGCTTGGATCGGCCTACTTCGGCTCAGTAATCCGCAGAGTCTGGTTGACCGTCAGTCCGTCCGTCAATGCTTGCTTGCGGCCTGAAGGCCACTGAACCTCGATGCGATCAATCTTTGTCGCATCGCTCTGCGACAGATAGCCCGACTTTCCGTCGTTGTACTTGGTATAGGCCTGGCCGCCTGCATGGACCCGTACAGTTGCGCCCAACCCATCGCGGTTCGACGAAGTTCCGGTCAGTACGACCTCTACCCAATGAATCTGCTTCACTTGTGCCAAGTCACTGATAAGCACCTGCGGTTCGGAATTGAAGTCGTTCGTCACGATATCAAGATCCCCATCATTATCCAGATCAAAGATTACCGATGACCTGCCGCCGCCCAGATTCTTCCAGAGTTCGTTGCCGCCAATCTGATTCACGAAGTAGATGTCATACAACTCGTCACCATCAACATCCGCCACAGCAATGCCAGTGCCGTGGTCATAATGAACGCCCTTGTACTGCCTGGCCGTATCATCCACGGTGTGCTTGACAAAAGTGATTCCGCTATCCTTCAGCTTGTCCGTGGAATGAAACTGATAGAAGACTTTGAACTGATTCACCGTCTCCATCTGCGCCTGTTTGCGCGCCGCGAGGGTATCGACACCGCTATCCGTGGCCGGGAAATTGCGCGGCGTTGGGCCAGGCTGTCCGAGGGCCGTGCACGCTCCCAATAGCGCGACGGCGAGCAGCGCGACTCGCTGGCGCAGGTTAGATTTGCGTGAAATTCGAAGCATATGGGCAACTACTTGAGACGCAGATCGCCGAGTTGGAGTTACCCCTCCATCGCGGTTATACTATCTGCGAAGGAATCGACCATGAAACGCTCGCATGCGGCCGCTCTGCTTGTCACAGTTATGGTGTTTGCTCCCGCGCTTTGCCTCGGACAGACATCCCTGCCCAAAGGCGTCACGAAGGTCACGTCCGTCGAGGGAATTACCGAGTACCGGCTCGACAATGGCTTGCGTCTCCTTGTCTTTCCGGACCCTTCGAAACCCACCATCACGGTCAACATGACCTACCTGGTCGGCTCGCGCCACGAAGGCGCTGGTGAAGGCGGCATGGCCCACCTGCTCGAGCACATGGTGTTCAAGGGAAGTCCGAAGCACACCAACATCCCGCAGGAACTCACCGAGCATGGGGCCCGGCCCAACGGCACCACATCGGAGGATCGCACCAATTACTTCGAGACTTTCAAAGCCACCGACGAAAACCTGAAGTGGGCGCTCGATCTCGAGTCGGACCGCATGGTGAACTCGTTTATCAAAAAGGAAGATTTCGATAAAGAGTTCTCCGTGGTTCGCAACGAATTCGAGGCGGGAGAGAACAATCCCATAGGCGTTACCTTCGAACACACCATGGCCGCGGCATACATCGCCCACAGTTACGGCCGTCCCGTGATCGGAAACCGTTCCGATGTTGAGCGCGTGCCCATCGACAAACTACAGGCCTTCTATCACAAATACTATCAGCCCGACAACGCCGTACTCACCGTGGCGGGCAAAGTCGACGAGGCGAAAGTCGTCACCATGGTCAACGACTATTTCGGCCGGATTCCGCGCCCCGCCAGAACGCTGACACCGACTTATACGGTCGAACCGGTTCAGGATGGAGAGCGCATGACCGTGGTGCGGCGCGTCGGCGAGATCCAGTTCGTCCTGGCGGTGTATCATATCCCGGATGGCGCCAACCCCGACATCGAACCCCTCGAGGTGCTTTCCGAAGTTCTTGGCGAACAATCCTCCGGACGCCTTTACAAAGCATTGGTGGACAATAAAAAGGCGACACGGGTCTTCGGTGAAGTTCGTTCGATGGATGAACCGGGCCTTGTTTATTTCGGAGCGATTCTGAACCATACCGACTCTCTCGACGATGCACGCAACACCATGCTTAAGACCATCGATGGCGTCATCAAGGAACCGCCCAGTAAAGAAGAAGTGGATCGCGCCCGCACGCGCCTCCTCAAGGAGATCGATCAGACTCTGCGCGATTCCGGGCGGGTCGGACTCTTTATCAGCGAGTACGCCGCGCAGGGCGATTGGCGGCTTCTTTTCCTCGACCGCGACCGCTTGCGCAACGTGAAGCCCGAAGATGTCCAACGGGTGGCGGCAGCGTACCTCAAGTCTTCCAACCGCACTATCGGTGAATTTATTCCGGACGCGACGCCCGATCGGTCGGAAATTCCCGTGAAGACCGATGTCGCCGCGGTGGTCAAGGATTATAAGGGCGATCCGGTGATGGCTGCCGGCGAGGCCTTCGATGTATCGCCGAAGAATATCGAGTCCCGCACCGAGCGCTACACTCTGCCGTCGGGAATGAAAGTTGCTTTGCTTTCGAAGAAGACCCGAGGCGCAAGCGTGCAGGCCGTGATCCGCCTGCATTTCGGCGATCTCGAAAGCCTTAAAGATAAAGACACCGTGGCAAGCCTGGCGGGGGCGACTCTGATTCGCGGAACTGCGAAGAAAAACCGTCAGCAAATCCAGGACGAAATCGACCGGCTAAAGGCGCAATTGAACGTCGGCGGCGACGCCACGGGGGCCCGTGTCACGATCGAGACGGATCGTGAAAATCTGCCGGCCGTTCTTCGCCTTGCCGGGGAGATTCTCAAAGAGGCCGTGCTGCCTGAGACTGAGTTCGAACAGATCCGCAAACAGCGGCTCACCAGCCTGGAATTTGGAAAATCCGAGCCGCAGATGGTGGCCTTTACCAAAATCCAGCGGACGCTGTATCCTTACCCTAAAGGCGATGTCCGCGGCACGCCGTCCATCGAGGACGAGATTGAAGAGGTCAAAGCCGCCAAACTCGACGATGCGACGGCATTCTACAAGAACTTTTACGGCGCCTCGCATGGGGAACTGGCGGTGGTGGGCGATTTCGATCCCGCCGAAGTGAAGAAGGCCGCGGCCGAATTGTTTGGAAACTGGAAGAGCGCGGCGAAGTACGAGCGCATCAAGATGGGTTTCCAGAAAATCCCCGCCGTGAGCGAAACGATTGAGACGCCCGATAAGGCAAACGCAGTGTTCATTGCGGGATTACGGCTCAACTTGAGCGATCGGGACCCGGATTACCCCGCGCTGGTCTTTGGCAATTACATGCTGGGTGGCGGCTTCCTCAACTCACGGCTGGCAACCCGTATCCGCGTCAAAGACGGTCTGAGTTACGGAGTCAATTCGAGCGTGTCCGCGTCATCCGACGAGAAGGACGGACGGTTCCAGGCTTTCGCCATCGCGAACCCTCAGAACCTGGGCAAAGTGGAGACGGCCTTCAAAGAGGAACTGGATAGGGCCCTAAAGGACGGCTTTGCGCAAACAGAGATGGACGCCGATCGCGACGGCTGGATTCAGTCCCGCACCCTGCAGCGTGCGGAAGACCGCTCCCTGGTCAGCCTGCTCGCGACGCGCGATTACGACAACCGGACGCTCCAGTGGGACGAAGATCTCGAGAAGAAAGTAATGGCGCTGAAGCCGGACGAAATTGTCGCGGCTATGCGGCGCAACCTCGACCCGGCGCAAATCAGCATGGTCAAAGCGGGCGACTTCAAAAAGGCCGCCTCCGTCAAATAGCACTGCATTCGCGATAAGACTCGTAATTTCGCCTGGAATTTGTGCGCATTCACGAGCATTCTGTGCGGATATGCTTGGTATTGGGCAGTCCGCTGGTGGCGCTAGCAACCTACGACGATGTCGAGCCACTGGCGGCGCGGGCGGGGCTGAGAAAGCCAACCAAGTCGGGCTTGATCGAGAAGCGTAATTTGTCTGAAGGCGCCGTCGGTCGAAATCACCCCAACTTTTTCTCACGCCTGTAGCCTAACCAGAAGCGGCAATTCCCGCCAACTTGTCAGTCTACTTTGAGCCTTACCGGTCGATTGTCAAGGCAAAAGGCAAACAATAATTGCTTACGCCCACATAATTGCTGGGCAATATGCCGTAATGAGTGGCTAATGTTGGCGACCAGAGCTATTTCAGTGATATACATCACAGTCTAATACTGGTTTTTTGAGGGCGATTTATGCCGACTTATGCCATTTTATTTCATTACGTTAGGCATTATGTCTGCTTTGAATGGTTTTAATCGGGGCTATTAAGTACAGAAAACGCTCTTGCGTGTGTTCGCTTTGTATGCCAATATATTCGAATATTTGTCGTTAGGGACGCCCAGCCGTTCGATTGGTCGAATGGGACTAACGGAGCGGTAGCCTTGCCCGAAACTGTAACCCAACAGCACCGTTGGTTTGCCCTCACCGTCAGGCCCCGGCACGAAAAGACCGTGGCCCAGTCCCTTCGCCACAGGGGACTCGAGGACTTTCTCCCGCTTTACAGTGCCCGGCGCCGCTGGTCCGATCGATCCAAAGCCGTGGAGTTTCCGCTGTTCCCCGGCTATGTATTCTGCCGCTTCGATTACGAGCGCCGCTTTCCCGTGCTCGTCACCCCTGGCGTCACCTCCATCGTGGGCTTCGCTAACCTTCCTACCCCTGTCTCCGAAGATGAAATCGTCGCCGTCCGGACCATCCTGGCCTCCGGCTTCCCCGCGCAACCCTGGCCCGTTGTTCGTGTCGGCCAATCTATCCGCATCGAGCACGGCTCTCTGGCCGGTCTCCAAGGCACCCTGATCCGTGAAAAAGGCTCCTTGCGCGTGGTCGTCAGCTTGGAACTGCTGCAACGAGCCGTCGCCGTCGAGATCGACCGCGAGATGGTCTGTGCAACGCATGGCGCGTCCGGCGCCCAAACCGCTGACCTGTAGCGCACCCTGATCCAGTGCTTGCCAACCCTCGAAACCGCGTGGTGGTATTCCGCCTCAGCCGGGATGAATATCGCGTCCTTAAAGACGCCTGTTGCGCCCGAGGAGCCCGAAACATCTCTGACTTTACCCGCTCCGCGCTCCTGGGCCATCTTGACTTCGATCGCTTCGCCGCCATCGAACAGAGAATCTGCGAGCTGCAGTCCGTCGTCACGCACCTCACCCAGCTTCTCGAAGGATTTGTCAGGCCCTCTCCGAGTCCCGGGGCTCAATCGACGTCCGGAGTCCCGACAGCGGACGAGGGCCCATGATGACCCGAATGCTGCTGACGGCGCTCCGCAAGCAGATGACCTGTACTTCGCCGACGTTTAGCTCGAAGGAGTAACACGCAGGCGAACGAAGCACCATGCCGCGCCCCTAAGCCAATTCTGTAAGGAGAAACAATGCCAAATGCACCGCCGGATCGAAGACTTTTGTTGCGGCTCTCGATCTTTGTATGCGTTTCCTATCTTCTGCCCACCGTTTCCAGCCAGACACGGCCCACGGCCGCCGCGCCGGAAACTCAAGGGGCCAATCTTCCCGCACAGCCGATAGGCGCCAACGACCTGATCGCTGTTTCAGTGTATGACGCGCCGGAACTGACCCGAACCGTACGCGTTAGTGCCGACGGCTACATTCGCCTTCCGATGCTCAAACAGCGGATCAAGGCGGAGGGCCTGATGCCGGGAGAACTCGAGTTCGGGATTGCCAAAGCCTTGCAGGACGCGCAGATTATCGTGGACCCCTTCGTAACGGTAAATGTAGCCGAATACAACAGCCACCCCATCTCCGTGGCTGGCGCGGTCAGGCAGCCCCTGACCTTTCAGGCCACCGGCCCTGTCACGTTGCTCGAAGCCATCACACGCGCCGGAGGACTGAGCCCCGAAGCCGGCGCGGAAATCCTGGTCACCCGTACCCAGGCGGGCCCCAATGGCGCACCTGCCGCCCTCGTCCAGCGCATCCTGGTCAAAGGCCTCATCGATGCGGCCGATCCTGCCCTGAACCTTGTCTTGAACGGAGGCGAGGAGATCCGTGTCCCGGAAAGCGGGAAGGTCTATGTGATCGGCAACGTCAAAACGCCAGGCGCCTTTCCTGTAGGAGACGGCACCGAGTCCAGCGTCCTCAAGATGCTGGCGCTCTCCCAAGGCCTTATGCCCTATGCCGCCAAAGAAGCCTATATCTACCGACGCGAAGGCAACGGCGGCAAGAATGAAATTCCCATCCCTCTAAACAAAATCATGGAACGCAAAGCCCCCGACATGCCTCTTCTCGCCAATGACATTCTGTACGTGCCCGATAATACGGGCCGCCGCATGACCCTCGGTGTCCTTGAAAAAATCGCCACTTTCGGCACGACTGCGGGGGCAACAGCCCTTGTTTATGGCGCCATTCATTAAACGTCGGTTCGATTCATGGACAACACTATGCCTGAACCTATATCGCTCCCTGCCGCTAACCAGCCTGTGCAGCCAACCTGGTACGGTTACGATGTCGAACCGCCTGATCAGTCTGCTGTCCCCCTCAGCCACTATATTTGGATCCTACGCCGCCATCGCTGGAAGATCCTGGGCTTCGTCATTGGCTGCGTAGCGGCCACGATCATCATTTCCGCGCGTCTCACGCCCATCTACGAATCTACAGTGATCGTGGATATCGATCGCCAGACGCCCCCGGCCGTTGTCGGCCAGGAGGCCACGCGCGTGCCGGCGAATGACGCCGACCAGTTCCTCGCCACCCAGATCAAGCTCATCCAGTCGGATTCCGTCCTCCGTCCTGTCACGCAGCAATACCATCTCCTCGATCTGGAAAAGCAAGTTTCGGAGAAACCGTCTCAGGCCCAATTGGAAGCTCCCGTTCTCCTCAAGAACCTTAACATCAAGCGGCCCCCGAATACGTACCTTCTTCTCATCAGTTACCGCTCGACCGACCCGCGTTTGGCCGCCGACGTGGCCAACGGCATTGCCAAGTCGTATGTCGAGCACATTTACAACATACAGTTCCGTGCCTCTTCTTCCCTCGCCTCGTTTATGGAAAAACAACTCGAGGAATTGAAGGCCAAAATGGAGCGCTCCTCTGCCGCTCTTGCCCAATTCGAGCGCGAATTGAATGTCATCAATCCCGAGGAGAAGACCAGTATCCTCTCCGCCCGGCTGCTGCAGCTCAACACCGAGTACACCAACGCCGAGACCGATCGCGTCCGCAAAGAAGCCGATTGGAAATCCGTACAAAGCGGATCTATCGAGTCCGCCCAGGTCTCTACTCAGGGCGAGAACCTCAAGACGCTTTCTCAGAAGCTGGATGACGCGCGCCAAAAGTTCGCCGACGTCCAAACGCATTACGGCGCCAACCATCCCGAATACCGCAAGGCTGCCGTTCAAGTTCAGGAGATCGAGCGGCAATTGAGCGATGCGCACCAAAACGCCGAGCGGCGCGTCGAGGTCGAATACAGTGAGTCTGTCAACCGCGAGGCTATGCTGCAGAAGGCCGTTTCCCAGACCAAGGCTGAGTTTGACCGCCTCAACGCTCGCAGTTTCGAGTACCAGTCCCTCAAGCGTGAAGCCGATGCCGATAAAACTCTCTATGAGGAGTTGGTACGCAGAATCAAGGAAGCCGGAATCAACGCCGGGTTCGAAAACAGCGCCATACGGATCGCCGATCCGGCTCGCGCCGCGGTCAGGCCGGTCTTCCCTAAGATGTGGCTGAATGTCGCATTGGCGTTCCTCTTCTCAGTGATGCTGGCTGTAGGCGCCGCCGTCCTAAGCGACGTGCTCGACAGATCCATCCGAGATCCCGAACAGATCGCCAGCCTCTTCAAGACCGAGGTAATGGGCAGCCTGCCGCAGGTAAAGTCCTGGCGCCGCCGCTTAGCCGTGGCCAGCAGGAACGAACCAGGCACTACGGCGCTGGTACGCGCGAATGGCTCCGAACCGAGTGATCGAAAACAGGGTGTGACCGGGTTCGAAGAGGCTATCCGTACCCTCCGAAACTCCATCTTACTGGGTACCTTCGATCGTCGCCTCAGATCGCTAATGATCACGAGTGCGACGCCTGCCGAGGGCAAGACCACCACCGCCGTCCACCTTGCCATCGCCCACTCCCAGCAGAAGCACAAGACATTGCTGATCGACTGTGACATGCGCCGCCCCGGAGTCCACAGCAAGCTGGGAATTAATCCCGAATCCGGCCTGGCGTCCATCCTCCAGAATGGCTTGCAATGGCGTGAAAAACTGGTGAAACTCGTGGAACTCCCGGACCTGGACGTCTTGCCCGCCGGCTTCTCCAGCCGCCGCGCCGCCGACCTCATCGGCGCCAGTCTCCCCCGTATTCTGGAAGAAGCCGTGCCAGACTACGATTTACTCATCATCGACGCCCCGCCCATACTGGGCTTCCCGGAGCCGCTGCAGATGGCCGCCGCCGTAGACGGCGTTGTCGTCGTCGCTTTGGCGGGCCAAACCAACCGCAACGCCGTCGGTTCCGCGCTCAGCACGCTGCAGCGTGTGCGCGCTAATGTTGTGGGGCTGGTGCTGAACGAGGTGACCAGGGACCTAAGCGACAGTTATCACTATTACTACGGCTACTACGGCAAATACTACAGGTATTACAGGCAAGAAAGCGCCTGAGCTTCTCCTGACGGCGTACTAAGCCCATGCTCAATCTCTCCAGCATCAGTCGAGACACCCTGCTCGGGCGCGTGCTGCGGCTGCCGCTCCGCTCGATTCCCGCCTCTACGGAAATACCCATCCTCCAAGGCGCCCTAAAAGGCAAGAAGTGGGTTGTCGGCTCCAGCATCCACCGCTGTTGGCTGGGTTTCTACGAAGCGACGAAGCAGAGAAAAATGGGCGAATTGGTCCGCTCAGGTATGACCTGCTATGACATCGGCGCCAACGTCGGGTTCTATAGTCTGCTGTTCTCGTCGCTCGTGGGGCCCGCCGGATCCGTGGTCGCCTTTGAGCCCTTGCCCGAGAACGCTGCACGCCTCGCGCATCATCTGAAGATCAACGATTGCCGGAATGTCACCATCAAGCAGGTAGCCGTTACCGACTTCGATGGATTCGCCAACTTCCGCAGTGCGGAAGCCAATGCAATGGGCTTCCTTTCCGACACTGGCGACCTCGAGGTTCTGTGCTGCCAATTGGATACACTCGGCGAAAACGGCCAAATACCGCCACCCGACTTACTCAAACTGGACGTGGAGGGAGCGGAAGCATCCGTATTGAAGGGTGCGCAGCGCGTCATCCGCACTAGTCGTCCCGTGATTTTCGTTGCGACTCACGGCGCACAACAGCATGCCGATTGCTCCCGCATGCTCGAGGGCCTGGGTTACGAGATTTACTCAGTCGACGAACGGCCCGTGCGCTCCAGTGACGAACTTCTCGCTCTCCCGAGTCACAGGGAGCTCTATTGATGGGAAGCGTTCAATCGTCACAGTCAGGCGGGTCACAGAAACGTCCTCGGCCTTGCTCGCTCGCAGTGCGTATTCCGGCGGTGTGAGCGGCAAGTCCGCGGCGCTCGCCGGCCTTCCTCGCGCGGCTTACTTGTGATCGAGTGATTCTCAAGCGGCTAAGGAGTCATTTTGATGGGACCAGCTACTCAAAGAGCAGTGCGCGGCATCCAAAAGGGACTTCGGGCCACGGAAATTGTGATTCGGCTGGCGGGTGAGTGCCTGCCTGAGGTTGAGTTAAGCGCGCTCGTGGGCGAGCACTCCGGACACTTCGTACCGGAGATTCTCGACGATATTTGCATGCCACCCCACATAGCGGGCCGACAATACGACAATGACGACTACGATGCCTTAGCCAAGGTTGTCAAGAGCTGGGAACCTAAATCGATCGTTGAACTCGGTACGGCCCACGGAAATACAGTGGCTAATCTGTGCATTCTTTGTCCCGACGCTCTGATACACACGGTCAACGCATCAGTAAGTCTGCAATCCGGCGTCAACGTCACTTTCAGGCTGACGGAAGAGGATATTGGGAGGGTGTATCGAGCACACGGATTCCAGCATCGCGTCAGGCAAGTCTTCTGCAATACGCTGGACCTGGACCTGGGGCAATGGGTAAAACCGAGAAGCGTCGATCTCGCGATTGTTGACGCGTGTCACGACACAGCGTACGTGCTCAATGACTTTCTGAAGGTCAAGCCTTTTGTCCGGGATGGAGGAATTATGCTGCTGCATGACACGGGTCGTAAGCTGTGGCAGCACTTGGCCGGGAGCTACCTCGGCTGTCTGAGATTGCGGCGAAAGGGTTACGACATACGGCACATCAGAGGAACATGGTGGGCCTATTGGGTAGCCTGACGACCAGGGTCGCGGCCGCGGAACCGGTCCTAGTCCGACCTCTTAGTATACTTGCCAGTGAAAAACACCTACAGCCGGACTCCGATAGACGGGGCGCGTTGCCCGTTTTGCTCGCACGGGGCGGGCCACATTCTCTATCAAGTGACGAGCGCGCAGGCTGCCACGCACTTCGTTTCTCCATGGCGCCACAGCGCCCGAAACGCAAGACTGCAGTTGATAATTGAGGGGCTCTGGAAGAAATCGACATGCCAAATAATCGAATGCGGTTGTTGCGCCGGAGTTTTCGCGTTCCCCTTTGTCGGAGGGGACTCGGAGTTTTATAAAGTTTTGTATGAACAGCAGAAAGCTGGAGCGTATCCGATCGACCGGTGGGAGTACCAAGAATCCATACGGTTGTGCGATCACATGGGCGGCCCGTCACTTGAAACCGCATCATGCCTTGAGATCGGAGCAGGAGACGGCGCATTCGTGAAACATTTGATCCACGCCGGAGTTCCACGGCGTGCCATCACCGCACTCGAATACTCGACTCACGGAATAGCCGTCATGCGGTCCAGCTTTCCGGGTGTAGACGTTCGCCACGGCGACGATCTGCCCGCCCTGGGCGATGGTCTGTTCAGTCATGTATTTCTCTTTCAAGTGTTGGAACACCTGAGCGACGTGAACTCGTTTATCTCTCAATTAGGACGATTGCTGAGAGAGCACGGCTTGGTATTCATCAGTGTTCCTAACCCCCGTCGGATCGAATTCAACGAACTGAACGGGCTTCTGCTGGATATGCCCCCAAACCACGTCTCACGGTTCGCTGACGGAGCAGTGAAGACCTTATCGTCTCGAAACGGCCTCTCGCTGGAAAGGCTGGTAGACCAGGAGTTTTCCTGGACGGCAGTCGTTCCGCAGTACTTGCAGTTTCGGTACAAGAGGCTCGCCCAGAACCGCCGCTCGATTCCGGCAAGGATCGACGCAAGACTCGGTGGCGCAAGCCGCAAGATCGCTGGGGGCTTATTCGCGCTGACACTCTTGCCGGAAGCGCTGCTGAAGCTGAGAGCGCGCCGCATGATCGGAAACAGCAGACTCTTTGTGCTGCAAAAGCGCGGTGCGTAGACTTTCCGGCAGTCCGCGCAAGACTCAAGACCGGGTCCCGATTGCCGTGGACTACCGGCACGCAGGCGGCGCCTGAGATATGGCCGACGGACTTCATGATCGCATATCCCTCTTCGTCTTACGGTTATCGCGCCCGCATATCATGCCTTGCTTCTCGCTGGTACGCGCAACTTGGGCCGCGCTACGCAAAGTCGTTGTTGACATCCAGTGCGAGCGCTCTCGCGAAATCCACGAGTCTAATTGCGTTGACGGTAACGATGCCATTGGCCATCTCTTACCTCGGCTCGGAACGCTTCGGTCTCCTGAGCACAATTACTACTGGAGTGGCGGTCCTCAGTTTCACCGACCTGGGAATTGGAAACGGGCTTCTGAATCTGATCTCGACTGCATACGCGCACGACGATATCGATATGGCCCGTCGGGCGGTATCGAGCGCCTCTCTGGTGTTATCGGTTCTGGCAGCAATCGTTTTCCTAGCCGGATACTCAGCCGTTCTTCTCGTACCGTGGCCGCAAATACTTCATCTGCGCTCTCCTGTGGCGGTTGCCGAGTGTCGGCCAGCGCTACTAACGCTTTTGGCGTTGTTCTGTATCGGGATGCCTGCCGCCGCCGCCCAGCGCGTACAAATGGGGTACCAGGAAGGATTTGTCGCCAATACTTGGCAGGCTGCTGGCGGTCTGGTCAGTCTCGCAGCGATCCCCATCGCGGTGTACATGCGAGCCGGTCTCCCTTGGTTCATCGCGGCAACCTTCGGCAGCCAGGTGCTTGCAAACGTCTGCGGTTGGGTCTTCGAGTTCACCATTCGCCGACCACGCCTCTTTCCGAGATTCCGCTCCGTCGACCGGGGCGCCTGCAAAATGATATTGCGCTCTGGGCTTCTCATCCTTTCTTCGCAGGCTGGGGCGTCGGTTCTCTATGCCGCTCCGGCCATCACTCTTGCAAGCACCGCGGGCGCCGCGGCGGTGGCGCCCTTCGCGGTTCTTCAGAGAGTGATGACTTTTCCATTGGCGATCACAAATGCCCTCACCGGCCCGCTCTGGCCCGCCTACGCCGAGGCGGCCGCAGTCAAGGACTTCATATGGATCCGAAAGACTGTTAGCCGGAGTCTGGCATTGGTCGCTAGTGTGATGGTGGCTTCGGTAATCGTCCTGACTATTGCGTATCAGCCGCTACTTCAAACTTTGTCTCGCGGCCACCTCCACTCAGACCTTGGGATGGCGGTCGCAACGGGAGTATGGGCTATCGCCGTGGCCCTTCGGTCCGTGCTAGGGGTTGCAGCCGGCGGATGTAGCCTTCTGAAGAACGCCGCCGTTGCCGTTCCGGCTCTGGCAGCGGCAGCGTTCCTTCCATGCTTGCGCCTTGCCGGTCCGGGTGTACCCACGGAGTTCGGCCCGCTCGTAACGGCAGCTTGTGAGCTAACCGTTGCGTCTATCCTGATTCGCGATATCTACATTCTTTTGCATCAGCCGGACGCGCATGGTGCAATAACATGAGTCTCGGTGACATTTTGCGAGCTGGCCTCGTCGCGCTGGTTTTTCGGGTCCGGCCACGTTTCAGGCGCCTCCTATCGGAACTGCTAAAGCTGAATCTTGGAGGACATGGAGTGCGAGTATTCCTACATTGGCCTGTTGTCATCGAGGGTGGCCAGCGAGTAGTCGTCGGCGACGATGTTGCTATCGGCGCATTTGTGCACATCTGGGGCGGGGGCGGCGTGACAATCGGCGATCGCGTTCTAATCGCCTCCCATACCGCGATCACTTCACTGTCGCATGACTATGCTGGCGAGAGGATTCACGGCACACAGCAGAAGGCTCCAATCGTGATCGAAGACGATGTTTGGATAGGCACGCACAGCGTGATTCTGCCAGGCGTCCAGATTGGTAAAGGGGCAGTTGTTGGCGCCGGCTCAGTAGTCACTAAGAATGTTCCCTCTCGATCGATAGTGTGCGGGATCCCTGCTCGAGTCTTGAAATATCGTCCTGTCGCAGTTGACGCAGACACCGTTAGTAGCGGCGGATTTCGAGACGAAGCTGAATTAACATGAATACGTCAAGAACTCAACAGCCTGGCAGGTCCGCGGGTAGCCACCTTCTCGGCGATACAGCCTGCGTCGTCGCGCCCGCGCTGATTTTCCTCCACGGTGACGTCGGTGGAGTGCTCTTTGCAACCGACCTTTGCCTGCTGGCACTATTACCAATCGTTGCGGCAAAATATGGTCACCTATTGCGGAAGAGAAAGATTGTAATGTTTTGCCTTCTTGGGATTGCGTGGCTGGCTGCTCAAATCGTCAGCGACCTCGTCATGGGCACCCCGCCCGACCAGTATCAGCGCGGCTGGGCCAAGATCTTCCTGACGATTACACACTTCACGACCATAGCTCTGTTGGTGCGCCACTCCTTGAGACGCCTGGCACTGTACGGAATCGGTTTAGCCCTCGGGGGCGCACTCGCAACCTTCATAAACCCAACGGATTTAGCAAGGGATTTTCCATGGAAGTTCGGCCTTGGCATACCAGTCTCAATGCTAGCCTGCCTGCTTGCAGCGCTTATCGCGCAGAAAAGCCGCGCCGCCGCCGGGGCCGTGGTGTTCGGTATGGGAATTCTGAACTTCGCCCTCGGTTTCCGCAGCCTTGGCACCGTCTGCCTGGCCGCTGCCATTTTTTGCCAGCTTCGGCGCAGGCCTAAGCTGGCCGGCGGCCGTACTCGCAAGAACAGCATGACTGTCACGGCCGTGGCGCTCGCACTGGCCGGATGGGCGATCGTCCAAGGCTATTCATATAGTGCCGCGCAAGGCTGGCTCGGACGTGACGCGCAACTCAAGTACGCTTTTCAAAGTACTGGCGAAGGAGGTCTTCTGCTGGGCGGCCGCTACGATATCGTAGCCGCGGCAGAGGCGATCATCGACTCACCGGTCATTGGTCACGGGTCGTGGGCCCGAGATCCAAAATACCAGGCGATGGAAGAAGAGAGGAGGGTTGCCATGGGATACAAGCGCGACCCGAATGAACGTGAAACCGACTTGATCCCTTCGCACTCCTACTTGCTTGGGGCATGGGTTGAGGCGGGCTTTGTGGGAACCGCATTCTGGGCCTGGGCCCTTTGGCTGACAGTGAAAGCGCTGGTGCGAGCTCCCGGGACGGTTCCGCTTTTCCCTTTCTTTGTGTTTATCGCGTTCCTGCTGGCGTGGTGCATCGCATTTTCTCCCTACGGCGCGGACGAACGGTTTCGAGCCACCTATTTCGTTTATGCGATGGTTATGCTGAATCATCTCTCGCAAAGCAGGTCTCCTCGGCGTTCTTATGTCCATGGTATCCATCGTCACTATCTCCTTCAATCAAGCAACGTTTCTAGAGCGGGCCATCCGGTCTATTTTGGAGCAGGACTCGGTTGATGTCGAATACATCGTAGTCGACGCCGGTTCGACCGACGGTAGCCGCGAGATCATAGAGAAGTACCGGCCTTGGATTACAAAGATAGTCCTCGAACCAGACAGTGGGCCAGCAAACGGGCTGAACAAGGGATTTGCGCGCGCGACTGGCGAAGTGTTCGGATATCTGAACGCAGACGACCTGCTGCTGCCCGGGTCGCTTCGCGAAGCGGTGGAATTCCTCGAAAGTACTCGAGCCGAAGTTGTTTACGGGGACGGCTACTTCATTGATGCGGATGGACACTGCATTGGTCGTTGCCTGTCCACTCCGTTCAACTTTCGTTTTCTGCGACTGGGCTGTTCGCTGGTGATGCAACAGTCGACCTTTTTTCGGGCTCAATCCTTCCGTGAAGTCGGCGGGTTCAACGAGCAGAATCACACGTGTTGGGACGGAGAGTTGTTTTTTGAGTTCGCGAAGCGAGGCTTAAAGATAGTCCATACCACGAAGTATTGGTCCGCGTTTCGTCTGCATAGCGAGAGTATCAGTGGTTCTCAGTTGCTGGCGGAGCAATACCAGACCGACGGGAAGCGCATTTACGGGCCAAGTGTGGCAAAGTACGGGCCATGGCTCCGGTGGTACCGGAAAGCGGCAGCATGGGAAGCCCGTCTGCGGAGTCCCCGGCGCTCTTTGCGATTGGCCCTTGATCGGACAGTGGGGCCGCCGAATATGATGGTGTAGGAACCAACAATGAGAGTAGCGGTTCTATGGACGAAATTGTCTGGCTACATGAACGTCGCCCTGCAGGCAATGGCTTCGCACGGTTGCGAAATACTCGTTGTCAACGAGGCCGCGGGATGCGATGCGCCATTTGACCGCCAACAGTTTGAGTGGATCACGCACCGGTACGAATTCAGCGGGCCGCCTGAATTCAGCAAGGTCGTCGGCGCCGTCGAATCATTCGAGCCAGATGTGATTCTCTGCTCCTGGCACGTGCCGGTCTATCAGAGAGCTTGCTTACGTCTCAGGGGCCGAGTGGTGCGCGTCGGCTGCGGCGACAACCAATGGCGGGGTACCCTCAGGCAGCAACTTGGACGGCTGATTGCGCCAGTCCATCTGCGACGGTTCTACGACGTGCTCTTCATGACCGGTGAGCGGCAGGTGACATGGGCGCGCAAGATGGGTTTCGCTGAAGAACGAATTTGGAAAGGCCTGTACACGTGTGATATCGACGCCTTTGGCAGGGCTCAGACGTCACGGCGTCCGAACGTGCGGGCTTTCCTATTTGCCACGCGCCTCTCGCCACAAAAGGGGATTCCGCTGCTGTTGAAAGCTTACGGCTTATATCGACGACGCTGCCAAGGATTGCCTTGGACATTGATTCTCGCCGGCGATGGCCCGCTGCGGACGGAAGTTCTCAATACTCCGGGCGTTGACTGGAGGGGCTTCGTTCAGCCGGCGGAGCTGCCAGCAGTATTCGCCGAGGCAGCCTGCTTTATAGTGCCCAGTCTTTTTGAGCCGTGGTGCGTTGCCCTGCACGAGGCAGCCAGCGCCGGCCTCCCGCTCATCGCCACGACCACTTGCGGAGCGACGGTACACCTGCTACAGGACGGATACAACGGATGCGTCGTGAGCCCAAACTCAGCCGAGGGACTCGGCGCGGCGATGGACCGAATCGCTCGCAAACCCGCCGAGGAACTCGCCGAGATGGGCCGCAGAAGCGCGGAACTAAGCAAACAGTTTAGCCCCGATCGTTTCGCCAACACAGTTATGGAGCGCGCGAACGAGATCTTACCCATAATCCGACGAACCGTTTCACTTGAAAGAACGGCTGCCGTCGTCGCCTCTCAAACGACGAGTCAGGCAAGACCGACAGACAAATAGCTGAGTCCCGGCCCCGGGAAAGGCGTAGCGAAGCCGTGAATATTCTACAGGTGGTTCTCGACCTCGGTCCGCATTCGACCGGCGTCTTCGTGACGGTCATGAGGTTCAACGAGGCGCTCAGAGCGCTCGGGCATTCCGTGCAGATGCTGTCTTTCGACAGGAAGGACTACACGGCGGACAAGGGCCGAACGAACCGCATTGTGAGCATACCCGTTCTTAAGATCCCCGGACTGAGGCGATATGCCCTGAGCCCACGGGCGGCTTTTGGTGAATACGACAACACGGCTGATTCGTCCGACGTACTCTTCATCCACAGTCTGTATGGTCATCATTTCACATGGGCGGCCAGGCGCGCGACACGCTGGCAAAAGCCGTGCTTTGTGATGCCTCACGGGGCGCTCACGGATTTCTGCCTCTCGCGCCGCTCACTGATCAAGAGGACCTGGCTCGCCTCCGTTCATAAATTCATGGAACAGCACGCGACGATGATTTTCTCGTCACAATACGAGCGTGAACAGGCGCTCCACTACGTTCGCCCGGCACGCAGCGCAGTAATGTACTGGCCGGTTACAGAGACGCTGGCAGCGCCCGAAGACGAACCGTGGAAACCACCGGAACGTCCGACTTTATTGTTGGCGGGAAGACTACACCCGATGAAACGGACCCTTGAGACCGTAAGAAGCTTCCGGCGCGCACGATTGGGCGCATGGCGGCTGTGCCTGGCCGGTCCGCCAACCTCCGAAGTGACGCTCGATGGCCTGCGGGAGGCATCTGGCAGCGACTGGGGACAGAACATCTGTTACCTGGGTAATCTGAATCGAAGCGAATTGAATACGTGGTACCGGCACGCTAATGCCGTAGTTCTTTTTTCCAAAGGAGACAACTTTAGCCACGTAATCGCGGAAGCGCTCCTGGCCGGCTGCCCAGCTTACGTGTCGGACGATGTGGGCCTCGGCGATCTTATCCGGACATATGGGTGCGGAAGGATCTTCTCCATTCGAAGCGAGGCAGACATCGACAACGCGCTCGCCGCGACAGTGTCGGATGCGGCTACGAATTGCCGCACCCACTCCCACGACATATCGACGGCAGCTCGACGTGAATTGTCCTTTTCAACCTTCACGGAAAAGGTCCGACGAACGCTGGCGGGGGCCGGTCTTTAGCCGGCCGACGCGGGCAGCACGGACATACAGACGGCCGGATCGATGAGCACCCGCCAGCGCAGCCCAGTTACAGCGATCATCCTGACCCTCAATGAAGAGGCTAACATCGGATATTGTTTGGAAAGCGTCTCGGATCTTCCCGACGAAATTTTCGTCGTTGACAGCGGCAGCACGGACAAGACCATCGAGATCTGCCGGAAGTACACCGATCGAATTGTCGCTCATCCATTCGTCGATAGCGCGTCCCAGTGGAACTGGGCATTGAACAATCTGCCCATTGGCCACGACTGGGTATTGGCGCTCGATGCGGACCACAGACTCAGCGAGAGTTTCAAAACCCAGGTCCGTAAAGTAGTTCTCAATCAACGTACGCAAGTAAGCGGCTACTTTGGGAGGCATCAATATCTGTTTATGGGGTCGCCAATTCGAGGATTCAAGGAGTACAGTCTGCGTCTATTTCGGAGATCCCGGACTCATCTCGACAACAGCGAACTGGTCGACTACCGATTTGTGGTAGATGGAAGGACCGCCAAGTTATCGGGCGTTACGTACGAAGACAATTACAACGAGCGTTCGATCGACTTTTGGGTCGACAAACATCAGAAGTTCTCTTCGCGTGTAGCCGCTGAGGAAGTCCTGCGGAGACTCGGCTTGATCCATTGGACCATGCGGCCAAGGTTGCTCGGTAACCCCGACGAGCGGGTGCTATGGTTGAAAGAGCGCTGGTACGCGTCTCCGCTTTACGTTCGGTCCGTCCTCTACTTCGTCTACCGTTATCTCTTGCGGCTCGGGTTCCTGGACGGCCGAACCGGGCTGTTCTACCACTTCATGCAGGGCCTATGGTTTCGCCTCCTGATAGACGCGAAGATCGCAGAGCTCAAGAGACGGATCGGGAACGGCGAGATGTCGGCAAAGGATCTCGCAGACAGCTTCGTGCATCGGTTTTAAATGGCGAAACACAAGGTGAACCAGAAACTCAAAGAGCATCTCAGGAAGATTCTGCCCCGTGCGATCGCTCAGCACCGCATCTTAGCCGGCCCCTTGCGTGGACACACGCTCGTGACATCCTGGCACGATTATCCCGCGGCGATCCTGGGGCGCACTGAACGGCCTTTACTGAACTGGTTTCAAGAATACGCACGCCAGGGGGAAACATGGCTCGACGTCGGCGCCCACTTTGGCTACACGGCCTTGGCCCTATCGAAGTTGGTTGGACCCCAGGGACGGGTGTTCGCTTTTGAACCGATGGTTTCGACCGCCGGTTGCCTGGCCCAAAGCCGCCGATTCAATGGTCTCGCGCAACTATCCGTCATTCCAGTTGCTTTAGGCCAGCCGGAGTCATTTGGCATCCACCTGCTGCCTGCGACACGCGGCATGGTGGATAGCACAATCACAGGCTCTTCGTGGGTGGAACCCATCAGCGTGGCTCGGTTGGACTGGCTTTGGCCGCGCATTTGCGGAGAAAACCCGAAGATTGACGGCATCAAGGTCGATGTGCAGGGGATGGAACTGGAGACTCTTACCGGAATGCGCGCCGTTCTGCAGCAGTTCCAGCCCAAGCTCGTCATCGAAATCCACAAAGGGGTTTCCAGACTGAACTTACTTCAGTGCCTGGCCGCCGTGGGATACAGATATCCGGGTCATCCAATCGAACCGCTTGAAGATGAAACAAAGCCGTGCTATCTGGATGATCGAAGTTACTCATTTAGAACCACCGCTTAAGATCCTGACGCTGACGCTGTCACACGCGTCAACCAAAGTGTCACTTTCCCAAGAGGCGAGATGCACGACTCACTTCGAGTCATTCGAGAGCGCTTTCACCCGCTTTTTTGCTTCCGCATGACGAGGTTCGGGCGAAGCGCTGTCCGCGTGCTCGACGCGCCAGTCTGGCTCTCGATTCCCTCGATCAGCTTCAAAGTCCGGGGCCGCCTGGTCACCCACGGCTTCGCATTTGCCGCGGTGGGATGGCAGGAGCCCAACCCGGAAGCGCTTACTCTCGCCTGCTTCGCCCGGCTCGGGCTGCGTTCGTTTTGGGACGTAGGCGCGAATATCGGATATTACACCTGGTTGGTGAAGTCCGCGGCGCCCAATGTGGAAGCCATACTCTTCGAGCCATTTGTGCCGAACCTGGAGCTAATACGGGCAACCATCCAGCGAGCTGCGCTTACGGGCGTCGACGTCGTTGCCGCGGCAGTCAGCGACCGTTGTGGCCAGGGGACACTTCGCACGAATCCCCTGGCCGGCGCCACGTCTTCTCTCGAGATTTCCGAAACGACGTTTGAAGAAAGGTACTGGGGCATGAAACCCGGTTGGCAGAACACGCCTCTAGTGTCGATTGATGATATACGTTCTAAGCGAGGGGCGGTCGATTTCATCAAGATTGACGTTGAGGGCCACGAGGCTGCCGCACTTCGGGGCGCAGTCCGGACCATCGCCACGGATCAACCCATCGTATTTGTCGAATGTAGCCACTATCCGAGCCATCCCTGCCTTGCGCTGGAGCAGCCGGGATACCGCTTGGTCGACGCGGATCGGCTCAGCCTGAGCTGCGATCCTCGGTCCACCAATTTCTTCGCCTTCCCACAACGCTTTTGGCCGGCTGTTGAACCGCTGATCGATGCAGCGCGATGCTCCACCAGCAAGGGCCGCCGCTAAAGCGTGAACGGCGCCGCGCACTCCAGATGAGAGTCTCGATCCCATCCCATGATAAATGATGATAAATAACTCCATGGCGGCGACGCGCCGGCTGGTGCTCAGGACTGGTGATTTTGCCGTCCTTGCCATAGCGTTCTGGCTTGCCGCCAAGCTGGTACCAGCGCTGCACGCACTGCTACGGCCCGGAGGGGTTCTCAACGCAGGCTGGATCAACAGTTTCCTGGCGCCCGCCGGCGAGTCCGGGAACGCGAAAGTAAGTCTCGTCGATTTCGTGTGGGTGTTTGTAACTATGTGTCCCACCATCATTATCTGTTATCAAGTGTTTGGCGCGTATCGGCCGATTCGAGAGCAGACTGCGCGTTCCATCGCATTTGCAAGTCTGCACGCTTCGCTGGCGGGAGTCGGAGTTTTGACTGTCGTGTTGTTTATACTGAAGCACCCTAATTATAGCCGGCTGCTCGTGTTTTCGTTCGCATCGTTGAGCGCTCTGTTACTCGCGTCCGGGCGCTATGCTGCGGCGGTGGCATACCACGAAAGAGTACGGAAGGGTTACCTGGCGAGAGAAGTGGCTCTGGTGGGCGCTCCTGGGACGCTGCAACGGCTTATAGCCGCGTTTGGAGGCAGGGCTTCGGAGGAATATAGCATCGTCGGCTATTTCGCATTGTCTTCAGGCCAGCCGCCCCCATGCCTGGATAACGGTAACGAAGTGCGTTTGCTGGGCAGTGTACAGCAAGTGGGCGATGCCCTGATCCACACGCCCATTCAAGATATTGTGATCGGCTTGCCGCCCCATGGCGCGCCATGGCTCGACAATGTCTTGCAGGCTTGCGACTACTTCAGGGTGACTACGTATATCGTTCCGGAAGTTTTACTTGAAGCAAAGCTTAGCGATCTCAAACCTGTTCGCGTGGACTCGCCCCTCGCGTGCCCACTCGTGAAGCTGGATCCGGCGAATGTCGATCCGCAGTTGGTCTTCCTGAAACGCCTTCTGGATCTCTGCGTGAGTGCTACGCTGCTGCTGCTTCTGTCTCCTCTGTTACTGTTGATCGCCTTTGCCATCAAGGTGACTTCGCCTCGACTACCTGTGTTTTATCCATGGAGAGTCGTCGGGTATAAGGGCAAGCAATTCACCGGGTACAAGTTTACTACGATGGTTGCCGATGCCGATGCGCAAAAATCGGAATTGCAACAGCGCAATGAGATGACGGGCCCCGTGTTCAAAATGGCCAATGATCCCCGCGTAACGCCGCTTGGACGCTTCCTGCGAAAATACAGTCTGAACGAGCTGCCGCAGTTGTGGAGCGTGCTCAAAGGCGATATGAGCCTGGTAGGGCCGCGTCCCGCCTGGCCACATGAGTTGCAGCGGTACGATCTCTGGCATAAGCGGAAATTGAGCGTTATGCCCGGGCTCACGTGTCTATGGCAGGTTCGGGGACGAAACCGTATTAGCAATTTTGATGACTGGGTCCGAATGGATCTTGAATACATCGATAACTGGTCTCTATGGCTAGATTGTAAACTTATAGCGCGGACGGCATGGGTGGTTCTTACCGGGACGGGCTCATAAGAAAGCAAGCCGTGCATACATGACCATGCTTTGTACGAGTCCCGGGAGGTGTCAAGACCAGTGAGAACTCTCATTCTGGGTCTGAATTACCTGCCCGAATCCACCTCCATTGGCCCGTATACGGCCGACCTTGCCGAATATTTGCAGGAACGCGGTCACGACGTGCGCGTCGTCACCGGATTTCCCATTGCGCCACAATGGAAAGTCTGGAAAGGGTATGAGGGTAAGCTCTTCATGCGGGAAGTCATCCGAGGCGTGCCGGTCACGCGAACTTATCTATACGTGCCCAAGCAGCCGAAGAAGGCCCTGCAACGGATTCTGTTCGACTGTTCGTTCGCCGTGTCCGCCTTCATTGGATCCCTGTTGGGTAAGACGCCAGAACTGGTGGTCGTGATCTCTCCTCCGCTGCAACTCTCGATCACGGCATTTCTGATTCACAAGCTTACGCGGGCGCGCGTCTTTTTGGAGATTAAAGATCTTGTGCCGGACGCCGCGATCGCCGTTGGGGCTTTGCGCGAAGGCAGCCGCGCGGTCCGGATTGCCCGGGCGCTGGAACGGTTCGCCTACCGCACAACCGAAAGCATCGGCGTCATTTGCGATGGGATGCGCTGTAACTTAGTATCCAAGGGTGTTCCCGAGCGGAAGGTCTCGCTGCTTCCCGATTATATCGACATGAGCTTCATGAAGCCGGTATCCGGGCAGAATGGTTTTCGCCAGGCCAGCGGTATCGGCCGGGAACAGTTTCTAGTGCTATATTCGGGCAGCATCGCCGGCAAGCAAGGCCTGGAAACCTTCGTTAGGGCCGGCTCTGAATTTGAAGCCGATCCGAGTGTAACCTGTTGCGTGATTGGCGAAGGACCTTATCTCCCGGAACTCAAGAAGGCCGCAAGCGCGCTTGGCTTGCAACGCTTCCAATTCCTGCCGTTGCAACCGCGGGAATCGCTGCCATCGCAGCTCTCGGCGGCCGATGCGCTAGTGATAACGCAACGAACGACGGTCCGCGATGCGGTATTCCCCGGGAAAATGCTCTATTACATGGCCGCCGGACGGCCGATCCTCGCGTCAGTCAGCGAGGATAGCGAAACCGGACGCTTCATCCGGAAGCACGCGGTAGGCCTGGTAGTGCCGCCGGAAGACCCCGTTCAGCTTGCGGATGCGATCCGTTGGATGAAGGCCCATACAGAAGAGGCGCGCCAGTTCGGGATCAACGGACGCCGCATTGCCGAAAGCCAGTTCGACCGTACCGTCGTCCTGGACATGATTACCACACACCTGGAAAGACAGGTGATGACACGCGAGTCAGTGCGATGAGGTTGCTGAATACACTGCTGCATGGGACTTTTGTAGTGGGGCAGAACTTCCGGTTCGACCTGCTACCACGCCATTTTTACTCAAGCATTCCAGATTATCGGGAACTACGCCATAACACGCGCTGGAAGCAGCCAGCGAGCATGCAGGGCATCTCGGGAAGCGAGACGGCAGCGCAGGTTGCATTCCTTCGGGAGTGCTGTGCGCCGGCCTTGGGAGCGGTCGCGCAATCCAAGCAAGTACATCACGTTGCCTGCGCGGATAACGGCGCCGAAGGTTTTGGGAGAGTAGAAGCCGATTTCCTATTCTGTTTCGTAGTAAATAAGCGGCCCGCTAAAGTCATTCAGGTTGGGGCCGGGGTTTCGACCTCCGTCATTCTGCAGGCCGCCGCACTGGCCGGCTATGCGCCTGAAATCGTTTGTGTCGACCCTTGGCCCACCGCATATCTGCGCCTGCTCGCCAATCAGGGACGCATCAGGCTAGCGATCGAACGCGCACAGGAGACCGAAATAGAGGACCTGACGGATCTTGCTCACGGAGATCTACTGTTCGTCGATTCCACCCACACAGTCAAGCCGGGCAGCGAAGTCAATAGGATTATTCTCGATGTTCTGCCTCGCCTGCCGGTTGGTTGCTATGTCCATTTTCACGATATCAATTTTCCCTATGACTATCCACCGGGTCTCATGAATACAGTGTTCTTTTGGAGCGAGAGCAGCCTGCTGCGCGCCTTTCTGATTCACAATATGCGATGCAAAATAGCGGCGTCCCTCAGCATGCTGCACTATGCGGAGCCAAGAGAGCTCAAACTGCTCCTGCCGAGTTACATTCCGGCTGAGATGGATCACGGACTCCGGTTATCTCGCGATCATCCATTCGTCAAGCACGTGCCGAGCTCAATCTATCTGGAGATGGTCGCCTGAAGGCACGCGGATATGATCCGTAGTGGAAGGCCATTCGCCGACATTTCGATACGTCCTGATGAGGCTGCGTCCAATCCTGGACGCAGGCATGCGCCGAAACCCGATCGCCAAACGGAATACTCGCGGACAGCGGCTGCTGAGTGGAATCGGCGGATGCGAATGCATATCGCCCTGGCCACAACCTTCTTCTTCGGCATCCTGACCCTGTGGGTGCCCGCGTATTGGCCCGTCGCGGTCTTCCAAGCGAGCGTTTTTTCGCTTGCCGCACTGACCGTTGTCCGTTGGCGCAATCAATTTCCAAGCGTTTCGTGGCCGATGGGTGTGTTCACGCTAGCGGCCGCCTGGGGGCTCGTCCAGTGCTTCACCGGAACCACCGTCTATCAGTTCGAGACCAAGAAGGCTATCGTCCACTGGGCCACCTTTCTAGCTGTCTTCATCATCGCCGAGTTCTTATTCCAAGACAGCTCCGTAAGTCACTGGTTCCGGTCCGCGATGTTGTGGTTTGGCTCGCTTGTAGCCATTCTGGCCATTTTTCAGGATTTCACCTCCGGCGGCAAGGTGTTCTGGGTAGTTCCTTCCAGATACTCCGACTCGATGGGACCGATCGCTTACCACAACCATTACGCGGCATTCATCGAAGTTGTGCTCCCTATTGCCCTCTACCATACTTTCCACAGTGAGCAGGGAACACTGCTCTACGGGAGCATGGTTGCCGTCTTGTACGCCTCGATGATCGTCTCTGGTTCCCGGGCAGGCACGGTGTTAGCCACGGCAGAGGTTCTTACTGTCACTGCGATCATGTGGTCACGCAGTCAAACTACCGGGCGGGTTATTCGCCTCGCAGCGCTAAAGGTAGCGGCCATTTCGGCCGTCTTTACTCTTGTCGTCGGATGGGGAGCGATCTGGCGCCGCTTTTCGATTTCGGACCCTTATTCCGGGCGGCGCGAACTTGCCGTCTCTTCGCTGCACATGGCCGCCACTCGCCCTTGGTTAGGGTTCGGTCTGGGAACCTGGTCGACAGTGTACCCCAAATATGCCAGCTTTGATTTAGGTCTGTTCACCAATCGCGCGCACTGTGACTGGCTTGAATGGACAGCGGAAGGCGGATTTCCTTTTGGCATTCTGATCGCCACTCTCCTGGCTTGGTCCCTTCGCCCCGCATTTCGGACGGTATGGGGCCTTGGGGTCGTTGCTGTCTTCCTGCACGCCAGCGTGGACTACCCATTTTCCCGCCCGGCGCTCGGTTCGTGGCCCGTTCTCGTGATTGCGATGCTCGCGGCCCGCAGTATTCCATCCACGGCGGAAAAGCTTGACAACGCCACATGATCTGCCCAAGCTGAAAGCCGCCATGGCTGACGTGAAAATGGTCTGTCATCTGGCAGCCGACGCCGAGGTATGGCGCGGCCCGGAGCGCACGAGGAAGGACCTCGATCAGAAGACCAATCGGCACCTCGAATTTGTGTACTCGGCCGGAGGCCGCGGCCGACAGGGCGTCGTGAGAACGATTGAATATCTAGCATCGAGCTGTCATCACCTGGAGGAGAGAGATTAGATGCTTACAATCTGTGTGGCAGGCATGTGGCACCTGGGCTCCGTAACCGCGGCTTGTCTGGCGTCGGTAGGCCACACTGCGATCGGTATTGACGAAGACCCAGCGGTCGTCGCAGCGCTCGCGCAAGCGCGTCCCCCAGTCGCCGAGGCAGGCCTGGATGAGCTAACCGCCCGTGAGATTGCCGCCGGGCGACTGAGTTTTTCAACACGCTTTGAAGATGCGTCCAGGGCTGATGTGGTTTGGGTAGCCTACGATACTCCGGTCGACGAGGACGATGTTGCCGACGTCGAATTTGTCCATTCGCGGGCGCTCCGGCTACTCGATCACATGAAGGACGGCGCGATTCTTGTCGTCAGTTCGCAGATGCCGGTAGGATCGATCGCGCGTCTGGAGCGCGATTTCGTGCGGCGCGCCGGCGACCGCCGCATTGGCTTCGCCTGTGCTCCCGAAAATCTGCGCCTGGGCAAGGCCATAGAGGTGTTTCTGCGGCCGGACCGCGTTGTGCTGGGCGTGCGCGATCGGGTGGCGCGGGCCTCGCTGCAGGCTGTCTACAGACCGTTCACGGATCGCCTCGAGTGGATGTCGGTCGAGTCAGCCGAAATGACCAAGCATGCGATCAATTCATTCCTCGCTACGTCAATCTGCTTCATCAACGAGATCGCCGCCGTCTGCGAGTCTACTGGCGCCGATGCGAGGGAGGTGGAACGAGGCCTCAAAACCGACCAGCGCATCGGTCCGGGATCGTACCTGCATCCGGGTGGTCCCATCGCAGGTGGAACCCTTGCCCGCGACATCGCTTTCTTGCGATCTCTTGGCCGCCGAGGCGCGGCGCCGCTGCCGCTTATCGAAGGCGTCCACGCCAGCAACGAGTATCACAAGACGTGGCTCCAGCGGCGCGTGACGGAATCTCTCGGTACGCTCTCCGGCCGCACGATCGCGATTCTCGGACTTACCTACAAGCCTGGCACGAACACACTCCGCCGTTCGGCAGCGGTGGAGGCGGCACGCTGGCTGAAATGCCAAGGCGCGCTTATCCAGGCGTTTGACCCGCAGATTTACGAATTGCCTCAAGACTTGGCGTCAGTGATTTCGCTCCGTGCCAATATCACCAACGCGTTGCGTGGTTCCGAGGCCCTCGTTGTCATGACACCTTGGCCCGAGTTCCAGTCGATTGACCCGGTGCTCGCACCGCCGGTGGTCTTCGACGCGTCTGGGTTTCTCGATGAGGCTCTCCGCGGGCGGCCTGACATACGGTATTATTCCATCGGAAAAGCTAATTGAAACTTACTAACAAACGAGCCGTAATCACAGGCGCGCGCCAGGGCCTCGGTCGGACAATCGCCGAAGCATTTCTTTTAGAGGGCGCTAGCGTCCTGATTTTGGCACGCAGTCCCGTGGAGTTGGAGCGCGCGCGCAGTTCACTCGATCAAACCGCGCCCGGCCGCGTGCACGCCATGGTCTGCAACATCGCAATGCTAGCCGACGTAGACGAACTCGCACGCGAGGCCGAAATGCGGCTTGGCGGCGTAGATATCGTGGTCGCCAACGCGGGCGTTAATGGTCCCAAAGGAGCCATCGAAGATGTCGAATGGGCGTAGTGGGTAGAGGCGGTCCAGGTCAACCTTATCGGTACTGTTTATTGCTGTCGCGTCTTTATACCTTTCCTCAAGAGGGCTCCATGTGGCAAGATCGTGATTCTCTCAGGCGGCGGCGCCACGAAGCCGCTGCCGTTTCTCAGCGCTTACGCCGCCTCGAAGGCCGGCTTGGTGCGCTTCGGTATCGATGTCAATCTTATCGCGCCCGGCGCGCTCAATACGCGACTATTGGATGAAGTACTTGAGGCGGGTCCGGAAAGGGTTGGCGAGGCGTTCTATAAGGCCGCTCTCAAGCAGCGCGAGGCTGGCGGAACACCTCTCGAATACGGGGCAAATCTCTGCGTGCATCTGGCATCCGACGCGGCCGACGGTGTCAGCGGACGGCTCATCAGCGCACAGTGGGACCCATGGCTACGGATCGCAGAGCTTAGGGACGAGTTGATGGCCAGCGACATATATACGTTGCGCCGTATTGTGCCTTCTGAGCGCGGAAAAAATTGGGAGCGCCAGTGAAGGCGACGATCGTCGGGTGGGTTTATCGGGCGCAAGCGCTGTCCGGAGCTATGGCGCCGTGTACTGCGACCTAGACTTGGACCGTGCCAGGTTTAGAAGGTGCGGGAGATTTTGGCTACGGGTGCTATCGGAGAGCTGCTGTTCCTGCACGCGCGATATGGTCACGGTGGGTGGATCGGCTATGAAAAGGAATCGACCTCGCGTGCAGGTCCCGGCATCGAAGACGCACAGGCGGCACTGTGAATAGTTGAAGAGGTCCATCGCAAGAGCACCCAGAGTGCAGGTCCGATTCCAAAAACCTTTGCCGAGGCAGACACGTCTGTTTCGCGCATGATACTAGATCCTAGATAGAGGTGTAATAAACCCGTGATCATCACGCGTAGTCCTTTACGAATCTCGCTGGGCGGCGGCGGCACCGACCTGGCATCTTATTATCGTGAATACGGTGGTTTCGTGATTTCGGCGGCTATTAACCGTTATGTGTACATCACACTACACGAAACCTTTGTCGACTATCTGATTGTAAAGTATTCCGAGATGGAAAAAGTGGAAACGGTCGATCAACTGGCGCATCCCCTGATCCGGGAGGCGCTCAAGCTCACCGACATAACAGGACCGGGTCTGGAGATCACCTCCATGTCTGATATTCCGTCGGGTACGGGCTTAGGTTCTTCGGGAAGCTTTACCACAGCCCTTCTACACGCGCTGCACATGCTCAAGCGTAAGACTATTTCCAAGCGCAACTTGGCGGAGATGGCCAGCCACATAGAAATCGATATTCTCGGTGAGCCAATCGGCAAGCAGGACCAGTATATCGCGGCCTTCGGCGGGATCACCTGCTTCGAGTTCCGGCCCGATGGCGCGGTCGGTGTGGAACCTCTGAACATTACCGAGGAAACGCTCGCTAATATGGAGGACAATCTGGCGCTATTTTTCACCGGCTTCTCGCGTTCTGCCTCGGACATCCTTCGCGACCAGGACATCCGCAGCAGACAGCGCGATCGGGAGATGGTCGAGAACCTTCACTGCACCAAGCAATTTGGATATGAGAGCAAAGCCGCTCTGGAGTCGGGCGACCTTCGGGCTTTCGCCCGGATCATGGACGTGCACTGGGAACACAAGAGGAAGCGATCCCCCGGTATGACCAACGGTTGCATCGATGCGTTCTATCAACTTGCCAGGAACAATGGCGCCCTGGGCGGCAAGCTAATCGGCGCTGGCGGAGGAGGGTTCCTGATGTTCTACACCGAGGACAAGCCCCGGCTGCGCCGAGCGATGTACCAGGCTGGCCTGCGCGAGGTGCGCCACCAAATCGACTTCGAAGGTACTCGGGTGGTTACGCAATCTTAAAAAAGGTGAGGAACAGCCATTGGCCCGCTGCAATTCGATCAACGGAAGCCTTTGTCAGCCACCAGCTACGGTTGGTCCAGGAGGGGGGCGTGAGGTCGTGTTGTGTGGGGGCTAACGGCGGAGTCTCTTCGTTGGACGAACGGCTCGCGCGGGCACGCCGCATGTTATGAGTGAGTTTTCGAACCGGTACCTTCATGAGGTAGGGCTGGTCGCGGCGCAACTGGATGCCGTGCCGGCTGTGGCAGGCAGATTGCATTCTTGTTCTTTCCGTGGGAGGTGAGGTTCTTCCCGAAGCCCCAGCGACGCTCATTTAAGAAAGTAGAAAAGGATCGAGTCAAGTATGAAATCCCTATCTGAACTCAAGGTCAAGATCTTCGCTGACGGCGCTGACACGCCCGGGATGCTGGAGATGTACCGAAACCCAATCATTCAGGGATTCACTACCAATCCCACATTGATGCGCAAGACTGGAGTTCGGGACTATGAGGCCTTCGCGCGGGAAGTCCTTGCCTTAATACCAGACCGGCCAATTTCTTTGGAGGTCTTCGCCGACGAATTTTCCAAGATGGAAGATCAGGCGCGGACAATCGCAGAGTGGGCTGAAAACGTCTTCGTCAAGATACCGATTACAAACACAAAAGGCATTTCCTCGGTTGAGCTGGTTCGCCGACTCAGCCATGATGGAATTAAGCTTAATGTGACTGCACTTTTCACGTTGGATCAGGTTCGGGAAGTGACGGCAGCTCTTGCAGGGGGGGCACCGGCCAACATCTCTGTCTTTGCGGGACGCATAGCTGACACCGGCCGGGACCCGGTGCCAATCATGGCCGCCGCGGTGGAAATGCTACAGGAGCTTCCGAGTGCCGAACTGATTTGGGCGAGTCCGCGCGAGCTGCTGAACATCTTCCAAGCCGACGCCGTCGGCTGCCACATCATCACCGCCACCAACGATATCCTCCAGAAACTCACTCTGCTAGGTAAGGACCTTTCCGACTATTCGCTGGAGACCGTTAAGATGTTCTACTCGGACGCCGTTGCATCGGGATTTGCTCTGACGCCTAGCCGAACGACGATATGTCGATCCGCCGGTGTGAGGTGAAGACGAACGAAACGCATCCTGGTGGATGACTCAGGTGGCTTCATAGGCGACCATTCCATCCCACGAGTCGTACTCCGCATCGTGGCGAAGATCTGGCTTGCACTGCTGATTGTCGGGTCCCTGCAGCCGGCGAGGCCCGGCATTGTCATTCTCGCTCATCGAGAAATCCATTGGGTTGCTTTTGGGGGAGCAGCACTCTTGCTGTTCTCTTTGTCTCTGACCCGCCGTCAGGAAGTCCTAAGAGCATTCATCATTTTCTTTTTAGCATCGTCACTGGAAGTCGCACAGCATCTTATCAATCGGAACCACATGGAATGGCGTGATGTCGGTGATGACGGCCTCGCAATCCTGGTGGCCTTCGCGCTCTACCGTCTGACGGGCGCCTGGAAGCCCACGCCAGATCCGCAAAAACAGCGGGATACGAAACTAACATAGTCGCATTTTTGGAAACTTGTCACCATGCCCAAAGCCTTGATCACCGGTTGCACCGGCCAGGACGGATCCTACCTGACGGAGTTCCTCCTTGCCAAAGGTTACGAAGTCCACGGGCTCAAACGCCGCGCCTCGAGCTTTAACACAGATCGCATCGATCACATCTATCAGGACTTCCACGAGGCCGGCACCAGATTTCTTCTCCACTACGCCGATCTGACCGATGGGAGTTCGCTCGCCGCGCTCCTCTACGATGTGCGTCCCGATGAGATCTACAACCTCGGTGCGCAGAGCCACGTGAAGGTGAGCTTTGAGGTTCCCGAATTCACCGCCGATGTGGTCGCCTGCGGCACCCTCCGTTTGCTCGAAGCGATGCGCCGCACCGGCCTGACCTGCCGCTTTTACCAAGCCTCCTCCAGTGAAATGTTCGGAAGCGCGCCGCATCCCCAAAGCGAGGCTACCCCACTGCACCCCCGGAGCCCTTATGCTTGCGCCAAGGTCTTTAGCCACCACATCACAGTGAACTATCGGGAAAGCTACGGGCTCCACGCCTCCAGCGGCATCCTGTTCAACCACGAGTCTCCACGCCGCGGCGAGACCTTTGTCACTCGTAAGATCACTCGCGCCGTGGCCCACATTAAATACGGTCTCCAAGAAAAGCTCTACCTCGGCAATCTCGACGCCCGCCGCGATTGGGGGTACGCTCCGGACTACGTTCGCGCCATGTGGCTGATGCTGCAGCGGGAGACAGCGGACGACTTTGTCGTCGGCACCGGAGAAGCCCACACGGTCCGCGAATTTGTCGAGCTCGCCTTCGCGCATGTCGACCTGGATTGGAAGGAGTATGTGGAAGTCGACGCGCGTTACTTCCGGCCCGCCGAGGTCGATTACCTGTGCGCGGACGCCTCCAAGGCCCGAAGAATGCTTGGCTGGGAGCCGGATGTGGCTTTCGACGAGCTGGTTCCCATCATGGTTGAGGCGGACATGAGAGCCGCGGAAGCCCGGCTCAAAGGAGGAGCTGAGGCGCTTCAATTCGCCATAGCCGCCGAGGGGAGGCACTCGTGATCCGTCTTCCCGACAAGCGCATCGTGGTAACGGGCGGCTCCGGTTTCCTCGGGAGCCATCTCGTCCGACGACTGGAGCTGATGGGCTGCCACGATATCTTCGTGCCGCATCACTGCGACTACGATCTCACGCGCGCCGATGCTGTCGAGCGCTTGTTCGTTGAACATCGGCCCGAGGTATTGATTCACATGGCCGCGGTGGTGGGTGGCATTGGCGCCAATCGCGCCAACCCGGCCCGCTTCTTCTACGAGAACGCCATCATGGGCGTCCAGCTCATCGAGGCGGCCCGGCGCCATGCATTAGAGAAATTAGTCGTTCTCGGGACGATTTGCGCGTATCCAAAGTTTACACCGGTGCCGTTTCGCGAGGAGGACTTGTGGAACGGATATCCGGAGGAGACCAACGCCCCATACGGTATCGCCAAGAAGGCGTTACTCGTGCAATGCCAGTCCTACCGCGAGCAGTACGGGATGAATGCCATCTTCCTGCTGCCGGTCAACCTTTACGGGCCGGGCGATAACTTTGATGTGGAATCGTCTCACGTCATACCAGCGCTGATTCGCAAATGCGTGGAAGCGGCTGTGGAGGGCCGTGAGGAGATCGTTCTGTGGGGCGATGGCTCGCCAACCCGCGAATTCCTCTATGTCGAGGACGCCGCCGAGGGTATCGTTCTCGCAACCGAGCGATACGACAAGCCCGATCCTGTGAATCTCGGAAGCGGCATGGAGATTTCTGTTGCTGACCTGGCCTGTAAGATTGCCCGTATGACTGGCTACCCAGGCCGGATCACCTGGGACGCCACCCAACCCAACGGACAGCCGCGCCGTTGTCTCGACGTCAGTCGGGCCGAGCGCGAATTCGGCTTTCGAGCGAGCACAGAGTTTGACACCGGGCTCCGAAGGACGATTGAATGGTATCAGTCGGGTAGGTTCTTACGCCGGCAAAGTAGTACCGCCTAGCTCCATCATCCAGCCGCACACGTGCCCACACGCTCTGCATGAACCTGATTTTGGTGAAACGCATAACGCCTCTGAGACTACCGAGTGCGACTGAATCTCGATTGTGAATTAAGATGTTCTCTAACCGTGTGGATGAAATTGACGAAGAACGGTTGCGAACCGGCACGAACTTCAAATCCTGGCGCATTCCGCAGTGTCCTTTCCTGATGGAGTGTTCTTCCGCTGTACTCGAGCAGATCCGCCGCGAAGTCGACGGGGCTCGCAATTTGCCAGGCGGCGAAAGGGAGACAGGTGGCGTACTATTCGGCATCCAGGAGCCCGGCCACATCTGCATCCTTTCCTGTAAGCCACTTCCATGCGAGCACGCCATGGGCCCCGGGTTTGTTCTTTCGGAGAAAGATGAGAAGCATCTGGCGCAGCTCATCTCGGCCCCCGGTACCGAGCTGAACGGGGTACAGGCATTGGGTTGGTATCACTCCCACATTCGCACCCGAATCTTTCTGTCCGAGCGCGACCTGCTAATCCACTCCCGCTATTTCGCCGGCCCACACCAGATTGCTCTGGTCATTCATCCCAGATCCGACGGCTCGGCTCGCGCCGGCTTCTTTTTCTGCGAACCCTCGGGCGAAATGCGCGCGGAGTCTAGTTATGAGGAATTTTCGATCGAGATTCCGCCGGCCGCACCGGCGATCAAGCAGGCAGTTGTTTCCAGTAAGGCCCAACGCCACAAACGGACAGCGTCCCCTTCGAAGCCCGAGCAGCGGCGCGAGGCGATCTGCCCCACGTGCGGCAGCAAGCGTCTTCGACGGTCGCACAGGCGCGGATCGATCGAGCGGATCGGGGAGTTTTTTGGCTATTGCCCGTACCGATGTCACGAGTGCCTCTCACGGTCTTTTCTGAAGACTTCCCCTGGTCTGCTGGAACGCGCCCGGTCCAGTTCCCGGAAACGGCCGGAAGAGCGCAGAAGAGCCTGGCAGCGCACGCGACGGGAAATCCTCCTTTGGGGCGCAGGACTTCTCGGCTTCCTGGCCATCTTATACTACTTGATCCGGTACAGTGGTCCAAAAACCGATCAGTCCTAAATCGTCCTTTCCTCTTTCAGTCCCCTCATACTCATGGCCTCGCGCTGGCGCCGGGTTGGCTCGCCCGTTGTGCGGGCCATAGAGAGCTACCAGTGAGTAAGAAGTTGGCGGCGAAAGTTTTGCCCAAGGGTACCCGTTGGTTCAGTGGGCTTTACATTCAGGCCGGTTATAACGCGACCGGTCGGGTTCTCATTAGGTTCCCGGTCTGTCGGGAGTGACTGAAACTGGCCGGTACTTAGATCGGACTCAAGTTCCTCTGGCTTTGAAGTGACGGGAGGTCTTCCTATGACCGAATTGAAATCAAATGCTGAATGGAGGCAGTGGGGAAGGGACGACCCGCTGTGGGCAGTCGCTGCATGGGCAAACAAACAGAAGGACGGCGCTTCACCGTGGGCGGAGGATGAGTTCTACGCTCTTGGAGAGTCTGACTGGCAGGACTTCTTGGGTCACTGGCGACAATATGGAATCAACACACATAGCTGCCTGGAAATCGGATGCGGCGCGGGACGTATTACGAGACAACTGGCAAGGTCGTTTGATTACGTTTACGCAGTGGATGTCTCTGAACAGATGATCAGTCGCGCCCGAAGGGCAGTAGAGAGCACAAATGTAGAGTTTTCGGTTATTGACGGCTTGCATCTGCCGCAAAGCGATTGCTCCGTTAATGTTATCTTTTCAACCCATGTTCTCCAACACCTGGACAGCGTGGACGTTGGTCTTTCCTACTTTCGTGAGTTCTTTCGTGTGCTCGATGTGAACGGAACTATTATGGTGCATTTGCCTATTTATCAGTTTCCCCATGACCCAGGCAAGCTTGGAGTTATGATGTCGTCTTTCTATTCCATCTATCGGCGACTTGACAATATCCGATCGGATGCACACAGACGTCTGGGCGCGAAGATAATGAGACAGACGCCATACCCTATCCGGTCTCTCCACCTCTTTCTAGCCGATCTCGGCTTCAAGAACATTGAATTTCGGATTTTCCCGACGAAGAGTAATGGGGATCTTCATCCATTCGTCTTCGCAACCAAGTTGGCGTCGTCAGTGGCGCCCCGCAGCGGGCCGAATCTCCTGTGATGGTGGCCAGCACTCCCGCGCGAATCGACGCGTAATAGGGACTCGTTCCATTACCACAGCTTTGTTCCACTCTTCCGGTTTCCGGATAGATCGCAAGCTGGCAATATGGGAGTTGGCTTATAGCGCGCTTGTGGCATAGCCTTTCAAAGGCCGGAGTTCTCGCTGGTTTGTTCGTTCCGTGTTGTCCGGGGGCGAGTCCGAGCTACGGAACTTACCCCCCTCCTCCGGTTGGACAACATCCGCGCGTAGTGATAACGCCGGCAGAGCTTCCGATGTTGCGGGAGCGCATCCGGCAGGATCCTGCCGCAAGATACTACAAAGCCGCCGTTCTCAAGGCCGGTCAACTACTTGACCCGAAATCTTCCGTTTCGGCCGTGAAAGCGCAGTTGGCAGCGAGAACAACGCCTGAAGGTAACGCCCTGGCAGCTTTTGCGCTGACGCTGCAGGACGCCGCCTTCGTAGGATTGGTGGATCCGAGCCGCCGGGACCTGATAGGCGCGGCCGCCGACATGCTTCATGCCGTCGTGACAGGAATCACGCCTTCCGCCCAGGAATTCAAGCGAATCGATATTGCGCGCCTGGTTATGCAGGCAGGTCTGGCTTATGACTACCTCTATCCAGCGCTGGACACTGGCGCCCGTGTGGAGGCGAGGCGCTGGCTGGCGGAGTCTCTGACGCTGATGGCCGCCACACTGGCGAACGCCGATTTCGGGTTCTCTCCGACCGGACGGCGGAATTACAACTGGACGCCCTTTATCGTCGGAGCCTTTGGCGTCGGTGCGCTCTCCATCGAGGGCGAGTCCGGGTACGACCCCGCGTGGTACCGTCAGGCCGCCGCGGCCATGCGCGACTTTTTGGATCGCGGCATTCACGCTTCGGGTTCCCCGTGGGAGGTTACTATCATGTACCTGGCTTACGGATTCTCTCAGGGGGCGTACTTTCTGGATGCCATGGGCCGCCGGGGAGAGCCAGTCTGGAGGCATCCTCATTTATTGAATTTGTCACTTTGGTGGACCTACGACATGATGCCCTGGGGCGAGCAGTTTAATACATTGTCGGACACGCCGAGTACCAATATGGGGTTGGACGAGATCTATTTTCGCCTGGCGCTGGCGGACCCGTCGGCGCTCATGCGGTGGGTTTACAGGAATGTGGCGGAAGCGCCGAATTCCGGTCCCTACGCTCAGTCGTCCGGTGCCCTGTGGGCTATGCCCTTGGATTCCAAGGTTCAGAACGTCGATGTCGCGCAATTGAGACTCCCGCTGACTGGCGTCTTCCCGGAGTCCAGTCTCGTCTATATGCGATCCGGTTGGGGCCCGCAGGATGTTTATCTCGAGTTTCAGAGCGCGAACGAGTACGTAGGGGGACACGCACATGCGGACCGCAATTCGTTCACTTTCATGGCGCTGGGCCGTATGTGGGCCATCGATTCCGGTTACCACATTGCTCTGGGAACAGACCACAATATCGTTCAAATCGACGGGAAGTCCGAGGGATTTTTCCCGCAACAGGGGCGCATCATCCAGCAGGTCGAGGCGCCCGGGGGTTGGGCATCCACCTCGATCGGCGACGCGAAGATAGCTTACGACTGGGCGGCGTTGGGATCGGGCCCGCGCAGCCGTATGATTCAAGGACTCATGTCAGTTCCGTTTAACCCGGTCAATTACGCCTACCGTTCCGTAACTCTTGTACGCGGCAATCATCCCTATATCTTGATCACCGACGCTATCGCAAAGAACGACGAACAGAAACATCGATACACATGGCAGATGATGACGCCGGTGGGGAATGCGGTCGAGGATGCCGGCAACGGCCGATTGACCATAAAACCGGCAGGATCGGGCGAGACGTTCCTGCGAAGCAGATCCGGGTCGCGGCAGCCTCTCACAGCTTCGTTCAAAGTGCTGACGAGGGGGAATTACCGTTTCTATCTTCTGATGGGGCACGACTATCGTGCAGCCTGGAACTCGAGCGTAACATTGTCCGTAAACCAGGCTACACCCATTCGCACTCTCATGGACGCTGGCGAATCCAGTCAGAGTCACTGGCAGCCGGTTCAGGTAAATGGAAGGCCGCTGGTCCAATCCTTGCAAGCGGGGACCGCTCACGTTTTGCGTGTTTCCGCTGATACCGATCAGCTCGACATAGGAGCGCTGTTGGTAACGCCGGAATCGTATGATCCCACAGCCATACGATCGATTCACGAATCGCATGAACCTCCACCGGAAAGCGTGCATATTCGGTTTTCGGCTTCCTCTCCGCCAGAGGGCTGGGAAATTGTTCCCGCAGATCCACATGAGCCCCAATTGCTGGTACAGCTAATCTCCCCCAGCGGAGCCGTGCGGGCCGACGCGGACCTTTACCTGCGACACGATTCAAAAGATGTTGCTATGGCGAATGCACCTGCCCTGCGAGTGACGGCGGCAATCGACTCTGCCCAAGATCCGCAGTTTCGGGTGATTCTCTATCCGCATCCGGCCGACGAACAACTGCCTCGCATTACGGCGGATCCTTTAACTCTGTCGTGGGCTGACGGAACCGTGGACACGTGGGCATTCGGCCGGGGCGCCTTGTCGCCGGGACTCGCCAACGTTACCTTCCAGTTGCAGCGCAGGAGTCCACAGGGCGTTGTTCAGGACCTGACCACGTCTCCGCAGCCGTGAAACGGCGCGTTCAATCGTTCGCGACCGAGCTGAAGAACCACGCGCACGGGATTCAGCCGGCCACTCCAGTTGCCTAATTCGCACTCCGCGCAATTGGCGGTTTCTTCGGTGACGTGTCACTCAGGAACACCAGCGCGGAGTCGCGGGGCTGGTTGTTTATCACGGGGTTGCGCGCCACGACCCGAGTTTTCGCTACCGAAACGCTCGGAATCCACTCGTAACGACGATAGCCAAGTCTGCGTTCTCGGACCGACAACGATTCCGCAGTAGCGGGAGCGACCGATGCCGCTCCAATCGTATCGACTCTCAACGATCCGGGGAACGTCGCATAGCAGCGCGACACTGGTCCGACCATCTTCCTGTGCCCGTTTCAGGGCGTATTGCCAATTAAGAGAACGGCCGGCAATGTTGGGCCGAACTCCTGAGTCCAAGGCGCAAGCACCGCGCGATTCCCCTCAATCAATGTTGAAGTAAGGTGATACACGTCATTTGTCAAGAATATGCAATTGGGCTCAGCCACTGTGTTGCCGCGGATCAAAAGACCCGAGATTGCTCCATAGCCTATCCCTCCCACGCCAATTCCGTAGTGGCCCTCCACCAGGGCACTTGGCGGATACCCACTAATCGTGTTGTTGAGAATTTCATTGTCAAACGTCGAAAGGTAGCCCCCCGGATTGCCATATGGGTTTCCCACCGACATGACTTGCACGGCGTTCGCTACATTACTGAACTGGTTATTCTCGACAACTGAATCGTAAACCTTGCCAAAGAACGTGACTCCCGTTCCCCCTATGTTGCTCATTTGATTGCGGCTGATGATCAGATGGCGCTCGTACAGCGTAATGGTTACCACGGAAGTCGCGTCTGGCGGGACATCCCACGGTACCTCGACCTGTATTAAGCGGCCACTGATGCTCTTGAGCGTACGGCACTCCCCAAGACCAGTCCCGCCGATAATCGAGATAAGAGCGTGCTGAGGTACTGCATTGCCGAGCCAGTTCCAATTCGGATCGTTAGCCAGTACCGTAACATCTGCTGAAGACAGAGCGACTAGCCCTAAATAGGATCCGCCACCTCCATCCGTACCGATTCCTTGGCCTCCACCTTCTGGGGGCGCCAATAGGTTGGAGAAAGTATTGTAACCGGTATAAATATTCTGCTCGACTCCTGCGTCTGCGTTGCCGACGCCGCTGCCATCTGCTAATTGCATGCCAGCGCCGCCCAGGCCATGGCTTGCATCTTGAACGTAATTCTGTTCAAAAATGACATCCTGAGAGTTACTGATAGAAAAGTAACTATTCGTTCCGTGAATCATCGTATTTCCCGATACTAGCGCTCCCCCGGCACCGGCTAGAAAAAGAGTGATCACACTAGTGGATTGACCGGTACTGTCGAATACCGAGTCAAGAACACGGATATCCGGCCCCCCTAATAAAACCAGGCTCGGCTGAGAATCAGCACCCATGGTTGTGTCGGAAACGATGTGCGCTTTATACAGAAGTATGTGGCCCGAGGAACTGTCGGGCCACGGCCATCCCACAGGCGAAAAAGCGGAACTGAACAGAGAACCATTGACCGGGGCCGAGAGCGTGATGTTGAGCATGCCGAAGTTGTTGGTGCCGGCGATCCATGTCGCTGGAGCCACGGATGACCGCGGTCTCCCAACGATCGTTGTGCTAGCCGGAGAGTCGCCTATTAGATATTGGTAAGGATGAAGAGTCAGAGAGCCGGAGATCGCGTATTGCCCTGCAGTGAGGTGAAAGAACACTAAAGTATTGTGGGATTGGCCTGTCGACTGGTGAGCGTCGAAGCACTTCTGCAGAGCGGCGGTGTCGTCGGTCTTCCCGTCGGCTATGAGCCCCGAGCATGACAAGGTCACCATGGCGGGCGAGCCGGAGGGGGCGGGATAGACAGTCATCTGGATCGGAGCGCTGGCCGTGGCGCCCGGGTGGTCCGAATATCCGACTCCTACAAAGTATTGTCCTTGCGCGAGTGATGCCGGAACGAGCGCAGTAATGGAATTAGCGTCCTGCTGCGATAATGCCAAAGCGTATACGACGCCATCCTGCGCGGTTAGCGTGACGTGGCTTGGCGTGGGAAAATTCCTGCCAAATACGCGAAGCACTCCGCCCGGTTCCACACCGCATTGATTGACATGGTACTGCGGTGAAAATAGCGCGGCGCCGGAAGAAGGTATGCCCTGCACCCAGTCAACCTCGGGAGCGTTGGCGAGAGCTTCGACCGCCGCGGCCGAAGGATCCTCAATGCGAAACGCAATGACGCCCGCCGTAAGCGAGGTAGGTATCAAAAACGTTAATCCCGTCGAGCTCAGATTGTGCGCTGGTGTTGTAACAGTGCTCAGTTCCACGACGCTTTGCCAGTCTGTCGTTCCCGGTTGTATCGTTGCGAGTCGCACTTGTTTGGTTGACGCCGTGAACGCACCCGACAGGAGAACCGACTGCCCCGGCAAGTTCTCTCGGGATATCCAGAAAATGGAATTGCTGCGGTAGACGGGCGGAGGAACGCTTACGGCAGTGTTCACATAGACAGCAGCCGTCTGGTTAGGTAGCACGATCGACTGAATGAGATCCAAAGATTGGCAGTCGAGGGGCTGGACAGCGGCTGACGCGGGCGACGCCTGTGCGCTCGCGCTGCTACAAAGGAGCAACGCCAGGAGCATCAACGCCGCAAACAGAGGGGAAACACTCCTCGGGGCTCGGAACGAAAGCGGTATTGATTTCATGAGATTTGCAATCCTTTGTGTTTATCGGCAGCAAATGGCGAGTTCATTAGGCCATCTGGACGGAACTTCGTTCAGAAGGAGCTAGCGCGGAGCGGCTGGCACGCCGGTGTTGTGCGCCGCCACGATGCCCAACACGCCGACAAGGGCCAGATTCGCGGACGCAAAGTAAGGGATCCGATTGGGGAACTTGCGTGCGACAAAATATTGCACGGTAAGACCGCCGGTCATCATGCCGAGCTTGATCGCCATGGAACCGTAGCTGAATCGCGACCCTGTGCGTAACAGCGGATTTGTTTCATACTTACCCCAGGAAGTTGCGATATCGGCGGTATTACCGGCCACCAACAACGACTGGCTCACGTGCCAGACCACGCGCCACCGGGACGATCGATCGGCAGCCGATGCAACCGGCCGGAACAACGCTAACAAGACGAGAAGAAGCCCTACAAGACTTTTCACAAGGTCTCCCGACCAGACTTCGTTAATGAAGCCAGATACGCCACAGCACTGATCAAGAACGCGGTAAGGCACAAAAGTGATTTCATTTTCCTCTTCTAGATTCTGTCAATCGCACAGAATATGTTTGTCCTTTGTGGAGGACTAAATAACTTCGCTTGTTATTGTATTGACAGCTCTGTTACTCGTTGATGTTATGCGATCATCGATAGCAGACCGGGAAAACTACGTGACAGTTGCAAGTATCCTGGCCGTCAAGCGTACGAGTCGCGATTGGAAAACTGAGTTGCTGTAGCAAGTCATGACTGGTAACAAAATCCTAACAGTTAAACACTGTACAAAACAATACGGTACGGGCCATTACTATCGGGCCACCAGCATTGGGCTAATAACGTAGAGCCACGAGATTGGCGTACCATTACCATCTACTTGTCGAACCTGGTTCTACTTATCTATCGGGTCTCACATTGTGGTACCAACGGTTCAGTACGCTAGGTAAAAGTTTTGGCGACTCGCACAGCTCCGTATGATCCCGGCATCAGTGTGGCTCCGTGAGAACATAGCGATCCCCAAGCGGACGGCCAGCAAATAAAGGACTTAGCCTGTACTGCGTCGGGCCGGGAAACTTGGAAAGAATAGTACTGTGGTTCTCTTTGCTTTTAGGAGACGTGGCGGAGGCTGGATCACTTTTTGCAGCGGCGCACGGTGACCAGAGAATTTAGCGGCCGCGTCGGGGACTTTCAGCGAAACATCTTGCCAGTCAGGCAGTGCTTCGTAAGCGGGCGCGGAAAGGTGGATTCTTGCTTGCCGGACCGGCCGGCAATGCGACCAGGTAAGACTGCGATGAACCACACCGCAAGCCTGGCCAAAGGCGGCTGGCAAACATCACAGAGACGGAATCGCCGGCACGGTTTACAAACGGAAACCCACCTTCGGCGCTCCGCTCGCGCTGCTTACACATACAGGAGTCCGCCGATACCAAGAAGCGACCGGTATTAGTCTAATTTGTTGGATCTTATGTGCGACGATAGAGGTCCGCTCGTCTGGTTGGAACCTCGCTACGGAGCCGGTGGGTCGTGGCGATAATGGTGAGCATCAGGGGATTCGCCGACAGGTCCTTAAGCACATCCGAGTCGCGGATTCGGCTTATCAGATCCGCGGTTTTTGCCGGGCTTGAACGCCTATGCCTTCGTCAACCTTGTCATCGTTCATTCCTTCGTGCGCAAGATACCAGTCGGAAGCGAACCGGCCGATCTGGACCTGTCTGAGCGGCAGTCCTGCGGCCGCCATTTCATCCAGCCCATCGAGCAGGATTAAGCAGTTTCCGTTCTTGAGCCTTTCTTCAAACCAGTTCTGTGGAGGCTTAATGGTCTGTGCGTTCAAAATCTAGCTGGTGAGGATGACCTCTTGTAAGGAAAGGTTCTGGTTTTCTGCGATCGCTTTCACGTGGCTTCGAAGGTATAGGAGAACGGGGCAGGGCGTGAGGGACAGTTTTCCGGTTGTCAATGCAAGGGTGATCGCAATGTGTCTGAGAAGCGTTGTTTTGGTGTTCCCAGCTTCACCAATGATAGCGAAGTGCCCGGGCCGCTTCAGGTATTCTCGGATGTCGTGACGCTCGGCGACAGTTTCCGTCTGCTTTTGGGGAGGGACCGGATCGTGCGCCTCCCAATCCGAATGACGGGCGCGATGGACAGATCGATGAAGTGGTAATAGATGCGCTGCCTGTAGCCCCTCTCGAATCCTAAGAATCCGGCTTGCACCGCGAACTGGAGCCGATTTGAGCAGAAGTCTATCAGTTTACGCCGTACTTTGGTGCAGACTTCCGTGAGGGCCAATTGAATGAATACGGCGATCTCGTACAGCACGAGTAACCAAAGCACCTGCAAAGGGTGACGCTTTGCGCAGTCAACGAGGGATTGTTAGTTGGCACCCAACGCGAATGCAATGAGCGGTAGACCGATCCTTGCCAGGATCGTCTGCAAGTGCGGCGGCGATGGTTGCCGTATGCGGCCTTTGTGGGTCGTGCAAGCTTTAGTTAAGCAATAGCCAGAGCAAGGGCCTGCTCTCTGGGTTGCCGCAGGTTCGGGACGCGCCATAAGGAACGCGATACCGTTTGCGGAGCGGGGTTGCCGAGACCCTCTCTATCTGCTCAATTCTATGATAAATCCGCTTAAATCCGGAGCACGATGGCGAGATATGTTGACAATACGTTCTACATTACTGTATTCATCGCCGCATTCCAAAGAGATATGCCCTCCGGGCGCAGTTTTTTTCACCTCGGCATTTAGCGTAGATTGGAATTGCCTAGTGTATTACATCTGTATTCTAGTTCGCTGGAACGGTATATATCGTACTTGTCGGAGGCAAATATATTGCGTCCGGACCACTCCTGGTGTAGTATATTGTTGAATTCTATGCGGAGGTAATGAGACATTGAACTGCGCAATACGGTCATTTCTCTCTCTTCTGAGCAGCGGCTGCCTGCTCTTTTTGACGGCAGTACCACCGTCCATCGGAGTGGTCCGGTCCGATGGGGACTTCCAGTTGGATGGTTCCACTGTCAGGGGCAATGCCACACTATTCGAAGGCAGCACCGTTCAAACCGACGGCGCTCAATCGAGGATTCAATTGTCCGGTGGCGCTGAAATCATGCTCTCGCCCGCCTCGCGTGCGCAAGTGTACCGCGATCACACAGTGCTCCGGCAAGGAGCTCAGAGTGTCAAGAACGGTGAGAAATATGTGATCGAGGCGGCCACACTGCGGATTTCGCCAACAGGCACTCACACCTTGGCGGAGATCGTGGCCAAGGACGGTAATCGCGTATCGATCGCCGCCCGTGAGGGCTCGGTGGATGTGTGGAACGGGGCCGGAGTGTTAGTCGCCACCGTCCGCCCTGGCTTGGCACTAGCTTTCGACACGCAAGCGGGGGGCGCTCCAACGGCCGCCAAGATGAGCGGCTGCCTTGTTACGAAAGGCGGTAAGTACCTGCTAACTGACAGCACTACAAATGTTACGGTTGAACTTCGAGGACCCGATGCGGCCAAGAATGCTGGTCATCGAGTCGAGATCACCGGCCGCATGATCCAAGGCGCCACCCCGGCAGACGGCGCTTCGCAGGTGATCCAGGTAGTAACTGTGGATTCAGTCGGTGCCGCGTGCGGACAGTTATTGCGCGCATCGCGTGGCCAATCACCTGGCGGCTCAGGTGGGACGGCAGGCGGGGCTGCCGGGCTGTCTACAGGCGCAATTGTTGCAATAGTCGCTGGGGTGGCGGTTGTCGGTACGGTGGTTGGTTTGGCCGTCGCGGGAACTTTTAGCAGCGGCAAACCGTCCCAGCCGGTCAGCACTCCCTAAAGTGTGGAAACGACGAGAGAAAGTAGCATAGCCACCCCGGCGAATGTGATTGGGTCCGTGGCGCTAGCCCCGAAAAGGAGACTGGACAAAAGGCGCGTGATGACCAAGGATGTAACAATGCCGATGGTCACGCCGAGAACCGCGAGCCGATTCGGATAAGGAAGCGGGTTGCAGGAAAACGGCGTCCACGACCGAAAAAATTGCCGTGGAGTGCGCCGATGGCGAGCGCCACAGTGAATATGCTGACCGCTGTGAAGCCCGGATTTCCGATCAACCTGCGAGCGGCATAGCTCAGATCGGCAGATAAGATGTTTACCCAGTTCTCCCACCCATACCCGCGCACTTGTTCGCGAACTGCCGTCGTGCCACCCAGTTCCAGCCGTGCGGCCTGGCGGGCCTCATCGGGAGGGAGTCCTCTGGTGACAAAGGCAGCCGTGGCTTCTTCCAGATAGTGACTTACCTCGTCGGCGGTTTCCTGGTCTGCGACTTACCGGTTTCCGAGCACGCGCAACCCGCGGGTGAACTGACGCCACAGGGACACCGTTTAACCCTCTGCCCGCCCGACGGTTCCAGTTCGTCGTCTCAACTTCAAGCTGCTTCCGCCCCGAACGAGTGAATAGAACTCGCCCGGCGCGACTTATCAGTTTGGCGCCACTCGGAATTCAGCCACCCCACGCGCTCCGGCCGCTGAAATGCGGTGAGGAGCGCATGCTGTAATAAAGTTGAGGCGCTTTGAAGGAATGGATGCCAGTCCGGATAGCTCGTTTTGTGGCCACGGCCGCGACCGTTGTGGCGTTCACGTTTGCGGGAGCGTGGACTGTCCGCTTGGCTTTGGCCGACCACCGATTCCGGCAGGAGACTCTACCGGGCACCACTGAAGCGCTCCTCCTGGAACCTGGCAACGCCGCCTACTACGTCCAGCTGGCGTCTATGATTCAGGAGAGTAACCCGGCCGGATCGGCGCAGGCGCTTCACCGCGCGGTGGCGTTGAACCCGTGGGATTCCCAGTCCTGGGTTGAACTCGGATTGCGTGCCGAAGCGGCCGGTGACCTTGCTGGCGCCGAGGATGGACTGCTACGTGCCGCCAGTATCGATACAGAATACTATCCCAGGTGGTCTCTGGTGAACTACTATTTCCGACACGACAACTCAGAGAAGTTCTGGTTCTGGGCGCGGAAGGCAATCGAGATGGCCTATGGCGATCTTGCGCCGCTGTTCACCTTGTGCTGGAAGGTCACGAGTGACGGCGCATTCATCGAGCAAAAGCTGGATATCCGTAAAGCGGATGTGGAGGCAGGCTATGTGACCTACTTGACAAGCCAGAACCGGGTCGAGCCGATGACGCGGGCTGCCACGCGGTTACTCGCATGGAACCGGGAAGCCGATGCCCCCGTGCTGTTGGCCGCTTGCGACCGGTTGATCGCGGACGATCGCGCCGACCAAGCTATCCAGATTTGGAACAAGCTCGCTGAGCGGCACAGGATCTTCTATGGAACCCTGGCGCCTGGTTTGGGCACATCTCTGACTGACGGCGACTTCACAATCTTGCCCATGTCGCGAGGCTTTGACTGGCAATTGCCGAGTGCCGGCGGGGTCACGGCGTTACTCGACGACCGGCCCGCGGGCCTGCGAATTTCGTTCTCCGGCCGGCAGTTGGAGAATTGCGACGTGCTCACACAGGTTCTGCCAGTCATGGAGAGCTCTAACTATGAATTGCGGTTTCTCTATCGTACAGCCGGGATCGCGTCAGAGACGGGTCTTGAGTGGCGGATTACAAATCTCAATGGGTCGACAATCATTGCTCAAGGAGAGAGCCTGGCGTCGGAGAGCGAGAAGGAGGGTAAGCTTCCTTTCAGGACTCCAGCCGGCACCAGACTCGTGCGCCTGACGCTCACGTATCAGCGCGCCCTTGGAACTACCCGTATCGAGGGCTTCATCGTTTTGCGCAAGCTGCGGTTGATATATGCTCAGCCGCCGGCGCACGATTCAGCACGCCGCACCACCCGCGTGCACGGAGTCGGATGAAAATTGGGGGCCCACATCTGTTGAACTTTTGGTCGGCGGAAAAGGCGCGTCTCAGTTCATCTCCATTTAGTTGTGCGTCACCGAAGCTCTGAGAAGATTCAGCCGAATCGCCGCGCCCTGCGCCCCGCCGAGGGTGCTGGTAAACGTGATCGTGCTGGAACAGGTCGCTGTGCCGGAGACCGCCGCGGCTGTCGTGGGCGCCGCCGTAAAGCCGTATCCGGGCGCGGTCACGGTGATGGCCCCGGCCACCCCGGACGCAATCGCGATCGTCGCCACCGGGGTGCTCGCCCCGCCGTCATTGAAGGTGGTCAGGGAACAGTTGCCCGTGCCGCTGAAGGTCCCGCCGCTCACATAGGTCGCCGTGGCAAGGCCGGCCGCATTCCATTGCGTCTTTAGACTGATGGGCAGGGAGGTGTTGAAAACGCTGCTGGGATATTGCGGCTGCACGTTGCGGTTATCCTGCTCGAAGGCCGCCAGGCTGAGGGTCTGGCTTTGCATGGTGGTGAACAGCACCACGCCATCGGGGGAAAACAGGTTCCAGTTCATTTCCGACGTATACGGCAATGCCCCTGACGGCAACGTTGCGGTTTGCTGCTGCGAGCCTATGGCGAGGGTGCTGTAGTACAGGCCTGGAGGGTGGATACTGGGAGCCTGGGCGGGCGTCCAGACCTGCAGGACGGCGTGCATCGCCAGGCTGGTATTCGCGACGAACGTGTTGGCGGCGACCGTCCCCGTGGTCTGAAATGCCGTGTTGACCGCGCTGCCGTCTACAGTGTTATTGACGCACGGCATGTAGATCGTCCCGCCCGGATTGGCGGTACCGGGCGCCGTTCCGTTGGTGGCCGTGATGGTGGTGGAGGAGATGGCCCCGATGGTGAACGAGGCCGCGTAACCCGTTGAGTAGAACGTCTGGCCGACCTGATAGCCCAGCGTCTCCGGATTGGTCGCAAGGGTGAAGACGATGGGCGCGGCGTTGGTTGCGGCCGTTACCGAGTCGCTGCCGATGCTGGTGTCCAGGTGCCACGAGCAGATAATGTCTGACGTGGCGTTCGCCAGGAATAGAGTAGCCGGCGTGCCGGCAGGCGCCACGAACACGCTACCCCCGGTCACTACTGGAGGCGTCAACGCGGCCCAGTTGGTGCTGGTGGAGTTGTACTCGAACCACTGAGAGTAACACGAACCCGCCGTGGGGCTGGCCCAGGCGGCTGTGCCCAGGAACGCGACTGGCAGGCTGAGGGTATATGTCGTCCCCGATGGCTGGCAGATCACCAGATCCATCTGCTCGCCATTGCGCGGGCTGGTCACTGTAACGGCGCTGAGATTGGCGGTCATCGTCACATTTACGACCGGGCCCTGGCGCGGATCCACCGTGATCCCGCCGCCCGACTGAGTGACGGCCTGCGAGCCGGCGATGGACTGCCAGTGGTCGGTGGGGAACGGCTGGAAAGCCAGCCATCCCACGTAGATGGTCGCGGCTGTCGTGGGGGTCACGGACTCGACTTCGATCCAGGTGCCGGTGGACGACGTCAGGTCGCAGTACATCGTTTGTGTGGCGTAGGCCGTGGTCCAGGTGAGGACGGCGCTGCACAGGGTGGTCCCGGTCGAATCGATGATCTTCCAGGTGTTCGTGGTAGCCACGGACGCTTTGGCGGAGACGGCCAGGCGGATGAACTGCTGCGGAATCCACTTACCCAAAGTCCAACCCCGGAACCAGTTATCCGGATTGCTGAAGATCTTGGTGTCGTTCACCATGCTGCAATACTTGCCGCTGAGCGAGGTGGCATCCGAGGCGATGGCATCGCACATGGGCGTATTGGCGGTCATCATGCCGTCCGGAGTGAGCAGCAAATCCGTGAGGGCCTCATAGGGAGTCAGCACGGAGCCGGCGGTCAGCATACCGGGGTCAAAAGTGCTGGTCGGAACGTACTTGGTATGGCTCGGATTGGAGGCGCGCGTAGTCGGGAAGGTGTTGCTGTGTTCGGTGATCATGTTGCCGATGCCGTTATCGACATAGCTGGACCCGAGCGTGTTGTCCTGTACCGCTAAAATGATGTCGAAGCGGTTGTTGTTGCCGTTAATTTGTAGTACCGGGCCTCCGGTGCCTGGCTCATCGCCGATTTCCGTATTCGTCATGACGCTGTTGTTGGCATTCCAGACGATGTAGCCGTTGCCGTTGGCGTCCTGCTTCAGCGTGCCGCCGGTGATGGTGTGCTCCAGGCCGTCGAACTGGCCGAATTGCCCCACCAGGGAATTCCCCTCGACATACGGCTCGATGAAATTCCATTGCGGCAAGTCGGATGCATAGCTGGGATCGGCCAGGATGAAGATGCCTCGTCCGAAGGTAGTGTACCCGGAGGCGTAGACCTTCAGGCCGGTGACCATTTCGTGAGTTCCGCCGTACCAGACCAGTGGGTACTCGTTGAGTAAAACCACGTTGTTGAACACATTGGAATCGACGGAGGCGCGGGAGGATTCCGTTTGCGGAGGCGCCTGCACGATGCCAAAGGTAGTTCCGCGAATGTTCAAATCCGAGAAGTTGCTCTCGTAAAATCCAGTGACGCCTTGCGCGAAAATGCCGCAGGTATTGTTGTTTTGCACGTTAGTCGTGGAGGCCACCTTGGCGGTGATAAGTACCTTGCTAATGAGCCAGTGCACCTGTTGATTTCCATAGCCGGCATTCGTATCGGGAAAGGCCATCCCGCAGTTGCCGATGGTCCAGGTGTAGCCGGACGTGGTACCCTGGCCGGCGGTGCGGTGCGGGAAAGAGGTGGCCGCGTTGACAGTGTCGTCAACCACGATCACGAAGTTCTTGTACTGGGCGTAATTCAGGGTTGCAATATAGCCGGTGGCGAGAGGGTCTTTCTGGTAGAACACGTCGGAACTCGGGGCGGCGGTGAACGTGACGCAGTTCTGGTCTTCTCCGACGAGCCCTTCGCCGTGGATCTCCAGGCCGGCGGCGAAGTAGTAAGTCCCGCATGGCACATAGGGCGCGATGCCCGCGCTGGTTCCACCAATGCCGGAGCCGGCGACTGTGCGCGCATAGGCCAGGGCGGCGACGAAGGCTGCCGTGTCGTCGGTCGGATACCCCGCGCCCGTTGCCCCGAAATCCTTCACGCTGATGACCTGCGCGTTTTTGGCGGCCTGGGTTTCGGCGATCGCGCCAGTGCCGAGAGCGGTATAGGTCGCCTGCGTGCCATACGAGCTACTGCCGTTGAACAGCATTTTGAACGTTCCGCCCGCGACGGCGCTCCCTTGCGCAACGCCTACGGTGCAGGTGGTGCTGGGCACACTACCGCTGGCCGCGAAGCCGCTGTCGGCCACCCTACCTGGGATCACCGATCCGCCGGTCATAACGTCTCCGGCCGTAACGGTGTTGTCCGCCACCACGGAGAGGATTGTGCCCGCCATGGAATAGAGCTGGAACGTAGATCCGGCCGCGGCAGTGGAAGCCGCAATGCCGCTGCCGCAGCTGCCCGCGGTAGTGGCTATGTACCTGGTGGGATTGCTCGTATCCCGCCCTACCAGATAGCCTGCCGTAACGCCGCCAACACCGGCAGTCACGATCGGGTTGGGCAGACTGGCAATCGGAAGTAAACCGGTTGCATCCAGAGGAGCAATGCCGTTAGCCACGCCTACACTGGTAACATTCACTGGCGTGAATCCTAAGGGCGCCGGGATAGTCGGCTGGTTCAGCAGGTCCGTGTAGCTGCCGGAGATATCCACGGCGGGCAGAGTGCTGGGGTCCAGATCCGTAAGCTGAACTAACGAAGGACTCAGGATGCACGGCGCTGTCGCGGTAGCGTGGATTACTCCAGATACCGGGATACCCCACCAGGTGCAATTGAAGGAAGTGGGGACCGAGGGGGGCGCCTGCAATCCCACGGTGTTGGGTGGCGGCGTCTGGCCGGCGCCCGCGGTCATCATGAACGCTCCGGCCCCGGTGGCTGAAGTAGAAATAGGGCCGGAAGCCAGGAGGTTCACGAACGACCCGGACAGGGTGCCATTATTGACCGTTGTAGCGGTCACTGCCGAGACTGGCAGGTTAGCCGCCGGCAGCAGCCCGCCGCCATCCAGCGGCGCGTACCCGTTTGCCTTTCCCTTATTCGCGGTGTTCTCTACGGCCGCCCCGCCAGCGTAGACCTGAGCCGCGTTAATATTACCGGAACGGTCTCGCATGACTATGGTGGAGTTTATGTTGTTCGAAGTAGCCGCGTTCGCCAGCATTTCGGCGCTGTGTAGAGTCGCCGCCGTCGACCCTCCGACACTGTTGACCGTCGCCGCAAGTCCGTTGGTACTGACATCGCCGCTCAGGGTTCCCGACGAGGCCGAGCTACCGGAAACCGCCACGATTCCGTTGACAGCCAGGCCGGCAAAACCGTCCAACAGCGCGGAATGCGGCTCGACATTAGTCCCAATGACCAGCCCCAGATTGGAGCGCGCCGCGGTCGCGTTCGACAAATCGCCCAGATTATTCGCCGGGTTAAGCGGAGTAAACCCCAGCGCCAATTGCACTCCGCTGATCTGCGTGTATGGAATTATTGGTAAATTGATCAAAGGAACCTGGACCGACGAATTGAGCGGCGCATATCCACTTGCCGTGCCTTTGTTAGCCATATTCTCGGCGACATATCCCAGTGGCGGGCCGGGGTTACCTGGTTGGCCAATCAGTGACATGCAAGCCGCGGGCCACAAGCCGGCTGCCTTGGGGCCGTATAAGCAATAGGTGCTCGTATTCAGGTAAAAATCGCCGTTTCCCCCGAGGATATTTGTCGGTGCGACCGTGCCGTTCCAAAAGGACGCACCGCCGGATGATGCGCCACCGCCCGTCCCGCCGCCGCTGACACTAACTTGCGCCAAGGCAACTACGGCGGCCAACGCACAGAATAAACCCAACGCAGCTAGTCTTCTCATAGTGGAACCAGTATCCGAAAAGTCAAATGAAGTGGAATTAGCGCTGATACAGCAATCCCGCGACGATCGCGGTGCCGGACGTGCTGTCTACGGCGAGCGTAGCGGGGTTGATTACATCATCATCCAGCTCATCTCCGATCACCAACGACTGACCGGCCTGCAGTACGGCCACGACCTTCGTGCCGGTCGTCTTGTTCAGGCCGGTCAGTCCTACGAACACATAATCGTTCGAGTTCGCCGTTTTAAAGGCTTGCACGAGAACTTTGTTGCAAAGCAGGGGAACTCCAGACGGGGGCGGCACGTTCACGATGAGAGGGGTATTACTTGCGGTGACAAAACCCAGAGGAATAATTAACGCCACGCGGCACTCTCCTTTTCAATCGCACTATAACAGTCGCCGGAGTCTGTTTGTCCGTTGCCGCCGTATAACGTAGCCCCGTAATCCGCCTTCGCATACCGCATCAACGAGCTCATGCGGGAGGCAATTCCACAACTAGTAGCGGGATTTTCCGGGCGCCGCCATGGCATCCTAAGCCATTGTTGTGGCGTCGGTTAGCGTGAGGCCGCGCGGGATGTTTGGAATTGGGCCAGAGAGCGGCGGCCGTTGCGCAAGGCATTCTCAAGATCGGCGCTTAGCCGGGCGAACAGACCCCGATACAAATTTTGGCCAAGCGTGTGACTGGCCCGCCGGGCGTCGTCGCTTTCGCCTTTCAATCCCCTCCAGCATAGTTCCTCGTTCCAGCAGCCCTTCCACCTGATTCCGCACCACCACCCCACCTTTCTGCGCTTTTAATCCACGTGGGTGGGGACACAGGATTTGGCTCGTAGCATATACTGGACGAGATAGCTATGCAGGGTTTTCAGAATTTTATCGGCTCCGCGCAGAAATCTCGTGACCTACGGCGGCATTAATGTCTACGCCACCTTCTTATCTGCATCCGCGAGACGAGCTACTCGCGCTCATGCAGCGCATCTACGGCTACCGGATGACCACAACCTCCGGCGGAAATCTTTCCTTGCGCGAAGATAATGGCGATATCTGGATAACTCCGGCTCGCGTCGACAAGGGCTCTCTGCGGCGCGAGGATATTGTTTGCGTCCATCCCGATGGAACCGTGGATGGGATTCGTGCTCCCTCCTCCGAGCTCCCCTTTCATCAGAAGATCTACAGCCGCCGCCCGGACATCCGGGGCATCGTGCACGCTCATCCGGTTGCGCTGGTTGCCTTCAGCATGGCCCACCAGGTCCCGGATACGCACGTCTTTCACCAGGCGTGGCACGTTTGCCGGAACGCCGCATTCGCCGCTTACGAACTCCCCGGCAGTGATGCTCTGGGCGATACAGTCGGCAGCGTTTTCGCGCGAGGTCACGATTCCGTGATCCTCGAAAACCATGGGGTCGTAACCGCCGGATCCTCGCTTCAGGAAGCGTTTCACCGTTTCGAAACACTGGAGTTCACCGGCAAGACCATTATCAAGGCCAGCCTCCTTGGCGAGGTCCGCTACCTCACCGAGCAGGAGATCTCCCTGGCCCGCCAGCGTCAGAAACCGCTGCCGGAATACGAAAGGCAGCCTCCGTCCAGCGCGGAGAAGGAACTCCGGAACTTGCTCTCCGAATTCATCCGACGGGCCTATCGGCAGCGCCTTTTTATCAGCACGCAAGGCAGTTTCTCGGCGCGCCTGGACGGCTCCTCATTTCTGATCACGCCCTATGAACTCGACCGCGGCGCCGCCCAGCCGGCGGACCTGGTCCTCATTCACGATCACCATTCGGAAGCGCTCCGCACTCCAAGCCGCGCGGCGGTCATGCACGACGCCATTTACCGCCGGCACCCGGGGGTGGGAGCGATCGTCAATGCATATCCGGTGAATGCAACCGCGTTCAGCATGACCGCTGTCCCGCTCGACACGCGCACTATCCCGGAGAGCTATGTGGTGGTGAGACGCGTGGGGCGTGCCCCGTACGGTCTCCAGTTTGAGGACGCCGACGCCGTGGCGGCGCGCCTCGGGCCGGCCACCCCGGCCCTGCTGCTCGAAAACGACGGAGTGCTCGTAACCGGCGCCACGGTGCTCGAGGCGTACGATCGTCTGGAGGTGTTGGAGTCAACCGCCGAGGCTTTGATCAACTGCCGCGCTATAGGAACGTTGGCGCCGATGCCGGACAGTGCGATCCGCGAACTGGCTGCCGCGTTCGGGCTTCCCGAGTAGGTGATCGTGACTCGCCGTTCTGGACAGTGTTACTGAGCCGCGAGCGGGAGCGACCGGACGCATCCCCGATGACTTACGAAGACTTATACTGGTTTGCGGCAGCCGGCTCTATCCCGAGGTTGCGAGATGAGAGAAATACCGATGATTACGACACGACAAACGGACCAGGCCCGCGCGGCCCTGGATGCTTTCACTATCGAATTGCCGTCCTGGGGCTTCGCAAACACCGGGACGAGATTCGGAAAGTTCATCCAGCCTGGAGCGGCGACGACCACCGAAGAAAAAATTGCCGATGCCGGCGCGGTGCACCGGATTACGGGATGCTGCCCGAGTGTCGCGGTCCATGTGCTGTGGGACTTTCCGAACGGGGCCGCCGACGTGCCCGCCGTCATGAAATCCGCGGCGGAGAACGGAGTGCGCATTGGCGCCATTAATCCGAACGTATTCCAGGATCAATGCTACAAGAATGGATCGCTAGGCAATCCCAATCCGGAGGCGCGCAAAACGGCGCTGTCTCATATTCTCGACTCCATCGAGATTCAGCGAGCCGCCGGATCGCGCGATCTCTCGCTCTGGTTTGCCGATGGCATCAGCTATCCGGGCTCGGGCTCTATCCGCGGGCGCAAGGACTCGTTCGTCGAAGGACTGAAAGTTGTCCATGCGGCTTTGAGCGGCGACCAGCGGATGCTGGTGGAGTACAAGCCCTTCGAGCCGGCCTTCTACGCCACTGACATCGCGGACTGGGGAATGTCGTACATCTACTGTAAACACTCCGGGCCGCGCGCGAAAGTCCTGGTGGATACCGGACATCATTACCAGACTCAGAACATCGAGCAGATCGTCGCCTGGCTGCTCAGCGAGAATATGCTGGGCGGCTTCCATTTCAACGACCGCCGGTACGCCGACGACGACCTCACTCTCGGCTGCATGGATCCCTACCAGGTGTTTCGCATCTTCCACGAGATCTGTTACTTCACCTGGGAGACGGGACAGCCGCCGGACATCGCTTACATGATCGACCAGAGCCATAACCTTAAGAACAAAATCGAAGAGACCATTCAGACTTCCAACAACGCCCAGGAGCTGTTCGCGAAAGCGTCGCTTGTCGATCACGAGAGACTCGCCGCCCGCCAGCGAAAAGGCGAACTGATTGACGCCGAGGAGACGCTGCGTGAAGCGTTCTTTGCCGACGTCCGGCCGCTGCTGCGGGAATGGCGCAAGTCCAAAGGCTTGCCCGAGGACACTATTTCCGCCTTCCGCGAGAGCGGCTATCTGCAGAGAGTGGAGAAGGAGCGAGCCGAAAGGAACCAGGGCGCTGTATCGAGCTACGCATAACGCGCTAGCCGGGACGGTACTGAAGCCGCTACACTTTGAGATTCGATGCTGCGGACGGTCCAAGCCACTCGCTACGTCACGCCGTTCCGCGAGGGCGGCTCGCTCCCCGCCCTGGTTGAAGCCGACGATCTGGGCCTTTACGTATTGAAGTTTCGCGGCGCCGGCCAGGGCCCGCTCGCGCTGGTCGCCGAGATCATCGCCGGTGAGATCGGTCGCGCGCTTGGCCTCAACGTACCCGAATTAGTGCTCATGGAAGTGGACGCGGCGCTCGGACGCAACGAGCCCGACGAAGAGATCCGCGATCTGCTCCAGGCCAGCGTAGGGTTGAACCTCGCCCTGGATTTCCTGCCCGGGTCCGCGATGTTCGACCTGGCCGCCGGTGATGCCGCCGGATCGGATCTCGCATCCACCGCGGTGTGGTTCGACGCCTTCGTCACAAATGTGGATCGGACCGCGCGCAATCCGAATCTACTGTGCTGGCACAAGTCGCTCTACTTCATCGATCATGGCGCCGCGCTATACTTCCATCACGATTGGAAGGACCTCGCCACCAAGGCCCGCTCCCGATTCCCCGCGATCCGTGACCACATCCTGCTGCGCTGGGCCGCCCGCATCGAAATGCTCGACAGTGCTCTCGGCGCCAGGCTCGGCGAAGCGGTGTTCTCAGAGATACTCCAGAATGTTCCGGATGCATGGCTGTTGCCCGAGCCGGGAGCCACTACACCCGCTGAAAAGCGCGGAGCCTACGTGGATTATCTCGTGCGGCGCCTGAACGCTGCGTCATTATTCATCGAGGAGGCCGTCCGTGCTCGCGCTGCACTCCTATGACTATGCCGTCTTACGGGTTGTGCCGTGGGCGGAGCGCGAAGAGTTCGCCAATGCGGGCGTGGTATTGCATTGCCTCGAACGCGCCTTCCTCGAAAGCCGCGTACACATTGACGAACGCCGGTTTCAGGCGCTTTGGCCGGATCTCGATCTAGATCCGATACGGTTGCATCTCGAAGCATTCCCGAAGATCTGCGCCGGCGATCCTGAAGCGGGGCCGATTGCCAGGCTCTCCAGCAGAGAGCGCTTCCAATGGCTGGTGGCCCCCCGCAGCACGATTATTCAAGTCTCTGCCGTCCATAGCGGCATGTGCGACTCGCCGGCGGCTACTCTGGACGAGCTGTTTCGCCGGCTGGTCCTGCTGTAACCAAAGAGGCGGCAGTTCCTGCGTCCTAAGAACGGCAAGAGCTGCACCTAAGGCGAAACACGCTGTGTCTTATACGTGTGTTTTCAAATAGCTGGAGGTTGGTTACACGTGTGCTATATAGTTTGGCCATAGGAAGGTACTAGAAACGAATGAGACACTCAAAGAGTATAGCCTCGGCGACTTTCGCGGGATGTATTGCCCTTGTGCTGACGGCCGGCCTACAGGCGGATACGTGGAACAAGAAGACCATTCTGACAGTAACTGAGCCGATTGAAGTGCCGTCCTGCTGTAACGACACCCACACGGTAATACTTCAACCGGGCGAGTACGTAATGAAACTAATGAATTCGCTGTCGGACCGGCATATTGTGCAAGTGTTTGATAAAGACGAGAAACACATCATCACGACGATCCTTGCTATTCCGAACTATCGTCTGCAACCTACCGGAAACACTGTGTTCCAATACTGGGAAGTCCCAGCGGGACAACCCAAAGAACTGCGGGCGTGGTTCTACCCGGGTGATAACTTCGGGCAGGAGTTTGCATACCACAAACAAAAGGCCTTGGAGATTGCCGCTTTTGTGAAGACTCAAGTGCCGGCGATCGAAGTGGATACGGTCGCGGTAGAAGAACTGAAAACGGTACCCGTAGTGGCTGTGGACGACAGCGGCAAGGCCAGCGAACTGGCCGCGACGACGCCCGAGCCTGCGCCGCAACCGGAACCGGTTCAAACCGCGGACAGAGCAGAGACGCCGCCGGCCGAGCCTGCCGAAGCGCCGCCGCCGGCAGCATTGCCGCAGACCGCCAGCACCATGCCGCTGCTTGGCTTGGTCGGGCTTTTGTCATTGGCTGCGTTTGGCGTGCTTAGTATTCGTTCCAGGCGCGCGTAGGAGACGAGCATCCGCACCGCCGAGGTTTCTTATTCAGGGAGACCCGGCGCGAGGGGGCGGATGGAAGCTCACAGCGGAGTCGAGTTGTGTTAAAAAGCACCGGGTGCATTCCGATTATAGGGTTGGCGATAGTCCTCGAGACGCTCGCCGGCCAGACGCCGGCCGCTGAGCAGCCATTCAAATTTACCGCGACCGCCAAACTGGTTCTTTTGGACGTAAGTGTTAAAGACCCGAACGGCGGGACTATCTCGGGGCTGGAGATGAATAACTTCCGGATCTACGAAGACGGAAAGCTCCAGCGCATTACACATTTTGCGCACGACGATGTTCCCGTCACCGTCGGCTTGGTGATCGACACAAGTGGAAGTATGCGGAGGAAGTACCTGGAAGTCGTAACCGCGGCATTGGTGTTCATTCGTGCAAGCAATCGGAATGACGAAGTTTTTGTCGTGAATTTCAGCGACAGTGTTCGTTTTGGCCTTCCCGAAAGTATTCCATTTACGGACGATATCGGGAAGCTGCACACGGCTCTGTGGAGGGGTGTTCCGGCCGGCCGCACCGCGCTTAATGATGCTGTAGTGTTCTCCCTGAATCATCTTGAGAAAGGCAAGCGCGACAAGAAGGCCCTCGTGCTGGTTAGTGATGGCGGTGACAACAGTAGCGCGCATCGATCCGAAGATGTGGCGAAATTAGTTCGAGAATCGCGTGCGACGATTTATGCGATTGGGGTCTACGATGAAGACGACCCGGAACGGAATCCTCGGGTGCTTCAGCGGCTCGCGCGGGTCAGCGGGGGCGAAGCCTTCTTAGACGTACAGCTTTCCGCGGTAGCCGGCATCTGCCGGCAGATTGCAAACGACATTCGAACCCGGTATACCATTGGCTATGTTCCAGTTGAGGCCGGTGAAAGCGGCTCGCTGCGGAAGATCAAAGTAGTTGCTTCGCAGGCCAGCGGCCGTAAGCTGTTAGTGCATACGCGGACGAGCTACCTTCTGCCCGCCAGCCCAGTGGCGTCCGTCCCGGCGACGAGCGAGCTATGTCGGGTTTGGTGATTTCCGGTCGCCAGAAGAGGGCACCCTCTTGGAGACAGAGCCGATACTTCTTCTTGGTTCTGGCGATTGCCTGTCTGGGCCTTTATAGTTATACATATCTCGATCGTGTCGTTTTTCAGACTTACCAGAGCTGGCTGTTTAACCGGTTGCCGGATCACGACGGTTCCATTGTGCCTGGATCCGTTCAGCAAACCACCGCGATTGGCCGCGTAGATTACGCTCCCACGCGACCCAAGCACTCATTGGCGTCTTTGTCCTCAGTTTCAATCATCGGACGGCTTTCGGTTCCACGACTACACTTGTCCGCGATGGTACGTGAAGGCGTCGATACAAAGACGCTGCGGCTCTCTGTAGGCCACATTCCGACGACTGCTTTGCCAGGGCAAGCCGGTAACGTTGGCATAGCGGGCCACCGTGATACATTCTTTCGGGGGTTAAAGGACCTGAGAGCCAAGGATAAGATTGTATTCTCGACGTTGAACGGTAACTTCAAGTACGAAGTCGAGTCGCTAACAGTTGTCGAGCCCGACAATCTGGCTGTCCTCGCCCCATCACTTGAGAACACGTTGACGATGGTGACCTGCTACCCGTTTTCATATATTGGAAGCGCACCCAAGCGGTTCATCGTGAAAGCCAGGCAAGTGTCACCGCTGACGCAGGCAGCCGCTTATTCGCGCGGATCAAAATGATCCGTGCCCTGATCGGGTATTCCGGTGCATAGAACCTCATGCACTCTGCCGACCAGGGCAGTCGCCAGGAATGGCTTCCGAATGAAGTGCCAGCCGTGGTTCAGAACGAGCATGGCGCCATCGGCGTAACCGGACATCAACATCACACGCATTTGTGGCCGCAGCTGCTTCAGAGCGTCCGCCAACTCCGGGCCGCACATGTCCGGCATCATGATATCTGAAAGTAGCAGATGGATGGTTCGCGGGAAGTGTGCTTCCACTTGTAATGCATTCTTGGCCGAACTGGCCCCCAGCACTTCGAAGCCGTCGCCCTCAAGGATCAACTGAACGAGCCTGAGAATGGATGCGTCGTCTTCGACAACGAGAATGGTTTGCGGAATCGGCTCGTTGAGCGGTAAAGCCATAAAATGAACCCGCTGTAGTCCTGGCTGTACTGTGCGGTTGGTGACCGGTGACTAGTTGCACGAACCCTGCCAACGGTTACCGGTTTGAGGCAATGAGGAGATAATGCTTTTCGATGCCGTGGTTTAGTCGAGGCAGCTTCAGATTTGCCAATTAAGCTACAGGACGCATGCGTGTTAGCACAATGCAAATAAAGTGGCATTAGAGGTGCAAGGCTTGCCGTCGTGCGGACGGTCAGGGAGGCCGCGCAGGTAAGGCATACCCACCCGGGTTCTTTTGGGGATAATATCAGGTTAGATTGAGATTTGAGAAGTTGGCCGTTGGGAGTGCGCTTGGAACACATCGCCCTTGTTGCTGCGCCGCTGGTCCTTGTCATTGAAGACAACATTTCGGATGTGTTCCTGCTCGAGCGGGCCCTGAATAAGCAGGATCTACGCGTCGAGCTGATCCACTTGGCTGACGGAGACGAAGCCCTCGCCTTCATTCGCAGGAAAGGTGCCTTTTCGCACGTGGCAATTCCAAGCTTGATCCTGATGGATTTGAATTTGCCAAAGCACAACGGAGAGGACATCTTGCGCGAGATCCGCGGCGCCAGGCATCTCTCCGGGATTCCGGTGTGCGCGTGGAGTTCTTCTCACTCCCAGCAAGACCAGGCTTTACTTATGGAGCTGGGTGTCGCGCGATTTGTCACCAAGCCTTTGGGTTTGGATCAATTCATGGAGATCGGCAAAATAATCAAGGACCTCCTGGCCGGGCACGTGGGTGGGCGTTGAGACCCGCCTGCCCTCGATCTGATCCCAATTCATGTTTTCCTCGCGCTGATTCATTGTGATTCACCGCACGTTTTGTTCAGTGCCCCGTCCGGCGGAAGGGCTGCGAAACCTGCATTTTCTAACGCAGATTTTGCACTGGCCGCATTAGGGATCGGCCAACCGTTTCGGATGCAATCGGACTCCTGCAAAGCGCAGGTACCCGGCGCCGAAACGGAGCGGCGGAGCAGGCGGGGCTGGATTGTTGGCCTTGGCTGATCGGGTCCTTGATCGGCGTGAGTCTGCCGGAATACCGTGCGTTACACTCCTGACAAAATTACGGTTCGCCACGAGCGAGGACTGGAACAGGCGATTGCCCGAGAGAGTGGCATGGTGCGTGCATTGATGCTCGGCTTTGAATGACGGCTGCTCGTTCAGTGAGAAAGGCATTGATAGTATGGCAAGGAATACCGGCAATCCGCCGGGCAGGATCGAGCGTTGGCGGCGCGCGCAGGTGTTGCCTTTCAGGAGTCTAGGAGCCATCCAAACCAAGATGGCTCTTCAGGCGCCGGCCACGAGCAAGATGCCTGCCCCCGAAGTGAGCCGCGATAGTCACGTCTACGTGATCCCACGGCGATGCAATGGAAACGCCACCGCTGCCGGCGTCGAATTTCCCGACCATACCGAGGGTGTGCTGCTAAACGCTGGCGAGATCTTCGATCCGAATGCACACGCGCTCGAGGAGACCAACGCCCAACTCCGGCATTTTGCCCATGCGCTCCGGCACGACCTGCAGGAACTTTTGCGGATGGTGAAGAATGAAGGCGAGCCGGGCGAAGAAGCGGATAAGTGTAACGCCTATTCGATGGAGGGCGCCCTGAGAATCGAGGCCCTGCTGAAAGCTTTGCTTACTTACTTGGAGATTACCGGGTTTGCTAAACGCGGAAGAATGGCTGTGCCCGGTGCGGGATAATGGAATCGGGATCGCTCCGCAACACGCCGAATGGGTATTTGGCATGTCCGAGCATCGGCATGGAAAGGTCGTCGAGCGCCGCCGGAACTCCAGGAGCTAGAGTCATGGCCATCGAGGAAATGGATACCTCCCGCGAAAATCGCACGGAAGAGGAGATAGAACGCCTCCGTGATGCCCTTGAAGCGGAAACAAGGCAACGCCTCCAGGTGCAGAGGCATCTGGAGCGAGCCAATGCAGATTTCGAAGAGTTTGTCTCGATCGCGTCTCACGGTCTCCTGGAGTCTCTGCGCGCCATAGGATCCTATAGCGAACTGATCGCTGAGACCCATGCCGGCCGACTCGATTCTGACGCCGATTTGTTCTTCGGCCGCATTCATGATGGCGTCGCCAAGATGCAATCCCTGCTCGCGGACATGGTCGAATACTGGACCACCTATGGTGGTGGCCCGCGGTCATCCCTGGCGGATATGGAGGCGGTGCTCCGTCAGGCAGTCCTCTGCGCGGAGAAGCAGATAAAAGAGGCGAAGGCAATCGTCACTCACGATCCTTTGCCAGCGGTCATTGGAAACTTCGAAATGCTGACTAAGGTCCTGCGGCACCTGGTCGTGAACGCCGTCAAGTTCTGCGGCGCATCGTCCGCACGCGTTCATATTTCTTGCAAGCGAGAGGATCTCGAATGTGTATTTTCCGTGCAAGACAATGGTCCTGGCATCGAACCGGCATTCCGCGAACGTATCTTCGGCGTATTTAAGCGCCTGCACGGAAACGAATATCCCGGGGTCGGGTTAGGGCTCGCATTCTGCAAGAAGGCCATCGAGTGGCATGGCGGTCGCATTTGGGTGGAATCGACACCCGGCGAGGGCGCCACCTTCTACTTCACTCTACCTCCAGCTGATTGACAAGCTCCAAACGCAACATCCTCCTTCGAGTGCAAATGTTGCATCTCGGCTGAGTGATGGGGGCCTTGGATTTCGAGAATTATTGGGTTACTTTGTTTTGGGCACAGTCTTGCAAGGAACTGTCTATGCGCGCAATTATGCCCAAGGCGGACCGAGCAACGGCATCGGCGAGCGAAGCTGTTAGGGATGCCGCGTGAGCCGAGGGAGCTACTCCGGGCTCACCTCGCCGCCCGGTCAAACCATCGCATTTCTCGGTGACTACTTGCCGCGTAAGTGCGGCATCGCCACCTTCACCTCCGACCTGCTTACGGCCGTCGCGCAGGAGCAGCCCCAAGACCGGTGCTTCGCGGTGCCGGTTAATGACATCAAGCACGGCTACGATTATCCGGATGTAGTTCGCTTCGAAATTGAGGAGCAGAATGTGGCGTCGTACCAGCGCGCCGCTGACTTCATCAACACCAGCAACGTGGACGTGGTCAGCGTCCAGCACGAGTTCGGAATTTTCGGCGGTCCCGCGGGCAGCCACTTGTTGGCGCTGCTGCGCCGGCTGAAGGTGCCCGTGGTCACCACACTCCACACCGTTCTCCCCCAGCCGAACTTCGATCAGCGCCGCGTGATGCAGGAATTGATTTCCCGCTCCACCCGGCTCGTAGTCATGACCCAGCGCGGACGACAGATTTTACAAGAGGCTTACCACGCGCCTATAACCAAGATCGATCTGATCCCACATGGTATACCTGACGTACCATTCCTCGATCCGAATGATTATAAGAAGCGGTTTGGCGTGGAGGGAAGGTTGGTGCTGCTCACGTTCGGGTTACTTTCGCCGAACAAGGGCATTGAAATTGTCCTCAACGCCCTGCCGGATATCGTGGCGGAGTTTCCTGCCGCGGTTTACATCGTCTTGGGCGCGACGCACCCGAATGAGTTGCGCGAGCGGGGGGAAGCCTACCGTCTCAACCTCGAAATCCTTGCCAGAGATAACAAGGTCGAGAGTAATGTCATCTTCCATAACCGCTTTGTAGAGTTGGCACAACTGACGGAGTTCATCGGCGCGGCGGACCTTTATACGACTCCTTACCTGGACGAAGCTCAGATTACATCGGGGACTTTGGCGTATGCGTTTGGCGCCGGCAAAGCCGTAGTTTCGACGCCGTATTGGCACGCTGCCGAATTGCTGAAAGACGGGCGCGGGGTGCTGGTCCCGTTCGGAGACGCGAAGGCTATGGCGCGCGAGGTAACCGGCCTGCTACGTGATACGGCGCGGCGGAATGCGATCCGCGAGAATGCCTACAAGCTGGGCCGGGAGATGATCTGGAGCAACGTGGCGCGGCTCTACATGCGGTCCTTCGAGCGGGCACGGCTCACGGAGGCGATGGTGTATCGGGAATCCCTAGCCCCGAGAATGCTCGTCCAGCGCCCGCGGGAATTGCCGGAGTTGAGCTTAAACTACCGTGCCCAAATGACCGGTTCAACCGTCATTTCCGACGCCCCATTCTCAATGCGCCGCACTCTTCCGAAAGCTACTGAATGGACGACACCGCCCGACCGAAGCGGGTGCGGACGCTGGCCCTGTGCGCCGCGTTTTTCAATTACACGTTCGGGCTGGGAGTAGGGCGTTCGCCGCGCCACGGCGCAAACTCCGCGCTTAAGTGCAGGTTATGCACCTTGGCGAACTGAATTATGAGCTCTTACTCATCACCCACTGCCTGAATCCGCCAAATGGCGGAGCGCTCTGTTTGGACCGGCTCTTGCAAGACATATGATTGCGTTAATAAGGAACGCAATAACATGCTTTGGACAATCTGCGTAATCTTGCTGATACTGTGGGCTGTGGGAATGGTCACCTCGTACACCATGGGCGGGCTCCTTCACATCCTGTTAATCCTGGCGGTAATTGTGCTGGTGTTCCGCCTGATCCAGGGACGTAGGTCTGTTATTTAGTTACTCATTCATGGAGACGCTTTAGATGACCGATAAGACGCTCTTTGCAGTGTCTATCTTCCTGGTCGGGCTGGGAGCCGGCATAGCCTTGGTAGCGTTCGTTGCTCCTCGCTCTGGCTCGGCGGCGGGTAAGCTCATCGGCTGCAAGTCTGAAGGGGACCTGCGGCAGGCCAAGGCAGGGGCCTTGTCTCATTAGTGCGAGAAGCGGAAGTCGTCGGATTGCACAACTCGTGACGGGGCGGCGCCCGGCTATGCGCCCCAATGGAAAACCAGATGAAGATGCGCATGCTGCTGTTGGGTATAGCTTCGGCGACGGCCCTGCTGGCCCAGTTGGACGCACGCGAGATTATCCGTCGCGCGGTGGCCGCCGACAGTCGTAACTGGAAGGTGGCCCGCAACTACGCGTTTTCGGAACGGGTGGCTGTGCGGCGCCTGGACGCCCAGGGCCATGTGGACTTCGAGGAACTCAAGACCTACATCGTCCGGCCGCTGGAGGGGTCGTCCTATCGGCTCTTGGCGGCCCGCGACGATCGCCCGTTGCCGGCCATTGAAGAGAAGCAAGAGCAGGAGAAACTTGCCAGGAACATCGTCGAGCGCCGGAGCGAGACCGAAGCGCAGCGTACCGAGCGCGTGGCTACCTATGAGCGCCCGGAGTGGCAGCGTGACGCCTGGCGCGAATTACCGGAGGCTTTCGACTTCCAGTTGGGCAAAGACGAGGTATTAGATGGCCAGAGAGTGTTCGTAATTGAAGCCACGCCGCGGCAGGGATATCAGCCGCTGTCACGCACGGCCCGGATCTTTTCCCATCTCCAGGGCAAACTCTGGGTCGGCCAGGCGGACTACCAACTGGTGAAAGTAGAGGTGAAAGTGACCGTTGCCATCACGGCGGGACTGTTCCTGATCCGTGTGGCCAAAGGCTCGCATGCGGAGTTGGAGCAGACCCGCGTGAACGGTGAAGTCTGGCTGCCCCATCGGATGCAGGCTGTGGTTTCGGCCCGTGTGGGTCTGCTGCGGGTAGTGCGCATTGAACAGGAAGTCAGCTACAGCGATTGCCGTGTGTTACCGACCATTTCTTCGATTATTCCGCGGATTATTGCGAAGTAAGTCAACCTAGGCTTGTCTGATAAGTGGCCAGCAACGTGCTCGACTAGCCTTTAGGAGGATTAAGAACATGCCTTTGCTAAACATTGTTGTGGCGCTGATTGTGGTCGGCGTGGCGTTGTGGTTGATCAATAGGTTCATCCCTATGGCTTCCAGCATCAAGGCGATACTCAACGTAGTCGTTGTGGTTGCCGTCGGGATTTGGGTGTTGCAGGTTGTCGGACTGTGGGGACAAATAACCAGCTACCGCATTCCGCATTAATTGTGGATCAAAAAAATGGAAAGAAGTCGAGCAGTGCGAACACTATGCATGATCGCTGTAATGGGGATGGTTCCCGTAACCGGAATCGCTCAGGCGGTTCCCGTAATAAGCATCGCTCAGGATGATCCGGTAGCGCTCGACGTGAGCCAAAAACTAACCTATTCTGCCGTAAATTCCTATGGTCCGTTGGCGCTCTTGGGATCCGTGGCATACGCTGGAATCCTGCAAGGTATCGGCACGCCCGCGGAGTGGGGAGGAGGCGCCGCCGGCTATGGTAAACGGCTGGCCTCTACGCTGGCCTGCTCCGGTATTCACGGTGCTCTGGCTTTTGGCTTGGACTCGGCGCTGCACGAGGACCCGCGGTATTTTCGATCCCACAGTACGGGCTTCTTTAGTCGGGCGGGACATGCGGTCCGCGGCACGATACTGACACGCACGGATTCAGGCGGCGAGACCATCTCCGTATGGCGCTTTGGCAGCGCTTACGGCGCGGCCTTTCTTTCAAACGAGTGGTATCCGGCGCGGCTCGATACCGTACGCCTGGGATTTCTGCAAGGCTCCCTGCGACTTGGGTTTGATTTGGCTACCAATTTGGGCACCGAGTTCTGGCCGGACATTAAGGAGAAAATACTGCGGCGAAAGCCATGACTCGGACCTCATCATCCTCGACCTGAAAGGCCAGCTAACGTCGGGTGACACGACGTTCTGGTTTTTCCCGGCAGTCGGCGCCGGGAAACTGACGCGGCCAAAAGCGCGTGGCCTCTATAGCTTACGCGGGCCCGGCTGCGCCAGAAGACTTGGGAGTCAGGATGGTAGCGCCGTTTTTCAAGCGCCTGCTGCTACAATAGTGACGTAATGCCGACACAGCCAGCAACCTCTGGCCGGATCCTCATTGTCGATGACGATGAGCGTCAGCGGAATGCTTTGGTAGCCATGCTTTCCGATCGCGACTTTGAAACGCAGGTCGCCGCCGACGGTCAGGAAGCGCTGGAGCGCCTCACAACCTTCAATGCGGACGTCATCGTTTCGGATTTGGTGATGCCGCGCATGGACGGTTTCGAACTTTTCCGGCATCTGAATGAGCGCGGCGACTATACTCCGACGATCGCGCTCACTGGATTCGGCAGCATGGAAAAGGCTCTCTCGGCCGTTCATGACCTCAAGGCATTCTGGTATCTGGAGAAGCCGGTGGAAGCGCGTGCGTTCAGGATCCTTTTGGATCGCGCGATTCGCCATAAGCGAGCCCTGCAGAGAACCGACGAGCTCACCCTGGATTTGACGCTTCGCGGCGTGCTCGGGGACCTCGTAGGAACGTCCGCTGCAATGCAAGAAGTTTTCTCGATCATCCGGCAGGTGGCTCCCACTTCGGCTTCGGTATTAATCTGCGGAGAGAGTGGCACCGGAAAGGAGCTGGTCGCTCGCGCCATCCACAAATTCAGCTCCCGCGGCAGCGGCCCCTTTGTCGCCATCAATGCGGCCGCGTTGCCCGAGAGCCTCATCGAGAGCGAGCTATTCGGTCACGAAAAGGGTGCTTTTACGGGAGCCATGGAGCGCCGCGCGGGGTGCTTTGAGCAAGCCCATGGCGGCACTTTGTTTTTGGACGAGATTGGCGAGATGCCGCAGTCGACCCAGCCAAAGCTTCTGCGCGCTCTCGAAGACTTGCGGGTGCGAAGACTTGGCGGTAAGAGCGAAATTCCGGTAGATGTGCGCGTGCTTGCCGCCACCAGCCATGTTACGGGAACCCAATTGCGGGAAGAACTCTACTATCGCTTGAGTGTGTTTCAAATCTCGCTTCCGCCGCTGCGCGACCGGAGAGAAGACATTCCGCTCATTGCAGAGGTCATGATCCGGATTTTGAACAAGAAGCACGGCACTCGCGTAACGGGTCTTAATCCCGAAGTGCTGGACCTGTTCGATAGCTACGATTGGCCTGGTAATGCAAGGGAGCTGCGCAACGTGATCGAGCGGGCTGCGATTGTGGCCGGCGCCGGCCCAATCCGGCTGAATCACCTTCCTTCTTCTAACTTAGGCACCAGACCTCGTTCCAACATACCCCAGGTGCTCGGCGATAAGGATGCACTGATACTGCAGCCGGGCCAGCGGCTCAGTAAACTGGACGAAGCATATATCAAACTTACCCTCGAGCACGTACACGGCAACCGCAGGCGCGCCGCCTCGATACTCGGGATCAGTCTCCGCACTCTGCAGAACCGTCTCACGGCTTTCCGCAACGAAGCGAAGGCGGCAACACCCGACTAGTTTCATCTCCGGCTGGTCGCTCAGTGGAATCCGGTAAGACATGCACGTCCAAGGACGGATCTGCACCTGCTGCGGCGCGGGGACGCCCCGTCCTTTGCATTGGTCGTAATTCACTGCATCGAAACTGTGGTACGGCGCGTGCATTGAGAAATACGTCCGAGATAGTTCCTACGACATAAGAAGGTTCGAGCGGAAAGGAGGTTACCCATGTCAACTCTCTTAATCATCCTGGTTGTCGTGCTGCTGCTTGGCGGCGGAGGCTTCTACGGTCGTGGCCGCTGGTATTAGAGCTGGGCCCGGAGGACATGCTTTACTCGTAGCGTAACGCCTTCAGCGGATCTACTGCCGTGGCTCGCCGCGCCGGCACCCAGCACGCAAACAGTGTCACTATGCTCATGACCGCCGCCGTCACTACAAACGTTGTCGCATCGAATCGGCTGACCTCGAAAAGCAGCTCTTCGAGCGCGCGACTCATAAAGGCAGCCCCTGCGCACCCAAGTGCCAACCCGGTGGCGGCCAGTATGAACCCTTCCCGCATGACCAGACGTAGTATGTCGGTGGTCTGCGCGCCCAGCGCCAGGCGGATGCCGAATTCCGGCGTCCGCTGCGAGACGGAGTACGAAACCACGCCGTAGATTCCGAATGCCGAAAGAACCAGTGCGAGAGATGAGAAGACCGTCAATACGATCGCCAGGAACTTTGGCCGCGACTCCGCCAGCGAGAGCACCTCGTTCATCGTGCGCACCCGCGATACCGGAACAGCGCGGTCGAGCGAATGCACCGCCGCGGTCACCGCATTGCCCAGTTGCTTAGGATCGTTCATGGAGGTCTTCACGATGACGTAAGGCGCCCCAGTGGAGTTGCCTTGGCGCGCCGGTAGGAAAATCTCCGTGCCGACCGGCTGATCCAATCCGGCATTCTTCAAATCCGCAACCACTCCGATCACTGTCATCCATTCTTTCGTGCCGCCCGGCTTGATTCGCTTACCCACCGCACTTTCACCCGGCCAGAAAGTCGCCGCCATGGTGTGATTCACGATTACCGTCAGCGGTGCGCCGGCCCCGTCGCGCTGGTCGAAATAGCGGCCTTCCAGAAGGCGCGTTCCGAGTGTTTCGAAGAACCGGTCGCCCACGTTCTGGTAGAACGCTACATTTTGAATGGGCCCCCCGCGGCGGGGAACAAAATGCTCGATCAGGGTGTCGTTCTGTACCGCAAATCGCTGCGGCGGCAATCCGCCCGCGATGGTGGCGGACTCGACGCCCGGAATCGCAGCCAGTTTTTCATTCAGCGCGTTCCAGAACTGCTGCAACTTCTTTGCGTCATTCGTATATACACTGCTCGTGAGTGAGATCTGCGCGGTCAGCAGGCCTTCCGGCCGTATGCCTGGACTCACTTGCTGGAGTTTCCAGAACGCCCGCACCAGCAGGCCCGAGCCGATCAGCAGCACCAGAGCCAGAGACAACTCCGCCGTTACCAGCGCAGCGCGGAAGCGGTTCGCCCGAACCGACCCGGAGGACCGGCCGCCCGCTCCTTTGAGCGCCTCGCTGACCGGCTGGCTGAACGCCTGAAGCATAGGAGCCATACCAAAAACAATACCGGTGACGATGGTAGCGGCGACGGCAAAGAGCAATACATTAGCGTCTAATCCAGCTTCCCGGATTCGTGGAATCGTTCCCGCGTTAGTCACCGAGACCAGCTTCACGCCCGCCCATGCCAGGACCCCTCCGAGGAGCGCGCCCGCACAGGACAGCGTCAGCCCTTCCACCAGGAACTGGCGCACCAGGTGGGGCGCCGCCGCTCCGATGGCTTTCCTCACCGCTACTTCCCGGCGTCGCGAGTCCGATCGCGCCAGAAGCAGATTGGCGACGTTGACACACGCGATCAGCAGGAAGAAGGCTACCGCTCCCAGCAGTATCCGCATGGCTGTCTTCGCGTTGCCGACGGTCTCGTCCTGGAAGCTGTACATGGAGAGTGGGTGCTGTTTGGGATCGATCGTATGGTAATTCGGCGAGGATCGCTCGCCCATGCTATTGACGATGGTCCGCAGCCGCTGTTGGGCCTGCGCCATCGACATCCCCGGCCGTAAGTGCGCGATGAGTGACAAGAAGTGTCCGCCCTGCCCCTGAGTCAGTTGTTGCTGAGTGAGTTGCATCGGGATCCATGCGTCGGTAGGAAGATTCGCCCCGGGAGGAAAATCGAAATCCTTCGGCATCACGCCCACGATTCTGGCTTTGTCACCATCCAGCCAAACGTCTTTGCCGATCGCTTTCCGGTCCGCGCCGAAAGCTCTTCTCCATAGTCCATCGGAAATGACCACATTCGGCGCGAGACCAGGATCGTCGTCCGCGGGAGTGATCGGTCGCCCCAGGCGCGGCGTTGCCCCGAGCATCGAAAACATCCCTCCGGTAACGAAGGTCGCGTTCAAGCGCAATGGCTCCCCTGAACCCGCCAGGCTGACGCCGCCGCCCACCCAGCCCTCCAAGCGATCCCAGGCGACCTTCCTGCTTTGCAGCTCGTGAAACTCGGGCGGGTCCGCGGCAAACTTGTGCAAGCCGCCGTTCGGAAAATTGGGGAACTCGGTGTACACGCGTACCAGCCTCTGGGAGTCGCGATACGGCAGCGGCTTCAACAGCACGGCGTTCACGATGCTGAAGACCGCCGTGCTCCCTCCCAGGCCAAGGGCCAGGCAGATTACGGCCGCCGAAGTAAAGCCCAGCGATTTTCGCAGGGTCCGGATGGCATAGCGTAATTCATGTAATAGCATACGGTAATGCTCCTGTGGCGCTTGGATCGCCGCATCCGCGACGATTTCGAGCCAAAGCAAAATCAAACCCCAGACACCGCGCCGCCGCTGTTCATCCTCGCAGCGTTCGCGGAAAACTTGCAGCATCTCCTGCGATCCCCACCATCGGAGCGGAGCGGGATACACGTGGAGCATCAGTCGATAGCAATTCAACGAATAGGCCACCCCGCGGCTCATTTCAGTGCCCGCCTTTCATGCAGACCGGAAGCGCGGGCCTGTTTCAGCAGCAACCCGAGGCGCTCCACTTCGGCGCTTGCCGCGGCGCGTCCGAATTCAGTGAGCCGGTAATACCGCCGCCGTTCGTCATCGTGCTCCGGGTCGGGCCGCGCGTCGAGTTCCTCGATCAGTCCGCCTTCGAGCAGCCGCCTGATGGACGCATAGAGCGTTCCCGGGCTCAGCCGGAGCTTCCCGTTGGTGCGGGCCGCGACGTCCTGCATGATGGAGTAGCCGTGCCGGTCGTGATCCGCCAACGCTACCAGGATGTGGAACGTAGCCGTCGGCAGCGGGAGCAGCTCGTCAATGCGTGGATCGGGTAAGGGTCACCTCGTGCCGCTCGTGACGCCGCTCGTAACTATGACGTTGGCGGTTATATCCATACGTGTTATACGCAATTGTTTGAAAAAGGTTACGCTAGTCGTTTGAAGGAGAGTTCTGATGGATTACTCACGCCGGGATTTGGGCTTTCTACTTTCCGCCCTGACTGTGACCAACGCTGCGACCACTGTGGCAACCAAAGCTGCGGCAATGAGCGCGGCCTTGCCCTCCAAGACGTACCAATATGATGATCTCCCGGTCACCGCCAACGGGCCGAACCGCGCGCGCGCGATCCTTAAGGGCGAGACGCACGCGGGATTTCCGATCGAATTGCACGAGACGGAACTGGCTCCCGGCGAACAGCCGCATCCGCCCCATCACCACGTTCACGAGGAAATGGTACTGGTCCGGGAGGGCACCCTCGAAGTGACCATCGGCGGCCGCAGCGCAAACTTGGGCGCGGGGTCGGTAGCCTACGTTGCCTCTAACGAAGAACACGGCTGGCGCAACGTGGGCGCCGCTCGCGCGCGGTATTTTGTGTTCGCCCTGGGCCGCGACGACGCATGATTTCAGCTTAGAACTCGAACCGCGCCTGAAACGCGATCATGCGCGGCGCGCTATTGCCGCCCAGACCGACTCCGAGCAGGCCGGTTGGCGGGGACGTAGTATAAGTCAGCGCGCCGAATCCCGTTTGCGTGGATGAGCGGCCGGATATGCCCGCGTACACATCCGTCGGAAGCGCAAAATTCGGGTGGTTGAAGAGATTGAATGCCTGGGCTTCCACGCGCAGCCTGGCACGCTCGCCTAGCTGAAACCATTTCGTGAGGTAAAAATCGCTCCAGGCGAAGTCCGGACCTCGCAGGGCGTTGCGCCCCAGATTGCCGAATTGACAGTTTTCGGCGTTGTCACCGCCTGCGCACGCGCCAGTGCCTGGGTCTACAGCCGAAACAAATGCATTCGGGTTGAGCCACTGAATCGTACCAGGCTGCGTGACGCCAGGGATGGCATGATGATCATAAACCGGTACGCCCGCGACCAGACTTGCGTATTGCGGTCCACCGCCTTGCACGATGCCGTTTCCGTTTGCCGAGTACGGCGTACTCAGGACCGAAAAGGGCAGTCCGCTGTGCCAGAATACTGTTCCGGAAACCTGCCATCCGTTGACCGCATACCCGGCCAGGCGGCTGCGCACTTTGATTGGCAGTTGATACATATACTGCGCGGTGAGATTCTGCCGGACATCGTAATCGCACGGGCCATACTGCCGCCAGAGCTCTCCGGGCAGGGGCGCGAGAATCCCGCCCGCGGAAAATGGAAGGAATCCGCCGTTGGAGACGGTGTCCATGCAACGGCTCCAAACATAATTGGCCTGCAATTGGAGACCATGGCCGAGCCGCTTCTCAGCCGTCAATTGCAGACCGTTGTAGTGGCTGTTCGCGCCGGTATTCAACTGCGTCACCGCCCCGAAGCGCGGATCTGCCGGCGCGCCGTAAGGGAAGGGCGCAAAGCAGCCCTGGCACACCGTCTGATAGCCGTTCACCTGCGTTTCGTAGGGCTGATTTACGGCGCGCGTGCCTACATACTGCGCGCGTAGAAGCAGCGTGTTGGCGGCCTGGTGCTCCAGGCCAAAGCTCCATTGCATGAAGTACGGCGCGCGCAACTTCCCGTCGGGAACCGCCGTGATCGAGATCGGCGGCAGGCAGGCGTTCGGATTTGCCAGCGGCGATGCGCAGGAAAGCTCCCCTTGCGCGAATCCGGAATTGAAGGCCTGGTTTGCCGAAACCGTCGCGCCCACGGCGCTATCCGGCACACCTGGCGCAATCAGCGTGCCGCCCGCCGTGCCCAGCAGGCCGCCTTCGAACGTCTTCGAGTATGGCGGATTGCTGCCGACGATGTCGACAACGCTTCCAGGCAAGAGGTCGCTGAACAGGCCGAAGCCGGAGCGCAGGACCGTGCCCGGCGCTATCTGCCAGGCAAGCGCGGTTCTGGGTTGCAGGATGGCCAGCGGAGTCGAAGCAAAAATGTTTCCCAAGTGGGTCTGGATCAACTCATCCAGCGGCTGATCGACGTCGTGCGAAATGGAATCGAACGACCCTGGCAGCCGGGCTACCGCATCGTGCGGGCTCAGCGGATTTGAATTGTACGTGTCGCGCAGGCCGAAGGTCCATGTCAGCGTGCGCGCGATCTTCCAGGTGTCCTGCGCGTAGAGATCCACGTTAAGGAAGTTGTAGGGTTGCGAATTGGCGAGGGGAAACGTCTCCGAGGCAGTGGACGCGACGCCATGGATGTACTGCGACAAAGTGGTGAAGGTCACTAGCGGCGTCGTTCCTTCGCCGAAATCGTAATCGTTCAGGCGGAAGATCCGGCTATTGGTTCCAAATCGGAATTCGTGCGCTCCAACGCTCCAGGCCAGATTGTCGTTGAGGAAGACACGCGCGGCTCGCCGGCCCTGCACCCAGGTGTTATCGAGTCCGCCCAGCGTGGTGAATGGCGCATCGGCTCCGGAGCCTTCGAGCACAATGGGAAACGCCGTGAGGGTCTTCTGAAAATCGCTGGGGCCAAACAGGCTTTCATACCAGGAAAACGCGGGGTTGAAGTAGTTCACCAGGCGCGCGGAAAACACGTGCGTGTAGCCGGCCGCAAAGGAGTAGAGAGGTTGCGGCGAAATCGCATCGAATAGCGGATTGATGGGATCGGTGTAGGCCGCCTGCAAGCCCGTGTCGGCTTGAAACCGGAACCACGTCGTGTTGTTCTCGTTAATGTTGTAGTCGATACGGGCCGTCTGAACCTGTTCCCGGTCGTCGCTCGAGTGCGAAACGCTCTGCCGGTTGGCGCAGCCATTCCCGTCGGGAGGATTCCCCGCCGCCGGCCTCGCGTCCTCGTTGAAGGGACAGCCCAGGATCGCCAAGGGAGTTCCCGCCGTGTTGCCGTAAAGAGAAAAAAGGTTCCGATAGAAGGGCGCTTCCGCGGGCGGCAACTGTTGCAGAACGTAGCTTTGAAGTGCGGTCGACGGCACCGTCGCGGCGGTAACGATGGGCAGGGCAATGCGCACCCATTCGGAATCGAAGAAGAAGAATAATTTGTCGTGCCTAATCGGGCCGCCCAAACTGCCGCCGAAGTGGTTCACGGTCGAGCGTGGTTTGCGATTGCCCGGCGTCGAGTCCGTAAAGAAGTCGGCGGCATTGAGTCTGGCGCCGTTCCACAGTTCGTACAGATTTCCGTGAAACTGGTTGGTGCCGGATTTCGTGACGTAATTGACCTGGGAGGCCCCGTAACGGCCCTGATCGGCCGCATAAGAGAGCGTATTGACCGTCACCTCCGCGATCGAATTCAACCCCAGCACCAGGTTGGTCGAAAGGCCGCTGTTCAGGTTCGTCAACGGATCGTTGCTTTCGAGGCCATCCACGATATAGCCGTTTGAGAGAGATGGTAATCCATTGAACTCTACGTTGCCATACCCGTTACTGCTCCCCACGAAATCGTTGCCGCTGCCCGCGGTGTTGATGAGGGCTCCGGCGGCAAACTGCAAGGGATAGGTCAGGTCTCCACCCGGATTCGGAAGGTCTTCAAGCGCCCTGGCAGCTAATGTCGTGGACGTATTGGGGTTGTCCGGGTTGATCTGTGGCGCCTGCTCGGTCACCAGCACGCTCGCGTGTTCGGAGGCGATGTTGAGTTGGAAGTCGACTGTTTGCTTTCGCCCAAGTCCTGCTGGAACCGAGTTATTCTGGCGGGCTTGGAAGCCGTCAGCTTCGGCCTTTACGGAGTAGAGTCCGGGCTTGAGTTGGGGAAAACCGAACCGTCCCGCGTCGTCCGTCTTCACCGATCGTTTCAGGCCGTTCTCGGCGCTCACGATCGTGACAGTGGCGCCCCCGATCGCCTCTCCCGCCGGATCGGTTACGGAGCCGGCGATGGCGCTGGTAGTTTCGCCTTGCGCGAAAGCGGCTATGGGAGCTATCGCGGCCGTGATAGTGAGCGCTATCCAGAAATTAGGCATGCCTAAATATTAATTATGCCGAGTCCTCCGCTCCCTGTCAACGGCTTGCGGCCTGGCGCTCCGGAGAATAAGCTGGAAAGGGTGCCACCCCGAACGCACTCGCCGGTCAACACGGAATCAGTAGACGACTATTTGAAGGCCATCCTCGAGTTGAGCGGGCCGGCGGAGGAGCGGGTGGCCGGCCACGCTCTAGCCCAGCGCCTCGGCATCCGCGCCGCCTCCGTCACCGGAATGCTCCAGAAGCTCGCGGTCCAAAGACCGTCGTTGGTCAAATACGAAAAGCATCATGGCGTGCGCCTGACCGCCCCAGGCAAGACGCGCGCCTTGGAAGTCCTGCGGCGCCATCGCCTCCTGGAGCGCTTCCTGCACGATTTGCTCGGCTACTCCTGGGATGAAGTTCACGAGGAGGCCGAACGGCTGGAGCATTTCATATCCGACCGGCTGGAGGATCGTATCGCCGCCCAACTGGGCGATCCGGAAACCGATCCGCACGGGCATCTGATTCCGGAAAGAAACGGCGCCCTTCCGCTCCGGCAGGAAGTGCTCCTGTCAAGCTGGGCCTGCGGCGTGCCCGCGGTGATCAGCAGCGTATCGGATCGCGATCCCGCCGCTTTGCGTGAAATCGAGCGATTGGGCTTGCGGCCGGGCGTGGCGATTACGGTCGAGCCAGGCGGTCGCAAAGCGTCTCTGCTGGTTCATATCGGCGACCACCCGGATGCCACGCGGTTGAGCCAGAGACTCGCCGGCGCGATCTTTGTAATGGGCGGGTCGACGTTCGAAAAGAGGCGCACCTAAGAAAAAATTAATAAAATAACTCTTGATCACCACGCCGGCGTGGTTTATTCTATTTGCAGCTGGAGGAATTTGACCATGATCACCTATAGTCGAGGTTCCCACATGCCTCGCTCGTGCGGCTTCCGTGAAGCATCGCATACTGGCGATCTGGGAGCCTTCCGCATTTCCCTTCCGGATAGCGCGTGCGTTAGAGGGACGGCCGACAAGCTGTAACATCTAACCGCACGCTGCAATATCGCCGTCCGCCAGACGCTCGGACGGCGCACCCCGGGTGAACTGCAGGCAGCAGGTCGATATCTACCGACGGTATCCGCGGAGGTCCGCCGGCAGATACAGGCCCAAGCGCCCCGCAACATTCGGGATAATCCTAAACCAAGTAGTAACACTGTAACTTTGCGGCCCGAATAACACGGGCTGCGCGACCTTGGCCCAGGGGTGACAGTCTGGCTCACCCTCATACACTCCGCAGGACCGGGGCGGGCCTCACTCGCCCCGGTCGAAATAAGCTGCGAGTACACAGGCTATAATCGAGCTTCCTTCGATGCGCGCACTGCGCTACACTGCCGCGGCCCTCCTGCTGGGCCTGATCTGGCTTTCATCTACTGGCCGCCCCGCCGCCAAGCGTCCGCACTTCACCGATATCGCGTCCAAGTCCAGCTTCAGTTATCGCACTAACAACAATTTCACGGGGCGTAAGTATTTCCCGCAACCGATGTGCGGCGGCGTCGGCATCCTGGACTACGACCAGGATGGCAAGATGGACATCTTCTTCACCAACGGCGCCAAATTCCCCGAGATGAAAAAGACCGACCCGTCCTATTACAACTGCCTGCTGCGCAACAAAGGCGATGGGACCTTCGAAGATGTGACCCGCGCCGCCGGCCTGGCGGGCGAAGGCTTGGGCTTCAATTTCGGCGTGGCCGTGGGCGACTACGATAATGACGGGTACCCGGACCTGTTCGTTTGCGGCGCCGGCCGTAACACGCTCTATCACAATAATCGCGACGGCACGTTCACCGATGTCACGGAGAGCTCCGGCATCGGCGGCAAACCGCCGGATACGCTCAGCGTGGACGCCGCGTGGTTCGACTACGACAACGACGGCTTGCTGGACCTGATCGTCTCCAATTACACCCTCTGGACTCCCCAGACCGACATCCGCTGCGCCGCCGAAGACGCCGAGCGCTATTGCAACCCGCGCCGCTATGTCAGCGTGCCCGACCGGCTTTATCACAATCTGGGCAATGGGAAGTTCGCCGACGTCACCGAGCAGTCCGGCATCGGTAAAGTGCCCGGCAAGGGCATGGGCATCGGCATCGCCGATTTCAATCAGGATGGCTGGCAGGACGTGTTCGTGGCCAACGACACCGAGCGCAATTTCCTGTTCCTGAACCAGGGCGACGGTACGTTCAAGGAAGCCGGTTTGCAATACGGCGTGGCGTACAACGACGACGGCTCGACCGTTTCGGCCATGGGCTGCGACGTCAAGGATTTCGATAACGACGGCTGGGTGGACATCTTCTACAACAACCTGGTGGGCCAGATTTGGGCCTTGTTCCGCAACCAGAAAGGCCGCTCGTTCCGCTACGTCTCGCCCCGCCTCGAAATCGCGCAATTGAGCGAATCCCTAGCCGGCTGGAGCGCCGGATTCATCGACTACAACAACGATGGCTGGAAAGACCTGTACTCCGCCAACGGAGACATTGACAATGTGATCGTGAATGCCCGCCAGCACGACACCATGTTCGAGAATATGGACGGCAAGGATTTCCAGGACGTCTCCCGGGAGATGGGCAAGGATTTTCTGTTTACCGGTTTCCAGCGGGGATCGGCGTTTGCCGATCTGAACAACGACGGGTTTCCGGATATTGTAGTGACCTCGCTGAATGAGCGGCCGCGCATTCTGATCAATTCGGCGGATAACGGCAATCACTGGCTCATGCTCGATCTGCGGGGACGCGTGAGCAACCACGATGCGATCGGCGCGCGCGTAAAGGTCACCACGCCGTCCGGCCGAACACTCTATAACCACGTCAGCGCCAGCGTCGGCTTTCTGTCCTCCAGCGACCGGCGGCTGCATTTCGGACTGGGCTCGGAGCGTTCGGCTGAGTCAGTCGAAATACGCTGGCCGCGCGGCGCCACGCAAATGCTGAAGAGTGTGGCCGCGGACCAGATACTGAAAATCGAAGAGCCGAAGTAACATCTCACGGCTTCGAGTTATGGAACGGGCCGGACTCCTCTTCGTCAATAAGGCGGCCTTGGATGGCGTATTCCGCTTGCGCTTCATTAGGCTTGCCTAACCGGTCGTAGACCCGCCCCAGCCGGAAATGCGCCGTCGCGCTTTTCGGGTTCAACTCGATGCTTTTCCGCAGCTCGCGCGCGGCCGCCTCGAGGTCGCCCTTCTGCTCCAGCGCTTTGCCCAGCTCCAGGCGCGACTCCCAGTAGCGATCGTTCAACGATACGGATTTGCGCAGCAATGCTTCGGCCTGCTCGTCTTCGTCGCCCTGCATTAACAATGCCTTGCCATAGAGATAGCCGCTCAGGTAGTTGTCCGGCGCCCTCTCGGCCAGTGCCTTGAACGCATCCAGAATTTCGGGCATGCGGCTGGGGGTGTGATCCATGCTGCGCGCGATGAACAGGTATGGTTGCTCTACTGCGGGGTCCAGACGGATGGTGCGGAGAAACGCATCCACCGCCTGCTGATACTGCTGTATCGCGTAATAGGCAACTCCCAGCATCAGCTCCAATTGCGGGCTCCTGGCGAAAACCTTTTTTCCGGCTTCGATGACTTGGATGGCCGCGGGTGCGTTCCCGGCGGCGGTATATTGGCGGGCGGCCTGGAAACAGTAGTCTTCCTCATAAGGATTCAGGCTGGCGGCGCGCCGCATTTGTTCCGCGGCTTTGGCGGGCTGCTGTTTCAGCTCATAGGCCTTGCCGAGCAGGAACCGCAGGTCGGCGCGATCGCTCTTCAGCAGCGCCCGGTCGGCCAGTTCAATAGCCTGTTCCGGCTGGTGCGCTTGCAGGTAGAGATCTACGGCACGCGACGTCGCAGTCTCGTCCGCCGGAGTTAGCTCGGCATACCGCGCTTCGAACGAAGCAGCTTTGCCGAAATTGCCCGCTTCGCTATGCAGGTACGCCAAGGCGTGGAGCGCCACCGCGTTGTTCCCCGCCAGCGTCTCGGCCTTGCCGACCGCCGCTTCCGCGGCCGGCTCCCGCTTGAGCTTCCGGTAAGTCTGCGCCAATGCCAGCCACACCTGCGGGTCGTTGGGCTTCACCTTGGAAGCGGCTTCCAGTTGTGTCTGAGCCGCACTGAACTGATTTTGGTTAAGAGCCGTCAGCCCAGACCGGAACAGGGCTTCGAAGGAGGCCGGATCCGCCCAGAGCAACAGAAACAGAGCCAGCATACGATAGCGCCGTCTATACGATCAACAGTTTAACAGAAGAATATTACGAAACCGCTTGACAGACAATCGCACATCGCATAATATCAAATGCAAACGATTACATTTCGGCTTGGCTCGAACCTCGAAAGGCCGTGCGCGCCGGGGTCTGGGTTGGGTCGGACGGAGTCGTGTGGATTGGTCTTCAGGGACCGTTGAATGTTTCAACGCGGGGCTCGCCCCGATTGAGAGGAGATTATGCGCCAAGTCGCTCATAGAGCTATCCTCGCTGGATTGCTCTTCGCCGCTGTTGCGTTTGCTCAAAGAGATCTCGGCACCCTGGCCGGTACAGTCACCGACCAGACGGGCGCCGCGATACCCAACGCCAAAGTCACCATTACCGCAGTCGCCACCAACGAAAGCTTTGTGGTGACGACCGGTTCAGCCGGGGAGTACGTTCGTCCCGCATTGCAACCAGGCGTCTACACTGTCAGTGCCGAAGCTAAGGGATTCCGCCGTGTCGCCCAGGAGAATGTGGTGGTCACTTCAGGTGACCGCATCGGCGTTCCCTTGACCCTGCAGGTCGGCGACGTCAATGAGTCGATTGAAGTCACGGCGAACGCTCCTTTATTGCAAACTGAAAACACCACCCAGGGCGCCAATCTGGACTCGTCCGAGGTGAGCCAGTTACCCATGGGCGGCCAGCGTGTGTTCAGCTATCTTGCCAGGCTGTCTCCCGGCGTGCTGGTTGCCGAACCTGGCGCGCGCGACGCGCAGAACGGCGGGTTTTCCGCCAATGGAGTGCGTTCCACGGGCGAGAACAACTTCCTGCTGAACGGCGTCGATAACAATGTAAACGTGATCGACTTCATCAATCAGACGTCGTACGTGATCGGGCCGTCGCTGGATGCGATCGGCGAAATGCGCATCCTGACCAACGGCTACAACGCCGAGTATGGCCGTGCGGCGGGGGGCGTGGTGGAGGTCACTCTAAAATCGGGTACCAATGCGCTGCATGGCGACCTGTTCGAGTTTCTGCAGAACACCGACCTGGACGCCAACCGCTGGGAAAACAATGTGGCCGGTGTGGGACGTCCACCGCTACAGCAGAACCAGTTCGGCGCCACCGCCGGTGGACCGATCATCAAGAATAAGCTGTTTATCTTCGGCGATTACCAGGGAACCAAAATCGCCACTGCCGGCGGGGTGGTCCAGAACCTTGGTTACGGGCAGTTCGAGACGATTCCCACGGCGGCCGAGGTCCAGGGCAACTTTTCCGCGCTGCTAGGCAAGGCCATCGGCACCGACCCGGTCACCGGCAACTCGATCCTCCAGAACGAGATTTTCGACCCGGCCAGTGAGTCCTGTAATAGTGCCGGCGCCTGCACGCGGACTCCATTCCCGGGTAACATCATTCCGGCGAGTCGCTTTGACCCGGCGGCCGCCAAGATCGCCGCTCTATACCCGGCGCCTAATCAGGGTGTCGTCAATGGAAACTATCCCGCCAACGACTACTATGCGCTCACTGCGGGCAGTTTCAGAACGGATCAGGGAGACGGGCGCGTCGATTACCGGATCGATGAGAAGGACAGTCTCTTCGGCAGCATCAGTTGGTCCAATACCTCCAAAGGCAACGTGCCGCCATTTCAGGGTGCGCTCGATGGCGGCAATTTCTACGGCACGAGTGAACAGGACCTCGGCCGTAATGCGCAGATAGGTTTTACCCGTATCTGGTCTCCGACGGTCATTTCGGAAACGCGTGTTGCCTTCAGTCGTCTGGTGACGGCGCGCGTTCAAGCCAACTCCGCGACCGATGAATTCGCGGCATATGGCATTGGCGGTTATGACCCCACCACCACTCTGAACGGCGGCCTTCCGCAGTTTGGAATGGGACAATACAGCCAGATTGGGGCTAACGACTGGCTGCCGACGAAGGAATACAGCAATGTCTGGGACTTTATCCAGAACGTAGCTATCACCAAGGGAACTCATTCGCTGAAGTTTGGTGCTGAGGTCAAGCCCATCGGATTCCCCTTCTTTCAGGTGCCTTTTCCACACGGCGAAATGAACTTCTCACGCACGGAAACCGCATTTCCGTCGACCGCGACAGACAGCGGCGGCCTGACTGGCTACCTTAATACCGACACGGGCGACTCTTTTGCCTCCTTCCTGCTGGGCGCGATCGATAACGGGCAAATCTCGACGACCAACTTCATTTCTTCAACCCGGCAGTCCTACGACGGCTACGCCCAGGACGACTGGAAGGTCACTCCCAAGCTGACCATAAATTATGGCCTTCGCTACGAATTGTGGTCGCCGATTGGCGAGCAGTTCGGACGCCAGTCCAATTTTGACATCGACACGCTGACGTTAGAAATTCCGAAGGGGGGGAATCAGAATGCGGCCCTGCCTCCGAATTTCAACACGCCGTATACGCTGGACGGGGTCACCTTCCCTGCCGATTTCCCGAATGTCACGGTGTGCCGCGGCTGTGTCTCCAAGTACCTTATCCCTTGGGATAAACACGATTTTGGCCCGCGCCTCGGCTTCGCCTATAACGTTCGACAGAAGACCGTGATCCGCCTCGCGTATGGCATCTTCTATGGCGGCGAGGAACAGCAGGGCGGAAATCCCAACCGCGGCGAGTCGGCGCCCTTCAACGAGTCTCCGCAACTGGACCGGCCTTCGGGTGTCAGCCAGTTCTCGCCCGATCCATTCTTTGCGAACGGAGCGGCAACCGGCGGAATTTCGGTTGGATATCCCCTCACCGTGTTCACTACATATCCCGTTAGCTCGCTCCAGTTCCGCGAAGTGTCGAACGACTTCCTGAATCCCATGGTACAGAAGTGGAACTTCGCGATTCAGCAGGATCTGGGGCACCAGATGGCCCTCGAACTCGGTTACCAGGGCAATCACTCGTCGCACCAGCTTTTCCAGCCCGACGACAATCCGTGCCCGAACCTGGCGACGCTGAATGCGAGCATCAACTGTAATTCCCTCCGCGCGTATCCCGATATCGGCGGGATTTCGGGGACGTCGAGCTTCGGCTTCGGCAACTACGAAGCCGCGACGGCGAAACTGGAGAAACACCTGTCGAAGGGGCTGGAGTTCATCAGCTCGTTTACCTGGGGCCATGCCCTTGCCAACACCGGCACTACGCTTAGCGGCTCGAATAATTTCCAGACCAAGAGCAACCTCGACTACAATGAGGACTATTCCAGCGCGGCGTGGGACATCCGTCTCAACTTCACGACCGGCTTCACCTGGCAGATCCCCTTCGGCCGCGGCAGGCAGTTCGGCTCTAGTATGAATAGGGCAGCGGACGCAATAATCGGCAACTGGCAGACCAACGGGATTCTCACGCTGCACACGGGCCAGCCGTACACGGTTAGCGCCGGCGGCTGCCAGGGTGTGTGGGCCGGCTGCTTCGCCGATCTCGCGCCTGGGGCCAACCCCAACGCCGCTCCGGCCGGTGGGCGCACTCCATCGGAATGGTTCAATACTGCGAACTTCACCGCGCCGGCTTCGCTGACAGAGGGCAATCTCGGCGACAACACCAACTACGGACCGCCACTCCGGAATCTCGACTTCTCCGTATTCAAGGACTTTGTGTTCACGGAGCGTGTCAGAATGCAGTTCCGGGCGGAGGTCTTCAACCTTACTAACACGCCTCAGTTCAATTTCCCGGACAGTGGCTACGGCGACACGAACTTCGGCAAGATAACCAGCACGCTAGCCGGCACCGAACGCCATGTCCAGTTCGGTCTGAAGCTGCTGTTCTGACCGAGCAGTACTGAGCTAGACGCATTGGGGCCCGGCTGAATCCATCGGCCGGGCCTTTTCTTCGTTATCGAGTACGATGGAATTTGTTGAAGCGTCGTGAGTTTCTAGCCGCGCTTGCCGCCACCGGTCTGTTTGCCTCCAAGGGACACGCTTCTTCGCCGTTCCCCGTGAAGTTCCGGCGCGAGGCGCCGTACGACTCGGTCCTGGCATTCGTCGAGCCGGGTCTCGATGAGTTCCCTGGCGAAAAGATTGCCATGGAAATCGAGGCGCGTCTGCGGACCGCGTTGACAGACGGACGGTTGCCATTGGCCGCCAAGTGTAGCGGCATCTCTCCGGCTGCGCGTGAATATCGCGAGATCGCTCACGGTGTGGCGGCGGCGGTGTTTAGCGATTCAGACGATGTCTCCACCGGCTGGAAGAAATGGCGGGATTCGCTGGGGACCATCCATGCGGCTCGATTCTTTTCCCTGCCCGGTGATATCGTCCGCTACCAGATCCGCGGTGAGCGCGCCGGCCGCCTGGAGTATCGCGTGGGCGCGTGGAAGCAGTCCTGGAGTAATGGCTCGCTCACTCACTTCGAGCCCGTCGAAGAGATACTGACCTATGCGGACAAGCCCTGGTTCCGCGATGTCACTGGCGCGGTCTTCGATGGCGAGCCTTCCTTCCATAATCAGCTTGCTCGCGGCGTGCCTTACTGGCGCTCGCGCCTGGACCCGGCCTGCGGCATCGATCTCTACGGCGAACTGGGAATCGCGGTTGCCGACATCGATGGCGATGGCTGGGATGAGATCTACGTGTGCCAGCCGGGCGGTCTGCCGAACCGGCTTTATAAGAATGATGGGAACGGCCGCTTACGGGATATCTCCCAAAGCGCCGGTCTCGACGTCCTCGACAATACCCAAGCCGCGTTATTCGTCGATCTGCGCAATTCCGGCCATCAGGATCTGGTATTGATGCGCACCAGCCAGCCGATGCTCTTCCTCAATGACGGCAAGGGCCGGTTTACGCACGTCCCCGAGGCTTTCCGTTTTCAAACCGAACCGCAGGGCATGTTCACCAGCGTGGCCGCCGCCGATTACGACCGCGATGGCCGCCTCGATCTCTACTTCTGCTGCTACTTCTTTTTTCAGAGCGAAGCCCAGTACCGCTATCCGGTGCCTTACCACGACGCCCGCAACGGCCCGCCGAACTTCCTCTTCCGCAATCGGCTGGACCAGTCGCCCGGCTATTTCGAGGACGTTACCGCCGCCACAGGAATGGACGACAATAACAACCGCTTCAGCTTCGCTGCCACCTGGTGCGACTACAACGGCGATGGCTGGCCCGATTTGTATGTCACCAACGACTTCGGCCGCAAGAACCTTTACCGCAACGACCACGGCCATTTTCGCGATGTCGCCGAACAAGCCGGCGTGGAAGACCTGGGTCCCGGCATGAGCGCCGCATGGCTGGATTACGATGGCGATGGCCGCCCCGATATTCTGGTCTCGAACATGTGGAGCGCATGCGGGCAGCGCATCGTGAATGACCCGGCCTTCGGTCCCGTGGCCAAGGACCCATCGCTGAAAAAGGCGTATCGCCGCCACGTGAAAGGCAATTCGCTTTACCACAACAATGGCGATGGCACGTTCACTTACACCGGCGATTCCCAGGGCATCGAAATCTGCCCCTGGGCATGGTCATGCGATGGCGCCGACTTCGATAACGATGGAAGCCCGGAACTGTACATCGCCTGCGGCATGGTCACCAACAACGGCTCCACCGATCTGATGAGTTTTTTCTATCGCCAGGTGGTCTCCAAATCGCCGGTGAAATCGACCGCGGCGCCCGAATATGAGAATGGCTGGAACGCCATCAACCAAATGATCCGGCAGGATTATAGCTGGGCCGGCCCGGAGCCCAATCTCTTCTTCGCACGGCGGGCGGGCCGGTATTACGATTTCTCGGGCGTAAGTGGCATCAGCGTTGGCGAAGATAGCCGCGCCTTTGCCTTCACCGATATCGATGGCGATGGCAACGTGGATCTGGTGCTCAAGAGCCGGCTGGGCCCGCAGGTTCGCGTCTTCCAGAATACCTGCGGAGTGGGACGCAAGACGATGGCTTTCTCTCTGCGCGGAACGAAGTCGAACCGCGATGCCATTGGCGCGCGGGTGGAAGTCGACGGTCAGGTGAAGTGGCTGAGCGCGGGCTCGGCTTATCTTTCGCAGCACACCAAGCGGCTGCACTTCGGCCTGGGCGGACGCGAGCGCGCGGACAAAGTGCGTATCCACTGGCCAAGCGGCGAGGCACAGGAACTGGCTTCTCTAGCGGCGGGCTTTCATTATGAAGTTACCGAAGGCAGCGCGGATGTTCGCGCAACTGCTCTCCAGCCGCGAAAGGAGCTGCCCGAGGGTGCGCCGTTCGCTGTCGACAATCGTGCCCGTCTCGAAACCGCCTGGTTCTGGGAGCCCGTGCCGCTGCCGGAAAAGCGGCGCGGTCCGGGATTGTTGGTTGTGCACGCGGGCGAGCCATTGCCGAGCTTGCCTGTTTCGCTCGACTCGCTGGACCTCAGGCAGGCTCAGCCGGACCTCGTGGCGGCCTACGCCATCTTCCGCCGCTACCTGTTCGATTACCGCGTAGACCTGGAAACACCGCTCTGGCTGCTGCTCGATGCGCAGGGCCGCGTTCGCAAGATCTACGCCGATGCCCCTGGCGCGGCGACCGCGCAGGCCGACCTGCGTTCGCTCGATGGCCCTTTGCCTGAACCGCGCGGTCTGCCGTTTCCCGGCTTTTACCTCGGCCATCCCACGCGCGATTACTACAAATTCGGCGGCGCTCTGCTACAGGCAGGCTATCCCGAGCAGGCCCTCCCGTATCTCGAAGAGATGCTGCGGCGCAGTCCGGACAACCCTAAAGCCCTGCTGGCGATTGGCCGCATTCATCTTGAGGCGAAGCGTTTGCCGCAGGCCCGCCAGGCGCTGGAGCGGGCCATTGCCCTCGACGCGCGCCTGCCGGAAGGCTGGAACGAGCTCGGCGGCGTGGAGACCGAGGCCGGCAACCTGTCGGAAGCCTTGCGCTGTTACCAGAAGGCGCTGGAGCTGGCCCCCGATCTTCCTTATGCCCTGGTGAACGCCGCGCAAACCCAGGACAAGCTGGGCCATGCGGCCGAAGCCGAGCTGCTCTACCGCCACGCGCTGGCGGCCGACTCGCGCAGTGGAGACGCTGCCAACGGTCTGGGCCTCCTGCTGGCCAAACAGGGCCAGACCGGCGATGCCCGCAAGCTCTTCGAGCTGGCCATCTCCATTCGCCGTGACGACTCTTCGGCCATCAACAACCTCGGAGTGCTATATCTCAATATGGGCCAGGTGAATGACGCGATTGCCGCTTTTCAGTACGGTCTCCAGGTGGCGCCGGACGACGATCTGCTGTATCTCAACCTGGCGCGCATCTGGGTTCAGAAGGGCGAGCGCGACAAGGCCCGCGATATCATGCGCGCACTGCTGGCCCGCAAACCGGACAGCCGGATAGCGTCCAAAGGTCTCGAACAATTGGGGGATCGATGATACCAGTTCTGTTCTTCTTTTTTCTGGCGGCTAACGACGATGCCGCGAAGTTGACCCGTGCGGTGGCCGAATCCGGCCGGGTCCTGGAGATCGGCGTCACGCCTTCCGAGCGTGCCAATCCGGCGCCACAAGTCGCACCCGGCCAGCCGCCTGTAGTGCGTTTCCGCTATTTTGAAGGCCAGATGCGGCATCAATTTGGGAATCTGGATTTGGTGACCGACGATGCGGGGCATTAGGAGGATTCCGCTCCCTGACGGTCACGGCTCGGTAAGCGGCCACGGCTCGGTAAGCGCTTTCACGGTTTTCCTGCTGGCCGTTCCATTGGCCTTCTGCCAGCCATCCGATCCTGTGACTCAAGGCATCGCGCTATTCCACCAGGGCCGTTATGCCGAGGCGCGCACGATCCTTGAAACCGCCCCCGCCTCCGAACATGGCCGTGTCTTTCTGGCGCTCTCTCGGGCCGCACTGGGCGATTGCGCCGCCGTGTCCGCCGATCTCGCCAGGCAGTTCGACCAAGCCAGTGATCCCGCCCTGCGCCGTCTTGCAGGTCTGGCGGTCGTACAATGCTACATCGCGCAGAACCGCTGTCCGGACGCTTTCCCCGTCGCCGCCCGTCTCACTGCCCTCTACCCCAAAGACGCCGACGTGCTTTATCAGTCCGCCCGCCTGTATATGAAGGCCTGGAACGACACACTCTATCAGATGTTCCGGAACACGCCTGCGTCCTTCCGGGTGAACCAGATCTCGGCGGAGATCTTCGAAACACAGAACCACTACGCGGAAGCTATAGCCGAATACCGCAAAGCCATCGAAAAAAATCCTTCAGCACTCGACTTGCATTTCCACCTGGGCCGCGCGCTGCTGATGCAGTCCCATTCGCCCGAGGCTCTGGATGCCGCGCACAAGGAATTCGAAGCCGAGCTGACCCTCAATCCCACCGACGCCGTCGCCGAGCACCAGATTGGGCTCATCCTGCTGGCCAGGCAAAAGCCAGAGCAGGCCGTGGCGCGTTTCGAGCGCGCGCTGGTCCTGAATCCCGATTTCCCCGAAGCCCTGCAAGCGCTTGCAAAATCCAGAATGGACGCCAAACAGTACGATGCCGCCATCGCCCTGCTGGTCCGGCTGATCCGGCTGCAGCCCGCCAATGAGGGCGCTCACTACAGCCTCATGCTGGCTTACCGCAATACCGGCAAGTCCGACGAAGCTCTGCGCGAGAAAGCCGAGCTTGAAAAGCTGAGCAAGCCGCCGGAAGGCGAGTTCACCGAATTCCTCAAAAAGCTGGGCGAAAAGGCGCCGGATCAATGACGCGGCTGGCTGCGCTGGCCTGCTCTGCTCTGCTCTGCGCGCAAACTCCCGGAATCGAATTCCGTGACATCGCCAAACAAGCCGGCCTGACGGATGTCTTTCCCAACGGGGGTGACAGCTCCAAGAAATACATTGTCGAGACCACCGGCAGCGGCGTGGCTTTCATCGACTACGACAACGACGGGCTCCTGGATATCTTCGTGGTCTCCGGTCCCGGCGGCTCCAATCGTATGTATCACAATGAGGGCTCGGGCCGCTTCACCGATGTCACCAAACAACTGGGACTCGAACATACGGGTTGGGGACAGGGTGTTTGCGCGGGCGATTATGACAACGACGGTTACACCGACTTATTCGTCACTTACTTGGGTCGGAACGTTCTTTATCGCAATATCGGCGGCAAGCGCTTCGAAGATGTAACCGCTAAGGCGCGCCTCACTCAGGATCGCGTGCGGTATAACACCGGCTGCGCCTTCCTCGATTACAATAACGACGGCCACCTGGATCTGTTTGTCGCCAATTACCTGAAGTTCGATTTCGAAACCGCCCCCAAGCCCGGCGATAATCCTTACTGCTTTTATATGCAAATGCCCGTCAGCTGCGGGCCTCGCGGGCTGCCCTTCGACCGCAACATTCTGTATCGCAATAACGGCGACGGCACTTTCACCGATGTCTCGGCGGCTTCCGGCGTGGCCGCGCCCGATGGAAACTACTCCCTGGGCGTGCTGGTAGGCGACTTCAACCACGATGGCAAGCCCGATATCTTCGTTTCGTGCGACGTCACTCCTTCCCTGCTCTATATGAATCGCGGCGACGGCACGTTTTCCGAAGAAGCTCTCCTGCGCGGCGTGGCGCTGAACGAAGACGGCAAGGCCGTCTCAGGCATGGGCGTATGCGCCGCCGATTACGATAACGACGGGCAACTCGATATCTTCCGCAATAACTTCTCCGACGAGCGCGAAACTCTCTATCACAACCAACGCAAAGGCGAGTTCGACGACGCTACTATGCGCGCCGGACTCTCGCATAACACCAGCTACGTGGGCTGGGGCTGCGGCTTCGCCGACTTCGATAACGATGGCTGGAAAGATCTTCTGCTGGTGAACGGCCACGTCTTCCCGGAGGTTGACCGGCTCAACATCGGCATTCGATATAAAGAGCGGCGCATCCTATACCGTAACCTGGGCAATGGCGCCTTCGAAGACATCTCCGAGCATGCCGGCGCGGCCATTCTTGGGCGCCACTCTTCCCGCGGCGCGGCATTCGGCGACTTCGATAACGATGGCGCCGTGGAAGTCGTGATCAATAATCAGAACGAAGCGCCGTCACTGTTGAAACTGACCCGCCAGCCGCCCGGAAACTGGGTCATCCTGAAGCTTGAAGGCGTGCGCTCTAATCGCAGCGCGATCGGCGCACGGGTCAGCGTGACGGCCGGCGGCCACACCCAGATCGATGAAGTGCGCAGTGGGGGCAGCTACATGTCGCAGAGCGATCTTCGGTTGCACTTCGGGCTGGCGCAGGCCCGCAAGATCGACCGTGTAGAAATCGAATGGCCCAGCGGTGTGCGCGAGGTGGAGGAAAACCTGGAGGTGAATCGCGTCATTCTAGTGCGCGAAAAGCCTTAGAAGGACAGGCCGGGAGGACTGTCCCACTGTGTAGGACTGCAGGATTTCCAACGATTCCACCTGCCGCGGTCCGGGGCGGTTGAAATACTGGATTGCCGTCCGTGACGAAAACGCGGTGGTTGCGCACAGCCTGCAGATTGCGCCAGCCGGGGGAGTAAGCCGGTACATCTCGGACGGCGTCGGCAAAATCTGCTTTGTGGTGCCTTGGTCACACTATATCCGTCTGCTCTCCGTCGCGGACCCGAGGCCCGAATGTATTACGAGCGAGAGGCATTGCAAGGCGGCTGGTCGGTCCGGCAACTCGATCGCCAGATCGCCACTCATCATCCTCGAGAACCCGCCGGTGGGCTTGATCCTCTGCTCTGAGAAAGACGTGGTGGTGGCCCACTATTCCCTCGGCAACCTATCCAACTAAGTGCTTGCGCGCGAGTACCACCTGAATCTGCCCGACGAAGCTGGAAGTCGCAGCGCGGATCGACCACGGCGCGACGAGTGCTTTTTCGCTCACTTGCCAGTCTCAAACCGCCGCCCGCCAAGTAATGGCCTGTTCGTGGGGGGCTATGCTATGGTCGTCTGCATGCCGGTGGCCAACACAGCACTGACCAAATACGTCCGATACCGGAGAGATACCCGCGCCGCATACGGCATTCTCGATGGCGTCGTCATCCATGAGATTAAGGGAGATCTTTTTGGACATTATGAGGAAACCGGCGCCACACATCCACTCAGCGGTGTGAAGCTCCTGTATCCGTGCGAGCCACGCAAGATCCTGGCCGTGGGCCGAAACTACAAGAGCCATCTCGGCGACCGCCAGCAGCCGGACCGTCCGGAGATGTTCTACAAGCCCGTAAGCGCATTGCAGCATCCCGGCGAGCACATCGTGATTCCGGCTGACGCCGCCAACGTGCACTTCGAGGGCGAGTTGGTGATCGTGATCGGCAAACGCGTGTCGGGCGCCACGACCGAGGAGGCGCGCGCCGCAATATTCGGTGTCACCTGCGGCAACGATGTCAGCGAACGCGACTGGCAGAACGGACCGCACAAGGACCTGCAATGGTGGCGCGCGAAGGGTTCGGACACCTTTGCGCCGCTGGGTCCGGCGATTGTCACGGGCCTGGACTACGGCAACCTGATGCTCGAAACGCGGCTGAACGGCGAGGCGGTCCAAAAACAATCCACGGCCGATCTGGTTTTCGATTGCCCGGCGGTGGTGAGCTGGGTCAGCCGCTGGGTCACGCTGGTGCCGGGCGACGTGATCTATACCGGAACGCCCGGCACAACGCGCGCAATGCAGCGGGGCGACATCGTAGAAGTCGAAATCGAAGGCATCGGAGTGCTGCAAAATACCGTGGTGTGACGATTGCTCGGACCTTGGCCGGAGGATCATCGGATGGCTCGGTTCGCATTCCTGTTTTGGGGTGTTCTGGCAATTACGGCGATGGTGGCGTGCCGCACCAATGAAGCGCCCGACGCGCAGGTCGACGATATGAAAATCACCGCGCAGGTGAAAGAGAAGCTCGCTTCCGATTTGGGTGTCTCCACGGTGACGAATGTCTCGGTCAATTCCACCAACGGCGTGGTCACCCTCTCCGGGCAGGTGAACACGGCGGAAAAGAAGTCCCGCGCCGGTCAGATCGCCGGGGCCGTTCCGAAAGTGGTTCGCGTAATCAACGTTTTGCAGGTAGCGCCGCCCCAGCCTTAGCAACCTGAGCGACGAGCATTCCGCGCACCGCTACAATAGAAGTTCCAAATGCCGAAGCGCGGCCTGTTCCTCACCTTTGAGGGCATGGATGGTTCGGGCAAGACTACGCAGATGCGGCTGCTCGCCGAGCGGTTGCGCCGGGAGGGACGCGCGGTGCTCGAAAGCGCCGAGCCAGGTGGCACGCCCATAGGGATGCAGGTGCGCCGCGTCCTGCTCGATTCCGCCAACCAGGAGTTATGCCCCACGGCCGAGCTGCTGCTGTATTTTGCCTGCCGAGCCCAGAATGTGGACCAGTGGATCCTGCCGGCGCTGGCCGAAGGCAAAATCGTACTATCGGATCGCTTCACGGATTCTACGCTGGTCTACCAGGGCTGCGGACGCGGTCTCGGCTCGGAAACCGTGATGGCGCTCGACCGCATCGCTTGCCGCGGCCTGGTTCCGGATGTGACTCTGCTGATCGATATCGACGCGGAGACCAGTCTGGCGCGGGCGCACGCGCGCAACGCCACGGCGCGGGACACGGAAACGCGCATGGATGAGCAATCCGTCGAGTTCCATCGCAAGGTCTACGAGGCGTATCATGCGCTGGCGGCGCGCGAGCCGCACCGCTTTCATATCGTCGATGGCCGCGCGGACCGCGCAGCCATGGCGCGCGAAATCTGGGACATCGTCGAGCCGTATGTTTGAACCCTTTTGGGGAAACCCGCAGGTTGCCGGCGCGCTGGAGCAGATGATCGCCCGCGGCCGCCTGGCGCAAACGCTGTTATTCGCGGGGCCGGAGGGCGTAGGCAAGGCCACTCTCGCGCGCAGGCTGGCGGCGCAGCTGCTGGGCCGCGCGGATCAAATCGAGCGCGACGATCTCAGCCTGCCGGACAACATCGCCACGGTCGCCGAGCGCGAGCGCTGGCCGGCCGACAAACGCAATCAGGATCCGCTGCTGTTCGCTTCGCATCCGGACTTCGTGTCCTTTCCGCCGGACGGGCCCTTGCGGCAGATCTCTATCGACCAGACGCGGCTGCTGCGCGAATGGGCAAAGCTGGCGCCCAATAGCGGCAGCCGCCGTGTATTCCTGATCGACCACGTGGACCGCGCTGGCGAGCACGCCGCCAACGCCCTGCTCAAGACGCTGGAAGAGCCGTCCGCGCATCTGATCCTGGTAATGACGGCGGAGAACGCGTACGATCTGCTGCCTACCATTCGCTCGCGGGCTGTGCCGTTCTATTTCGCGCCGCTTTCGATCGAGGATACGCGCGAATTCGTGCGCGCCCGCGGCCTGGATCATCCGGAGCGCCGCGCCGCCCTGAGCGGGGGGAGTCCCGGCCTGGCCGTTTCGCTCGATCTGGAGGCCTATGACAAGCGCCGTGCGGCCATGTTCACGCTGCTGAAAGTGGCGGCCGGGCTGGCGCCATTCGGCGAGTGGGTACCGTATTCGGAGGCCATCGGGCGTAGTAAGAGCGAGAAGCTGGAGCTGCACTTGAAGGTGCTCTACGACCTGCTCCACGACGTGCTGGTTCTCCGCGAATCCGGCGGCGCGGTCCGCAACCAGGATCTGCGGGCCGAGATCGAGACTGTGGCGCGCAAGGTTTCCTTCGATTGGATACGCTCCGCGGTGAAGAGAGTGGATGAGTTGGCCCGATTGATCCGCCGGAATATCCAGAAATCCATCGCGCTCGATGCGCTGATAGTGGATCTGCGCGGCGAAGTGGAGGCTTTCTGAGTGCGCCCACGTGTTCCGCGCACCTGCTTGCGGTCCACGGCCCAACAGCGCCAGTTGTCGGGAACGGCAAAATACCCGTTCGAAACCTGTTTCTCCTTCTGATCCTTCAGGGACGTGGAATTACCAGTACTGATATCCCACGACGCCATTGTTGGTCGGAGCATACAAATTGTGAATCGAATTGCGGAAAGATACATTCCGTTGGGAGGGTCGATATCCTCGGAGACATCATGGCTGGCGGTTCAAGACGGACGACCTCGCGAGCATTCCAGGGCAATGGAGAATACGCGGAGAACACCATCGACACGGTTCCGCGAAACCACAGCGTTCGGCCCGATGGGGGGGATCCAGGGGATTACATTCAGAAAGGCAGGAAGCACGCATTCTTGTGGCACGGAAAGGGCGAGTATGCATAGCGGGATCGGCAGTTGCCCGCTCGCGACGAAGGTCGATGATGCTATAGTGTGGCGGATCGCGAAATCGGAACAGCCTGATCCAACGGCGAATCGTCGTTCGCTATATCGCCGAGAAGGCCTTCCAAGCGTACTACCGCCGCAAACCTGCGCCAGCCCGGCTGGCCCGCCGGCATGGGCCACTGCAATCTCGCGCAGGCGCGTCACCCGTGGTTCAATGTTGCCCTCATCCAACAGTTCCTTCATGGGAATCATCCAGAGTTTTCTGGCTACTGCATCTTGGGGGTGAAGCAGGGCGGCTATTTTTCATAAATGCTGCCTGGCGTGATACAGATCCACGATTTGAATCGCGCCGGGAACGTGCTGGTCTGCCAGATTCCAGATCCAGACGGCGGAGCCCGGGTCGCGGATCGGCCGGCCCTCCGGATCCAAGGTGGTCTGCGTGAACACGCAGCCGATCTTGCACTCGCGGGTGCGGGCGCGCTGTCCTTCGATCCTGCCCGCGCCCTTCGGTTTCGGCAGCCACGACGGGTACGTGAACCCCGTCCATCAACACATATATTTTCGCAATGTTCTGTTTGGAACCACGGGTAGGACGAGTTGTTTGGCACGACCGATTTCCTGCTCGTCCCGCTGGGAGATCTGCGTGCTAATGGCCTCGGCGGTGTATTCCAGACCGGCGACACCCAGTGCGGGGTCGGCTGGGTACTGGCCTTTGCAACCATCGGCGCACACGTAATAAGGGCGGCTCAGCGGCACCGGCCCCAGCACGGTCAGCACGTTCCTGGAGCGTAATTCCTTGTAGTGGGCCGCCTGTCCGCACGGACAGGGTATGGTGCAGCTATCCGCATCCGGGAGCCCGGCTTGGTGCATAACGGATCGCAGGGCAGTCTCGACCGCTTCCAGATCGAACGGGACACTATTGGGGCGCAGTTAGAAAACAGTCCGCAGGAAGCGGTCTACTTCGCAGGCAACTTCTCGTTGGATGGCTGCGCGGTTTTTTCCTGGGCCGTCTGCTCTGTCTGCTCGACGGGCCGCAAGCGTCAGATCTTTCGATTCAGCTCGACCAACGCGCCCGTCAGGGTCTGGAACTTACGGAACTCAGCGATCTCACTTTCCACCTTAGGTCGTTGGGTTTGGCGCAATGGCAAACCGGACTGCTACAGCGGCGGGTGGCACTGGTGATGGAACCGGGCTCGATTCATGTAGCGCACTCCCTCAATCCCGGTCACTCGACCTGATTCTAAACTGGGCCTAAACTGAAAGATGGCTGTTCGCAAGTCTCCCGTCAAACGCAAGCGTAGTCTGCTGCGCCGCCTGCTGTTCTGGATGGCAGCGGTAGTGGCCGGTTTTTACGCCCTTATGGGGATCGCTCTGGTCGGATTGAAGTGGATCGATCCGCCCACCACGATGGTGCAGATCGAGCGCCGCCTACAGGCTCTGGCTCGCCGGCGGCCTTATCGCAAGCGCTACGCATTCGTGCCGCTGCGCCGCATTTCGAAGGACCTGCAGCACGCCGTGCTGGCCTCGGAAGACGAGCGTTTCTTCGAGCACCACGGCATCGACTGGACGGAGGTGCATAAAGTCGTGGACCAGGATATGGATCGCGGCAAGCTGGGGCGCGGCGCCTCCACTATCACGCAACAACTGGTAAAGAACCTGTTCCTATCGACCAGCCGGTCGATGCTACGCAAGGCGATCGAGTTTACGCTGGCTCCCCCCGCCGACTTTATCCTGGGAAAGCAGCGTGTGCTGGAGCTGTATCTCAATGTGATCGAGTGGGGCCCGGGAATTTACGGCGCGGAGGCCGCGGCGGATTACTATTACGGAACGCCGGCAGCGCGGGTGGGACGCGAACAGGCCGCGCGCCTGGCGGCGGTCATTCCGTCGCCGCTCACACGCAAACCGCCGCGCATGGAGCTGTTGAGCGCGGACATCCTCGAGCGCATGCGCAATCTGGGCTGGTAACTACGGAAGCCGCGCCGGAGCGAGGCCCAGCACGAAGCTCGTCCGCTGCGCCGCCGCGCTAGCCGCTTGTTGATCCTCCATGAGCCCCGCGCCGGCGAAGCGTCGGTAGCTACTCGTCTGCCCCGCGGGATGGCACGCTCAATGGTCCTTCGAACCCGGCGGCCAGCGGTTCCGCAGTCTCGGTGTGGGGCACGGGCTTCGGCTTAACCGATCCAGCCTGCGCCACGGGTGGTCTCAACCCGCCCGGCCCCGTGAACCTGGCAGCCGGCTTAGGTGTCCTCCTCTTCGATGGTCTATCGCCGGAAGATACTATCCGGACCCCTCCAGCCCTATATCCCGGTAGCGCACCAACACTGCTGTGTGGCGTCGTGCAGATTAACATGCTCGTCCCCACTTATGCCCAGCTACCAGTTTTTCCGTGGTCGCTGATGGCGTTAGCCGGCGGCGCCCAATCAGCCGCCGAAGGGACCATCGGAGTCACGATTTCCGTGAAATAACGAGTTGCGCGCCACGGTGAGAGCCGCCGGAGTTCAGCGGATGAGCCGCAGTAGTCCGTAACATACCAGGCAAATCCAGAAATCCACTGCCGTCCCCCAGTCGACGCGAAACATCTGATGCTGCGCCCGTTCCGGCAGAAATCGCATCACCCCGAAATAGATGGCGTTGCCCAGCAGTACGGCGATCAGCGAGCGCCAGAAGGACCCCTTCATTGCGTGACGCTGTAAGCATGACATAACAACGTCATCGGCGTCACGCATGTTCGCGCGTCCCCGGTCGATAAGCATAGGCGAGGGAGTTCAAGAGTCCTCGAAGAGCAGTCTATGGATATCGTGTCCGTGAGTCATCCAGCGCAGGTTAGCCCGGCCGTACCCGATACGCGGAGCCCCAACCCGCTGACGGGGAACCAGGCGTTGATCCAGGCGGTCCAGGGAATGAACGACTCGCAACTGTCGGGTGAAGACGGCGAGTGGACCTTGGCGATCGACCAGCAAACCCGGCTTCCAGTGATTCGAATCATCAGCCGCCAAACCGATCAGGTGGTTATGCAGCTACCCGCGGAATATATTTTGCAGTTGCAACAAATACTGCAGGGCCGCCCGGACAGCTACCATAAGGCGGATTCCGGGGCGGCGGATGACGGGTCACTCCTCCCTTAACGCGGTGGTAGGGTCGAGGGCCGCAGCGCGGCGCGCCGGCAGCCATGACGCCACGGTGGCAATGAGCAAGAACAGCACCGCCATGGCCGCGAACGTAGGCGGATCGGCCGGTTGTACGCCGACCAGCATACTGGTCATCACGCGAGTCAGCTCGAAAGCCGCTCCCACACCGAGCGCAATACCCGCCGCGCTGAGGCGCAGCCCTTGTCCCACGACCAGCTTGAAGATACTGGCCGGCGCCGCGCCGAGAGCCATGCGGACGCCGATCTCCGCGGTGCGCTGCCGCACCACAGTGGAAAGCACGCCATAAAGCCCCACGCCCGCCAACAGCGCGGCGATGACGGCGAAGACTCCGATGAGCAGCAGCGAGAAGCGGGTGCCGGCCTGCGCGCGTTCTACCAGCGCGTCCATAAGCAGCATTTCCGTGAGTATCAAATGCGGGCCGACTTTCGCGATCGCCGCGCGCACGCGAGGCGCATATCCGGCAGAATCGCCCGCTGTGCGGACGGCCCAGCGCGAGACCGCTCCATACCCGAGGAAACCATCGGTGAAATAGATCTGTTCGCGGCCGGGGTCAGCGAGCGAAGTATCGCGCTGGTGGGCGGCGACGCCGAGCACCTCAACCCATTCCGGCTCCGGCGTACGGATGCGTATCAGGATACGCTTGCCCACGGCGGATGCGCCAGGGAAGGCTTTGGCCGCCAGGAGCTGATCGATGACTACTCCGTTCCGGTCCGGAGCGTCGTCGGCATCGGTGAAGGCACGACCGTCCAGGATCGGAGTGCGCAGCGTATCGAAGTAACCGGGCAGGACGACTTGGACATCGGCAGCCTGGTACTTGCTGGGGTCGGTGAGGGCCGGCTCCAGACCCCATCGGATGGGGTTAAATCCGCCGGCCAGCGGAAAAGGATCGGAGGCGGTGACGCTTTCGACGCCGGGCAGATTCCGGAGGCTGGTCAGGATCTCGCGTGTCGTCTCGCGTGCCTGGGGGCCTTGAGCGCCGCGGCCGCCCAGCAAAAGGAAGGTCAGCAGGCCGTGCGGATTGTAGCCGGGATCGATATGCTGCAGGGCGATGAAGCTGCGGATCATCAGGCCCGATCCGATCAGCAGCACGAACGACAGCGCGACCTCGACAATAACCACGCTATTGCGTAGCAAACCGGCGGCGCCCAGGCCCGCGGTGCGGCCGCTGGCTCGCAGGATGTGGGCGACGTCAGGCCGCGCGGCGCGCCAGGCGGGAGCCATGCCGAACAGAGTGGCCGCCGCCAGCGCGGCGACTGCGGCGAACGCCAGCACGGCGGGATCGATTCCAATCGAATCGAGGCGCGGCAGGCTGACCGGCGCAATGCGGCGCAGCTCGTGAATGCCCAGCCACGCCAGGGCCAGGCCGCCCAGAGCGCCGGCCAGCGCCAGCACCAGAGCCTCCGCCAGCGTCTGGCCAACCAGGCGCCACCAGCTTCCGCCCAACGCCGTGCGCACGGCCATCTCCCGCTCCCGTAAAGAGGCGCGCACCAGCAGCAGATTCGCCACGTTGGCGCAGGCGATGAGCAAGAGAAAGATCACCGCGCCCATCAAGGCGAGCAGAGCGGGGCGCACTTCCTCGACGATGTGGCGATGCATGGGCTCCAGGCGGATGAAGAAGCCGGAGGTTTCGTGGATAACGGAGATTTTGCGCAGCTCGACGGTAACCTGGTCCACGGCGGACTGCGCGCGATCGAGCGTCACGCTGTCTTTCAATCTGCCGATCGCGCGCCAGGAAACGCCGTTCCGATTGGCGTTATCGTAGGTCAGACGCGCGACATACCAGACGTCGGGGGCGAGCTCCATGTTGGCGTCGGGCGGAAACAGCAATTCGAAACGCGGCGCGAGTATCCCGACGACCTGCATTCCGCGTTGACCCGGCATGGCCCGGCCGAGCACGGCCCTGTTTGCGCCAAAACGCCGCTGCCAGTATTCGTAACTCAGGACGACCATCCGGGGGACCACGGCGGGGGACGGTGCGGGCTGGCCGTCGGCCTCTGTGAAATCGCGGCCAAGGGCTATGCGAACGCCCATCATGCGGAAGAAGTTCGGGGTGACTACCGCCCAGCGGATCTGCTCGGGCGAGCCATCTTCGCGGGGCACAATCGCGCGGCCCGAGTTGACCGCTCCCAAGTCTTCGAACATGGCGCCGGCGCCATTGCGCAGGTCGATGAAGTCCGCGTTTGAAAAGGGGAAGTCTTTGACGCCGCGCTTCCGCATTCCGGAAATCGCGAAGACCAGCCGCGCGGGATTCCTGTAGGGAAGCGGCCGGAGCAGGACAGCATTAGTGACGCTGAAGATGGCCGTGCTGGCCCCGATGCCCAGCGCGATGGTGATCACGGCGGTGACCGCGAAGACGGGACTCTTTCGCAAAGTCCGGACCGCATACGCAAAATCTCGGAACTGCATTCAGGCCTCTGCGTTTCAGGATAGCGCGGGACTCGGAGACACTGTGACACGGAAACGCGGAGGCACGGCGCCTGTGTCACGATGAAATGTGCCGCTGCTTGCGCTCGTGGCGGGATCGCTTGTTTATTGCGTCCTAACCGTGGTCGCCTCGTGGCGTTATCTTCGTGCCCGCCCTTGTAAGTTGCGCGGGGCCCCGCCTATCAGCATCCTCAAACCGCTGGCCGGCGCCGACGAAGGTCTCGAAGCCGGTCTCCGCAGCTACTTCGAGCAAGACTATCCCGCATTCGAAATTCTGCTCGCCGTGCATACGGCCGCCGACCCCGCGGTCGAAATCGTCCGCCGCCTGCAGGCGCGCTTTCCGCGCATACCGTCGCGCCTGCTGGTCACCGGCGAGCCGCCCTATCCCAACGCGAAAGTATTCAACCTGGCGTGCATGCTGGCTGCCGCGCGCCATGACCTGATCGTGATGAGCGATAGCGATACTCGCGCGACTCCAGGCGCCCTCAAGATCTTCGCCGCTGAATTTCAAGACGAACGTCTCGGCCTGGCCACCTGCCCCTATCGCGCGGCGCCGGGCCGCGGTTTCTGGTCCATGCTCGAAGCCATCGGGCTCAATACGGAATTCCTGGGAAGTACGCTGGTGGCGCGCCTGCTCGAAGGCATGCGATTCGCGCTGGGTCCGACCATCGCCGTGCGCAAGGAAACTTTGCGGCGCATCGGGGGCTTCGACAAGCTGAAGGATTATCTGGCCGAGGATTTTGTCATGGGCAAGCTGGCCGCCGAGGCCGGCTATGGTGTGATCCTTTCGTCGTGCATCATCGAACACCACATTGGCTCGCAGGCGTTCAGGGCCAGCCTGCGGCATCGGCTGCGCTGGAACCGCGGCACACGCCGCTCGCGGCCATGGGGCTACCTTGGCCAAGTGTTTACCAACCCGCTGCCGCTGGCGCTGCTGGCTTGCGCGTGGCGTCCGGCCTGGTGGCCCGTGCTCGCCATCACGGCCGTCTTTCGGGCTATGGCGGCCTGGGCGGTCGCCGGATGGATCCTGCACGATCCTTTGACGCGCCGACGCTGGTGGCTGGTACCGCTCCAGGATATCGTGAGCGTCCTGGTTTGGATTGGGGGATTCTTCGGCAATACCATCCTCTGGCGCGGCCGAAAATATCACCTGTGCGCGGACGGCCGCTTCGAGCCGGTCGAATCGCGGCTAGAATCATAGGCATGGACAGGCTCCGAGAGCTGCGCGCCCGCCATGAGTCCGCGGAGCGGGGAGGCGGCGAAGAACGGCGCAGGCGCCAGCACCAGGCAGGCAAGCTTTCAGCGCGCGAGCGCATCGATTTGCTGCTCGATGAAGGCACGTTCGAAGAGACGGACAAGCTGGTCACGCACCGCAGCCACGACTTCGGCATGGAGGATCAGATCATCCCCGGGGACGGCTTCGTCACCGGCTACGGCTACATCGATGGGCGGCTGGTCTACGTCTTTGCGCAGGACTTCACGGTCTTCGGCGGGTCGCTCTCGGAATCCAACGCGCAGAAAATCTGCAAGATCATGGACCACGCTTTGAAGAACGGCGCGCCCCTGATCGGCCTCAACGATTCGGGCGGCGCGCGGATTCAGGAAGGCGTGCTTTCGCTGGGCGGATACGCCGACATCTTCCTGCGCAACACTTTGGCCAGCGGCGTGGTGCCGCAGATCTCCGCGATCATGGGGCCGTGCGCCGGCGGCGCGGTTTACTCGCCAGCCATCACCGATTTCGTCTTCATGGTGGAGGGCACCAGCTATATGTTCGTCACCGGCCCGGACGTGATCAAGACGGTCACTCACGAAGACGTCACCAAGGAGCGCCTGGGCGGCTCGGTGACGCACAATTCCGTCAGCGGCGTCGGCCACTTCATGGCGCCGGACGATGGCGAGTGTCTGCGCATGATCCGGGAGCTGCTTAGCTACCTGCCGCAGAACAACCGCGACGATCCACCGCGCCGCACGTCGACGGACCCTGGCGACCGCATGGATCCGGCGCTCGACACCATAGTCCCGCCAGAGTCGAACCAACCCTACGACATGAAGGATGTGATCCATCGCGTGGTGGACGATGGGGAATTCTTCGAAGTCCACGAGCACTTCGCCCGCAACATCGTGGTTGGCTTTGCGCGTATGGAGGGCCGTCCGGTTGGCATCGTGAGCAACCAGCCGGCTTATCTGGCCGGGTGTCTGGATATCAATTCATCGGTGAAGGGCGCCCGCTTCGTGCGGTTCTGCGATGCCTTCAACATCCCGATTCTGACTTTCGAGGATGTCCCCGGCTTCCTGCCGGGCACCGAGCAGGAATTCGGCGGCATTATCCGCCACGGCGCCAAGCTGCTCTATGCGTATGCCGAAGCGACAGTGCCCAAGGTGACCGTGATCACGCGCAAGGCTTATGGCGGCGCTTATTGCGTGATGGGCTCGAAGCACATACGCACCGACGTTAACCTGGCGTGGCCCAGCGCGGAAATCGCCGTGATGGGAGCGGAAGGCGCGGTGAATATCGTCTACCGGCGCGAGCTCGCGAGCGCTGCCGACGGTGAGGCCGCGCGCGCGCAGAAGACGGAGGAGTTTCGGGAGCGGTTCGCCAACCCATTCATCGCCGCAGAGCGCGGATTCGTGGACGACGTGATTGAGCCGCGCGAGACCCGCCCGCGAGTGATCCGGGCTTTGCGGATGCTGGAGAATAAGGTGGACACTACGCCGCGCAAGAAGCACGGCAATATTCCGCTGTAGGTGGGGTGGCGCGCGCCGTACTGTAGTCTTTCTAACAGTGATGAGGCCCTGCGGTCCCACGACGAAACTTAATCCGCGATCCAAGACGTCCATTCTTATTGTTCGATCGAACCATTGTGCTGGCGTTGACCGCTTCGGGCCTGCTCCTGGCCCAGCAACCTGCGGGGCAGCCGCCGGTTCCCGATCAACCCGGGGATGCCAAAGCGCCGGCCAATACCCACCCCACCTCCGGACCTCAGTCGCCGCAGTGGCAGGGCCTCCGTGTGAAGGAGAAGCTTCGTTACGATTGGCGGCACCTGTTTGAGCTCGACAACCTGGTTTTCGCGGCAATGGGGGCGTCTCTCGATCAGTTGCGCGACCGGCTGGGCAAGTGGGGCCAGGGATGGGGCGCGCTGGGCGAACGATACGCATCGCACGTGGGCCAGTACATCATTCAACGCAGCATCATGTTCCCCGTTCAGGCGATCGACCACGAGGACACGCGGTTTTTCCGATCGACCAGGACAACGTTCGGGGGGCGCCTGGGAGACGCATTTCTTCACACCGTCTGGCGCCATAACGACAGCGGGGGCATGATGCCCGCCTACAGTGAATTTCTGGGCGATTATGGAGCGGCAGCGTTGTCTCGCCTGTGGTGGCCGGAGAAGTACCATCGGGGGACAGCGATATTCATCGCCGGATCCGACACGATCCTGATCGATGCGAGCATAAACGTCTTCCACGAATTCAAGCCCGATATCAAGCGATGGTTGCACCTGGCGCACTGAGCAGCCAGGCACCCTGTTACTAGTTCATGCCGATGCGATAGCAGAATTGCACCGAGTTCGGCTCGCCGCGAACCCCACTTCCAGATCCGGACGGGGTCCGCGCGTCATCCGGGCTCTGCGCATGCTGGGGAATAAGGTGGACACTACGCCGCAAACCGAAACTCTCGAGCACTTGGATAATCTGCTTTCCGTTCAGCGACGGACGGCTGGGCATCGGTCAGCCGAGGGCGGTCCTGATCTCGCGGACTTCGTCTTTGCTGAGTGGAATGCGCATCTGTAGGTCCTCCACGGATTGAAGATATGCGAGAATCATGTCGCGCGTGCTTTCGAGAGCTTGTTCTTGCGTTTCTCCGAACGTGCTGATGCCGTTCAATTCGGGCACATACGTGACCCAGACTTCGCTTTCTGCGTCCCACTCCATTTGAACCGTGACGCCCTCCAGATGGGCAAGGGGGTGGTTGACAGGAATCGGCTCCCAGCGGTTTTCGACGTTCGATTGTTTGGCCTTCATACCAGATAGCTCGGCCTTAAATTTGTCTGTTCTGAGTAGGTCAGCGGCCCATCGGGACGGGTCCGACGCTAATTAACTAATTCCACAACCGATACGGCGTCGTGCCCCGACGCGCGAATCGTCTCTACCTGACACGCGAGAGATTCTCATCGAGCAGAAATCTCACGCTTCTGCCAGGATAACCACGTCAGCCGCCAGCGCCGCTGCGCACCGCTATGTCGAGGTCACGTTTTTTGCCCTTCACTGATTCATGGAGTTGATCTCAAAAATGGCCTTCTTGTAATCGCCATTCTCGAGATACAGTAACTCTATGGACTGCCCGTGCTGAAAGCTTTTCTTGAAACGACCACGCACCGTAGTTCCGCTTCTGGCCAACTTACACGGCGACATGGCGGACAATAGATTCCCAGCCCTGGCCACACTGTAAGTTCGGCCCCGAATTTCCAATGTCATCCAACACGCACCCTCACGGTTGGCCCCGGCGGATTGCACCAGGAAGATATCTTGATAGTCGGCTTCCTTTACGGAAGCTAAACCGACCCCCGCCAGTATAGCTCCAATCAAAGACACGTTAATTATTTTTCTCATCTACTTTCTCTTTGTTTCCTCCGCTGTCGATTCTTCTTGTGGTGCCGCTTTTTGAACACACCGCGAACAACTGAACTTACATCCCGATAAGATCTGCGAAAAAGCAATAGCGTTCTTTCGGACACACGCCCGCAAGTCCTCCAAGTCGCAAGTTGCGGGTAGGCGGCGAGCAGTTGTTCAAAGGACTTGCCGGCAGCCATCTTCTCAAGCAGCAGATAGGCCGGAATACGGGTACCCTTCACGCACGGCGTGCCCAGCATCACTGTGGACTTCACCTCGATCCGTGCCGGGAACTTCATACTGCAACTCTACCATGCCCAATTCGTCGCGATGGCCGTGGACCTGCCCCCACCAGCTTACGCGGTACGTGTGGCTTCCGACTTATCCCCCGAAATAGCCGCTTGCGCCGCCGCCAGCCTTGCGATCGGCACACGATAGGGCGAGCACGAAACATAGTTCATGCCGATGCGGTAGCAGAATTGTACCGAGTTCGGCTCGCCGCCATGCTCGCCGCAGATCCCCACTTCCAGATCCGGACGCGTCTGGCGGCCCAGCTTCACCGCCATCTCGATAAGCTTGCCCACGCCTTCCTGATCGAGCACGGCGAACGGATCGGTCTTGAAAATCTTGGCTTTCTCGTACTCTTTCTGGAACTTCGTGTAATCGTCGCGGGACAGACCCATAGTAGTCTGAGTCAGGTCGTTAGTGCCGAAGCTGAAGAACTCGGCTTCCGTAGCTACCTTATCGGCGGTCAAGGCAGCGCGCGGAATCTCGATCATGGTGCCGACCAGATACTTGAGGTCCTTCATTCCGGCTTTCGCCAACACTTCCTCAGCGACCTCGACCACGATCTTCTTCTGATTCGCCAACTCCTCGACCGAGCCGATCAGCGGGATCATGACTTCCGGAATCACCTTCACGCCCTTCTTAGCCACTTGCACGGCGGCTTCGAAGATGGCGCGCGCCTGTATCTCGGTGATCTCCGGATAGGTGATACCCAGCCGGCAGCCGCGGTGGCCGAGCATGGGATTGAACTCGTGCAACTCTTCGACACGTTCGAGTAACTGCGTCAAGACCTTCTTCAGATCCTTGACTGTGGCGCCGAGCCGCTCGTAGCGACTCACCATTTCGCGCTTGGCCTTGGTGTCGGCGGCGGGCAGCCTGGCTAGATCCACCATGAGCTCTTCGCGCTTGGGCAGGAACTCGTGCAGCGGCGGATCGAGCGTGCGGATCACGACCGGGAAACCGTCCATGGCTTGGAACAGGCCAGCGAAATCCTTGCGCTGCATGGGCAGAAGCTTCGCCAGCGCCTTGCGGCGGCTCTTCTCGTCGCGCGCCAGAATCATGGCCTGCATGTGCGCAATGCGATCCTCGGCGAAGAACATGTGCTCGGTGCGGCACAGGCCGATGCCTTCGGCGCCAAACTTTCGGGCGACCTTGGCATCGCGCGGGATATCGGCATTGGCGCGCACGCCGAAGCCCCCGCGGAACACGTCCGCCCATTCCATGAAGGTGGCCATCACGCCAGATGAAGGATCGGCGTCGAGAGTGCTCGATTGCCCTGCCAAAACCTCGCCCGTGGAACCATCGAGCGACAGCCAGTCGCCTTCCTTCAAGGTCATCTTTTTGCCCTCAACCGAGACGACCATTTCCTTGCGATGCTGATTGACCTCGATGGCGCCCGCTCCCGCCACGCACGGAATACCCATACCTCGGGCGACCACCGCCGCGTGGCTGGTCATGCCGCCGCGGGAGGTGAGAATGCCTTTGGCTACTTCCATCCCGTGAATGTCGTCAGGAACGGTTTCGGCGCGCACCAGGATCACGGGAGTCTTGTGAGCCTGCAGGACAGCCTCGTCGGCGGTGAAGACTACACGGCCCACCGCCGCGCCAGGCGATGCCGGCAGCCCGGTTGCGATGGTGGTGAGCGTCTTCTTCGAAGCGGGATCGAGAACCGGATGCAGAAGCTGATCGAGCTGCTGCGGGTCGACGCGGCCGATCGCCACTTCTTTCGATATCAGGCCCTCGTTCACCATTTCCACCGCGATACGAACGGCGGCCGGACCGGTGCGCTTGCCATTGCGCGTCTGCAGCATGTACAGCTTGCCGTCCTGTACGGTGAACTCAAAATCCTGTATGTCGCGATAGTGCTTTTCGAGGTTATTGGTGATTTCGCGGAGCTGCTTGTAGACTTCGGGCATCAGGGTTCCGAGCGCGGCGATGGGTTGCGGCGTACGGATGCCGGCCACCACGTCTTCGCCCTGCGCGTTCACCAGGAACTCACCATAGAAGGCCTTCTCGCCCGTAGAAGGGTTGCGCGTGAAGCCGACGCCAGTGGCGGAAGTTTCGCCCAGGTTTCCGAAAACCATCGCCTGCACGTTAACCGCGGTGCCGAGGTTGTCCGGAATGCCCTCGATCCTGCGGTACTCAATGGCTCGCTTGCCATTCCACGAGCGAAATACCGCATCGCGCGACATGGAGAGCTGTTCGAGGGCTTCCTGCGGGAACGGCTTGCCGGTCTTCTTCTGGACCAGCTTTTTGTAATCGGCGATGACGGCCTTCAGGTCTTCGGCGGTCAGGTCGGTATCGAATTTGGCTTTGGCCTTCTTCTTGCGCGCGTCGAAGATCTGGTCGAAATCGTGTTTTTCAATATCCAGCACTACGTTGCCGAACATCTGTATAAAGCGCCGGTAGCAGTCGTACGCGAAACGGGGATTGTTGCTTTTTTTCTCCAACGCCACTACGGTGCGATCGCTCAGCCCAAGGTTCAGGACGGTGTCCATCATGCCCGGCATGGAGAACTTGGCGCCCGACCGCACGCTCACCAGCAGCGGGTTTTCAGTGTCGCCCAAGGTCTGCCCCATTTGCTTCTGGAGCGCTTCCAAAGCTTGCAGCATTTCCTGGTGAATCTCTTTGGGAACCTGGTTGTGATTCTGGAAGTAAATGTTGCAGACTTCCGTCGAGATGGTGAAGCCCGGCGGCACGGGCAGGTGCGCCCGGCACATTTCGGCCAGCCCGGCGCCTTTGCCGCCAAGCGTTTCCTTCATCGTTCCGTCACCATCGGCCCCGCCTGGGCCAAATTGATATACATGCTTTTTCATATTCTTCTCCTCTATGAGTTCGTGACTATTTCAGAAAAATCGGCGAACGCTCGAAACTGATCCAGCAGGCCGTACAGCATGGCCAGGCGATTGTTCCTGATCGCCGGTTCCGGCGCGTTCACCAGCACCTTGTCGAAGTAGAGATCCACTTTCGGGCGCAAAGCCCCTATGGCGTTTTCAATAGGTTGCCCGGCGGCCCGATTGATTTCGTCGAACAGATCGCTCTCGGGGCCGGGCTCGAGCAGGCTCGGGTCAAAGGAGCCGCCTTGAAACTCGGCCTGGCGCAGGATATTCTTGATCCGTTTGAAGCTTGCCGCCAGTGGTTCGAAATCCGGCGAGAGCCTGATCTTCTGCAGGCGCATCAGATTATCCTCGAGGGCCGGCAGATCGAACCATCCGGCAGCCATGGCGGCGTTGACTTCGTCGTAGCGGAAGCCGCGCACATCCCGGAAATAAAACTTAACGCGATCTTCGAAGAACTCGATCAGTTGCGGGTCGCCGGCAACCACATTGGCCAACGGCACAACCAGGCGGCCTTCGACCACGATTTTGACCACGCCCTGCGCCGCGCGGCGTAGCGCGAACGGATCGCGCGAACCGGTGGGAATCAGGCCGACCCGGAAGCAGCCGCGCAGAGTATCCAGTTTGTCGGCAACCGAGACCAACTGCCCGGCCACGCCGCGCGGAATGGAATCTTCCATGCTCTCGGGCTTGTAATGATCGTAGATTGCCTGCCAGACTGCGTCCGGCTCGCCTTGCGCGCGCGCGTAAAGGCCGCCCACTATACCCTGCAGTTCGGTGAATTCCTTTACCAACTCGGTCGGGAGATCGCACTTGGCGAGCAGCGCGGCACGCTGGGCCGCTTCATCGCCTCCGAGTTCTTTCACCAGTTCGACGACCCGGTTGGTTTTGTCCAGATACGAGCCGAGCTTGGCTTGGAAAGTGACATGGGCCAGGTCCTCGAGGCGATCCGCCAGTTTCTTGCGCTGATCGGCCTGCCAGAAGAAACGCGCGTCGTTGAAGCGGGCGCGCAGCACGCGTTCGTTACCACGGCGGACCAGCCCTTCGGGATCGGCGTTGGTGTTCATCACGGCAACGAACTGAGGCGCGAGGCGGCCGGATGCGTCTTCCACCGAGAAGTATTTCTGGTGGTGCCGCATCACAGTGATGAGGACTTCCTCGGGTAATTCGAGGAAGTGGGGATCGAACTCGCCCAGGATGGGTGTGGGGTATTCGGTCAGATAGACAAGTGTCTCGATCAGCGACTGGTCGGGCTTCAGCTTCACGTTTAGCGCGGCGATGCCGTCTTCGATTTTCTTGCGGCGTTCGGCGGCGGACAGGATTACGAAGTTTTCGCGCAGGCGCTGTTCGTAGTTTTCGATGGTGACGGGGACCGCTCCCTGACGGTCACGGCTCAGTCGGCGATGACCGCTCGATTCATTGCCCGATCGCACGCCGGTCAGTTCGAACGGAACCACTTCGCTACCCAGCAAAGCCACGATCCAGCGGATGGGACGGATGAATCGCGGACCGCCCTCCCCGGTCCAGTACATCGTTTTCGGAAAGCTGATTTTCAGAATCAAGCCGGGCAGCGACTCGGCCAGAATATCGACGACCTTGCGGCCTTCCACTTTGCGAAGATAGCTGTAATATTCGCCCTTGGCAGTAGCTTCGATGGCGAGATCTTCGGGTCGCACTCTCAGCTTGCGCGCGAAGCCCTCGACGGCTTTGGCGGGCACAGAACGCGCTGGCCCCATGACCCGCTCCTCGGCATCCGGCAGGCGATCGGGAAGCCCCTGCGCGCGCAGCACCAGCCGCCGTGGCGTGGCATCCAGCATTACCTTGTCCGCCGGAATGTTCAGGCCCGCGAACAGGCTGCCCAAGCTCTCCAGCGCGCCGGGAATCATCCAGTCCGGAATTTCTTCGGCGCCGATTTCGAGCAGAAAGGGAAGACTCACCGCCCTGCCCCCTGCTGATCGGCCCAGGCCTGCGCCACCCCGACGGCCAGCTTGCGCACGCGCTGGATTACCCCGACCCGCTCGGTCACGCTGATCGCGCCGCGCGCATCGAGCGTATTAAAAATGTTCGAGCATTTGAGCACCTGGTCATAAGCCGGCAGCAGCGGGAAACGCGCCTTCTCCGCCGACTTCGGATAGGCAGCCAGCAGCCGCGCGGCTTCCTGCTCATAGAGCGCGAAGAGCTTCCAAAGCATGTCGACGTCGGCCATTTCGAAGTTGTAAACGGAGAACTGCACTTCGTCCTGCAGGCGCACATCTGCGTAGCTGAAATGGGGCGCCCACTCGATCTCATAAACGCTGTCCTTGACCTGGAGGAAGGCGGTGAGTCGCTCGAGGCCGTACGTCAGTTCGGCCGGCACCAGGTCCAGGTCGATGCCTCCGCATTGCTGGAAATAGGTGAACTGGGTGATTTCCAGACCGTCCAGCATCACCTGCCAGCCGACGCCCCAGGCGCCTAGCGTGGGCGCTTCCCAATTGTCCTCCTCAAACTTGATATCGTGCCGGGTGAGATCGATCCCGATGGCTTCCAGGCTGCCCAGATATTGCTCGATCACGTCGTCCGGCGAGGGCTTCAGAATCACCTGCAACTGCATGTGCTTGTAAAGTCGGTTGGGATTCTCGCCGTAGCGGCCGTCGGCGGGCCTGCGGCTAGGCTGCACGTACGCGACGCGATAAGGCTTGGGACCCAGGACGCGCAGGAAAGTCTCGGGGGACATGGTGCCTGCGCCGACTTCCACGTCATAAGGTTCCTGTATGATGCAGCCGCGCTCCGCCCAGTAGGCCTTCAACTTGAGAATGATGGTTTGAAATGAGTCCATCGTCTATTCGGCTTCCAGTACAGGCGCCGTCATCAGCTTGCGCTCGATGTGCCGCTCGATCTGCTGGACCAGGAAGCGGCGCAGGTCCGCGCAGGTTTCCCGCGACCAGGCAGTCTGACTGACTTGTGCGACTGGCTTCCGCAACATCTCCTCGGCTATCGCCCTCGATTCCGCGCTCAGCTCCCAGTTGCCCCCGCCGGCCTGGCGGCAGGCGCTGCACAACAGTCCCACGCGGCCTCGCCCGAAGAACGCGCGCTCGGGCGTTTCATGGTCGTCGAGCAGGCTGCCGCAACCGAGGCAAACGTTCAGGTCCGGAAGAAAGCCGGAGAGCCGCGCCGCCCACAGGCTGAAGTACGCCGCCGCGCGCCAGACGTTGCCAGACAATCCGGAGGATACGCCGGCGCGCATGTGTTCAAGCACGGTCATCAGCAGGCGAAAGAAACGTTCGTTCGGCTCGGCAGGCGGCAGCAATTGTTCTGTAACTTCCGCAAAATAATCGAGCGCCACTGCCGCCCGGTAATCCGCGAGCACACGGAATTGGGAGACCACCAGATCGCAGGAATCCAGGTTCACCAACTCGCTGGTCTCGCGTTGAAAATAGGACATGCGCACCTGCGAGAGCCGCTCTAATCCGGAGCCGAACGGGCTCTTCGGACGGCGCGCCCGCCTGGCCACGCCGCGGAGTATCCCCTGATCGCGAGTCAGAAAGCTGACGACGAGGTCCGCCTCCTTGAAGGGGTAGGTTCGAAGCACGATGGCTTCGCTCACACGAGCCGGCACATGTGGAAATCTCAGAGTAACACATGGTGGTTGGGCGCGCGCGGCGGGTTGTTATAATCAGAGAGACGGCGATGGACTACCGAGACATCATCACTATCGAGAGCGATAAAATGGGCGGCAAGCCTTGCATCCGGGGACTCCGGATCACCGTTTATGACGTTCTCGACTATATGGCTTCCGGTATGACTGAAGCCGAGATCCTCGCGGACTTCCCCGACCTCACCTCCGAGGACATCCGTGCCTGTCTCGCGTTTGCCGCTGACCGCGAACGCCGGCTGACGTCCATACCGTCACGATTCTTGCAGACATTTATCCGCAATCGTTGCATGTACGCGATATCGGGTTAAAGTCCTCGCCGGATGCATTCGTGTGGGCCATGCCGCAAAGATGGGGCGGACCATCGTAACCAAGGGTGCGGATTTTCGCCGAACTCCACGACGCAGTTGTAACACGAAGAAGGACAGGCCGGAGGCCTATCCCACCTGAGCCTACAATACATGTGATGATTGAGGGAGTGACAATGCGAATCGCAAATCGTGTGGGAATGGGATTGATGGTGGTGGTGTCGGCCTTGAGCATGACTCTCATGGCGCAGCCGGTGGACAAGCCTCCCGAGCGTCTGCCTGGGCTGGACAGACAGTTGATCGACACCGCGGCGAACCCGTGTGAAGACTTCTTCCAGTATGCCTGCGGGAACTTTTCGAAACTGCACCCCATTCCGAAGGACCGCTCCGGCTTCGGGACCGGCTCGATGATCCAGGACTACAACGAGTACGTGTTGCACACCATGCTGGAGCGGGCGGCGCGCGGCGGCGAGAAGCGCTCGGCGAACGAACAGAAAATCGGCGATTACTACTTCGCCTGCATGGATACGGAGGCGATCAATCGCAAAGGCCTGACGCCGCTCCAGCCGGAACTGGACCGCATCCGAGCGCTCCGGAACGTCGCGGATTTGCCAAAGCTCCTGGCGCACTATCAGTTGATCGGAGTGAATGCCTTTTTCAATTATGGCGAGCAGCAGGATTTCAAGGACGCGCGGAAACAGATCGCGGTGGCGGACCAGGGCGGCCTGGGATTGCCGGAGCGCGATTACTACTTCCGCACCGGCGAGGCAGCCGAGAAAACGCGGAAGGAGTATGTGCAGCACGTCGCGAACATGCTCAAGCTGATGGGAGAGACGGAGAGCCAGGCGGCCAGCGACGCAGGAAAAATCATGCAATTAGAGACCGCTCTGGCGAAGGTCTCCATGGATGTGACTTCGCAGCGCGATCCGAAAAATGTATACCACATGATGCCGCCGGTGGATCTGGCCAGGCTGACACCGAACCTTGCGTGGCAGCCTTTTTTCGCCGACGCGGGCACGCCGCCGATCACCGAGCTAAACGTGGCAAATCCGGAATTCTTCAAAGGATTGAGCGCGGTGCTGGCCTCGACGGACATGGAGACTGTCAAGACTTACTTGCGCTGGCAACTGATCCACTCGATTCCGAGCGATGTGCTTCCGAAGGCATTCGACGAAGAGAGCTTCGATTTCTACGGACGCAAGCTGAGAGGCCAGGAGGAGCAACGCGCGCGCTGGAAACGGTGCGTGGCGGCCACCGATGGGGCGCTTGGGGAAGCTATTGGGCAGGTGTACGTGGCGCAGGAGTTCCCGCCGGCGAGCAAGCAGGCGACGGTGCAGATGGTGCATGACATCGAGGCTGCCATGGACCAGGATCTCGGCACGATCGATTGGATGAGCCCGGCGACCAAGGTGCGCGCCAAGGAAAAGCTGCACGCAGTTGTGGATAAGATCGGCTATCCGGACCGTTGGCGGGATTATTCCAAACTGGTAGTGGTGCGGGATGATGCGTTCGGGAACGCGATTCGAGCGACCGAGTTCGAGAACCGGCGCGAGATCGCTAAGATCGGCAAGCCTGTCGATCGCGGCGAGTGGGGCATGAGTCCGCCGACGGTGAATGCCTACTACAACCCCAGCATGAACGACATCAACTTCCCAGCCGGTATTCTGCAACCTCCTTTATACGATAAGAACGCCACGGACGCGGAGAACTACGGTCACATCGGCGCTGTGGTGGGGCACGAGCTGACGCACGGATTCGACGACCAGGGACGGCAGTTCGATGCCAACGGGAATCTGTCGGATTGGTGGACCGGGGCGGACGGCAAGAAGTTTGATGATAAAGCCGAATGCGAAGTGCAGGAGTACGGCAAGTTTACCGCGGTGGGTGACGCGAAGGTGAATGGAAAGCTGACGCTCGGCGAGAACACGGCGGACAACGGAGGGCTGCGCCTGGCTTACCTCGCGTTTCTCGCCGACGCCAAACGGAAGGCCATCAACCTGGGCCAGAAAGACGACGGCTACACGCCGATCCAGCAGTTTTTCCTGGCATTCGGGCAGAATTGGTGCGGCACTGAGAGGCCGGAACAACTCCGTCTGCAGGTGCAAACGGATCCGCATTCACCGATTCAATTCCGCGTGGATGGGGTGGTGAGAAACATGCCGGAATTCGGGCGGGCGTTTGGGTGCCATGTCGGGCAGCAGATGATGCCGGCGGATCCCTGTCGGGTGTGGTGAGGAGAAAGACAGGCCGGGAGGCCTGTCTTACCGGAGTACCTTTACCGTGACGCTCTGAGTCACTTGATGTCCCGCGGCGTCTTCGGCAATGAGCTTGTACTCGGTGTCCGCACGGGGTGCAACCTGCGTACAATGGCTCAGCGCGGGATGCACATCTTCGACATGCGGCTCTATGCGGACGCTACTGGCGCCGTTGACGCCGAAGCAGAGAATCGTTTGACCGCCTTGTTTGACCGCCGCCGGGGAAGCATAGAAATCGAGAATTTTGAGTTGGCCTCCTCCCATCATCTCGAGCGTCTTGCGCGCGTCGCTGGCTTCCTTCTCCTGCCGCGCCTGCTCGGCATGGCGCGCGTTGCTCCAGCGCGAGTAAAAGGTCCATGCGTCATACAGCACGGCTGCGACCACGGCGGCTGCCAGGAACGGAAGTAAACGGCGGAGCAGGGAAATCACGATGACACCCTACTGCGCGAAGCGGCGGAAGAAGCTGGTCTGGTTCCAGTGCGGGCGGTCGGTGCGGTCGGCAACGGCTTCGGCGAACGCCAGAACCAGGCCGTCGAAACGGGCGGCCGCTGCCAGATCGACCGGCTGGTTGGTATCGTCGGAGGGGGCGTGGTAGCGCTCTTTCAGCCAGGTCTTCGCGATTTTCTCCTCGGGCGATCCTTTTTCGTAGCCGAACTTTAACGCCAGCGCGGGGATGCCGCGGCGAATAAAGCTGTACTGATCGCTGCGAATGAAAATGTTGCGCTCCGGCTCCTGGTCGTCCTGAACGGCCACGCCTTGCTCTTTTGCCACGGCGCGAATCTGGTCGCCGAGGTCCGATTCGTTCAGCCCGTAGACGGTCACGCTGCGCAGCGGGAAGAGCGGTAGAAACATGTCCATGTTCAGATCGGCCACCATGCTGCCGGGCTTCACCGTGGGATGCGCGGCGAAATACTTCGATCCGAGCAGACCCTTTTCTTCGCCCGTGACGGTGACGAACAGCAGCGAGCGGCGCAGCTTTACATGAGATTCATGCAGAGACTGCGCGATATCCATCAGCGACGCTACGCCCGAAGCATTGTCCATGGCGCCGTTATAAATGCGATCGCCGTTGATGGGCTCTCCAATTCCCAAGTGATCGAGATGCGCGCTCAGCACTACGTACTCGTCCTTTAATGCCGGGTCGGTACCGGGGAGCAAGCCGATTACGTTTTGCGATTCCACTTCGGAACGCTCGATGGTCGTCTTCGCGCGGATGGATGCGTCGATGGGGAAACGCGGCAGTGGTTTGCCGGCATCCACCAGCGCCACCAGTTCGTCGAACGAATGGCCGGTGCCCGCGAACCATTTTCCAGCGCGTTCGGGATTCACCGCTGCGGTGAACTTCAGGCCATGCTGCTCGTCGAGCGCAGGGTCGGCCAGGCTCATGGATGCCTGCCGGCTGGCTAGAGCGATTCGCTGCCACGGCAAATCCATGTGGTGCGGATTCTGAATGGCGATTGTGCCGACCACGCCGGCGCGCTCGAGAAATACGCCGCGCTCCCCGGCCGTTTGGTAATGCGAGCGCAAAGGCCCCGGTATATTCGACGGACCGCCGCTGATATACAGCACGACTTTGCCGCGTAGATCGAGCCCCGCCAAATCGTCGTACTGCATTTCGGGGACGGTGAGCGCGTATCCGGCAAACACGACCGGCGCTTCGAGCGTTGGTGCAGGGTCCACGCGCGTGCCGATGATGGCATCTTCGCCGAGCCTGAGCGGCTCGGCCACACCGGCGCGGACCAGAGCGAGGCTGGACTGGTCCTCGACGAGCCGCCGCGTATGGAAGCGGACCGGCTGCAAGTAGCCCTCCACGCCAGCCGGTTTCAGGCCCGCGCGCTCGAACTCCCCGGCCACGTAGGCAGCTGCCAGGCGATGGCCAGGGCTACCGGTGTTGCGGCCTTCCAACTTGTCATCCGCCAGATATTGCACGTGACTCCACCAGCGGCGGCCATCCTGCGTGCCGGCCAGTCCGACTACTAAGGATACGGCGACGGCGGCCAGCATCACCGGCATGAAGCGACGAATCATTTCTTAGCCTTTGCCTTCTTGTATTCCTCGCGAACGGCCTGCATCTGGCGGGCGTGACTTTCGGAGTGCTGCGCGAGGAGCTCCAGCAGGTCGCGGAGCGTGATCGAACCGCGCAAGCTATGGTTGCCGACGCGGGCGTAAGCGGACTCCGGCAGATCCTTCAAGAGTTCGTAGTTCTCCGCGCGCATGTGCCGGAAACTCTCGAGGGATTGCTTGGGTTTGCGCCGCGCATAGTCCAGGTTCTTGGCCCAGGCCTCCTGGTCATACGCGATCATAATAGGATTCTCCTCGGCGATCATCTGCCGGAAGCGATGCGCGCATACCAGCTCGGAGTCGGCCACGTGCGCGATTATCTGGCGGATACTCCACTTGCCGGGCGCAGGCACGAAATCTTCCTCTACGCCGAACACGCCAGTCAAGGTAACGGCGATCAGCTCCGGCCCGCGGCGGAAACGCTCCAGCAGATCCGATAACTCACTCATACAGTAACGCTATTATATCCGTATGAAGAGCCAGCTCGGGGTGCTCGCGGCGTGCGTCGCGTCCCTCTGTTTCGCGCAGAGCAAGACGTTCGACCGACCGGTGCGGCACGCCGCGCGCGGCACACACGGCGCCGTTGCCGCGGGCAGTGAGGCAGCCGTGGAAGCCGGCATGCGCATCTACCGTCAGGGCGGCAACGCGGTGGATGCGGGCATTGCCACGATGCTGGCGGCCTCGGTCTTCGAGTTTTCGCATTTCGGCCTGGGCGGCGAGGCGCCCATTCTGGTGCGCACGCGCGACGGCCAGGTACACGCCATCGCAGGCGTGGGCACCATGCCGAAATTGGCGACCGCGCAATTCTTTCGCGACCGGCGGCTGTTGACCGGCGAGATTCTATCTCCCCCGGAGCGCGGCGGATTGAAAGGCATGGTGCCGGTAGCGGGGCTGATGCCGGCGCTCGTTCCGGGCATGATAGAGGCGGCCCTGGTGACCCTGCGCGAGTACGGCACGAAATCTTTTGCCGAGGTTGTGGCGCCCGCCGTGGAACTGGCCGACGGAGCATCGCTCGATGAAATGCGCGCCAGCTCCATCGAGAGCAGCCGGCGATGGTTTGCGCTATGGCCCACATCGCAGCGCGTCTTCATGCCGAACGGCCATCTGCCGCAGCCCGGCGAAGTATTCCGGCAGCCGGACCTGGCGCGTACGCTGCGCTCAATGGCGGACGAGGAGAAGAAGGCGCTGGCCTCCGGAGCCCCGCGGGCCGCCGCCATCGACGCCGTGCGCGACTACTTCTATCGCGGCGATATTGCCCGGCGCATCGACAGGTTCAGCCGCGAGAACCAGGGCCTGCTGCGATACGAGGACATGGCCGCCTTCCGGCTCCAGCCCGAAGAACCGGTCTCCACCACCTACCGCGGCCGCCAGGTTTACAAGCCAGGATTTTGGTCGCAGGGACCGGCCATGATCGAAGCGCTCAATATTCTGGAGGGGTTCGACCTGAAATCCATGGGCTGGAATTCGGCCGATTACCTGCACACGCTGGCGGAAGCGCTGAAGCTGGCTTATGCCGACCGCGACACGTATTACGGCGATCCGAAATTCGTGAAAGTGCCTATGCAGCGGCTGCTCTCGAAGGAATACGCGGCGGAGCGGCGCAAGCTGATCGGCCCGCAGGCTTCGCAGGAGTTTCGCCCTGGCAATATAGGCGAGCACCGGCCGCGGCATCCTTCGGAAGCGGAAACCGTGCGGCTGCCAATCGATCCGGCGCTGATGGCGCGCGATACCACTTGCGTGGATACCATGGACCGCGATGGCATGATGTTTTCGTCGACGCCATCCGGCTCCTGGATGCCCTCGGTGATCGCCGGCGACACAGGCATCCCGTTGACCGAGCGGGCGCAGAGCTTTCTGCTGATCGAAGGGCATCCCAACGAGCTGGCCGGCGGTAAGCGGCCTCGGGTCACGCTCAGCCCGACACTGGTGACCGAAGGCGGCAAGCCGGGCAATCCTTACATGGCGCTCTCGACGCCCGGCGGCGACAATCAGGAGCAGTCGCTGGTGCAGATCATGCTGAACGTGATCGAGTTTGGCATGGGGGCCGAAGAAGCTATTGAAGCGCCGCGTTTCCAAACGCGCCACCTGGTATCGAGTTTCGACAATCACGCCATGAATCCGGGCGACCTGCTGCTCGATGAACGCATTCCCGCATCGGTCGGCGAGGAACTGGCGGGGCGGAGGCACCACGTGGGTTTGCGCTCGCGCTGGTCGAGCGGCGCGGCTCCGGTGCTGATCGAGCTGATGCCGAACGGTGTAATGGAAGCCGGCGCGGATCCTTACGGGTACCGTTCTGCGCGCGCCTGGTGAGGTTGGGTCTGGACACGTTATTCGACGACCCTTCGACCTTCGATCGCGATGCGCTCGCGGAAAGACTGCGGAACCTTGCGGCCCAGGGCATCTACATCGGCGGCAGCTCCTGGAAGTATGAAGGCTGGATCGGGCAGGTCTACACGCGCGGCAACTATCTTTCGCGCGGCCGGCTTTCGCGCCGGCTCTTCGAGACCACCTGCCTGAGAGAGTACGCACAAACCTTTCCTACCGTCTGCGGCGATTTCGCCTTCTATCAGTTTCCGACGCCGGAATTCTGGGCCAGGCTGTTCGAGCTGGTGCCCAAGGGCTTCCAGTTCGCCTTCAAAGTGCCGGAACAAATCACCTGCAAGATGTTCCCGACGCATTTGCGCTACGGGCCGCAGGCCGGCAAAGAAAACGAGGCATTTCTAGATGCCGGGATGCTGCGCGAGATGTTCCTGCGGCCTCTTTGGCCGTACCGCGACAAAACCGCGTTACTGATCTTCGAATTCGGCACGTTCGGCAGGCGCGCCATGGCCGAGCCGGGCGAATTTCTGGAGCGCCTGGACCCGTTCCTGGCCGCGCTTCCGCCTCAATTTCGTTATGCGGTGGAGGTCCGCAACCCGGAGTTTTTGCGGCCGGACTACTTCGCCTGCCTGCGCGCGCATGGCGTAGCGCACGTGTACAACGCGTGGGCGCGCATGCCGGAACTGAGTCGGCAGATCGTGATTCCGGATTCGGCCACGGCCGGTTTTCTGGTGTGCCGCGCGCTGCTGCGGCAAGGCCGCCCGTACGAAGACGCGGTGGCCATGTTTTCGCCATACACGGAAATCCGCGATCCCAATCCGGCGGCGCGCGACGCATTGCGTGTGCTGATTCAGCAGGCTCGGGACCAACGGCACATGGCGTTCTTGTTCGTGAACAACCGGCTAGAGGGAAATGCGCCGCTCACGATTATGGCGATTACGGAGCCTGACGATTGAGGCGGCCTCCGTCATTTGGGATTCCGAGCCATCCCCTGCTGGAGTCGTTTCTCTTTCTCGCGCTCTTCGGCCCGCCGGATTTCAGCCGCCTTGGCAAACGCCTCCTGCGCCGCAGCGGCGTCGCCCTTGCGCCGCAGCATCAGCCCCAGGTTATTCCAGGCCGCCGCGTTCTGTTTGTCCAGCGTTACGGACCGATGCAAAGCCTCGATCGCGCCGTCCACATCGCCCTGCTGCTTCAAAGTGGTTCCGAGGATATACCAGGCTTCGATGTACTCCGGCCGCCGCGCCACCGCGAGGCGGAATTGCTCGATAGCTTTGTCCGCCGCGCCCCCGTCTATGTAAGTCAGACCCAGGCTATAGTGCGCCTCGGCAAGCGATGGGTCCAGCTCCGCCGCTCGTGCAAGCTCCGTGCTGGCGTGCGGCAAGTCGTCGATTTGCTTATACGCAATCCCCAAATCGTAATGCGCGCCAGCGTCATCCGGGTAATCCCGAGCGATTCGAGAGAGTTCTTTAATCGCCGTCTCCATATTTCCCGCCGCAATGTAAGCGACGCCCGCGTTGACCTGAACACGCACATTATTCGGATCCCGCTCCAAGATCGCGCGGAATTCCTTCAGGCCCGCGGCCGGATCGCCTGACTTGACCAGCGCTTCACCGTAGCTGTTCCGAATCGCATCGTTCTTAGGATCGAGAGCCAGCGCCTGCCGATAAGCGTCGCGCGCCTCCCTGAATTGGTTCTGCCTCTGGCAGGCGAGCCCCAATGTTTCCCAGACCGCGGCGTTCGTGGGCAGTTTGCCGGCCGCCCGCCGCAGTTCGGGAATCGCTTCTGCGTAGTGCCCGGTTTCGCTGTAAGCGGAACCCAGACGGAAGCGATAATCGCCTTGATCGGGAGCCAGAGCCACGGCCTTCTGCAAGGCTCGCACGGCCGGATCGGTCTGCTGAGTTAGCCACAGCGCGACTCCCAGGTGATACCAGGCCTGCGCCATCCTGGGGTCCAACTCCGTCGCACGCCGGAAGTGAGGAATAGCATCCGACGAGCGATTGGTGGCGGCCAGTAAGAATCCGATCTCGTCTTGATAACCAGCCGAATTTGGAACTAACTCCGCCAGCTTCTCGTAAGCCGCGAGCGCCCCGCTTGCATCGCGCGCAGCCAGGCGCTGGCGCGCTTCGGCCTCAAGCTGCGGAACCGTCGCGGATGACTGCGATGACTGCGCGGCCAATGGCAAACAGTAAAGCGCCGCCCACAGACAGCATCGGAGCCGCAACACACCCCATTATAGGCGCCCTGCCGACGGAGCCGCCGCAGGCGCCCGCAGCCCCAGGGCCTTGAGGTATCCGGCGTTAATCCGGCAGTTTTCGAACCGGACCTTTTCCAGCAGGGCGGCCAGAGCCTCGCGTGAATGCTGAATCGTGGGCCTCTTCGTCTGTCTCTCCTCGGCAGCGCCCGTGCCGCCCGGCAGAGCCGCATAACTCACGATTTCGTCCCAGAACACGGGCCGATCGAAGCTCACCGGAGACGACGTGGCGTCCATCTTCTTATATGGCCAGAACGTCGAGCCGATTTCGTGCTTCTCCAGCAGCGCGCGGAACTCGGCGATCCAGGAATCCTGATTCTCGCCGGATTCGCCCATCCAGATCGGGACCTGATAGCGCTCCCTGAAATCCAGGTAAGGCTGGATCACATCCTGCGTGGCGGCGGTCCAGTATTTGTGAAAAGTGTAAATCGTATTGCGGTCGAATGGCTCGCCGAATATCTGAAAATTACTGTCCCATTGCGCGCCGCCGAGAATCACCGCGTGATTGGGATCGACCTCGCGAATGGCGGCGGTGATCCGCTTGTAGAGCGGTTCCAGGCGCGGGTTGTATTGGGCCATGGCGGGCGGGATGGGCTCGTTCAGCAGATCGTAGCCGAGGACGGTCCGCTCGTCGCGGTAGCGCTGCGCGATGCTGCGCCAGGTATCGGCCGCGTGCTTCTGTTCCTCTTCGCTCTCGAACAGCCACGGGTATCCCCAGCTATCGTCGATATTGGTTCCGGTCTGGCCGCCGGGCGCGCAGTGCATGTCCAGGATCACCCAAAGATGCGCCTGCCGGCACCACGCGATCACGCGGTCGAGCAAAGGGAACGCTTCGCCGCTATCCACAAGCTGGTAGTGAAACGGTATGCGGACGGAGTTGAAGCCGGCGTCTCGAAGGAAGCGAATGTCCGCCTCCCGGACGTAGCCGTCGCGATATGCGGTCCAGAAGCGCGCGGCTTCGGCGGGGCCGATCAACTCATTGAACAGTCCCGCGATCTCGCGGAAGGAAGCAGGCCCTTTTTCGAAGTGAAACATGTAGCCTTCCGGCACCAGCCAGTTGCCGAGGTTAATGCCGCGCAACAGCAGTTTCCCGCCATCTGGCGCGACGATGAACTTGCCCTGCGCGCGCGCGAATCCGTTTTCGGCGGCAGGGAGCCGGGCGAAGTTCAGGGTTACCAGGAGGACGATCCGAAGATATCGCGGCAGCACCACCATGATCGCCATCATACACAGCCGCGCGTTACGCTGGATAGTGAGGTACAGTATGCCGAAAGCCCAAGCGCAACAGGTTCAAATCGACGGTCCGGTAACTGACGCGGACCGCACCATTCTGACGGACGATGCAGTGAGCTTTCTCACCGCGCTCTCGCGGCAATTCGAGGAGCGCCGCCTGCAACTTCTCGACCGGCGGCGCGTCCGCCAGCAGGAGATCGATGGTGGGGCGCTGCCCGATTTCCTCGAGGAAACGGCTGGAGTCCGGAATTCCGATTGGGTGGCCGCGCCCATCCCCGCCGATCTTCTGGACCGGCGCGTGGAAATAACCGGGCCCGTGGATCGGAAGATGATCATCAACGCCCTGAACTCCGGCGCCAGTGTGTTCATGGCCGATTTCGAGGATTCCAATTCGCCGACGTGGCGCAACAACCTGGACGGGCAGAGCAACCTGCGCGATGCCGTCAACGGCACGATCGGCTACGTCAGCCCCGAGGGCAAGCGCTATGAGCTGGGCGCGAAGACCGCCGTGCTGATGGTGCGGCCGCGCGGATGGCATCTGAACGAGAAACATTTTCTCGTGGACGGGGCGCCCATCTCCGCGGCGCTCTTCGATTTCGGTCTGTTCTTCTTCCATAACGCCAAGGCCCTGCTGGCCAAGGGGAGCGGACCGTATTTCTACCTGCCGAAAATGGAGAGCCATCTGGAAGCCCGGCTGTGGAACGACGTGTTTCACTTCGCGCAGGAGTCGTTGGGCGTCCCGCGCGGAAGCATCCGCGCAACCGTTCTGATCGAGACCATCCTGGCCGCATTCGAAATGGACGAGATCGTCTACGAACTGCGGGAGCACTCGGCCGGACTCAACTGCGGCCGCTGGGATTACATCTTCAGCTTCATCAAGAAATTCCGCAACCGGCCGGATTTCGTGCTGCCCAACCGCGCGCTGGTCACCATGGAACGGCACTTTCTAGCCTCCTATGTGAACCTGCTGATCGAGACCTGCCATCGCCGGGGAGTGCATGCGATGGGCGGGATGGCGGCGCAGATCCCCATCAAAGGCGATCCAGCGGCCAACCAGAAGGCGCTCGATAAGGTGCGCCAGGATAAGCTGCGCGAGGTGCGTGCGGGGCACGACGGAACCTGGGTGGCCCATCCCGGACTGGTGGCTGTGGCCAAGGAGATTTTTGACGCGCACATGACGGGACCGAACCAGTTGGGGCGCAGACCGCAGGTCAAAGTCACCGCTGCGGACCTGCTGGCCGTGCCCGATGGCGAGATCACCGAAGCGGGCCTGCGGTGGAACATCGACGTGGGCATACAGTATCTGGAGGCGTGGCTGCGAGGCAGCGGATGCGTGCCGATTTACAACCTGATGGAGGATGCGGCCACCGCCGAGATTTGCCGCGCGCAGGTCTGGCAATGGGTGAAGCACGGCGCGCGCTTGAGCGACGGCCGGCCGGTTAATGTCGAACTGGTGAAGCAGACCATCGCGGATGTGGCGGGGACATTGCGCGGCTCACTCGGCGGGGAGCAGCTTGGGCACGCGGCGCGGATCTATGAGCAGATGATGACCAGCGGCGATTTCCCGGAGTTTTTGACGCTGGTGGCTTACGAATATATCGATTGAGGATAGGGCTAAGCACTCCACTTTAGAAGTTTCGCTGATGTATGTGGGATCGCGCCAACACTTGCACGACAGTCAAGTCTACGGGTCGCGCGTCACGCGGCTAAGTCGCGGGGCAATCAGCGGCTAGATGCCGACTTGGACGAAGCCGCCCGCGCGGCGGACGCTGCGCGTGGCCATGTTCCGACAGGCTGGTTGGATTGGAGTATTGTCGGGTCATAGGAGGTCCTATGACCCATTTACGAAAAATGATGCTGGAGGAACTCCAGCGTCGCAATTACTCTCAGAGTACAAGACCTTCTCCGCCTGGCTCCGCCAATTATTTCGCCACGACTGGGTGGTTTACTCGAAACGTCCTTTCGGCGGCGCGGAACACGTCGGCAGCTATACGCACCGGGTCGCCATATCGAACCATCGCTTGGTCTCCTTCGTGGATGAAAAGGTCGCCTTCCGTTGGAGGGATACGCGCATAAGAACAAAAAACGTTTGATGACTTTGCCGGTAGAAGAGTTTTTGCGCCGCTTCTTGTTACACCTGCTTCCCAAGGGCTTTGTGCGCATCCGGCACTTCGGTTTCCTGGCCACCCGGCAGCGCACCGCCCGGTTGCCGATTTGCTTCCGCTCGCTCGCCGCGGCTCTAGCGCATGGCACTCCCGGCGCAACAAACGCCGAGGCCGCTGCCGCCTGCTGGACCTGCCCCCAATGCGGCGGGTCCATGCAACTCATCGAGCGGCTCACCGCTGCCCAAATCCACCTGCGGACTCCCTCCGGTCGCGGTCCTTAGCATCGCATGCAAACGCCATCCCTATCTCGCAATCCACACGTGCTGCAGCACGGTCAGTCTTCCTGCGTCTTGTCGCCCGAACCACACCCATGTCACCCTTCAACTTCCCGCAATTCGAACCAGCCTGCCTATTCAAAATCCATCCAAGCCAACCAGGACCTCCCTACTCCGCCGTCCGCAACGGCCGCCACCGTAGCCACCAGACCCTGGTCATCCCCCAATTCCATTGAAATCCCATAGGGCCCGCGTTCGCCGCAAACGCGGGCGGCTTCCTCCAAGTCGCTGTATCGAAAGCGAACCGGCGCGCCACATCAAACCACTCCCGATGCTTGTCTCGCGCCGGTTCACTTCCGATACAGCACTAGGACTTCAGTGACCTATCAGGCGCCCACCCTTTGTCCGAGTGTCGACCATCCGTCCGGAACCCAGACTTGCAAATAAGGCTCCTTCGCTGGCTAAAAATCGCACGTTAAGAACCGATGCGCCCAAGGTATCGTATTATGCGGACGCCACAGCGTAGAGCTGCCACTCACCGGGTACTCCTTTGAGAATTTCGACGGCGCAGCCTTGAAACGCAATTCCTGATCCGGCCACAAGGTCCTTCACGGTGCCCGAGACGAGCACCTCGCCCGGCCGGGCCAGGGATGCGACACGCGCGCCCGTATCCACGGCAATGCCGCTGACCTTGCCGGCTATCATCTCGCACTCGCCGGTATGGAGCCCCGCCCGGAGCTGCAGACCGAGGCGGGGCGCCTCCTGCACGACCGAACAGGCACAGCGGATGCCACGAGCCGGTCCGTCAAAGGTCGCCAAGAAGCTGTCTCCGGCCGCGTCGATCTCACTGCCGCGAAACCGTGCGAGTTGCCCGCGGACCAGTGCGTGGTACTGGTCCCGCAGGTCACGCCATCGCCGGTCGCCGAGCGCGGTGGCCTTCTCGGTCGCTCCAACAACCTCCGTGAACATCACTGTTGCCAGGATCCGGTCGGGCTCGGGCTGGTAGCGCACGCCAGCGAGAAATCCCTCGATTTCGTCGACGACGGCGTGGGAGTTGCCGACCCATGGAAAATGATCGTTCCCCGGGAGCTCCACGTACTTCGCCCCCTGAATGCGTTCAGCGATGTATCGGGCAGCTCCGACGCGGACTGCGCGATCGCCTTCCCGGTGGAGGATGAGCGTTGGGACGCGAATCAGCGAAAGTGCCGGTCTCGCGTCTGTCTCGTACAGCATGCGCATGAGCGCTTTCATTCCGCCTGGACTCACTGCTAACCGCTCGAATTGAGCCCACGATTGCCGAAACGCCGCGTCATGAGCAAGGCTGGGAGCAAAGTGGTCGGCACTGATGGAGCCGGTTCCCCAAGTGTCCTCGACGCGTTTGCCGAATGTCTCCATCACCTCGTCTGGCACACCGATTGGGTAGTCTGCCGCTCGCAGCATCCGAGCAAAGGTGCCATACAGGACGAGCGCGGAGGTTCGGGCCGGATATGTGGCGGCGAACAGCATGCACATCGGACCGCCTTCGGATAACCCGACCACCACTGCCCGCTCCGAGCCTGCGGCGTCCATTACGGCCCGGACGTCATCCATTCGCTGCTCAAGAGTGGGGAGGTCAGCCACACGGTCGGAGAGCCCGGTACCGCGGCGGTCCAGAAGGATGAGCCGGGTGAACGAGGCCAGCCGCCGCAAAAAGTTCGAGTAGGAAGGCTCCTGCCAGGCGTACTCGATGTGCGACACCCATCCAGGTACCAGGATGAGGTCCTGGGGGCCCTTGCCTACCACCTGATACGCGATGTGAACATCGCCACTTCTCGCATACTTCGTGGTCGGCACGGGCAGCATGATGACGGCGCCGTACGTTCGCTCCATTTGGCGGATCACTTCCCCGATGTCGCCCGGCCGACGTTCCAGATCGCGCTCCAAACATTGTTTCAAGACGGCGCTCACGCCGGGCGGGACGTCTGACGGCAAAGCGGCCAGGTTCGGCTCCCGCGTCAGTACGGCGGCAATCTCGTCGGACGTAGTCTCTCCGGCGAACAACCGGTGGCCAGTGAACAGCTCGTACACTACGGCGCCGAACGCCCAAATGTCGGTTCGCTGGTCGGTCCGTTTTCCTCGGACCTGTTCAGGACTCATGTAAGTCGGCGTGCCCATGATCACGCCCGGTTGCGTCAGAGGCGCGAAGGCAGTTCGCGTTTCGTCGTTGTCGCCGTTGATGATTCCGGAGTTGGACTTGCTCACCGCCGCCAGGCCGAAGTCCAGCACCTTGATGACGCCGGCTGGTGTCACGAAGATATTCGCCGGCTTCAAGTCACGATGGACGACCCCTTTTTCATGGGCGGCAACCAGGGCGGACGCAATCTGCTTTGCGTAGCGAATCGCCGTTTCGGTGGGCAGCGGCCCGAAGATAGGTCCGCCGGGCACCAACTCCATCACCAGCGCGCGGTGCTCCCTCGACTCTTCGATGCCATAGATCTGCGCGATGTTGGGATGGTTCAGCGAAGCCAGTACCTCGGCCTCGCGCTGGAACCGAGCCATGCGCTCGGGATCACGGCCACAAGCATCGGGCAATACCTTGAGAGCGACGTCGCGCTTCAGCTTGGTATCGCGTGCCCGATAGACCTCTCCCATGCCGCCCGCGCCAATCGGCGCAAGGATTTCGTAGTGACCGAGTTTGTCTCCTATTGGAAGCGGCATAAGCGCAATTCAGCCTAGTCTACTCGATCAGGAGCCCCAAGTCCTGGATGACGCGCCACCCGTAGAAGGCCGTTGCTGAGACCCGAACGGGATCAGGAACGACAAACACGCTAGGCTTCGGGAATCCGCTCGGCCTGTGACGTCATTCCGGACAAGTACCGCGATTGCGCCCCCGATGGCCACGAGGTCGTCGCAATACGTGAGCGTACTTCTGAAAGCATCCACTATACTCACTGCTGAGGGCGCTTGGCCTGCTCCATGGCGATCTGATTGATGTGCGCCAGCGCCTTCGCGCCCGAAGCCCCTTCAATGGCCTTCACCGCGATATCCTGCACCTGCTGCTTTGCCTCGTCTACCTGCTTCTGTAGCGCCACGATCTGGGCCGCCTGCCGGACGATGGTCTCTTCCAGGGTCTTCACCTGCAGGATCGAAAGCCGCTTCTCCGTATCGGCTTCCTTCTTCAACATCAGGATCTCCTGCGCGAATTTCTGCTCCGCGGCCCTGCTCGCCAGCACCGCTGCCTTTTCGGACTCGGTCTTCACCGTCTCTGGGAATTCCTGAGCTTCCTTTCGCAGCCGGATCAGCTCCTGCTCCTGTTCTTTCAGGGCGGCTTCGCGCTGCTGCCAGCTCTTTTCGAGCGCCTCCTGCCGTTCCTTGTTTTTCTTCTCCTGCAGCCGAAGGTCTTCCTCGTACTTGTCCTGAGTCTTCTTGCGCTCAAGGTTCTTCTTGTATTCGTACTCTTCGATTTCGCGCAGCCGGGCTTTCTTCAAGCTCTCTTCCTGCTCTCTGCGCTCCCGCTCGGTGTTGCGCGACTCCTCTTCCCACGCCGCCCGTTGCGCGGCGATTTCGGCTTCCAGCCGCTCCTTTTCGCGCGCGTGATCCTGCACCAACTGGTCGAGCGCCGTGGCGGCGATGTCGATCTTGTGCAGCCGCGCCAATTCGGCGCGCTCCAGGTTAACGGCTTCGCGCGAGGCCGAGAGGCGCTCGACCTCCTGTGTCAGTTTCCCCGAGATATCGGAAAGCGCCTTCGAAATCTCCAGCCCCAGACCGGAGATGGTCTGCACCACGCCTTCCACGCTGGCGCCGTCCACGGCGTGGCGGATCTCATCCGCTCGCAGGCGGGCGGCCTCTTCGGCCTTGGGATCGGCGGACTCACGGGCGGCTTCGACTCCGCGGCGAATCTCCTCGAATTCTTCCTGTACTTCGGACTTGGCGCGCTTCTGGCGCACCGGCGGCTTGGTTGGTTTGGGCATGTTCGTGAGCGTTAGCATAACAGATCTGGAATAGACTGTGAACATGAACGTCATTGCAGATCTGTGCGTGGTCCCGATCGGCATCGGAACTTCGGTGTCCAAGGAAGTGGCCGCCTGCGAACGGGTGCTGGCCGATGCCGGTCTCAAAACCAAGCTCCACGCCTATGGCACCAACATCGAAGGAGATTGGGACGACGTGTTCGCCGCCATCAAACGCTGTCACGAGGTCTTGCATGCCATGGGCGTGCCGCGCCTGTCGTCCACCCTGCGGTTCGGTACGCGAACCGACCGCGAGCAGCACATGGAGGATAAGGTACGGAGCGTGAAGGAAAAGCTGGGGTGAATCCGCGACGAGCCCTTCGCTTTGATTGTCAGGCCCCAGGAACAGCAAGCGCTCATAGTCGACGAAGGCAACCCGGACGTGTTCAAGCCATCCTCTCCTTCCGAGGACGTTTCGTCGAAAAGCCGGATCACCCGGGAGCCCGATCTGAGAGAACAGGTCAACGCCCGCTTGTGCCACGAACAGCCCCCATGCGCCACCGAGCACCGCGATGATCAAGCTCTCTGTCAACAGTTGCCGGATCAGCCGGCCGCGGCTGGCGACGATCGCCAGGCGCACCGCGATCTCCCGCATGCGGCGCCGATCAACATAAAGTCGGCCGCGCTTTCGTGGACCGCGATTGCATCTCCTTGTCCGCTACCAGCGAGCAGGTCCGATTGGTCTCCAGGTATGCCTGCACCAGTTGCCGGGTGATGACTCCGGCTTTGGTCGCCGCCTGCCGCCAGACGTGTTCCATGGCCAATGGGACATCGAGCGCACGAATCACGATCTCCGGCGGCGATGCCGTTTAGAAAGAGGGTCTTCCCGATGACATCGGGCTGGCTGGCGAATTCGGTCTTCCATCCAGCACGCGAAAGAAATTGGCGCTCGCCAGCACGCCGAATTTCATCCGCGGCGCCGCGCTCTGATCCAATGCGAAGCCGAACGGGGAATATTTCGATACCGTCAATCCCGTATAGGACTTGCTGCGATTTCGGAGATCGTGGAAGTCCGGATAGGACAGGGGGAAATTCTGGAGCGCACCGCCGCCCAGGCTTTCTCCGCGCAACAGCGACTGGACCACGATGGCTTGCGAAGGATTCGGCACGGGCAGGGGACGGAGAATCAGCACCTCCGCCAGGCTGAATATGGCCGAATTGGCCCCGATCCCGAGGGCCAGCGAAATGATGGCTATAGGGCGAAGCCGGCGTGTCTTGCGCAGGGTTCGCAGAGCATACCGGAAGTCATGGAACATGCCGAGCTGAATGCACGCTTTTCACCAACTCGACCGCCGCGCATCTGCGACGCTTGGACACTCTCGTGCGGCCGATTAGCATCGGCCGACACTAGGACCGGGCTAGTTCATAACGCACGTTCTTGGATCTTATTTTCTGTCCGGTGGCTACAATAACTCCTTCATCCCGCATAGTGGCGAGCCATTTGCGAATCGAGATGTCCGATAGGCCTAACGCTTGACTGATCTCTGCCCTGGATAGAGTTCCTCGGTCGCGAAGCAGGAAAACGATATCTTCTCTACGATCTCGTCTGCGTCGTAGCGGAGTGTTGAGTAGCGGAGTGTTGAGAAAAGTCACCCGAAAGGTAGCAATCCGATTCTCAAAGACCGGGTCCGGCAGTCGAGCTTGTCGAAGCGAAGCCACCATCGCTCCTACTCCGGAGCCTCGATTCTCGCAAACCGCCTGCCGCTCTCCCGCGGCCGCTACGTCTTCCAGGAGTTTGAGCAGCATGTTATTGCGCGTCGCGCAGATGCCCTCGCGCCCAAGCGAGTCCACCGTAACAGGACCATAGAGACCGCCAGGGTTGTGAACAACTAAATGGTCAGAGAACATTTGAACCTGGACTGGCGTCCCACGCGACCCGTTGCTCAAATCGCGGTGAGCGAGCGCATTGATAATAGCTTCGCGAACGGCCGTCACGGGATATTCTTCCACATCTTCTCGATACAGTCCCCGCACCACGGATCGACGCTTCATATTGCGCCGGAGGACATCAAGCGTGGGGCGGAGCATATCGGGAATGGTACCTTCGATACGCACGTTGTCCAAGAATCGCTCCTGGCTTGGTCCCGGCTCGCCTACCTCAGAGGTTGGATAGACTACGAAAGTGAGACCCAATGCGGGAAAGAATCGCTGCGGATATTTTCCGAGAGCCAATATGCCGCCTAACGAGCATACCCACTTTTTCCCGGCGGGCACCAGAACCTTCAGAGTTCGCAGGATAGCGTCGTCCGCCATGCGCGAGAATACGCTGCCCGGCCGCTTCCGCAACCGGGACAATAGTTCTCTGACCGATCTGGCTTGCAGATCCGCCACAGTCGTCCCTGGCACAGCCTCTTCGTCATCCGTCGGCTGCCCGCGCGCGCTCAGCATCATCTGTACTTCGTAGGCGCTAAGCTTTCTGTCCTCGTCCGCGATGCGAATGAATGCGCCGTTCGTATAGCCGGCGCCCGGATAATAGCAGGGCTTTGCGTTAGTCGGTATCTCCGGAATCTCGGCGGTAATCACGGCCTTGTGCTGAATCCTGTGGATATCTATGTATGCCCGAATGGGAGGACTCATTACGTCGCACAAGCTGGCGAGATCTTGTTGGAGTTTCTTTGGGTTTTTTACGCCGACGATCTTGAATCCCAACTCCTCGGAGACTCCCAGCACTAACGTGCCGCCCTTTATGGTGTTCGAAAAAGCCGAAAGCGTTTCCCATAAACGCTTGGGTAGCTCAACGGCAGCGGCCTTGGCCTCCACATGCGTAAGATCGGAGTTGGCGTGACGCATCTGGCCGATACACTCCTTGAGTTCCCTTACGGTCATCTGCAACCATCATAAACCATCATGATACAGATCATGATAATTATCATGATCGATATCATCTCGGACGGTTGGATACTCTGGAGGAGTGCCCGACCGTGGCCATCCGCCCAAACCGAGAATCCTCGACGTCGGCTGCGGGATTCACAAGCAGCCCGGAGCCATCGGGATCGATCGGAATCCCGCCAGCCGCGCCGACGTGCTTTGCGATCTCGACCACTTCCCCTATCCGTTTGCCGATAACTCCTTCGACCGGCTGCTGGCCATCCATGTGATCGAACACGTGGCGGACGTCATCGCCACCATGGAAGAGTTCCACCGCCTGGTGCGGGCGCGCGGCACCGTGCGCATCGAAACGCCGCACTACACCGACTTCAGCTCTTTTTGCGATCCCACCCACCGCAGCCACTTGAACAGCTTTTCGTTCCGCTATTTCGGAGAGGACCACGGCGGCTTCGGCTACTATACCAAGGCCAGGTTTCGCGAGATTTCGATCCGCATCAAGCTACTCTCATTTTGGAAGTGGCTGGGATTCGAATTCCTGGTGAACCGCTTTCCGCGCTACCGGCGCTTCTGGGAGCATTACCTGTGCTTCGTGGTACGCGGCAAAGCCATGTACTTCGAATTCGAAGTGGTCAAGTCGCCATGCTCTCTCTCCTCTACCGGCTAGCCGATGCGGCCCGCCGGCGCCGGCGCGCGCGCTCTTCCACAACGGAGCAGGCGCACGGGCGCCGCGGCGAGGATCTGGCGCATCGCTTCCTGCGCCGGCAGGGACTCACCATCGTGGCGCGCAACTATCGCTCGCGCTCCGGCAGCGGCGAGCTGGACATCGTCGCCTGGGAGCGGGACACGCTGGTCTTCGTGGAAGTTAAAGCCCGCGCATCCGCCGACTATGGCAGTCCCGGCCGGGCCGTGGGATTGCAAAAGGAAAAAGACCTCCGCCGCGCGGCCGGCGATTACCTGCGCCGCTCGGGGACGGCCTGGGAGCAGGCGCGCTTCGACCTGTTGAACATCATTCTGACCGAGCCGCCCGAGATCGAGTGGATCAAGGATGCCTTTCGCCCGAGCCGGAAGATATAATACGTTCTCCGCGCCACGAAATCCAAAACTCTCTTCTTGCGGGAGGCATCTCAATTTTGCCGGAATTACGAAAGGACCCGATCACGGGCCGCTGGGTAATCATTTCGACCGACCGCGCGCGCCGCCCTTCGGACTTCGTACGCCAGCCCGTCCCGCCGCCCATGGCGCGCGTCTGTCCGTTCTGCTACGGAAACGAGCAGAAGACTCCGCCCGAGGTGCTGGCCTTCCGACCGGGCGGTGGAGCGAACCAGCCGGGATGGAGCGTGCGCGTGGTGCCCAACAAGTTCCCAGCCCTGGGGATCGAAGGCGAGCTGAACCGCCAGGGCGAGGGCATGTACGACAAGATGGACGGCATCGGCGCGCACGAGGTGATCGTCGAAAGCCCTGACCATATGCTCACTATGGCCGAGATGACCGACCGGCAGATCGAAGAAGTGCTATGGGCATTCCGCGACCGCATCAACGATCTGAAGAGGGACCAGCGCTTCCGCTATATCGTGTTGTTCAAGAACCACGGAGAGGCGGCCGGCGCCAGCCTCGAGCATTCCCACTCGCAACTGATCGCGCTGCCGGTGATCCCCAAGCGGGTGAAGGAGGAACTGGACGGCGCCAAGCTCTATTTCGATTTCAAAGAACGCTGCGTATATTGCGATATCGTCCGGCAGGAGACCGCATCGGCCGTGCGGCTGGTCGCCGAGACCGACCGCCTGCTGGTGTTGGAGCCATGGGCGCCGCGCTTCCCTTTCGAGACTTGGATCGTGCCCAAGCGCCACGAATCGCACTTCGAAACGGCGGATAACGTCACGTTGCAGAATCTGGCCGTGGTGCTACGGACCACTCTGCGCAAGCTCGACAAGGCGCTCGAGCGTCCGCCGTACAACTTCATCGTTCACAGCGCGCCGCTGCAGGAAAACCATCAGGCGCACTATCATTGGCACATCGAGATCATTCCCAAGCTCACTAAAGTGGCGGGCTTCGAATGGGGCACTGGCTTCTACATCAATCCCACGCCGCCCGAAGAGTCGGCCAAATTCCTGCGGGAATCGGGGCCGGCGTGAGCTGACGTTATGCGCCGGGTGGTCCTGATCGTCGTGGCCCTGATCCTCTACGGCTCTTTGTATCCTTGGGAGTTCCACGCGCGCCAATTGGGCGCCAGCCCGCCGTGGATTCTCCTGCACTCCTGGCCAAACGGAATAAATCGATACCTGCTCTGGGACATCATGGTCAACGTCGCGCTGTACACGCCCTTGGGCGTGTTCGGTTTTCTGGCGATGCGCGAAGGCGCTCCGCGGGCAGTGCGGATCTTCGCGCCGGTGCTGTTGGCGCTGGCGCTCTCGGCCTCGGTCGAAATGATCCAGCTATTCGACGACTCGCGGCAGTGCAGCGCCTCCGACGTGCTCTGCAATGTCACGGGCGGGGCCGTGGGCGTGGGGCTGGGTATGCTGTACCGCGGGAAGCTCGAAGCCGTGCTCGAGCGGCGTCAGACCGCTTCCTTCCTGCACCTGTCGGGAGCGCTGCTGCTATTGTGCTGCTGGCTGGGCTACCAGCTTTTCCCGCTGTTCCCGTCGCTAGGCAGGGCCAAGCTGGCAGCCCGGCTGGCGGCGCTGGGACCGATTGCCGCGACGTCGCCAGTCGATACGCTGGTGGTCTTTGCGGAGTGGATAGCCGTGGCTTGTCTTCTCGAGGGACTCCTGGAAGGGGAGACCCCCCACATGCTGGCGGCCCTCTTGCTGGTGGTGCCGGCCCGGCTGCTGATCGTGAGCCGCAACCTGTCGTGGTCCGATATCGCCGGCGCGGCAACCGCGCTGGCCGCCTGGTTGTGGTTGCCGCGCCTCTACGTGCGGCGCGCGGCGCCATTTCTGCTGACCTCCGCTTTGGTCCTCGGGGAGCTGGCGCCGTTTCACTTCGGCCGCGCCCGGGCATTCAGCTGGGTCCCCTTCCGCGGATTTATTCTGGCGGACTGGCAGAGCGGCTTTGTCGTGCTCTTCCGCAAGAGCTTCTGGTACGGCTCCGTGATCTGGTTGTGGCGCGCGGCGGGGTATCGGTTGGCGCCCATTGTCTTGGCGGTCGCGGCAGCGCTGCTCGCGCTCGAATGGGTGCAGATCTGGCTGCCGGGACGCGTACCTGAAATCACGGATGCGGTGCTGGCGGTACTGATGGGGGTGCTGTTGTACCTGGTCGAAGCTACCCGGCAGCGGGCGCCCGACGAGCATTAGTTCAGTCAGCCCGCCGCCGCCTCCGTGTTCAGCACCTCCCGCACTTTGCGCGCCAGCGTATTCGGCAAGAACGGCTTTTGTAAAAACGGCTGGCCCGAGTCCGGAATGCCGTGATGCACAATCGCCTCGTCCGTGTACCCGGACATGTACAGCACCTTGATGCCCGGATGCAGCGCGCGGATCTGCTCCACCGCTCGCGGTCCGCTCATTTCAGGCATAACCACGTCCGCCAGCAGAAGGTGAATGCGGCCTTTGTGCTTCGCGGCCCGGCGGATAGCCTGCTCGCCGCGCAAGGCCTCCAGCACGTGGTATCCGCGGGCGGTCAGCAGCTGGCAGACCAGTTTGCGGACGCGCGCCTCGTCCTCCACCACCAGGATCGTCTCGGTCCCCCTGAGCGACGCGTTGGATGCCGGCTCCATCTGTTCAGCCAGCGGTTCAGCCAGCGCTTTTGCTTCCGCCGAGGGCAGGTAGATCTTCACCGAGGTGCCGCGGCCAGCTTCGCTGTAGACCGAGATGGCCCCGCCGCTCTGCTTGACGATGCCGTAGGCGGTGGCCAATCCCAGGCCCGTGCCTTTGCCGGGCGCTTTGGTGGTGAAGAACGGCTCGAACAGATGCGCGGTGGTCTCGGGGTCCATGCCCACTCCGGTGTCGCTGATCGCCAACACCACGTAGGAGCCGGGCTTGAGGTCTACATTAGGCCCGGCATAGGCGGGCTCCACTTGTGCGTTGATGGTCTCGATGATCAGCTTTCCGCCGCCCGGCATGGCGTCCCGCGCGTTCACCACGACGTTCATGATCACCTGCTCGATTTGGCCCGGATCGGTACGCGTGCTGGCCGGCTCGGCGGCTAATACCGTGATCAGCGCGATGTCCTCGCCGATCAATCGCGAGAGCATCTTTTCCATATTCAGGATCAGAGCGTTCAACTGCACCGCCCTGGGAATGAACGGCTGCCTGCGGCTGAATGCCAGCAGTTGATGCGTGAGAGCCCCGCCCCGCTCGGCCGCGCGCCGAACCTCCTCGAGCGCGGTGCGCTGGGACGTCTGCAGGTTGCCGCCGCACAACAGCAGGTCCGCGTAACCCGTAATCACCGTCAGCAGGTTATTGAAATCGTGCGCTACGCCGCCGGCCAAACGGCCCACCGCCTCCATCTTCTGCGCCTGCCGGAACTGCTGCTCGAGGCGCGCCCGCTCGCGCCGGCCTTCCGCCTGGCTCATTTCTCGAGCTACCGTCGCCCCTAGACGAGACAAGTGGTCGCGCCTGATGAAACCGGCCGCGCCAGCCTTCAGCGCCTCCAGCACATTCTCTTCCGGCACCGGGCCGGCGATGGCGACCAAGGGAATATCGGCGCCGGTTTCGTGCAGTAGCGCGAGGGCCGCGATGGCGGGGAGCTCAACGCTGGCATAGTCCGCCAGGATCAAGTCCCGTTTCTGCGCCAATGCCTCGCGAAAGGCGTCCGCGGCGGCGACCCGCTCATAGGATGGAACATAGTCGCTCTTGCGTAGCTCGTCCATCAAGCGCACAGCCTCGGCTTCGCTATCCGAGACGATCAGCACCCTGAGGGGTATCGGCATCTATCTAGAACAGAGTAGTCGAATTCTTAGCTTATGGGCCGGAGTTTTGGGCCGTACTACCGCGGCCCTCTGTGCGATTCTGCACAGCATTCGGAAAGCCGGGTCGGAGATATGGCTCTGGTGCGAATTTGGAAGTGAGCCAGATTACATCGGGCGCAGCCGTTGTTTGACGCGCCGGTGATCCTGTTCGATGAGGTTGTTCAGGTATTTGCTGGTCCGTGCTGGCACGGGCTTCGGCAACTCGCCATTAGCCTTCCATTCCGCCACCGCCCGGTGGGAAGCGGCGTAGGCGTCCAGGGTGATTTCTGTGGGGCTCCGCTGTCCCTTCATGGCCTTGCACAGAAAGGCTTCCGCCGCATTCACGTCGCGTTTCCTACTCAAATGGAAATCGACCTCGCCCATCCGCCAGGAGCCACCGACAGTGCGAGCGAACCGTCTCCAGCGCTTCTCGAATTTCGGCGTGTAATGTTGCACCCACCTCAGAATGGCCGTGTGCGCTATGCCTACGCCCCGTTCGCTCATCATAGCGACCAAATCTCGATAACTGAGCTTAAAAGCTCAAGTACCAGCGGACGCACAGGACCACGATCTCCCGATCGAAGTGCCGACCCTTGAACAGCCCCTCGACCGCTACGAATGGTGGCATCCATCCATCATCGCGGAATGCGGCCGCGTTTGCACCAGAGCCAGAAGGACCACTTAATTGCCGGTGTGCCCGTGAAATTGGAAAGGGGACCCTTTCGGCTCCCCTGCTGTCCGTCGGTGGGTTTTGAGATCGACTAGAAGGTAACCTTTCCGGTGATCTGGACGAGCCGCGGCGCGGAATCGAAGCCCAGGAAGTTACCGTAGGGACTGGTCGGGGTCCCGGCCATTTGCAGGATATTTCCAAATGTGGGATCGCCGAAGCCGCTGTCGGGAACGGCGTAGTTCGGGTGGTTGAATACATTGAAGGCCTGGGCGCCCAAGCCAAGGGTGAGGCGCTCGGCAATCCTGAACGTCTTATAGACCTGCATATCGACGTCGAAGTACCCAGGGCCGCGGAACTGATTGCGGCTTTGGGGCGAAATCCCCGGGTAATTCGTGAACGCACCTGAGGCGCTTTGAATAAAGCTATTAGTGTTCAAGCAAGGTGTGTTGACCGCAGACGCCCCGCAGCTATTCGTGTAAGGGCCGGTTGGGTAAGCCAGGATCGGCGCATCTGTATTGGTGATGGCTCCGCTCCAATTATTATCGGTGACGGTGAACGGCATACCCGAGCGCAGGAAGATTTTGCCGGACCATTGCCAGCCCCCAAACACGGAGTTCACGAAGTGATTGGCGAAACGATACGCGGGCGTATACACCCAGTCACCAGTCAAGCTGTGCCGGATGTCGTAATCGGAGTTGCCGTAATTGCCCTGCCGCAGCCCGTACGGACTGATCTGCGTCCCAATGGCGGTATTGGTATTGATGGCGAAGACGCCACCGTTGGAAACGTCATCAAGGCCGTGAGACCAGGTGTAATTGAGGTCGAGATTCAAACCGTGCGAGAGATGTTTTCGGACCGTAACGGTTGCGCCGTTGTAATTGGAAACGGCTCCGCTCTGGACCTCGTTAACTGTGCCGTAGCTGGGATTGGGCGGCGCACCCTGCGCGATCGCGCCGACGGTCGGGTAAAGCGCTCCAGGGAGCCCGAAGCTTTCCGGGTCATACGCGTTGCCCCAGGTATTTCCATACGGGATTTTGATACCGTGGTTACCGTTATAAGCCAGAATCAAAGCGTAGGATCTACCCAGATCGCGCTGGATCTGCAAATTCCATTCCTGGTAAACGGGCGAATGGATCGTCCCATTGAAGTAATTGAACGAAGGCGCCTCAAAGATCGATCCGAGACCCTGCAAAGCGGAGGAGATCTGATTGAAGCTCTCATTTATATTGAAAGACCTCGCAGAGGCTGTGAACGTTGCGGCGCCGCCCGCGGGATCGAACGGCAGTACACCGCCGGCAGGTCGGACACGGATCGCAACCGTAGAGGGCGGATCCGAATTCAAGTTGTCTACCAGCCCGGCGGCTACATTATCGTAGAACATGCCGGCTCCGCCGCTGATGATGGTCTTGCCCGACGTACCTGGGGAATAGGAGAAACCAAGGCGGGGTGACCAGTCGACTCTGTCGACGCCAGGGTACGCGTAATGCAGACCGGTAGCAATGTCGGCACTATAAGGGACACTGCCGTTGCCGGCAACCGTCGAAGCGAGGCTGGCGAACGGAGCTTTGAACTCTGAGAAGCAATCCGTCTGACAAACCGGATTTGAGTTGTGCTCGGCGCGGAGGGCGATGGTCAACTTAAAGTTGGGCCGAACTCTCCACTCGTCTTGCGCGTACAGACCTAATCCCCACAGGGCGATCGGTACGTCGGTGGATAGATTATCGGATTGCCGGTATTGGAACGCGCGGCCATCGGCATACTGCTGCAGACCATTTTCCGTGTAGCCGAAGTAGACGGCCGGCTCGTTGAATGCGAAGTTATGGTCGCTGACATCGTAACGCCGGAAGTTTTCGCCGAATTTCAGATTGTGATTCCCGAAGGTATAACTGAAATCGTCGATGAATTGGTATTGGGTGATGTTGCGGCCTTGGGGGAACTCGTAGATCCCATTGAAGCCGGTAAACGGAACTGTACCGGAAGTAATGATGCCGTAAGGAAAGATGCTCAAATCCTGAGCAGTATCCTGCGTGAACTGAGCCCGATAGTAGCTCAGGGTTGCCATGAAGGAGTTCGTCGCCCGCGGACTAAAGATGTGCGTCTCGTCTAACTGGGCGTCCCACGAAGGCTGTTTTGAAATCGCGTCGAACTTCGGATCGACCGGATCAGTCGCGCTCGGCTGCGTGCCGCGGTCTAGTTTGTACCGGAAATAAGCCTGATCTTTGTCGCCGATCCGATGATCCACGCGACCGGCCAGAATCCATTCGGATGCCAAAACCGAGGGACTCGAGCGGAACTGCAGGGCGCAGGGCGCCGCAGCGGGGTTGAAGCCGGGCAGCATCAGACTGTTGCACGCCGTGGTATTCGGCAGGGCGCTCGCGCCGCTTTCGCCCGGCACGTTTTGATATAGGTTGAACATTTTCTGATAAGTGGCGGCCTCGTTGGGCTGCGTGGCCGTGACGTTAGCCAGCACCGCGCTCGCAAATTGCGGACTCGGAACGGTGAGTACATTGGTGACCGGGAGCACGAACTTGAGCCCTTCGTTGTCGATGAAGAAGAACGTCCTGTTCTTGATGATGGGCCCCCCGATGGAGTCTGCCCACTGATTCGCGTTGGCGAAGGGCGTTGGCGCCCCCTGCGTATTATTGAAGGTGTCGTTCGCGTTCAGGTACCGTCCGTTCCAGTAATAATTGGCGTTGCCGTGGATCTGGTTCGTGCCCGATTTGGTGACATAAGAAACCTGAGCTCCGGATAGCTGACCGTACTGACCGCTGTAAGGGTTCGTGGTGATGGTTACTTCCTGGACTTCGTTCGAACCGAGTGTGAGGTTGGATGCACCCGAATTGTTGATGTTGAAATACGGATCCATGTTGTTCTCGCCGTTGGTAGTGAATAAGTTTGAAGTGCCGGGTAACCCATTTACGGTGAAATTGCCGAAACCGCTCATTCCGGGAGGCGCGACGTTGAGGAGAGCGCCGGGTGCGGTGTAGGCGATGGTGGTTAAATCGCCGCCGCCGTTGGGTAACAGTTCCATTTGCTGCTGCGTAAAGGTGGTGATTTGGGCCGGGTCCTCGGTGACGAGAGGCGTGGCAGCCGAAACCTCAACGGTGGTGACGGCTTGTCCGACCTCAAGAACCACGCTGGCCGTGACCACGTTGCCGACCGAAACCTCAACGGGCCGTTCGACCTTTTCGAAACCGGCGGCGGTCGTCGATACCATGTAGCGGCCGGGCTTGAGAAGCGAAAACCGGAACTCACCCGACCCGTTGGTCGACGCGGTTTGAACGGCACCGTTATCGAGATCGGTCAGCGTGACGGTTGCGTTGGGGATAGCGGCGGCGGTGGCATCCGTGATGTTGCCGGACACACCGCCGGTCGTCAGAGATTGTGCAAGGCTCGGGACCGTACCTACAGTCAGCAGGACTCCAAATATACTGAAGAGCAAGGCCCCGAGCCGGAGTTTGGAGGTTTTTGAAGCAGTCATATAGCTAGTAGAGTAACGTTCACCGGCTTCAGTTGGTTTGGCTGATCCTCAGGCCGATTGAACGATGCGATGGGTTGCCGGTTTTAGCCGCCGAGCCGTTCTTGTCAACGCTGCTTCCGTAGCTGTGTCGCGACCTACTACTTGAGCAAATGGCCCCAATCAGTGCCCGCATAGCCAGCGGCGCAGGCTCAAAACAAACCTGCTCCCCCATTATGGCGCCCGCCCCAGTAGGTTGAGGCATAACCGGCGATTTCGCCGACTACACCCGGCACGAAATCGAGAAGAAGCCATCGCCTGTGGCCGAAGATGTGCTCCGCGGCGATTCCGACCACCGGTATTGCCGGAAAATTGAAGCAGATCTGACGACAACCGCCGGAGTGGACGAACAGACGTATGACAAGCCGAACTACAATGCTGTGGGTGCCGCCATTAATAAAACGGCCGGTGTACTGATTCGAGGTTACAAACCACACAAGACCTGAGTTTTAACACGTAGCTGATCTCGCTCTTAGTGAAGTACCATGTGCGGCGCAGCGCTGCCATCTGACCAATAGGCGACCGGAACCATGAAAATTGTCTCGGGTTCCGGTACGTCGCGAAATTCGTCATTAAACAATATTGGAGAGCCGGCACGGTTCGCGCCCCAGCTGGCCTCGCCTGTCCTGGGAAGATGAAACATCAAATGAGGGTACCAATGCCCGGCCGAGTCACCGAGATATCCCATCTTCGATAGCATGTAAGACATCGCGCCGACTTCCGGTGCCGGCAGTTCTTTCTTTGCAACGCTAGCCTCTATGATTTTATGCACCTGCGCCTTGGATAACCCAGCTAAGATCAGTTTTGTCCTATTCAGCGTGTAAGGAAGAACCGTTTTTACCGCCGCCGGGTTATAGCAGATAGGCCCTCGCATCTTAGGGTTCCAAAATTCGGGCCTGTCGAACGGAGACATCCACGACCGTTCGACAAGGCATGTGAAGCCATTCTTTCCATCGATTGCGGTTTTATAGCCACCTCTTCCGAGAATAAGAATATTTGCATCTTGTGCGATTGCTTGCGGAGCCGCGCTTCGGGCCATGGCGATCTCAGCGCCGGAATCCGCCATCAGATATTGCTCAACTGCAGCCATCCGGGAATACTGTTCCGAAACGGAATTTCCCTGGCACCCGGCAGCCAGGATAGCCGCCAGCAGAGCGGATTGAACCGAGGTTTTACCTCGACGTTCGGTTCTCATCGAGCGAGTTGACATGTTCGAGTCTCTTGATTGCCTCAGTAACGAGCCACCCATCCCCGAGATAGCCGCTCCTTCAGACGTAGAGTAACGCCTGCCGGATCGGTTTTGCGCGCAGATCGTCAGGGCGATAGACCGATGCGGCGAATTGACGGTTTTGATCGGTAGATTGGGTGCCAAGATGTTGCAACTGGGCTAGAATTATGATGGTGCTTCGTAAACCCTTGCGGCTCATGTCATTTTGGCAGTTACAAACCCTGGGGTGGATCTGTTTCTATGCATGGTCGCTGTTGGGATCGCTTCCCGACCTCTTGAAGCGCCCGGCAGCGCTGCGCGAAAACACAGAGGTGGCGGGTTTACTGTTCGTCGGTACTTGTGTAATGCATCCTGTTTGCCGTTGGCTGCTGCGGCGTTACCCTTCCTGGGTCGCGTTTGAATTGCGGGCTTTTGTCGTGTCGGTCACAATCGGAGCGGCGATCGCGTTCGTGTTTGAACTGTCCGAGAAGGGCATTCACAACATGAACGCCGTGAACCTGGCCGTGAATTCGGCCGATTTCCCTTTCTTGCTTTTCAGTTGGTCCAGTCTGTATTTCAGCATCAAGCAATGGAATTCGGCCTCGCAGGAAAGGGAACGTTTGTTGCGTGCCGAAGCCGAGGTTCGGGAAGCCCGCTTGCAAGCGTTGCGCTACCAGTTGAATCCGCACTTTCTATTCAACTCTCTGAACGCCGTTTCAACGCTGGTTCTGGATGGCGAAGCTTCCGCGGCTACCAGGATGTTGTCGCAAATCGGGGATTTCCTGCGCACCAGCCTGAACGACCAGGCCGCCCTGGAGGTGTCTCTTTCAGAAGAGATGGCCTTTACGGAACAGTACATCGCAATCGAGAAAACCAGGCTGGGGGACCGGTTGAAGGTGGAGTTAACCATATCTCCAGAGACGCTGGATGCCATGGTACCGGGCATGTTGCTTCAACCGCTGGTCGAGAACGCGGTGCGCCATGGTGTGGCGTGTATCGCAGAGGGTGGGAGAATCGCCATAGAGAGCGAACTGCACGAAGGGCGATTACGAATTATCGTCAGGAATTCGGGACGCC
>Ga0302326_10000150_pt1 | contig 194626 bp, 164 predicted proteins | sample Palsa_T0_3_FD_202264 | JGI IMG/M metagenome (GOLD analysis project Ga0302326, IMG submission 202264) | Peat permafrost microbial communities from Stordalen Mire near Abisko, Sweden - Palsa_T0_3 | ecosystem: Environmental > Terrestrial > Soil > Palsa > Peat permafrost | place: Sweden: Abisko...
AGAGATAGGTCCGGACGGGGTGATCGGTGAGGGGGGCCCCACCTATAACAGCCAGTTGAGGGCCTCTCTAATGGTGCGTTTGCGAGCATCTTGCGCGCGGCTATTTGCCATAGCGCGCTGTCTGGTAGTTTTTGGCATCGTGTTCGGCATGGTGCTTGGTCCCATTACCGTTACCCCCGCCTTCGCCGCGGGCGGCCTGACCGGAAACGTGAGCGGTCAGGTTCTGAATACCACGAACGCGCCGATCAACGGCGCGACGGTCGCCTTGAGTTCACCGTCCGGCACGTATACGCAGAAGACCGACGCGCACGGCCGGTTCAATTTCCTCTATGTGGCGATCGACACTTATGTGATTTCCGTGCAGGCTCCGGGGTATCTTCCCGTCAGCCGAGCCGGCATCACGGTTACCGGCGATATCACGGCCGAGCTCGGCGTGATCACCCTCGGCCAGGAGAACCTGCGCACGATCGGCCGCGTAGCGGCGCGAGGTTTGTCGAGCGTCTTCCAGCCGAGCCAAACGGTCCCGCAGTTTACCGTCTCCGGCAGCGTCCTCCAAGATGCCCAGGGGAAGTCCGCTAATGCTGACGAGCAGGCAGTGCTCCTGGCTGCGCCGGGCTTCCAGGTCGACAAGATGGGTAACCTCATCCTCGACGGCGGCACCACCGACGAGGTCCACTTCTTCTTCGACGGCGTGGATTTCACCGATCCGGGCTTCAATCGTAACGGCAACAACTATTTCTTCAACGGCATCTCGAACACGCAGATCGTGCCGGGTGCCGGAGATCCGAGCCAAGGCGACGCGGGCGTCGGCGCGGTCAACTTGATCGTCAAACGCGGCACCTATCCCGGCACCGGCCTGCTCGACGCGGAAGCGGATACGCGGCCGTTCACGCATCAGTTCAACGTCCAGTACGGCACTGCTACGAGCAACGGCAGCGTGTCGGACTACTTCTCGTTCTTCAAGCTCGATCAGGCCCTGCAATTCGGCCCGTTCGGGTCTTCGGCGTACAACAACGGGCTGTTTTACAACGACAACAGCTACTCGGCGGAGAACGACTTCGTCAACAACCTCGTCTTCCGCTTCGGCAAGGGCCAGAACCAGTCGCTCCAGTTCCTCTACTACGAGAACACGGCCGCTTTCACTGGGGACTTGTCCGGCGTGCCGATTCCGTACGACAACGCAAATCCGAACTCGATCTTCTACGTCCAACTGTTCGACTCGAACTTTGGCCAGTATCCTTTCTTCTCGAACTCCGTCGCGGCATCGCTGATGAAGCCCGAAGCAGGGGAGAATGCTTACAACCAGTTCAATTCGACGCAACCGGACGCGGTCAATAGCACGTCGCTCATCAAGCTCGAATACGACAATCAGTTGAATGCGACGACGGCCTTGAACATTCGTTACTTCAACTCGGATATCATCGAGTCGACTCCCGAGACGTTGGCAGGAACGGCTTTCCCCAATCCGTTTCCGCTCGCGGGGCAGACCGCCGGCGGCAGCCGTACGGGCGAGATTATTCAGCTGTCGGAACAGGCCAACCAGCAAAACCTCATCACCTTGACGGGTAACGTCGAACTCGCGCGACCCAATTTCGGAGTAAATTACGGGCCGATCGGCCTCGAGTCGCTCGGTCCCAACGCGGCGCTGTTCTTGCGACCCCCGGATGCGAGCGCGCCGGTGAGCGCATCGAATCCTTGCCCGGTATCGACTACCGTGTACCCGGGCGCTTGCTGGCTCCAGCAGTTCTATTACAAGTCCGGCGGCACGCCGTACGCGCCGGGCCTGGATCTCGATTCCGAGAACCTCCAGCACTTCTGGGGCGTGGGCCTGCGCGACCAAGTTCAGGTCAATAGCCGGCTGCGCCTCGACCTCGGCCTGCGTGCCGACTACATCGACGAAGGCTTCGGGTCCAATGCGTACTACGAAGATGAGGACGTACAGCCGGTTCCCGGGTCGCCCTCGACCTATTACGTCGCCAACTACGGGTTCGTCGAAGAGCCCCACTACCTCGAGCCGCGCCTGGGCGCGTCGTATCGCCTTGGCAACAACGACTCGGTCGCCTTCACCTACGGGAAATCGATCAACGAAACTGGGTCCGGCGAACAGGCTAGCCCCGACTCTTTCAACCAGTTTGCGCAGTTCAATAACTTCTCGCTGCTGCCGGGAACGCCGGGCGCATCGATACCCTGGGTACCGTTTCAGTGGCCGCTGACCGGTCTAACGGTCACGCCGTCAGACTGCTATCCGACGATACCGTTCCCAACCGGCGCGAATGCCAAGACGCCGCCGTCGTACAGCGGGTCCGTCGGCACGACGTTGCAGCTCGGCAAGCCGTGCGGCACGCTCGGCGAACTGCTCTACTTCAACAACGACGCCTATTATCCGGAGATCGCCTCCGTTCAGCCCGCCACCTTCGAGAATTACGACTTCAACTTCTCGCACCAATTCGCCAACGGTTCCGCCCTCAGGATCGCGCCGTTCTTCCGGCAGGGCACCGACATTCAGGTCGCAACGGCGCCCGTGATCTACAATCCGGTTACCGGTGTCTACACGTTCGGTTCGCTGGTCAATCGCCCGGGTGGAAAGAACACGACGACCGGCCTCGACCTCGCGTTTACGCTGCCGGAGCGTCCGTACGGTTTTACCGGGTTCATCTCCGCCACGTATGTCAACGAGTTCACGAACACGCCGCCGGCGGGCGACAATCCGTACGGTCAAGACTTCGAGCCGTACGTGCCTCCCGTATCATACGCCGCCGGTGACCTGTACCGGGCCGGCTTCGTTAGCCCGCTCACCGTGAATTTGGGTGGAGCGTACAAGACGCGGACGGGCTTCCGCGTGAACCCGGTGCTCCACTTCGTTAACGGTTATCCCGACAATCCCGGGCTCTTGACGCCGTATCTGCTGTTCGGCCCGACGAACGTTCCGAACACGAACATCACCGATCAATACGGCTCAGCCGGCGCACCTCAGTTCATCGACCCGGCAAATCCCGGCTCGCTCAGAAACCCGTACATCTCCGCGACGCGCGGAACGCCCGAAAGTCCGTCGGGCGGCGGCCAGTTGAGCAAGCCTCAGGTCTTCGGAGACTTGACGTTCGAGTATAGTCCCCCGCGGACGCGGTCGACCTTCGGCGTGCAGTTCCTCGACCTGTTCAACAACGAGATCTACTCGCCGCCGACGCCCAACACGACCTGGTACCCGGTGTCGACCGGTGTCGCCGGCCCGCTGACCGGCCAGAGCCTTACCGGCGTCGCGTATCCGACGTACGCAAACGTCGTCTCCAAAGGCATCTATCCGTACGGTTCGTACTACGTGCCGATCGGAGTCGGGCTCCCGTTCACGATGCGCCTCTACTATCAGCTCGCGCTGTAGGGGCAATAGAAAGTGAAGTGCATGAAACCCTACCTCGGACTTCTTGCCGGACTGGCCGCGATTTCGCTCGCGGCCTGCTCCGGCAGCTCGATCCAATCAAGTCTCGAGCCGCCGACCACGACGGTGAATCCGCTTAACTCGACGTTGCAGTTCGAGGTGGGTACCGCGAACATCGCGGGCGTGGTTGGGTTGAATACGCTCGTGACGCTGCGGCAGACGACCGCGGGGTACGTCGGATCGAGCCTGCTTAGCAATGCACCGACGATCACCGGGCCGGCAAGCTTCAAGGTGCCTGCGGCGCCCGATGCGTTGGGAGACGCAGGGACGAACCACATTTCTGCGTTCATCCCGACCAACATCGCCTCGCCACCGCCGTTGACGACCTTCGATCCGGACGGGTGCCAGACGCCCTCGGGATGCGGCTCGTCCGCGCAAGGGAACTACCTGGCCTCGTCTTACGGGTTCTTTCCCGGAGTCGTTGCGAACTCCGGATTGACGCCGAGTCTGCAGCCGGGGCCGATGCCTTTCTACGTGGTGGAAAACCCGGGTCTCGCCGCCCCGTGCACGGCATCGTCATATTCCGGTCCAGCCTCACTGCCGGGTTGTAAGGTCGAGTATATCGGCGGGCCGCCGGCGTTCGTGCAAAGTGGGCATACCTCGACGCAAGACGGCACGTACCCGGGGGGCTACGACGGCTTCACGCTCGGATTCGTCGACTTCCAGGCCGTGCCGGTGAGCGGAATCTATTCGCTCAGCGTCGTCATCCCGACCGGCATCAATAGCAACGGCGTGGAGAGCTACGGCACGAAGACCGCGACGAGCACGCTCACCGCGAGCAAGGTGTTGGCGCCCTGGACCACCGCACCGACCTTCACGACCGACGGCACGGGCGGCGGTACCATCACGGCGAACTTCACAGGCAGCGGCTCCGGCTTAGCCACCGAGGAGTACCTCGAGATCGTGGATGAAGGGCCGGCTTCATGCCAGCTAAGCGGAAGCCCGCCGTACTACTACACCTTCAAGGTCACGCCCGGCACCGCGACGGTAGCGGTGCCGGACGACATCGGTGCGGCGCCGCCGGGCCACGCCCAGGGTCACACGTTCTGCACCGCCTCTGATAACGGCGGCGGCAGCGCGACTGCCGACCAGCTCGAGGTCTACGGGTTCGCCGTCGACTATCCGCTCTATAGCTCAGCGTTCCCGCAGTCGGACAACCAAGCGGCTCCTACGATCGTCGGATCGGCCGGTCAAGATGACGTCACGACGTCACCGGTCGGGAGCGGCAGCGAAGGGATTTCGAGCAGTTCTCGCTATCGGAGAACGTCGTCGTTCGTGCGCCGCCGATAGAAGAACCGTTTCGGTAATAGAAGAGGCCGGGCCCGATATTCGGGTCCGGCCTCTTCGATTTCAAATGCGGCTTTCGATCCGGCTCGCTACGAGCAGTCTTTAAAACCGGGCTCGATGTGTTGCGCCGCCCGGTCTTCATCGTCGTAGACCGGCTCGTGCCGTTTCGCTAAGTCGTCGGAGGTCGCTTTGGCTTCCTCCGAGAGCGTCGGGGGCACGAGATCGCGCGGATCCGCGCTGTGGTTGTAACCGTACATCCGAGACGCTTGACCGACCGTCGCCCCGGCGAGACTTGCGTCGATCTGCGCTTTTTGGCGATCGATAAAATCGACCGGCGCATGCGAATCGAGATACGCCACGAATCGGCCCATGAAGTCGGCAAGGTCTTTTTGCCGCTTCAGGGCTCCCGCCAGCGCATCGGCGAAATCCGTCAGCTCTTTGGCCTGCTCCGGCGTTGGCGCATCTTTGGCGGCAGCCCTGATCGCGGTCGCCTCGGCTAAGCCTTCCTTGGCGCGAGCCCGCAACGCGACGAACCGCTCGATAAGCGCGTGCGCTCCCTGCTGCTTTGCTAGGTCGGTGTCAAAGTCGGTGGTATGCAGCCAGGTTCCGTCCCGCTCGATGTCGGCGTCGTCCGCGAGCGCGGTCTGCACGGCGACCGTGGCATGCGTAAGGACCGCCTTGCAGAATGGCGACACGGCTTTGACGTGCCCGATCTCTTGCAGCGGCCCGTTGGCGGACCTCGAGTTTACGGCGGCCGCCGGCGGCGCCGCATTTGGGACGGCAGCACCGCCTGCCTGCGCTAGGAGCGTGGCGGCGAGAATAACGGAAAGCGGATAGGCCACTTCTGACCTCCCCATCGGAAAAAACGTCAGCCTTTTTTCGACGCCTGACGCCGGGAGGCATCTTAATCGAACAGGGCTTTAGCTTCGACGGGTGAACGATGCCCTGCTATTGCTCGGCATTCGCTTCGCCTTTAGGCCAAAGGCAGCGGCTTTTTTCCCGTAGGATTCACTTACCCGAGAGGTAGTTCACATGGAGAGCCGGTCCCTACACCCGCGTACCCTCACGACGCGCGTGCTGCTCGCCATTACGCTGGCATTCGCGCTGTCCCATTCGCTCGTTGCGCCGGCCTTTGCCGCCGGCGGCCAAACGGGCTCGCTTACGGGAACGCTGGTCGACGCAGCCGGCAAGCCCGTCGCGGGCGCCAGGGTGGCACTTTCGTCCCCGAGCGGATCGTACTTTCAGACGACCGACGCGCGGGGTTTCTTCAACTTTCTCGACGTTCCGATCGACACGTACACGTTCACCGTCGAAGCGCAAGGGTTCCGTGCCATCGTGCAGGCCGGCTTCACCGTGCAGGGCGGCAATACGCTGGCGCTTGGGGACATCAAACTCCAGCGCGAGTTGCGCACGATCGGACGGGTGACGGCGCGTTCGCCGGCAAGCGCTTTCACGCCGAATCAAACCGTTCCGCAGTTCACGATCACGGGGGCCCAGCTCCAGGACGCGCAGGGGAAGGCTGCCAGCGCCGATCTCGATCAAGCCTTATTGGCCGTTCCGGGATTCCAGCGCGACAGCATGGGCAATCTGGTTCTGCAAGGCAGTTTGATCGATCAGATTCGCTACAACATCGACGGCGTCGATTTCAGCGACCCGGGCTTCAACTTCAGCGTGAACAACGAGTTTTTCAACGGCGTTCGTTCGATTCAAGTCGTCCCGGGAGCGGGCGACCCGAGTCAGGGTAACTCGGGAGCCGGCGTGGTGAACCTGGTCGTGCAGCGCGGCACCTATCCTCCGACCGGGTTGGTCGACGCTGAGGCCGACGTGCGCCCGTACGCGCATCAGTTGAATGTTTCGTACGGCTTCGCGACTCCGAACGGCCGCTTTTCGGATTACGTTTCGTTTTTCGGCGAGCGCAACGCGGACGTGTACGGTCCCTGGGGCGCGAGCGCCTTCGAAACGAACGAGGCGAACGCCCTAACCTTCGCGTTCGAGAACCGCAACGATTTCATCAACAACTTCGTGATGCGCTTCGGCCGAGGCAACAATCAGTCGTTCCAAGTCCTCTTCCTCGAACACACCGATACGGACTACGGCAACTACGGCAACCTGCAACTGTACTTTCCGTCCAACGCGCCCGACTTCGAGCAGTTGCTCGCCGGGCCGTTCTCGACGTCGGGACTGACCGTCAAGGAGATGCAAAGCATCATCGGGTTCGAGCAAGGGCAAACCAGTCCCGATCAGCAGTTGCCGCAAAATCCGATCATCAATTCGCAGCAAGGCCAAATGCTGAAGTTCGAGTACGATAACTCGCTCAATGCTTCCACGAACTTGGCATTGCGCTTCTTCCACTCGACGTCGTGGGCGGATTCGTTCGCGAACGGCCCGACCGTGGTGGCGCCTTTCGCGGTGACCTCGACGGAGGGCACGTCCGGCGGCACCCGAACCGGCACCAACTTCGAGCTGGACCGGCAGCTAGGAGAAAAGAACACGCTCACCCTGTCGGGAGCATACTCCTTTAACCGGCCAGACTTCTCGTCGCTTGCGCCCTATATGGGCTTCATGGATCTCGGGCCGGACGTCATCGACTTCTTACGGCCGCCCAATCCAAACGAACCGGTCAGCGCGAGCAACCCATGCCCGAGCATTGCTGGCGTCATCGCGGAGTACGGCTTACCCGCGACTACGACAGGTTGCTACCTGCAACAGTTCTTCTACAAGGACGGTGGAACTCCACGCGTGCCGCCGATGGACTTGCGCTTCTCAGGCATCCAAGACCAGTACGGTATGGGAATCCGCGATCAATATCAGATCAACGATCGCCTGCGACTCGACCTTGGGCTGCGCTACGATCTCGTCAACGAGGGTTTCGGCAACAATCTTTTCTATGCGGATGAGAACATCCAGCCGGTACCTGGGTCGCCGCTCACTCCATACGTCGCCGACTGGCCGTTCATCGAGACGCCGCACTTTCTCGAGCCGCGCACCGGGCTCTCTTTCCGGGCGACCGATCACGACTCGGTGGCATTCACCTACGGCCGCTCGATCATCCAGTCCGGCTCGGGCGCACTCGCGAGCCCCGAGTCCGATCAGGCATTTACGGCCTTCGATAACATCCCGGTCAACCCGAACTTCTTTCCAACAGGCAACCCGTTCACGGGTGTCACCCCGGTCGGTCCTACGAACTGTTTCCCGGAAGTGCCCTACCCGGTAGGAGCCGGACCGAGCACACCGCCATCCTACAAAGGCTCGGTCGGGACGACGCTGCAGCTCGGCAAGCCGTGCTCAAGTTACGGCGAGATGCTTTACGGCGTCAACGATGCGTTCTTCCCCGAAATCAGCGGCGTACAGCCCGGCGTGTACGACAACTACGACTTCAACTTTTCGCACGAGTTCCGCAACGGCTCGGCCGTAAAAATCAACCCATATTACCGCCATGGCTACGACGTCACGGCGATCACTGCGCCATTGGTTTTCATTCCGGCCAGCGGTACGTATCAAGCGGGAACGCTGACGAATCGGAGCGTTGGAGCGAGCTACACCAGCGGCGTCGACGTACAGTACACCTTCCCGGAGCGCCCGGTCGGTTTCACCGGTTTCGTGTCGCTCTCCTACGTCAACGAGTTCACCAACACTCCGCCGGCAGACGATAATCCGTATGGGCAAGACTTCGAGCCGATCATTCTGCCGCAGTCGCTCGCGACCGGGGCGCTCTATCGCGCCGGTTTCATCAGCCCGTTTACGACGCAGGTCGGAGTCTCGTACAAATCGCGCGGCGGCCTTCGCATAAATCCGGTGCTGACGTTCAACGTCGGCTATCCGATCGGCTCGGGACTCTTGACGCCGATCTTCTACAACAACTCGGGCGTGTTCGTTCCCAACACCAATTTGACCGACCAGTTCGGCCCGGGTGGCGCGCCCGATTTCGTCGATCCGGCCAATCCTGGAAGCATGTTCAAGCCGAACGTCGCAGCGACCCGCGGCACGCCCGAGACCTCGTCGGGTGGCGGCGAGCTAAGCCGGCCCCAGCTCTTCGGCAACATGACGATCGAATATGCGATACCTCGCACGCGCTCGACGGTCGGGCTCCAGATTCTCAATCTCTTCAACAACGAATATTTCGGGCTGCCGCTCGTAAACGGGAACTGGTATCCGGTCGCGACCGGCGTGGGCTACTCGCTTGCCGGCCAGAGCCAAACGGGCGCGGCTGCTCCCACCCTTGCACCGATCGTGTCGAAAGACACCTATCCGTACGCCCCGTACACGATTCCCGTCAACACGTTCTTCACGACGCCGACGACGTTCCGACTCTATTTCCAATACGCTCTCTGAGGTTGCACCCGGGCGGACCTTCGTTGCCGACGTCTGGCGCCGGCTGCGTAGGACGCCCGGGGCTTTGGTCGGCGCCGCAATCATTCTGACGATCGCCTTCGGGGCACTGTTTGCCCCGCTTCTGACCCATGCGGATCCGCTGGCGCAAAACCTGGCGCGGCAGGCAGGTAGGCCGAGCCTTGCGCATCCGATGGGCACCGATAAGCTCGGGCGCGACATCTTCGCCCGCATCCTCTACGGCTCGCGAATCTCACTGCGCATCGGCTTTGTGGCGGTGGGTCTTGCGATCAGTCTCGGCACTCTCATTGGGACGACCGCGGGCTACGCGCGCGGCCGGGTCGACAGCATGTTAATGGGCGCGATGGACGTGATGCTTGCCTTTCCGCCGATCATCCTGGCCATCGGAATCACGACCATTCTTGGTCCAAGCATCACGAACGTGATGCTTGCGGTTGGGATCGTCTACATCCCGCAGTACGCGCGCCTCGCTCGTTCCGCGTTGCTGGCGATTTCCGGTCTCGAGTACGTCGAAGCTGCGCGCGCGCTCGGCGTTTCCGCGGCCGGGATCGTCGCGCGTCACTTGCTCCCGAACATCCTTTCACCGCTGCTCGTGCAGGCGACGCTCGGCATCGCGACCGCCGAGCTCGAAGCTGCCGGGCTTTCGTACCTCGGACTTGGGGCGCGGCCGCCCGCCCCGGAATGGGGCGCGATGCTCAACGATGCGCGCGACTACTGGCTTGGGGCGCCGTGGGCGCTCGTCTTTCCGGGACTCTCGATCACCGTGCTCGTACTTGGCTTCAACTTGTTGGGCGATGGACTGCGCGACGCCCTCGATCCCACCGGGCGCTGACCGGCCTGAGCGCAGAACAGGGCCGAGAAGCGGCCCCACGAACGTCTGGCGGTAATGGCTCGCGTACGCCGTAAGGCTCGTGCGACGATGCGGCTGAACCTCGAGATCGCCGGGATCGCGGCGTTCGGCCTCTCCGTTCTGCTCGCAATTGCACTCGCAGCACCCGCTCGCTCCGGGGCGCTCGGTGCGGCCACAGCGCGCGGCCTGCAAGCCCTTTGTGGCAACGGCGCGTGGCTCGTTCCGTTCGTCATCGCAATCGTCGGCGCGATCGTCTTCTTGGAAATCAACGTTCCGCGCACGATCGCCCGCCTCGGCTCGGCGTCGCTAGCGTACTTCCTCATCGTCGAGTCGCTGTACGGCACGCGCGGCGGCATGCTCGGCTCCGCGCTCGAACGCGCGCTGCACTCCGTCCTCGGGACGACCGGTTCATGGGTCGCGATCGTGCTGCTCGCGCTGCTAGTCACGGTCTGGATCACCGGCGTCTCCGTGAAGAAAACGATCGGCTGGTGCATCGTCGCGTTCACCCGGATGAGCGCATTCCTGCGCGGCGCTGCCGCAAAGCCTGCGGCCGGCACCAGGCAGGTGCCCGCTCCACGCTCCTTGCGCGAAGCGTTCCACTTGCCCAAGCTGCCCGAGCGCCCGAAACCGGCGGCCGCGCCTGTTGCGACCCTCGCGGGAGCGGCGCTGGTGCCAATCCGTCCCGTATCCGCGCGAACCTTCATCGAAAGCGAGGCAAGCGTCTCGGCCGAGGACGAAGCGCTCGAAGAGGACGAGTCCGAGGAATACGAGGAGATCGAGGATTTTGACGACGACGAAGACGATGGCGATGACGATGAAGACGATGACGATGAAGACGATGACGATGAAGACGATGACGAGGATGGCGACGACGAAGCCGGCTCCGAGGACGACGAAGACGCGGACGATGATGAAGAAGACGAGGAAGACGAAGAAGACGAAGAAGACGAAGGCATAGCGGTTGCGGGCGCGTACGAACCCGCGGCCGTGGCGCAGTTAGGGGAATCCCGCCGTTCGTACCGCCTTCCAGATCTCGCGCTCTTCGATCCGCCGGCGCAACCGGTCGTCGACGATTCACACCGCTCGGTCTTACTCGAAGACACGCTGGCCTCGTTCGGCGTCGGCGCCAAAGTCACGCACATCGAACGCGGCCCATCGGTCACGCGTTACGAGCTGCGGCCGGATCGCGGCGTCAAGATCTCGCGCATTTCTGCGCTGAGCGACGATCTCGCGCTGGCTCTTGCGGCCACGTCGGTGCGCATCGAGGCCCCGATCCCTGGCAAGTCGGCCGTCGGCATCGAGATCCCGAACGCCCACGTCTCGATCGTTGCGATCGCCGAGATCCTGGGTGCGTTACCGCAACGCGGACAGATCCCGCCGCTCAACATGGCTCTCGGCAAGGACATCACGGGTCGCACCGTCTTCGGCGACCTGGGCAAGATGCCGCACTTGCTCGTCGCCGGTGCGACCGGCAGCGGCAAGAGCGTTTGCCTCAACTGCATCATCGCCTCGCTGCTCGTTTCGGCAACGCCCGATCAGGTGCAGATGCTGCTGATCGATCCCAAGCGGGTTGAGCTCACGGTATACAACGGAATCCCGCATCTGATCAAGGAGGTCATCACCGACGCACGGCTGGCGGCCGGGGCCCTCTTCGAGATGACCAAGGAGATGGATCTTCGCTACGAGCGCTTCGCCAAAGCGGGGGTCCGCAAGATCGAAGAGTTCAATGCGAAGTATCCCGATCAGAAACTTCCGTACGTCGTCATCGTCATCGACGAGCTGGCCGATCTCATGCTGATCGCACCGGCGAAGGTCGAGACGACGATCTGCCGTTTGGCGCAGCTGGCGCGCGCGACCGGCATTCATCTCGTCGTCGCGACCCAGCGCCCCTCAGTCGACGTAATCACGGGGATCATCAAAGCGAACATCCCCTCGCGCATCGCTTTTGCAGTTAGCTCGCAGGTCGATTCGCGGGTCATCCTCGATATGGCCGGAGCGGAACGGCTGCTCGGCCGCGGAGACATGCTGTTCCTGCCGATCGACGCGCCAAAGCCGGTGCGCGCGCAGGGTGCGCTGATCACCTTCTCGGAGGTCTCGCGCTTGGTCGACTTTTGGGCACACCAAGCCCGGCCCGACAACCTTCTCGACGTGGACGTGGCTCCGATCGAGGACGACGACAAGGCCGCGCGCAACGTCGATCCGCTGGCCTACGAAGCCGCCAAGTACATCATCGAGACGAACTATGCTTCGACCGCGCAGCTTCAGTCGCAGTTCTCGATCGGCCACCCGCGGGCGGTGCGCTTGATGAAGCAGCTCGAGGAGTTCGGCGTCGTCGGTCCGCACGAGGGCACCAAAGCGCGCCGCATCAACATCGGTCTTGGCGAGCTGGAAACGATCGCCGACCGGCTCGGCCGCGACGAACAAACGAATCTGTTCGCACAAGGCGCGTGACCCGCAGCGTGCTCGCGCGGCGCCCGGCGTCAAACGTGGCGGCGCGCCGAGTTGCACTGTTTGCCGCGTTGCTCTGCTTCGCTGCCTTCCTGACGCTGGGGATAATCGTCAGCGGTACGCCGCCGGGAAGCCTCGACCGTGCCGCCGGGTCCCTGGCCGGGCACTCGCTCGGTCTCGCGGCCTTCCTCAGCGCGGCCGGCCGGTTTCCGGTGTACTTCGGGTTGTGCTGCGCGACGCTGCTCTTGGGAATCATACGGCGCCGCTCGTTCACCCGCGCCCTGACGGCGGTCGTTGCGCTCGTCATCGCCTGGAAGGTGAGTGATTTCTTCAAGGACCGCTTCCACCGCGCCCGTCCCGAACACTGGTTCGTCCATCGCGAAACGTCGTTCTCGTACGCAAGCGGACACGCAACGCTGGCCCTAACCTTCTACGGTCTGTGGGCGGTCTATATCTGGAACAGCCGGCTGCCGAAAGCCGTCCGCCTCGGCGCGGTGCTCCTGCTCGGACTCTGGACGGCCGCCATTGGTTGGTCGCGGCTGGCGCTCGGCGCCCATTACGCGACCGACGTGGCTGGAGGCTACCTGTTCGGTGCGGCCTGCATGCTGACGGCGCTAGCGGTAGGCCCGCGGCGCGGCGTTCGAGGTTAGTCCTTGTACGGCGCGAACCTCGAGTCTAGGCTAGAGATCCAGGCTTTCCGGAGGTCGACCAACTAGGTGACGTTCACAACCGATCCCGCCCTGCGCCCGATCGAGCATAAGGTCGACGAGGGCATCCCGCTCTCAAGGGAAGACGGCGTTGCGCTTCTGCGCACCGGCGACCTGCACGCGCTGGGGCGCATGGCCAAGCGTGCCAAGGAGCGCAAGAGCGGCAAGAACGTCTTCTACGTTCTCAACCGCTACATCAATTCGACCAACGTCTGCTACGCCGGTTGCCGCTTTTGCTCGTTCGCCGCCGATGAAAACAAGGAACGCGACCGCGCCGTTCGGATGACGGCTGACGAGGTGTTCGCCAAGGCCCTGGAAACGGGAACGAATTTCAACCAACTGCATATCGTCGGCGGTCACGATCCGCGTCAGCTCTCGCTCGACTACTGGCTTCCCCTGATGCGGCGTTTCAAAGAAGCGCTGCCGCACGTGCAGCTTTCCTTGTTTACGGCGGCCGAGATCGACTATCTCGCCCGGCGGCACCGGCTTCCTTACGACGACGTCCTCGCGCAACTCAAGGACGCCGGCCTCGACAACATCAACGGCGGCGGCGCCGAGGTCTTCAGCGAACGCTTTCGCAAGCTGGTTTGCCCCAACAAGGTCGACGCCGCCAACTGGCTGCGCCTGCACGAGGTCGCGCACGCGCAAGGCATTGCTTCCAACGCGACCATGCTCTACGGCACGATCGAGACATTAGAGGAGCGCGTCGAGCACTTGATCGCGCTGCGCGAGTCGCAGGAGCGCTCGCCCGGCTTCAACGCATTCATTCCGCTGGCGTTCCATCCCGACGGCAACGAACTCAGCGACTGCGGCTGGACCTCCGGGCTCGACGACATCCGCATGTTCGCAACGGCGCGCCTGATGCTCCATAACTTCGATCATATCAAAGCGTACTGGATGATACAGGGCCTCAAGGTGTGCCAGGTCGCGCTGCACTTCGGCGCCGACGACATGGACGGCACGCACGGCTCGACCGACGAAGAGCGCATCTACCACAGCGCCGGAACGCAGTCGGGGCAGTACGTCGACGATCGCGAGTTCCGCCGCCTGATCGGGGAGGCGGGTTACGTGCCCGTCCGGCGCAACACGACCTACGATCTCTTTCCACCCGATTGGAAACCCGAGCAGGGCGAGAGCGACGTCGTGCGCGCGCGCCGCCTGCAGCCGCGAGCAATGGCGGGAGCCTCGGGCGACTGATGCTGCGCTCGGGGCGGATCGTTTACACCAACGATCTTCCGGTGTATACGGCCTTCGACACCGGGGCGGTGCGCTTTCCCGGCGCGCTGGTGGCCGACATGCCCGCGAACCTCAATGCCGCCTTGCTCGACGGCCGGCTCGACCTCGGGCCGATCAGCGCGTTTCACTTCGCGTTATACGCCGAGCGTTTTGCGCTCTTGCCGCACATCTGCATCGGTTCGCGCAAGGACGTTTGGTCGGTGGTTTGCGTCAGCCGGGAGCCGCTCCCGCGGCTCGACGGCGCCACGATCGCGATCACGAGCGAATCGGCTAGCGGCCGCAACCTCTTGCGCGTTCTGCTCGAGCGCCGTTACGGCGTGCGGGCCACCTTCGAGGAAAGCGCCGATCCCTATGCGGCTGCCGAGCGCGGCCAGCCGGCCCTGCTGATCGGCGATCGCGCCATCGACGCACGTCACGCCTTCCCGCGCCTGAACGTCCACGATCTAGGGACCGCGTGGCACGAATGGACCGGGCTCGACATGGTCTACGCGGTCTGGGCCGTGCGCCGCGACGTCCTCGTTTCGCATCCCAAGGAAGTCGACGAAGCGCTGCACGCGCTCGTCTCCGCGCAGCTTTGGGGCGCAGCCCATCTCGACGTGGTCGCTGCGGTCGCCCAAGCGACGCGCCCACGGCCGGCCGGCTTTTACGCGTCGTACTTCGAGACGCTCAACTTCGCCTTCGACGCAGCGGCCCGCGCAGGGCTAGCGCGTTACTTCGCCGAGCTTTACGCCGCCGGCGCGATCCCGCGCATTCCAAGCGTCGAGCCGGAGGTGCTGCTTGCCCATCGTTGAGCTACTGGAGCGGGCCGCAAGCGGCGGCCGGCTCAGCCTCGAGGAAGGCGTCCAGCTCTACACGGAGGCGCCGTTGCACGAGCTAGGCGCTGCGGCGCACGCCCGCCGTCTGGCGCTCTATCCGACAAGCGACGTCACCTACGTGATCGACACGACGATCAACTACACGAACGTTTGCAACGTGCACTGCACGTTCTGCGCGTTTTTCCGCCCCGAGCACCACGCCGAGGGCTACACGATGTCGCACGATCAGGTGCTCTCGCGCGTCAAGTGGGCTGCCGATCAGGGCGCGACGCAGATCATGATTCAAGGCGGCGTCAATCCCGAGCTCGGTTTGGAATGGTTCGAACGCCTGTTCCGGCGCGTGCACGCCGAGTTTCCGAGCGTCGACATCCACTCGCTCTCCGTCTCGGAAGTGATTGGCCTGGCCAAGGTCGAGGACTCGAGCCCGAGCGACGTCTTGGTGCGCCTCAAAGCGGCCGGCATGAAGTCGCTCCCCGGTGCGGGCGCGGAGATCCTGGTCGAGCGGGTGCGCAAGCGCATTAGCGCGCGCAAGGCCAAGCCCGATGAGTGGCTGGGCGTGATGCGCGAAGCGCAAATGCTTGGCATGCCGACCACTGCTACGATGATGTTCGGTTCGATCGAGACCAAAGCCGAGCGCATCGAGCACCTCGACGTGCTGCGCCGTTTGCAGGACGAGACGCACGGCTTCACCGCCTTCATCCCGTGGTATTACGTGCCGTGGAAAACGCCCCTCAAGGGCAAAGAGGCGAGCGGACTAGAGTATCTGCGCGTGCTCGCGATCTCGCGGCTCTACCTCGACAACTTCGCGCACCTGCAAGCGTCGTGGCTGACGCCCGGCCTAAAGATGGGCCAGCTGGCGCTCTTCTACGGTTGCGACGATATGGGCGGAACGATCCTCGAAGAACGCGTGGTCCACGACGCGGGATCCACCAACGAGGCGACCCGTAAGCAGCTCGAGGAGATCGTCATCGGTGCCGGGTTCCGTCCCGTCGTGCGCGATACGTATTGGAACCTGCGCCCCGACATGCCGCTCGCAACCGCTTCGTAAATTCGCCGGCCTTACCAGGGTGCGCCCGGCGGAGCTGCGGGGCTCGCGGCAACGCCGGCGTAGGCACCGCCGGTAACGGCGAATTGGCTGAGCGGCTTTGCATCGGGACCTGGATACGTCCAATGCTGAAGGTCGCCGGTTCCGGTGTCTTCGACCCAAGCGTGCTTCTCATGCTTATCGAGAGCCACGGCGAACGGATCGCTGTCCGTCGTTGCGAATTTGTCGGTCATAGTCGTCGAGCCGGGAGCGAAATCGCCGCAGGCCGGCGCCAGCTGGTCGCAAATCAGCAGCGCACCCGTCGACGTCGTCTGGATGCCGCCCGGAGCCTGCAAGGTGATGCCGAGATTCAGCGGCGACCCGCTGCCCCCGATCCACTCATCGACCTGTCCGACGCCCATCGTGCTCGTCGCGTGCAGAAAGGTCACGTACAGGTTGCCCTGATTGTCGACGGCGTCGTAGAACGCGTATGTCATTTCGGGATCGGTGAGCGTCGCAGTCGGCGTGGTGCTGCCGCCCGCGTACACCTCGATCGCGCCCGGCAGGCTGCCTTTCTGCGTAATATTCGAGACGTACGCGGTGCCGGACTTGTGGTCGATAGCTACGTCGACCGGCGCCCCGGCGGAGTCTTGCAGCGTCTTGACCGGCGACGGATTCCCCGGCGAGAACTCCAACACTTCGCCGAGGACGGTGCGGCCGTTTCCACCGTTCACGATCCAAAGGTTGCGGGACTTGTCGACGAACAGCCCTTGCGGGTTCACCAGACCCGTGATCGACCCGCACGCCGCCTTGCGATTGCGTATTTGGTCGTAGATGTAAACCGTGTTGTTGTAGGAAGCTGCGTAGACGACTGCTTTACTGCAACCCGCCGCATCCATCCGCGGCGCGCGGACAATCGGTCGCGCGAGCTGGACTGGCCGCAGCGTGGGCGTTCGCGAAACGACGGAAACCGAACTGTCGGCTGGGCCGGCAACAATGACTGCTGCGCCGGCAAGAACGAGGCTCGCGCTCGCACGCGCAAGACCGCAAATAAAAAAGCTACGTGACATCGCACCCTCCGCCGGACTTGCTGCGACGAGCGTGCGCCCCGAACCTACTCCGGCGCAGCTGGGTGAGCCCGGTAGGCACGTGACGCCGGGCGGCGAAGCCACTCACCTCATTGTCCGTCTCTTTCTAGGGAGGTGCTTGATGCGTTCTCTTGCCGCCGTCCGCCGCGCTCTTGCCGGCGGGATCACGATCGGGCTCCTTTTTGTCGCGAGCGGCATTCCGCTTGCGGCCCGCGCCGCCGGAAACCCGACGGTGGCGGTGCTCAATTTCAGCACCCAAGGCCTCACGAGCGATTGGTACGGTAATTTCGAACCCGGGATTGCACTCTCCGATCTCGTCACCGACCAGCTCGTGAACGGCGGCAAGTTCAATGTCGTCGATCGCAAGCACATGGCGGACATCATGCAGGAGCACCAGCTATCGACGGCCGGCGAAGTGTCGCCGGCGACCCTCGTCCAGAGCGGTCACCTCATCGGTGCGCGCTATCTCATCACCGGGAACATCCTTCAGTTCGACAAAACGGGCGGAAGCGGGGCTGCCGGCGCGGCGGGCGGCCTTGTCGGCGGCGCGCTCGGTGGGATGCTCGGAGGCGTGCATACGGAGCGCGTGACGCTGAAGGTCCAAGTGCGCGTCATCGATGCCGTGACGGGCTCGATCCTGCAATCGTTTGCAGACGAACAAACCAAAGGCGGCACATCGTGGGGCATGGGCGGCGGCGCCTCGACGTGGAACGCCTTTGGCGCCGGAGGCTATTCGAACGAGCAGTTCACGAGTTCGACGATGGGACACCTGATCAACGACGAAGCCGGGATCATCGTCGCACACATCGATCCGGCGAAGTTTGCGGCCGCGGGCCCGAGCGGCCCCGCGGTGCACGGTCGCATCCTAACGATCGACGGTGACGACATCGTCATCAACGCAGGCACCGACGCGGGTCTCGCGACGGGCATGATGTTGGACGTGATTTCGGTCAAGCAGCTCAAAGACCCCGACAGCGGGAAGATGATTACGTCGGAGATCCCGAAGGGCGTGATCCAGGTCGTATCGGTCACGAAAACGTCGGCGGTCGCAAAGCTCGTAAGCGGAAAGGCTGCGGCCCTCGAGGTCGTGCGAAGCCAGTAGAGGCCGCGCGTCCCCTACAGCGCTTGTGCGATCGTGCCGGCGGCGAGGACTTCGCCGGTCTCGCAGGCGTAGAGCGCGACGAGCTGGCCGGGCGCGATCGCGCGTTCGGGCTCTTCGAAGCGCACGTGCAATTCGTCCGCTTGTAACGTCGCGCTCGCGAAATTCAAGGGAGCGCGATAGCGCGTCATGGCGCGCACGCGAACGGATCCGGCGGCGAGACGTTCAGGGCGAACGAGGTTAACCTCGCGCGCGATGAGGCCGAACGAGTAGAGCTCGTCCTCGCGCCCGACGACGACGGTATTGGTGCGCGGGTCGAGCCGCGTTACATAGCGCGGCCCGTCGTTGAAGTGGGTCGCCGGCAAGCCGCGCCGCTGGCCGACTGTAAAATCGGACAACCCTGCGTGCTTCCCAATTTGGTCGCCTTGCACGGTCACGATGTTGCCGCCGGCTTCAGCCTGCGCTGCCGTGCGCTGCAGAATGCTGCGATAACTGCCCCCTTCGACGAAGCAGATGTCCTGCGACTCTGCCTTGTCATGGACGGGCAGCCCCAGTCGCGCCGCGTGAGCGCGCGTTTGTGCCTTCGAGAGCTCGCCGAGCGGCAGCAAGAGCGCGGCCAATTGCACCGGTGCCAATTGGGCGAGCGCGTAGGACTGATCCTTGGCGAAATCGCCCATGAAGAGGTGCGGCCCGTCGCCGGCTTGCACCAGCCGAGCGTAGTGGCCGGTCGCGACGAACTGCGCGCCGGTGCGCTCGGCGAAACTACGCAGCGTGCCCAACTTGACGAAATTATTGCAGGCGATGCACGGGTTGGGCGTCCTGCCGCCGCGATAGTCGTCGACGAAGCGCTCGATAACATTACGCCGGAACGTCTCCTCGAAGTCGAGCACGTAGTGCGGGATGCCGAGGACCGCCGCACTGCGGCGTGCGTCATCGAAGTCTTCGGCACCGCAGCACGACTTCGCGTAAGCGGCGCGCGTCGGCGCGTACATCTTCATCGTGACGCCGACAACGTCGTATCCGGCCTCCGCAAGCAAGCCGGCAGCGACCGCCGAATCGACGCCCCCGCTCATTGCCGCAACCACACGCGCTTTACCGGACATACCTCATACCAGGATAACCCATCGGGGACGCTAACTCAAACCGCATGCCTGGCCTTGGCGAGGAGCTTCGCGCGGCTCGTGAAGCGCGCAATCTCTCGCTTTCGGACGTGTCCGAACAGATCCACATTCGGTCCGTCTATCTTCAGAGCATAGAAGACGAGAAGTGGACTGCGATCGCAGCACCGGTCTACGTCCGCGGCTTCATTCGTACCTACGCTCGCTTTCTTGGGATCGATCCGGAGGGAGCGGTCGAGCGCTTCAATGCTTCGCTCGGCCCGGGCGAAGCGGCCGCAGCCCGCACCCCGGTCATTCCCGCGGCAGGCCGGCGCGGACCCTCGGTGTGGCTGCTCCTGGCTGGTGCCGCCGCCGTCGTTCTGGTCGCTTTCGTCGGCTACAGCTACTACCAATGGCAGAACGCATCGGGCGGCCCGGGAGCTCAGCAGGGCGCGCTCGCGCAGCACCCGGCAAAAGCAGCCCCGCCGATCCCGACCGCTGCTCCGCCGGCCGTCCGCCCAAGCGCAACGGTCCGAGCTCTGGAGCTGCGCCTCACGCAACGCTCGTGGCTGCTGGTCGAGGTGGACGGCGTCAAGGTGCTCGAAGGCATTCTGCCGGCAGGCTGGCGTGGCGACTTCCACGGAAAGACGGTGGTCGTGCGGGCGGGTAACGCAGGGGGCGTCGAGCCTTCGCTCAACGGGAAGGACCTCGGCACGATGGGCGCCCCCGGCGACGTGGTGCAGAAGACGTATACCCTCGCTCAGGAGTAGCCGACGAGATGGCGGATTTTTCGTTCGACGTCGTTTCAAAGGTCGACGCGCAAGAGCTCGACAACGCGCTCAATCAGGCCCGTAAGGAAATCGCGGGCCGCTTCGATTTCAAGCACTCGAAGACGCAGATCGACAACACTGAAAAACAGATCACGATTTTAACCGACGACGAGCTCAAGCTGCGCAACGTCGTCGACATCATTCAGACCAGGGCCGCCAAGCGCGGCATCTCGCTCAAGGCCTTCGAGTACGGCACCGTCGAGCCGGCGGCCGGCGGTGCCGTGCGTCAAATCGTCACGATCAAGAGCGGCATCCCCAAGGATAAGTCCAAGGCGCTGATCGAGGCGATCAAGGCCGCAAAGCTCAAGGTGGCGGCACAATTGCAAGACGAGCAGTTGCGCGTCTCCAGCAAGAACAAAGACGACCTGCAGAAAGTCCAGCAGATCCTGCGAGCCCTGGACTACGAGCTGCCGCTCCAATTCGTCAACTACCGGTAAGGGCGGCCCCCCGCGGCCCCGGGACGGAACGAGCGGCGTGGCGGTCGAAGGCAAGCAGGCTGCTGAGCCCTTCAAAGGGGGTTCTCAGAAAAGTCGGCCGCGGGCGGTCTCGAGAGGACACACAGGACGTGATGTTTCGGCAACCGGATCGACCCTCGGGCGGTTCCCAGCGAGCGCAATGATCGATTCCCCGTCTAGGCGAGTCGCCTTCGTCAGCCTCGGGTGCGCCAAGAACCTGGTCGATTCCGAGGTTATGATGGGCAGGCTTGGCAGCGCCGGCTGGGAGCTAGTGGGCGAGGCGTCCGCCGCCGATGCCCTCGTCATCAACACCTGCGCTTTCATCGACCCCGCCAAGGCTGAATCGACAGAAGCGATCTTGCAGCACGCGGCAAGCAAGCGAGCGGATCAACGCCTCATCGTGGCCGGCTGCCTCTCGCAGCGATTCGGGGACGAGTTGCGCACGCTGATCCCGGAGATCGACGGCATCGTCGGGACGGGCGCGTATGCCTCGATCGCGGAGGTCCTCGAAGACGCATGGGCCGGAAAAGCGCCGTGCCGCTTGGATTTCCAACCCGAGCCCGAGCACGACTTCCTGCCACGCTTGATCACGACGCCTCCCGCGACCGCCTATCTCAAGATCGCCGAAGGTTGCGATCACCCGTGCACGTTCTGCATCATTCCGGCGCTGCGCGGCCGCTTCCGCAGCCGCAGCTCGCAGTCGCTGCTGGCCGAAGCGCGGGCCCTCGTCGACGGCGGCACGCGCGAACTCATCTTGATCGCGCAAGACAGCTCCATGTACGGGCGCGATCGCGGTCCGCACGCGGATCGCCTCGCCGACCTGCTGGGCAAATTGCATGCAATCGATGGGCTCGAGTGGATCCGTTTGCTCTACCTTTATCCGGCGACGGTCGACGACGCTCTGATCGACGCGATGGCGGCCTTGCCGAAGGTTTGCAAATACGTCGACATGCCGTTGCAGCATGCGCACCCCGAGGTCTTGCGGGGCATGCGGCGTCCCTGGAACGGCGAGCGCTACATTGAGATCATCGAGGGTTTGCGGCGCCGGATTCCAGGAGTGACGCTGCGCTCGACGTTTATCGCCGGCTTCCCGGGGGAGCGCGAAGAGCACGTCGATTACTTGGCCGGCTGGCTCGAGCGCGCAGAGCTCGACCGGGCGGGCTTCTTCGCGTACAGCCGAGAGAGCGGAACGCCGGGCGATTCGCTTGCGGAGCAGGTGCCCGAGCGCGAGAAGCGCCTCCGCCTGATCCGTTTGCGAGACGTGCAGCGGCGCGCCGCCGAACGCGCTCGCATGAAGCGGCTCGGCCGCAGCGAGCGAGTGCTCGTCGAGGAGCGGCGCCGCCTCAGGGCCGGCGATCCGATGCGCACGGCGCTGGGCAGCGCGCATGCGTGGCTCGGCCGTTCGCAGGGTGAGGCGCCGGGCGTCGACGGAGCGATCTTCTTTACGGGCGACGTGCGTGCCGGAAGTTTCGTCGAGGTCACGCTGGAAGGAGCGACCGCGTTCGATTTCCACGGCAGCTTGAAAGCCGGTGCGGGGCGAGAGGAGGCGGCGCTCGTTGGCTAAGCACCTGGCGCCCCGGCCCCCTACGACGCCATTGCGCGTATTCTTGAACTGCCTTTCGGTTGCAGCCATGCTGCTGGTCGGCCTCGCCATCGGCGTCGTCGCAACGCAGGCCCTGCTCCAGCGCAGGTCACCGACCGACGTCGTCGCCGGGATGTTCATCGAGCAGCCGCAGGCGCATTTCCTCAAGGACCGCATCAACGTCTTACTGCTGGGGATCGACTACAACTACGACGAGAAAGATCAAGAGTATTCCGCCAACGCGCGCAGCGATACCATCATGGCGGTGTCGCTCAACTTTCCAACCAACGGTAATTCCAAGCCGTCGATCGGCTTGCTCTCGATACCGCGTGACATGGACTACGTTTTCCCGAACGGTCACGAGGACAAAATCAACTCGGCCTATGCGCTCGGGAAGACGCCCGCGGACGGAGCGCACCGCGCCGAACGGGCGGTTGCCGATTTTCTGGGAATCTACGGCTTCGACCGCTACGTTGCGCTGCGCATCAACGCCACCAAGTCGCTGATCGACGCGATCGGCGGAATCGACGTCGTCCCGGACGAGACGATGGACTACGACGACCACTGGGGCCACCTCTCGATCCATTTCGTCGGCGGCAAGCGCTATCATATGAATGGCAACCAAGCCGTGTCGTACAGCCGCTTCCGCCATGACGCGTGCGGCGACCCATGCCGAATCAAACGCCAGCAGCAGATCATTCGCATCACGCTCGCGAAGCTGCGCAACGATCGGTTCAACGATTTCGTGCACATGAACCAGCTCGTCAACGTGATCGAGCACAATGTCTATACCGACATCACTCCGCGCGAGGCGCTGAGCCTGGCCGTTGCCTTCCAACACATCGACCTCGCCCAAGTGAAGACGCAGCAAGTCCCCTACGTCAGCGACAAGGATCTGGCATGCTGCGGCAACGTGATCATCGCCGACGACGCCGCCAAAAACGCGCTCGTGAGCAAGCTCTTCCTCCAGCCGATCGGGTCGCCGGCACCAGTCGATGCCCGCGCCGTCGCGGCGATTCCAGCCTCGCGCATTCACGTCGACGTGCAAAACGGGAGCGGATTCGTGGGTGCCGCCGCCAAGGTGGCCGACCTGCTCAAACGCCACGGATTCGTCGTCGGGTCGGTCGGCGACGCGAGCTCCTACGATTACAACGCGACCGAGATTCACGTACACTCGACGATGCCGCTTGCGGGCGAACGCGTCAAGGGCGCCCTGCCCATGAAGAGTGCGGTCGTCGAGGCCGACGCGACGACGAGCGGCGCGCCGGTCCAAAGCGACGTCACGGTCATCGTCGGTCGCGACTACGGTAAGCCGCCCCAGAGTGAGGCTTCCGCCGTCAAGTAAATGCGCCTCAAATGAATCGTAGCCTGCGCGGGGTCGCGTGGGCGGTGGCTGCCGTCATCGTCGCCTACGGCACGTATCGCGCGATCCTGCACGTGCGCGAACCGGTGATCCCGGCGATCGTTACGCGGACGATGGATTCGCACCGTGCGCTCTCGCGTTCGCTCGACATGCGGCTCGACCGCTTCTTACACGATCGACCCGCCGGCGACGGGGCCGAACGGCGACTGGTGGCGCTCACGTTCGACGACGGTCCCTACCCAGTCGAAACGCCGCTGCTGTTGGACGTGCTGGCCGAGCTGCACGTCAAAGCGACGTTCTTTCTCATCGGTCACGACACCGAGCTCTTTCCCGAGCTGGCCGAGCGCATCGAGCGCGATGGGCACGAGATCGCTAACCACACGCTCACGCACCCGTCCGACTTCGAGTCGCTCGATCCACGCACCGTACGCAGCGAGCTCGAGGGCGGCGCCGAAGCGCTCGAGCGCTATGTGTACGATCCCGCGATTCGGACGATGATGCGGCCGCCGCACGGACGCTTTAGCGAAGAGACGGTCAAGGTTGCGCAGGACGCCGGGTATCACGTGATTCTTTGGAACGACGATCCGGGTGACTGGCGCGCCATTGCGCCGGCGAAGATCGCCGAGCACGTCGAGGCCCACGCGACGGCGCCGGACATCATTCTCTTGCATAGCGGGCGGCTGGCGACGGTCGAAATGCTGCCCCAAGTCGTGGCGCGCTTTCGGAAAGCGGGGTTTACCTTCGTGACGGTCGGCGGTTTGATGCAGCGGCTCTCCACGGCCGTCATTAACCACCCGGAAAAGCGGCCGGTGTAAGGGCTTGTCGGCAATCCGCGCCGGTGAGCCGGCGTCCGAGCGCAGCGCGGCACTGGTACGCGTCGCGGCGTGCATTCGGGACTCGCGCGAGCGCAGCGAAATGTTGGCGCTCGTGGCACGCGAGGCGCGCGAAGCGTTTGGCGCCGACCGCTGTGCCTTTTACGTGCGGGATTCGACGGACCCAACCGTTGCGGTCGTAGAGGGCGCCTCCGAGTCGGAAGCGCTAGCGGCCGGCGCTCCACGGTTCGCGCTCGCCGGTACCTCGGTCGAGGCTTGCCTCCTCAGCGGCGCGGTCGTGCGCGACGATCGCACGCTGCTCGTTCCGTTCTTCGCGGAAGATCAGCGCCAGGCGGGTATCGCGGTCGTTTTCGGCTCGCCGCACGCCTTCGACGATTTCGATATCGTCATGCTCCGAGGCGTGGCGATGCTGGTCGAACTCGCATTGGAGCACACCAAGCGCAGCCTCGCCGAACGCGAGCGCCAGCGCCGCGCCGAAAGCCTGGAGCGTACGACGCTGGCCTTACGCGATGCGCGCGGTGCGCAGGATGTCTTGGCGATCGTCGCGCGTGGGCTCGCGCACGATCTCAGGCGCCCATGCGGCGCGTACGAGTTGCGCGACGGCGAGTTCCGTTTGGTGATCGCAAGCGAACCAGCAGCCGAAGCCCAGCCGCTCCATTCCAGCGACTTCGATCTCGATACCTTGCGCTTGCGCGTCACGATCCGTTCGCAAGGGCGCGACATTCTCGCGATCGCATCCGACGGGCAACTGCGCGCGGTTTTCGTGCTGGTCGGACTACCGCTGGACCAAGAGGAGACGCGTTACCTGCGGGCACTGTCCGGCCACGTCGCGCTCGCCCTCTCGAGTGCGCAGGCATTCGATCAGCTCCGCGGGTATGCGGCCGAAGGTGCCGCGCTCAATGAAGCGGCTCGCACCATCCTCGGCTTCACCGAGTTCGAACCACTGGCTGAGGCCCTGTGCCGCCTCGCTATGCGCCTGGTTCATGCCGAGCGCGCGTGCATCTACGAGAATCGCGGCGGGGCACTGGAGTTGGTGGGCTGCATGGCCGGCGGCGAGACCTGGTCGCTGCCGGCGGCGCTTGCGGCAGAGCAACGTAACGATCCGCCCGGTTCGCTGCGCCTGCAACTGGGGTCGCTCGACTCCGATGGGCACGGCGGCCTGCTCGTCGTTTCGCGCCCGGAGGGAGCATTCGGACGCTGGGAGACGCGGCTGCTTGACGCGCTGGTCTCGCTAGCCGCCTTAGCGCTTCGAAACGTCGACCTATACGAACAGTCGACCCGCGCCAATGCGGCACTGGCTGAGAGCAACGCATTTAAGGACGACCTCATGGCGATGTTCGCGCACGATTTCAAGGGCCCGCTCACCGTCATCTCCGGCTTTTCGGAACTGCTGCAAGAGACCGAATCGGGAGAGGTTAGGCGCAGCGCCGAGACGATCGTCGGGCAGGTTCGGCGCTTGGCGCGGCTTTCGGAGGACGCCTTGGCGCTGGCGGCCACGCAAAGCGCCGGCTTTTCACTGCAACGCCGCGCGGAAGATTTCGTGGCCTTCGTCGTCGAGGCGGTCCAGATGCTCGATCGCGGCACCGGACGGATCGTCGTCGACGTGCCGCAACACCCCTTGATCGTTGCCTTCGACCGTTCGCGGCTGCGGCACGTGCTCGACAACGTCGTCGACAACGCTCTCAAATACTCGGCCGGTCCGGTGACGGTGCGCGTCGCGCCGGGCGAATCATCCGTGCGGCTCGACGTGGTCGACCGCGGCATCGGCATCCCGGCCGAGGACCTCACCCGGATCTTTACGCGCTTCGGCCGCGCCGGGAACGTGCGAGCCCGTGGCGTCGCCGGCTCCGGCGTCGGCCTGTACATCGCCAAGAAAATCGTCGAGGTCCACGGCGGCCGGCTGAGCGTGCGTTCCTCGGAGAGCGAGGGCAGCACGTTCAGCATCTCACTGCCGCTCGCCTAAGCGGGGCGGAACCCCGGCCGGAGGCGAACGGTTACACCCTAGATGGGCTTTCTCAAGGCGATCTTTGACGGCAACGAGCGTGAGGTTGCGCGCCTGCGGCGCACGGCTGTGGCCACCAATGCCTTCGAGGCCGACATTTCGGCACTTTCCGACGAGGCGCTAAAGGCGAAGACGGCCGAGTTTAAAGAGCGCCTGGCGGGCGGCGAGGCGCTGGACGACATGCTGCCCGAGGTGTTCGCCGTCTGCCGCGAGGCAGGCAAGCGCACGCTCGACATGCGGCACTTCGACGTTCAGATCATGGGCGGCCAGGTCTTGCACGAGGGTAAGGTCGCCGAGATGAAGACGGGCGAAGGGAAGACGCTGGTCGCGACCCTCGCCGTTTACGCAAACGCTCTCCTCGGGCGCGGCGTGCACGTCGTGACCGTGAACGATTACCTCGCGCGGCGCGACGCCGAGTGGATGGGCCCGCTCTACGAATTCCTCGGGCTCTCGGTCGGCGTCATCCAGCACGATCTCGCTTCCGAGCAGCGCCGCGCTGCGTACAACTCCGACATCACCTACGTCACCAACAACGAGGTCGGGTTCGACTACCTGCGCGATAACATGGCGTGGCGCCTCGAGGACATGGTTCAGCGCGAGCTACACTACGCGATCGTCGACGAGGTCGACTCGATTCTGGTCGACGAGGCGCGGACGCCGTTGATCATTAGCGGGCAGGGTCAAGACGCGACCGATCTCTATCAAAAGTTTGCCCAGCTCATTCCGCGCTTGGTCAAAGGCGAAGACTTTACCGTCGACGAGAAAGCCCACGCCGTGCCGATCACCGAAAAGGGCGTCGCCAAGGTCGAGAAGATGCTCGGCGTGACCAACCTCTACGATCAGCGCAATCTCGAATTAACGCACCAGCTCAACGCGGCGCTAAAGGCCTGGCACCTCTTTCACCGGGACCAGCAATACATCGTCAAGGAGGGCGAGGTCATCATCGTCGACGAGTTCACCGGCCGCTTGATGTACGGCCGGCGGTACTCCGACGGAATCCACCAGGCGATCGAGGCCAAGGAAGGGATGAAGGTTCGCAGCGAGGACCAGACGCTGGCGACCATCACGTTCCAGAACTACTTCCGGCTCTACAAAAAGCTCGCCGGCATGACCGGTACCGCCAAGACCGAGGAGCGCGAGTTTCGCGACATCTACGGGCTCGACGTCGTGATGATTCCGACCAATCAGCCCGTGCGCCGCGACGACATGGGCGATATCGTCTACAAGAGCGAGGGCGCGAAGTTCGATTCGGTCGTCGACGAGATCGTCGCCGAGCACGAGAAGGGGCGTCCGGTCCTGGTCGGCACGCGCTCGATCGAAAAGAGCGAGCGGCTTGCTGCCCTGCTGCGCCGTCGCGGCGTCGAGTGCAACGTGCTCAACGCCAAGTATCACGAGCAGGAAGCGCAGATCATCAAGGACGCGGGACTCTACGGCGCGGCGACGATTGCGACCAACATGGCGGGGCGCGGCGTCGACATCAAGCTCGGAGAGGGCGTAGCCGCGCTCGGCGGCTTGCACATCATCGGCACCGAGCGGCACGAGTCGCGCCGCATCGACAACCAGCTGCGGGGCCGCGCGGGCCGTCAGGGCGACCCGGGTTCGACGCGCTTTTACGTCTCGCTTGAAGACGAGCTGATGCGCCTCTTCGGCGCGGAACGCATCCAGAGCATCATGAACGCGGTCGGTTTCACCGACGAAACGCCGATCGAGGCGAAGCTGATCTCGCGCTCGATCGAACGTGCCCAGTCGAAGGTCGAGAATCACAACTACGAGATCCGTAAGTCGGTCCTCGAGTACGACGACGTGATGAACAAGCAACGCGAGATCATCTACAGCGAGCGGCGCAAGGTGCTCAACGGCGAGTCGTTGCGCGACCTCATGATCCAGACGCTTCACGAAAAAATCGCGGTGGCGGTCGACCAGAACGCGCCCGAGAACGTTCATCCCTCCGAGTGGGACCTCGAAGAGATCCTGACCGAGATCGAGTTAATCTTCCCAATTCGGCAGAAGATCGGCGTGTCGGAGCTTGAGAAGCTCGACCGCGAGACGATGAAGGTTCGGCTCGGGGAGCTTGCGGTCGAGGCTTACGAGACGAAGGAGGCCGAACTCACACCCGACCTGATGCGCGTGATCGAATCGCAGTACGTGATGCTGCCGATCATCGACCGCCTGTGGGTCGACCACCTGTACGTGATGGACGCGCTCAAGACCGGTATCGGGTTGCGCGGGTACGGTCAGAAAGACCCGCGCGTTGAGTACGAAAAAGAAGCGTACGAGATCTTCGAAGATCTGAAGAACAACATCGCCGACGAAGCGATCAAGGCGGTGTTCCGAGTCGTCGTCGAGCGCCAAGAAGCACCGCCCAACGGCGCGCCAGCCGGGCAAGGCGCACGCAACGGCGGAACGCAACCGGACTTCGAGTTCGAAGCGCTGCCGAACGGCTCGCTCGCGCCGCCGGCTCCTGAAGCCCTGCCACAGCCCGCGCGCCTCGATCCCGGCTTCGCCGCACAGCTCCTCGGCCCGATACCGGGCGCTCCGAAGAAGCGCGAGATTCACACCAATCGCGGCGACGACGAGCCGAAAAAACCCACGAAAGCCGTCGCGAAGGTCGGACGAAACGAACTCTGCCCGTGCGGCTCCGGAAAGAAGTTCAAACGCTGCCACGGAGTCGTTGCTTAGGGGGAGTAGGGGAAGGGGCGAAAACCGGACGGCAGCCGGGCGGCGCGTGGCGCGAGGCGGCTGTCGCGCAAAGCCTTGCGGGGTAAGGGTTTGCGGCGTGCGCCCGGCTTGGCCGCAATCTTCTCGGCCCGCGCCGTACGCATTCGGGTCTTTGCAAAACGGTTCTGCAAACACGCTCGTGTCGCTCAGAGCCTTGTGGCGTCGGGGTTCGCGGCTTTTGGCGTGATGCATTGCCGCACCGGCCGCATCGATGGGTGAAAAGTCGAGGGGCATGATCGAGCCGGCGAAGTTCCTCGACTCGTCTCTAAAGCGAATATGGAACTAGGCTTAGCGCTCCGTGCAGCCGTTGAGGATGGCACGGCTGCCGAAAGCCGCTACTAACACCAAGGGTGTATGAATCGTGCCCCTGAAGCGCATCATGCAGCCAGTCGATCTCTTTCGGCACAAGAAGCGGCCCATCGTCTCCCCACGCAAACACTACGCGTGCCGCGTTCAGACAACTTGCCAAAATGAGCGCGCGATTCGTCGAACGTATCTCAGGAGTCATATCATTTAGCGCAAAAGGTTTTGGGGCCGATGAATGGGTGCAGATTAGCGATTTCGTACCCACCAAAATACCATTCCACCCCTGCACCCACCCAGCGCATTTTTTGGGGATCGGGCTACCCTTTACAATGCTCGGATTGTGCATCACAAATGTCACAAATGGCTCGGCACTCCACCATCGCGAGAAAGCAAATCGATTGCCCCGGCGGTCTTCGCAAACGCTGCCGCAAGTTCCCTCGCCCGGTTCGGGCATGAACAGGTTCCTTTGACTAAAGAACTCACGACGTTTGTATCAATTCTTGTCCTTTAACGGTCGAACGTTAAGAACTCCATGAGCCACGGCAATGGACGATGCGGTGCGAGCAAGCCCATCGCTCATAAGCATATGCCCCGGGGGAATAGCCTGCCTTAATCGTCTCTGTCGGCACGATCTCGGGGAGCGTTACTCCGATCGGCGCGCGACTAAGCCCACACGGTGCACAAGGTCTTGTCCGACTCGAAGAACATGGTGTTCAAGGCGGTCGAATGATCCGTGAGCAATGCGAGCGAGGCGCGCCGATCGAGGCCGCTAAGCCCTAACGCGAAACGGCCTCGCATGCGCGAAACCGTGAGCGGAGCAGGGGCGTGGGGGGGCTGGCGTGGCTATTTCGCGGCGCTAAGCCGTAGCGCTCGCTAACGCGGTGCGGTCTCGCGAGCGTGGCGAGTCGGGGGGCAAGCCCTGAGCGCTTCCTCGACCGCGCAATCTTCGGACCACGCCGCGCCCTCGGCTGCAAGGTTTTTCATCTCATCATCGCTCAAGAACGCGCGCAGCGCGCTTAGCAGCTTGTCGTAGCTCCATTGCTCCGTGGCTTGGCGTTGCAATCCCAGCTGATCGTATTGTGCGTTTACGTAGCCCAGCAACTGCGCACCGCGTCGCGGATCACCGACGAGCGCTCCAAGCAGGGCGAGATGCTGGAGCGCGACGACAATATCGAATTCGTCGTGTATCTTCCGAGCGAGGCGCAACACCTCGCACGCCGACTCGCGGGCTCCTTCCAGGTCGTCGAGCGCGATGCGATAGGCGGCGCTGTTGTTGTAACAGGTGGCAATGGTCGTTGCGTTCTTCCCGCGTAGGTAGATATCCAGTGCCTCGTTTGCCAAACGCAACGCCTGCTCCGGATCACCCGCCCCAAATTCCAACTCCGCCATAGCGACCAACACATTAGCTGTCTTCGGCTCGTCCCCAAGCGCTTTCTGGCCCGCGAGCGCCTGCGCGAACAATTCGCGCGCCGCGCCGAAGTCGCGCCGGTGCATCTCGATGCTCGCCAACTCGTTTTGACCAATTGCCACGTTCGGCGCGTCACCGCACGCGCGCGCCACCGCAAGTGCCTGAGCAATCGCCTCGCGCGCCTCTTCAATTTGACCCATCTGAAAAAGTGCGGTCCCACGAGATTGTTGCGCAAGCCCTGCACCTCGGCGATCGCCCGCCGATTCGTACAGCTGCAGCGCCCGCTGCGCCGCGTCGCACTTGCGTTTGCCGAATGAAAGATTGCTCAGCGCTTTGTGCAGGCGCGCCGCGACTGCCGGCTGCTCGCCTTCACTGATGCGGGGGAGCGCGCGCTCGATCCAATAGCGACCTTCGACGATAAGGCCGGCCGGATTCCAAAGCATTCCCAGTGCGCCGGCGATCGCGCCGCCCAGCACGGGGTCATTGTCATGCGTCAGCCCCCACTCCAGCGCCGTCCGGTAGTTGTCGATCTCCAGCTCGACATTCGCAAGCCACGCAACCGTCGAGCCCGAACCGCTCCGTTCGTCCGCGGCTTCCGCCTGCTCGCGAAAATACTGTGCGTGACGGCGGCCCATGCGTTCGCGCTCGTCCGACTCTGCGAGTTTTCCCAGCGCATAGGCAGCCGTGGATTCGAGCAGCCGGTAGCGCGCGGTTTCGCCGCTGGTGTCGGCGACTACCAGCGACTTGTCGGTCAGCGAACTGAGCAGGTCCAAGACGTCGAGTTCATCTAGACTGTCGCCGCTGCACACCGCGGTGGCCGCATTCAAACCAAAGCCGCCGGCAAAGACACCCAGCCGGTTGAACAAGCGTTGCTCCTGCGGCGTGAGCAGGTCGTAGCTCCAGTCGATCAGGGCGGTCAGCGTCTTCTGACGAGGCAGCAGGTCACGGCTTCCGCCGGTGAGCAACTTGAAGCGTTCGCCCAGCCGTTGCGCGAGATTAGGAATCGAGAGCACCTTCACCCGCGCGGCGGCCAGCTCAATCGCCAGCGCAATGCCGTCGAGCCGCCGGCAAATCTCGGCGATGATTGGTGCATTGTCGTCCGTCATCGAAAAGCGCGTGTCGGCAGCCTGCGCGCGATCGACAAAGAGCGCGATCGCGCCGTAACCCAGCGCCTCGGCGGATTTCAAGCGGGCAGCTTCAGGCGGAACGGCAAGTGATGGGAGCAAGTGGACCGCTTCACCGCTGATATTGAGCGCCTGGCGTGACGTCGCTAAAATTCGAACGTCGGGCGTCGTTGCCGAGATGGCATGGGCAAGTGCAGCGACCGGCTCCAGCAAATGCTCGCAGTTATCGAAGATGAGGAACATCTTTTTGCGTTTGAGCCATTGCGGAATCGCCTCATCGACCCGTTGCCCCTGCCGCTGGCTCATGCCGATGGCTTGTGCGACGACGCTGGCGACGAGTTCAGGATCGTCGATCGGGGCAAGATCGACGAACCAGACGCCGTCGGGATAGCGATCGAGCACTTGCGCGCCGACTTGGACTGCGAGGCGCGTCTTGCCGACGCCACCCGAACCAACGATCGTGAGTAGGCGGTGACGATCGAGCAGTTCTCTGACTTCGGCCACGTCGTTCTCACGTCCAACAAAACAAGTGCGCGCGATGGGGAGGTTATTGGGCATCGCATCGAGCGAACGCAGCGGCGGAAACTCGTTGGGTAAGCCGGCGATGTCGAGTTGCCACACGTGCTCGGCTTCGGTGAGATCCCGCAACCGGTGTGAGCCCAGATCAACCAGCGTTGCGCCGCAGGGCAGGCTGTCGTGAGCAAGATCACGCGTGACACCGGAGAGCAGTATCTGGCCGCCGTGGCCGATCGCGAGCAGCCGCGCGACCCGATTGAGCGCCGGTCCGAAGTAATCCCCGTCGCGCTCATCCGCGAAGCCGGTATGCAGCGCCGCGCGCACGCGCAAGCCAGCGACCGCCGAGAAGTTTTCGGCAGCAAGTCGTTCTCGCACTGCGAGCATCGCCGCAAGGGCACTATCTGGGCGCGTGAACGCGGCACAGAATGCGTCACCCATCGTTTTGAAGACGTGGCCGCCGTGCTCGGTTATTGCCGCGCGTAGAATCGCGTCGTGGCGGCGCACGGCCTCATGCATCGCGACGCGGTCGCGCTCCCATCGTACCGTACTGCCTTCGATATCCGTGAAGGCAAACGTCACCGCACCGGTCGGAAGGTGTGTTGGCGGCGCCATGCCACGGGGTTTCAAAGGAAAGGCTGTTGGCGCCTGGCGCCCCGGCTTTCAAGCGTGGACCCAAAGCGCCAAAGCCTCCCAATGCCTCCGATGCGGCACCCTCCCGCCGGCGCGAATACGCGGGCAGCTAAGCGATCGGCGCCGGGCCGCGCATTTGCGATGCTGCTAAACCCCTAACGCGACGCGGCTCGCGAGTGGGGTGACATGCACGTTGCCCTATGCCGATTCGTCTTCCGCAAGTGCGACGGCAATCGCGGCCTCGGGTGTGAGCGCGGCGCCCTCGGCGCTCAGGCGCGCGAGTTCGTCGGGCGCGAGTTCGTCGTGCAAGAGTGCGGTGAGACGCTCGTGCGTCGTCGTCTCGGTGAACTCGCGCTTGAGTCCGTGTTGCCCAAACGCGGAGCCGGCGTACCCCTCGAGTTTGGCCGCGCGCGCACGCTCGCCACGCAACGCGAAGACGAGAGCGAGGTGCTCGATCGCAATTGCGACGTGGACGTGACCCGGCTCAGCCGAAGCACGGATCGCGATTGCCTCGCGCGCCGCCGCGAGGGCGCCGGGAAGATCGTCCAGCGCGACAAGATAGCCTGCGAAGTTGACGAGTAGGAGGCCGAGCGTGTTCTTATCGGCAGCAGACCGCGCCGCCGGAAGCGTCTCGCGAACGAGCGCAATCGCTCGCTGCGTCTCACCACGCGCGTGTTCGACCTCCGCACAGGAGGCCGCCGCACTCCGCTCTGCGCGGGCGTTCCCGAGCGAGCGCTGCTCTTCGCGCAACCGGTGGTGCAGGCGTGCCGCCACGTCAAGTTCGCCACGAAACTGGCTACAAAGTGCTTTCGCCAAGAGCAACTGAATGCGAAGGTTCGGTGAGTTCTGCGGGATCGCTTCGGCTTGCGTGAGCGCCCGATCGGCGTCGTCAAACCGATGGAGGTGCGCCGCCATATACGCATACCGGGCTAGCGCCCGAGCGAGCGTCGGAGCGTCGTCGCCTGACTGCGCAAGCTCGACCGCCCGCATCGCCAGTTCAAAGGCGCGCATCATGTGGCCGGAATCGCCGAGCAAGTAGGACAACACCGTTGAAAGCCCAGCGCGCAGCCGCGTCTGTTCGTCCGGGAGCGCTGCGAGATACGCCTCACAGCGCGCCAGGCCTTCCCCCTCGACCCCGATGGCTCGCCAACTCCGGTCAACGTTGACGAGCAACTCACCGCCATCGACGAGCCGCGAGTGCGCCAATGCACCGTCGAGCGCCGACCGCACGTCCTCCAACTCGGTCTGGAGCGCCTTATCGAGGTCGGTAATTCGTGCCGTCCGGTCGAACCGTTCCCGCAGCTCAACGAAGCGGTCGCGCAGATAGCGCAGGTGGTGCCCCGCAACCGTATCGCGCTCGCCCGCAGCGACGAGCTTCTCGGCAGCATACGCGCGCGTCGATTCGAGCAGCCGGTAGCGCGCCGCGTCGCCTTGCGGTTCAGCGAGAACGAGCGACTTATCGACCAACGAGGCCAGTATGTCGAACACGTCGAGGTCGTCGAGGTCTTCGCCGCTTCCGGCAGCGACGGCTCCCTCCAGCGTGAAGCCGTTGACGAAGACCCCCAGCCGCCGGAAGAGCACCCGCTCGCGCTCGTCGAGCAGGTCGTGGCTCCAGTCGATCAGCGCACGCAGCGTCTGCTGCCGCGGCAACACGTCGCGGCTGCCGCCGGTCAGCACCCGGAACCGCTCGTCGAGCCGGTCGCGCAGCTGCTTGGGGCCAAGCATCTTCACCCGCGCAGCCGCCAGCTCGATGGCGAGCGGAATGCCGTCGAGCCGCCGGCAGATCTCGGCCATGATCGGCGCGTTCTCATCGGTGAGGGGGAACGTGGCGCTCGCGGCCCGCGCGCGCTCGACGAAGAGCGCGACGGACTCGTAGCGCAGCACGTCGATCGCGCTCGGGTTCGGGTCATCTTTGCCCGGAAGACCCAGCGACGGCACCTGATACGTCGCTTCTCCGGCGACCCCCAACCCCTGCCGGCTCGATGCCAAGACTTTGACTTTCGGCGCCGCGTGCAGAATCGTGGAGATCACGCGCGCGGCCCCCTCAACGAGATGCTCGCAGTTGTCGAAGACCAGCAACTGCTCTTTGCCTTTGAGGGCGCGCGCGAGGTGCTCGACGAGATCGCCTTCGGATGGGAGCGTGATGCCGAGCGCCGACGCGACCGTGGTGGGAATGTACTCGCCTTGACCGAGCGGTGCGAGTTCGACGAAGCACACACCGTCGCTGAAGCTGTCAACGAGCTCGGCGGCCACATGTAAGGAGAGGCGCGTCTTGCCGACGCCGCCCGAGCCGACGAGGGTGACAAGCCGATGCCGTTCGATCAGCGCGGCGACCTCGGCGATCTCCGTCTCGCGGCCTACGAAAGATGAAATCTGCGCGGGCAGGTTGTTGGAGAGGTGTTCGAGCGAGCGCAACGGTGGGAAGTCGGCGATCAGCTCGGGTGCGAGCAACTGGCGGATGCGTTCGGGCTGTGCGAGGTCTTTGAGCCGGTGCTCGCCGAGATCGCGCAGACCGCACGCCGGCGGCAGGTCATTACCGAGCAGTTCAGTGCAGGCACCCGAGACTAGCACCTGACCGCCGTGACCGACCGCGAGTAGGCGCGCGACGCGGTTGACCGCCGGACCGAAGTAGTCACCGCCGCGTTCGTCGGCGCTTCCCGCGTGCAGCGCCATGCGCACGCGTAAGCCCTCAACCGCTGAGAAATCTTCGCCGCCCAGGGCGCGCTGGGCGTCAAGCGCTGCGGCGAGGGCATCGAGTGGCGTTGCAAAGGCCGTGCAGAAGGCGTCGCCCATCGTTTTAAAGACGTACGCGCCGCGGGCTTCCATCGCCACGCGCATCAGCGCATCGTGGCGTGCGAGCGCCGTGGCCATCGCTTCGCGGTCGCGCTCCCAGCGCACGGTGCTGCCCTCAATGTCCGTAAAAAGAAACGCGACCGTGCCGGTCGGTCGCGCCGCAGCCGGTGATCGCGGTTTCAAGCCGTCGCCATGGCCCGGATTTCGTCCCAGGGGCGTTCCCATCCGCTGAGTATCGTCGCGAGCGGCCCCGACGCTTAGGATGGGCCGCAGATCGAAAGCCGGGGATTACCTTGGATTTTCGCCCATTCGGGCAGAACGGAGATCCACAGCATGCGCAGGAGCCAGTTCACCGAGCAGCAGATCGTGCAATAATCTCTGAGTTAAGGGAGGCAGCAACGATGTCGTCGATGGCTGGGCGGCTCATCACCGAGTCGTTCGAGTACGACGGTGGTCGGCAGGTCACCGTGTATGTTCCGGCTTGCCCGCCCGAGGCCATCGTTTTCGCCGGCGACGGCCAGATTATCGCACCGTGGGGCGAACTCCTCGAGACCACCGATGCGCCGTCTACGATGATCGTCGGTGCACACCGGCTGGCTGACGAGATGCTGCGGCTCCATGAGTATTCGCCTGGCTTTGATCCGGAGCGGTTCGCGGCACACGAAAAGTTCTTCGCCGAGGACGTCCGCCGATGGATCGGGACGCATTTTGGCGTCGCACTGCCCAGGGAGCGCACGGCGGTGTTTGGCGTCTCGGCCAGTGCCGAGCTCGCGCTTGCGATTGGTTTTCGGCATCCCGACGTTTACGGTTCGGTGTTGTGCGCCTCACCCGGCGGGGGTTACCAACCGCCTACAGCGATGCCAAGTACGATTCCGCGAGTGTACCTCGTCGCCGGCACGCGGGAGCCGTTTTTCCGGAAGAACGCAGCTCGGTGGGCGACGGCGCTGCGCGATGCAGCTGCGGACGTCATCGTGACCGAACGAATCGGGTCGCACGGCGACGCGTTCTGGCGCGACGAGTTGCCGTTGATGGTGAAGTGGGCGTTCGGGCGGTAGCCGAGTTGTACGAAGCTAGAAGACGCGTCGGGAGACCACAGTGCTCCGGGACGCGGCGAGTGCAATGATACGCGCCTTGTCAGGACAAGCCGCACGGCCATATATCGTCGTCTCGCAAGGCTGCTCTTTCCAAGCCGGAACCCAATTACGGCGCTGCTGCGGACGCTACTGGCGCCGATCGTGGCTGACTCGACGGCAATGGAATCGGTTATCCAAAGTAGCAACCTCGAATGGACTATTGCCCGTCGACCCAGACTCACGCCGGGTGCATCGCGAGGGTATCGCGCGACGCGCAACGGGCTGCCGAAAGGCGCGTGGTCGCTTACGTTCGCGGATCTTGCGGCACTTCTGCTCGATGCCGCGGAGTCGGGCGCCTATAGCCGCACTATCGTCGGTCTCGCGCAGGCTTGAGATCACGGATGTGCAGGCCGCGGACTTGCATGAGCCGCGATAAGCCCCTCGTCGGCTGGGAAGCGGATCCGAAAGTCACTTCACCGATTCGTCAGCAGCTCTCCGGAGCGGATAGTCTCAGCAGCCGTTCTTCTTGCCGAACGCCAACGCACCGGCGTCGAAGTTTGAACCGCCTTCTATATTTTCGAAGATGCCCTGGCCGATGTGGCCATGGTCCGCGGAAGCGATAAACATCAAGGCGCCGTTCTGACCATATAGTGGTTCTTGGATAGTCGCCGCGAGGGTGTCGTTGATAACTAAGAATGAGCCGTACGAGTATTTCTGACTGCCAAAGACTAGCGAAGCCGAGCCGCCGCTGGCATTGCCGGTCAGCGTCAGGCAGTACGTACCGTTGCTGCGCTGCGAATGAGTCACGGTCACCGGGTAGGCACCGCTGTAACTGCGCGATGCCGGGGCAAACATATAAGTGCTGTTGCCGTTGTAACCGTGCGCTATAGCGGCACCGGCCGAGGCGGCCATAACCGCAACTGAGACGGCGGCTATTAGAATCCGTTGCGAAGAACGCATAGGCGATTCTCCTTTGTGAGGTCCGAAAGGGCGATTCCAGAGTCTAAGACAAGTTGATGAAGAAAGTCTGAGGCTAGGCGGCATAACGCGATGCCTAGCCCCCAGACCCAATCAGCGTTCGAGATGAGGGAGTTCATCAACCGTCCACGGCCATCTCTGCAGGTCGGAAAACAGCTTGCATAAGCCTCCGGGCGGAGCCATCGCGTTCGACGCCGCTGGGAACCTCTACGTCGGCGGTAACAACTCCGTCGCAGTGTATCCGCCGAATTCTCGCAAGCCGTCGCGCACCATCACCGTAGAAAAGGGCGTTGGAGCGCTCGCCGTCGACGCTGCCGGCGAACTCTACGTCGGAACGGCTTCAGGCGTCCTCGTGGTCGGAATAGCCGGGCGCGTACGGTTCTTGATCGATTGTCATCGTCGTCATCGTCTCACTCCTAACCCGCATTTTTCGCGAGCACGATCGTCGCAACGAACCGATGCATCGGGGCCGGAGCCTGAACCAGGCGCCGCTCGAGCGCGTCGGTGAGCAGGTCGGCGAACGCGTTGCGCTCGCTCGCCGTGCGCCGCTCGTCAAGTGCGGTCGCGAGCGTCGGGATGAAGATCACTCGAAAGAACAGCGCCTGCTCTCGCGCCAGCGCATGGCGATCTTGCGTCAGCTGGTAGGTAGCCCAGCCGGCATCAGGGAGTACTTCCATCGCGCAGTGCTCGACGGTCAGACCCTCAAAGCGCCCGTCCGCAAACGGCGCGAGCAGATCCTCTTTCGAGCGGGTAAAGACCGGAAGCGCCATGCGCGCCACTTCATCGGCGCCGATCGCGCCCGCCTCGACGAGATCGCGTGCCGCAGCGTTCGCGTGGTCCATGAACTCGTCGAGCCCCGTGCTGCCGGCATCGTCGCGGGCCGGAAGGACGACCACGAGCCGCCCTCCGCTGCGCAGTTCTGCCGCGCGCAGCGAGAGGAACAGCCTCCAATCGGCCGCGGCCTGTTTGAGGTACGCGCTGCGGACGTCCGGGTTGCTGCGCATCGGGATGATGTGATCGGGGATTGCCGCGGGCACCCGGCTCAGCCAAACGGCGGCATACGAGCTCCATCCAAGGTGCACCCAATCGGGCGGGAAGACGGTCGAATAAAACGAGCGCCCCACCGCCGACGGAAACACGAAGGGGTCGTCTGCGCAGTAACGCTCCGGTGACGCTTCGACTATGTCGAAGAGTGAGTTGAAATCGTTTTCCGGAAGGTCGACGTGCGCTACGAAGATGGGCCGCTGCTTTCCGCAGCGGGCGCGCAGCGACGCGACGGCGGCGCCGATCGGAGCCAGCGAATTCTACCCCTCCGAGGACCCGTAGTCGGCAATGACGATCGGCTCGTCAGGCCCCACGAAGACCGCTCGAGCTGCATTGCGCAAGTGCGAAATCGCAGAGCGGGAGCCGTCAGCCGGAATCGTCGCGTGTTTGTTATACGCGCCCCTCCCTTCCATCACCGCGCCGGGGGCCGGGGCGGAATCCGTATGCCGAGGGTGCGTCGGAGCGTAGGTCATCGTGAGCTCGGTCCTTTCCGTCTGTCGAGAGGGCGGGCAAGGTGCCCATGAAAGAGCATAGCCTCGGCAGAAGTGCGAAGGCATCCGGGGAAACACGGAGTTTCGCGCAAAACGACGATCGAGCGGAGGTGGCTGGATGCTTTCGAGGCGCCAGACCGAGATCGCAAACTTGGTCGCGGCGGGAAACTCCAATCGCGAGATCGCCGAGCGGCTCTGGCTGAGCGGACGCACGGTCGAATCGCATATCGCCGCCCTATTCGCGAAGCTGAACGTCGGGTCGCGAACCGAACTGGCCGCGCGCGTTCTGCGCGACGGGATCGCCGAGACGGCGCCGAAGACGAATCTGCCGCTGCCGGCCGACCCTCTCATCGGTCGCGAGCGCGAGATCGCGGAGATCCGCTCGGCCTTGCGCGACGGTCGTCTCGTGACGCTCACGGGCGCGGGCGGCGTCGGGAAAACGCGGACGGCTGTGGCTGTTGCGGCGGCTCTGTCGGAAGAGTTTCGCGATGGCGTGTGGCTGACCGAACTCGCGCCGGTCGCCCTAGCCCAGCGCGTCGTCGCGAGCATCGCGCAGGCGGTCGGGGTCGAGCAACTTCCCGAGAATCGTGCGCTCGAGTCGCTGATCGCGCGGCTCAAGCGCCGCTCGCTGTTGCTCGTGCTCGACAACTGCGAGCACCTCGTAGCCCCGGCCGCCGTCGTCGTGGATGCGCTCTTACGCGGCTGCCCGGACGTTCGCATTCTCGCGACGAGCCGCGAGGCGCTCATGGTCGCAGGCGAGCGAATCTTTCTGGTGCCGTCACTCCAGCTCCCGGCGCCGAAGATGATAGGAACGTTACGTGCGGCCGAAGCCGGAGGATACGCGGCGATCGCGCTCTTCGTCGAGCGAGCGCGGCAGGCCGGCCGGCACTTCGCATTAACCGACGCGAACGCACCGCTCGTTGCCGATATCTGTCGCCGGCTCGATGGCATTCCGCTTGCAATCGAGCTTGCGGCCGCGCGCGCCAACGTCTTGTCGCTCGATGCGCTTGCGGGCATGCTCGATGAGCGTTTCACCATCCTCGCCGGCGGCCGCCGCACGGCCCTGCCGCGCCAGCAAACGATGCGCGCCTTATTCGATTGGAGCTACGATCTGCTCAAGCCGGCCGAGCGCACGCTCTTTGCGCGCTTAGCGGTGTTTGCTCCGGGCTTCACCGTCGAACTCGCCGGCGCGGTCTGTGCGACTGATCCCGGCGACGAACGGGGCACATTCGAACTCCTGTCCTCGCTGGTTGCCAAATCGCTGGTGGGTGCCGATTTCGAGGCCGCACAGCCTCGTTTTACGCTATCCGAATCGGCGCGCGAGTATGCGCTCGAACGGCTGATCGAGGCCGGCGAACGTTCCGGCATCGAACGCAAACATGCGCTTGCCTATGCCGATCTGGCGGAGCATCTCGAGCGAATTCGCGGCACGATCCCCGAAAGCGCCTGGCTCGCGCAGACGCTTTCGAGCGTTGAGAACTGGCGCGCGGCACTCGATTGGTCTCTGACGATGCACGGGGATGCGGTGATCGGCCAGCGCCTGGCGGCGGCCCTGCGCGTATTTTTCGGCTTGGTTTCGCTAGCAGAGGGGCGGCGCTGGAGTCTCGCGGCGGCTGCGCTTATTGACGAATGCACGCCACGGCCGATTGCCGCGAAAGTCTCCTACGCGGAAGCCCAATTCGCAATCGCCCTCTTCGACTACGAGGCCGCTCTATCTGCCGCCGAGCGCGCGCTCGCGCTGTATGGGTCGCTCGACGCGGGCATCGAGCCGGCCCTCTTGCATGCGATCGCCGGCAAATCACTCGTGCATCTCGAACGGCGCGCCGCGGGCGAAGAGCGATTGCTCCAGGCGCTGGCTGCCGTTCGCGCACTCGGCCATCCCCGCTCGCTCGCGCACGTGCTCGCGACGAACGGCTCGGTGGCCAGGTGGCTCGGCGATGCTTCCACGGCCCGCGCCAACTATTCCGAGGCGCACGCAATCTGGAAGTCGATCGGCATCGAAAGCGAGGCGGGGCTTTTGGCCGGACACCTTGCCGAAATCGAGTTTCAAAGCGGCGACGCGCAGGCGGCAGTGGACCTCAACGTCGAGGCACTTGCCGTTCAGCGCGCCTTAGGCTACCCGTACAACGTCGTCGCGTGCCTGCTGAATATGGCCGCATACCTCATCGCCCTCGGGCAATTTGACGAAGCGTATGCCGCCGCGCGCGAGGCGATCGAGTTGATCCGAGAGTTGCAGATCGATCGCCTGCTGCCGTTCGCGGTTCAACGCATGGCCGCGATCGCCGCGCTTCAACCGCAAGACGATCCCGCTCGCTCCCTCGCGGCGAAGAGGCGTGCGGCCGGACTGATGGGTTTCGTCACCGCGCATACGAAGCCGTCCGAGATCAGCGGCGACTACACCGAGCGTCAGGAATACGAGCGCTTCGCGAGCGCCGTGAGCGCCGAACTAGAACCCGCCGAGCTGACCCATCTGATACGCCTCGGCGCGAGGATGAGCGAGGATCAGGCCGTGCACGAAGCACTTGGTCACGGCGTCGCTCACGCGTGAATTAACGGGCGAGCCGATTCGTCGCCGACTCGACCATCGCGGCGGCCTGCTCCATGTCCTGTCCGCCCAACTGAATCGCCTTCTTGATCCAAGCGAGGCCGTCCACGCCCGTCGATTCCGTACGCAGCAGTGGATAGACGGTCGCGGCTTGCCGGACGGTCTCAACGAAGTATCCGGCGTCGAACCATGCCGACGGGTCGGGCTTGCCGGCCGCTTCCGCGTCCGTCGCTCTCGCGACAAGGCGAGCCGTCAAGGTCTGCGCGAGGCCCGGTTGGGCCGCTGAATAAATCGCCGCGCGGCGCAGCGTCTCGCGCCGAACGTCGATCGGCATCTGCGGCGTCAGCAGATTGAGGGTATCGTCGCTCAGGTGCGAGAGGTCGTACGACGTTTGGGCACCGTTCCAGCCCGGCGTGCTCGACCACGGAAGCGACTTGGCCGTCCCGATGTCGATCGCATGACAGACGAGCGGCGGACCGGCAATCGCCGGAACTGCCGTCAGGAAGGCCACGAAGAAGAGGGTGAGGGGGATCCGTTTCATCTCGTTTCTCCTTATGAGAGGCGGGCGAGACCGCCCGTCTGCCGGTGAGGATCGCACGAGAAGACCCGGGCACGAGAGTAACGGTCGAATCGCGGCGGTAACCTTACCGTAAGGTTCGTTCGAACTCTTGAAGCGAAAGGACGGGAATGCCAGAGTTGACGGAAATGGACGGCATTCCGGTCCAAGAGATACGCGACCACCTCGAACGGGTGGTCGGCGACGATCTGTTCGCAGGCGCCGCCCGCCTCTGCCGGTTTTTGCGCTTCACCGTCGAGTCCAAACTGAGCGGACGCGAGGCGCAGGTCAAGGAGTACGTCCTCGGGCGCGAAGTCTTTGACCGGAACGACGACTACGATCCGCGGCTCGATCCGATCGTCCGCGTCGAAGCGAGGCGCCTGCGCGCGAAGCTGACGGAATACTACGAAGGACCGGGACGTGCGGAAGCGGTTCGGCTGGAGTACCCTCGCGGAACCTATGTCCCGGTCGTCACGCGGCGGCTACCGCCGGTCTTAGCGGCCGCGCCGAACCGGCTGCGTTTGCCATGGTTTCGTATCGGGGTCGCAATCGGACTGATCGCCGTGGCGCTCGCCTTCTACCGGCTTGGGCCGCTACGAAGCCCTCAAACGGTCGCCGTTATTCCCGTGCGATGGCTCTCGAACGCCGGCGGGTTGGACAACGCGGACGCCGGCATCGCCGAAGCCGTCGACGCCGAACTTGCAAACCGAGAGGTTGTGCGGGTCATCGCCTGGCCCGTGCTGCTCGGGTATCAAACGAAGCATGTAACTTCCGATGAGATAGCATCCGATGTCGGAGCGTCGACGATCCTATTGATTTCCGTCCGCGACGTCGAGCGCCAGAAACTCGTTAGCGTCTTTGTCATGGATGCAGGTTCGAACCGAAAGCGGCGAGCGGAGAGCTACTTTCGCGAAGACCTCACGACCTTTGCTTCGCAACGCGCGGTAGCGCACCAAATCGTTAGCGATCTCGCGCCCCTGTTACGTCAGGCACACTAGGGCGAAGAGCGCCCTGTAGCGCTGAAGTCTGGATTTCGCAGGAGTATCCCCGCGCGGCCACGAGAAACGCGACGATGCCCGTCGCCCGCAACCACGTCCTCTTCTTTGTTGGAATGTTGTGCGGCGAGCTTGGATACCAAGTACAATCGGTCGCCGTCGCTTGGCACGTGTTCACGCTGCGGCACCAAGCTTTCGATTTGGGCCTCGTCGGGCTCGCGTTGTTCTTGCCGACCTTCGCCCTCGCCGTTCCTGCGGGCTTCCTCTCGGATCGTCACGACCGGCGCCTTATAGCCGCAGCGATGGCCTTGGTCGAAGCGGTGTGCGTGCTCGCTTTCGTGGTCGCGGTGACGCAAAGGGTCACCTCGATCGTGCTCTATCTCGCGGTCTTGATGGGCATCGGCATTGCCCGCGCGTTTGGAACGCCTGCGGAGCGATCGCTTCTTCCCAACATCGTCACGCGCGCGGAGTTTCCACGCGTGCAAGCCACGTACGCTTCGCTTCGCGAGCTCACGATCATCGGCGGTCCCGCGCTCGGCGGTCTCTTAGTCGCGTTTTCGGCGGCCACCGCACTCGCTGTTTCAGTGGCAGCGCTCGTCGTCTACGCGGCGTTTATCGGGGCGCTGCGCGTTACGCGCACCGAAGCGGCGACGCGCCCCGCGACGTGGCACGACGCATTCGCCGGACTGCGCTACATTCGGTCGCGGCCGATCGTGGCCGGGGCCATTTCGCTCGACCTTTTCGCCGTGCTCTTCGGCGGCGCGACCGCGCTCTTGCCGGCCTTTGCGGACGGTATTTTCCACGTCGGTCCAACCGGATTCGGCGCACTGCGCAGCGCGCCCGCGGTCGGTGCCGCGCTCGTGGCCGCCGCGCTCGCGCGACGGCCGCTGCAGCGGCGCGTGGGCCCTGCGCTCCTGTGCGCGATCGCCGGTTTCGGGGTTGCGACGATCGCGTTCGGGCTTTCGCGAAACTTCGCGTTCTCGCTCGTGTTGCTCGCCATCGCCGGGGGCACGGACATGGTGAGCGTCGTGGTTCGTAGCAACCTCGTGCAGCTCACGACTCCGGATGCGATGCGCGGTCGTGTGAACGCCGTCGAAGCCGTGTTCATCGGGGCCTCCAATCAGCTTGGCGCTTTCGAGTCCGGTACGCTGGCCGCGTTCGTCGGCGTCGTCCCCTCGGTCGTTCTCGGAGGCGCGGCAACGCTTGCGGTCATCGCGCTTTGGGCCGCGTTGTTCCCGGCGCTGCGGCGGGCGGACCGCTTTCCGCTCGCGGCAGAGGCTCCGTGAAACGGAACGGTGCTTAACCCGACGAAGGTGGGCGCCCCACGCGCGTAGGAGAAAAACCGTTACGATGTCGGAAGCACAAGTCGCTTCGCTCACGCGCAGCCAAGAGCGCTTGGAAACCCTCAAGGAGCGTCTTTGAATACGACCGCAAGGCCAGGCTCGTAGCCGAGCTAGAGCAGCGGTCCAATGCGCCCGGCTTTTGGGATGACGCCGAAGCGGCGCAGCGTACGATGAAGAGGCTGGCCGATCTCCGGGCTGAGGTCGACGATCTGGCGGCCGTCGCGCGCGAGTTGCACGATGCCCGCGAGACGCTGGAGGTTCTGGGCGACGAGGCCGGCGGGGCCGAAGAAGCCGACCGCTTGATCGCCGCGGCCGGCGCGCGTCTCGAAAGCCTCGAGATGGCGGCGAACTTCGATCGCGAGTACGACGGCCACGGCGCCATCGTCACGATTCACGCGGGAGCAGGCGGCGTCGACGCCGCCGACTGGGCGCAGATGCTGGCCCGCATGTACCTGCGCTGGGCTGAATACAAGGAGTTTTCGACGTCCGTCGTCGACGAGTCGCCGGCGGAAGAGGCCGGTCTCAAGTCGATCACCTTTTTCGTTCACGGCAAGAACGCGTACGGGATGCTCGAGAGCGAGCGCGGGGTCCACCGGCTGGTGCGCATCTCACCGTTCGATCAGCAGCACCGCCGCCATACGTCGTTCGCCTCGGTCGACGTCGTTCCCGAGATCGAGAGCGACGAGGAAATCGGCGTCGACATCCGGCCCGACGACCTGAAGATCGAAACCTACAAGTCGGGCGGAGCGGGCGGCCAATACGTCAACAAGACGGAGTCGGCGATTCGCATCACGCACCTGCCGAGCGGAATCATCGTGGCATCTCAACAGGAGCGCTCGCAGACGCAGAATCGCGACGTCGCGATGAACGTTTTGCGGGCCAAGCTCGTGCAACGCGAGTTGGAAGAACGCGAAGCGAAGCTCTCCGAGCTGCGCGGCGAACGGCGCGCCAATGAGTGGGGCTCGCAGATCCGGTCCTACGTGCTGCAGCCCTATACGCTGGTCAAAGATCACCGCACGAACGTCGAAACGGGGAACGTTGCGGCCGTTCTCGACGGAGCGATCGATACGTTCATCTGGCCGTACCTGCAGCAGCGCCGCCGCGTCGAAGTGGCGTAGTCCGGCCATGCCGCTCGTCGACGTCGTCGTCGTTTGTTGGAACGATCGCGATCGGATTGCGACGGCGATCGACTCCGTGTTCGGGCTCGCCGAGGTTCGATCGCAGCCCGAGTTCGCATCGGTCATCGTCTCCGACAACGGCTCGAGCGACGGCAGCCGCGAGTTCCTGGCCGAGCGCTACGGCGAGCGGCTGCGGGTCGTTGAGAACGGCGCAAACCTGGGCTTTGCCGCTGCCTGCAACCGCGCGATCGCGGTCACGAGCGCGCCCTTCGTGTACTTGCTCAACCCCGACGCCGAGCTGAGGGAAGGGGCGCTCGCGGCAATCGTCGCCTTCATGCAGGCGCATCCGGCCTGCGGCATCGCGGGTTCGCGCATCTACAACCGGGACGGTACGATCGCCGAATCGGTCGGAGAGTTCGACACGTGGCTAGGAGCGTTTCTTCGGTCGAGCGCTTGGGGCGACTGGCCGGCCTTCCGGCAATTCGCCAACGGCGCGGCGCTGCGCGGTTGGAACTACGAGGGCGAGCGGCGCGTCGACCTGGCGATCGGTGCGGCGCTGTGCTTGCGCCGAAGCATGCTCGACGCGATCGGCACGTTCGACGAGCGCTTTTTTCTTTACCACGAGGAAGTCGATCTGGCCAAGCGCGCCGCCGCAGCCGGCTGGGAGACCTGGTACGTTCCGCAGAGTGAAGCCGTCCACGAGGGGATGGGAAGCGCGCGCGGCCTGTACAGCGTCGAGAGCCGCAAGCAGCGTTCGCGCCGCGCTTACTGGCTCAAGCATCACGGTCCGTTTTGGTATGCGGCGCTCGTGACGGCGTTGATCGGGCGCTACGTCCTCTACGCGGTGACGCTAGGCGCCGCGGTCGTGGCCGCGCGATTCGCGCTGGGGCGCCGATGATCGCTCCGGAAGCGGTCGTCACGTTCGAGCGGCCCGACGGTTTCACCGTGCTTAAATCCTTTGGGCTGGCGCGCGGCGAGGCCGTCTGTCCCCGCAACCTGTTGCGCGCGACCTTCCGCTCGATCGGCGCATTTATCGGGTTCACACCGATCGACTACCTAACCGACGCCGAGCGCGCGCGTTCGGACTGCCTCACGGAACTTCTGCAGAATGCCACGCGCCTCGGTGCGAACGGCATCGTCGGTCTGCACTTCGAAGCCGACGAGCAGGGCGACGGCAGCACGCGCGTGCTCGCGATTGGAGAAGCCGTGCTGCTCGATCCGCAACCGCGCGCAATCGAAGCGCTCGAGCAGCGGACGTGAGCATCGCGGAGCGCACCGCGCGCGAGCAGCGCCTCAGCGCAGCGGCAATCGCGGTCGAGCTTTGCCGCCGTTGCTCGATCGGTGCGACGCGGCAGCGGAGCGTTTACGGCGAAGGCGATTCGTGCGCCGAGCTTATGGTGGTCGGCGAAGGCCCGGGCGAAACCGAAGATCGTTTGGGGCGGCCCTTCGTCGGGCGCGCGGGCGAGCTGTTGGACCGCATGCTGTTAGCCATCGGCCTCCCGCGCGAGCGCGCGTACATTGCGAACACCGTGAAATGCCGGCCGACGCTCGACGACGGCACGCGTCTGCGCAACCGCCCGCCCGACCCGGCCGAGATGACGAACTGCCGCCCTTGGCTCGACGAGCAGATCGAGATCATCGCGCCGCGGGTCTTGCTCGCGCTCGGTGCTCCGGCTGCGAAGTCGTTCCTCGGTCCACGCTTCTCGATCACCAAGCAGCGCGGCCAATGGTTCGAGGGCCCGCGCGGCATCCCGCTGATGGCTACCTTTCATCCGGCCTACGTCCTGCGTTTGACCGGCGGCGAGATCGAGGCCGTGAAGCGGCTGGTCTGGGAAGACCTCAAAGCGGTGCGCGCCAAGCTCGACGAGTTTGCGCGCCTTGCCCAGACGCCGCAGCCTGCCGTGCAGATCGACCTGTTCGGCTCGTGATACAATAGGCGCCGTGACTTCACGGGATCTTTGGGTCGAGCAAAAAGCACGCCGCAGCGGCTTGGCCGGGCTCGACGCGTTTTCGGCGCATTACGAACTCAAGCCGTACCGGCTCGAGCAGCTCTACCGCGCCGCCGCCAAGGAGCTCGTCGCGTCCTTCGACGCGATTACCGCGCTCCCCAAAACATTGCGCGAGCGGCTGGAGAGCGGCGGTTTCGCACTCGACTCGGTCGTTCCGGTCGTGATCCAGCGCTCGAATGACGGCCAGACCTCCAAGGGTCTCTTTCGGTTGCACGACGGAACCGAGGTTGAAGCCGTCTTGATGGAACACCGCGGCGATCGGAACACGATCTGCATCTCGAGCCAAGCCGGCTGCGCCTACAAGTGTTCCTTTTGCGCGACCGGGCAGGCTGGTTTCAACCGCAACCTCGAGGCAATCGAGATCTTCGACCAGGCTCGCTACTTCGCGCGCGAGCTGAAAGCGAAGGGCAAGAACGTTACCAATATCGTCTTCATGGGCATGGGCGAACCGTTTGCGAACTACGATGCGGTAATGGACGCCGTCCGGCTGCTCAACGATCCGCACGGTTTCGGCCTGGGCCACCGCCACATCACGATCTCGACCGTTGGCCTCGTTCCGCAGATCGACCGCTTTGCGAGCGAGCGCGTCCAAGTCAACCTCGCCATCTCATTGCACGCCCCGACCGACGAGCTACGAGGGCGCCTGATGCCCGTGAACCGCCGCTGGCCGGTGAGCGAGCTGATGGCGGCCTGCGCCCGCTACGCCGCGGTGACGCGGCGCAAGATCTTCTTTGAGTACGTGATGCTAGCCGGCGTCAACGACGACGATGCGTCGGCGCACGCACTCGGGCAGCTCATGCGCGGACACCTCTATCACGTGAACTTGATTCCGTATAATGCCACGCCGGATGCGGCCCTCCAGGGCACCGATCCCTCGCGAATGCGGGCCTTCCAAGCCCTGCTCGAGGCCCAGAGTGTGGCGACCACGGTGCGGGTGCCGATGGGCCGCGACATCGCCGCCGCGTGCGGACAGTTGCGCGCCGAAACCCAACCGCGGGCAAGGGCGAGCTGAACCCGTCGGCAGGCGGCTCCGCGGCTGCGGATTAAACAGGCTCGGATATGATCGAAAACGGGTCCCGCGTGACGATGGAGGAGATTACGGCGCTGGCCAAACGGCGCGGTTTTATTTTCCCGTCGAGCGAGATTTACGGCGGCATCGGAGGCTTCTTCGACTACGGGCCGCTGGGCGCGGTGCTCAAGCGCAACGTCAAGGATGCCTGGTGGCGTGAAACCGTCGAGCTGCGCGACGACGTGGTCGCGTTCGACTCGTCGATCGTCATGCATCCCAGCACCTGGGTCGCCTCGGGGCACGTTGCGGCCTTTCACGACAAGCTGGTCGATTGCCGCAACTGCAAACACCGCTTCCGCGCCGATCATCTGAGTTCGCTCGCCAAATGCCCGGACTGCGGGATGACCGGCAGCTTGACCGAGCCGCGCAACTTCAACTTGATGATGACGACGAACGTCGGTCCCCTCGAGGACTCGGCGTCCCTGACGTATCTCCGGCCCGAAACCGCTCAGGGCATCTTCGTCAACTTCAAGAACATCTATCAGAGCGCGCGCAAGAAACCGCCCTTCGGCGTCGCTCAGATCGGCAAGTCGTTCCGCAACGAAATCACGCCGGGAAACTTCACCTTCCGCGTGCGGGAATTCGAACAGGCCGAGCTCGAGTACTTCGTCCCCGACGACGGCCACGACCTCGAGTGCTACGAGCGTTGGGTCGTGGCCCGCAAGCAATGGTACAGCGACTATGGCATCAAGCCGGAGCGGTTGCGCTTCTACGAGCTGACCGAACAGGAGCGGCCGCACTATGCGCGCGCCGGCACCGACGTCGAGTACCTCTTTCCATGGGGGTGGGGCGAGCTCGAGTCGATCGCGCACCGCGGCACCTACGATCTCGACGCCCACATGAAGCTCTCGGGTAAGGACCTGAGCTTTTTCGACGAAGCGACCCGGGCTAAGTACACCCCGCTTCTCATCGAGAGCTCGGCCGGCATGGACCGCACGACGCTGACCATGCTGATCGACGCCTACGACAACGAAACGATCGTCGACGAAGGCGGCAAAGAATCCAAGCGCACCGTGCTGCGCTTTCACCCGAAGATCGCGCCGGTGCAGACCGGCATCTTTCCGCTCGCCCGCAACAAGCCCGATCTGGTCGAGCGAGCGCAGGCACTCGAGCGCGCCTTACGGCCGCACGTGCGAACGCAGTACGACGAAGGCAACGTCGGCCAACTCTACCGCCGGCAGGACGAAATCGGTACCCCATTCTGCATTATGGTCGACTACCAAACGATCGATGACGGCACGGTGACCGTGCGCCACCGCGATTCGATGAAACAGGATCGCGTCGGTGGCGACGCTTTGGCGGGCTATCTGGCCGAGAGGCTTTGAACCTTGCCGCGCCAACGCGGGAATCGTCAGGTCAAGCGGCCAAGAGCGGGCGGTAAGGATGTGAGCGTTCGCATGTGCCGCCGAATGCCGGCCCCACCCGCCGCCGCCAGGCCCGCTTAGCGTGGGGCTGACGCTCGTCCAACTGCACACGTTCACGCGTTTCGCCGAGTTGGGCAATTTCACGCGTACGGCGGAGGAGCTCCAGCTCACCCAGCCCGCGATCACCCTCCAAGTTCGCGCGCTCTCCGAACACTTCGGCGTCCCGCTCGTGGAGATCGTCAAACGCCGCCCGGTCCTCACCGAAGCGGGACGCTTTTTGGTGGAACGCTCGCGCGCGGTTCTCGAAGACGTGGAAACGCTGGAACGCGAGATGCGCGAGTTTACATCGGCGAAAACCGGCCACCTGACGCTCGGTGCCACGCTGACGATCGGCAACTATGCGCTTCCGCCGCTTTTGGCGGGCTTCAAGGCCACGCACCCGCAGGCCAATGTCAACGTCCTCATCGCCAACGCCGCACGGCTGGCTAGCCACTTGCACGCGCGCCGCATCAGCGTCGCCCTAGCGGTCGGCCAGATCGAGGACCCCGCCTTCGAAGTCGTGCCGTTCGCCGAGGACCGGCTGGTCCTCGTCGTCCCGCCGACCGGTCACCCCTTTTCGCGGCGTCGCAGCGTCGGGACCGACGAGTTAGCCGGACAGACCTTCGTCACGCGGGAAGCGTTGTCGTCGACGCGGATCGTCGCGGAGCAAGAGCTGGCCGAACACGGGGTGCACGTCAACGCCCAACTGGTCGTGCCGAGCGTCGAAGCGGTGTCGCGCGCCGTCGAAGCGGGAATCGGCATAGCGATACTCTCGTGGCTCGTCGTCGAGCGCGACGTGCGGGAGGGGCGGCTCCACGTCGTCGACATCAAAGGGGTCGATCTGCGCCGGCAGTTCAAGGTCGTGAGCCTGAAGGAGCGGCCGCTCGCCCCGCTAGCGACGGAGTTCGTGAAATTCCTCAAGCGGTCGCCCGTGCCAAGTTACCGGCCCCACGCGAAGGCTGCGCGCTAATAAACGTAGCAATCTTCCCCCTCATGGGTACCCGTCTTGCCGCGGGCGCGCTGATGGCGGCGCTCTTCTTAGCGCTCGGCCGCTCGGGCGCCGCTTTGGCGGAGAATCGGCTCGATCCGTGTTTGCTGCTGCGTCGAACCGACGTCACGCGCTTGACGACGTGGCAGGTCCAGTCGGTCCGCCGAAAACACTACAACTTAGCCGGAGCGACCGGGACCATGTGTTTTTTTGAGGCGAACCAGGGCACCGTCATCGTGATGGTCCCGGACCATGGCTATCCGTTTCCAGGAGACTCGCCGTTCACCGATCCCCAAGCGCAGGGCGTCGTGCGCCGCGATCCGACGACCCACGTCGAGGTGACGTACTACAACGGCACCATCTATATGAACGTTCGTCACCATGACATTTCCGTGCGGCTCGTACCGGCCAGCCACATCGCTTCCTTCTTCGAGGTCGAGCCCTTCGCCGGCGTGGTTATACCGCGCGTTCATTCGTAGCGCCGTCGATGGCTTGGCGGAAGCGGCGCAGGCCTTCGTCGATTTCTTGCGCGTCGATGATGAGGGGCGGCACGAAGCGGAGCGTGTTTCGTCCGGCGGCGTTGACCAGTAAACGCTCCTCCAGCGCTGCAGCGACGATCGCTTTCGCAGTGTACGGCGGGCGCACCGGCAGTCCGAGCATGAGCCCCACGCCGCGCGGCTCGTCGAAACGCTCGGGAAATTCGCGGGCGATCGCGCGCAGGCCGTTCGCCAGCCGCTGACCCATCGCGCGGACGTGCGCATCGAGGTCGCCTTGCGCCCGCAACCGCAGGTGCGCCAGCGCCGCCGCGCAGGGCACGGGCGAACCGCCGAAGGTCGTGCCATGATCGCCCGGCTGCAGCGCGCCGGCCACGCGCCCGTCGATCAGCACGGCACCGATCGGAAGTCCATTGGCTAACGCCTTTGCCAGCGTGACGACGTCGGGCCGGACGCCGAAATGCTGGAAGGCAAACAGCGACCCTAAGCGCCCCATCCCGGCTTGAATTTCGTCGAAGATCAGGAGCGCGCCGCGCGCGTCGCAAATGCGGCGCGCCGCCGCGAGGAACTCGCGCGTCGCGGGGACCACGCCGCTCTCGCCTTGCACGGGCTCGACGATGAACGCCGCCGTACGCTCGTCGACCGCGAGCTCCAACGCAGCCACGTCGTTGAAGGGGGTGAAAGCAAACCCCTCGGGCAACGGGCCGAACCCCTCGTGATAAAGCGGATTATCGGTCGCCGCCAGTGCCCCCAGCGTGCGTCCGTGAAAGGCGCCGCTCGCAGCGAGCACGACCTTCCGCTCCGGCTCGCCGTTGCGCCACGCGTACTTGCGCGCGAGCTTGATTGCAGCCTCGTTTGCTTCCGTGCCCGAGTTGCAGAAGAATACGCGCTCGAAGCCTGAAAGCTCCGCCAGCACGCCGGCCAGTTCGCCCGCCGGCTCAAACGAATAAAGGTTGCTGCAGTGAACCAGCGACGCAGCCTGGGCCGCAATTGCCCCAACGATCCCGGGATGCGCGTGACCGAGCGCGCATACCGCCAGGCCCGCGACCAAATCCAAATACCGCTCCTCGCGGTCGTCGATCAGCCAGCATCCATCGCCGCGCACGAACGTAACCGGCGCGCGCGCGTAGTTCGCCAGCAAGTGCGGATGCGCGACCCTAACGGCTAGCCCCCGGTCGCCGGTTGCAACGACCCCGAGGCCGGCCTCGCCCGCCTTCACGTCCGATAGTTCGCGTTGATGCGAACGTAGTCGCGCGAGAGGTCGCAACCCCAGGCGGTCGCGGTTTCTTCGCCGATGCCGAGGTCGAGGCGCACGCGCACGGAAGCGTTTTCGAGTTCGCGATGGGCTTCGGCTTCGGAGAGCACCTCGATCGCGCCGCGCTCGACCCAGAGATGATCGTTGAGCCAGAGCGACCAACTCTCGGGATCGAGCCCGGCGCGAACGCTGCCGGCCGCTGCGATGATGCGGCCCCAATTCGGATCTTCGCCGTACAGCGCGGTCCGAACGAGGTTCGAGTTCACCATGGCGCGAGCGATCGTGCGGGCCTGCTCGCCATCGCGCGCGCCCGTGACGTCCGCGGTCAGGGTTTTGGTGGCGCCTTCGCCGTCGGTCACCATGGCGATCGCGAGCGATCGGGTGACGGCGCCGAGTGCGTCAGAAAAACCCGGCGGGGCGGGGCCGCTTCCGGGCGGCCCAAACAGATAGACTGCGTCGTTGGTCGACATGTCGCCGTCGACCGAGATCATGTTGAACGTCACGTCGGTCGCGGCGCGCAACTCGGCCTGCAGCGCTTCGCGCGACATGGGCGCACTCGTCGCAACGAAGGCCAGCATGGTCGCCATGTTGGGCGCGATCATTCCGGAGCCTTTGGCGATTCCTCCGACGACGTAACGCTCTGCGCCGTCATAGAAGGCGCAGGCCGCCAGTTTGGGCTCGTTGTCGGTCGTCATGATCGCTTCGGCGGCGTCGTAGGCCGCCTCCATGCCCTCTTCGAGGTCTTTGACGGCGCGCTCGAGCCCGCGGGCGATCCGGTCCATCGGCAGGTGGACGCCGATCACTCCCGTCGACGCGATCACGACTTGCGTTTGCTCGATACCGAGAAGCGCTGCCGTTTGCCGTGCGGTCGCGCGCGCATCGCGTTCGCCGCGCTCGCCGGTACAGGCATTGGCACAGCCGGAGTTGCACACGAAGGCGCGCATCGCTTCCCCGCTCTGTGTGAGGTGCTGTTCGCTGACCAGGAGCGGCGCGGCTTTGATCTCGTTGGTGGTGACGACCGAAACGCACGCCATCGGGCTGGAAAAGGCGACGACGGCAAGGTCGGTCTTGCGCTTCTTGATGCCGGCGTGCACGCCGGCCAGTTTAACGCCGGGAACCGCGCCCATGCCGCCACGCAGCTCGATGAGCCGCGTCTGCGCGGGGTCGCTCGGGATCGAACGGTCAGACGCCGATGGCGCGAGCATCGAGTGCAGTCTCCTCCGGAAAACCCAGCATGAGGTTGAGGCACTGCACGGCTTGCCCCGCTGCGCCTTTGCCGAGATTGTCGATGGCCACGATGATGCGTGCAACGACGCCGTCGACCGAAACGTGAATTTCGGCATCGTTCGTTCCGGCGACCGCCGTGAGGCTGGGCGCCTGCGATGGTGGCATTAACCGCAGGAACGGACGGCCTTCGTAAGCGCGCGTGAAGGCCGCTCGTACGTCGTCCTCGCGCACCGCGGCCGAGAAAATGGCGTAGCAGTCGGCCAGCAGCCCGCGCTTGAGCGGAACGACGTGCGGTGTGAAGGTGAGCGGCGCGCTTATTCCGAGCGCGAGCTTTTCTTGCTCGATCTCACGCGCGTGACGGTGCCCGAGCAAGCCGTAGGCCCGAACGTCTCCGTCGACTTCGGCGAAAAGCGAACCAACCGCCGGCGTCCGGCCGGCGCCCGTGATGCCGCTCTTCGCATCGACGACGATCGCCTTGATGCCGCTCGCAAACGGCGCTAGCGGAAGGAGCGCGAGCAGTGCGGCGGTGGGATAGCAGCCGGGGTTTGCGACGAAGCGCGCGTTGGCCAGTGCGTCGCGGTAACGTTCCGGAAACCCGTAGACCGCACGCAGCGAGCCCGCGCTTGCGGCATCGGTTCGAAATGCGTCGGAGAAGTCGATGACGCGCGCCCCACCCTCGAGAAAGTTCGGCGCTTGCCGGTGCGCGAGTTCGGCTCCCCCGGCGAGTACGACGACGTCGTCTTCCGCAAATGCTTGGCTCGCGCTGTCCTGCGGGTCGAAGGTGCGTGCCAGCGTGCGAAGCGTGGGGACGTGCGAGCCGATCGGCTCGCCGGCATGCGAGGCGCTTTCCAGGACGCCGAGCCCGACGAAGGGATGGTTGCGCAGCAGCCGGATCAGCTCGCCCGCGGCGTAACCTGCCGCCCCGACGACGTGAACGCGCGTCATACGGCAACCTTCCCGAACTCGCGCTCCAAGGCATCTTCGAGCGCGTCGATGGAGCGCGCGACCATTGCCGGGTTGGTCGAGCCGGACGTTCGCTTGGCGCGCACCGAGGCGGCGGCGTCGAGCGGCGCTTCGAGGCTGTCGAGCCGCGCCTCTAGCGCAAGGCGAGCCAGGTCGCGCCCGTCCAGCGGGCGCGTTTCCGCTTCGGCAAGCGCCACCGCAGCGCCGACCAGCGCGTGAGCGCGGCGCGCCGTCACGCCGGCCGCGATCAGCGCGTCAGCGACGTCGGTCGCGACCACATATCCGTCGCCGGCGCGTGCGTTCATCGCCGACGCGTTCCAGCGCACGTGCGGAAAAGCGCGTTCGAATGCCGCGAGGCTCGCTAGCGCCCCCTCGACTCCGGCGATCGCGAGCGCCTTGGTCGATTGCAGGTCGCGGTGGTACGAGAGCGCGACGCCGCTCAGCGTCCCGAGCGCTCCGGCGAGCGTTCCACTTGCTACGGCAGCACTGGCGCGGACCAGTTCGAACGGATCGGGATTCCGTTTCTGCGGCATCAAGCTCGACCCGGTCGAAGCTGCGTCGTCGAGTCGCGCGTAGCCGAACGCCGGCGTGCACCACATGACGATTTCTTCGCTGACGCGCGAGGCCGTAACGACGGCGCGCGCCGCCGCGTGTAACAGATCGAGCGCAACGTCGCGGTCGCCGACCGAGTCGAGCGCATTGCGCGACGGTCCGCTAAAGCCAAGTTCCGTTGCAGCGAGGGTGCGGTCGAGCGGCAGCGAGGAGCCACTGCACGAGCCCGAACCGAGCGGGCAGCTTTCGCGCGCATCCGTGGCAACCCGGCCAAACCGGCGCGCGGCTCGCGCAAACGATTCCGCTACGGCCTCGAGCCAGAAGGCCAGCAGAACCGGTTGCGCCGGCTGCCAGTGCGTCGTTGCGGCCAGGAGCGTCCCGTCGCTAAGGGTGCTGCGCGCGCTCGCCAGCGTGAAACGAGCGATCGAAAGCGCGAGCCGGCAGCCGTAGGTAGCGCGGTCGCGCGCGTAGAGCAGTAGCGTGGTTGCGACCTGGTCGTTGCGGCTGCGTCCGGCGTGCAGCCACTCCCCGGCATCTCCCGCCAGCTCGCGGACGCGGGCATCGATTGCACCGTGCACGTCCTCCGCGCCGCTCGCCCGCGCCGGCGCCGCGAAGGTTCCCGCTGCAATTTCGGCGGCCACCGAGGCCAGCGCCGCGTCGAGTGCGCTTGCAGCGGACGGGTCGATGATTCCGCCCGATGCGAGCGCAGCGACGTGCGCGCGCGAGCACGCGACGTCGAACGGCGCAAGAACGAGATCTTCTTCCAGCGACGAGCCGAAGCGCAGGAGCAGCGGGTCGGGCTCCTGTGCGAAGCGTCCGCCCCACTGCAGGCTCGTGCTCTGGCCGTGCACTTAGCCGGGTCTCAGTGTGCCGCGGTCAGCATGTCGCGCTCGACTTTGGCGCGCAGCTCGAGCGGCAGACCCCAGAGCGCGATGAAACCTTCGGCTGCGTCGTGTTTGAAACGATCTCCCGCACCGTACGTCGCGAGCGACTCGTCGTATAAGCCGAAGGGAGAAGCGCTGCCGTCCGCGACGACGCTTCCTTGATGCAGTTTCAGGCGCACGCGCCCGGTCATCCGCTCGGCCAACGCCGCGTTGAACGCATCGATCGCCTTGCGCAGCGGCGAGGGCCAGAGTCCGTCGTAGATCAGTTCGGCATAACGCTGGTCGAGCAGCGACTTGAAACGCAGCTCGTCGCGCGTCAGCACGAGGCGTTCCAGCGCTTTGTGCGCGACGATCAGCGCGATCGATCCGGGGCACTCGTAGACTTCGCGCGACTTCACGCCGACGACGCGATCTTCGATCAAATCGATGCGTCCGACGCCGTGGGCGCCGGCGCGCTGGTTGAGTGCCGCCACGAGTTCCGCCCCCGCGAGGCGGTCGAATGACGGCACACCCGTTTCAAATTCGACGACGAGGTTTTCGGGTTCGGAGGGACGCCGGTTAGGAGATGCGGTCCACGCGAAGGCGTCTTCGGGCGGTGCTTTCCAAGGATCTTCGAGCACGCCCGCTTCGATCGAGCGCCCCCAAAGGTTGGCGTCGACCGAATACGGTTTGGCATGTGTGTGCGCGACCGGGACGCCGTTGGCTTGCGCAAAGGCAATGGCGTCGGGCCGCGAGAGCGGCTCGTCGCGCAGCGGAGCGAGGACTTTGAGGGCAGGATCGAGCGCGCGAGCTGCGATCTCGATGCGCACCTGATCGTTTCCTTTGCCGGTGCAGCCGTGAGCGATCGCGTCGGCGCCGTAGCGGTGAGCGGTCTCGACCAAGAGGGCTGCAATCAACGGGCGCGAGAGCGCCGCCGAAAGCGGATAAACGCCCTCGTAGAGTGCATTCGCGCGCAGGGCCGGCAGGGCCATCGTTGCGATGAAGCGCTCCCTCGCGTCGATCAGGAGCGCGTCGTACGCACCGAGCGCAAGGGCTTTGCTGCGAGCCGCTTCGAGTGCGGCCTGGGCGTCGGCGCCGGCGGTGCCGTCGCTTTCGCCGAGATCGAGCGTCATCGCGATCACGCGATGTCCCGCGAGCGCGAATTTCTTGAGCAATACCGAGGTGTCGAGCCCGCCCGAGTAAGCCAGAACGATCGTCACAGAGGCTCCTCCGAGCGCATGTCTTCAAAGCGTTGTTTGACGACGGGTAAATGCGCGGACTCGTCGAGTGCGACCAAGACCGTATCGTCCCCGCCGATCGTTCCGATGACCTCGCTCCAGGCGGCTTCGTCGATCGCCGATGCGACCAGCATGGCGCTTCCCGGGGGCGTGCGCAGCACGATCAAGTTCGAGCTGCCGCGCACGCCGCGCACCAGCTCGGCGATCACGCGATGCAGCCGGGTCGCGTAGGTTTTGCCGAAGGCCGGCTCGACGTATTTGAACTGCGTGCCGGCGCCGTTTCCGTTTTTGAGAGGCACTTTGATCAGCCCGAGCTCCTTGATGTCGCGGGAGACGGTTGCCTGGGTGACCTCGTAGCCTTGCGCTTCGAGCATATGCGCGAGCTCCTCTTGCGAGTGAACCGGTCGCGTCGCGATCAGCGACAGTATCGCGCGCTGGCGGGTGGTTTTCATTGTGTGGGAATCCCTCGCAAATCGGTAAGCAGCGCGACCAGCAGCGCTTTCTGCACGTGCAGCCGGTTCTCGGCTTGGTCGAAGACGACGCTCTGCGGCCCATCGATGACTTCGCTTGCCACTTCCTGTTCGCGATGGGCCGGCAGACAATGCATGAACAGTGCGTGTCGAGCCGCCGTCGCCATCAACTCGGCGGTCACGCGGTATGGAAGCAGCGCCGCCGCGTTGCGCTCGGCCAGATGCTCTTCGCCCATCGAGGTCCAGATGTCGGTGTATACGACGTCGACGTCCCGCACCGCGCGGATGGCGCTAGTAAAGGCGCGGACCGTCGCCCCGTGCGGCTTGCCAAGCTGCTGCAGGTGCGTCAAGAACGCCTCGCTCGGACGATGCGTCGGCGGGCACCCGAACGTCACCGAGATGCCGCTCATCAGGGCTGCTTCGGCGAGCGATGCCGCGACATTGTTACGGGAGTCGCCGACGTAGGCGAGCCGCAGTCCCGCGAGCGTGTCGAACCGATCCTTGATCGTGAGCAGGTCCGCCAAGGCCTGACAGGGATGGGCCGCGGCCGACAACCCGTTGATTACCGGGACCGTCGCTGCCGTCGCGAAGCGGCGCAGCGGTTCGTGCGCGTGCGTGCGAACGACGATCGCGTCGACGTAGCGCGAGAGCACCCGCGCCGCGTCCTCGGGCGACTCGCGCGAGCCGACCATAAAGTCGCTCCCGTGCGCGATCAGCGCGTGACCGCCCAGCTGCGTCATCCCGACTTCGAAAGAGACCCGCGTTCGCAGCGACGGCTTCTCGAAAAGCATCCCCAGCGTCTTGCCTCGCAGGAGAGGCAGCTGGTCCGCCGCCCGCGCGCTCTTGAGATGGCCGGCCAGTCCCAAGACCGTCCCGATTTCCGAGGGCGACAGGTCAACGACGGTTAGGACGCTGCGCCCCCGCAGGGCCGCGTCAGCAACGGTGGCCAACATGTTCTCGCATAATTATGCATAAACCGCATAAAAATGCAATAACCCGAAGCCTTTTGCCCGCCAAGGGCATCTCCGCGCGGCTCTAGAGTCCCGGGCAGCGGCTTTAGCCAGAAAAAGAAGGATTTACCAAGCAGTCGAACGGCATGTCCGCCCACATGCGCCGCTCTTCACGGTGAGCGCCGCATATTGACCCCCTGCTATTCGCGCATCCCAGTCATGACTCGCGCTCTCATCCGACTCAATCGGCGTTTTATTCATGAATGCTAGTGCCCACGGTGGAGGCGAAATGGACTTACCGATCGGGACCACTTATTGCAGCGCGTGCGGCCAGCAAGGTAACACGGCCGATGCGGTTTGCGCGTCGTGCGGCGCCCCGCGCGAGGCGCCCGTATCCGAGCCGGCGGTAGCTGCGCCGCCAACAGCCGTATCCACCGCTGCGGTCGCCCCCGGCGCTCCGGGCGCACAGTATATTAGGCAATGGAATTGGGGCGCGGCTTTACTGGCGCCGTATTGGCTGATGGCTCATCGCAAGGTCACCCTTGGCATCGCGCTGTTCATCCTTCAGTTCGTTCCTGTCGTTGATGGCGGCGTTAGTCTTATCGCCTTTTTCTACTTTGGAGCCAACGGCAACCGGATGGCTGTAGCTTCCGGCCGATTCCAGGATGACACGCAGTTCGTCGCCGTGCAAAATGCATGGCGTAACTGGGCTTTCGTCGTCGCCGCATTCGGTATCTTAGTACTCATCGCCAGCACGATCGTGCGTCACGGAGGCACTTGAAAATCCCCACCTGACCCCGATCCTGACGCAGGCCAAGTCGCTTTCGCATGAACTGCGCACGCGAAGCGCAGGGGACGGCCGATTTGCTCGGCCGGGCAGAGACGCGCCGTCCGGCGGAGAAACGAGCGGCATGACGCAAACCAAGGCGCAATTTCCTGACGAGCAGTCCCACGAGGGTGCGTTCCTCCGCCAGCAGGACGCGTTTCGCGGGTGGGTGAGCGCCGACGGGCGTTCAGGGTTCCCGGCGGAGGCCGGGCGCTATCACTTGTACGCTTCGTTCGCTTGCCCGTGGGCCCACCGGACGATCATCGTTCGCATGCTCAAGCACCTCGAAGGGGCCATTGGGATGACCGCCGTCGATCCGATCCGCGACGAACTGGGCTGGGCTTTTCGTGACGTTCCAGGCGCCGGGCGCGACGAGCTCAACGGCTTCCAGTATCTGGCCGAAGCGTACCACGCGAGCGATCCGCACTATCGCGGACGCGTCACGGTCCCGGTCCTGTGGGATACCGTTACCAAGAGCATCGTCAGCAACTCGGACGACGACATCATGCGCATGTTCGAAACGGAGTTCGATGCGCTGGGCGACGCGTCGCTCGACTTGTATCCGGTTCGAGAGCGCGCCGCCATCGACGCGCTCAACGAACACATCTATCAGACGGTCAACGACGGCGTCTATCGGGCCGGCTTCGCCACCTCGCAAAGCGCGTACGAACACGCCGCATATCGGCTCTTCGCCACGCTCGACGAACTCGAAGAGCGTCTGGCCCAGCGACGCTTTCTCTTCGGTGCCGCGCCCCTCGAAACGGACTGGCGGCTATTCGTGACCCTGATCCGCTTCGATGCGGTGTACTACGGCCATTTCAAGTGCAACCTGCGACGGATCGCCGACTATCCCAACCTATTCGGCTACCTGCGCGACCTCTATCAAACCGGCGGCGTCGCGGAGACGGTCAACTTCGATCATATCAAGCGGCACTATTACTATACGCACGATGAGATCAATCCGACGCGCATCGTGCCGATCGGCCCGCTCCAAGATCTCTGGGCTCCGCACGGGCGCGAACGTTTGAAATAGGCCTCTTCGCCGGAGCAAACACGAACGGGCTGAATTAACCCTCGACCCACGTCACCAGTTCGTCGAACGCCTTCATGACACGCGGGTAGCCGGGACGCATCTGCGGATATTCGGGGTCTTCCGACCAACTGTCGACGTGCTGCGCGTCTGGCATGAGTTCGCCTCGATACAGGTTGCCCTTACCGGCCGCCGAGACGAGCCGGCCGTATTCGACGAAATGGATGAGCGGCGGCACGAGATGGTCGTATTCGGAGGCCAGATCGATCAGCTTGCAACGGATGCGCCCCGTGTTTGAGAAGGCGGCAACGCGCTCGGCGATGCGCGGCGACCGGTCGAAGCGCCACGCGCCCATCTTTCCGCTCCACGCTTCCGCCGCTGCGGGATCGTTGACGTCGCCGTACGGGAGCGAGCTTTCCGGGTCGAGGTGCACCGCGTGCAGCCATGCCGAGAGGTACCAATACACCGCCAGGTTCTTTGCGTACAACGAACCGTTGCCGGAGCGAGCCGGAACGTCGTGCGGAAAGCCGAGGCTCTCCAAACGCTGCGGTTCGCCGGCCTCCATCGCGGCGATCGCTTCGGGGAGCCCTCGCAGGACGTTGTGTTCCGGGGTCCACACGATAGCGTTCCAGGTGAGCGCTCCGGCAAAGGCGTCGCTTTCTTCGATCGCGCGGCGTACTTCATAGCCGCCGTTCGAGAGGCCGATCGCATACGTGAGCTCCGGTCCCGTTCCGTGCAAATCGGTCACGATCTCCTGAGCTGCAGCCGCGATCGCGAGAAACTCCTCGAGCCAGCGCTCGATGCGGCTGCCGCGTGCGTGCTGCCAAAACGAGATGCTGCGCCCGTCGGAGAGCGCGAAGCGCGGCAGGACCGTACCGTCGACTGCGAAGGTTGCGCCGGGCGCAAGCAAGACGGCGCCGTCGCCGAGACCTTTGTTGCCCGATACGTACGCGTAGCCGCGTGCCAAGAGCGGATCCGCGAAGAACCGGTCGCAGGCGAACTCGGAGCGCTGCGAAGGTGTGCCTGCGACGATCAAACGCCCGTTCCAGCGTTCGGGAACGCGCACCATGAAGCGCTCGGCAGGCCAAAGGGATCCGGACGCCCGCCAGCCTGCGATCGGCTGCGCCGGCGCCTGCACGGAGGCGGGCGTTAGGTCGGCCGCATCGCGCGCGGCGAAGGCCGGCGTTCCGAAAGGTACTTCGGGTCCGAAGAGACTCGAAGCGCCCGGCGGCAACGGCTGCGCCGCTTCGTACCCGCTCAGCGCCGCGCATCGCAGATCCGCGACCTCAACTACGGAAAGGCGCATTCTTTATGCATTCAAGGTTTCTCATCGAGCTAGCTTGAAAGAGCCAGTGTTGGTTTCCTTCGCGGCTTTTTTCGGCGACAGGATGTCATTTTTCCGGCCGCGAGGATGCGAGGCAGTCCGCCGCGGTTCTTCATAGCGACTTCGTCGCGCGCCTCTAGAATGCAGTGTAATGCGACAGATCGCCGTTTCCAAGCTCGTGCGAGCGCAGACCGATTCTATTCTATCGCTCGTCGACGCGTATATCATCAAGCGCGGCGGGTTCGCCACCGGATCGGTGCTCGAACTGCAATTCGCGCTGCGGCGATTCACCGGCTACGCTGCAAAGCAAGCTGGGACCGTGGTGCACTTCAGCTATGTTAAGGGCGACGCCGGTCCTGGTCGCCTCGTTTCGGCCGAGTGGCGCCCTGCCGAGGATGCACCCTTCCCGACCTTTCACGGCAAAATCGACACGGTATCGAGAGGCAACGGCTACTGCTCCCTTTCCATCTCCGGAGCGTACTGGCCGCCGGCGGAACTCCCGGGCGCCGTGTTCGACGCCGCGCTGGGCATCCGCATCGTACGCGCGACGCTCGCCGGATTTCTGCGCGAGGTCGTAGAGGCGGTCGAATCGGACCATCGGTTTCACGCTTCGATGTAAATGCAGGCCCGCGTCGAATCCGCGAGCCTCATCGTGAAATCGCTACGAACTGGTGACGAACGGCGCGGACTGCAATGCAGTGATGCCGGGTGAGGCAACCCAGACGCGCCTGGTCGAGGCGAGCGATTCCGATTTCGTCGCGATGGCTCGAAAGGACACGCGGCTCCCAGGCGGCCTAACCCTTCCGCCTGAAGGAGTTGAGTTGCCCGCGGTGCTGGAGCGCATTCGCGTGGTCGCGTCGCGGCTGCGCGAAGGGGGCTCCGGCGCGACGTGGATGATCGTCGCCGATGAGACCGTCGTCGGTTTGATCGGTCACAAGGGGCTTCCGGTACGGGGAGTGGTTGAGATCGGCTACGGCGTCGCGGCGAGCTACCGTGAGCGCGGCCATGCCACGCGAGCGGTTGCAGCCGTGCTATCGGCCGCCCGAACCGACCCGGCGGTGAACGTTATCGAAGCGACGACGACCTTCGCAAACATTGCGTCGCATCGCGTCCTGGAGAAAAACGGCTTCACCCGTGCGGGGCGGCGCTACGATCCCGACGATGGAGAACTGATTCTTTGGCGGCGGTCAGTCGCTCCGGAAAACCTTTAGACGGGTACTTTTTCCGGCTCAACGACCGCTGTGGGCAAGCCGAGTTCTCGTGCGGCGGGGGCCAGCGCTCCGCGCGCTCGGATCACCCATCGGCGCAGCAGCTCGTCGTCGGGGTACTCGAGCGCGTCGCCATCGGTGGCCGCGCGGAAGGCCAACGAATGCTCGTCGAGGTTGACGACGATCCAGCCCTCAAGCTTCGGAATCGAAACCTCCTTGCCGCCGCGCTCGAAGAGGCGGTGGCGCAGACGCGAGCCAATCCAGCGGCGATAGTCCTGGCTGCCGCCCCACATCTCGGAACGAACCGCCACGACGTCGTAGCCGCTGCCCAGGTCGAGAGCGTCCGCGACCGAGGTGCACGACGAGACCGTCGGCGCGATCGGGACGACGAGCGTCGGCCGGTAGTCGAGGCGCGCGATCCCTTCGGAGAGACCTGACTCCGACTCGAGGCGGCGCAGGACGTCGAGCGAAGCCGCCGGCAAGTCGAACAACACGTCACCTTGGGCAACCCGCAGGGGCTCGAGGAGGCCGCTATAGACGTCGAACTTCCCGGACTCGTCGCGCCAGTCGTGGAGCGAGAACTCGATGACGCCGCTTTCCCCCGACTGTTTGGACTGGATGCGGCCGTCTTTGTCGCGCGTGGCGAGGTACTGGTAGAGCTGACCGATCTTTCCGTCGCCGTCGACCAGATAGACGCGTCCCAGCTCGCGTTTCCACTCGGCGAGCAGGCGCGCGGCGAAAGACTTCCCGACGCCGCCCTTGCCGCTCGTGAACGCGATCCACCTATTCACGGTGCCCTCCAACCGTGCAGCTTTTGGCCGGCGGGGCACAGTCCGCCGGCGGGGCGCTCGTGCAGTACGAAAACCTACCCCTCCTGTTAGCCATGGTTCGATGCGTCCGTTCGGTCACGCTCCCGCCGGTTCCCATCGGGGCACGGCAGACTCGCATTGAAGGTAGGACAAGCGGCCGCGCCCCCGCGCGGGACCCGGCAGGCCGGTCCTCCCGGCCGCGGTTCCGCCGGTCGCCCGGCCGTTTATGGGATTCTGCGGTTGCGGAGAACGCCGTCCGTGAAGTATGCTTAACAGCCAGAATGGCGACCGTACAGCATGCTTAACGTCGGGTTCGACCGCTCGCACCTGCGCGCCCGCGAGGATTATCTCAAGGCAATCTATCATTTGGCCGGTGAGGGTCCGGTTCAGGCTGCCGAACTCGCGCGCTATCTTGGCGTCTCGCGCTCCTCGGTCAGCCAGTTCAAGGTACGGTTAGCGGGCGAGCGGCTCATCCGCCGCGCGAGCGAACGCACCGATGCGCTTCGCTTGACGAAGAAAGGCCTCGCCATGGCCATCGCCATCGTGCGGCGGCACCGGCTGCTCGAGACGTTCCTGCACCGTTCCCTCGGCGTTCCGTTAGAGCGCATCCACGACGAGGCGGAGCGGCTCGAACACGCCGTTTCCGAGGACGTTGCACGGCGCCTTGCGCGCTTTCTGGGGAACCCGCAGACCGATCCGCACGGGCATCGCATACCGGACGAAGCACTGCACGTTGACGCTTCGCCCGACCTTCCGCTGATCGGCGTGGAACGCGGCTGCCGCGTCGTTCTCACGCGCATGGACGATCGCGATGAAGCGGTCGTGAAGGAACTGGCGCGCTGTGGCGCGCTGCCGGGGCTGCGTGCGGTCGTGAGCCGCGCCGGCGCCGGCGGCATGACGCTGCGCTCGGGCCGGCGCGAAATCATGCTCTCCGCAGCGGCTTCGGGCGCGTTGTACTGTACGCTCGCGCCCGCAAACAGCGAGGCACGCTCCAGGTGAACGTCGTCAAGAACGCCATCGAGCGCGGCGCCCTCGACTGGATTCCGGCTCCGGAGGACTTGGCGCGTGCGCGAGATCGCTTTCGCGTCTTGATGGCGCGGCGCGCGAGGCGCCCGCTGTGGCTGCTGCTGTTGCTGGCCGGCCCCGGCATTCTCGTCATGCTCGGCGAGAACGACGGCCCGAGCATGCTGTCATACGCCACGACCGGCGCGACGTACGGCATCGGTTTTTTCGTACCGTTTATCCTTCTCACGTTTTTGATGGCGTTCGTGGTTCAGGAGGCGACGGTGCGCATCGGGATCGCAACGCACCGCGGACACGCCGAGCTGATCGAGCAGCGCTTCGGAAAACTCTGGGGCACCTTTGCACTGGTGGATTTGTTGGTCAGCAACCTGCTGACGCTGGTCACCGAATTCATCGCCATCCGCGGCGGCGCGGCCTACTTTGGAATACCCGGATGGGCTGCGGCTGTGGGCGGGATCGTGTTGGTTGTGGCCGTCCTCACAAGCGGCCGATACTTTACGTGGGAGCGAAGCGTCATGCTGCTGGCCGCAGCCAACCTGCTGTTCGTTCCGGCGGCACTGTTCGCACATCCTGACGGCTCTGCGCTGGTTCGAGCGCTGGCAACCTGGGGCCCAATCCCGAGCGGAGCGGGGGTCGCCTTTCTCACGCTCGTTTTAGCCAACGTCGGGGCGACCGTTACGCCCTGGATGATTTTCTTCCAACAGAGCGCGGTCGTCGACAAAGGCTTAACGAAGGCGGACCTTCCTCAGGGACGGCTCGATACGGCTTTGGGTGCCGCAATAGCGGCCGTCGTGGCGGTCGCGGCGGTCGTGGCAACCGCGCCGCTCTTCGCGCATCACGTTAACGCTTCGTCGTTCTCCGGCGGCACCGATTTTGCGAGTGCCCTGCGGCCTTATCTCGGGAGCACCGGCGCAACGCTGTTCGCGCTCGGCATGTTGGAGGCCGGGCTCGTCGCGGCCATGACGATTTCGACGAGCTCTTCATACGCAACGGGCGAAGTGCTAGGCACCGCTCACACGTTGAACCGGCCGCTTAGCAAAGGGGGCACGTTCTACGTTTCGAGCTTGTTGTCGGTCGTCTTGGCGGCCGCGGTCGTGCTCATCCCGCAGGCGCCGCTCATCCCGATCACGCTGACGGTAAACGTCCTTGCCACGCTGCTCATGGCGCCGGCGCTGCTCTTCGTGCTTCTGCTGGCTAACGATAAGGAGATCATGGGCGACTTGGCCAACCGGCGGGGCGCGAATCTTGCGGGCGGCGCGGTCATCATCGGAATCTCGGTGCTTGGCGCGCTCTATGGCATCGTCACCGCCTTTCCGCAATTGCTCCACGGATAACGCACGTGGACGATCGAGAGATGCTGGCCGCGCTCGAAACGGCGCAACGCTCGGAGCGCCTGCGCGAGCCGCTTCCGCGGCGCCACCTGACGGCGCCGCTGCTGGCGCTGCTGTGGCTGCTTCGGATCTACGTGGTCGTTGCGGTGGCGATCGTCGTCGTGACGTTCGTGCGCGCCCTTTAGCGGCGGTTCTGAGCCGCTAAGATTGGCGGCTCGTACTTCGCTCAGCCGGGCTGAAGCGCGCCGCGTCGCACTGGCGGCGCAAGGTTTCGGCGTGGCGGCACGCGATGAACCAGCCGGCCGGCGCGCGTTCTTGGCGCTGGTGAAACGAATCGGCGTCGTGCAGATGGATTCGGTCAACGTCTTGGTGCGATCGCACTACATGCCGGCGTTCTCGCGCCTGGGCCGATACGATCCCGCGCTGCTCGATGAGGCGGCCTACGCTAGCCCCCGCGCGCTCTTCGAGTATTGGGGACACGCGGCGTCGTTACTCCCGCTCGAAACCTATCCGCTGCTGCGGTGGCGCATGGAGCGAGCTCGCAGCGGCGTGGGAACGTGGGGCAGCATCGGCATCTTACTGCACGAGAACCCTGCTTTCGTCGAAACGGTTCGGCGTCAGATCGAAGAGCGCGGGGCGCTAGCCGCTTCGGATTTCGAAGGGGCCCGCGGCACGGGCAGCTGGTGGGGCTGGAGCGACACGAAGCGCGCCCTCGAAGCCTTGTTTTGGTCTGGAGCGATTACGACCCGGTGGCGCCGTCCCAGCTTCGAGCGCGTCTACGATCTGACCGAGCGCGTGATTCCGGCGCGCATCCTCGCGACCGCACCGATCGCCGAGCCCGACGCGCAGCGCGAACTGATCGCCATCGCAGCCCGTGCCCAAGGCGTCGCTACCGAGTACGATTTGCGCGACTACTTTCGCCTCGGTCCCGCCGACGCCCGAGCGCGTATCGCGGAGCTCGTCGAAGCGGGTCGGCTCGTTCCGGTGGACGTCGAAGATTGGCGGCAGCCGGCCTACCTTGCCGCACCACGCGTTCCACGCCGCATCGAATGCGACGCGCTTCTATCGCCATTCGATTCGCTCGTATGGAATCGGCCGCGCACGCAACGCCTCTTCGGCTTCGACTATCGCATTGAAATCTACACGCCGTCCCATGGGCGCATTCACGGCTATTACGTCTTGCCGTATCTGCTCGACGAAAAGCTCGTCGCGCGCGTCGATTTGAAAGCCGATCGCGCGACGCGGACGCTGCTCGTCCTCGCGGCGCACTACGAGCCCGGGGTCGACCGGCGCGCCGTTCGGAGCCGGCTGCGCGAACGGCTCGGCACGCTTTGTTCCTGGCTCAAGCTCGATCGCGTGACCGGCCGGTGCTGATCGTCCTCAAGTACGGCGGCAACGCAATGGCGCCGGCCTTCGCCGCGGATCCGCTGCTCGACGACGTCGCGGCGCGCGTGCGCGAAGGCGATCGAATCGTCTTGCTCCACGGCGGCGGCCCCCAGATCGATGCGGAAGTCGCGGCGCGCAACATTCCACAGCGCCGCATCGGCGGCTTGCGGGTCACCGACCTTGCGACGCTAGCGGTAACCGAGAGCGTTCTTTGTGGAACGGTGAACAAGGCTCTGGTGCGTGCTCTGCTGCGGCGCGGCGTCGATGCAGTCGGGCTCAGCGGTCAGGATGGGCGCCTCATCGTGGCCCGCAGCGCAACGCCGGTCAAGGGCGAGTCGCTCGGGTTCGTCGGCGAGATCGAGCAGATCCATCCGCTGGTTCTGCATCGGTTGCTGGCGGCCGGGATGACGCCGGTGGTTGCGCCGCTGGCGGTCAGCGGCGATGCGGCCACTCCGCTAAACGTCAATGCCGACACGGCGGCCGGCGCAATTGCGGGGGCGCTCGGAGCCGATGCCTACGTCGTCGTCACGAATGTCGAACGCGTACGCCGGGTGCTCGCCGATCCGGAGAGCGAGATCGAGCGGCTCGGGGCGGACGAAGCGGCGCGCCTTTTGGAGGGCGGCGCTTTCGACGGGGGGATGCGACCGAAGATTGCAAGCGCGCTCGATGCGCTGCACCGCGGCGCGCGTCGAGCGATCGTTTGCGGCTCCGGGCCGGCCGCGCTGACCCGCGCGCTTTCCGGCAGCGGAACAACGATCTGCAGCGCATAGGGGTGCGGGGCCTTTCGAGCGTCACACAAGCGGGGCGCACCAGGGGATAAGACGGTGGAAATCGACTATAAGTGGGAACAATTTTCCAGGAGCACCCGTGCGCGTCGCTAACTTTCTGCGCCTCCGTCCGCTTTCACCGGGAGAAGCTTTGTTTTGGTAACGATGACCAAGCGCATCTATACCTTCGATGAAGGCTCGGGCGAAATGCGCGACCTGCTCGGCGGTAAAGGAGCAGGCCTCGCAGAGATGACCCGAGCCGGGCTACCCGTGCCTTCCGGTTTCACCATCACGACCGAAGCTTGCCTCGAGTTTTATCGAGCGAACCGGCAGTTCCCCAAGGGGCTGGAAGAAGAGCTCAAGGCGGCGATGCTCGAGCTCGAGAGCCGGGCGGGAAAGACATTCGGCGATCCGCGGCTCCCGCTCTTGGTCTCGGTGCGCAGCGGAGCGCGCGTCTCGATGCCGGGCATGATGGACACGATCCTCAACCTCGGTCTCAACGATGCAACGGTCGACGGTCTTGCCGCTCAAACGGGGAACGCGCGCTTCGCGTGGGACGCGTACCGCCGTTTCATCGCGATGTACGCAAGCGTGGTGCTCGAGATCGAGAAAGAGCGCTTCGAGAGCGTGATCGAGGGCGCAAGGCGCAGCGCCGGGGTCGACTCCGACCCGCAGCTCGACGCAGACGCTTGGCGCAAGGTCGTTACGGAATTCAAGCGCATCGTGCGCGAGGCGAGCGGGCGCGAATTTCCCCAGGACGTTCGCGAGCAGCTGCAAGGCGCCGTCCGTGCGGTGTTTGATTCCTGGAACTCGAAGCGAGCCACCGAATATCGCCGCTACAATAAGATTTCGGACGACTGGGGCACGGCGGTCAGCGTCGTGGCAATGGTCTTTGGGAACATGGGCGACGATTCGGGCACGGGCGTGGCCTTCACGCGCGATCCGAATACCGGCGAGAACCGCCTTTTCGGGGAGTACCTGGTCAACGCGCAAGGCGAGGACGTGGTGGCCGGCATTCGCACGCCGTTGCCGATCGGCGACCTGGAACGAACCCAACCCGATATCTACCGGCAGTTCGACGACATCGCGCGCCGGCTCGAGCGGCACTACCGCGACATGCAGGATCTGGAGTTTACGGTCGAGCGCGGCAAGCTCTACATGCTGCAGACGCGCAGCGCCAAACGCAGCGCTCAGGCCGCCGTGCGCGTCGCGCTCGACTTCGTCAAAGAGGGGCTCATCGACCGCGAGACCGCTCTGCGCCGCGTCGACGCCGCTTCGCTCGATCAACTTTTTCACGCTCGCATCGATCCGGCGCAGACCTATGCGGTGTTGGCCAAGGGACTCAACGCCTCTCCGGGAGCGGCCACCGGCCGGATCGCGCTCGATCCGGACGCGGCAGTCGCGATGGCCAAGAGCGGCCCGGTCATCCTGGTGCGCACCGAGACGACCCCCGACGACGTGCACGGGATGATCGCGTCAAGCGGCGTTCTGACGGCGCGCGGCGGCGCGACTTCGCACGCCGCCGTCATCGCACGCGGGATGGGGCGCCCTTGCGTCAGCGGATGCGAAGCCCTCGAACTCGACGAGCGTGCGCGCACCGCCACGATCGCCGGCAAGGTGCTGCGCGAAGGCGATACGATCACGATCGACGGAACCAGCGGCGAGGTCGTCGAGGGCAGCTTGCGCTTGATCGATCCACCATCGGGCCTGCCGCCGTGGCTTGCCGAATTCCTCGAGTGGGCCGACGCACGCAAGCGTCTGGGCGTGTGGGCCAACGCCGACACGCCGCAGGATGCACAGAGAGCACGCGACCTCGGAGCGACCGGTATCGGGCTCTGCCGCACCGAGCACATGTTCATGCAGAAGGATCGGTTGCCGGTCGTTCAGCGCATGATCTTGGCCGACACGCCCGCGGCCCGCGCGCAGGCCCTCGACCAACTGCTGCCCTACCAGCGGGAAGATTTCAAGGGTATGCTCGCGGCGATGGCCGGGTATCCGGTGACGATTCGGCTGCTCGACCCGCCCCTACACGAGTTCTTGCCGTCGCTCGAAGACCTGCTGGTCGAAACGACGGAGTTGCGTTTAACCGTAGGCGAGAACGACCCGTCATATCGGGAAAAGATGAAGGTGCTGGCGCGCGTGCGCCAGCTCCACGAGCAAAACCCAATGCTCGGCCTGCGCGTTTGTCGCCTCGGCATCGTGTACCCGGAGATCTACGCGATGCAGGTGCGGGCGATCTTCGAGGCCGCGTGCGAGCTGCGCTCGCAGGGCGTCGACGCTCGCCCCGACGTCATGATTCCGGGCGTGGGGACGCCGGAGGAGATGCGCTTCACCTACGACGCGGCCAAGCAGGTTGCCGACTCCGTCATCGCCGAGAAGCAGGTGCCGGTCAGCTACCGCATCGGAACGATGATCGAATTGCCACGCGCCTGCGTCGTGGCCGGGCAACTTGCCGAGCTTGCCGAGTTCTTTTCGTTCGGGACCAACGACCTCACGCAGACCACCTACGGCTACTCGCGCGACGACGCGGAAGCGTCCTTCATTCCGCGCTACCTCGAGAAGAAGATCCTCAGCGACGATCCTTTCCAAGTGCTGGACCGGATCGGGGTGGGCGAGCTGATGCAGCTCGGCGTTACGCGCGGACGTGCGGCGCGCCCGGGGCTGAAGATCGGCATCTGCGGCGAGCATGGCGGCGACCCTTCGAGCGTCGCTTTCTGTCACCAAATCGGTCTCGACTACGTCTCGTGCTCGCCCTACCGGGTTCCGATCGCGCGCCTTGCTGCGGCGCAGGCCGCCGACGCCTAAAGCGATCGCAGCGTGATCGGCTGCGTCGCATCGACCGGTCCCCCGGCGATCGTACAGCCCGCTCCAGACTCCGGCAAACCTCCGCGCATGGTGCGCCTTCGATTCTCGGGTGCGGTATTCGGCATTGCGGGAGACGGCACGCTCGTCGTCGACCGCTGGACGGGTCGCTACGTGCTGCACCTCGACGCGGGGCCGGCCGGCGAGTCGGAAGGCTTCGACGGAACGCACGCGTGGCGCGCCGACGCTAGCGGAATGCCTCGCATCGAGGGCAATCTCGACCAGCGAGCGGCGATGGTCGATTTCGCGCACGTCCTCAGCCCGGCGGGCGGCAACGGACGGCTGATCTCGAAGCGAGCCGACAGCCCGAGCGAGTTGCTCGAATGTGCCGGAATCGGCTCGCGCCCGGTTCGGATCACCTTGGATCCCGGCAACGGGTACGTTAGAGAGCTCGAGCAGCATGTCGGTGCGAACGTGACGCGTACGAGCTTCGATGACTATCGCAGCGTCGACGGCGTCGTCGTTCCGTATTCTATCAAACGCAGCGACGACAACGGCACTTGGGAAGCGAAGGTCAACGACGTTACGACCGGCGGCGCGCCGGCCCCCGATGAGCTCGCGCCGCCCCCGGTTCCACGCGACAGCGAGCTCGAATCCGGCCCGAATGCCGTTGCGCTTGCGGTTCCGGTGCACTACCCGATCGTTTCCGTCACGGTCAACGGCGTGCGCCTGCGCTTCATTCTCGATACCGGTGGCCAGAACGTGATCACGCCTGCGGCGGCGAAGCGGATCGGCGCGCAGGCCGTCGGAGGCGGCACGGTCGGCGGAGCCGGCGCGGGGCTGGCCTCGATCCGCTACGCCTGGATCGACAGAATGCAAGTCGGCCCCGCCCTGATGCGGCATCAGGCGTTCATCGTGCTTTCGCTCGGGAAGCTGGTCGACGGTGTTGACGGCATCGTCGGCTACGAGCTGCTGGCACGCTTCGCGACGCGCTTGGACTTCGTGCACGCGACCCTTACGTTCTATCGCGATGCTCCCGCCACGGCCGGCGAGACCATCGTTCCCATGCGTTTCCTCGACCGCCAACCGGAAATCGACGCTTCGCTCGACGGCCTCTCCGGTGCCATGTCGATCGACACCGGCAGCAGCGGCAGCATCGACGTGAATTCGCCGTTCGCCCAAAGCCATCGTTTAGCGTACCGCTACCCGCTCCAGGTTCGCGGCATGACGTACGCAGGCGTGGGCGGCGCAGTTTCGGCCGAATTCGTTCGCGGCCACGAACTGCGTATCGGTAACCTGAGCCTCGCCGGGCCGCTCGTTTCGATCACCGCCGCGACCGGCGGCTTCGAGAGCGACCCCACAGTTGCGGCCAACATCGGCGATACCGTGCTGCACCACTTTACGATCACGTTCGACTATCCGCACCAGCAGATCGCGTTCGTTGCCGACGGCCTACGGGGACCCGATCAGTGGCCGGACAAGTCGGGCATCGCGCTAGAGCAAAGCGACGGCAAGCTCGTGGTCGGCTCCGTGCTGTCGCCGACGCCGGCGTCGGCCGCCGGCCAGCGGCCCGGCGACCGCATCGTCATCGCCGACGGCGCCGTGTTTACGTCCGCTGACGAAGCCGCCCACGTGCGCCTTTTCGACGGACCGGATGGGTCGGTCGTACGCCTCGTCATCCGTCGAAACGGAGAGCGGCGTCACGTCGACCTCGTACTGCACACGTATCTCTAGCGTCTCGTGAAGAGCAAGCGCTTGAACTGCAAAGAAGGGAACGGGTTCGAAACGAAGCAGTGAGACGGTCGTGAGAGTACTCGTGACCGGGGGCGCAGGCTATATCGGCTGCATCCTTTGCGAGCAACTCGTCAGCGCCGGACATCAGCCGGTGGTCCTCGATCGTTTCTTCTGGGGCCGCGCGCCGCTTCGCGACTTAGCGGTCGAAACGATCTCGGGAGACGTTCGCGAGCTCAAGGAAGCATGGTTCGAGGGCGTTGAGGCCGTCTGTCATTTTGCCGGCCTCTCCAACGACCCGACCGCGGAGTACAATCCCGAGGCCAACTGGCAAATGAACATGGTGGCGACGGAGCGGCTGGTCGCGATGTGCAAGCAGCGCAAGATCGAGCGCTTCACCTACGCTTCGAGCGCCTCGCTCTACGACACGGAGTCGTCCGCCCACACGATCGACCGCACGCCGACGATGTGCGACGAGACGACGACGCTTGCCCCGCGCGGCGCGTACTCGATCTCAAAGTACCACGCCGAACAGGCGATCCTCAAAGCGTCCGGCGACGCATTTTCGCCGGTCATCTTTCGCCAGGGTACGGTCTACGGCTACAGCCCGCGCATGCGCTTCGACCTCGTCGTCAACACCTTCATCAAGGATGCGGTCGTCAACCGGCGCCTGTACTTGCACGGCGGCGGATGGATGTGGCGGCCTCTGGTCGACGTTACCGACGTTGCACGCGTCCACGTCATGGCGATCGAGGCGCCGCTCGAGCGGATCAGTGGCCAAATCTTCAACGTGCTCGAGGAAAACTATCAGATACGGCAACTCGCGATGCTGGTGGCGGGCTCGCTTTCCCTGCATGACCCGCCGCTCAAAATCGACCTGGTCGAGACGCCGCTTCCCAAGCTCGTGCGCAACTATCGCATGAGCAACGCCAAGCTATCGAATCAACTCGACTTTACGCCTTCGGTAACCGTCCTCGAGTCGATTCAAAACATGATTGAAAAGCTGCCGCTGCAGTCGGTCGAGGAGCTGGCGGGCCCCCAGTACTACAACATCAAATGGATGACGCTGCTCGAAAGCATTCATGCCGAGCAGCACGGTTTCGCTGCGATTTACTAACGGCATTCGAGTCGATGGAAGATCAGCTCGAACGGATCCTCGCGCTGCAAACGGCCGCCGGCGAGGCCTTGGGCCAAGGGCGTTGGCCGGATGTCATCGCGGCCCTCACCGAAGCGCGACCGCTGCTCGAGGCGCGGGTCGCAGCGGGTACGGCAGGACTATCGGCGGTGATGTCCCTCCAGCTCGCACTCGTAGCGGTGGTTGCCGGCAACCTCGACCTCGCATTTGCGTACGCGAGCCTGATCGTTCAGGAGATGTCGTCGGCGCTTCCGGCGTTGGCCGCAGAGTTTCGTAAGAGCGCTACCGGTCCCGATGCGACGGCCGTGCGACAGGCACGGGGCGCGGCATATCTCTACGTCGTCACGTTCGTGCCGTTCGTCCCCGCACGTGCCCGCATCGCCTCGCTCGAGGAGCTCGTCGCGACGGGAGACCCAGGCGGGGAGGCGCTGCGCACGCTTGCGACCGGTGCCTGTCCGAAGCTCGATGCGACGGGTTGGGCGACGTGGCCGTACCCCGATCAGATGGCCAAACAAACCAAGTATTGGTCCGGCTACATCCTCACGCAAACCGGCCGCGGGCTTCTCCAAAACATCCAGAGCGGGCGCGAGATCGATGACGCCCGCCAGCTGGCAGCAGCCAGCCTCGACCTGCTCGAAGCGGCGGCCTCCGATCAACTCCTGGCGGACACGTTGAACCTCAACGCTCGTACGCTGACGATGCTCGGCACGAACTTCGCGCGCGATGCCGTTCCCCTTTTCGAGCGTTCCATCAACATTTTAGAGCGGAACGGCAACCTGGCCGATGCGGCCGTCGACCGCTCGAACCTTGGCGCCCTTGCAATCGAGCTCGCGGATTTCGCGGAAGCGAACGGCGATGCTACCTCCGCGCGCGCCTACCAAGACCAGGCCTCGCGCCAATTAGAAGCCGCGATCGCCGCCCTGCGCAGGCACGATCCTTTTGGGAAGCTGCCCGATGCGCTCGCGAACTCGTCCGTCCTGTTCGCTCACCGCAAACAATGGGACCAAGCGCTGAAGCGCGGTGAAGAAGCCTGGGCGCTCATGGGGCTCAATTCCACGCGCAATGCGGACGCCGTGGCGAAGGCCGCAGTGAACCTCGGCGCAGCCATGAACGACCAAGATCGTTTCGCCGATGCGATCCCGTGGTTCCAGCACGCTGTCGCGTGCGCCAACGCGGCGGCGCCCGGATCGATCTCGCCGGAGACGGCCATCATGATCGACGCCGGTCAGGGTCTCGCCTTGCTGCGTACGGAGGGTGCGCTCGCCGCCCGCCCGCACTTCGTCCAGGCTGTCGCTATGCTCGACGGGTATCGGAAGTCGTTTCTTTCGATCGGTCCTGGGATGGAGTTTCTCAAGACGCACCTCTGGGTCTACGAGGCAGCGATCGAAACCTGCGCGGGGCTCGGCGGGGAGGACGCGTCGCTGCGCAACGAGGCGTTTTCGCTCGCGGAGCGCGTCAAGTGGACGACGCTGACCGAGATTCTGCGTTTCGAGCCGCTCCGTCTGGCGGGTGATTCGGACGAAGCCCTCGCTAGCGAAGAGCAGCAACTGCTGACCTACCTTCAGCCGTACCTTATCGGTTCGGCCGCCCAGACGTACCGAACGCCGCAAACGGAGGCAGCCTTCGCGCGCCTTGAGGAAATTTGGACCGTCCTCGCGCCGCTTCACCCCGAGCACGTCGCGATTCGCAGGCAAGAGACCGTCGGAGTCGACGAGGCGCGAAGCGTCCTCAACGACGAGGTCCCGATCCTCGTCGAATACTTCCTTGGGCCCGAGTATGGGGCGGCGTTTGCTTTCGTCGTACGGCGCGAGGCGGCAGCAGCGGACATCGTTCTCCTGCCGAACTCAACCTCGGACATCTCAACGCTCGTCGCCGCGCTCGGCGCGTGCAAGATGCAAACGAGCCTGTCGCACTATCGCGAAATCCTTCGCCGGCTCCACGACGCGGTTCTCGCTCCGGTTCTTTCTCTGATCCCCGAAGGCGTGGGGCTGTGTATCGTGCCGCACGGCGTGCTCCACAACGCTCCCTTTGCCGCGCTCTTCGACGGCTCACGCTATCTCGTCGAGCGCAACGCGATCACGATTGCAGCCAGTGCGACGGCTCTTCGCTGGTGGGTTCGAAAAGATCGCGCGCTGCGCGGAAAATGCTTGATCTTCGCCGCGACCCGGGACGTCGTGGACGCCGAAGGCAAGCCGCTGCCCGACCTTCCTTTTTTCGAGCACCTGGCACGGCGGACCATTCCGCGGCTCTTCGCGCAGGTCAAGACCGTCGCGGGCGCCGATGCGAATAAGGCGGCACTGGCCCAGGAGTTATCGTCGACGGCGAGCGCCTGGGACGTCGTCCATCTTGCTTGCCACGGGATCCACCGGCGGGAAGGTTTCGATTCGTACCTCGCGCTGGCCGGCGACCCGCGTGCGGGGTCGACCGTGCTTCCCGCATTGGATATCGCGTCACAGTTTCGGCCTGACGCGACGCTCGTCACGCTGAGCGCTTGTGAATCCGGGGTTGCAGAAGTCGCTTCCGGCGACGAGATCTCGGGCTTGGCGCAAAGCTTCTTAATTGCGGGTGCCTCTTCGGTCATCGCAAGTCTTTGGCTAGTGCGCCAAGACGCCGGAAACATCGTGCTCGAGGCGTTCTATCGCGAGTGGCTCCGACGGCGGGAGGGGTCCGCTCAAGAAACGAAGTTGAGAGCGCTGCAGACGGCGCAATGCGAGGCGCTGCGGAAGAGAACTTGGCTTGGCACGCGCTCGAGCTACGCACATCCCTATCTGTGGGCTGCGTTTCAATTGTACGGGAATTGGGGGTGAACCAGCATGAACGGAACCGAGCAGGCGATTCTTTTCGTCGTCGGTCTCGCCTTTCTGATCGTGGGCCTCGGGCTCTCGATCTATGGAGTCGTGCAGAAGAGGACGGTCGCGGGAGCGGCCGACACGGTCAGTCCGATTCTCGACTCCATCGCGAACCTCTTTAAGGAAGTTGCAAACCTCGTCGGGCCGTACCGAGCGTCCGGAATCGGGATTGTCCTAGTCCTTGTCGGCTTGGCGTTGATCTTCGTGCCGCTTTTCTTCAAGAGCTAGGAGACCTGACGTGCCGGAGCCATTCTGCGATATCGTGATGAAGGGCGGTATCACGAGCGGAATCGTCTATCCGCCCGCAATCAAGGTCATTTCCGACCGCTTCACGTTCCGCAATATCGGCGGTACGTCGGCGGGGGCCATCGCAGCGGCCATGACCGCCGCGGCGGAGTATCGGCGGTGTAAAGGCGACGGCGGCGGCTTCACGCTCGTCAACAACCTACCCGACGAACTAGCCCGCAACAATACCTTGTCGCGCCTCTTTACGCCGAACAAAGGAACGGCGCGGCTCTTTCGGACGCTCGCCACGTTAATCGGGCGGCCCACGACCAAGCCTCCTTGGGTCGGGAAAGTGAGCGCCCTCATCAGGGCCTACGCCGCATCCTCTTGGAAGGGAGCGATTCCCGGCCTTATATTTCTCGCGCTCGCCCTCTATCTTGCCAGCGGTATCAGTTTGGCAATCGATCTGCTGGCGGCGGCGTTCATCGGTATCGTTGGACTCGTCGCGCTCACGGCTCGAGCATTCGTCGCCGACGTTCTCACGGAGCTTCCCGCCAACCAGTTCGGCCTCTGCAGCGGAATCAGCGACGCCGACGCCGACGATCCGGTTGCGCTCAGCAACTGGCTTTCGCGCAAGATCGATGCGGCGGCCGGCTTACCTGCGGATACGCCGCTGACGTTCGGGATGCTTTGGCAGCCGGACCGTGGATTGGAGGAGCCTGGGCTGACGAAACGGCCGGACGAGCCGGCGATCAATCTCGAGGTCATCGCCACGAACGTGACGTGGGGCCGTCCTTACAGTTTCCCATTCGAGATGACCCAGTTCTTATTCGATCCAATCGAGTTTGAGAAGTTTCTGCCCAAGTACGTCATACGTTGGATGACCGGCCACCCGCGAGAAGCTCAGCCGCGCGAGCAGGCCCACTTGGATCACTATCAATCGCTTGGTCTCCATCGCCTGCCGTGTATCGGCGATTTGCCGGTCATCTTCGCGACTCGCCTGAGCCTCTCGTTTCCGGTCTTGCTCAGCGCGGTACCGCTCTACTCCGTCGATTGGAGCCTCGCATCGAATGAGGGGCCTTCTCCGACGCCCGAGTTGTGTTGGTGGTCGGACGGCGGAATTTCGAGCAACTTCCCGATTTCGTTGTTCGACTCTCCGTTGCCGCGCTGGCCGACGTTCGGCATTACGCTTGGCGACTTTCCGCCGCCCCGCCCCGGTGAAGAGAAGGAGCCGGAAGTATGGATGCCTTCGAGCAACAACGCCGGGATACTACCTCAGTTTCTCCGCTTTACCGACGTACCGGGGTTCGGCAGCGCTATTGCCAACGCGATGCAGAACTGGAACGACAACACGCAGTCTCGAGTGCCAGGCTATCGCGACCGCATCGTCACGATCTATTTGCACAAGAACGAAGGCGGCCTCAATCTCGACATGCCATCCGACGTGCTCATGGCCCTCAAACAGCGCGGAGCCGCAGCCGGACAGCTTCTCGTAGAGCGCTTCAGCGCTCCGAGCGACCTCGGCGCCGGCCGCGGCAACATGGATTGGGAAAACCATCGCTGGGTCCGTTACCGTACGGCGATGGCGGCGCTCCAGGAATACGTCATGACGTACAAGCGCGGGTACAGCAAGCAACAAGCCCGCGACGTCCCCTATTCCGATCTCGTGAATTCCGATACTGGCACGCCGGCGCACCATTACCCCCTACCGCAGGCGGCAAAGGATGCCGACAGACTAGCGACCGCACAATTCGCGAAGATGATCGACACATGGGTTCCGCCCCTCGACTTCGAGGGCCAGTCGCCCCAGCCGTCTCCGCTGCACGTGATCCGTCCGAAGATCTGATTTAGCGCAAACCGCCCCGCAGCGGCCGCGGCCACATACCCCGTGCATTTGCCGGAAGGCGAACAAACGGTCTGTTAGAGACGCGGCCTCTTCACGGCGTCAACTCGAAAATCGTTCCATTATTGTATGCGCCGCCGATCCCGGTGACTCCGTATAGCTTTCCGTTGAAGATCGTTAGCCGCCCTGACGGAAGCAGACCGTCACCCGGGCTATCAAAGTAATGCAGCACGCGTTCCCGCCCGGACGTGCTGATCTCGAAGATACTACCCTGAGTGCTGCCGTACAACTCGCCGTTCAGGACGGTTAAGCCCTCTTCCGGCCGGCCGCCCTCTGATGCTCCTTCGGAAAAATCGTAAATCAACCGTTCCTTTCCGGATTTGCTCAGTTCGTACACGGTGCCCAAGCTGTCGCCATGGCAACCGTTTTCTGGGCCCAAGGACGTCGTGCCGTAAAAGGAGCCGTTCAGCGCAACGACGCCGCCCCACGGGGCGTACCCGTCGGTCAAATCGCAGGTGAAGGCGTGAAGCAGCCGTTCTTCGCCGACGGTGCTCATCTCGAAGACGGTGCCTTGACCCCCATCCGTAGTGCCGTAGATTTCGCCGCCTCTTGCAATTAGGCTGCCGTACGGCTCTCCCGTGTCGGCGCTCCCAAACCGGTAGATCACGCTTTCCTGTCCGGACATGCTCACCTCGAAGACCGTACCATAACTCGACCCGCCCGCCCACGTCGTGCCATAGAGTTTGCCGTCAACGGCGACGAGGCCGCCGAACGGCTCAGAACCGTCTTCACCTCCTTTGAAGCTGTAGAGGACGCGTTCGTCACCAGATGCGTTCGCTTCGAAAACGGTTCCGTAGCCGCAGGAAGGGCCGGGTTCGCAGTCTCCGCCGCCGGAATTGGTGGTACCGTAGAGTTTGTTCTTGAGGGCGATCAATGCCTCGGGTATGCTGCCGTCCGTGCCGCCTTTGAAGCTGTACACGACCGCTTCACGGCCCGAGCCGTCTACCTTGAAGATCGTGCCGTAAGAATTGCGTGAACTCCCATAGGCGCCGCCGCCACCTGTGACTCCGTACAGAGCTCCGTTCATGACGACCATCCCCGTTGTCGGACCTGCGCCGTCCGGGCTTCCCTTAAAGCTGTAAAGGGAACGGTAGTGATGATCCGCAGCTGGTCGCCGCGCGCGAAAGAGATCCGACCTCTGGGGCACATCGAAACGCGTCGACGCGCCGCTCGCTCGAAGAGCTGAAAGCGGCAACGTGACGACGCTTCCCCTCGAGCACGCTGTCAGGATGGCCACACAACAGATGAGCCGACCAATTCTCATGGGCGTCATCGAAGGTCCTCGCATTACCTCAGATGGCTTCACAGGCTCAATTCAAAAACCGTGCCGTCGAGGTCTAGGCCGCCCACAACCGTGGTTCCGTAAAGCCGGCGTTTGACGGCAAGCAGGCCGGCAGTCGGTTCCCAACCATCATACGGGACGTGGCTGCTTTGGGAGAAGTTATAGATCACCCGTTCGGTTCCTGACGTGCTTATTTGGTAAACGGTCCCACCGGCGCTTGAGGGCCCGACGCCGCCCGTACCACCACCTGAGGTGGTTCCGTACAAGGTGCCGTCTACGTCGATAAGCCCCGCCAGCGGGTAAGCACCATCTGTGCCGGCTGCAAAGCTGTACAACACTCGCTCCTGGCCGGAGGTGCTCACCTCGAACACGGTTCCGTAATTACCTTCGCCGCCCTGATACGTCGTGCCGTAAAACTTGTCGCCGACAGAGCTTGAACTCGCGGCGCCGCCTCCGGCCGTCGTGCCATAAAGCGTTCCGTCGAGCGCGAGCAGGCTCGCCTCAGGATTGGCCCCATCCTCCCCACCTTTGAAACGGTGAAGCACACGTTCAGTTCCGGAGAGGTCCAATTCGAAGACGGTACCAAAGCCCTGTGATGCATACCGACTTCCGCCCTCGGAGGTAGTGCCGTATAATATGCCATCTGCGAACGTTAATGCGCCCTGGGGATTAACACCATCGTTTCCGCCTTCGAAACTATAGAGTAACGAATACGTCAGCTCTGGAAGCGACCGCGTACTGATGGAGCTGCCAGAGCCTTGCGCTACCACGGAGAACCTCTGGCCGGCGTTCGAGTGCTGCAACTCCTGCGGCGGCGAGCCATTCGTGACGGGAAGGCAGCCCGCGGCGAGAAAGCAACAGAGAGCCGATGCCTTTAGATCGGCGTTCCCCATATGACCGGGATTTCGACGCCTGGTTGCCACCTCCCGGGCCTATGGCTCGAGCGGCCGGGTCACTGTTGCTAGGTTTTGCGCTGCTTGTTGGAAACGCAAGAGCGCGTTCCTTAGGGCGGTGCGCCGCTCGTCGTCAGGCGAGTCGAGCATATTTTTCGCCGCGACGTTTAGCGCGACGAGCGACGCCCAGAGGGCTATCGGATCGGTACTCCGCACCGCGTTGTACCGATCGCGTGCGTCTTGCAGGCGGCCAAGAATCGCTTCACTCCCCGGGAAGCCGGTGGCATCGTCCGGCGCGTTCAGCGGGACCGGGGAGGCGTCGCTGGGCGGAAGGCGCGGCGTAAAGCACCGGGGCAAGGCCCGAACTGCAGCGTTTTGGGTCGAACGACCGGGCGCAGCAGACCGGCGCGCCGCGTCGTAGTATGCGAGCCACTGCTCGTACTCGAGGCGTATGACGCCCAATGCTTGCGCACGATGTTGTGCGGCGTCGGCCAAGAAAATCGTTCCCAGCCGCGCGATAAACGGATCCGCAGCCGCGACGACGCTATGCGCGCGAGCGCGATCCCCGTTGCCGAGCTGAGCGGCGATCGAGCCGAACTTCGACGCGGCGTCTTCGACAAAGAGGTCGCCTTGCGCGTGGGCGTTTGCAGCGGCGTTCAATTCGAAAACGTCGCGCTGCAAGTCCCGCACGTCGAGGACCGATTCGATCTTCGAAGCGCTCCCGGCGAGCGAGGCAATCGAGACCTCATAGGCTCCAAGCACCGCAACGAGACGGGCGCGCTGCTCGATCGACGATGCGGCGAGTGGCGGATTCATGAGAGCGCTCGGCCGCGTGCTGACCCTGTTGTCGGTATTCATGCAGCGCTCGCTCGTGCCGAGGGCAAGCGTGGGGTCGAGCACCGTCTGCGCCACGTACGCGTCGGTCGTTGCGTCGTCGATCGAGCGGTACAGCGCCCCGATGGCCGTTGCCGTCGCTTTGACGGCGTCGTGTGGCGAAAGCAGACGATCTGTTTCGGTGTTGCCTTGACAAGCGGCGAGGGCGCCGCTGAGCGCCAGCGCAGGGATGGTGTGAACGACGCGGCTTAGCCGACGGGCCAACCCATCTGCTCGCAGATAAAAATTGCCGCCTGACCGCGCGTCATGGTGCCGGAAGGCCATGGCAAGTTCTTCCCGACCCTGCCGTTTAAGGCTTCCTGGTCCGATGCGGATATCGTGTCCGATGGAGCAAAGCTCAAGCCTCCTTCGCCGGAAAAGACGCCGTTGACGCCGCAGAGGTGGACTGCCGCGTACGTGCGCGGGTCGTCCTCGAAGTCGACGTCGCTCCACCAAAAGATCGGTGCGCCGCGTGCCAGCAGCCGGAACTGATACGAGGCGCGCCGATCGGGCCGGCTCCAGACCTCTTTAGGCGAGACTTGCTGCGTCGTACAGAATGCCGCTAGCACCCCGGCCGCCTCGCCGATTGCCCATTCGACCGGATGGACGCGATACGCGCCCGAGCTCAGGTGCGTCGTGCCGATATTTTTGCACGACGCAACGAAATTGTCGAGTTGCTTCGGCAGCAAGGCGCCAAGCGGTATTTGGAAGTGCAGCGTGCTAAAACCGATCGACGGCGTTCCCGGGCCGCTCGCCCCGTGGATGTCGATGCCGTACCAGCCGATCCCGCACGCATCCCGGAAGAGCCTTGCGCGCGGCGTGTTCTTGGGAAAGCTGTCCGCGTCGATGTCCTGCTGTAACACGCGAGTCATCGGGTCGATCCGCCGCGATTCCCGAATGTATGCCTGCGGAGCGCAGCCGTCGGCGGTGCCGAAGGCGTCGGTGCGAACCATCAGGTTCGGGTAGCCCGAGCCGTTTCGATCGTCGCGCGGGCACTGCGTTTGCAACCAGTATGCGTACGCGATCGAAACCTCGCGCGCACCTTGGTAGACCGCGGCATCCTTTTTCGGATCGCCGGTTGGGAGCGTGGCGGCTTGATAGTCGTTGCTGCCGACGTTGAGCGTGCTACGGTCGTGGGCGTAGGCTCCACCCGCGAAATTCCGCGAGTCGACGTACTGGCGATAGCCGAAGAGCGTCTCTTGGCCGCCCGGCAACACGGCGAAGACGCCGCTGATATCGCCGTCGCCGACCTTGAAATTTTGGCTCCGCGCGATGTCGTCGTAGTTCGCCGGCTTGGGCAAAACGTGGTTCTCGCCGCTGGGGCGATGTTCGAGCGCAATCGGCACCGTGATCGGCTGAATCCACTCGGCATGCGCTTCGGACGGAGCGCTCGGTTCTTGCGTATCGGAACGCGCTTCGGCCCCGATCTTCCACGGGATGCCCGCCAGCGGCAGAAGGTCGCCGAGGTCGGTCGCGTCGAGGTAGATTCGCGCCGTGTAGGTGTCGCCGGATGCCGTCGTCATCCCGGTGACGGAGCCGTTTTGGACCGCGACGCTGACGACGGACGTCCCTAGGAAGAGGTCGAGGCGGCCTGCGAGTGCCGTAATGTTTGTGCGGAGAACGTGCTGCGCCACGCTTGGGTCGACGGCGAAGGGATAGTTTGGCTTCGCGAAGCCGGGATTGAAGTATGGTTGCCCCTTACCGTACGCGGAAAGCGGTGCGTTGGCCCGGTACCACGCGCGGATGGCATTTCGCAAATCGCGATACGATTTGGTGCTGCCGGTCGTTTCCATCAGATCCATGCCGGCCTCGTCCCAGCGCGTCACGCCTTGCGACGTCGCTTGGCCTCCGACCCACTGGCTCGGCTCCAGCAACGCAACGCGAACCTTCGGGTCGGCGGCCGCCGCGAGCGCCGCCGCGACACCACCGAAGCTGGCGCCGACGATTAGGACGTCATAACTGTGTGTCGCCATTTGGTGCCCTCTACGATGTCGCCGGGCGTACGCTGTAGCCCGCTGTCTCTAGCGACCTATGGTTCGCGATGCCGGTCAATTTTCGGCCGTCTCAAATGGGTCACCTACGCAAAGCAGGAGACGGCGCTTGCCAAATATAGTCTTAGCTAGCAAAAATCCTTTACGATATGCTCGCGTCAATATCAAGGGGGAACCGCATTTCTATTCACGAGCCCGGCTCTAAGCTCCATCGGTCGCAAGAAAGGCTCCCCGGCGACGTCATCGTTGCCGGTTTGGCGCTGCTGATCAGCGCATTGGCGGCCACCGCAGGCTGGTGGCAGACGCACGTCATCGCGCAGCAACTGAGCGCCCAGGTGTGGCCGTACGTCACCGTCTCCGGTAACTTCGATGCTGGCGCGCTGCGGCTCAGCGTGGACAACGATGGTCTCGGTCCGGCGATCGTCGAGAGCTTCGTACTGTTGGTCGACGGCAAACCACAACGCGACGTGATCGCGGCGATGCACGCCTTGGTCGGCCCGATCAAACGCGGAGATGCCCATGCGGCCGTCGACGTCAGTTCGATAAGTGCGGGCCAAGTGCTTCGAACGAACAGCGCGACGGTACTTTTCCGTTTGACGAATAAAGCTGTCGCTCCGCAGTTGGCCATCCAGATGTCACGTCGCCTGGCCATTCGAACTTGTTACTGTTCGATCGTCCAGAACTGTTGGACGTTCAAGATTTCCGCAAGCAACTCGACGGAACGCCCAATCGCCGTTTCGCGCTGTCCGGAAGAAGGTTCCAGTCAGCTTCAGGCGCCGAACCCATCTGAACTCCAAGACCCCGCGCTCTAAGCACTTACTACGTCGACGGGAGAACGACCGTATGACCTCGCCCCTCCCTTCAACCGCAGTCGTGCGGGTCTCGAGCGCCAATTTCGATCCGGCGCGCTTTGCGGAGGTCGAGCGGATGAATTCTGTTACGGGAACGTATTTGATTCCCGCGATTAGCCGGCTACCGGGTCTATTGCACTACTTTGTCGGGGCGTCGCCATCGGGATCCATGGTCCATGTCAGTATCTGGGACAATGACGAGCACGCTCAGCAGATGAGCAACCTTAAGGAAATGATCGTCGATGCGCGCAGGGACGCCGAGGCCGTCGGCGTCCAGTTCACTCCCATCGTCAATTACCCTATCGCTTGGAATATAAAAGTCAACGTAGACGCCTAGACGGCCCGGCTCACAAGGATTGCACGTAGGTGGCGACGTCGACGACTTGGGACTTGGTGAGGATCGAGGGATACAGTTTCGGCATCGGCGGCGCGGGATCCGCGATCCAAGCGATGGTCGCATCGTCGTTCTTGCGTTGGCGTTCGTCGCGCAGCGACGGGCCGACGCCGCCTTCGAGCCCGGTAGCGCCGTGACAGGTGGCGCAGTTGGTCATGAAGACGATGCGCCCGCTCTCGCGATCGCCCACACCGGTCACGCCCGAGGCGAGGGTTGCTTTTGCGGCCGGCGTTGCGAGGATTCCACTGCCCTGCGCGGTCTGGCTCGGGCGGGAACAGCCCGCGAGGTTCGCGGCCAGACAAACGCCGAGCAGCACTAGCTTTTGGTACTGCGGGGCCTCGGGCCTCGGCCACATCTGCGCGGGCACGCTCGTACGATACCCGTTTGCCGGCACTTTCAGCGGGGTAATCCGCACCTAGCGATGCGTTACACGCTTACGGCTCTAGCGGCAAGTCTGGCCGTGGCTTTGACCCTCGAACTTCCCGCTTCCGGCGACGGCGGAGCGACCCCGCCGTACCCGGCGGTGACCAGCCAGCGACTGCTGGACGCGGCGCACGACGACGGCTGGCTCATGTACTTGCGCACCTACAGCGGCCAAGGACATGCGCCGTTCAGCGCCATCAACACGGGCAACGTGGCCCGCTTACGCGTAGTGTTCACGCACGACGTCAGCATCCCCGAGGGCTTTGAAGCGCCGCCGATCGTGAATGGGCGCACGATGATCGTCACGACGCCGCTCGATCGAGTGTACGCACTCGACGCGACCAACGGGCGCAAGCTTTGGGAATACGATCGCAGCCTCCCCAAACGGCAGCTGCGAACCGTCTGCTGCGACATGGTGAATCGCGGCGTCGCCCTGTACGGCACGAGCGCCTATTTGGCGACGCTGGACAATCACGTTGTCGCCCTCGATGCGCGCAACGGCAACGTGATCTGGGACAAGGCCGTCTACCCGAAGCCGGGCGAGGGCTACGCCATGACGCTCGCGCCGCTCGTCGTCGACGGCATGGTGCTGGTCGGCGAGAGCGGCGGGGAGTTTGGAATTCGCGGGTTCATCGTCGCGCTCGACGCCGCTTCCGGCGACGAAAAATGGCGCACGTACACGATTCCCGGCCCGCACGCTCCAAACGGCGGCACGTATCCCGGCAACAGCTATCTGCACGGCGGAGGCGGCGCCTGGCTCACCGGCACGTACGATGCGCAAACGCATACGCTGCTATGGGGAGTCGGCAATCCTTCGCCCTGGCTCGCGACCGAGCGCCCAGGCCGAAACTTGTATTCGGATTCCGTCATCGCGCTCGACGTCGCGACCGGCCACGTCAAATGGTACTTCCAGCAAACACCCAACGACACGTGGGATTACGACGCGACCAACACGCCGGTACTGGCCGACGTGCGGATTGCGGGCAGGCCTCGCAAAGTGTTTTACCAAGCCGCTCGCAACGGCTGGTTCTATGTCGTCGACCGTACCAACGGCGATTTGATCGGCCTGACGCCGTTCACGAAGACGACCGGCGTAACCGGCTACGACCGAAGGCGCCGGATCGGGCTCACCGACGCTAAGATGCGACCGCAGGCCGGAAAGAGCGTCTTCACGTGCCCCGCCTTCTTTGGTGGAGACAACTGGTGGCCGTACTCGTTCGACCCGCAGACCGGCTACGCGTACGTGCCGACGATGAAAACCTGCATGATGCTCTCCGGGCTCAAGCCGCAGCCCTTTCAGGCCGGCGCACAATACGTGGACGAGAGTTTCGTCGTGCAACACGTGCCGGGCATGACGGGCTGGGGCGCGTTACAGGCGATCGACGTCGCGACCGGCCGGCGCATGTGGAGCTTCGACACGGCGCAGCCCTGGAACGACGGGACCTTGACCACCGACGGCGGCTTGGTGTTCAGCGGGACGCCCGACCGGAAATTCTACGCCTTCGATGCGAAGACCGGAAAGGTGCTTTGGACGTACCACACCCGCTCCGGAATCATCGGCGTGCCGGTCACCTATCGCGTTGACGGCCGGCAGTACGTTGCCGTCCAGTCGGGCTGGGGCGGCGTGTCGCCCTTCTACGGCGGCAAGAATATGGTACCGGCTTTTCGCGGCATTCCGCTTGGCGGCCGATTGTACGTGTTCGCGCTTCCGAAGGCGACGTAGCGATGCGTCGCCGCGCACGCCCCATGTTTTTTTCGGCCGGGCTCATCCTGCTGTTTGGCGCGGCGGTCGTTGCGGCGGGCACGCCTCCGATCTCGTACACGACCGATCAAGCGGCGCGCGGGAGGCTCGCCTATTACGAACATTGCGCCGAGTGCCACGGCGGCAACTTGGAAGGCCAAATCGGACCGGCGCTCGCCGGCCCCGACTCACGCACGCAATGGGAGTCGGGGCAATACGTCTTCGAATACACGGTCGCGATGATGCCGCACGGCGATCCCGGTGCGCTCTCGGCCACGGACTACATCGACGTCATGGCGTTCCTGCTCCAGCAGCACGGCATTCGCGCGGGCAAGACTCCGCTCGCGAAGGCTGCGATCGAGGCTGAGACGGCGCCGCTCGGCCCGTAAACGCAAACAAAGAATCGGCGTGCGAACTGCAAACGCGCTCAGAGGGTTGGAGCGGCGCGATCTTTGGCGGAAAGGAGCGGTTCGCCGTGGAGCGGCCAGGCGATGGCGAGCTTCGGATCGTTCCAGCGGATGGAGCCCTCGGTCGCCGGGTCGTACAGCGCGCCGTGCTTGTAGGAAAAGATCACATCGTCGCTGAGCGCCAGGAAGCCGTGCGCGAAGCCTTTCGGCACGTAGAGTTGCCGGTGGTTGCCGGCCGAGAGATAGAACCCTTCCCAGCGTAAGTACGTCTGCGAGCCTTCGCGAATGTCGACGATCGCGTCGAAGATCTCACCCCGCAGCACCTGCACGAGCTTGGACATGCGAGGATCGTAATGCAGGCCCCGTATGACGTTCCTAATGGATACCGACACGCTGTCTTGCACGAAGTCGTCGCTCAGACCGAGCGCGCGGTATTTCGCGGTCGAGTACGTTTCCTTAAAGGACCCGCGCTCGTCGACGAACACGTCGGGAACGAAGATGCGGGCGTCGGCGAAACCGGTTTCGATAACTTGGATGGCCATGCAGCGCGCTTTGTCGCGCCCTCGAGCGCTACCTTGCCGGGCTCACCAGCCCGGCAGTGGTCATCCGCTGAGGGTGTGCGCGGGCTCGCGGATGATCGCGCGGCACAGCTCGCGCGCCTCGGCAACCGAGACCTCGTCTTTCGCGACGAATAGTTTGCGCCAATACGCCTTTCCCGCGAGCCGCGCGATCAGATCGGAAGCGTTGCGCGCGTCGACGACGCCGACGCGCGTGCCGACGAGGACCGTTGGGCTCGCATCGTCGAGCCCGAGGGGAAGGCGGTGCAGGAGCTGCTCCTGCGAATCGGCCCAAAGCGCCTCACCGTAGCGAGCGCGCAGCGCTTCGAGACATTCTTCGAAGACCAAGAGGTCTCGCTCGGCGTTGAACTCGGCCGCGACGCCGTACAGCGTCTTGCGCTCCCGCAACGCGCGCGCGGCCGGCCCGGGTGCGAGCCGGAACGCGTCGAGGACGCGAAAATCATCCCAGCTCAGGAACTCGTCGGTCGCGTCGAGTGCCCGCGGATCGGGCCAGATCTCGCGCAGCGCCGCTTGCAGCACGCGCTCGAACATGCGCGTGGTGTGGTGAAAATAGACCGTCGCGAACATCATGTAGCGCGCCAGCACGAACGACTCTAGTGCGACGATGCCGCGCCCATCGATGCCGAGCACCGGCTTTCCGTCGCGCTCGAAGACGCGAAACGAGATGATCAGCTGTTCGGCGTCGTAGCGGCCACTGGTGACGCCCGTGAAGTAGGCGTCGCGTAAGAGGTAGTCCATGCGGTCGGCGTCGAGGTTCGGTCCGCTGACGAGTTCTTTGAGAACTGGATAACGGGTCGGCTCGTCGCCAGTGATGAGGGCTACGACCTCGTCGAATTCCACCTCGAGCGCGGCCAGGGCTTCTCGCATGTCGGCGCGCTCCAAAATCGCGCGCGTTCGAACTTCGTGACGGACGCCGAGCACGGCCTCGCAGGCGTGGCTGAACGGGCCGTGGCCGACGTCGTGCAGCAGAAGGCTCGCTCGAAGCAGTTTACGTTGTTGCTGATAATCGCTCTCGCCGGCGAAGTACCCGCTGTCCTGCGCGCGCAAGGCTCCCAAGACGCGTTCGCCCGCTGCGAGCGCCCCCAGACCGTGGGAAAAGCGCGAATGCTCGGCGGCCGGAAAGGCGAGGTATGCAAGTCCGAGCTGGCGCAGACGCCGAAGCCGCTGCAGCACCGGCGTGTCGAGCAGCCGCACCTCGGCCGCCCCGAGCTCGATGAAATGGTGGACGGGATCGAAGATCCGCTTGGCGGACACGCCGTTTCCATTCGCGCCGCGCAGGGGCGGGCCTCGGCGCGGGCTGCACGAAGTTTACAACGTGCGCATCGATCAGGGAGCGATCCGCGAAATCCTGGCGCGGACCGACATCGGGGGCTTCATTGGAAACTATGTCGCGCTGCGCAAGCGCGGCAACGATCTCGTCGGCCTCTGCCCGTTCCACGGCGAGAAGACGCCATCGTTCCACGTTCACCCCGATCGCGGCTTCTTCAAGTGTTTCGGCTGCGGGGTCGGTGGTGACGTTTTCAAATTCGTTCAGCAGCTCGAGAACGTCAGCTTTCCCGAAGCGGCGCGAATCCTGGCCAAGCGCGCCGGTGTCGAGCTGGAGCCCGAAAGCCCGGGGACGGCGCGCATTCGCAGCGAGAAAGAGGCCATCTACGCGGCCAACGAACTGGCGGCTGCGTTCTTTCACCGCACCTTAAAGCTCGCGCCCGAAGCCGAGGCGGCGCGCGCTTACGTGACGCATCGCGGAATCTCGGAGGGGACCGTCGATTCGTTCAAGCTCGGGTACGCTCCGTCACAGTGGGAAGGTCTCGTGCGCGAACTGGAGGCGCACGGCTTCGATTTGTCGCTCGCGGCCAAGGCAGGGCTCGTCAAGGAAGGTCAGCGCGGCTTCTACGACTTCTACCGAGGCCGTTTGATGATTCCGACGCACGCTACGACGGGCGAAGTCGTCGCTTTCGGCGGCCGGGCGCTCGACGGCAGCGAGCCGAAATACATCAACACCTCCGCCACGCCGGTGTACGTCAAAGGGCGAGGCCTCTTCGCACTCGAGCGCGCTCGGCGCAACCTTGCCGGGTCCGGTGCGCTGATCGTCGTCGAAGGCTACCTCGACTGCATCGCGCTCCACCAAGCGGGCTTTCCCAACGCCGTTGCATCCCTGGGCACCGCATTCACGCCCGAGCAGGCCGCCGAGCTGCGTAAGTATGCCGAGCGCATCTTCGTGTGCTTCGACGCCGATGCGGCCGGCGGAGCGGCCACCGCGAAGTCAATCGATCTGCTGGTTGCCGTCGGCTGCTCGGCGCGCATCGTTCAACTGCCCGCCGGCGAAGATCCCGACTCATTCGTTCGGGCGCGTGGCCGCGCGGCGTTCGCGGAATTGCTCGAGGCCGCTCTTCCTTGGATCGAATTCAAGCTCGATCGCGCCGCAGACGCCATCCGTTCTCGCTTCGTTGCGCCCTCGCGGGTGGCGAGCGAAGCGGAGACGCTCGTTCGCTCGCTCCCGATGGCCGAGTGGGATCGGTGGCGCGTTTACCTTGCAAGCCGGCTAGGTTTGGCAGCCGACGACCTGCGGCGCAGCCGCTTCATCGCCGATCCGGCCAACTTCGCCCCGCGCCGCGCGGGCGGCGCCACGCTCGCGCGTCACGTCGCTCCCGCCGCCGCGCCGCCCGGGATCGAGCGCGATTTGCTCGCGACGCTGCTCGACGAGCCGGCGCTGTTCGGCGAGTATGCCGACCGCATTCCGGCGGCGACGTTCAAGGAGGAGCGCTACGCGCGCATCTTCACGGCGCTGTCCGCTGCGAAAGCGCAGCTCTCGGTCGCGTACGACGTGCTGGCTGCGCTCTCCGACGATCGGGAGGCGGTGGAGACGCTCGCGTCGCTGCAAGCGGTGGAGCGCTCCTCCAAAGTGCGCTTCGTTGACGGCGAGTCACGGCGGCTGCACGTCGAGCGCATCCTCGAGAGCTTGGACGTCGCCGAGCTCGAACGGCGCGAGCGCGATCTGAGCGCGAACATCGACCGGCTTTTCGAAGCGGGACTGCCCATCCCGCCGGGCGAGATCGAGGAGCAAAAACGGTTGCTGGCCGCGATCGAGGCGTCTCGGCGCAAGCTCTTGGGCACCAAGTAGGGCTCGGCGCCAAAGGGGGCCATTTGGCCCGGCGGGGCGAAAAAAGCCGGCCAAAGTGCGGCAGATCTGGTCTGCCGCGTGTTATGAAGCGAGGGGCGAAGCGCGTGTCGCGGTTCGCTTTTCATTGGAAGGAGGTGACAACACAGCAGTATGGCTAGGAAGAAAAGTTCCGCTCCGCTAGCGGAGGCGCCGTCGCCCGCGACGTCGCTGGAAGACTCGATCAAGAAGCTCATCGAGCGCGGCAAGAAACGCGGCTCGCTGACCTATGAAGAAATCAACGGCGTTTTCGAGAACGTCGAAGAGGTCAGCCCCGAGCGCATCGACGAGCTGTTCGAAGAGATCGCGTCGATGGGCATCGAGATCGTCGACGAGCAGAAGGACGAGAAGCCCGCGGCCGAGGCGGAAGATTCCGACTCGATGCCCGCCGGTCTTTCGCTCGACGACCCGGTGCGCATGTATCTCAAGGAGATCGGGCGCGTGCCGCTCCTCTCGATGGAAGAAGAGAAGAGCCTAGCGATGGCAATCGAAGCAGGGGAGCTCGAGTCGCAGAAGAACGGTGCCGCGCGCTCGACCGTCGTCGAAGGCGGTTACGAGGCCAAGCGTAAGCTGACCGAGGCCAACCTGCGGCTCGTCGTCTCGATCGCGAAGAAGTACGTCGGCCGCGGCATGCTATTTTTGGATCTCATCCAAGAGGGCAACCTCGGCCTGATTCGCGCCGTCGAGAAGTTCGACTATCGCAAAGGCTACAAATTCTCGACCTATGCGACGTGGTGGATCCGTCAGGCGATCACGCGGGCGCTCGCCGATCAGGCGCGGACGATTCGCATTCCCGTTCACATGGTCGAGACGATCAACCGTCTGATCAAGATTTCGCGTCAGCTCCTTCAAGAGCTCGGGCGCGATCCGACCGTCGAGGAGATTGCCCACGAGATGGGCCTGACCTCGGAAAAGGTGCGCGAAGTCATCAAGATCTCGCAGGAGCCGATTTCGCTCGAAACTCCCATCGGAGAAGAAGAGGACTCGCATCTCGGCGACTTCATCGAAGATCAGGAAGCGGTGGCGCCCGCCGAGGCAGCCTCCGTGATGCTGCTCAAAGAGAAGATGGCGGACGTTCTCAAAAACCTGACCGAGCGCGAGCGCAAAGTGCTCGTCTTACGGTTCGGGTTGGAAGACGGCCATCAACGCACGCTCGAGGAAGTCGGCCAGGAGTTCGGCGTCACGCGCGAACGCATCCGGCAAATCGAAGCGAAAGCCTTGCGCAAGCTGCGCCATCCTTCGCGTGGTAAGGCCTTAAAGGACTACTGGGCCTCCGAGTAACCGCGTTGCCGCGGTTACATGCTCGAGGATTTGGGCGGATGCACCGGTACGACGTTCGGGTTCTTCTGCGCGAACGCGCCGTTTGGGTTGGGTAACACCCAGACCTCGAGGTCCCAAATCGCAGGAAACGCGAAGACGAAGCGGACGTCGCTCGTGCTCTTCGCGATGCCGGCGGCGACCAGATCGCTTGCGGTCGGGTGGGCCGCCGCAGCCTCACCCAACTTGCGCGCCCCCGTCCCGCCGTAAATGGTCGTGTGGTTGGGACCGATCAGGCCGTAGTGAACGTGGGCGTTAAACGTAATCCAGCGCTTGGGATCGACCCCCCAGAGCGACGGCGCCGTCGGCGAATCCGCCTGCAGCACGGAGAAATCGGCTCCGAGAAGGCGCCCGTTGACATCGTACCAGAGCTGGCTCGGGTGCATCGGATCCTTGCTCGTCCACTCCAGATCGGCGTAACTGATCGCGCCGGTGTCGTCCTCGTCGGTGAACCTGACGTATCCGGCGCGCGTCGCCGCGGCAACCGTCGCAAAACGCGCCTGCAAGTCCGCGCTAACTTTAGCCACCAAGGGCGCCTCGGCGGCCGTTGGATGCCCGCTCAGCGTATCGGCGGCGAACGCAGGGCCGGCCCCGGCCGCGAAGGCGGCAACGAGACTCAAAAGGAGAGGCTTCATGCCGACCTTGTGCGCTTCGCCGTCAGCGGCTCCCTGTTGGGTTCGGGGACGGCAGGTTCGCGGAGGGAGCGGCCGGCGTTGACGCAACCGGCGATGGCGAGGGCGGTCCCGGCGTCGGCGGGGTGGGCGTCCGCGTCGCTTTGGGTTTGGGCGGCGGCGTCGGAGGAATCGTGTAGAGCGGAATTGGCGTCAGATCGGCGTGCGGCATATCGCCGTTGATCACGAAGGGAGGGGGTGTCGACACCGTCAGGGCACGCGGGTTGGTCGCGTCGACCGAGGCGGCCGTCAAGACGCTGAAGACGCTGCCCGGGCCGAGCTTGAAGTTACGCCCTTTGCGAAAAATCTGATACACGATGTAGCCCGGTATGAAAATATTCCCGGCCATGTCGCCGACGTCGCGGGTCGAGAGTTCGCCGGTGCTGCGGTCGATCGCAAGAAACTCGTGCGGCGCGCGCACCGGGAGCGAACCCGCGCCCAGCAAGGGCAGCGGGTTGACGTGAATTTGGACGGAGCCGTCGAAGTCGCCGGATTGGGCGCGCGACGAAACGACGATCGTCATCGTCGTTTGATCGCCCGCCGGTGCGATCGTGCGGCCGGCCAGAACCAAGGGATCTCGGAGGTGCACGCGGATCACCGAACCGGCGGGCGCATGGGACGAGTCGAGCGTGTCGTCGAGCACGAGCTGGAGGGTCGAGCCATAGGGCAACACCTCCGCATTGGGCGGAAGCGGGGTCGGGCTCACGGTCGGCAGCCCACGGGGCGGCTCGGGCGGGGGAAGCGCGCGCGCCGAGGGGGCCAGCGCGACCAAGACACCGGTCTGCAGCGCGAGGAAGGCGGCAACAGCGCGCGCGTTCACGCGGAGGCGGTTACGAGGCTTTCTTGGTGCCTGCTTCACGGGCCGCAGCAGCAGCCTTCTTGCCTTCTTCGATTAGCTGCTTAACTTTCTGGCCGCCCTTTTGCCCGATTTCCTCATAAAAGGCCGGGCCGTAGCGGTCGCGCGTCGCTTCGCCGCCCTTCTTGCCGCCTTTTTTTCCAATTTGCTCGTAGAATTCGTGGCCGTGGGCGAGTTTGGTGGCTTCGCCGCCTTTGCGACCGATCGTTTCGTAAAACTCGGGACCATACTTGCGCTTGACCGTCTCGCCGCCTTTTTGGCCCGCCTCGCGGACCGTCATTCCACCGCCAACCTTGCGCTTCGGACTGGACATTTTTGGGAGGTTACCTTCCGTTGAGAGTTAGACGACGCTCGGCCTCGCCGACCAGGGGCAAGGACTAGGCGCCTGCCATTTAAGATAACGCAACGTCGTCCCGGAAAGTTATTTCATTGCGATTGAACCTGCCCACCGTTCTTCCGGCCTGCGTCACGCTTGGATTGGCTGTGTTTGCAGCCTCCGGTGCCGTCCCGCCCGAGTACGCCGCGATCGCTCGGGACGAGCAAGCGCGTGCGGTGGAGCCGTTCCTCACCCATTTCCTGGATGCGGAGCCGGCCATCGCGGCTCGGGCAGCGCTGGCTGCCGGACGAAGCAAACAACCAATTCCTCTTAACGCGCTGCGGCGCCACCTCGTGACGAAATCGCCTGCGGTCCGCTCGATGGTCGTATACGCGCTCGGGCTTGCCGCGGACGGAACGTCCCTTGGGAGCCTCGTCCGCCTGGAACGCCGCGATCCGGCTAGCGCGGTGCGCTATGCCGCAGCCGATGCCGTCGGGCGCATCGTCGCGGCGCGCCCTGTGCTCGCGACCGAGGCGGTTGCGGATGTGCTGCTGAGCAGCGCGGGGGACGACCCGGACCCCTTCGTGCGGGGCCACGCCGCGGCCAATCTGGACGCTTTCGGCACCGCAGCCTTCGCCGGGGCGCTGGCGAGCGGGCTCGAGCGGCGCTTCGCACGCGAGCGGGACGGCACCGTCCGCTGGCACGTGATGTGGATCTTGGCGCGCGCCTATCCGCTGCGTTGCCACGACGCTTTCCTGCGCCGCGCGCTCGCCGATCCGAACGAGTTCGTGCGCGCCGAGGCGGCACGCGCGCTAGGCCACCGGCCGGGGCCGCGGGCGGCCGCCTTGGTGCGCCCGCTGCTCGACGACCCTTCCTGGCACGTTCAGTACGAGGCGCGCGAGGCGCTGCGCCGGCTGGCGAAGGAACCCCCGACGGCGCACTTGACGGCGCTCCCGCCCGGGATCCACCTTCCGCCCCTGCCCCCAGGGAGCGCCGGTCCTCAGCCAACTGGCTCGACGGTCGTGCGCAAGCCACGGGCGCCGGCGTACGGCGACGTCCCGGACGCTCCGCCGCTGGTTCCGACGAGCGCGGCGTCGCTCGACGGCCCGCTGCCCGGCCTTCACCCGCGCGTCCGTATCCAAACCACCAAGGGCGACGTGGTGGTGCGCCTGTATCCCGAATGGGCGCCCTTCACGGTCGCGAACTTTCTGGACTTGGCGGCGGACGGCTACTACAACGGCAACCGCTTCTTCCGAATCGTTCCGGACTTCGTCGTGCAAACCGGCGACCCAAATGACGACCGCGGCAACGGCGACGCCGGCTTCCACCTTCGCGCCGAAGAAAACCCAATCGAGCAGCGCACCGGCATCATCGCCATGGCGCTCAACTACGGCAAGGACAAACACGCGGAGCGCGATTCCGCGGGCACCGAGTTCTATTTCACGCTCTCACCGCAGCTGCATCTTGACCGCGACTTTACGGCCTTCGGCGAGGTCGAGAGCGGCTTCGACGTGCTCGCCAACCTCATCGAAAGAGATCGTATGATTCGCCTCGCGCGTATTTCCGACGACTGATCGATCTGCAACCTAGCGAGAGAAAAGCGAACGCAGGGCAAAGAGCGCGTTTTCGCGGCGTTCGGTGATTCGGCGGTAGAAATAGCCCGCCCAGTGCGTGCCGAACGGCACGTAGATGCGAACGGCGTAACCCTCGCCCACCAGAGCGCGCTGCCGGTCGCGGCGCACGCCGTAGAGCATTTGGAACTCGAAACGGTCCTTCGCAATGCCGTGCTCGCCGGCGTACGCCTTGACGGTCTCGATCAGGAGATCGTCGTGCGTTGCGATGCCCGGATAGTTGCCGCGCGAGAGCAGCGCTTCGGCGAGGCGCACGTACTCGCGCCGAATCACCGGCATGCTTTGGTATGCGACGCTCTCCGGTTCGCGATAGGCCCCCTTGCATAACCGCACCCGAGCGCCCAGTGCAATGGCACGCTCGACGTCATCGGGCGACCGCTTGAGATAGGCTTGGATGACGGGGCCGACGTTGCGATGGGTTGTGTAGACGTCTTCAAAAACGTCCAGCGTTTGGCTGGTCAGCGCCGACCCCTCCATGTCGATGCGCACGAACGGATCGGCATTGCTCGCGGCGCGTGCGACGAGATCCGTCAAGAACTCGGTGCACAGCCTCCGGTCGATCAGCAGTCCGAGCGCCGTCAGCTTCACCGAAACGTTGGTATCGACGGACTCTCGCGCGATCTCGTCGAGCATGTCGAGATACACGTCGCGCGTTCGCTCGGCTTCGGCCCGATCGACGACGTCCTCGCCGAGGAAATCGAGAGTCGCCTTCATCCCCTCACCATTGAGCCGCCGGACTGCGTCGATTGCGCTGTCGATCGTCTGCCCGGCGATAAAGCGCTTCGCCAAGAAGAAAAAACGCGTCTGGAATGCGGAGTTCGGCGCGAGGATTCGGTCGATGACGGCCATGCTGAGGGTTCGCGTTCGCCTTTTCAAATGCGCGGCCTTTGTGCCAGTTCCAAGGCGGAAGCCGGCTAACGGCAGAAGCCCGCGCCGAAGGGAATGGCGCCGCGCCCAGCCCAAGTCCCGCGGGCAGCATCGATCTTTTCGGTAAGATTGATACCGCAAAAAAAGCGCCAAGAAATCTTAACGCTGCGGCGGCTCGTTTTTCGAGGCGAGCCCGTCACCCAAGCGAACGTTTCGTTGATGAACCGAGCTTCGCTGCGCGCTGCCGCACGACCGATCAAGCGCATTCTCGTGGCCGAGGACGACGCGGCGATTTGCGCGCTTCTCGATCGCGTTTTGGGTCTTGCGGGCTCCGTAGCGACCGTTCCGGATGCCGAGACAGCGTTGCGTTTGTTGAGCTCGGAACCGTTCGACATGGTCATCTCCGACTTCATGCTGCCCGGCATGAACGGGCTGGAGCTCGTCGAGCGTATCCGCGCGTTGCCGCACAATAAGATGGTGCCGGTCCTCATCATCAGCGGTCATGCACGTTGCGGTCTCGAGGACCGCGCGCGCGACGCCGGAGCCGATGCTTACCTTGACAAGCCCTTTACGCTCTCGCAGCTGCGTGCGGCCATCGTGCGGTTGCTAGGCAGCGGCCCCTCGCTTCGAAGCGATCGAGTAGCGGCCCGCTAAGAGCCGCGAACAGGGGGATTTAGGGCTCCTCGCCCGCCATTAGACGCGGCGATGAGTTTCGTTCTGTTACGGATCGCCATCGTCGCGATTTCGCTGGCCCTCGACGTGTTCGCCGTGAGCGTGGGAGTCGGCGTTACCGGCGTCAGCTTCCGCTCTCGCTTACGCATCGGTGCATCGTTCGCGGTCTCCGAGGTAGCGATGACCGCCGTAGGAGTCGGCTTGGGAGCGGCGGCCGGCCGCCTTGTCGGCGACGTTGCAGCCTATTTCGGCTACGCTGCGCTGGTCGTGATTGGTTCGTACATCATCGTGGAATCGACGCGAGGCACGTTGTTGCCACGCTTCGACCTGTCGCGCGGTTGGGGACTGGTGCTCGCATCGCTTTCGATCAGCATGGACTCGCTCGGCATCGGCTTCTCGATCGTGTATCTCGGCGTGCCGCTGTACTGGACCCTCGGGGCGATCGCGCTCGCCTCCGGTCTGTCGACGACGTTAGGGCTAACCTTTGGTGGCGCGCTCGGCCTAAGCGCGGGGCGGCGAGCCGGAACGTTCGCCGGCGGCGTGCTGGCCGTCACGGGGCTGACGTTTGCGCTTCTCAAGCTGACGGCAAGGTTGTGACCCGATTTGGGTGGATATGGATCGCGAGCCTGGTTTACGCGGCACTTTACACCGCGCTCGGTACGCTTCGTTACGTTTCATACCATTCGGGATCGGATCTCGGCCTCTTCACGCAGAGCATCGCGGGCGCATTCCACGGGTTCGCCAATACGACCGAAGGCGGAAGCCACTTCACCTACCATTTCTCGCCGATTCTCTTGTTATGTGCGCCGCTGTTGCTTGCCGCGCATTCGCCGCTAGCGCTCGTGGCAATTCAAGCCGTCGCCGGGGCGCTAGCGGCACCGCCGCTCTATATGATCGCGCGCACCCGCGTCGGCGACCGGTTGGCGCTTGGCGTGGCGCTCGTCGCCCTCGTGTATCCGCCGCTTGCCGGCGTGACGTTTACGGATTTCCACGAGAACGGCTTCGTACCGGCAGCGACACTGTGGCTGCTATGGGCGGTCGATGCGCGGCGCTGGGGTCCGGCTGCAATCTGCCTGCTGGTGGTGCTCGGCATCAAAGAAGATCAAGCCCCGATCGTGGCATTCGCAGCCCTCGTCGGCGCGATCGCCTTCGCCTACCGTCGCGATCGCGCCGGACTGCTGTTCGCGGGCGGCGCGCTGCTACTGGCGTGCGCGACCTTTGCATTCTTCTTCGAAGTCGTCCGGCCGTGGGCCGGGGCGACCGACGCGTGGGGGCCGTCGCACTTCTACGGACTCCCGCAATCCGCGCCTCCGCCCGACGCCGAGGCGGGGGCTTTGCTGGGACGCCTCGGCTACTTCACCGAAGCGGTCGCTCCGCTCGCGTTGACGTGTCTTCTCTCGCCCGCGTTCGTGCTGGCGCTGCCCGGCTTCGCGGAAGTACTGCTGTCGCGTGAACCGATCACGTACACGATGGGACAGCACTACGCGGCGGTATGGATCGGTTACGTGCTGTTCGCCTTCGCGCTGGGCATCGCGCGGGTGCATGCAACCAGACCACGCCTCGCGCGGAATCTGGTGGTCGCCGCCGGCGTCGCTTGCGTGTCGATCCTGCTGTTCGCAAGCCCGACGCATTGGCGCCGCAATCTGAGCCTTCCGAACGCTCACGATGCCGAGGTCGACCATATCTTAGCGGCGCTTCCCCCGAATTTGGCCGTCGGCACGCAGGAGTCGATTTACTCCCACCTCGGGTTCGATCCCAACGCCGATCTCGGACTCGGTCGGAAGCCGCCCTTTGCGCTTTTCGATACGACCCAGCGCGCTTCGTACTACGTCGAAAAATGTCTGCCCGAGCTGCAGGCCGGAACGGCTCGCAAGACGTGGCGGCTCGTCTGGTCGCGCCAGGGCGTCGTTCTTTACCAACGCGTTAGCAGCGCAACGGTTCGGATAAACGAGCCTGAGGAACAGCCAAACGCCGCGCGGAAAGCGAACGAAATGGACGTCGGCAAAGCCCTTCTAGAGCGGGCGCACGCGGCCGGGGCGGCATCGATCGCGGTCGTCGGAACGAGCAAGAACGCGGGTAAGACCGTCACGGTGGCTGCCCTATGCCGCGCGCTCGAGGGCGAGAGTTTCGGCGTATGCTCGGTTGGACGCGACGGCGAGGGGGTCGACGCACTAGAGTCTTCGCCGAAACCGCGACTCTTTCTCGCGCCGAACGCCTACATCGCGACGGCTGCCGCGCTCTTACCGCGTTCTCCTGCGGTTGAAATTTTAGACCTGATGCGCGAGCAAAGCGCACTTGGCCCGATTGCGCTCGCACGGGTTCGCGCGCCGGGCTTCTTCGAGCTTTCGGGGCCGCCGCAGGCATCGTCGATGCGACGCGTCATCGCGGCGCTGGCCAAGCATGGCGCCTCGCCCTCGATCGTCGATGGCGCCGTCGACCGAATCGCGGCACTGCGCGACGGCGATGAGGCCGTCGTGGTCGCCGTGGGCGCGTCCGGCGCACCGACGCTCGCGCACGCAATCGACGACGTGGCGGCGCTCGTGGCCCGGCTTTCAGTGCCACGAGCGGATCCGAAGGAGGAGTCGGTGCGCATCGAGGGTGCCTTGACCGTGGCCGCTGCTGCGGCGCTCGTTCGGGAGCAAGAGCGCCGCCAAATCGTCGTCGCGGATCCCACTCGAATCGCGTTTGGGGGACGCGTGTTCTTGACGCTCGCGGCCCAGCTCGATCTGCGCTGCGAGCGCACGCTCTTGCCGGTCGCGTGCACCGTCGCGCCGATCGGCTCCGAGCACTCCTTCGAGCCGCGCGCATTCGTGCGGGGAGTCGCGCAGCGGACCGGGCTGCCGGCCTATGACGTCTACGCGGGCGCGGCCGCGGCATAATGCTGTGGAGTGCGGCGACCGGCGCGCAAATCGGCGCGGACTGGCTCGCCGCCCGGATCGCCCCGGCCGGCGAATTCGGACGGCGAGCGCGCGAAAGCGAGCCGCCGTTTCGGCCCGGCGACGAACGGAAGGCTCGCGCTTTGCTCGAGCGCGTCGACCGCATCGCCCAAACCGCACCACCCGCCACCCTCGGGTCGCTGCACGGCGCTCTTGCGGCGGCGCCCGATCCCAATCCCATCGTGGCCCGCGCGCGTGCGGGCGCGGTGTTGGCGGACGTGGATTTCTTCGAGTTGCTTCGGTTCTTTGATGCGCTCGCGGAGATCGGCCGGCTCGCGGCGGAAGGCGGCTTTCGTAAGATCCCGCTCGGGCGCCCCGCACGCGAACTGCGTTCTCTCCTGAGTGGCGGGCGCACCCCGGCGCGAGCTTTCTATCTTGCGAGCAGTTTCGAACCGGCGCTCGAGCGCGCGCGCGGCGAGGCTGCCGCAATGCAGGCGGCTTTCGACGCCGCGCGCAGCCGGCTCGCTGCGGACGTCGCGCGTCAGCTTGGCCGCGAAACGCTGGCGGAGGGAGAATTCGTCGTCATGCGCGATACGCTCGACGCGCCGTTGCCGGGCGGCCTTCGCGTATTGCGCGAGGCGCCGACCTACCTGCTTTGCGAGTTGATGCTCGACGATGCGGCGCTCGCGGCGCTCGCCGCCCGCAACGCCGCCGCGACCGCGGTGGCCGAAGAAGAAGAAGCCGTCCGCACGCGCTTGTCGCAGGCGGTGGCCGGCGCGGCCGAAGAACTCGCCCGCGCTACCGATGCGTTAGGAGAAATCGATTCGCTCGCGGCGCGCGTCCACTTCGCGCAACGGTACGCGGCGGCGCTTCCCGAGATCGGCCCCGAAGGGCGCCTCACCTTCGAGGATGCGCGCTTCCTGCCGCTCGAAGCGATTCTGCGAGAGCGCGGACATCGCTATGCAACGATCTCGCTCCAGCTCGACCGCGTCGGCGTGCTTACGGGCCCAAACATGGGTGGAAAGACAGCCGCCCTGCGCACCTGCGGTTTTGTGGCCGCGTGCGTCGCGCTCGGCGTACCGGTTCCGGCGCGCTCGGCCAGCGTACCGCTCTTTGACGAGATCGTCTGGATTGGGCTCGGGTCTGGGCCTGAAGACGAGGGCTTGCTTTCGGCGTTCGGACGCGAAGTGATCGAACTGCGCGAATTCTTCGAGCGGACGGCACCGCGTCCGCTCGTCCTGATCGATGAGTTCGCACGGACGACCTCGCCGCGCGAGGGCCGAGCTCTGCTCGTTGCGTTGCTCGAGGTACTGCAGAAACGCGGCGCATGCGCGCTGGCCGCTACCCACCTCGCGCACGTCGCGGAGGTCGCGCGGGTCGGGCACTACGCTATCGCCGGGTTGCGCGAGTTGCCCGCTCGCGACGGGGCGGAGGCGCTCGAACTAGATGCTGCGCTGGAGCGTATCGCGCGCGTCATGGATTATAGCATCGCGCGCGTCGGGGAAAGCGATTCGCCGCACGCCGATGCGCTGGCGCTCGCCGACGTCCTCGGCTTGGATACGGAACTCATCGCGCGGGCGCGCGCGGCATTGTAGGTCCGGCCATCGCCGCCGGGTAAGCGTCCGTCCGTGGTTCCGCTGATCATCACCGTTGCCCCGGTCGGCGCCGAGCTGCGTCCCGAGCAGACGCCGCACTTACCGATCACGCCGGCTCAGCTCGGCGAGACCGCGGCGCGTTGCCGTACGGCCGGCGCCTCGATCATTCACGTGCACTGCCGCAACGACGATGGCTCGAACACGAGCGACCCGGCGCGTTTTCAGGCCGCTTACGACGCAATTCGCGCGGCGAGCGATCTGATCGTGCAGTTCACGACGGGCGGCGCGGTCGGTATGACGCCGGAGGAGCGCGCCGCTCCGCTCGCGGTACGCCCCGAGATGGCGACCTTGACGTGCGGGACGGTGAACTTCGGTGACGAGGTGTTCGAAAACAGCTTTCCGATCATGCGCGGCATCCTTGCGGCGATGGAGCGCTACGAGGTCAAGCCCGAGCTCGAGATCTTCGACGCCGGGCACCTGGTGAATGCAAAACGTCTCGTCCGCGAAGGCCTGCTCGAGTTTCCGCAACACGTCGACTTCGTGCTCGGCGTGCCCGGCGCTCTCGATGCTAGCGCCGCGCACCTGATCGACCTCGTACGCGATTTGCCGGCCGGCTGCACCTGGTCGGTCGCCGCGATCGGGCGCGATCAGCTTCCCATGGCTGCCATAGCGATCGCGATGGGCGGCCACGTTCGCGTGGGTCTTGAGGACAACATCTATTATGCGAAGGGACGGCTGGCGGCAAACGACGAGCTGGTCGCGCGCGTCGCGCGCATCGCCGCCGAGCTCGGCCGCCCGATAGCGTCGCCCGACCAGGCGCGCTCCACCCTGGGCCTGCCGGGCGGGCCGCGCCGTCCGGCGACGCCGGCCTAGCGGCGTAGCCTAGGGAATCGCCGCGACCGCGCCGTAAGCGGACGCGTTCGCGATTTCGCGCACCCGTCTGAGGGCGTGCTGACCTGTTCAACTATATCGTTCGCAGGACTTGGCAGTCGATTCCACTGCTGCTGCTGATCTCCGTGATTCTTTTCGGCATCCTTTCGAAGGCCCCGGGCGGTCCGCTTACGCCGTACCTGCAAAACCCGCACATCACCGCTGCCGACATCGCCCGCCTCAAGCACAACTTCGGTCTCGATCAGCCGGTGTACGTTCAGTACCTTCGCTGGCTGGCGAAGGTCGTAACGGGGGATCTGGGCTATTCGACTTCCCAATCGGAGCCCGTCGTCACGGCCATTTTGGAGCGCATGCCGGCGACGCTGTTGCTGGTCGGCAGCGCCTTTGTGTTTTCGCTCGCGATCGGCTTGACGTTCGGGATCGTTTCGGCTTTGCGGCCGTATTCGGCAATCGACTACATCATCACCACGTTCGCGTTCTTCGGGCAGTCGATGCCTGTTTTCTGGTTTGCGCTCATGATGCAACTTGCCTTTGCGGTCACCGGGATCACGCTGCTCGGTTACCACATCGCGCTTCCTTCGGCCGGCATCGAGTCGAGCGACCAGTTCGACCTAGGCGACCGAATCGAACACCTGATCCTGCCCATGCTCGTGCTGAGCTTGCTCAACATCGCGACGTGGAGCCGCTTTACGCGCAGCTCGATGTTGGAGGTCGTGCGCACCGATTACATGCGAACCGCGGCGGCCAAGGGCCTCGACCGGCTCACCGTCATTCTGCGCCACGGACTGAAGAACGCCCTTATCCCGGTCGTCACCATCATCGCGCTCTCGCTGCCCAGCCTCGTCACCGGCGCCGTGATCACCGAGACGATTTTCGCCTGGCCCGGGATGGGCCGGCTCTTCATCAACGCGCTGGGGCAGTTCGACTTTTCACTGTTGATGGGATACCTGATGATGGTCTCGGTGATGGTCGTCTTTTGCAACCTCCTGGCCGACCTTGCGTACGCGTGGCTCGATCCGCGCGTCAAGTACGACTAGGCCGCCGGTGAGCACGCGCTGATGGCAACGACCACTGTTCCCGGGGCAATCGCCGCCCCTCTCGACGACGAAGTACGCATCGAGCGGCACGGCGTTTGGAAACGCTTCCGGCGTCACCGGATGGCACTGGCGGGAGCGATCGTCATCCTGTGCATTTCGCTTGTCGCGCTGTTCGCGCACTGGCTTGCCCCGGCGGATCCGAATTTTATCGACCAGGCGCACTGGACCGGCTTTCCGCTGGCTCCCGGCGTTGCCGGGCACATCCTCGGCACCGACGAGAACGGCCGCGACTTGCTTTCGCGCCTGATGTACGGTGCACAGATTTCGCTAACGGTGGCGTTCTTTGCGGTACTGATGGAATTGTCGATCGGAACCGTGCTCGGAGCCGTCTCCGGATACTACGGCGGCGCGATCGACTACGCGCTCATGCGCGTGACCGACGTCTTCTTGTCGATTCCCCTGCTGCCGCTGCTGCTCGTCCTGACGGCAATCGTTTCCGCTTCGTCGAGCAAGGCCGCGCTTGGTTTTGGGGTGATCGTCGTCATCATCGGCGGCATCTCGTGGCCCTCGGTCGCGCGCTTGGTGCGCGCGTCCTTTCTCTCGTTGCGCGAGAAAGAGTTCTGCGAAGCGGCCCGGGCGCTAGGCAACCCGGCCGGACGCATCATTTTCCGGCATCTGCTCCCCAACGCCGTCGCGCCGATCATCGTCCAGGGGACGCTCGAGGTAGCCAACGTGATCATCCTCGAGTCGACCCTCTCCTTTCTGGGCTTCGGCATCCAGCCCCCGACCGCGTCGTGGGGCAACATGCTGGCCAACGCCGAGTCGAACATGGCGATCGCGCCTTGGGTGGCGATCTTCCCTGGCCTGTGCATCCTGGTGACCGTGCTTGCCATCAACTACCTGGGCGACGGTCTGCGGGATGCCATCGACCCGAACATGAAGTAGCCCTCACGGGTCGTCGTTGACGGCCTACCAACCCACAACAGATCTTGGCCCCGTGCGCGAGTGGCGAAATTGGTAGACGCACTAGCTTGAGGGGCTAGCGGGGGCAACCTCGTGCTGGTTCAAGTCCAGTCTCGCGCACCAATAAAGGCCGTAACGAAGGGTTTTTCGATCGCCGCAATCGCTGCGGTTGCCATTCGATTGCCGTGCCACGTCAAATCCGCGTTCTGGCGAGCCGTTCGAGGGAGGTCAACTGAGTGTTGGCGAGCCAAGGGTCGCCGCCCTAAAGCTGCCGGCCGATAGCGCGCGGAACGGCCACTTCGCATGCCCGCGGCGCTTTCGCGTTCGCACGTTAGGAGTGTGGAATCATGACTCGTTCGCTGGGGTTGGTCGCAATCGTTCTCTCACTGTTGCTTCCTGCTTGCGCCAACACGACTTCCGTGCCGGCGGCAACGTTGGCGCCTATGCAGACTCAACGAAATGACGTGCGGGCGCCTATGCAACTGCGACCGGATGGCGTGCGTTGTAAGCCAAACTGCTACGGTTTCATCACCTGGTACCCGTACGGCGTCGGGGTCAAGGTTGGTGGGCCATCGAAGCAATCTCGAATTTGGTACTGGCCTGGGTGGAGCCCTCTCGTCTTTAGCACCAACTGCAATTCTAATTACGTAACCGCCACCGCAGGTAGTACCGGAAAGAGAGGCAAGGGCGCAAACGAGCTAGATTACCAGATCTTCACCTTCAAGGGTCTCGCTGAAGGCCCCAGTAGCGGATCTGGCCGTGGCATCTACTCGTGCGTGTATTTTGCCGCCCCAGAAAGCGATCCAAGCGCCGAAGTGTCCCTGTCCGTCGACGTATGTACGAAAGTCAAGAAGGACGGCGAGTGTATTGGCGATGCAGCGCGGCGTCTAGACAGCCAACTCATGCCGTTCGAGTCAACCGCCTTAGAAGCCACGAGCGGGAATAAGTAGGACGGTTGACATCGGTTTAAACCTCTGGACGGAAGGGGGCGAAACAAGTCCGGGAGGCGCGCGTAGATATGTCATGACCGGCGTTGGTGATCGGGGAGAGCTTCCGCTCTACCGTCTCTACGTGATGCGGGCGGCGTATTTACTGGTTGGGCTACTGCAAGGGGCGAAGACGTGGGCGGCGATCCTTCACCACGTGCGGCCTTGGGATTTCTGGCACGGCGTCGCCATGAGCTTCTTCGGTGCGTTGACGCTGCTCTGTTTGCTTGGCGTGCGATATCCGGTCCGAATGATGCCTTTGTTGATCTTCGAATTCGTTTGGAAGGCGATCTGGGTACTCGCGGCCTGGCTTCCGTCGTGGCTCGGACATACCCTCGATCCCGATATCGCCGACTCGTTCGTCGGGATTTTCCCGGGCGTCGTGGTCGTGCCGCTCGTGCTGCCGTGGGGCTACGTTTGGAAACACTACGTGCGGGCGCCCGCCGACCGCTGGAGATAATCGATACCGCAAAGCCGCTTAGCGCGGAGCGGTCGTTACTGATCGCCCGAGAGCAAGTGCTGGAAGGCCGTCGAAAAGTCGTAACTGGCCCCGTTCTGCGTAAGCAGCCACACCAGATCGAAGCGGTCGGGCCACTGCGTCGTGAACGTCGGGCCGAGGATGGCGGCGACGATTTCGGTGATCGCGTGGTGCTCCCACGAGACGAGCACGACGCCGCCCTGAACGAGAATTGTCGATGGGAGCTGTGCCTCGGCACCGACGCTGTACGTGAGGTCGGGGGCGATATTTTGGAACGCGCACAAAGGTGCGATGGTCTCGGACGGGCGCTGCCCGTGAGGATTCGCGTGCGCGGTATTCGGTGCAGCAGCGAAGACGACGTTGGGCGCCTCGATTGGCGGATGAGGCGACGAAAAGAACGTTACGAGCGCGCCGGCTCGCGTCCACCCGCGCGCCGTCAACGAATGCGTATCGGGATTGCCGTTCACGTCGAAGCCGAACGGCGGCCCTCCGGCGTCCGGGGGCTTCTCGCCGTGACGAATGAACATGATCTTGGTCGGTGCCACTCTTCGTCTCCCGCTCGAAAGATCACCGCCGCCCGCGGCCGGGACATGATACCGTTACCAAGCCAGGGCGGCCCGCTAAAGGGCGCCGCCGGCCGGCGCCGAGCTCGGGGATGTGGGAGTGGTACACGCCCTTACAGTGCCCGCGAGCTGGTCCGAATACTAGAAATTGGTAAAGGCCTCTGTGCGAGTTTCCGAGGGATTAGGGAGTCAGCGAGAACACGGTCCCTTGGCCGTTCGCTCCCCCGTGCGCCGTCGTTCCGTACAGCGCGTTGCCGTAAAGGAGCAGCGTTGCTGCCGGTCGTGCACCATCGCCCGGGCCTCCGAAACTCCACACGACGTTTTCGACGTAGCTGCCGTTACGCTGTGGCGTCAACACGAACACCGTGCCGGCACCGTTCGCTCCACCGTAGTAGGTCGTTCCATAGATGTTCCCAAGGATATCCTTGAAGAGGCCGCCATTCGGACCGGCGCCATCCGCGCCACCCTGAAACGAGTGCAGGGTCGTCTCGGTGTATCCGTTCCGTGACGGCGTCAGCTTGAAGACGGTTCCGCATCCGCCGAAGCCGCCGTAGCTGTAGGAACACGTTCCGCTACCGCCCCACGTCGCCGTGCCGTATAGCGTGCCGGTCAAGTCCTGGATGAGGTTTGCATTCGGGATCGAGCCGTCGGTGCCGTTGAAGCTATGGATGATCGACTCGCTGTAGCTCCCTTGCCAAGAGGGCGTGAGTTTGAACACCGTGCCCGCTCCGGTCGTTCCGCCGAAGTACGTCGTGCCATAGAGACCGCCGAAGAGGTCTTCGAGGAGGCCGCCGTGCGGGGTTTGACCGTCGTTCCCGCCTTGGAAGCTGTAGATGATCCGCTCAGCGTACCCGTTTTGCGTGGGGCTTAGCGCAAATACCGAGCCAGCTCCCGCCGAACCACCCTGCTCGGTCGTGCCGTACACATTTCCGATGGGATCCTCGTTTGAGAAACCCGTAGGGTACGAACCGTCCGTACCGCCTTGAAAGCTGTAGAGTATCGTCTCGCCATTCCAAGAAAGCTTGTACACCGTGCCGGCGTTGGTGCCACCGCCCGAGCTTGTCGTGCCGTACAGTGCCCCGAGGAAGTCTGATGTCAGTCCTTGCCACGGATATGCACCGTCAGCGCCCCCCGCAAACGAATGCACGACGCTTTCCGCAAAGCCGCCACGCGACGGTACCAGCTTGAATACGGTGCCCATTCCGGCCGCGCCGCCGAGAAGCGTCGTGCTATAGATTACGCCACCGGCCTGCATGAGATCTCCCCACGGTTGTGCACCGTCGGAGCCGCCCTGGAAGCTGTAGACGATCTGCTCGGTAGAAACATTTGGATCGAGCCGATGACGGCCCGCCGTTTTCCCTGCTTGGGAAGTCGCGCCGGTCGCCGCGGCACCGAGTGTGGCGAGGCTCGTCAACGTCAAGGCGGCGATCAAGGTCGCGAATTTGGCGTACAGCTTCGTCGGAACGTGGCCCATGCAAACAGTCCTCCCGGGATGGCTGCCTCCGCTCCTTACGATCCGAGCGGCGCGCGCAGGCCGCCAGTATCTCCGGCGGCCCCTCTCCCTATGGTACGAAGTGTGAGGGAACGGGAAATCCCCAATTTGGGTCGATGAGCACGGGTTCATCGTCACACTTTTGTGGACAACGCCCAAGGCAACCACTCCGGGATGGGGCGCGGGGCCAGGGCGACGATGGACCTGGCTTTGTCTCGGCGGGATCTTTGATCGATTGACCAAGCACCCAGCCCGACATCATCGCGACCGGATCATCTCCAGCCGTATCGACGAGCGGCACGCGATCGGCAAGCTAGTGCGACCGGAGGATTCGCGCGTGACCGGACCTAGCGACGTCGGATGTCGCTTACGGGGACATCGTGCCCGCCATGTAAGATGTGAGCTGCCGCGCGCCCGACGTTGATCTCAACGCGACGGCAAATATTCTCTTCGCGGAGTGCAATCGCTACATAGGTACGCTCTCGTGCGCCGCAAAGAGGGGCTCATGAGCTTGTTGCAAACGCCGGAGAAGGCACGGGTGCTCGTCGTCGGGGCAGGTGCGACCGGCGGATACTTCGGGGGACGCTTGGCGCAGGCGGGCAGAGACGTGACCTTCCTCGTGCGGCAAGCACGTGCCGCGCAGCTGCAAGCCGGCGGCTTGCACCTCGTCAGCCCGCACGGCGACGCTGTGATCGAGCCGCAGCTGGTCTCGCCCGGGAAGATTGCGTCGCCCTACGACGTCGTGCTCCTCGCCGTGAAGGCGTATACTCTCGAGGCGGCTCTTACAGATTTCGCCGCGGCGGTTGGCCCGGAGACCGCGATCGTTCCCTTCCTCAACGGAATGCATCACCTTGACGTGCTGACGGAGCGCTTTGGCGAAGCGCCGGTACTGGGCGGCGTCTGCATCGTTTCGACAACGGTCGACGCCCAAGGCCGCATCGTGCAATTGACGGGAATGCAAGAGATCGTTTATGGCGAGCTTGACGGTGCCGCATCGGCCCGCGTCGCAGGGCTCGATCGGCTGATGAAGGGTGCCGGCTTCGAGGCTCGCTCGTCCTCCACGATCTTGGCGGACATGTGGCAGAAGTGGGTGATACTCGCGAGCTTGGGCGCTACGACCTGCCTGATGCGTGGCTCGGTCGGAGAGATCGAAGCAGCCGGAGGAGCTCCAATTGCCCTCGCCCTCTTGGGCGAATGCCGTGCCGTCGCAGCCGCCTCCGGCCATCCCCTCGGCGACGCCTTTCTTTCGACTGCGAAGGCGCTGCTCACCGCGAAGGGCTCGGACTTGACGCCCTCGATGTACCGCGACTTGCAAGCGGGCAAACCCGTCGAGGTCGATCAGATTCTCGGCGATATGGTAGCCCGGGCGCGGCGTTTCGAAATCGCCGTTCCGTTGCTCGCGGCGGCGACAGTCCAGCTCTCGATCTACCAGAAGCGAATTTCTCGGTCTTCCTAGTATCGAAAGCAGCCCCTCCATCGTCGAATGCGGGCCACAGCGAAGAGATTTCGGAACCCCACAGTTTAACATTAGGCTCCAGGTAAGCAACGCCGGTTGGCGGGCACGGATGCCGCCGCGCTCGAAGGTTGCCGGGTGTTCCCTCGGTTCTTGCGACCGATCACTACCTCCGGGTCCCGGCGAATCCTGGGTTAAGAATGATGTACGCACTTCCCGCAGGCATCCGACCTCGCACGTTGGCGGACATCAATGGGCTCATGATGCACGCCCTCGAAGCCGGGTTTGAAGATCCGGGCAGGCCGTGTGTCGTGTTGTTGCACGGCTTCCCCGAACTCGCATACAGTTGGCGCAAGGTGATGCTGCCGTTGGCCGATGCGGGCTTCCACGTCGTTGCGCCCGATCAGCGCGGGTATGGCCGCACAACCGGTTGGGACGAGCGTTACGACGGCGACCTCGACTCCTTTCGGCTGCCGAACCTCGTGCGCGACGTGCTCGGGTTAGTGTTCGCGCTCGGGTACCGGAGCGTCGCCGCGGTCGTCGGCCACGATTTCGGATCGCCCGTCGCGGGGTATTGCGCGCTGCTGCGACCTGACGTCTTTCAATCAGTCGTTCTAATGAGCGCGCCGTTTCCGGGGCCGCCCGCCATTCCGGCGGAGCCCGCAGTTATCGGAGATTTCGCGCTGCTCGATCCACCGCGCAAGCACTACACCGCATACTATTGCACGCGGGAAGCAAACGCGGACATGCTGCAGGCCGAATCGGGACTTCATGCCTTTCTGCGCGCCTATTTCCACGTGAAAAGCGCGGACTGGAAACAGAACGATCCGTTCGAATTGCGTTCCCGAGATGTAGCGGAGCTGGCAAAGATGCCGCCCTACTACGTGATGGATATCGAGAAGACGATGCCGCAGACGGTCGCGCCCGAGATGCCGTCGCCGGCGCACATCGCCGCAAACGCCTGGCTTCCGGACGGCGAGTTGAACGTCTACGCGGAAGAGTTCGAGAGAACCGGCTTTCAGGGCGGTCTTCAGTGGTATCGCTGCAGGGCGCCAAAATATGTCGCCGAGCTGCAAACGTTCTCCGGGCTCCCGGTGCGCGTACCGGCGATGTTCGTAGCGGGTGAGAACGATTGGGGCGTCTATCAAAGCCCCGGTGCGCTAGCCACGATGCAAACGAAAGCCTGTGCACGATTCGAAGGGACCCATCTCCTGCCGAATGCCGGCCACTGGGTGATGCAAGAGCAACCGGCTGCCGTGAGCGAGAGGTTAACGGCGTTCCTACTTGCCGAACGCGCCGCGCGACGCGATCGTGGACCGTAGCGAGGTTAATACGTCATCCGAACGAAGACGCTTGCGCGCGGCGGAGATCCTCCAGGTCGCCGTCGCCGGCGATGACGCGCGCCACCGCATCGCGGAGCGCTCTCGTCTGGATCGTATCGAACGCGATGCCGGTCGCATGGGCAAGGTCGCCGAGGGTTGCCCGTTCGTCGGGCGCATACGTTTCGAGGTTGTCCTTTTCGCCGCAGGCGAGTACTCCGAGCAACTCTCCGCGCACGATCATCGGGAAAACGATCTTGCCGCGGAAAGCGGGGCGCGTCACCTCGTCTGCGATCTCGTCGAGGTCGACGGCTTCGCCGGAAGCGCGCATGCGCACCACTGCGGCGTCGTTGCATGACACCGGCGGCGTCGGCGAGAGCGTCGCGCGCTCGGCGACGTAGGAGCCATTCCCGTCCCGCAGATACAGCGCTGCACCGCCGGCCCGTGCGTGCCGTTCGAGGGCCGTGACGACGCGCGTAGCGAGAATCTTCGGATCGTCGACGTAGGCCGCCTCGCGGGCGAGCCGGCGCAGCGCTGCCTCGGCGCGATGACGGTCGCGGAAAAATACCTTGTCGACCAACGAATCGACCCGAGCGTGAATGCGGCCGAGCGAGACGCCCAGGGCGAGCGCCACCAAGGCACCAATCAGCGCGCTTTGAACGTGACCGAGCGACGTGACGTAGTTGCCGAGAACGAACTCGAGCAGGCTGAAGGCCGCGACGATGAGGCCCGAGATGATAGCGAATACGAGCGCGCGGTTGACGACAAACCCAATGTCGAGCAAACGATGACGCAAGATGGCGTAGGCCGTCCCCAATGGGATCGCTACGATCATGAAAAGGAGCGGTTCGACGACGAAGTCGCTGACGCCCAATCGCTGTAGGATGGCCGCCCCGATCACGGCGCCGAGGCCGATGCCGGTCGAAACGGCGATCCAGCGCACGCGCCCGCGATCGGCCGCTTCAGCCTCGCGGCTGCCGAGCGCAAATGCCGTTGCCAGAGCGACGATCGAGCCGACGACGAAGACTTGTAACAGCACGCTGGTCAGCAACACGGCGGTGCCGCGCGCTATTCCGGCCCACGTCAGCGCCAAGAACCCGCCCACGAAAACCGGCGCTATGAAGGTCATCGCGTTATTGACGCGGGCGATTGCGTAGCGTGGGCCGCCTTTGCTTGGCTGAGGAAAGAGGGTTGAGAAGCGGATTGCCTGGAGGATCGCAAACACCACAAGCATTGGGCGCAGGACGGCGAGCCCTGCCGCCAGCGGAATCGGGTACCACGGCCAGCGCGAGATCGTACCGAATGCAAATGCAGCCAGAAATGTTGCCAGAGCGCGGGCTTCGGCGCGATCGGGGCGGCGGACAACGATCAGCGCCGCGACGAGGAAAAAAACGATGCGGATCGCCTGGATCGCATAGACGGCACTGTAATCCGCGAGCTCTTCTTTCCAGGAAGGCGGCGCACTCGAAGCAGCGCGAAGCGAGACCCTGCGATCGGTTCCACGATCGTGCACGAAAAGTGCGAGTGACGCGTTCGGTGGTGTACCGGGATACAGCAGAAGAAAACGAGTTTGCATATCGTCGGTAACCGGGACGACCCGATCTCCCACCACGAGGCCCGCGCGAGCCGCCGGCGCACCGGGCTCGATGTAGGTGACGACGAACTGGCGTGAACCGTCGGTGCCAGCGGTCAGCCCGAAGTCTCCGCCCGGCCCGGCGTGCAGAATATCGCCAATGGTCAGGCCGACCGCGAGTGCGATCGCGACGAGCATCGCGAGGCGCCACAACCACGTGGGCATCGCTCGTGAGTTACTCAACGAACTCCTGAAATATACACGAGCGCGGCACGGCGATCATCGAGGCTGCGCCGCCTACGCCGCAATCCAGGTCACGACCGTGTCGATGACGCCGGGCGCTTGGTGCCACCAGAAGAACGCTCCCTTCGGGTCCGGCTTATTCGTTAGATTATGCGCGGCGCCGGGCACGATGAACGCAGCATACGGCGTCTCCGAAGCCTGGAGCGCGCCGCCGATCTTTGCAATGCTCTCGTCGGGCGGCACCAGCGCGTCCTTTTCGCCGTAGATCAGCAGAACCGGTACGCGCACCTCGTGCCAGATCGCCATGGAATCGACATTGCTCGTCTTTCGTGCCCATGGCCACACCCAACTGTCGCGCGGCGGGAAATCCATCCATTGAAACCAAGCCGTGTCGCGATACGGCGCGCTCGCTTTTTCGAAGTCTTCATAGGAGCGCACACCGCGCGCCGAATCGACGAAGAGTCCATAGATCTTCATTGCCTTGCGATTCTCGTCGGGCGAAAGGTTGAGGTCGCGGATGGCGACCGAGACGCGATAGATATCTTGAAGATATTGCGGCCCCGCGAACGTGTCCTCAGCGACGATGAAGGCGATCCGGCCAGGCGCAATCGTCGCAGCAAGCGGGCCGATCAGGCCGCCCTGGCTATGCCCGTGAATGCCGACACGTTTCGGGTCGATGTCGGGGCGCCCGTCCAGATAGGTGACGCCGGCCAGCGCGTCGCGCGCAAGATCGTCGAAACCAGCGGTGCGCCAATCACCGCCAGACTCACCCGACCCCCGTTTGTCGTAGATGAGTGCCGCCACGCCGGCCTGCGCCAAGGGGTCGGCAATGTAGCGGTTAGTACCCCAGCGTGTTTCCGGCCCACTGCCTTGAACGAGCACGACAGCGGCATGGCGCCCCGGGACTAGTGGCAAGCAGAGCGTACCTTTTAACACCACGTCGCCGTTTCTGAACGATACATCCTCGACGTCGTACGGAAGTTTCGGGCTCTGGACTCGGCTGAGCTCGAAGCTACCCACGCCACTACCGTCCTTGAACGTGCCGGAGATGTTTTGGCCGGCAAGCACCCCGTCGAAGACGATGGAGCCGCCCAGCTTAAATCCGATCCGGTTTCCATCGACGTGCATTTCGTCGAGCGGGTAATCCATTGCGGCTTGCGTCAAGGATGTGAAGCGGCCGGTCGAACCTTTCGCGCCCGTCGAAAAATCGAAACTGACTGGAAGACTTTGTCCGTGCTCGACCATTGAGCCCTGCCAATATCCCTCGCTATCGGACGCAGCGCGAACGGGCGCGGCCGGCAGAATAAGAAATGCGGTCGCCATCACCGCGAGAGCGAGTTTCACTTCGAATCCCCCGATGGTCGGGACTTCGGCTCTAGAACGCCGTTTCCGGCCCGGAACCGCCGGGCCGGCTCGCGCGTTGTCCCGTCATGAAGCATCAGTGCCTGGGCCTCCTCGCCTGCGCGTTTGCGCTCCTGAGCGGTGGAGCAGTCCTCGCCGACCCGACGCCGGCGCCGAGCGCGCCGCCTTCGAGCGTCATTCCGAACATCCCGGGCCTGCCGCCCGGCATCACGAACAATCCGTACGTCCAGAGCGTCATCAATGCCGTGGGCGGCCTCCTGCAGTCGACCAACGGCAACTCGGCCCACGGGGTAGTGAGGTACTTCAGGCACTTCGAGCTACAGATCGAGACGGCGCCGCGCGTCTACCGCGACGTTCACCTGCACCAAGGCACCGTCATCAACCCGCGCGGCACGACGCTCGAGCCCGGAATGGTCGTCGATGTGGCGGGAAGCGCGCAGAGCGACGGCTCGCTGAACGCCGACACGATCACCACGAAGTAGCGCCGCTATCGCGGCCAGCCGGCAGGGGCCGGCCGCCCCGGCGTTAAGCACGCCCTATGAGCCTTGCAGGAAAAACGTTTTTCATTTCCGGCGCGAGCCGCGGCATCGGGCTTGCGATCGCGCTGCGAGCGGCGCGTGACGGCGCCAACGTGGCAGTGGTCGCCAAGACGGTCGAGCCCCATCCGAAGCTGCCGGGTACCATCTTTAGCGCGGCCGAGGACATCGAAAAGGCCGGCGGCCGCGCGTTGCCGCTCGTCTGCGACATCCGTTTCGAGGACCAGGTGTTCGACGCGGTCGAGAAGACGGTTGCGGCCTTCGGCGGGATCGACGTGTGCGTCAATAACGCCAGCGCCATCTCGCTGACCCCGACCCTCAAGACCGACATGAAACGCTACGACCTGATGAACGGCATCAACGGCCGTGGAACGTTCCTGTGCTCGAAGGCGACCATTCCCCACCTCAAGCGCTCCTCGAATCCTCACATCTTGACGCTCTCGCCGCCGCTCGACATCGATGCAAAGTGGTTTGCGCCGCACGTCGCCTACACCATCGCCAAGTACACGATGTCGCTGTGCACGCTCGGCATGGCGGAGGAGTTCCGCCAAGACGGCATCGCGGTCAACTCGCTTTGGCCCCTGACGACGATCGACACGGCGGCCGTTCGAAACCTGCTGGGGGGAGAAACCGTCGCCCGCGTCAGTCGCAAACCCGAGATCATCGCGGATGCCGCCTACGTCATCCTCAACCGGCCCTCGCGCGACTGCACCGGAAACTTCTTCATCGACGAGGAGGTGCTGCGCAGCGAAGGCGTCGAGGATTTCTCGATCTACGCGCACGACCCCGATGCGGTGCTGGCGCCCGACTTCTTCATCCCGGATGAATCGTTCGCCCGAACCCCGACCAAGCTGCTCTCCGGCCGAGCCGGCTCGCACCACTGACCTTCCCGCCGAGCCTTCGCAGCGGCGAAGCGCTTCTCGGCACGAAACTTCGACCCGGGAAGCGCCGTAGAGTACGCGTACGGTCCTTGCCGGCTAGCTCAGGAGCTTTTTCACCGTGTGGCTGACCCGTTTTGCGATAACGCGCCCCGTCATTACGGCCATGCTGTTTATCGGCTTGGCCGTATTCGGGATCATGTCGTACCGGGCGCTCGGGGTGAACCTCTTCCCGAACGTCAACTTCCCATACGTGGCGATCGCCGCATCCTACCCGGGCGCCTCGCCCTCGGAGATGGAGAAGCTGGTCGTCAAGCCGATCGAAGATCAGCTCGACGGGATGGAAAACCTCGACCGCATGACCGCAACGGCCCAAGAGGGCACGGCGACGGTCATTGCTCGCTTCAAGCTCGATACCGATCTCAACTACGAGACGATCGACGTGCAGCGCCGGGTCGACACGGCGCGCGTCTATATGCCGGCCGATCTCACCCCGCCCTACGTCTTCAAGTTCTCGAACGCGACCGACCCGATCATCGAGGAAGCGCTCAGTTCGAAGAGGATGTCGGCCGCCGAGCTCAGCGACCTGATCACCCAGCGCATCGTGCCGGATATCAAGGCTGTGCCCGGCGTGCTCGACGTCAATACGGCGGGCGATACCGCGCGCGAGATTCACGTTTTCCCCGATCAAATGAAACTGCTGGCCACCGGAGCCACGCTCAACGACCTCAATAATTCGCTCGCCTACAATAACGCGAACCTTCCCGGCGGCCGCATGGACTCCCCAATGCAGGAGACGACCGTCTCCGTTCATGCCGACATCGAGCAGCCGCAGGACATCCTGCATATTCCTTTGCCCGTCCCGGGCGGAGCGCAGCAGTATGTGACGATCGGAAACGTCGCTTCGGTCGAGGACGGCCACGTCGAACAGCGCCGGCCCTCGCACTTCAACGGCTCGTCGTCGATTCTGCTGGAGATCGAACGTCAGGTCGATGCCGACACGGAAAAGACGACCGACGCCGTGCGCATTGCCATGAAGGACATCGCCAAGCAATTCCCCGACGTCACCTTCAGCGAGATCGATGCCGACGCCGACTACACGCGGGCTTCGGTCAACGGCGTCCTGCAGAGCCTCGGCGAGGGCATTCTGCTCACGGCGCTGGTCATGCTGCTCTTCCTCCATGCGTGGCGCAACGCGGCCGTGGTCATGATCGCGATCCCGTGTTCGTTGCTCGCGACCTTCATCGTGATGCGCATCATGGGCCTCACCATCGACGTGATTTCATTGATGGGGCTGGGGCTGACGATCGGCATTTTGGTCGACGACTCGATCGTCGTTTTGGAAAATATCACTCGACATCGAGACATGGGCGAAGCGCCGCTCGATGCCGCTTACACCGGGCGGACCGAAATCGGGCAAGCTGCCATCACGATCACGCTCGTCGACGTCGTCGTGTTCTTGCCGATCGCCTTCCTTTCGGGGATCGTCGGCAAGTACATGAAGGAGTTCGGCCTCGTCATCGTGGTCGCGACGCTCTTCTCGCTGCTCGTTTCCTTCACGCTGACGCCGCTCTTGGCCGGGCGCTGGTCCGCCAAGCGCCGCAGTTCGGCCGTTCCCTGGTGGGCGCTTTGGTTTCACAACGGCTACGAAGCGCTGGGCCGGTGGTACGCCCACACCGGGCTGCCGTGGGCGCTGCGGCACCGCATCATCGTTTCGCTCGTCTGTCTGGGGCTCGTTGTCTCTGCGCTGTCGCTTCCTTCGTTCGGGCTGATCAACTCCGAGTTCGTTCCGGCCTCGCAGTCGGGCGTTCTCGACGGCTCGCTTACCTATCCGATCGGGACGCCGCTGGCGACGACCGCCGCCGGCATGCACCGCCTCGAAGCGCAACTCATGCGTCTTCGTTACGTCAGCTCGGTTCTGAGCACGGTCGGCGCGAAGCGCACCGGCTTCAACAACACGACCGGCGGCAACTACGCCGAGTTCAACGTGATCCTCGACAAGCAGCATCGCAAGCTGACGAACATCGTGCTGGGCGACGCGCGTAAGTTGGCATGGACCGCGCCCGGCGCCGAGTATCAGATCGCCGTCGAAGGCGGCGGCGGAAGCGGCGCGGAGATCTACTATACCCTGACCGGGCCCGACGCCGCGCTCGACCTCGCTGCGGAAAAACTCGCGCGCTTGATCCGCGCCCAACCGGGAGCGGTGAACGTCACGACGAGCGCCGAGTCAGAGGGTCCGCGCCTCAACATTCGCATCGACCCGGCGCGCGCTGAAATACTCGGTGTCGCGCCGGCCGACGCGGCGCTGGCGGCGCGCGTCGCCATCGGCGGCGCGGTTCCAACGCGCGTGCGGCTCGATTCGGGTTTAACCGACGTGCGCCTCGAGTTTCCGGAGAGCTTGCGCAACGATCCGGCCGTGATTCGTCAGGTCACCGTCCGCTCGGCTAGCGGCGCGCTCGTCCCGCTGGAGTCCGTCGCGGACTTCACGATGACCAAGGCGCCGACCAAGATCGAACGGCAGAATCGCGAGCGCGTGGTTCGGGTGCTAGGTGACGTCGACCCTAATTCGCATGTCGCCCTCGGTCAAATCCTGGCGCCGGTTACGGCCGCGCTCGCGACGCCTGGTTTCTTTCCGTCGGGCGTGCGGGCGATATCCGACGACGGCGACTCGCAGTTGTTTGCGCAGACGTTCTCGAGCATGTCGATTGCGCTTGCGACGTCGTTTGCGCTCGTCTACGTGCTGATGGTCGTGCTGTACGGCTCGTTCCTCGAGCCGTTCGTCGTCATGTTTTCGGTGCCGGTGGCGATCGTGGGTGCGCTCGCGGGTTTGGCGATCCGCCACCAGACGCTCAACCTTTTCTCGCTGATCGCGATCGTCATGCTCTTCGGGCTGGTCGCGAAGAACGGCATCCTATTGGTCGACTATGCCAACCAGCAGCGCCTGCGCGGGATGAACGTTTTTGACGCCATGAAGGCGGCTGCAGGGATACGTTTCCGCCCCATCCTCATGACGACGTGCGCGATGATCTTCGGCATGCTGCCGCTGTCGCTCGGGCTCACCGAGGGTGCCGAGGAGCGCGCCTCGATGGGAACGGTTCTGATCGGCGGCCTTCTCAGTTCGCTGATCCTCACCCTCGCGCTCGTTCCCATCATGTACACCTGGATCATGGGCTGGGTCGACGCCCGCGAGCGCCGCCGGACCGCGCGCCGCGCCAGGGCCGAGGAACACGACCTCTCCGACTCCGAGCCGTCGGCGCCCGTTCGCATCGGCACGCTCGCTCTCGAAGACTAACGGTCGCGAGCGCGCCTAGGACGGCGTGCGGAAACGGAAGCGAACGCCTCGCCGGGAAGCTTGCGTCCGGAGGTCTCGAATTTGTCTTCACTCCCCGTGCCGCGCGTCGCGCTCGTTACCGGCGCGGCCCGCGGGCTCGCGCGCGGCATTGCGGCCGATCTAGCCGCGACCGGCTACTGCATTGCCTTCACCTACCGTCCGGGAGGGACGCCGCCCGAAGAGACCGCCGCGGCGGTTCGCGCCGCCGGCACCGAGCCGCTCGCGCTCGCCGCCGATCACGCGCAAGCCGGCGAAAGCGAACGCGCGGTGCGCGCGGCGGAAGCGCATTTTGGTACCGTCGACGTCCTCGTGCACGCGGTGGGGCCGATGGTCGTGCGCCGCTTCGCGCGCTCCTCAATGGACGACTATCGCGCGATGATCGAGGGCAACCTCACGAGCGCGGTCGAAACCGCATTCTCCGTTCTTCCGGGGATGCGTGCGCGCCGATTCGGACGGCTCGTCTTCTTCGGGATGAACGGTTCGGCGAGTACCAATCCGGGCCGCGGCATGAGCCTGTATGGCGCCGCCAAAGCGGGCGTCGTCGCGTTCGCGCGTACGCTCGCACTCGAGGAAGCCGCCGCCGGGATCACCGTGAATGTCATTGAGCCCGGAGACATCCGTGAGAAAGACGCGGACCGCGCGGCCGCCTCTTTGGTGAAGGCGAAGAATCCCACCGGCCATGCCGGCTCGTGGCAGGACGTCGCGTACGCCGTACGCTTCCTCGTTGCCGACGAGGCGAGCTTTCTCAACGGCGTCACGCTCGGCGTCAATGGAGGCTTGGTGGAAGCGTTCGAGTGAGACGCGCTGCGTGGGGCATCGTAGCAGCCGTTTTCCTGGCGCGAGCCGTGGCTGCATTTGTCGTTCCGCTCACGGGCGACGAGGCGTATTACTGGGAATGGAGCCGGCACCCCGCCTTCGGCTACGCGGATCATCCGCCGCTCGTGGCATGGACGATCGCCGCTTTCGATTGGATCGGCCACGACGCCGGATTCGTGCGCTTGGGCTTCGTCGCGTGCGGGATCATTGCGACGGTCGCAATCGCACGCTGTGCGTTCGAGTTGACCGGCGACCCGCGCGCGGGCGCGGTCGCGGCGCTGGCGTTCGCGCTGACGCCGCTCGCGTCGCTTGCTTTCGGTTCGGCGACGCCCGATGGGCCGTATCTGATGTTTTGGGCACTCGCCCTCTGGTTCGCGGTGCGAGCGTTCAAGGGCGGCCACAGCGCCGCATGGGTCGCGCTCGGGGTATGCATCGGCGGCGTCGTGCTCTCCCGCATCCTTGGTCTGGCTCTCGTTTTCGGGCTGGTCGCTTTTGCGCTCACCTCGCGGCAGCGCTCCGCTGTAGGGTTGCGCGGCTTGGGGCTCGCGCTCGGCACGGCGCTCGTAGTTTGCGCGCCTTTTCTGGTGTGGAACGCGCAGCACGGATGGGCGACCTTCGCCTTTGCGTTGATTCACCGGCACGATGAAAGCCACGCGTTTTCGCTGGTCCGCCTCGGCGCTCTAGCGGGCGCCGAGGCGCTTGCACTCTCGCCCGGCATTTTCGTTGCGATCCTAGCGTGTTCGATCGAACCGCGTAACGCGCTTTTGGCATGGACGGCCCTGCCGCAACTGATCGTCGTCGCGCTGCTTTCCCTCTTCGAAAAGGTCGAAGTCACGTGGATCTTCGGAAGCGTCGTCTCGCTTTGCGCGATGCTGGGCCTTGCCTACGTGCAACTCTCGCGCCGTCTGCAAGTCGTTTGGAGCGCGGTTGCGGCCGTTCCCGCAGCGCTCTTGCTCGCGCTCTTGTTCGTTTTCTCGTTTGCGCCCGCGGCGAGCTACGATGCGGTCGCTCGGACGACGGGGGCTCGGCTGCGCAACAGCGGCCCCTTTGAAATCATGACCTACGCGATGGTCGCGCGCGACGCCGCGATGATGGCGCGCCGGCGTCAGGCAGTCGTGATGACGGATGGCTACGGCTTCTCATCGGTGTTGGATTTCGACGCAGGGGTTACGCCCGTCGTGATCGGCTACAACTGGCAAGGTCGCGAGGCGCGTGCTTGGTATCCCGATGGCGAACATCCCGAGCGAGCCCTTTTCGTCGACAAGGAGCCGCTAGCGAGCCGCCCGGATTTCCAAATTCACTTGCGGCGTGCGTGCGGCGACGTCGTCGACGGCGGAGCGCACGGCTATCGTTACGGCAGTGCGCCTCCGCGCTACTACTATTTTACCTGGTGCGAACGCCTGGCGCCCGATGGTCTCGCGATCCTGCGCTGGGAACGGGAACGCGCCGCCGTGGCGTCATAGTCTTTCCACCCCAGTGATTGACTACATACCGCTTTCGGCTGCTGCCGGGCGTCGCGTCGCGACGGCTGAACTGCGTTCGCTCGCGCTCGAACACATGTGCTCGCTCGGCTACGCGTTCGTAGGAAGCGAGGTTTCACCGCCCGGCAGCGGCTCGCGATTCGACGTGGTCGGCATCGCGCGCTACACGCGCCAGGTGCGCATCTATGAAGTGAAGTCTTCGCGGGCCGATTTTCTGCGCGACGCGAAATGGGAGCGTTATCTGGAGTACTGCACGCATTTCGCATTCGTGGCTCCGGCTGGCGCGATCTTTCGCTGGGAGCTGCCGCGCGAGGTCGGCCTGATCGAATACGGCGCGCCCATCTTCGAGCGCATGCGCCGAGCGCGACGCTTCGGCCTGACGATCCTGCGCGAAGATTGCCTTCGCGCGACCCGTCCCTCGCTGCGCTTGCGCGAGCGCGTCGCCGACGGTGCGTGGATCGCACTGCTCGAAGCGATCGCACTCGCGCAACGCGCTGGGCGCGACGACGTGCTCCTCTCGGAAGGGGGCGGCATCTGAAGCCGGCGCGCGCACTGCGGCGGCTGGTGTGCGCGGCGGCTCTGGTGGGGATGGCAGGCTGTCATCCCCACGTCACGCCGCACGGGCCGTCCCCCGCGACGCCGGTTGCGGGCTCGCAGGCGCCGCTGCCTCCGGCACCGCGCTGGACGGCTTTGCAGCGCGCCCAGCTCTCGCGCACGCTTGCCGATACCTTTGCAAGCGATATCTTCGATTCCGGCGGTCTGGTCGTCGTGGCGCAGGACGGAAGCGTGCTCTTCGGACGCCGAGCGCGCGCCCCCGTGACCCCTGCCTCGACCCTGAAGCTCGTCGTCGGTGCCGTCGCTTTGAACGCACTTGGCGCGCAGCACCGCTTCGAGACAAGCTTCGTCGCGCTCGACGTTCCCGACGCGATCGGCGTGCTGCACGGGCCCCTGTGGCTGATCGGCGGCGGCGATCCCTGGCTCGCTTCGAACGACTTGCGCGGCGGCGTCGGCGTGCTGCGCCGCGCCGGGCTCACTCGCGTCGAGGGCGGCCTCATCGTCGACGACGGCGCCTTTTCCGGGCCCGAGCAGAATCCGCGCTGGGACCCTTCCGATCTGGTCGAGGACTACGCCGCCGGCAGCAGCGCCATTTCACTAGATCAAGGAACCGTCGAGTTTCACGTCATCCCCGGTGCACCGGGAAGCGCGGCTACCGTCAAGATCGAGCCGCCCAACGAAGCGGTCGGGGTCAGCGGCAGCATTCGCACGGTCGGCCCCGGTTACGACACCGATCTCTCGATCGAACGCAAAGTGGAAGAATCGCTGCGCAAAGTGCCCGCGCGCAATACGTTCGTCGTCGACGGAAGCATACCGGCGGGCGACGAGCAAACCTTTTGGAAGCCGGTTTTGGGTTTTGGGCACTACGTTGCCGGTGCCGTTGCGGGAATGCTCGCGCAGCGCGGCATCGGCTTGACGGGCGGCGTGCACGTCGGCCCAGCGCCTCTTGCCGCCACGTCCTTGTGGACGCACCGGTCGCCCCCCTTGGCGATGATTTTACGCGAGATGCTGGTCGAATCGAACAACCACACGGCCGAACAACTGCTGCGCATCATCGGCGAAAGCGACGGGCGCGCGGGAACCAGTGAGTCGGGCGTGGCGGTCGAGGAAAAGGAACTGCGCCGTCTCGGCGTGCCGGTCGATCGCATGCGCGTTTTCGACGGAAGCGGCCTCGCGCCGAGCGACCGCATCCCGGCGTTGACGCTGGCCGAGTTGCTGGCGGCGGAGTTGCGCGGACCTGCGCGGGACGTTTTCCTGCGCAGCTTACCGCTCGTCGGCATCGAAGGCACGGTCCGGCACCACATCTTAACGGACGCGCTGGGGCGAGCGCGCGCCAAGAGCGGCCATATCGAAGACGTCAACGCGCTGGCCGGCACGGTCGCGACGCGGCATCACGGCCGCGTTGCTTTCGCGTTTATCGTCAACGACCCGCGCTGCGATGCCGACGTCGTCACGGAAGCGCAAGACCGCGCTCTGGAAGCGCTGGCGGACTCCTAGCGAAAGAAGCGAACCGCCCCGGAGTGGACGTCGACGCCGGGACCTTCGAACGAATCTTGACGCGCGCGCTCGGTGCCGGCGACTATGCCGACGCCTTTTACGAGCGCCGCGTTTCGCGCTCGTACCGCCTCCAAGACGGGCGAATTCACGAGGCGGGGCTCTCGCTGACGGCGGGCGTCGGCATCCGGGTTGTGTCGGGCGAGTGCTCCGGTTACGCATACTCCGACGATCTTTCGAACGAAGCGCTTATGCGGACCGCCGCCGTCGCTTCACTGATCGCGAAGAACGGCGGCGAGCGCCGGATTGCGCTTCCCCCGGCGCCCGCGACGCCTGCCTCGGTTTACGAAGGCGAGCCGCAATTGCCGACCGATTCGGCTGCGTACGTCGCATTGCTGATGCGCGCCGACGCGGCCGCGCGCGCCTACGATCCGCGCATCACGGCGGTGAACGGCTTCATCTCGGAGGAGTTGCAGGCAGTCGTCGTCGCGACGAGCGAGGGGCGCTTCATCACCGACCGGCGGCCGCTCGTGACGCTTGCCATTCAGACCGTCGCAAACGGCAAACAGCGTGGTAACGGCTACTACGGCGACGGGCGCCGGGCGGGCTTGGAATTCTATCAAGAGCGTACGCCAGAGGACATCGCGCGGGAGTCGGCGCGGATAGCGATCGTGAACTCGGAGGCAGTCGAAGCGCCGGCGGGCGAGCTCGAGGTCGTCGTCGGCTCCGGGGGCGGAGGCGTCCTCTTGCACGAGGCAGTCGGGCACGGGCTCGAGGCAGATTTCAACCGGCAAGGGGCATCGCTCTATAGCGGCCGGCTTGGCGAGAAAGTCGCAAACGAGCTCGTGACGATCTTCGATGACGGCAATCTCGCCGGCGAACGCGGGAGCCTTTCCATCGACGACGAGGGAACCCCGAGCCGGCACAACGTCCTCGTCGAGCGCGGCGTGCTGCGGAGCTACCTGCAAGACCATCTCAACGCAAGCCTGATGAACGTCGCCTCAAACGGATGCGGGCGGCGTCAATCGTTTCGCTCGATGCCGCAACCGCGCATGTGCAACACGTACATGCCGGCCGGCGATTCCACCTACGACGAAATCGTCGGCTCGGTCAAGCGCGGCGTTTATGCGAAGTCGTTCTCCGGAGGTCAGGTCGACATCAGCCGGGGAGACTTCGTTTTCATGGTGGCCGAGGGCTACTTGATCGAGGACGGCCGCTTGGCCGCGCCGATCCGCGGTGCGACGCTCATCGGGAACGGACCCGCCGCCATGACGCGGGTCGTCATGGTCGGCGACGATCCGCGCTTGGCTTCCGGCTCGTATACCTGCGGCAAGGGCGGCCAGTACGTTCCGGTCGGCGTTGGGATGCCGACTGTCAAGATTTCGCATCTGACCGTCGGAGGTTCCGCGGTTGGCTGACATCGACGTCGCGCGGGATGCGGTGGAATACGCGCTGGCAGCCGGTGCGAGCGACGCGGACGCGACCACCGTCACGCTTGAGCGCTTCCGCACCGAGGCGCGCGATCGCAAAGTGACCAAGCTCGAGGAGTCGATCGGACGCTCGATGACCGTGCGCGCGTTCGTCGAGGGGCGCAAAGCAACGTTCTCGACCAGCGATTTCTCGCGCGAGGGCTTACGCGAGTTCGTACGCGCAACCGTTGACGCGGCGCACTTCGTCGTTGCCGATCCGCTTGCGGGGCCGCCCGACTCCGTCGTCGATCCCGCTCCCCTCGACCTGCAGATTTACTCTGAAGACGTGCGCCGGCGCGACAACGAGGCGAAGCTCGAGGATGCACGCGCGCTCGAGGCGATCGGGCGAGCGTTCGACCCGCGCATTACCTTGACGAACGGCTCGAACGTCGCCGACGGAGCGGCGACCATCACGCTCGTCACGTCGCGCGGTTTCTGCGGCTCCTACCAAGCTTCCAGCGCGTCACGCTCGGCCAACCTGATTGCGACCGAAGGCGACCGCAAACGCTCCGGATCGTACGGATCCGCCGCGCGCAGCTACGCCGGCCTCGAGACGGTCGAGTTCGTCGCGCAGCTCGCGGCGCGGCGCGCGGTCGAACAGTGCGGAGCCCGCAAGCCCGCGACGCTGCGTTGTCCCGTCATCTTCGAGCGCGACGTGGCGGCGCACGTCCTGGCCGACGTTTTCGGTGCGGTCAATGCCGCAAACGTTGCCGTCGGCAACTCGTACCTTCTCGGAAAGGTGGGCAGCAAGGTCGGCAGCGATCTGGTCACGATCGTCGACGACGGGCGCCGTCCGAAGGGCATGGCGACCGCTCCCTTCGACTCCGAAGGCGTTCCGACGCAGCGCACGGTGGTCTTCGAGCGGGGCGTTCTCGAAACGTTTCTCTACGACACCTACTACGGGCGCAAGCTCGCCGCGGCCAGCACCGGCAACGCGTCGGACGGCGGCATCGTGGCGCGCAACTTTCACTTAGCCGCCGGTACGCAGAGCCTCGAGCAACTGATTGCAACGACCTCGCGCGGCGTGCTCGTGATCGAGACGATCGGCTTTTCGACCGAATCGGTGACGGGAACGTACAGCCGCGGCGCGCGCGGCTTCATGATCGAGGGCGGCGAGCTCGCATATCCGATCGACGAGTTCACGATCGCCGGCAACCTCGCCGAGATGCTCGGCTCGATCGACGCGGTAGCGGATGATCTGCGGTTCGACGCCGGCGTGGTATCGCCGTCATTTCGCGTCGCCGAGATGACGGTCTCGGGCAACTAGAGTCATTGGCATGGAGGTGACGGCGGAGCGCTTTGTCGCGGCGATGCGCTGTCACCCGGAAGGCGTCACCGTCGTCACCGCGGCCGACGAACTCGGCAATGCCGTCGGCATGACGGCCACGGCCTTTGCTGCCGTATCGCTCGATCCGCCGCTCGTCCTCGTGTGCGTCGACAAACGCGCGACGATCCTCTCGCCGTTGCGAGCGGGGGCGCACTTCGCGGTGCACTTCTTGGCGGGTGGTCAGGAGCGCTTGGCGCGCGCCTTCGCCCAGCACGCGCTCGAAGGCGACAAGTTCGCGGGCGCCTCATTCGAGATGTCCTTCAACGGCAGCCCGCGCTTGAGCGAAGCGCTCGCCTGGATCGAGTGCGCTCCGCACGACATCGTTCCCGGCGGCGACCACACGATCGTCGTGGGGCGCGTGATCGACGTCCACATCGACGAGGCGGTCGACACGGGCCTCGTCTTCTTCGATGGCGCCTTCGCCGCACTTCGCAGGAGGCCGCGCGAGGGGCCGTAGCTCGCTCGCCACGGGCGGTTTCCCTGCTGGGTAACACAAGCGTGCCACCGTGGTTCGCCAGCGGGGGGTCGTTCCGGCGACCGCCAAGTGTTGAGCGGTATGGTATCGCCTGCGGTCGGCTACACGCTTATCATGCGCCTCGAAACGCGTTCGACCCCGGGGGCTTTCGTGACGCTCGCTTCGGCGATCGCCGACGCTGGGGGCATCATCGGCGCGGTGGACATGCGTTCGGTCGGCCGAGCGGTGCTCACGCGTGACGTCAGCGTAACGGTCGGCTCCGACGCGGTCGCGAGCGCCGTGCGCGCGGCGATCGGGCGCCTCGACGGCGTCCGCTTGATAAGCGTCTCGGATTCGACCTTTCTGGCCCATCTGGGCGGCAAGCTGCGCATCGATCCGAAGATCCCGGTCAAGACCCGGATCGACCTCTCCAAGGTCTACGCGCCCGGCGTCCAGCGCGTTGCAATGGCGATTGCGGCCGACCCGCGCAAGGTCTTCCAGTTAACGATCAAGCGCAACACGGTGGCCGTCGTCAGTGACGGAAGCGCCGTGTTGGGGCTTGGCGATATCGGGCCGCTTGCGGCGGCGCCGGTGATGGAAGGCAAATGCATGCTCTTCAAGCAGTTTGGCGAGATCGACGCCTTTCCGATCTTACTCGACACGAGCGATGTCGATGCGATCGTCGAGACCGTCACGCACATCGCCCCGATCTTTGGGGCCATCAACCTCGAAGACATCGCCGCGCCGGGCTGTTTCGAGATCGAGTCGCGTCTTCAGGAGCGTCTCGACATCCCGGTGATGCACGACGACCAACACGGAAAGGCGTGCGCGATCCTGGCCGGATTGATCAACGCCGCCGCCGTCGTCGGCAAACGAATCGAGGATCTCACCGTCGTGGTGGCGGGCAGCGGTGCGGCCGGCACCGCGACGATGAAGATGCTGCTGACGGCCGGCGTTCGTGACGTGATCCCGGTCGACCGTGCCGGTGCGCTCAACCGAACCGACCGCTACGAGGACAGCCACTGGAACTGGCTAGCCGAAAACACCAATCGCCAAAACCGCCGCGGGACTTTGAGCGAGGTCCTCAAGGGCGCCGACGTCTTCATCGGCGCATCGGCGCCGGGGATTTTGCGCCCGCAGGATATCGCCAACATGGCGCGCGACCCGATCGTTTTCGCAATGGCCAACCCGACGCCTGAGATCACGCCGGAGGCTGCAGCGCCTTACGCCGCCGTCATGGCAACGAGCCGGCCGTTTTTCCCCAATCAGCTCACCAGCCTGCTGGCATTTCCCGGTATTTTCCGGGGAGCGCTCGATTGCCGTGCGGGCCGTATCACCGACGGCATGAAGCTCGCCGCCGCCAAAGCGATCGCATCGATCATTACCGATGCCGAGCGCGGACCCGAATACATCGTGCCGAGCGTCTTCGACACGCGGGTCGTCGGCGCGGTCGCGCGCGCAGTTGCGGCGGCCGCCGTCGAGGACGGTGTCGCGCGCCGTCATCTCGTCTCGGAAGGCGAGGATTTGACTGCGCCCGTGTGAACCGATAAACCCATGAGCGTGGACGCGCGGCCGCCGGCGCGCGTATTGATCGTCGAAGACGATCCGGACATCGCTTCGTTCGAACAGATCATGCTCTCGCGCGCGGGCTACGAAACGCGCGTCGCGGGCACGGGCAGTGAGGGGCTCCAGCTGGTCGCCGACTATCAGCCCGAAGTGGTCTTGCTCGACATCGGCTTGCCCGACATGTCGGGCTTGGATGTGTGCAACGCGATCGCGGAGACGGTGGATTCGTACATTCTGCTGGTCAGCGGCCACTCTTCCGAGAACGTCAAGCTGACGGGCCTTGGTCTGGGTGCCGACGATTTCATCACCAAGCCCTTTTCCGGAAACGAGCTCGTTGCACGAGTCGCTTCGTTTCTGCGCCGGCGCGAACGCTCGCGCGCGCGCGACAGCGAGGGGCGCCTGCAGCTGGGCGACATCATGCTCGTTCGCGATCTGCACACGGTCGAAAAGGGTGGCCTCTCGATCGGTCTGACGGCGCTCGAGTTCCGCCTGCTCTGGTTCTTGGGTGAAGCCGACGGACGGCTCCTGACGCGCGCACAGATCCTCGAGCGGGTGTGGAACGACGTATCGGGCGTGCCGACGCGGGTCGTCGACGTGCACGTTGCGGCACTGCGCAAGAAGCTCGGCGAGCTCGAAGCCAAACTGCAGATTTCGTCGGTCCGCGGCATCGGGTACCGTCTTGATACGTAGCAAAGCATTCTCCGCGATCGATCGGGCTTGCTCGCCGGCTTAGAGCTCGACGCAGCCGACCGGCGGCCGTTGTACGTTCAGATCGCCGACGACATCGTAGCGCGCATCGAACGGGGAGCGCTCGTGGAAGGCGAGCGTCTGCCCGGCATACGCGAGCTGGCGGCGCGACTTGGGTGCGGCGTGGTGACGGTATCGCAAGCCTACGACTCGCTGGTGGCGCGCGGACGCGCGGTCGCGCGCATCGGCAAAGGCACCTACGTCATGTCGACGCTTCTGCCCACGGCGCCGATCGGCCGCCGTTGGGAACCGGAGATCGGCGGCTTGCCGCGCGCGAGAATGGAGGGAATTCGCGAGCGTCTAGCTGCCGCAAGCACGCCCGGAATGATTTCACTTGCCACCGGTCATCCGGCGCCCGAGACATTTCCACTGGCCGAATTCGGCAAGTGCCTACAGCGCACGCTGGCGGACGACCCTCCCGCGATGATGCAATACGGATCGGGCAGCGGCGACGCCGACCTGCGCGGGACGCTGGCTAGGGGCTTGCGCGCGCGCGGCGTCGTGGCCGAAGAAGGCGATGTGATCGTCTGTTCCGGGGCGCAGCAGGCGGCCGACGTGGTGGCTTCGGTGTTGCTCGAATCGCGCGCCGTGGTCGCGGCCGAGAGCCCGTCGTACGCGCCGACCCTCGCCGCCTTCGACGCCCGCGGCGCAAGCTACGTCGAGATCGCAAGCGATCCGGGCGGCATTCGCGTCGACGACGTCGAGCGCGTCTTCAGCGACTACCGGCCGCGGTTGTTCTACGTCAACCCGTTCGCTCAGAATCCGACTGGTGCAGTCCTCTCGGCGCGGCGCGCCAAAGCGATCGTCGAGCTCGCGCGGCGTTACGACGTCGTCGTGCTCGAAGATCAAACCGGTTGGGTGTTTACCTACGACGGGCCATCGCCGGCGCCGCTCGCCGCGTACGACAACGACGGCCGCGTCATCCTGATGGAAAGCCTCTCGAAGTCCGTGTTTCCGGCCTTGCGCATCGGGTACGTCTTCGCTCGCGGCGGACTGCGCGGACCGATCGAGTCGGCCAAGCAGCGCACCGACTCGTTCACGTCGACGCTCTCGCAGCGAGCGCTGTGGCGTTTCCTACAGTCGCCTGCCTATCCAAAGCACCTGCGAACGTCGAAGGCGCTGTATCGCGCGCGCCGCGATGCCTTTGTCGCCGGCTTGGACAGTATGCTGGACTGGGCCGCCGTCCCCTCGCCGGCCGCGGGTACGACGCTGTGGCTGCCGCTGCCGTCGCGCATCTCGACGCAAGCCGCGTTTGACGCATGCGCTCGCGAAGGCGTGCTCGTCATGCCCGCCGACCCGTGGTACCCCACGCGCAGCGGCCCGGCCGCGTTGCGCCTCGGCTTCGGCGACCTCGAACCGAGCGTTGCGCGCGAGGCGATCGCGCGCATCGCGCGCGCGCTCAACGGCCTCGCGAAACGCTAGACGCTCGACTTCGCGAGAGGAGGGCTTTTGCGCCCGCCCGTATGCGAAGGCGCTGTGCCCAAACACCATTCGACGATCGCCCGGCGCGCGCTCGGCGCGATCGCTCCACTCCTCCTAGCGGTCCTTGCGGCGGCATCGAGCGCGCCGGCTGCGCGAAGGCCGGCGCCGCGGGCTGCCGTTCCGGTCAGTTTCGCGGCGCCGGCCGGGATGGAACCGGCCGGCGCTCTTACGCCGAGCGATCCATACGCGCAGATACTGCCCTCCGGGCGCATCCTTCGGCCGAACGGAACGAGCGTCGTCGTCGGAATGAACGCGCTCGGCGTGGCGCTCACACCGAACGGCGAATACGCGATCGTCAGCAACGACGACGAACGCGAAGCAAGCGAAACGAGCCAGGTCGACGGTCAGACGAAGGGCGGCTATTCGCTCGCCGTCGTCGATACGCGCCGCATGATGGTCGTCGACCGCTACAGCGCGCCCAATGAGTCGTTCTTCGTCGGCATCGTTGCGCTCGCCGATCCCTCCGATCGCCGCAATACGCTGGTGCTTGCGGCCGGCGGCCCGAGCGACGCGGTCTACGCATTCGACCTCGACGCGAGCGGTCAACTCACGCCCGACGCCCATCACGTCATCCCGATGCCGGTCGCGGACGACCAACGTCTGGCAAATGCCGGCAAGGCCTTCCCGGGTGCGATCGTCGCCGCAAGCGACCGGCTCCACGCTTACGTCGTCGACAACGTCGGCAACGCGATCGCCACGGTCGATCTGCGCACTCGCAGCGTCGAAGGGTCGCCCGTTGCCGTCGGGTTTTTTCCACTGGGAGCGGCCGTAACGCGCTTCGGCCTGGTCGTCTCCAACGAAGGTTTGATGGACTACGCTTTGCTGCCGGCGCCGGTCCGCGTGCCGTCCTTCGCGACGCCGCCGCCCGACCAACAGCGAGCCTCGTCGCTTGCGTTCGTTGCATTCGGCGCCGACGCGGTCGCCGCGCGCCTTACGGCGCTCGTCCCGATGGATCCACCGCCTGACGGCTTGCGAAACACCGGAGGAGCGCATCCTACCGCGATCGCGGCCATGCGCACGCGGCCTTACTGTTTCGTCGCAATGAGCAACGTCGATCGTGTCGCGACGGTTGCTCTCGGAGCTGCGCCACGTGTTGTGGGCGGTACGGACTTGCGTTTGTACGATCGCGGTCCGTACGGAACGCAGCCGAGCGCGCTCGTTCTTAGCCGCGACGAGCGCCGTCTGTACGTGGCGCTGGCGGGCATCGATGCGATTGCGGTGCTCGATGCGACGGACCCGCGCCACCTCCATCGCATCGGCCTCATACCGACGGGTTGGTACCCGGCGGCGCTCGCTCTTTCGCGTGACGGTAAGTCGCTTTTCGTTGCCAACGCCAAAGGATTCGATCACGATCCCGGCTTCACCGGAGATCATCCCAGCCTTCAGGATGCGCAAGGACGCGTGCTGGAAGTTGACGGCGACAGCAACGCCGTTTGGTCGACTTTGGAGCGTATCGAACTCGCGCGCGTCAACCTGCGGATAACGACGCGGGCCGCGCTTGGGTACCTACGCGCGATCAAACCGGTTCGCCGCGATTCGATCGTCCCGCAGCGGCTCGGCGCAGCTCCCAGTTCGCCCATCAAGCACGTCGTTTTCATCCTCGAGGAAAACAAGACGTACGATTCGATGCTGGGCGACCTGACGGCGGAGGGCGGATATCCCTACGGGCCGGGCGATCCGTCGCTCGTGGCCTTTGGAGCGAGCGTGACTCCGAATCTACACGCGCTTGCGCGCACCTTTGGACTCGCGGGGAATCTCTTTGCGGATGCGGAGGAGTCCGACGCCGGGCACCAGTTTGCGGCCGGCGGCATCGCGAGCCTCTTTACGGAGCGAACGCTGCTCGTCAAGCACGGGCGCCGGCCGCTGGTCAACAAGAACGAGGATCCGGAAGATTACCCCCGGTCCGGATACATCTTTCAAAGCCTTGCTTTGCGGGCGCGAAGCTTCCGCGACTACGGTGATTTCGTTCGCCTTTCGGGCTATGACGAGGGTCAGGCGACGGACCCGAAAAGCGACGATCCGGATTTTGCCGGACCGGACGATCAAAAAGCGCCGGTGCAGGGCCTCGGCGGTCTGTACTCGCTCGACGTGCCGGCGCCGGCAGTGCTGGAGGGCCACGTCGACCTCAACTATCCCGGCTGGAATCTGCGGATTCGCGACGTGCGGCGCGCCGACGAATTTATCAAGGACTTCGATCCGCTCGTGCGTGCCGGTCAGATGCCGGACTTCACCTACATCTGGCTGCCCGACGATCACGGAGGTTCGGGGGCGAACATTCCGCCTCTGCCGGAAGAAGTGGCCGACGGCGACCGCGCGCTCGGCGAGATCGTCGAGTATCTGACGCACGTGCCGCAGTGGGGCACGACCGCGATCTTCATCACGCCCGACGATGCGCAGTCGACCCGCGATCACGTCAACGAGCACCGCTCGTACGCAATCGTCGTATCCCCATTCGCCAAGCGCAACTACGTCGGCATGAAACACCTCTCCACCGTGAGCGTCCTCAAGACCGAAGAGGAGATCCTCGGGCTGCCTGCCCTGACGCTCGGCGATCTGCTCGCGACCGACATGAGCGATTTCTTCACCACGGTAAGCGATCCGGAGCCGTATAGCCAGATCGCCGTGCCGGCGCAAACGGCGAGCGCGGAGGGGGCGCGCATTGCCGCGCTGCTCGAGCGCACGGACCAATCGGCTCCCGATGCCGATTCGGACCGCACGGCAGCCATCATCGGCTACGCGCGCTCGGCCGACCGGCTGGCCGCGGACCACGGCACCATCCCGCCCGCCGCCTACCCGAGCGCCCAGCACGAACTTTTCGCGAAGGCCTCAGCCTTAGTGCGTTGAGCGGCCCTGCGGTCAGGTGAACGCTGCGCTTGGGAAGAAGCTGAGGACGGTGACTACCGCCGAGATCAAGTTCAAAGAGCCGTTCGTCCGCGATGAGTCCGCCGCTCTGCGCGGTGCGCTCGTGATCTGGACGTCCCGGGCGATCGAGCTCCAGGCGCCGCTCAACGGCGAACCCAGTGCGATCGCCGAACGCGCCCGAGAACAGCAAGCCGTGCTTCTGAGCCGGCTTGCGGCGCACGGTGTCCAGACGATCGTGCACGAGCCTGCCGAGGATGCTCCGCTGGGCGCGCTCGCGGCCGATGCCGCCGTCATCTTTCCCACCGGCGCCTTCATCATGCGGCCGAGTGATCCGGCGCGCCGCAAGGAGATGCCGGCGCTCGAATCGGCGCTGGCACACGCCGGGATCACGATTCTCGGCCGGATCGAGGCGCCGGGATTGTTGGACGGCGGCGACGTCCTAACGGCCGGGGGCAAGCTTTATTTCGGCATCGCAGGGCGGCGCGATTCGGAGGTAGGCATCGCCACCGGGCTGCACGGAAATGCTCTCGGACGCGAGCAGCTCGCCGTTTACGCTCGCTCGATCGGCATGCCGGTGGTCGAGGTCGCGATGTCGGCGCAGGCAAGGCGGCTGCGTTCGGTGGCGTCGCTCGTCGAGACCGAGACGCTCCTGTACGCGCCCGCTTTCGTCGATGGAGCTGCCTTTGCCGGCCTGCGTACGATTGAGGTGCCAAGCGGCGAGGACTACGGCGCCGGCATCCTTGCGCTCGGGGGCCGAAGGGCGATTGCGAATCTGCGCTTTCGCGAGACGATCCCTTTGCTGCGCAGGGCCAAGATAACGGTCGATGCGATCGACCTGTGGGAGTTCGGTAAGGTCGGCGCGACGCCGTCATCGCTAGTCCTCGCGCTCAAGCGCGGCTAACTGAGGTCACCGCTCGAAGTTGCGCGTAGCGATCGTTTCGGACATCCACGGCAACGTGCGAGGCCTGGAGGCATGCCTTGCGGACCTCCGAGCGCAGGGCGGCGCAGACCTCGTGATCGGCGCGGGCGACTACTGCATGGACGGACCTCGCCCGCGCGAGGTTCTCGAGTGCCTCAAAGAGGCCGGCGCGACGTGCGTGCGCGGCAATACCGACCGCTACATCGCCGAGCCGCGTGCTTTCGATGAAGCGGAGGACGCGGCTTCGCTTGCCTGGCAGCGGCGGCAGATCGGCGAGATTTGGACGCGCTGGCTGCAGGATCTGCCGACGTCGCTGCGAGTGGGACAGGGTACCGAGGCGCTACTCGTCGTCCATGCCAATCCGCAGAACGACGAGGAGCACATTTGGCCCGACGCCACCGACGCTTTTCTCGAACGCATCATGATGGGCGTCGTCGAGCGGACCATCGCCTTCGGCCACCTGCACTTGCCGTACGTTCGCATGTGGCGCGACCGCCTTTTCGTCGACGTCGCGTCCGGCGGTCTGCCTAAGGACGGCGACCCGCGCGCGGGTTACGCGATCCTCACGCAGCGCGATTCGGGCTGGCAGGTGAAGCACCGCCGCGTCGCCTTCGACATCGAGAAAGTCGTACGCGACATCGAGAAAAGCGGCATGCCGGAACGGAAGAAGCGCATCAACGTGCTGCGGCGCCACCGCTACAAGGAGCTGGATGAGCGGATTCCGTGAGGGACCGCCGGCGTTGCGCATCGAGCACCTTTCCAAACACTATGGGACGCTCGTCGCGGTCGACGATATCTGCCTTCAGGTTGCGCAAGGCGACTTCTTCGGCTTCTTGGGGCCCAACGGTGCGGGCAAGACGACGACGATCAACGCTATCGTCGGCCTGGCCAAGATCGACGCCGGGCGGATCGATATCTTTGGAAACGACAACGCGCGCGACTGGCGCGTCGCGCGCCGGCTCGTAGGGCTCGCGCCGCAGGAGTACAACTTCGATCGCTTCCTTTCGATTCGCGACATATTGATCTATCAGGCCGGGTACTACGGGCTTTCCGGCGAGGGCGTGCGCCGAAGGGCGGACGTCTTGCTCGAGCGCTTCGGGCTCGCTTCCAAGGCGCGCGATACGTATTTGAAACTCTCCGGCGGCATGAAGCGCCGCTTGACGCTCGCGCGCGCACTGATCCACGAGCCGCGGCTGCTAATCCTCGACGAGCCGACCGCGGGAGTCGACGTCGAGCTACGGATCGAGCTGTGGGGTATGTTGCGGGAGCTCAACGCCGCGGGCACGACGATCATCCTCACGACCCACTATTTGGAAGAGGCCGAGTCGATGTGCCGCAACATCGCGATCATCGAAGCGGGGTGCATCGTCGCGATGGACTCGACCGTAGCGCTCTTAGCGCGGCGCCGGCACGATGCACTCAGCGTGACGCTGGACCGGCCGCTTGCCGTGATGCCGCCGGAACTGGCGGCGCGCGCGGCGCGCTACGATCCGGCGACGCGAACGATTTTCCTGGACCGGCTCGCGCCGGCAGACGTACCCGCTGCGCTCGCGGTCGTCGAGAAGGCCGGCTACGAGCTGGCCGACGTGGAGTTCAAGCGCGCCAGCCTGCAAGACGTCTTTCTCGACCTGATGCGAAAGTAGCGCGCTGCGATGCTCGGAAACTGGACGGGGCTTTGGACCCTCGTGCGGCGCGAGATGGTCCGCACGTTCAAGGTCATCAACCAAGTGATTTGGCCTCCGATCATCACGACGGTGCTGTACGTCCTCGTCTTTGGCCTTGGAATCGGGAGCCGCATTCCGACCGTGCAGGGCGTCTCGTACGCCGCCTTTCTCATTCCTGGGCTGATCATGCTGCAGGTGATCGATCAGACGTACGGCGAGTCATCGAGCTCGGTGTTCCAGGGGCGTTTTCTCAACAGCATTCAGGAAATGCTGATCGCCCCGATGTCGTCGCTCGAGATCGTGGGCGGGTTCATCATCTCCTCGATTTTGCGCGCGATCCTGATCGCACTCTTGATCTTGGGGGTGGGCGCGGTGATGGTACACGCAACGCCCCACAACTGGCTGCTGGCGCTCCTGGTCACGGTCCTGGTTTCTTCACTGTTCGGCGCGCTCGGCATCGTCGCGGGCTTGCTCGCCGAGAAGTTCGACCACATCGCCGTGCTCACGACCTTTGTGATCACGCCGCTCGTGTTCGTGGGCGGCGTGTTCACGACGACGCAGTTCCTCCCGCCGTTCGTGCGCAACATCACGCTGTTCAACCCGATGTTTTACATGATCGACGCTTTCCGCTTCGCCTTCACGGGGAGAAGCGACGAGCCGCTCTGGATGTCGCTCGGCGTGGTGGGCCTGCTGACCGGCGGGGCGCTCGGGGCGGCGCTGACGATGACCGCGCGCGGCTACAAGCTGCGCGCGTGAGGATAGCTGGGACCGGGACGGGGCGCGCGAGCGCGGCGGCGAAGCCTGGCGCATGAAGCGTTTCGCCTTCCTCGCCGCCTTGGGTATGGCCGCATCGATCGTGCCGTCGCAGGCGCTCGCCGCTGAGGCCTTGACCGGTCCACAGCTCGGCTCCCCGGCCCCGCCTTTCAGCTTGCGGACGATCGACGGCAGGACGGTCTCGCTCGATCAGTACCGCGGTAAGACGCTGGTCATCAACGTATGGGCGACGTGGTGCCCGCCGTGCCGCCAAGAGATGGCCGACTTGATCGCGAGCTATCCGGATCTGGAGAAGGCCGGCGTCGAGTTCCTGGGCGTGGACACGACCGAGCGTGCTCCGATCGTTCGCGCCTATGTGGTCGCCAAGGGCGTGCCGTACGGACAAGCGATCGACTCAGACGAGAGCTTCAGCAAGGCCTACGACATTCAGTATTTCCCGACGACCTTCGTCGTCGATCCGAGCGGCATCGTGCGGGCGCGCTACATCGACGTGATCTCATCGCACCTGCTCGCCCAGATGACCTCTGCCGCACAAGAGGGTAAGAACACCGAAATCACTTCGCAGCTGCAGGCGAAAATCGACGCGCTCCTGGCCGATCCGGCCCTTCGTCCCTCAGGGGATTCGGCCGCGATCGTTGCCGCCGCCACGAAGGCTTCCGCCGCGATCGATAAAGCGGAGGACATGCTGGGCGACAGCGATGCAGCCAAAGGCAATGCTACCGATTTGCTGCGAACGCGCTCCGAGGAAGCGGCGCTGCGAGATTCCGCGATCGAGGCGCTGACGCCGGTCGCCCAATCGGACAACGACAAGATTTTGCTCGACGAGCTCAAAGGCGATGCGGCGCGCGACCGCGAGCAGTATGCGGGTGCGCTGGATGCGTACCGAGCGGTTCTCGACATCGACCCGAAAAACACCAGCGCCTGGGAGGGCGTGGCTTTTGTTTCGGCCCGCCTGGAGCACCACGACGATGAGATCGCGGCCGAGCGAAAGCTCGTCGCACTGCAACCGGACAAGGTCGAGCCGCTGGTCGATCTGGGACTCACGTACGGCAAGGTGTCGCGCTTCGATGAAGCCTACGCGACCTTCGAGCAGGCAGTCGTCCTGGCCAAGCGCCACGTCGATGCAAAGCCGGGCGCGGCGGCACTGGTTCGCAGGCTGGCGTGGGTCCATCTGTACTTCGGCCGAACCTACGCCAAGGGAGGCGAGCCGGCGAAGGCGCGGGTGCAGTTCGAGCAGCTCATGGCTTGGACGCAGAAGCTGCCCGCGAACGACGAGCGGCACGACATGTATCTCGAGGAAGGGCAGGAAGCCATCGTTGCGCTCGGCTTGAGCGCGCCCTCGAGCGTGGCGAGCGTGTCGCTCGCGCCGTGGACGGGCGCGGAACTGCCGGGCAGCATACCCAACACGATCAAATACCGGCTGATCGTCGCGGGAGCTTCGGGTAAGAACGTCGCACTGCGCGCGGCCGGCGTGCCAAAGGGCTGGGTCGCCTCGTTCTGCAGCGATCGCGTCTGCGCGCCGTTCCGGGTCAGCGTCGCGATTCCGGAATCCGGCGTCAAGGTGATCGAATTCCAACTCGTGCCGCCGACGGCGAAGGCCGCTCCAGGGAAGAAGGTGCGGGTGATCGAGTCCGACGGAACGCACAGCTCGATCGCCACGACGTAGTCTCGCCGCCTACGGGCGAGTGACTCGGCGCACGCCCGCGGCTTCCGGATCGAGCGAGCTATACGCCGACGACGTTACAGGGGGGCGGCAGTGGTACGTCCATCGGTGCGTTTAGGAAGCGTCGCACCAACACGCACTGATCGGTCCACATGTCCTCGGTCATCTCGATCATGTCGACCTCGCCGCGCGACTCGTAGCGCATCGAGCACTTCTCGATTTCGTGTGCGACGTTAAGCGCGCTCCGCGCCTTGTGCTCGTCGCTCTTGCTCACTCGCGCAAAGGCTTGGTCCTTCCTCAAGTCGGCCGCCGCGAGGCGGCAAACCGGAACCGGGCTACTCGCGAGTTGTGCGATCTTGGTTTTGTCATGCAGCAGATCTGCGCGAGCAGGCGCGACCGAGAAGAACGCGGTTGAAAGGACCCCGCTCAGTGCGAGAGCGATAGCGATGCGAGTGGAGCGGTCTTGGAACATGAATCTCTCGGGAGCCTGGGAAATGTGCGTTTCGAACCGATATTTTAGGGGCGTACTCGTGCCGACCTGCCGCTGCCTGCGACCGCATAGGCCGAAGCGTTTATTCACACAACGTCGCGAGCTCACGACGCGTTTAGACGCTTTCCGTAGGATGACTCGCGCGTTGGGATCGGCTGAGGTGACCTCGTGAGGGATACGGCGCTCTGAGGGCGTATCTCACTCAATCTGTCGGTATCTTAAGGTTTCACAGTTGTATGCATCGTCTGGCTGCGTTCTTTCTTTGCTTGTGTCTTCTTGCGCCGATGCGCTCAGCGCCGGCTACCCCTGCTGCGCGCCGGGGCGCCGTGAGCGTGACCGAAGCGACCTTGCCCAACGGGTTGCGGATCGTTGTGCTGCGCGACGCGCTTGCACCCGTCGTGTCGACCTGGCTGAACTTCGAAGCCGGCGCGGACGACGAGCCGATCACGGGGCTCGCGCACGCGCAGGAGCACATGTTTTTCCGTGGGAGCGCCTCGCTCAGCGGGACCCAAGCTGATGAGATCGCGGGCTTCACCGGCGACGAAGACAACGCCGATACGCAAAACGAGATCACGCAGTACTTTCATCTGGTTCCGGCCCAGGACCTCGATCTTGCGCTGCATCTTGACGCCGCGCGGCTTCGGGATCTACTTGACTCGCAGGCCGATTGGAATCAAGAGCGCGGCGCGATCGAGCAGGAGGTCACGCGCGACAACAGCGATGCGGATTACCGGCTGTACGTAAGGATTCTCCATCACTTGATGGCGGGCACGGTCTATGCAGACGATGGCCTCGGCACGCTGCAGAGCTTCGGGCATCAGATCGAGGCCGCGCAGCTGCGGCGGTTCTTTGGAACGTGGTACCATCCGAACAACGCGATATACGTCATCGCGGGCGACGTCGATCCAGCGGAGACGATTGCAGCGGTACGGCGGCTGTTCGGCGCCATGCCGGCCGCCGCATTACCGGCGCGCCGCGTGGGTGGCCTCGGTCCGCTAACGGCCGCGAGCTTTAGCGACGCGAGCGACAAGAGCACGACGAGCGCCCTGGTCGCCTATCGGTACCCCGGCTACGCCGACTCGGACTACGCGGCGTCGGTCGTCCTGACGGATGTGCTCAACAGCCGGCGAGGGGCGCTGGCTGCGCTCGTGGCTGAGGGCAAGGCCATCAGCGCGGAGGCCGACACCAGCGAGTACCCGGCCGCCGGCTTCGTCGAGCTCGCGTCAACCGTACCGGTCTCGACCGCACCGTCGCTGGCCATCCATCATCTCGAATCGGTGATAGCCGCGTACCGTAAGAGCGGCGTACCCGCCGATCTCGTTACCGCGGCCAAGGCGCGCGAGGTCGCGCAACTCGAGATCGCAACGGCGTCGATCGAGAATCTGGCCGCGACGTGGAGCCAGGCGCTCGCAGTCGAGCACCGCAATCCCAACCAAGACCTCGCTGCGATCGCGGCGGTCACGCCGGCCGACGTAACGCGCGTGGTGAGACGGTATCTCGACAATGCAACGGCGACCGTCGCATACGCTGTTCCGAAGAAAGCCGCAAGCGAGGCTGAAGGCGGCAGCGCCGGCAGCGAGAGCGCCAAGGGCGAACAGACGAAAATCGCGCCCCTTCCGGCTTGGGCGCAAGCGGCGCTCCAGCGCCTGCGGGTTCCGGAGCGCACGATTAATCCGACGCTCCTGGTTCTGCGCAACGGATTGCACGTGATCGTTCAGCCCGAACATGCGAGCCGCTCGGTCGCAGTAGTTGGTACGGTCGTTAACAATCCTGGGCTCGAGGAGCCGAGCGGGCGGTCCGGAGTCGCCGGCGTCGTCGAGAAACTGCTTCCGTACGGCACGCGCACGTACGGCCGGGTCGCGTATCAGGCGGCGCTCGATCGCATCGCTGCGACGGTGCAAACGGGGTTCACGTTCTCATTGACGGTGCCGTCCGAACACTTCGATCGTGGACTGCAGTTGCTGGCCGACGACGAGCTGCATCCAGCCCTAAGCTCACGCGACTTTGCGATCGTTCGCGACGAAAGGGTCGCCGAGCTAACCGGCGAGGAGCAAAGTCCTGACCGGCTCGCGGCCGTTGCTGCGGCGCAGGCCCTGTATCCGCCGAGCGACCCGGCGCGCCGGTTCGCGCACGCTGCGGAAGTGCGGCAACTCACGCTCAGTGACGCGCGCGCTTTCTACACGCTAGCATACCGGCCCGACTTGACGACGATTGCCATCGTCGGCGACGTCACGCCCGCCGAAGCGCGACGTGCGGTCGAGCGCTACTTCGGTTCCTGGAAGCGAAAGGGAAAAGCGCCACGGGTCTTTGCGGCGCCGGTCGCAGACAATGGAACGTCCCGCAGCACCGTTCCGGCGACCGGGCGCATTCAAGATGCAGTTCGGTTAGAGGAAACCCTTGCGCTGGCCAACGACGATCCCGCCATCGCGCCGTTGCAAGTTGCCAACACCGTACTCAGCGGCGATTTTTCCTCGATGCTAATTCGCGATCTCCGGGTGACGACGGGCCTCGTGTACTCGGTCCGCAGCGCGCTCAACGTTGCAAAATCACGTGCCACCTTCAGCGTCGAGTACGGCTGTTCGCCCCGAAACGTGGTGCGGGCCGAAGCGCTCGTGGCGCGCGACCTACGTCGCTTGCAGGCGGCACCTCTTGACGCAGAGCGCCTGGAACGCGCCAAGTCGAGGCTCTTGAGCACGATCCCCATCGCCGAGCAGAGCTACGACGGGCTCGGTAGACAACTGGTTTCCTACATCTCGCAAGGACTCGCGCTAGACGAAGACGAGGTCCTCGCAAAGCGCGAGCTGACGGCTACGCCGGAAGCCGTCAGAGATGCGATGCGACGTTGGATTCGCCCCGATGGATTCATTCGCGTGGTCGAGGGTCCCGCGCCCCGATAGTCGCTGACCCCGACGACGAGACGAGGCCTCGGCTAGGCTGTTTTCAACGTCGCTTTCAACGTAATCGGAACGGCGCGGAGCGCGACACTCAGGGGACAGATCTCTTTTGCCTGTGTAGCGAGCTGTGCGAAGGATTCTTCGGCGATCCCCGGCACGAGCGCGGCCGTCGTTAGCTCGATCGAGGGAATCTCGAAGCCGGTCGCGGTGCGCCGCAGGTGTACCGCCGCCTGGGTGTCGATCGATGTCGGTGGCGATCCCGCGCGGGTAAGGACGGCGCTCAGCGCCATAGTGAAGCAGGCTGCGTGCGAGGCCGCCAGCAATTCCTCCGGATTAGTGCCCGGGTCCCCGCTGAAGCGGGTTCCGTACGAATAGTCCGCCGTGACCTTGCCGCTTTCGGTAGCGATGGACCCACGCCCGCGCGCGACGTCGCCGTCCCAGTGAACCGTTGCTGAACGAACGAACTCTTGACTTTCACTCATAGCAGGTACGACGCCGCCTCAGCGAATCTGGTTGCGGTCGGCAAAGGAGGTCGAGGTCATGCGCGCTGTCTGGCTTACCGGGTACCGCGGACCGGAGTCGTTCGAGGTTCGCGAGGGACCGGATCCGCTGCCGTCGAGCGGCCAGGTGCGCATCCAGGTGAAGGTGGCCGGACTCAACTTCTCCGACCTGATGGCGAGCTACCATCTGTATCCGGATGCTCCGCGCCCGCCATGCGTGCTCGGCTACGAGGCGGCCGGCATCGTAGACGCCGTGGGAGACGGCGCCGATCCGGCCCTTGTCGGAACCCGCGTGGTCGCGGCCTCGAAGTTCGGCGCGCACGCTGAGGCTCTCTGCGTCCCGGTCCAGTCCGCCGTCAAGATGCCCGACGCGATGACATTCGAAGAAGCCGGCGCATTGCCGGTCAACTACATGACGGCTTATCACATGCTGCATCGGGTTGCAAATCTGCGCCCCGGTGAATCCGTGCTGGTTCATCAGGCCGCAGGCGGCGTTGGGACCGCAGCGCTTCAGTTGTGCCGGCATGTGGCGGGCGTGACGACCTTTGGGACCGCCTCGCGCGCCAAGCACGACGCCCTGCGCGCGCAGGGATGCACCTATCCGATCGATTACCGCTCGACCGGCTACGCCGACGAGGTTCGCCGAATCACCGGCGGCCGCGGCGTCGACGTCGTGCTTGACGCGCTCGGCGGAGCCGATTGGCGCAAAGGCTACGCTCTGCTCGCGCCGGCCGGCCGTTTGGTGTGCTTCGGTTTCGCGAACCTCGCGGCGGGAGGGAGGAGAAACGTGCCGCGCATGCTGACGCAGTTGCTGAGGGCGCCGCGGTACAGCCCGATCAAACTCATGAGCGACAATCGCTCCGTTTCCGGCGTCAATATCGGCCATCTCGACTTCGCTTCGGAGATGCTCGCACAGGAGATGCGGGACATCCTTCGACTCTACGAAGGCGGCACCGTCAAACCGGTCATCGACGCAGCGGTTCCGTTTGCGCAAGCTGCTGAAGGCCTCCGTCGTTTGCAGCAAGGCCGCAACATCGGCAAAGTCGTGTTCGTTCCCTAGATTGGTCGTCGCGTGCGTCTGAATCCGCACGAGAACGGAGAGAAGATGAGCTCGGAAGGCGGGTGGCCGGCGCTGCCGCTCGATGCCTGGCGCGAAACGTGCGACACCTTGCACCTGTACGCGCAAATCGTCGGGAAGATCCGGCTCGCGCTCGCTCCGGCCGAGCCCGAGTGGGCGCACGTGACGCTTTACGTGACCTCGCGGGGCCTTACTACGACGCCGATGCCGTATGGCGATCGGACGTTTGAGATCGGCTTCGACTTCGTCGAGCACGCGCTCGTGATAAGCCTCAGTGACGGCCGGCGCCTCTCCCTTCCATTGCGGCCCCTGCCGGTTTGCACATTTTACGAGCAACTCATGGAAGCGCTCAAAGGCTTCGGTATCGAGCCGAAAATCTGGCCGATGCCCGTCGAAATCGCCGACCCGATCCGCTTTACCGACGACTCGGTTCATGCCTCGTACGATCCGATCTTCGCACATCGCTTTTGGCAGATTCTGGTTCTGATCGATTCTGCATTCAAGGAACATCGCGCGCCGTTTCGGCGCAGGCACACCCCGGTGCAATTCTTTTGGGGCACCTTCGACCTGGCCTACGCGCGTTTCTCGGGGCGTCCCGCCACGCCGCCCGACCAAAGCGTCATCATGCGCAATGCGATGGACGCCCAGGAAATCTGCGCCGGCTTTTGGCCGGGCGACCAGCGCTTTCCCGAGCCGGCGCTTTGGTGCTACGCGTTTCCAAAGCCGCCGGGTATCGAGCAAGCCCGGATCGAGCCAGCGGCTTCCTGGAACGGCGCGCTGGGAGAGTTCATCCTGCGCTACGAGGACGTTCGCAAGGCGCGCTCGCCGCGCCAAGCCGTTCTCGATTTCCTTACGAGTACGTATCGAGAGTGCGCGACGCTAGCGAAGTGGGACGACGTTTAAGGGTGCCGCGAACCTACGGGGCCGTTCGCGGTAGGGGTCAACGATGAGGGATCGGGTGGCTCTTACGCTCGCCGCAGCGACCGCCGCGGTGCATCTCGCGGTCGCCGGTCGATACGATGTCTTTCGCGACGAGCTCTATTTCATCGTGTGCGGGCGCCACCCGTCCTTCGGGTACGCCGATCAACCGCCGCTCGTGCCGCTGCTCGCGGCGGGATCGTACGCGCTCGGTGCTCACACCTGGCTCGTCCGGTTGGGCGCGGTCGTCGCGGCGGCCGCGCTCGTGTGGGTCGTCGTCGCGTTCGTGCGCCTCCTCGGCGGCGGCGATGCAGCGGCGTGGATCGGCGGGCTCGCGGCCGCGATCGCACCGGTCCTGATGGGCCTGACGGCAACCCTCGCCACGACGACGTTCGAGCCGCTCGCTTGGACGCTCGTCGCCTACGGGCTTGCCCGCGCGGCGCTCGTGAACGACACGCGCTCGCTTCTCTGGACCGGGCTCGTCGCGGGCCTTGCCATGGAAGCGAAGTACGCCCTTCCGCTATGGCTCGCCGGCCTCGCGCTCGGACTCGCGACGACTTCACAGCGCACGCTGCTGCGGCGCGGCAATCTGTGGCTCGGCGTCGGGCTAGCGGCCGTCATCGCGGCGCCCTCGGTCGCCTGGCAGGCGCTGCACGGATGGCCGTTCGTCGAACTCGTTCACAACGCCGGTGCGAAAGACGTTGCTACCCCACCGCTCGCTTTCGCGCTCAATCAGATCGTCGTGCTCAACCCGCTGCTCGCACCGCTCTGGATCGCCGGCCTCGCGGCGCCTTTCGCGTCGCGCGAACTGCGCCCGCTGCGCTTCGTCTCGGTCGCGTGGGTCCTGACGGCGCTGGCGATCGTCGCAGGGCACGGTAAGGACTACTATCTCGCGCCGGCATATCCGCCGCTCTTCGCGCTTGGTGCGGTGGCGTACGAGCGCGCCGTCCGCAATATCGTGGCGCGCGTCGCCTATCCGGCGGCCGCGCTCGCGCTAACGGCCGTTGTCGCGCCCGTCGCCCTTCCGATCCTGCCGCCGCCGGCGCTTGTTGTCTACCAGCGTGCACTGCACCTCACCCCGCAACAACAAGAGCGCGGCGATGCGGCCGATGTGCTCCCTGCTTGGTTTGCCGACATGCTCGGCTGGCATGATTTTGTGCGTGAAGTGGGTAGCGCCTACGATGCCCTCCCGGACTCGGAACGTTCGCGTACGTCGATTCTCGTCGACAACTACGGCGAGGCTGCGGCGCTCGACGTCTACGGTTTCGCGTATCAGTTGCCGCCCGCCCTTAGCGGTCACAACCAGTATTTCTTCTGGGGACTTCGTGGTCAGCATCCCGCGAATTTGCTGACCGTTGTGAACGACGTCGCGCAATTGCGGCCGTACTGCGACAGCGTGCACGTCGTGGGCGAGACGCGATCGCGCTATGCTCGTGACTTCGAGAACGGCCGAGCGATTGCCGTGTGCCTCGGTCAGCATCCGCCGCTCGCATCGCTCTGGCCGCAACTGAAGGTCTTCATTTAAGCCGGGGCATCACACGGTTCTCTCGCCGATCGTTACCGCCGCGCTCTACTGGGAGGTCTCATCGCGCAAGAACTTGGTAACCAGCGGATTTACCAGGTGCGGGTGCGTCAGCATGGCCATATGGCCGCCTTCAGCGACGGTCGCGACCGACCAGTTCGGGCATCTCTCCTCGATCAGCCTTGCGATCTCGCGTATCGGCCGTCGCGCGCCCGCGCTGTAGGCGAGCATCGCTGATGCTGAAATCCGCGCGATGTCCTCGATTGTGGTTTCATCGCTTTCCATGCAGTCCCATTCGTAGTAGTTCGGACGCAGCAGCCTCATATACGCAAGCTGCCGTTGCTCTGGAGTTACGGCCCACGCACCGTCGCCAAGCCAGTAATCGACGAAACGTTTCGCGACCGCAGCCCAGTCGCCCTTAGCACCGTAGCTCTTAATGAAGTCGCGCAGCTCCATCGCCTCGGCATAAGCGTCCGCGCGGCCGTTCCGCGCCAGCAGAAAGAACGGATTCGGCTCGAATAGGAACAGATGCGAGACGCGATCGCCGAGCATCGCAGCCGCCTTGAGCGCGACCGAGCCGCCAAACGAGTGTCCTACGAGGCGTATGCGCCCAGGGACTTGTTCCGCAACGCGCAGGACGAGGTTCGCCTGATCGGCTAACGTCTGGCTACCATCTTGTTGCCAGGCGGTGGTGTCGCCGTAGCCAAATAGATTCGGCGCGAGCACTCGGGAGTGTGGTTCGAGCTCTTGAACGAGACCGTTCCATTGGCGATTGCCGCTAACCGAGGAATGAACGAGCACAACCGGAGTTCCAGCGCCGGCGTCGCTGTAATCGATGCGGAATCCGGAGGTCTCAAGAATAGGCATGCTCGTCCCTACCGCAGCTTCAGCACGATGCGACCCTGTACCGAGCGGTCAGCGATCGCGCGCATGGCTTCGCGAACCTGATGCAGCGGCATCACTTGCTGGACGCAGGGGCGTATGTCTCCCGCGGCTAGCAGGTCCATGAGCGTCCCGAACACGCGCGCAGTTCCCTGCGGATCTCGCCGGTTCCAGGCACCGTAGAACACACCGACGATCGAATAGTTTTTCAGCAGCGGAAGATTCATCGGCACGGACGGAATCGTCCCACTCGCGAATCCGATCGGCATCAGACGACCTTCCCAAGCCATCAGGCGGGTCATTTGTTCGAAGATTTCCCCGCCAACGATCTCGGCGCACACATCCACACCGTCGCCGCCCGTCATGGTCTTTAGACGATCTTTCAGGCTCTCGGTGCGATAGTTGATGGTTTCCGCAGCGCCGTAAGCGCGGACCAAGGCAACTTTCTCATCCGTCCCGACCCCCGCGATGACCCTCGCTCCGAAATGTCTCGCGAGATCCACCACGGCAAGTCCCACGCCTCCCGCTGCGCCGGACACGAAGACGGTTTCGCCCCGCTGCAGCTTTGCGCGCTCGACAAGTGCGTAATACGCCGTACCGTAGGCATACAGGAGGGACGCGGCAGCCTCGAAATCGACCCCGTCGGGAATGCGGACCGCTTCCCATTCGCCCGCCACCATGAGCTCTCCGAGCCCGCCGGTCCAGCGCGTGCAAGCGACTCGGTCGCCGCGCTGAAAGCGCTGCACGCCGATGCCGGCCTCGCGTACCACGCCGACGGCATCGGTGCCGGGGACGAAGGGTGTCTCGGGACGCATTTGGTACCGGCCCGAGACCATCAAGGTATCCATGAAGCTCACGGCTGCGGCGTGGACCTCGACGAGAATCTCTCCTGGACCCGGTACCGGGTCACCGAACTCTCTGACTGCTAGTGCTTCCGGCCCATCGAAGGCCTCACAAATCACTGCTTGCATGACGTCCTTCCCGTGCAGCGTGCCTGTTGAGAGGCATTATACGGCCGGCGGATGCACCGCGTCAGTCGGGGAACTACGGCAAGCGTCGCATCCGCCTACGGTAAGGGATACCGTAGCTACCTAGCCGAGCAGTTTGAGTTCGGTGGCGCGCCGCACCGCTTCGGCGCGCGTGCGGCACTGTAGTGCCTCAAGCGTTCGAGCGACGTGCATCTCGACCGTTCGTGGGCTGAGAAAGAGCTTGCCTGCGATCTGCTTGTCGGTCTGGCCATTGGCAACTTCACGTAGCACCTCGAGCTGCCGCGAGGTGAGCTGCGCTTTGGCGTTGCGTTGCTCGGCCTCCGAGGCCGAGGCTGGAAGAAAGGCGCGCAGTTCGGCCAGGAACATGGGCCACGCGCGTTCGGTTTCGAAGGGAAGGTGGTTCTTGCTTGGCAGCGGTATCAGCCGCGCGTCAGGAATCAGCGACGCGAGCAGTCGACCTTCCTCGAAAGGGAAGCAAGGATCGTCGAGCGCGTGAAATACCAGCGTCGGGCAGCGGACCTTTGGCGCCGCCTCGCGGACGTCGATCTCAAACACTATTTTCATGAAGCGCGCCGCGTTCGCGCCGGATATGGTCAAGCGCTGGGCTTCGTCGAAGGCACGCTGTTGTTCTGCGCTGGCGTCGTGAAACAGTTGCGAGATGAAGACCTGCCGGAAGGACGAGCTGTCGGCGCCCCAGCCGAGTTCTGCGGCCTTGAGCATCGCCTGCGCCGCGTCCACGACCTTGAGCGACGGATCGCGCTTGAGCAGTCCGCGTGCACAGCCCCCGTAAATGACGAGATGGCTCACCCGTTCCGGGTGCCGCGCCGCGTAGCCGATCGCTATCGCCGCGCCCTGCGACATGCCAATCAGGGGGAATTGCTCGAGGTGGAGGGCATCGGCGACGGCCTCGAGGTCCTCAATCCACGCTTCTACCGAGAAGCGTTCCACGTCCCGATCGGACAGTCCGCACCCGCGGGAGTCATACCGCACATAAAAGTGCTCGCGGCTCAGTTCTGCGACCCAGTGGCGGTTGCAAAGGTTGTCGGCATCCTTTTCCACATGCGTCAGCCACGTCGCCGCGCGTACGATCGGTGCGCCTTGCCCTACGGTGGCAAGGGCGAGGCGCACCCCGTCCGCGCTGGTGCAGAAGCGGATAGACTGTCCTCCATCCATAGCGGGAAATTTTACTTCGAGGCGACCTCAATCCCGTACAATTTGCAGTGAAATCGCTTTTAAGACTGGGCAGATGCGCACGAAGCCACCAAAAAGGCGGCTTCGTAGACCCAAGCTAGCTCTGCTTAGCCTCGAGGTAGCTTCGCGTGCGGAATGTGGAAGACTCCGGTGTGGAAGACCCACGCCGGTCTCAGGCGAGACGCGTTCTTGGATTGATCCGAGGTCCGCAAACCGCGCATTGGCGAGGTCATTGCCGAAGAACGGCCAGTGCGTGTCGGCAAGCCGGCGAGAGCCGGCGATTGGGCAAACGAAAACGCAGTCACGCAGACCGTAAGAAGGGCCGCGAAAAGGTCTTCGTCGGGCTCAAGCCCGTCGATGCTCGCGCGTGCCGTCGCTGGCCATCCACGGTTGCCGGGCGGACGGTCGCCAGACCGCTTGTCGGACGACTCAACGCTCGATAACAGCGACACGTGTTCACTGGTACGAACAATGCGTCGCATTGAAGGTTACTGCGAGAATCTGCAACAAGTTTGCGGGCTGGCTCGGGGTTCGCAACGCGGCGGCCGGTGTGCGACCGGTCAGAGCGGCGCTGGCCCGAAGCGCGGGACTAATCTGTGCGAAAATCAAGACCGCCGCGGCCAAGCTCAGAAATCGACGAGACGGCATAGAGCCCCCTGACATCGTTGAAGAACTCGGGGCTAGGGTAGCCGTTGATCATGTGCCTTACACATCACATGAAACTTCTCCGAATACTCGGCCGCAATGCCGTCCTACAAGTAGGCGAAGCAAGCGTCACAGGGCGTACGCCCTTCGAAATGCGTGCGCGCCGAGCTGACGCTACCAGGATCGCCCGTTACGATAAGTGAGATGAAGATGCTCGAAGTTGAGAAGGTCGCTCGTGCGAGTTACCGCGCCTACGTGAACAAAGACCGTGCGGCGATCGAGGCCCTGATCGACGACGGGTTTCATTTCACGAGCCCGCTCGACAACCGGATCGACCGGGCGACGTACTTCGCTCGGTGCTGGCCGAATAACGAAACGGTCACCGGCTTTGAATTCATACACGTGGTTTCGAGCGGCGAACGAGTGTTTGTCACATACGAGGGGTCCAGCACTCGTGGACGGTTTCGGAATACGGAGTTATTGACGATCCGGCACGGAAAGATCGTCGAAGCGGAGGTCTACTTCGGCTGGTCGATTCCGCACGAAGCCCCAGAAGGCGGATTCGTGAATCCAAGCTAACTGCTTAGCTTCAACCGCAGACCTGCCTCGGCAAACCGAGGCGTCCTAGAAGAATGGGTTGTGTGCTTTTTCCTCGCCGATCGTTGAGGGTGGTCCGTGGCCGGGCATGACGACGGCGGCATCGTCGAGCGCGAAGAGTTTGGTGCGAACGCTGTTGAGGATGTCGCCGTAGGTGCTGCGGTCGCCGAAAGCGCCGCCCACGCTGCCGGCGAAGAGCGTGTCGCCCGTGAACACGGTGGAGCGGAAAAGAAAACACGAGGAACCGTCGGTGTGACCCGGCGTGTGCAGCATGCGGATGCCGGCGTTTGGTCCGAAAGGCAACTCGTCGCCGTCGACGATGGGTAGCGCTTTGCTCGCAAACGACCCGATCGCGTTCACGTCCGCTTTGTGCATGACGATCTGAGCCTCGGGAAAGGCTTTCGCGACGTCGGCCGTGGCGTCGCAATGATCGGCGTGCTTGTGCGTGATCAGGATGTAACGCAGGCGGTACGGTCCTTCGTCGATCGCTTTCATGAGGGTCGCCGGAAGTCCGGCCGGGTCGATGAGCGCCGCCGTGCGGCCGTCCTCGAGAAAGAAGATGTAGCCGTTGGAAGGGTGCGGATCGTGCGGATGGTGCCGCACGTCGTGCGGCAACGGGACATTGGGGTGCCATCGCACCGCGGCTGAATCCGCGAGCTTAGCGGGATCCAGCCGGAGCACCGTCGCAATCGCGCGCGCCTGATCGTCGGTCGGCGTGGCCTTACCGCCGGTCCATGCCGTCAAGTCGGCTACCGCGAGGCCGGTCGCCTTCGCGATCTGGGCGTCGCTGATGCCGGTGCCGCGTTTGGCCTTGCGCAGGATGTCGCCGAATTCGTCCTCGAGCATGAGCCTCGTATTCGCGGCCTGCGGCGGCCTCCTTGTAGGGCGGCACGGCGCCGCACTTTGCAACCGGGCGAGCCCGGGCGGGAGTCGAAAGAGCGGGTTATGGAACGTTTGGTCATCATCGGGTCGGGTCCGGCCGGTCTTACCGCCGCGATTTACGCCGCCCGCGCAAATTTGGCGCCGCTCGTGCTGGCCGGCTATCAGTACGGCGGCCAGCTCATGCTGACGACCGAAGTTGAGAATTACCCCGGCTTCCCAAACGGCATCATGGGCCCCGAGCTCATGGAGACCTTTCGCGCGCAGGCCGACCGGTTCGGCGCCACCATCCTCAACGAGGACGCGTCGCACGTCGACTTCTCGCGCCGGCCCTTTCTGGTCGTGGCGGCCGACCGTGAGGTCGAGGCCGATGCGGTGATCGTAGCTACCGGCGCGAGCGCACGCTGGCTCGGGATCCCCGGCGAAGAGGGGCTGCGCGGGCGCGGCATTTCGACCTGCGCGACGTGCGACGGCGCCTTCTTCAAGGAGCGGCATATCGTGGTCGCGGGCGGTGGAGATTCCGCTATGGAGGAGGCGCTGTTCTTAACGCGCTTCGGATCGAAGGTGACGGTGATTCACCGGCGCGATCGCCTGCGCGCAAGCAAGATCATGGCCGATCGGGCGATGGCCAATCCGAAGATCGACTTCATTTGGAATACGGTGATCGAAGAAGCGCTCGGCGAATTTCACCTGCAGAAGCTCGTGCTGCGCGACGTGCCGACGGGCGGGCGTTACGAGTTACCGGTAGACGCCCTCTTCATCGCGATCGGTCACGATCCGAACACCGAGCTCTTCAAAGGCCAGCTCGAGCTCGACGCTCACGGTTATATCGTGTCGAGCGATGGCGTGCACACGAGCGTGCCCGGCGTGTTCGTCGGCGGCGACGTTTGGGACGTTCGCTATAAACAGGCCGTGACGGCCGCAGGCATGGGCTGCAAAGCCTCGATCGAGGCAGAACGATACCTCGAAGAACTCGACGCCGAGCGAGCCGCCGGGGGGCTGGCGGCCGCGTTTCGTTAACGCTCCTGGCGGGATTCGGGGCCGGGCGCAACGGCATCGAGGATCTCGCCGGTCGTCGGCGTGCCGCGCTCGTAGAAGACGACCGTCCCGTCGCGACCGATGCCGACGACCGTCCGTCGTATCAGTTTGAGCAAGCCGAGACGCATCACGGCGTCGTATGCTGTAGACACCTCAAAGTTCTTGTCGACCAAAAGCGGCGCGGTCAGTCCGTATGCTTCAGCAAAGGATCGATGGGTTTCCGCGCCTCCGTTATTGACTCCGTAGACGCTGACGCCGGCGGCGTCGTAGCGAGCGCGGTCGTCACGGACCGCGGAAAGCTGCGCCTTTCAACCCGGCGTGTTGTCCATAACGTAGAAGATCAACACGACTGGGCCCCGCGCGAGCGCGTCTGTTAACCGAACCGTCTCGTTACGCTCGTTCGGCAGCGTGAACCCGGGGGCGGCGTCACCGACGTTGAGAGTCGCCATGGAACTCCTCTAACTGGAAAGCAGTGCGCGCAACGCTTCATCGATCGTCGTATGTTTGTATGCGTAGCCGGTTGCCAGGGTGCGCTCGGGCAGAACCCGCTGTCCCTCGGTGAGCACCATCGCGCCGTCGCCCAGCATCAAACGGAGTGCGAGTTCGGGAACGGGTACGACCGCCGGCCGGTTGAGCACCCGAGACAGTGCCTGTACGAATTCCGCATTATGAATCGGGTTCGGCGCGGTAGCGTTCAAGACGCCCTCGACGCCGTCGATGGCGCTCAGGTAGATCCCGACGATGTCGTCGATATGAATCCAGGAGTGCCATTGGCGCCCGCTCGCGATGACGCCCCCGCCGCCGATGCGGAAAATCGGGAGAAGCCGTGAAAGGGCGCCGCCGTCGGGCCCGAGCGCAAGACCGGTGCGCACTTTCGTGACGCGTGCGCCGAAGCGAGCTGCTTCGTCGGCGGTGGACTCCCACGCGGCGCAAACGCCGGCCAGGAAGTCGCGCCCGGGAGGGCTCTTTTCGGTAAAGGTCGCGCTTTCGCTCGTCCCGTAGTAACCCACGGCCGACGCGGAAATGTACGCCTTCGGGGGCGCCGCGAGCGAGCCGAAGTGCTCGATCATGGCGTGCGGCGCATCGACGCGGCTCGTCCAGATAGCCGCCTTCAACTTCCTCGTCCAGCGATGCGCGATGTCCTCGCCGGCCAGGTTGACGACGGCGTCCGCGCCGTCGCACGAGCGCGCGGCGGCCTCCGGCATGCGTAGCGTCGCCGTGACGATCGTATCCCCGCGTTCGCGCAATGCCGCGCGGAGATGCCGCCCGATAAAGCCCGAGGCTCCAATGACTGCGATTCTCATTTGGGCGCGCGCCTCAGACGCGCGCCAATTCGCCGCTCCCGACGATCGCTTCCAGATCGGCAACTTCCTTGGGGATCGCCGCCGTCAGATTCTCCGGTTCGCCGGAGGTGCAGAGCACATCGTCTTCGATCCGGACGCCGATGCCTTTCCAGCGATCCGGAACGGCGAGGTCGGGCTGCACGTAGAGGCCCGGTTCGACCGTCATCACCATGCCGGGTACGAGCGCCCGGTAGCGGTCGTCGCGATCGCGGTAGAGACCGACGTCGTGAACGTCCAGTCCAAGCCAGTGCCCCGTGCGGTGCGGATAGAAATCGAAGAACTTATTTTTCTCGATCAACTCGTCGACCGATCCCTCGAGCAGGCCGATGTCGACCAAACCTTCCGTTAGGACGCGCACCGCGGCCTCGTGGTATGCGTTGAACGAGCGGCCCGGACGCACTTCATCGATGCCGGCCTTCTGCGCGCGCAGCACGATCTCGTAGATCGCACGCTGCTCGGGGCTAAAGCGCCCGTTGACGGGCCACGTGCGCGTCACGTCGCTCGCGTACAGTTCCACTTCGGCACCGCTGTCGACGAGTACGAGGTCGCCGTCACGCAGCTGATCGCGATTGGTATTGTAGTGAAGGATCGTGGCGTTCGCACCGCCTGCGACGATCGAGGGATACGCCACATCTTCGGCTCCGGCTCGGCGGTAGTTGTATTCGATCACCGCCTCTAGTTCGTACTCCCACATGCCGGGCCGCGTCGCTTGCATTCCGGCTTCGTGCCCGGCGCGCGAAGCGGCGGCCGCTCGGCGCATGATCGCGAGCTCCTCGGGCGTTTTGAGCAGGCGCATCTCGTGCAAAAGCAAGCTCGGATCGACGAAGCTCAGCGGAGCCTTGCCGCCGCGGCGAACGCGCCCCCGAGCTTGCCGGACGCCCTCGAGCACGGTGCGGTCCATCGTTTCGTCTTGGCCCAGGCCGTAATAGAGCGTCGTGGCACCGACGAGCAAATCGGGTAGCTTGGCGGGCAGTTCTTCGATCGGATGAGCCGCGTTCATCGCGTAGTCCGCCACGGCGCCTTCGACGCCGACCCGCTTACCGGTCCAGATTTCGGCCGAGCGGTCGCGCGGCCGCAGGAACAGGGTCGCCTGCGCGTTTTCTTCGGCGTACGGTGCGATGACGAGCACCGATTCGGGCTCGTTCAGCCCGCTCAAGTAGTAGAAGTCGGAACTCTGGCGGTACGCGTATTCCGTATCCGCATTGCGCGTCGCGTGGCGGGCAGCGGGGACGATCGCGACCGCGCCGGCATCGCTGAGTTTGCGACTAAGTTCGGCGCGGCGCCGTTCGTAAACGTTCATAGCCGTGGATTCGCCGGGCCAAGCCAAAGCCCGCCCGCGAGCGGCCCCAAGCAACGGACCGCTCGCACGGCGCGCGGGTTTACGTGCCGGTCGGCTCGGGCTCCGGCTCCGGCGGCATCGATCCGGGCTGCTGCTTCGATGCTTTGGTCATACGGTATCCGGCCGCGTCGGCATCGCTCTGGCACATATACCGGCCGCGTTTTGTCTGCCCGAAGGCCGGGTCGCCGGGCAGGCGATATTTCATCGTCCTGTGGTTGGCCCAAACCACGGTGTCGCCCGGCTTGCAAACGGGCGTTGGCATTGGACTAGGGGCGTCGCCCGGTTGCGCGTCTTGCGAGAAAGCAGGAGAGGTAAAAAGCGCGAACGCTACGAGAAGCATCGCCGTGAACCACGTGCGCAAGACAAACTCCTTTATCGAATTGCGAGGTAGTGGGCGGTCAGCGCCCTCTAGCGCAACGCTCGGCCGGCCGCCTTCAGTTCCGTCCTCGGACTCGGCGCGCGGGTTAGATGGCGCTGCCTGAAGCGCGTTGAACGCCGTCTCAATGGCCTCGTCGACGGCAGCGACTCCCGCCTCCTTGCGCTGGAATCTCCGCGGCCTCTCGGTGATCTCGTTCGCGCACGGCGTCAGCGACTTTTATTCCGGGATCGTACCGTTCACGATCTTCCTCGTCCTTTCACGCGACCACGTCTCGGCCGGCTTCCAAGGCGCGCTCGTCTTCGTTTGGTATTTGACGAGCTCGCTCGTGCAGCCGTTTTTCGGCGCGTACACCGACCGGATCGGACGATGGTGGTTCTTGCCCTCGTCGGTTGCCGTCACGATGCTCGCGATCTCGTTTGCCTGCGTCGCGCCATCCATCTGGCTGCTGGCGCTCTGCATCGTAGCGGGTGGAATCGGATCGGCGATCATGCACCCGGAGGCCGGCAAGTATTCCGCGATGCTCAGCGGCGACCGGCGGGCCGGGGGCATCTCCATTTTTCAAATAGGTGGCCAGATCGGCTATTCGCTCGGGCCGGCGGTCGTTGCGCTGCTCTACGCGCGTTACGGTCCCGGTGGCACGCTTTGGTTGCTGATCCCCGGCGCCCTCGCCGTCGCGGCTCTGTTCGCGGTCATGCGCCGCGTCGATCGCTCCGCCGAACGCACCCACGGCGCGCACCGCCGGGCGCGGCCCGCATCCTTTGAGAGCGGTCAGGTCGATCGCACCGGCGTCGCGCTTCTCGTCGCGAGCACCGGCCTGCGCTACTTCGTGTCGGCCGCATTCATGACATATCTACCGAACTATTTGGTCGGCAACGGCTCATCGATTGCCGCGGCGGGGCAGATCGTAACGGTCTTCCTCTTCGTTTCGTCGATCGGGCTCCTGGCCGGCGGATACTTGTCGGATCGCTTCGGCCCGGTGCGCATTTCGATTGCTGCGCTATGCGGCGCGGTGCCGTTTTACCTCGGCTTCTTCGCCTTTCACGGTACGCTCGGACTCGCGTCGCTCCTCGTGGGCAGCGCTTTGCTCGCGGTGCAGAACGCGCCCGGCGTTACGCTCGTGCAGGCGATGCTGCCGCGCAATCTCGGAATGGCGCTCGGCCTGATGAACGGCGTCGCGTTCGGCGCCGGCTCGGCCATGGTCGCGCTGCTGGGAGCGGCGGTCGTTGCATTCGGTGCCGGCCCGGCGCTCGAAGCGGCGAGCATCGTCCCGCTCTTAGCTGCCCTCGGCTACGCGGGCGTGAAAGGCCGCTCGACGCAGTACGGCACGATCTAGCCGACGCTCAGGCGCTTTTCGGCGGAGCCAGCGCTTTCTCGACGAGCGCCGTGTCCAAGTACTCGGTTAGCTCGCTCATCCGTCCGTTCGCGAAGCGGCAAACGTAGCAGTAGCTATTGTTGTAGGCTTGTCCGGATCGCGTCGTGACCCGGCCGCGGCACTCGACAACCACGTAGTCTTCCTCGGCGATGAAGCGCAATGCGGTGTTCGTGTAGCGATCCTTGAACTGCGCGAATAGCGGCGTAAAGAGTTCGCCGAGCACGACCGCTTTTCCGGAGTACGTCCGCGACCACGGCGTCGTGCCCACGACCGTCCAAGCGAAATCGTCCGACATGCAGTCCATGAACGGTTTGCCGTCGCCCTTCTCCAAGGCTGCGAACGCGTCTTGAAGAAGGTGTTTGTTATCGGATGCAGACACGATCAAATCTTTCCAACGAAGCGGCCGGGGGCGAGCGTGTTGCGGGGATCGAAGTGCGCTTTGAGCTCGCGCATCTTGGCGAGTGCGACGGTGGACGAGCCCCACATCGCAAGGCGGTTGCGCAGCGCCTCCGGCGCGGTCAGAATGCGCACGTTGGAAAGCACGTTCGCAAGCGCGTCGTCGAACTCGACGACGCGCGCGGCGAACTGCGTTGCAATTTTATCTGAGACGCGCGCGATGACGTCTCCGCAACGCAGGTCGAGGATCGTTTCGACCTCGAGTTCGTGTACCCGGGCCAAGCGTGCGAGCGCTTCAGCGCGTGCCACGACGTCGCTCGGCAGGCCGACGCTGCGATAGGTTGCGGTGCGGTTCCCCAAGCGAGAGACGTACGCATCGAGAATCTGCTGGTAGACGCGCGTTCCCGCTTCGTCCAGGATGGTCGTTTCGGGAACGCCGGCCGCGCCCAATGCCGAGCGCAGCTCGCGCGTAGCGCGCTCGACCGTCGCGGGCGTTCCCTCGAACATCGCAAAAAGACGGCCCTCGCTGCCGTCGCGTCCCTCGATTTCGTCGAGGAAGCCGGCGATCGCGAGTGCGACCGTCGGTTCCGTTTCCAATGCGGCGACGTGCGCGACCGCGCGCCGAAACGTCCCGTCGGGAAGGCGCGCGAGCGCGACCCGGCGCGCCTGCGGAAGCGGCAGCGTCTTGAAGTTGGCGCGCACCAGCGCCCCCAGGGTGCCGAGCGAACCGACGTAGAGCCTGGAAAGGTCGTAGCCGGTTGAGTTCTTGACGACCATGCCGCCGGCTTTGGCGATCGTCCCATCGGCCAGCACCAGGCTCGCGCCGATGATGAAATCGCGCGGGCGGCCGTACGCCGCGCGTCGTGGCCCGAGCCAGCCGCTTGCGAGGATTCCACCGACGGTACTGCGCTCGGGCAAGGGCGCATCGAGCGGCACGAACTGCCCTTTCGCGGCGAGCGTTGCGTCGAAGTCCCGCGCGCGCAGGCCTGCTTCGACCGCGATCGTTAAATCGGAGAATTCGTAGGCGATCACCTGGGCCACGTTCGCAAGCGAGATCGCGACGTCGTACCGAGACGGCGCGTGGCCGACGCCTTGCAGCGTTCCACCCCCAAAGAACACGACCGCCCGGCCATCGCGGTCGCATGCACGCAGCAGTTCCGCCAGAGCTTCGGGCGACTCGGGGGCATAGACCGAGCGCGGCGTTATGTCGCCGATGGCGAGCTGCGCTCGAGCGCGTTCCTCGTCGCTGGCCGGCACGCGCTTGCGGCGCGGACCCGCTACGGACACGCGCCCATCACGCCGTTCGGCTCGGTAGCACTTCGGCGCAGGAAGCACTGCTCGGAAAGATCTTGTCGGGATTGAAGCTTCGCCGCACGTCGAAGACGTCGCGCACCCGTCCCATGGCCGCCAGGTCGTTGGCAGAGAACACGTACGGCAGCGTCTCGCGCTTCTCGTAGCCGATCCCGTGTTCGCCGGAAATCGTGCCGCCGAGCGCGATGCAAGCCGTGAGAATTTCGGTCCCGGCCGAGACGACGGCCTCGACCTGGCGCCGCTCGCGGCGGTCGAAAAGCAACAAGGGGTGCAGGTTGCCGTCGCCGGCGTGAAAGACGTTGCCGACTTGCAAGCGGTGCGCCTTCGCGATCTCTTCGACGCGTTGGACGGCCTGCGGCAGGCGCGTTCGCGGCACGGTCGCGTCTTGAATGTAGTAGTTGGGTGCGATGCGGCCAAGCGCTCCGGCCGCCCCTTTACGCGATGCCCACAGCGCTTCGCGTTCGGCGGCGTCGGCTGCGGAACGCCACGAAAGTGCGCCGTGACCACGCACGATTGTCTCAATCTCGGCTTCGCCGGCGACCATGTCTTCGGGCTCCCCCGCGATCTCGACGAGCAGCACCGCTCCGACATCCAGCGGAAAGCCGGCGTGGTAGTGGCTCTCGATCGCGCGCACGATGGTGCGGTCCATGATTTCGAGCGCGGTGGGAACGGTGCCGCTTGCAATGATGGCCGACACGGCGGCCGAGGCGGTTTCAACGTCGCCGAACGCGGCGATGAACACGCGTAGCGCGCGCGGCACTCGCAAGAGGCGCAAGTCGATGGCGGTGACGATGCCGAGCGTTCCCTCGCTTCCGACCAGAGCCGCCGTCAGATCGTAGCCGGCATCGTCTTGAGACACCCGGACGACCTCGCCCGCATCGTCGACGAACTCCAGGCCCAGCACGTGGTTGATCATCGAACCGTACGAGAGCGCGTGCGGGCCACCCGCGTTGGTGGCGACGTTGCCGCCGAGCGTCGACGTTTTCTGGCTCGAGGGATCGGGTCCGAAGAAGAGCTCGAACGGTTGGGCAGTCTTGGAGAGCTCGAGATTCACGACGCCGGGCTGTGCCTTCGCGCGGCGGTTCGGCACGTCGAGCTCGAGCATGCGATTCATGCGTGCGAACGAGACGACCACGCCGCCGGCAACCGGGACGGCGCCGCCGCACAGCCCCGTCCCCGCGCCGCGGGCGACGATCGGCTGGCCGCAGTCGCGCGCGATGCGCACGATGGCGCTGACGTCGCGTGCATTGCGCGGCAGCACCGCAACGGCGGGCAGACAGTCTTCGCTGAAGGCGTCAAACGAATAGACGGCGAGGTCTTCGGGTTCCCACAGGACGGCATCCGCGCCCAGTGCGTCGACGAGGCGTTCGATCAGCGGCGTGAGCGGAGGCGCTGCGACTTCCAAAGCTTGGCTAGTATAGCAGATAGCGCTCGCGCAGCGCGCTGAAACTACGCGTCCCAGCATCCCACTGCGCGAGGATCGCATCCGCGTCGAGACCGTCTTGAAGGCCGCGGCGCAGTGTGTCGGTTCCCCAGTCCTTGTCCAGACCAGCCGGACTCCTGATGACGATCGCGGCCGGGTCGGTCCGGCGCACGGCGACCAGAATTTCGACCGCCGTGCGTACGGCGCGAAACGCGTGCGTGTCGGTCACGACGAGCTCCACCCCGTCGAGCGTCCTGCCTGCCCAAAAGCCCGCGATCGGCGACCACGCCGCCGCGCGAAAGTAGACGCCCGGAATGTCACGCGCATTGAGCGCCGCCGCGAGCCGAGCCCCGTCCAACCCGTACGCGCCGGCATATTTGAACGGCTTGGTGAAGCCCGTCCCATTGTTGACGCCGGCGCTGTCGACGAGGCCGGTTGCCGGATACACGAGCGCGGTGTCCCACTCGGGAATGTTGGGCGAGGTCTGCACCCAAGCCAGCCCCGTGTCGGGCCACAGCATCGAGCGCCGGTAGTTGCGCATCGCGATGACGCGCAGCGCGCAGCCGATGCCGAACCGGTCGTTGAAAAGTTCGGCCAGCTCGCCGACCGTCATCCCGTGACGAACCGGAATCGGATAGAGTCCAATGAACGAGGCGAAGCGCGGGTCGAGGACAGGGCCTTCGACGACCTCGCCGCCGACGGGATTCGGACGATCGAGCACCCACACTTCCTTGTGGAACGATTTGGCGGCTTGCATCACGTAGGCCAGGGTCGAGATGTACGTGTACGTTCGAGCGCCGATGTCTTGAATGTCGTAGAGCAGGACGTCGACCCCGTCGAGCATCGCGGCGGTCGGTTTGCGGCTCGGCCCGTACAAGCTGTAGACGGGCAGTCCGCTTGGGCCGTCGACGTACGACGGAACGTAGGCGCCGGCTGCTTGATCGCCGCGTAAACCGTGCTCGGGCGAGTAGATCGCGCGGATGCAAATCTGCGGGTTGCGCCGGATTGCGTCGACGATCGTCTCGAGCCGCGAGGTGACGCCGGTTTGGTTCGTGACCACGCCGACGCAGCGCCCGTGCAAATCTCGCCAGGCTTCGTTGAGAAAGACCTCGTCGCCGAGCACGATGTTCGCCGCCGGCAAGGGGGCGCACGTGGCTTTTCCGATCGACGATGCGAACAGGAGGGCGAGCGATAGCGCAGCACACGCTGTCGCGCGCAAACGAGCGGCGTTCATGCCGGCACGAAATCGGATGCGGTCGCATCTGCAACCAAGCCGGCGGCGGCGGCCCGGGCGAACAGTTCTCCGACGGCGGCCACTCCGTCGTCGCCCAGATCGTCTGAATACTCGTTGACGTAAAGCTCGATGTGCGCGCGCATGACGCGCTCGTCCATCTCGAAAGCGTGCTCGCGCACGTATGGGGCCACCGCCGCTTCATTGTTTCGCGCGAACGCGAGGCTTCGCCGGATCGCCGCGGACGCGTCGCGCGTGAGGCCGTCGCCTAGCTCGCGATGCGCCAGTATCGCGCCAAGCGGAATCGGCCGATTGGTCTCGGCCTCCCACCACTGGCCGAGGTCGGCCACTTGCACCAAACCGGCGTTGGCATAGGTGAAGCGCGATTCGTGGATGATGAGGCCGGCATCGACCTCGCCGCGCGCGACCGCGTCGATGATGCGGTCGAAGCGCATGATGACCGCTTCGACGGGCTGTGCCAACGCCAAACGCAGGAGCAGGTAAGCGGTCGTCATCGCGCCGGGGATGGCAATCCGCGTATGTGGCCCCAGGTCGTCGAGTGTCCGCGGCCCGCCGGCTTTGGCGACAACCAACGGGCCGCAGCCGCGCCCGAGCGCTCCCCCGGCGCGCAGGATCCGGTAGTTCTTCAAGAGATAAGGAATCGCGCCGTAGCTGACTTTCGTCAACGCGAAGCGCCCCGCTTTCGCCGCCGCGTTCAGGGCCTCGACGTCATCGAGAATGACGCGCACCGGCGGAGCACTGTCGATCAACCCGTTGGTCCAAGCGGCGAAGATGTAGGTATCGTTCGGGCAAGGAGAATACGCGAGCGCGAGCTCGCGCTCGGAAGAAGTCATTTCGATTTCGTGAAATCCACTTCGCTGAGCGGAGCCCAGCTGCTGTCCGGCCGCTCCTCTTCTTCGAACAGGGCGAACTGGCCGGCGATCAAGTGGACGAACGACGTACGCGTGAGGGGAGTTCCTATCACGTCTTCGGTCGAGACGAACGTCAGCCGTCCATTTCGCCAACCCTTCGAAAGCAAAACCTCGTACGACGGCCGCCCTCCGATGCGGACGAGTGCCCAGGTTTCGTTGGCCGCGTCGTAGCTGAGATACAGCAAGTCGCGACCTTTTCCGTCGGAGCCGAACATCCAGCGACCGCCCATCGTAAGCGCGAACACATAGATCGATTCGTCAGCCGGCTTCGAGTGAAGCGAAAGCGAGGCGCGGCGATGCGCCGTCCAGGTGCCGAGCATCCAGCGCAGTTGCGCGAGCTGCGGGATCGGAGCGCTTGCCGAAACGGGATGTAGCGCGGCGGCTCCCGGCGGCAAGCCCTTCGGCTTGGGCGCAAGCGCCGGCGCCGCCGGAGCCGCGGTTTCCGGCGTGAGGACGTTCTGCGGCGTGGTAGCCGATGGCTCCGGCGCCGGAGGCGGCGATTGTTGGGCTCCCGGTAGCGAGCCGACGCCGATCGGCGGGAAGTCAAACGGCGTCGGGCTGGGCCGCGGCGCAGCGCTAGCGATCGGTGGCAAAGCGAGCGTTAGAGCCAACCCCAGTGCCGCGATCCCGAGCGGATGGAAGCGGTTCACGCGATTCACGCTCCGGACTTCCCGGACGGGGAGGCGACACCTACGCAGTCGAGCACATCCCCGAGCACGGCGAGCAAGGCGCCGCGGCCGGCGCTGAAATTCCATTCGCTCTTGCTGCGGTCGCCCACGTAATTCGAAATTCCGCGCACCTCGAGGGCCGGCACCCGTGCGGCCTGCGCTGCGCGTAAGACCGCGAAGCCCTCCATCGTTTCCACGTCGGGCTCATAGCGCGCGACGAGGCGTGCGGCGGTCGCGTCGCTCGTTGTGACCGTCGCCACGGTCAGTCCGCGCACCACCGGTAATGCTAGCCGGGTGCAGCCTTCGAGCAGCTCCGAGCTCGCGCTCGCGCGATCGCAGAGATGGGCTCCATCCGGCAACGTCAAGGCCGAATCGTCTTCCAGACCGAGCCCGGCCAGCCGCTCTTCGCCGACGAGTACCGCGTCGCCGACCCGGCCGGACCCGCGAAAGACGCCGGCGATGCCGGCGTTGACCACGGCGTCGTACCTGCCGCCGGCTAACGCGCGACTCGTTGCGATCGCCGCTTCGACGGGTCCGACCCCGGATTCGACGACGGTGACGCGGCGGGACGCCGAAAATCCGCGCAGCTCGGCCGCAAGCGCGCAGACGATCAGGATCAGCGCCGCGGCTCCGTCATCGGACGCCGATGAACTTGTGCATTTGCAACGAGAGCCGGAATCGGCCAGGTTCCGCCTTGGCCGTTTCGAGCGCCAAGCTCACATTTGCCGGCTTGTTCCCTTCGGGCTGCAAAAACAGCGCCACGTTTCGGCCGTCGAACGCCTCGAGCCATTCGCGCGGGACACGTCCGTCGACGATCAGTTTGACCTCGTCGGCGCGCGCGGCCATCGCGGGGTGCAGGCGCTCCTTCGGTGAGACGGTGAGCCAAACGTCACGCGGCAAATCGACCGCGACCGTACCATTGGATTCGATGTGGACGCGCCGCCCATCGGCCCGCAAGGCTTCGATGAGCGCCGAGCTTTCGGCCTGAGCCAGCGGCTCGCCGCCGGTGAGGATGACCATCGGGCAATCGCCGCCCAGCGCCTGGACGCGAGCGACGACTTGGGCGGGCGATGCAAAAAAACGCAGCGAATAGTCGGTATCGCAAAAGCGGCAGTTGAGATTGCAGCCGGCGAGCCGCACGAAGACGGCGGGCGTTCCGGTCCACGTCCCTTCACCCTGCACGCTGTAGAAGATTTCAGCGAGCCCGAGCATCTTCGGCACGAACGACGGCGCATGCCGTCGGCGTCTCCCACACCACGACTTCCGTCAAACCGCTCAGCTGCTTCGCGAGCTCGTCCCAAATCCAGAACGCAATCGCTTCGGCGGTCGGATTCGCCATGAAGTCGTTGAGCGAGGAATGGTCGAGCCGCTCGACGATCGCCGGCTCGACGACCGAGCTGATCTCGTCGAAGTCGACGACCATGCCGGTCGCCGGGCCTTCTGTTTGCAAACGGCCGGCCACGGTCACCTCGAAGCGGTAGGAGTGCCCGTGAAGCCGGCTGCACTTGCCGGGATGATGCGGCAGCACGTGCGCTGCCTCAAACCGAAACTGTTTGCGAATCTGCACCGGAGGACACCCTTCGGCTGCGCCGCGGTGCTCCCCCGCGATTATAACGTATCGCCCGGCCCCATCGCCTGCAGACGTTTCTTGAGGTCGACGAGGAATGCGCTTGCGATCGAGCCGTCGACCACGCGGTGGTCGAGCGAGAGGCAAACGTTCATCATCGAACGGATGGCGATCGCATCGCCCTCGATCACGACCGGCCGCTTGACCACGGCCTCCATCGTGATGATACCGGCCTGGCCGCTATTGAGAATCGGCGCTGAGAGCACCGAGCCGTTGGCTCCGGTATTGTTGACGGTGAAGGTGCCGCCGCTCAGGTCGTCGGCCGAGAGTTTTCCGGTGCGAGCCTTCTCGATCAAACGTCCGGCTGCTACGGCAAGTCCGCCGATCGAAAGCTCGTCGGCGTTGCGAATGACGGGAACGATCAGGTTGGAATCGAGCGCGACGGCGATGCCGACGTGGACCTCCTTGGGCACGTAGATGCCGTCATCGGTGAAGCGCGCGTTCATCAATGGAAACGCACGCAGCGAACGCACGACCGCCTGGATAAAGAAGGGCAGAAGCGTCAACGGGACGCCCTTCTCGCGCGTGAAGCGATCCTTTTCGGCCGTCCGCCAGCGCCACAGGCTCGTCACGTCGACTTCGACCATCGTCCAGGCGTGCGGTGCGGTGTGCCGGGACTCCACCATTCGCTGGGCGATCAGCTTGCGCGCAGGCGTCAGCTTGATCGTTTCTCCGAGGATCGGCGAAGCATACGTCGTGCGCGCGGTCGTGGGTGCGGTCACCGGTGCGGCCGGGGGTGCGGAAGGTTGCGACGCCGCCGGCGCTGCCTCGACCGTCGCCGCGACCACGGCGGATGGCCCTTGGTGCGCCGCCGCGAGCACGTCGTTGGCGGTGATGCGGCCACCCGTACCGGTTCCACGTAACGACGAAAGATCGATATGTTGCTCGCGCGCGAGGCGGCGCACAGCGGGCGAAACGCGACGCAGCGCGTCGGGCGCGTTGAGGGCATCGGCGCCGCGCGCGGCCGTACCATTGCTGCCGCCGCCTGCGCCCGCGGTACGGCTCGAGGCCGATAGCGCGGCCGGCACTCCAAAGGTTTGGCCCGGAACGGGTTCGTCGGCGCCCTGCCGATCGGCCTCACGGCCCAGGGTGAGATCGTGCACGCTGAGCTGCGTTGGATCGGGTGCCTGGACGGCGGGCGCAGGGCCAGCCGGCGTTGACGACGACTCCGAGGCGACCTCGTCGATGATTGCGATCGGCGCACCGGTTGGAACCGTCTCGCCCTCCTGCGCGATGATCTCACGCAAGACGCCGCTAACCGGTGAGGGAACCTCCGCGTTGACCTTGTCGGTCGAAACCTCGACGAAGGCTTCGTACTTTTCGATTGCGTCGCCGGGCTTCTTGAGCCACTGAGCGACCGTGCCTTCGGTCACCGTCTCGCCGAGTTGCGGCATCGTGATGGTGGTGGGCATCAGAAGCGCACGAGTTCGCGCATGGTCTCGGCCATTTGCTCGGTCGAGATCATGAACTCTTCCTCGAGCGGTGCTGCGTAGCCCATCGCCGGAACGTCGGGCCCGCACAGGCGCCGAATCGGCGCGTCGAGATCGAAGAACGCTTCCTCGGCGACCATCGCTGCTATCTCCGCGCCGATTCCGCCGAACTTGTTGTCCTCGTGGACGATCAACAGTTTGCGCGTCTTGCGAATGCTCTCGAGAATCGTCCCCTTGTCCATCGGACGGATCGAGCGCAGGTCGATCACTTCGATCGACATTCCGTCGCCTTCCAGCCGCGCGGCCGCATCGAGCGCCTGATGGACGTAGAGGCCGTAGGAGACGACCGTCAGTTGATCGCCCGCCCGTTTGACGTCGGCTTTGCCGATGGGAATCGTATAGCGGCCGGTCGGCACCTCGCCTTTGACCAGCCGGTACGTGCGCTTGTGCTCGAGGAAGAGGACCGGGTCCGGATCCTCGATCGCGGACGTCAGCAGTCCCTTGATATCGGCCGGGAAGGAGGGCGCGACGATCTTGAGGCCCGGAACGTGGTAGAACAGCGCCTCGATCGAGACCGAATGCGAAAGCGCGCCGCGCACGCCGCCGCCGTACGGCGTTCGTATGACGAGCGGACACGTGTAGTCGCCGTTGGAACGGTAACGGGTCTTGGCCGCCTCACCTACGATCTGGTTGAACGCGGGATAGATGAAGTCGGCGAACTGGATCTCGGCGATCGGGCGCAGTCCTTCCATCGCCATTCCGACGGCGATTCCCACGATCGAGGCTTCGGCTAGGGGCGTGTCGACGATGCGCTCGGGGCCGAACTCCTCGATAAAACCTTTGGTGATCAAGAAGACGTTTCCACGCGCACCGACATCCTCGCCCAGGACGATCGTGCGCGGGTCGGCTTTGAGTGCCTCGTACAACGTAGCGCGTACCGCTTCCACGTTGTTCATCGTTTGCGTCGGCGCGGCTACAGCCATGGTTCGTGCGTCCCCTCGTAGACGTTAGTGTACAGCTCCTGCGGAGCCGGGAAGGGCATCGCCTCGGCGCGATCGGTCACCTCGTTGACCTGCGCCAGGACCTCTTTCTTGATTTCGGCGATGCCTTCGTCGGTCACGATGCCGCACTCGATCAGAAGGCGCTCGAAGCGCGGGACCGGATCGAGGTGGCGGTGCTTCTCGATCTCCTCGCGCGAACGGTAGGTGCGATCGTCGTCGTCGGTGGTATGGGAAAGGAAGCGATAGCATTTCGCCTCGACCAGCGTCGGGCCGCCGCCCGACCGCGCGCGATCGAGCGCGTCCTTGACGGTCTTGTAGACGGCGAGCGGATCGGCCCCCTCGACGATGACTCCTGGGATGCCGTATCCGGCGGCTTTCTGCACGACGTCGGCGATCGCCATCTGGCGCTCGCGCGGCGTCGAGATCGCCCACTCGTTGTTCTCGCAGAGAAAGACGATCGGCAGCCGGTGAACTGCCGCGAAATTGACCGACTCGTGCCATTCCCCTTCGCTCGTCGCGCCGTCGCCGAAGCAGCACAGGACAGCGCGGTCGGTTTCCTTACGGTACTTCATCGCGTACGCGACGCCGACGGCATGCGGGCAGTGCGCGGCGATGATCGAGCTGATCGAAAGCATGCCGATCGCCTTGCTCGTGAAGTGGTTGGGAAACTGCCGCCCGCCGGAGCGGTCGGCTCCGCGCGCGAACATGGAGAGCAGCGCCTCGAGCGGGTCCATTCCAATGCCCAGGCACAGCCCGATGTCGCGGTAGTAGGGAACGAGCACGTCTTTGCCGCGCGAAAAGGCGACTGCGGCGCCTGCATGGATGCCCTCGTGTCCCTCGCTCCCGGTGGCGAAGGGGATCTTCCCCTGCCGGTTGAGCTGAAAGCCGCGGTTATCGAGCGTACGCTGCAAGTGCATGTTGCGCAGCATCCAGCGCAGCCGATCGTCGTCGAGCCCATACCGCTCGAAACTCGGCGACTCGATCGCTTTAGCCATGCTCGTCCTCCCGAAAGTTTAACGGAAGTTTATCGCCCGTTGGGCTTCGGGTTTCCTTTCGACATATGAAAAAGCGGCGCGTTCCAGGGCGACGATATACCGCGTCGGACGTGGAGGTTTCCACAGACTGCGGGGAGGAAGCGCGGCGGGCCGGCGAGCCCCGTGATTCCGGCCCTTCATCCCTCACATCCCCTGAGGCTGACTTTTGTGAAACTTCGTGCGTTCGCGCTCGCCGTGCTCGCGGGTATGCTATTGGTTCCCTCCTCCGCGGCGCTGGCGCAGGCGACCGGATCGGTCGCCGGCGTCGTCATCGATGTGTCGTCGGGCGGTGCTCTGCAGGGAGCGACCGTCGAGCTCCTTTCCGGTGAGGTCGCCAAAGCGACGGTTTCGACCGATCGAAAGGGCGCTTTTTCGTTTGCCAACGTCGCGCCGGGAACGTATTCGGTGCGCACGGCTTCGAGCCAGTTTCAAACCAGCACGTCGGCGCCCTTTTCCGTTGCCGCGGGCGAACAAATCACCTTATCGGTCGATCTTCAACCGGTATCGACCACCAGCATGAAGACGATCGGCGCCGTCAGCGTGCAGGGACAGTCCGTCAGCAACAGTTCGGCTTCGACGACGACGATCAGCGCGACCACGTTCACCGACCAAGGCGTGTTGCAGATCCAAAACGTGCTCGACCAGCTGCCCGGAGTAACGATCGAGCACTACGACAACGGCGCGCCGGGCAACGTGACGACGCTGGCGATTCGGGGCGCGGGCGGCTTCGTCGGCGGCACTAATACCGGCTATGAGGTACTGGTCTTGCAGGATGGCGAGCCGCTGCGCAACGGGGAATACGGCGACTTCGACCTCTCATCGCTGACGCCCGGCATCTACTCGAGCATCGAGTTGATCAAAGGCGTCGGCGGTACGTCGCTCTTCGGCGCGAACACGATCGGCGGGACGTTGAATCTCGAGACGCGCGACCCGACGAAGACCTTCGGAGCAGATCTCATCGGCGGTTTCGGGACGTGGGGTACAAGCCAATATGACCTGCTGGTGTCGGACACGGTCGGCAAAGTCGGTTGGCTCATCGACGAGCACGAATACGGAACCAGCGGCTACATCCCGGCCAACTTCTGGGCCGACTTCGCGCCGTACGAGTTCAGCGGCGGCTGCGGACCCCCGGACATTTGCGCACTCGCTAAACCGACCCAGACCTTCACGTTAAAGTCGAGCCTCTACAAGTTGCGTTACGACTTCTCGCCGACGACCTCGCTCACGCTCGCGGTCTCCGACGAGAGCGACTATCGCGATCAATTGGGTCTGCTCGCCAATTCGAACGACAGCGGAAACGATCCGTTCGGGTACCCATATTTCTATGGTTTCCCGGACAACTACGTGTGGAACATCGAGCCCAAATACAGCGCCGACTTCCACACCCAGGTCGCGGGCGGCGATCTAATCCTGCGCTCGTACTATCAGACGCTCGAACGCGTCGTCGACGGGCTGGCCGGCCCGGCAGCCGCAGGCGGTCCCTTCGAGACGCGCTCCGTCGACCGGCTGGCCGGCGACGAACTGCTCTACGAGCACGCCTTCGGAAACCACACGCTGACCTTCGGCGCCGGCGGCAACGGCGACAACTACTTCGCCTCCGAGTTGACGCAGACCAACCCCGCGTTCTTCACCTTCAACGGGTTGAGCGTGGACGCCGCCGGGACGCAAATCGAGCGCAGCTATCTGTTGCGCGACGAGTGGCAAGCCACGCCGCGTTTGAACTTTAGCCTGGCCGGCTACTACAGCGACTACGACACCCTCAACGTGCGGCGCTTCGATCCGCGTTTCGGGGCCGTGTACCGTCCCGACAATGAGACGGCGCTGCGCATGTCGGTCGGCACCGGGTTTGCTCCGCCCGAGATCAACGACATCGTGCAAACCCTCAACCTCGATAGCAACGCGTCGGTCACGGCGCCCCAGTGCCCGAAATCGGAATATTACTGCGTGGCCACCGACGGGAATCCGGGGGTCAAGGCCGAGACGGCAGTCGGCTACGATATCGGCGCGGAGCGCCACTTCCTGGGCTCGGGGCTGGTGTCGGTCGATGCCTACCGGACCAATGTGTCCGGGCACATCTTCGAAGCGCTGATCCCCGCGCCGGCCGGCCTGACCTTCACGAGCGGCTCGGCCGCCGGAACGCCCGTGCTCTTCATCAACCAGCCGATCAACCTTGCCGGGACGGTCTTCCAGGGCCTCGAGTTTACCACGAAGCTTCCGGTCCCGGGCGTACGCCAGCTAACGCTCGACGGTCTCTACGATACGCAAGCAGCGTATCCGACGGGCGTTCCATTTCTCACCGAGAGCAACCTCGGCAACGTCGTCAACGGCGAGCAGTACGAGGGCGTGCCATTGCATAAATATGGATACGGGATCGAGTTCAACAGCATTGACCGCAGGACGAATGCCTTTTTTCAGGGCACGTACTACGATCAAAACAACGCGTTCAGCTTACCCGCCTTCTGGTTATGGAACGCCGGCTTTACGGTCCCCTTCGGGCAACAGCTCATCCACGTGACCGACAGCAACGTCTTCAACAAGAACGCTTTCCTCTTTGCGAACTACGATGGAGGCGTCCCATACCAGGGCATCAGCGGCCCCTACGCGACGACTTCCTACGGCGTCGCCCCGCATACGATCATGGTGACGGTGGAACGCAAGCTTGGCGCGCTCGCGAGATGATCCCACCTTGATAGCGAACGGCTCTCAGAAAGTGGCAACGTGCGTGAGTAACAGTACGATCAGCACGACCAAGAGGATGGCACCAAGGCTAAGGCCACCGCGCCGATACGGGTAGCTCGGGCCGCCATAGTAATAGCCGCCGCCCCCGAAGAGCAAAATCAGCAGGATAAGAATGATGAGCAGGGTCATGGGAACCTCCGGACTCGAAGTGCTCCAATCCTATACCCCCGGTCGGGGGGCATTAAATCTGGAGCTATCAGGCAGTCACGAACGTCAGCCTGACCGCGTCCTCGCCAACGGCGCTGGTGGCGACAAGGTGGAGCGGCGGACGGGCGCCGGCGAAATACGGCTTGCCGCGGCCAAGCACGAACGGACGAAAGTAGAGCTGGTACTCGTCGATGAGACCCAGGGCGGTGAGGCTCCCCGCTAGCTCCGGCCCGGCGACGTCGATGTTGCCCTCGAGCGTTGCCTTCAGCCGGCGTACGAACGCTTCGACGTCGTCACCGACGAGCGTGGCGTTGGCGCCGACCGATTTCAGCGACCGTGACGCGACCCATTTCGGCTGCGCCCGCCATGCTGCCGCGAATTCGTACTCGTGCGCCTCCCACCCCGGCTGATCCTCGTCCCAGTAGCGCATCACTTCGTACATCCTGCGACCGTACAGGATTCCGGCGAGGCCGCGGACGTAGTCGATCCAATAACGAAAAAGCGCAATGCCCGGCTCCGGCATCACTTCCAGTTCCCCATTGACGCCGGCGACGTAGCCGTCAAGAGACTGCATCATTCCGAAGACAAGTTTCCCCATGCTTCCCGCACCTCCCAACAGGTTCCCGATTCAAACTATGACGACCGGCGCCGGCTGAGCCTTCGACGCGCCGGCGCAGAGCCGAGGAGTCCCAACTCCATGCTTCCGCACGCCCCGGAGAGTCCATCGCACGCAAACACGATCACGGGGAAGCTGGGTTTCAGAGGCCACGGTCGAACTCGCAAACGATGATCGCCGCCGATCAAATCCCGACCTCGGAGCTGGTCCGGGTTCGCCGTCATCTTCACCGCAATCCGGAATTGTCGATGGTGGAGCATGAGACCGCCGCCTTCGTTGCGGGCGAGCTCGAAAAACTCGGTCTCGACGAAATCAGAACCGGCATCGGGAAGACCGGTGTGCTCGGAACGCTGCACGGCGGCCGGCCCGGTACCGTAACGTTGTTGCGCGCCGACATGGACGCGCTGCCGATCGAAGAGCTGGTCGAATCCGAATTCAAGTCGCAGCGGCGCGGCGTGATGCACGCATGCGGACACGACGGCCACGTCGCGATCCTTCTCAGCGCCGCGCGCACGCTGTCCGAGCGGCGTGCTGAGGTTCCGGGAACGCTGGTCTTCTGTTTTCAGCCGGGCGAGGAGGGAAGCGCCGGCAACCGGTTGATGATCGAGGACGGCGCGCTCGAGCATCCCCATGTCGAGCGTACCTTCGCGCTGCACGTCTACTCGCAGCTCGAGGTCGGAAAGATCGGCGTGCGCGACGGTGCGTTCTTCGCCTCGGCCGACGAGTTTTTCCTTACGATCAAGGGCACGGGCGGTCACGGCGCGATGCCGCAGCTGGCGGTCGATCCGATCGTCGCTTCGGCGTACTTCGTCACCATGCTGCAAACGATCGTCAGCCGCGAAATCGCGCCCAAGGACGCGGCGGTCTTCACCGTTGGGAAACTGGTCGCCGGAACCACATTTAACGTCATCCCCGACCAAGCCGAGCTCATGGGAACCGTGCGCAGCTTCGATCCCGAAGTGCGCAAGTCGATGCCCGAGCGGATGAGGCGTATCCTGGGCGGCTTAAGCGAGGCGATGCGCGTCGAATACGATCTGAACTATCACTGGTCGTATCCGCCGACCGTCAACGACAAGGCGGTCAACGACGTCGTGCGTGACGTTGGGCGCGCCGTGGTCGGCGCGGAAAACGTCGTCGAGCACGACATCATCATGTGGGCCGAAGATATGTCGTTCATGCAGGAACAGCGCCCCGGCGCCTACTTCGTGGTGGGCGCCCGGGGTGACGAGTCGACCGGTTTCGCGCACCACAACGCGCGCTTTGCCATCGACGAACGGGCGCTGGAAGTCGGCTATCGTATGATGGTCGCGCTCGGCTTGCGCGGTTAACCGGTCTGCGGCTCCTCGCGCGCGGCGAGCTCGTCGTTACGGGCCCGGTCGATCATGCGGATTGGAATCATCGGCCAGTCTTGGGTTTCGTGTCTCGCCGGCGCTTTGCGTTGGTCGCGGCGTTGTGTGCGGGGGTACGCGCGGGGCGCACGCTCGAGGTCGGTTACGGCAGCGGTGTTTTCATGCCCGAACTGGCCCGATCCACGGACGAGCTCTACGGGATCGACGTACACGGGCACGCCGCGCAGATCGAACGAACGTTGCAACAACATGGAATTCACGCGTCCCTGCGGGCGGGTGCGATCGAGTCGAGTGGATTTCCCGATTCGTTCTTCGACCGTATCGTCGCCGTCAGCGCGCTTGAGTTCGTCTCGGATCTGGAACGAGCGTGTGCCGAAATGCGGCGCGTTCTCAATCCGCAGGGACGTCTCGTCGTGGTCGCCCCGCGCGCTTCGCCCGTTCTGGATGCGCTTTTGCGGATCGCGACCGGAGCGAGCGCCAAGAGCGACTTCGAAGACCGGCGCGAGCGGCTGCGTCCAACGCTGTTGCGCTTCTTCGCGCTGGAGCGCGCGCTAACGTTTCCGGCCGTCCCGCTGCCGGCGATCTATGAAGGACTGCGCTTGCGAAAGCCTCAGTAAAACTCGCGCGCATCGATGCGGTTGCGTAACGGCAAGCCGGCCTCAAAACGCTGCAGGTTGTCGCAGAACAGCTCGACGATGCGCTCGTTTTCGTGCACCGAAAGGGCGGCCGTATGGGGTGCGAAGATGACGTTCGGCAGCGACCAGAGCGGGTGCTCCGGCGGCAGCGGCTCGGGGTCGCAGACATCGAGGACCGCACCCGCGATCGCGCCGGCCGACAACTTCTCGGCGAGCGCCGCTTGATCGACGACCGAACCGCGACCCACGTTGCAGAAGATAGCGCTCGGGCGCAGCGCATCGAGCGCGGCGCGGTCGACGAGCCCGTGCGTCTGCTCGGTTGCGGGCAGCGTGACCGCTACCGCGTCGGCCCGGCGGAAAGCCTCCGGCATGCCTGCGGTCGAAAACGCGCCGTCGACCTCGCTCGAGCCTACGCCGCTGCGCGTGACCGCGAACACCTGCATCCCAAAAGCGCGCGCCCGCGATGCGATGGCGCGCCCGATCGAGCCCATCCCGACGATCGCGATCGACGATCCGTCGAGTTCGCCCATCGCGTAGTGGTCCCAGCGGCGTTCGGCGCGAATGCGCTCGAGCCGGCGTGCGTCCTTGCGCAGCGCGAGCAGTCCAAAAAAGATGAACTCCGCGAGCATCCCGCCATGAACGCCGGCCGCGCTCGTGAACGCGATGCGGGCGAACACCTCAGGCGCAAGCGCAGCGGCGCGCACCTGCTCGCCGGCGCCCGCGGCGGTGCCTTGCACCCAACGCAGCTTCGGCGCGCTCGCGATCGCGCGGGCCAGCCCGGCCGCGGTGTCGCCCGGGACGCCATAGAGAATCTCGCACTGCGCGACCTCGTGCCAAAAGGACGCGTCGTCGGCCGGGCTGCGCGCGAAGGATGGATCGCCGCGGTGGTCCGACGGATAGCGCGGCGCGGGCAGAAGGCGCGGCTGGAACCAAACCTCGTTGTGGCCGGCGGCGGCGATGATTCGCGCCGCCCATTCCGTTTCCAGCGGCGTCACGACCCCAATGCGCATGCGGGCCGTTTCGACGATGCCGCGGTCGCGCACTCGCTGTGCCGCGGAAGCAGGTTTCATGCACGTCGCTCGGTTGCGGAGCTAATTTGCGCGTGCTACGGGGCGCCGTTGAACGTCGCCGCCGGGTCGTTCGACAAATGGCGAATGACGCGCCCGCTTTTAGGCCCTAAAGTATAACATCACCTCGCTCGCAGGCTCGAGCGACGGCGTTCTTGGCAAAGTGAGGTTCGGCGCCATCACGGCCGCTTCGGCGCATCCGGTCACCTTCGACGAGCACGACGCCTGTGGCGTCGGCTTCATCGCGGACCTCGGCGGCCCGGCGACCCACGGCACGGTGGCCCTCGCGCTGCGCGCGGCCGGGGCGATGATGCATCGCGGGGCGCGTGCGGCCGACGGACGCACCGGTGACGGCGCGGGCGTCCTGTGCGAGACGCCCCGCAAGCTGCTTGGGCGCGAGTTGTCGCGGGTCGACCTCCATGCATCGTCGAGCCATCTCGCGGCGATCTGCCTTTTTCTCCCGCGCGAGCCGGACTTTGCAGCCGCCGCCCGCGCCGCGATCGAAGGACGCGTCCATTCCGTCGACGTCACGCCGCTGCGCTGGCGGACGCCGCCCGTGCACGACGAGATTCTCGGCGCGCAGGCGCGAACCAGCCGGCCTGCGTTCGAACAGTTGATCGTCGACATGGGGCCGGGCAACGTGCGCGAGCGGATGCGCTCGGCCGCGCGGACGATCGAGAAGGCGTTGCGCGAATTCGGCCCGACCGCGACGCTGCTTTCGTGTTCCGCCACGTCGGTCGTGTACAAGGCGTTGCTCTCATCCGACGAGCTGGGCGCGTACTACGACGACCTGCGAGACGAGCTCTTCACGTCGCGCTTCGCGCTCTTCCACCAGCGCTATTCGACCAATACGTCGCCCTCTTGGCGTCTGGTCCAACCCTTTCGCCACATCGCGCATAACGGCGAGATCAACACGATCACCGGTAACCGCGCGTGGCTCGAGGCGCGCGGCATTCGAACCTTGCCGGGGGTCAGCGACTCGCACGATTTCAACGTCGCGGTCGATGCGATGGTCGGGGCCGGTTATCGCGTCGACGAGGCGGTCGACCTTCTCCTCGCACCTGCGATCGACGGAAGCGATCCGCGACTGAAGGCGTATTACGACGCGCACGTTCCCACCGTCGAGCCGTGGGACGGGCCGGCCGCGATCGTGTTCGCCGACGGCGACACGATCGGCGCAGCGCTCGACCGCACGGGGTTGCGGCCGTTGCGCTGGTGCCGCACGGCGGGCAACAAGGTACTCGCCGCCTCCGAGGCCGGTATCGTCGATTTCGGAAACGATCCGATCGTACGCCGCGGCCGGCTCGGCCCCGGCGGAAGACTAGTCGTTCGCTTCGCCTCCGGGGAAGTCGTCGAGACCGAGCAGTTTCGCGCCGAGCGGCGCGAGCGCGCCGACTTCCGCGAGGTGGTGCGCTCGTGGAGCTTTGCCCTGAACGATCGGATCGACGCTATCCCGAGCGCCGGCGTCAACGCCGACCTGCACCGCTTCGGCTGCACCCGCGAGGAACTCAAGGACGTCATCGGCGTGCTCGCGGCTTCGAGCGAGCCGACGTTCTCGATGGGCGACGATGCGGCGCTAGCCTTCTTCGAGCGCCGGACTCCGATCGGCGAGTACCTGCGCGAGCGCTTCGCGCAGGTTACCAACCCTCCCATCGACCCCTTGCGTGAATCGCTGGTCTTCGACATGCGCGCCTGGGTTGGTTCCGGCGACATCAACGGTGACGTGCCCGCGGCCAACTCGATCGTCTCGCTTGAAAGCGCGGTGCTTTCCGAGTTGGATTTCGACGCGCTGCGCTTCGATTCGCGTCTGGAGCAGCATCTGTTGGATTTGAACCTGGCGGGAAGCACGCTGCGCGCGCGCTTGTTCGCGATCTGTGACGAAGCCGAGAAGGCGGTACGCGGCGGCAAGACGCTGATCGTGATCGACGACCGCGCGCGCGAACCGTCCGTTCCGGCGATCCTCGCGGCCGGGGCGATCCACCAGCGTTTGGTCGCGCGCGGGCTGCGCATGCAGGCCTCGATCGCCGCCGCCGATGGCTATGCGCGCGATGCACACGCCGTAGCGGCCCTGATCGGCGTCGGCGCCAACGTCGTGTCGCCATGGCTCGGGCTGCGCGCCGCTTGCGGCGCAGGCAACGGTCAAGTCTACCTCGTCGGCCTGCGCGCCGGGCTGTTGAAGATTTTGGCAAAGCTCGGGATCTGCACGTTGCGCTCGTACATCGGCGCGCAGACCTTTGAAGCGATCGGCCTGCACTCGGAGATCGTCGAGCAATGTTTCCCCGGCATCAAAGGCCACACGCCGTCCCTGCGCTTCGCCGACATCGAGAGCGACGTGCGGGCGTGGTTTGGGGAAGCGGCCGAGCCCTCGAAGCCGCTGCCGGATCGCGGCTCGTTTCGATACCGGCGCGAAGGTCTGCGCCGCGCGTTCGATCCGAAGGTCATCAAGACGCTGCGCGCGAGCGCCATGCGCGGTGACTACGCATCGTTCGAGCAGCTCTCGGATGCGATGGAGGATCGGACACCGGTCACGATCCGCGATCTGCTGCAGGCGTTGCCGTTACGCGAGCCGCTTGCGCTCGACGAGATCGAGCCCGTCCCCTCGATCGTGGCACGTTTTGCGACGGCCGCGATGTCGCACGGTGCGCTCGCCTCCGAGGTGCACTCGACGATCGCGCGCGCGGCGAATCAGATCGGCGCCCGCAGCAACTCAGGAGAAGGCGGCGAGGACGAAGCCCGTTACTCGCGCGTCATCGACCGGGGACGCAGCCGCATCAAGCAGGTGGCATCGGGACGTTTCGGCGTCTCCGTGACGTATTTGGCAAGCGCCGACGAAGTCGAGATCAAGATGGCGCAGGGATCGAAGCCCGGCGAAGGCGGCCAGATTCCCGGCTACAAGGTCAGCGAGGAGATCGCTCGGCTGCGCGGCGCCTCTCCCGGTCAGTCGCTGATCTCGCCGCCGCCGCACCACGACATCTATTCGATCGAGGATCTCGCCGAGCTGATCTACGACCTGCGCCGGGCTGCGCCGCACGCGCGCATCGCAGTCAAGCTCGTTGCTCAGTCGGGAATCGGCTACGTCGCTAGCGGGGTCGCCAAGGCCGATTCCGACGTGATTCACATCAGCGGTCACGACGGCGGCACGGGAGCATCACCGCTCTCCTCGATCAAGCACGCGGGACTCCCCTGGGAAATCGGTCTGGTCGAGACGCACCATGCCTTGCTCGCGAACGGCCTGCGCTCGCGCGTACGGTTGCGCGTCGACGGCGGTTTCAAGAACGGTCGCGACGTCATCATGGCGACGCTGCTCGGAGCCGACGAGTACGGCTTCGGCAGCGCGCTTTTGGTCGCGCTCGGGTGCATCTACGCGCGGCAATGCCACAAGAACACATGCCCCGTCGGCATCGCGAGCCAAGATCCGGAGCTGCGCAAGAAATTTGCGGGTACCGAGGCCGAAGCGATCGCCTTTCTCGAGTTCGTCGCACACGACGTGCGCCGCCGCCTGGCTGCGCTCGGCGCGCGGACGCTTGACGAGATTCGCGGGCGGTCCGATTTGTTGCGGCGCCGTGCGATCGACGATCAGCTCTTTGACGAGATCGACCTCTCCGAGGTGTTGCGCCTTCCGGAGAAGCCGCAGACGCCCCGCAAAGCCACGATCGAGCCGACGCATCTCGACGATCTCGTACCGAGACCCTGGGTCGGGGACCGCCTGCCATGGCACACGGTGCCTGAACTTCCCATCGCACCGGCGGACCGCGCTGTGGGCGCCCGAATCGCCCACGAGTTTGCCGCACGGCGCTCGCGCGGCGAGCCGGCCGGTACGCTCGAGGTACGCTACCACGGTACCGCGGGCCAAAGCTTCGGCGCATTCCTGACCGGGGGCATCACGCTCGATCTCGCCGGCGACGCCAACGATTACGTCGGCAAGAGCATGGAGGGCGGGCGCATCGTCGTTCGCGGCTTCGACGACCGCGTCGAACCGATCGCCGGGAATACGTGCTTTTACGGCGCGCGCGGCGGCGAGGGCTTCGTGCGGGGCATCGCGGGCGAACGCTTCGGGGTTCGCAACAGCGGGGCGGAACTGGTCGTCGAAGGGGTCGGGGAGCACGGCTGTGAGTACATGACGGCCGGCTTCGCCGCGATTTTGGGCCCGGTCGGGAAGAATTTCGCAAGCGGCATGAGCGGCGGCGTCGCGTTCGTGGCCCAGGCAGAAGAAGGCCGGGATGCGCTTGCGACGCTCGCGCTCGGCCCAACCCCGTGCCAAGCGTCGCTGTGCAGCGCCGACGATCCGGACGTCGAGCACCTGCGCGACCTGCTTGAGCGCTATGCCGAAGCCACGGGATCCCGGCGCGCCGCCGAGCTACTTTGCGATTGGCCGAGCGCCGTGGCCGGATTCGTTAAGATCGCGCTCGCGCCGGCCGTAGCGGAGCCCGCGCAGCCGGAGCTGGCGGTCGTCGCTCGGGCTAGTTGACCCGATCGGTGCCCTCGGGCTCCGCGTCTTTTCGCGCCGCGGCGCCGGCTGAGTCGACGATCTTGCGTGACTGCTCCATCATCTGTTGGGCGGTGGCGCGCGTTTGCTCGGCCGACGAGCGCATCGCTTCGCTGCCCATCTTCATGAAGTCGTTGACGTGGCCGAGCAGCGTTTTGGCTTGCTCCGAGGCCATTTCGGTCGACTGTGCCGCGTGCTTGCTCAAGGTCGCCTGAAGCTCGCTCGCCTTCCGCAGTGAATCCTCGATCTGGGGCTTCATTTGCTCCGCCGCCTTGTTCACGGCTTCGTTCATCTTGTGCTGCAGCTCGCGTGCCTGCTGGAGCGTCTTCTCCATCGTCTCGTTGATGTCCATCGCTCGCTCTCCTCGGTAGGGCTCGACCGCATACGGTCTGTTGCGGGGCGTGCTGACTTGACGCTCGAAGCGCTAGCGCCCTTCTTCGACCGTCATCACCCAACGCACGGCCCGAGCGTATTGCTCCAACTCGCGAACGGCACGCTGCAGTGAGGCGAACGTAGGGTCGTAGACGGCGCGCTTCCCGCGCGAATCGTCGAGCTTGCGCAAATCGTCCCGAGCCGCTTCGAGCTGATTCTCAATGCAGCCCCAATCGGCGCGCAAGGTGGCCGACGACGCGTCCGATAATCGGTCGATGACGGGCGGCACCGGAGACTGGGGGTTGCGCAACGCAAACTCGAGCCGTGCGAGCGTGTAAGCACTCGTGGTCGTAATGAACGATCCAAGCAACTGCACGAGACGGACTTCCATTTCGGGCCGCTCTTCCATACGCCGTTACCCAGTCCCCACCAGTGCGGGTCCTGAACCCGACAAGCCGGAACGCCGTGATGGAATTCACATCAGTCCGAACCGGCCTAGCCGGCCGGGCTGCAGCAGAGCGCGCCGAGCTTGGCCTCTAGTGGACGGCCACGCCGATGGCGGCGTTCGATCCGCCGATGGTCGCGGCGACACCGCACAGCGCCTGCAGCCCTGTGATCGTTGGCGTCGTCGGCTTCCCTCGCTCGCGAGCGTCAGTGCACCGCAATGCCGACTGAGTCGTCGAATCCGCCGATTGTCGGGGTAGTCGGTTTGCCGTCCTTCTTGTAGGTCGTTACGCCGCCGTCGCCGGTGATGTAGATGTTGCCGGCCGCGTCGAGCGCTACGCCGAACGGCTCGTCTAACCCGGTGATCGTAGGCTTCGTGCTTTTGCCGGCCGGCGTGTAGGTCGTCAACGTACCGTTGCCGGAGTTGACGACGTAGATCTTGCCCGACGGATCGACCGCGACGCCACAGGGTGCTTTTAGACCGGCAATCGTCGGGGTGCTGGGTGAGCCGTCTTTGGTAAAGGTCGCAAGGACCCCATCCGTATAGCTTGTCACATAGATATTGCCGGCCGCATCGACTGCGACGCCGCACGGCGCTTGCAGCCCTTTGATGGTCGGTTTTGACGGCTTGCCGTCCGGAGTGTACGTCGTAACGGTCGTACCGTTGAAGCTACTCGTTCCGGTACCGAGGTTCGCGACGTAGATCTTTCCATTGGCGTCGACCGCCACGCCGAGGGGACCATTTAGGAACGCGATCGTGGGCTGTGTCGGCGTTCCCTTCGGGGTGTACGTCGTCACCGTGTTGGTCCCATGGCTCGCCACGTAGATCTTGCCGTTTGCATCGACGGCCACGCCGGCGGGCACGTCCAATCCGGTGATCGTCGGAGTGGTTTCGGTCCCATTTGCCTTGAATGTCGACACCCCGGAGGTCTCCGAACTGCTCCCGATGATTGTCACGTAGATTTTTTTCGGTCGACCCGAATCCGGGTCGACCCGCAACTGCTCGCCTTGGCGCCGGTCCGGCACGACCGCTCCGCCGTCCGCGCCTGCGGCGCTGCGCGTTGCCGGTGGATTCCCAACGCTTCCGTTGCAGCCGAGCAAAACGGCGGACACGGCGAGTGCGCCAACGATCAGGTAACCTCTCATGCGGACCTCCTTTGCCGGTGCGCAGACCGGCACAAATACAAAACGCCCAAACGTTACTTAGGGCTGTAATCCGCCTTCGGTGATCGCGCGCGTACGGCAGCGCTGGACTTCGTTCCTGCCTCGCGAGCTGGCGGAGGGCGTCGCTTCCTCGATCCGCTTCGCCGGAAACTCCCATGCGATAAGGCCGGGGCCTGCGTATAGAGGGGGTTAGCGGCGAAAGGCCGGAAAGCGGCGTCGACAGATGCAGAACAGCCATCGCAGATATGTGATCGTCGGCAATGGATTCGCAGGAACGACCTGCGCGGAGCAGCTTCGGAAGGCCGACTCGGCGTGTTCGATCGCGCTCTTTACGGACGAACCGTATACGCTCTACAACCGGCTGGCGCTTCCGCCGCTGTTGCGCAAGCAGGTCAGCGAGCAGAAGGTTATCATCCGGGACCGCGCCTGGCACGAGAAGCTGCGCATCGACCTGTACCTCGAAACGCTCGTCGACCGCATTGACGCCGACGAAAGGGTCGCCTACTCGGGAGAAGCCGGTTACCCGTACGACGCGCTGCTGGTCGCCACCGGTGGCCGTCCCAATCCTTGCGAATCACCCGGAGCGTCGGGCGCAGAAAACGTCTTCAACTTCCAGTACATGGCGGATACGCTGGCCATTTCCCACCAGCTCGAGAGCGCGAAGACGGCGGTCGCGGTCGGCGGCTCGTTCATCGCCTACGAGCTCGCCGAGGCCTTCGCTTCGCGCAAAGTCGAGACCCACTGGCTGTTGCGCGGTTCGCGCTTCTTGCGGCGCATGCTCGATGAGATTGCGGGCGAGATGGTCGACGACGCCGCGCGCGCCGACCACGTCCACGTGCATTACGGCGAACAGCTGCGAGAGCTCGTGCGCACGAACGGCGAGGTCAGCAAGGTCGTGACCGAAAGCGGCCTCGAGATCGCCTGCGACTGCGTCGGCATTGGCCTGGGGTTGACCGTCAATACCGAACTGCTCGAGGGGACGGGGGTCGAGATAAGCACCGGCATCGTGTGCGACGACCGCCTCGAAACCAACGTTAAGGGGATCTTTGCCGGAGGAGACGCCGCCGAGTTCTTCGATCCGGTCGCCGAGATGCATTACCGGATGGGAACCTGGAATAACGCGGGAGCGCACGGCAAGGTCGCAGCAGCCAACATGGCGGGCGGCGACGAGCGGTATCACGACGTCCCCGAGTATTCGTCAAAACTGTTTAGCGAACAGATGATCACCCAGTTCGGCATCTCGCCCGAGTACCGTTCCGATCTCGAGACCGTACGCAAGATCGATCGCGAGAAGAAGCACTACCGCGCGCTCTTCTTCTGGAAAAACCGCCTCGCCGGAGCGGTCATGATCGGCAAAGGCAACCGGGCCGGCAAGCGCAAGTACGTCGATGCGATCAAGGCCAAGCAAGAGTTCAATCCGGGCGATTGGGAATCGCTGCTCGACTGGACGGCCGACTGAAGGCGGCGCCTGCACGGGACATACCCGCAGCGGCGTCCAACTCCCGACGGCACTGATGCTCGTTCTCCCGAGAGACCAACTCGCAGCGGCCCGTGAGTTTGCGGCGGTCGTCGGAGAGAAGCATTGCCTGACTGACCCGGCTGAACTGCGCACCTACGAGTCCGACGGCCTGGCCGGCCCGCGCGTGCGGCCGCTCGCCGTCGTGTTGCCGGCGTCGACCGCCGAGGTAGCAAGCGTCGTGCGGATTGCTCGGGCTCACGGGCTGCCCATCGTGCCGCGCGGCGCGGGCACCGGCCTTTCCGGCGGTGCATTGCCGGTCGAAAACGGCATCGTGATCGGGCTCGCGCGCATGAACCGCATCCTGGCGGTCGATTTTCCGAACGAGCGCATCTGCGTGCAGCCCGGCGTGATCAACTTGGACGTGTCGCGCGCGGTTGCGCCGCACGGCTACTATTACGCCCCAGACCCTAGTTCGCAGAGCGTTTGCTCGATCGGCGGCAACATCGCCGAGAACTCCGGCGGCGCCCACTGTCTCAAATATGGCTTCACGGTCAACCACGTGATGGCAGCGAAGCTCGTGACCGCCGAGGGCGACGTCCTCGAGCTCGGTTCGCCCGCCTCCGATGCGCTCGGTTACGACCTGATGGCGGTGCTCGTCGGAAGCGAAGGATTGCTCGGCATCGTCACCGAGGCCTGGGTGCGCATTCTGCGCAAACCGGAGCTGACGCGCACGTTCTTCGCGACCTTCCCCTCGACCGACGAAGCAGGTGCGTGCGTTTCCGCCATCGTCGCGCGCGGAATCGTTCCGGCGGCGGTCGAGATGATGGATAAGCTGGCGATTGAGGCGATCGTGGCCGCGACGGGGGTCGACTGGCCGCTCGACGCCGGGGCCGCGTTACTGATGGACGCCGATGGGACGCGCGCCGAAGTCGAGCACACCGCGAGCGCCGCCGTCGCGATCGCACGCTCGTGCGGTGCGATCGAAGTGCGCCAGCCGAACGATGACGCGGAGCGAGCCCTGATGTGGAAGGGCCGCAAGGGTGCGTTTGCGGCGATGGGACGAATCAGCCCCAACTACTACGTCCAGGACGGCGTCATCCCGCGCTCGCACATCAGCCGCGTGCTGCACGAGATAGCCGAACTCGGCGCGCGCGAAGGCTTCCGCATCGCCAACGTGTTTCACGCCGGCGACGGCAATCTGCATCCGCTGGTCCTCTACGACGCGCGCATCCCCGGGCAATCCCACGATGCCGAGCGCGTCGCGGGCGAAGTGCTCAAGATCTGCGTGAAGCATGGCGGCTCGATCACGGGCGAGCACGGCGTCGGTGCCGATAAAGCCGTCTACATGGGCGAGCTGTTCAGCGATCAGGATTTGGCGACGATGCACAGCATCCGATGCGCGTTCGATTCGGATTGCACGTTCAATCCCGGGAAAGTGTTTCCCACGCCGCGTCTGTGCGGCGATCGCCCGGGTACCTACGTGCCGCACGCTACCGAGCAGCTCGAGACGGCCGGGCGCGGGTGACGGCGCACGCCGTCCGCTCCGGCGCAGCGCTCGTTCTTCGGGTGCCTGCCGGCCAAGTCGTCACCCCGGCCGACCTGCGCGAAACGGTTGCGATCTTGCGCGCCGGAGCAGCCCGCAAAACGGCCTTTGCGTTCGTGGGCGGCGGTACGGAGCTTGGTTTCGGCAATCCGCCGGCACGCGTCGACACGCTCGTGCGGACCGAACGGCTTAAACGCGTCGTCGAATACGCACCCTCCGATATGGTCGTTACGGTCGAAGCCGGGCTGACCCTTGCGGCTTTGCAACGAGCGCTCTTGCCGCAACGGCAGCGGCTCGCGCTCGACGCGCCGCTTCCCGAACGGGCCACGATCGGTGGTTTGCTGGCAACGGGATCGTTCGGTCCGCGCCGGGCGCGTTACGGACGGCTGCGCGACCTCATCGTCGGCATCTCGATCGTGCGTGCCGATGGCGAGCAGGTTCGCGGCGGCGGGAAAGTCGTCAAGAACGTTGCCGGCTTCGATTTGCCCAAACTCATGGTCGGTTCGTTCGGCACGCTCGGCATGATCGTAACGGCGACGTTCCGCCTCCATCCGCTGCCCGAGTCGGCGCGCTGGATTCGTGCCGGGCCGCTCGACGCCGCGCAACTGCGCGACATCGTCGTTGCGGTCGGTGCGCGCCAGCTCGAGCCTGCTGCCTATCTCGCCGAGCGCACCGACGGCAGGTACGTGCTCTACGCGCTGTTCGAGGGATTTCCAAGCGGCGTCGACGAGCAGGTGTCGGCGTTGACGGAACTCCTAGCGAAACGAGCTATCGAATGCAGCGTCGCCGGCGAGAATGCAGTAGCGGCCATCGACGAGAGCGCGCGATCCCGGGGCGAGTTGCGCTTGCGCATCTCGGCGCCCGCTGCGTGCTTTGAGGAAGTCGATCGCGCCGCGCTCGATCCGTTGCAGCGAACGCTTGAGGCGTGTTCGCTAGCCGTCTATCCCTCGCTCGGCATCGCGTTTGCAGCCGGCAAGGTCGCCGACGCGAGCGCGACGACGGAGGCCCTCGTGGCGGCGCGCCGCTTCGTCGAGGGACTCGGGGGGAATCTCGTGCTGACCGAAGTTCCCGATTCGCTCGAGCAGGTCGTCGATCGCTTTGGGACGCTGCCGCCGTCCTTTGGAATCATGCGCCGCCTCAAAGAGCGCTTCGATCCGGATCGCCGCTTGAACCCCGGCCGTTTCGCGGGTGGCCTGTAATGTCCGTCGCGCCGCATCCCACGACCCGAACGACGAGCGAGCTGATCTCGGATTGCGTGCATTGCGGATTTTGCTTGCCGGCCTGTCCCACGTACCGCTCCTGGGGCAACGAGCCGGACTCGCCGCGCGGGCGCATCGATCTGATGAAGGGCCTCGAGGAAGGGACGCTCGATCTGAGCGACGCGGTCGTCGAGCATTTCGACGCGTGCCTGGGCTGCATGGCGTGCGTCACCGCATGCCCGTCGGGCGTGCGTTACGATCTGCTGATCGAGTCGACGCGCGCGAAAGTCGAAACCGGCTACCAGCGGACGCAAGCCGAACGCGGCTTCCGCGAGCTGATCTTCTCGCTCTTTCCGTACCCCGAACGCTTGGCCGCGCTCAGCGTGCCGCTCTTGGTCTACGCACGCTCCGGTTTGCAGAAGCTGGTCCGGGCAAGCAAGGTGCTCGACCGCCTCTCCGCGCGCTTGGCGCAACTCGAGGCGTTGATGCCGGACATCTCACTCGCCGACGTGCGCCCGACGCTGCCGCGCGACGTCGCGGCCCACGGCACGCTGCGCGGCCGCGTCGCGCTCGTCGCAGGCTGCGTGCAGCGGACGTTTTTCCCGAACGTCAACACGGCCACGCTGCGCGTGCTGTCGGCGGAAGGCTTCGACGTCGCCGTTCCGGTGGGTCAAGGCTGTTGCGGTGCGCTATCGCTGCACGCCGGGCGGGCCGAGGAAGCGCGGCGTTTCGCCCGTGCGTTGATCGAACGGTTCGAGGGACATTGGGTGGAAGCAATCCTGGTCAACGCAGCAGGGTGCGGCGCGACGCTCAAGCAGTACGGCGAGCTCTTTGCCGGTGACGAGGCCTGGCGCGAGCGCGCCGAACGCTTCGCCGAAAAGGTTCTGGACGTCAACGAATTTCTGGCCCGTTACGAACCGGTCGCGCCGCGCCGAGCGATGCCGCTGCGCGTCGCCTACCACGACGCCTGTCACCTGGCCCACGCGCAACGCGTGCGCGCCCAACCGCGCGCCTTGCTCCAGACGATTCCGCAGCTCGAGCTGGTCGAGATTCCCGACGGCGACCAATGCTGCGGAAGCGCCGGCGTCTACAACCTGTTCGAGCCGGAGAGTGCGCGTGAGATCGGCGAGCGCAAAGTCGACAACGTGCTTGCCGTGGCCCCCGATGTCCTCGCCAGCGCGAACCCCGGCTGCACGCTGCAGATTCGTTCGCTGCTACGCAAACGCGGGAAAACGCTTCTCGCCGCGCACCCGATGGAGATCCTCGACGCCGCCATCGAGCGCGCGTGATCGTCTCCGGCAAGCCGCCCGGGTCGCTCGAAAACGAAGCGCCGCCCTACGCCGATCTCGAACGAGAGTGGCACGTGCTCGCGGCGCGCGATGGTTTAAGCCTGGCGACGGTGCGGTGCGCGGATTGCGAGCGGTCGCTGCTGCTGGCAGACATTGCGGCGCCTGAAAAACCTGTGGTGGCCATCGCGGCCGGCGTTCACGGCGACGAGCCGGCGGCATCCTGGGCGTTGCTTTCCATCGTGCGCGACGGCTTGCTCGACCCGTCCTTCGCTTATCGTATCTGGCCGTGCACGAACCCAAGCGGATACGCGCTCGGAACGCGCGCCAACGCTGAGGGGTTCGACGTCAACCGCAGCTTTGGCGGCGATGGAACGACGCCCGAAGCACGCGCGATCGTCGCCGCCAACCGAGGTTGCCGCTTCGCCCTGACGATCGACTTGCACGAAGACTACGAAGCGCACGGCTTCTATTGCTACGAGCCGCTGATCGGGGGCGAAGCGCCTCTGGGGAGAGCGGTGGTCGACGCCGTCGCCGGCGCAGCTTTTCCGATTCAGGAGCTCGACGACGCCTTCGAGCTCGGCTACCCGGTCGAAGCGCACCACGTGCGCCGGCTCGAGCACGGCCGCGTGCTCCCCACCCCCGACGCCGAGATCGCGTTTTCCGCCGCCCTTCCGTACAGCATGTATCTGCTGAAGAACGGCCTCGCGAAACGCTCGCTAACCCTCGAATCGCCACGCCGTTTGGCGTGGGACGATCGAATCGCAATCCACCGCGTTGCCGTCGTCAACGCCCTCGTCCAACTGTCTGACGTGATGTGACCTCTTCGAAACCGCCGCGCCGGTTCGTTCTGCTCGACTACGAACCTACCGCGTCACCGCCACGGAGCGTGGACTTATGTTCTCGGCGCGTTGGCGTATTCTCGATGCCATGTTTGCAAAGACCAACGCGTGAAATGGCATGACACCGTACCAATAGAGGGAGCCCCAGAACCCACGCGGCTCGAAAAACGCAGTTTGCCGCAAGCAGGTACGACCGTCATCGAGCGGCTCGGCATCGAACTGTAGCCAGGCACGACCCGGAAGCTTCATTTCAGAGCGCAGTCGAAGCGAACGCTGCGGCTCGTACGCATCGACCCGCCAGAAGTCTACGGCATCTCCTAGCCGCAATTCGCTTGGACTGCGGCGTCCCCGGCGAGCACCGACTCCACCGACGAGTAGGTCGAGCATGCCGCGCAGCCTCCACAGAAAGTTGGCATAGAGCCAGCCGTGCTCTCCGCCAAGGCTGGTGAACACCAAGGCTACATCACGTGAAGGCGCGTTGACCACGAGGCTGCGTCGATCGACGAACATTCCTTCTTTTTCACCCGTGAAATCGGCGGAAAGCTCTCGCGAGCCGGCGCCGTCGAACCACGTCGTTTCAGAGCTGCTCGTGCGGTAGCGATCCAGCGCACTTCGTACCGCGGCGTCGAACCCGAAAGGCTCGATACTCGGAAAATCCAGTCGCGCGGCATCATCCTTTACGACGACTTCGTTGTGCAGTCCAAGTATGAGCGGCTGCGCTAGGCGCGCGGAGATCGGCGTTACCAAGTGAACCCAGTACGACGATAGCCTTGCCGTAAATAAGGGGACGATAATGATCAGACGCTCGAGGCCGCGCAGGCGAGCGTATCGTAACATCATGTCGCGATACGTCACGATATCCGCGCCGCCGATCTCGTAGATGCGCGAAGTTGTTGCCGGGATATCCAGCGCTGCCAAAAGGTATGCAAGGACGTCCTGGATTCCGATGGGTTGCGCACGGGTGATCACCCATTTCGGTGCAATCATCACCGGCAAACGCTCCGTTAGGTAGCGCATCATTTCAAAAGAAACGCTTCCGCTTCCCACGATCATCGCGGCGCGAAACTCCAGAACGGGCACGCCGCAGTCGCTTAGCACCTGACCCACTTCGTGACGGCTGCGCAGGTGGCGCGACAACGCGACGTCGTCTGATCCTAATCCGCCGAGATAGATGATTTTCTTGACGCCGGCTTTGCGCGCGGCAGAACCGAATTTCGTAGCCGCCTCACGGTCGCGCTCGCTGAAGGTACCTGACGCCCCCATCGAATGTATCAAATAGTAAGCTACGTCGATGCCTTCACACGCCGCACGAAGGGGTTCGTCGTCCAACACGTCACCCTCGACGATCTCGACGCCGGGAAAACGCCCATCGAGGCGTCGTGCGTCCCGGGCTAGGCAACGCACCGCATACTGTTTCTCTTGCAAGTGAGGAACGAGACGTCCGCCGATGTAGCCGGTGGCACCCGTAACCAAGATGTTCATCGTTCGCCGGGAGACCGGGTCATTGAGCCTCGAAAAATTCCTTTCGGGCGCCGACGCTGTTATGAAGGCGGAAGGCAAAACGGGGTTGCTCGATATTCGCGAGAGCGTCTTCGGCCCGACGTGGTCGTAGACCCCGGCACGCGGCTACGCGGGCCGGGACGAGCGCGGGCCAAGGCACCCGTCCCTCAACCAATAACGCGGCGGGCGAGGTGACCGGCTGGTGGGTCGACGGGAACGGGGTCAACCACGGCTTTCCAGTGGACTCCGTGGTAGCGTGCGTTTAGGATCCGGCCGCGCGAAGCCAGGCGCAAGGCGTCCCTCTACTGGAACAGGTCGGCAGCGGACGTGATACGCACGCCGCGAGCTCGCGTTTTCTCGTGCATCGCTTCGCGGATCTGCTGCTCGCTATATCCGTTCGAGGCGCTCGTCGCGTGTCCGTCCGCGACGAGCGTGACGCGATAGCCGCGCTCGGTCGCTGCAGCGATCGTCGCGTTCACGCAGACGTCGGTCTGCATTCCGGCGGCGATCAGGTGATCGGCATCGAGCGCAGCGAGGACTTCCGTCAAGTTTGTTTGCGCAAACGCATCACTGGAGCGCTTCTCGACGATCGGTTCACCGGCGCGCGGCGCGATTTCGCTTGCGATCTGCCATTCGGGCGTTCCGGGGATCAGTTCCCCTGGGCTGCCGTCGTGCCGCACGTAGACGACCGGTAGTCCTGTCGAGCGCGCCTTATCGAGCAAGGGGACGAGCGTTCCCAGCAGTTCCGACTGACGCGCCGCGGGAAGCTCGTCGAGGAGCGCGCGTTGAACGTCGATGATGAGCAGCACGTCTTTCACGTCGAACCTCAAACGGCGGCGGCTTCGCGGACGTAGGGGACGACGTAGGGGCCTTCGGGTAAGATGGCGCAGCTCGCCGAAGGGCCGGCAGAGGCCAGGGCCTGCGCAACCGCAACCGATGGGTCGCGTACCGGCTCCAGCATGGCCGCGCGGACGACGTCGCCGGGGAGCGACGAGTAAAGCAGCACGCGCGCCTGCTGAAGGACCAGCGCCGTGCTCTGGGCCGCCCACTGATCGTAGACGCAGTAGTCCGGGGCTTCGATCATCGCAAGCAGTTCGTCCGCCGTCCGGCAAGAGCGGATGATGTCCTTGAAATTCCCGTGCTCCGGTAAGCCGTCCGAGAGCTCGGCGCACATGACGATCGTTCCACCGGGCTCGACGACGCGCGCCGCCGCCGACAAACCCTTGATGCACTGATACAGGTTCTGGTCGAGCGGGTAGCCGCCGTTGGTCGTGACGACGACGTCGAAGCGGCCGTCGACGGCTTTGGCCGCGGTGCGCTTGCAGAAATCGCATCCGAGCCGGTGCGCGGCGAGGTAGTCGCCGCAAAACATGCCGGTGATGCGCCGCTCGCGGTCGAGCGTGACGTTGACCATGAAGTGAGGCGGCGCCATTGCCGTGATTTCGCGCGACATCTCGGCGATCGGGCTGCGCTCGCGCTCGAGCCAGGTCGAGTGCGGGTGGCCGATCATGCGCGCGTTGTGGAAGAAATTGACGCTCTCGATTCCGGCCACGCCGGGCATGATTCCCTTGGCGCCGCCCGAAAATCCGGCATACAGGTGCGGTTCGATGAAGCCGACGACGATGCGTTTGTCGGCCCGTACGTACTCGCTGTTCAGCCATGCCGGTGCGCCGCGGGACGTCGTACCGACGCGCGTGACCGCCTTGCTATCGTGCGCATCGTGATCGATAAAGCGCACCCGCTCGAGCGTCTCGCGGCCGAACATCTGCTCCATTTCGGTAGGCGTCGTCGCGCGATGGGAACCGGTTCCGACGATCACGGTAACGTTGCGGGCCGGCACGTGCCCGAGCTCGTCGAGAATCCAAGGAATCAGCCGCTCGTTGGGTGTCGCGCGGGTGACGTCGGAGGTGACGATGACGACGCGATCCTGCGAGCCGACCAGCTCGCGCAGCGCCGGCGCGTCGATCGGAGCGCGCACCGCACTGCGAAAGGCCGCGCGTTCATCGGCTAGGCCGGGGGGATCGTCGGGCTCGATGAGGGTGGCGTCATCGGGAACCACGATCTGAAGTGCGGTGCGGCCGTAGGCGAGGCGGACGTGCATGATCGCCAGCCTTCGCCGTTCGCGGCGCGCGCCCCGCGGGTGCCGATTTCACGGCGCGCAAACGAGGACAAGACTTTTCAGGCGCCGCGCGGAACCGCTCGCCGCTATGGCAGCAGAGCGCGATCAACTCGAGGTCGACGTCCTCATCGTGGGCGGTGGCCCGGCCGGGCTCGCGGCGGCGATTCGCCTCCGCCAGCTCGCCAAGGAGCAGGCCAAGGACGATCTGTCGGTGATGCTGATCGAGAAGGCCGGCGACATCGGCAACCACGGAATTTCAGGCGCGGTGCTCGATCCCAAGGGCCTCGACGAACTGCTGCCGGACTGGCGCGGCAAGGCGCCGGTCGAGTCGCCCGTGACCAGCGACGCGATGTGGTACATGACCGCCGGCGGAAAGCTGGCGGTGCCCGGCTTCGCGATGCCGCCGATGATGAAGAACAAGGGCAAGTTCGTGGCCAGCCTTCAGAAGCTGACGAAATGGATGGGCAGCGTCGCCGAAGAGCTCGGCGCGGACGTCTTCCCGTCCTTTCCCGGACAAGAGCTCTTGTGGGAAGAGCAGCGCGTCACCGGCGTGCGCGTCGGCGACAAAGGCGTCGATCACGACGGCCGGCCCAAAAGCAACTACGAGCCCGGCCCCGACTTGCTCGCGAAGGTCGTGATCTTGGCCGAAGGTCCGCGCGGGACGCTCGCCAAGCAAGCCATCCCGAAGCTCGGTCTGAATGCCGGCAAAGATCCGATGGTCTACGCGATCGGCGTCAAGGAACTGTGGCGCTGCAAGCCGGGCACGTTCGCGCCGGGGATGGTGATCCACACCTTCGGCCATCCGCTTCCGAACGATACCTTCGGCGGGGGATTCATCTATGGGATGGCCGACGACGTTCTCGACGTGGGATTCGTCACCGGCCTCGACTACAAGGACCCGACGGTCGATGGGCACGACAACTTCCAGCGCTACAAGCAGCACCCGGCCCTGGCGGCCATGCTGGAAGGCGGCAAGCTGCTGCGGTATGGTGCGAAAGCGATTCCCGAAGGCGGCTTATACGCAATGCCTCGCGCCTACGCCGACGGCTTGCTGATTACCGGCGACTCCGCCGGCTTCCTCAACGGGATGCGGCTCAAGGGCATCCACCTCGCAATCAAATCGGGAATGATGGCCGCCGAGACGGCTTTCGCGGGGATCGTTGCGGGCGATACGCATGCGGCTGCGCTGTCCGGCTACGAAACCCTCTTCAAGGACTCGTGGGCCTATCAAGAGCTGCGCGTTGCGCGCAATTTTCACCAAGGGTTCAAGAAGGGGCTCTTCGCGGGAATGCTCAACGCCGGCCTTGCCATGAACACCGGCGGCCGCGCTTTCGGCGTGGTCGACAAGCTCCCGGGCGAAGAAGGCTACGCGCAGATGGAGAAGATCGCGGAACACCCGCCCAAAGCGATCGAACACCGCGCCAAGATCGACAACGTGCTCACCTTCGACAAGCTGACCGACGTGTTCAACAGCGGCACCATGCACGAGGAGAACCAGGTGCCCCACCTGCACGTCGCCGACACCAACATCTGCGCGGAGCGATGCACCGTCGAATACGGCAACCCGTGCCAGTACTTTTGCCCGGCAAAAGTCTACGAGCCGCTCTTCGAAAAACGCGCCAGCGGCGCCGACGGCGGATACGACGGGCGCCTGCAAATCAACTTTACAAACTGCGTGCATTGTAAGACCTGCGACATCATGGACCCCTACCAGATCATCACCTGGGTTCCACCCCAAGGCGGGGAGGGTCCGGTCTACACCGGCATGTAGGAGTCCAACGTCGATCTTGGGCGCCTACTCGGCGTACTGGGCGACGCCGTTGCCGAAGGACCAGTTTTCCTTTTTCACCTCGACTATGTTGACGAACACGTCCTCGCGACGGAGGCCGACGGCGGCCTGCAGGCCGTCGGCTATCGCGCGATACAACGCGCGTTTCTGCTCGAGAGTACGGCCCTCGTTCCAGGTGATCTGGATCAACACGAAGTCGTCGCTCCGCTCGATGCCGAGATAGTGCCGATCGAAGAGTAGCGCGCCGGCTTCATGCTCCGCCACGACCTGAAAACGGTCGTTTGCCGGCACGCCGATCCCGACCAGCGCCTCGTAAACGACGCGGCCGACCTCCTGGCGATAGGCCGGACTCTTCCCGGCGAGCAGATCGATTCGAACCAAAGGCATGGCAGCTCTCCCATGTATCCGTGCATCTTCGCTTTGCCGCCGGGGAGCCGGCATTAGCCGCGACTTCACCCTCGCCGAAGTGGCGGCTTCGCGTGGGCCGCTATCGCGTTCTATCGCCACAAATGGCAGCTTCTCATCGTGCTCGCTGCCGGCGATCGTGGAAACTGCGCACGATAACTTAAGCCGCCTTTAATTCGCTCTTAAGATTTCACTCGGCATTATCGTGAGGCCCGCAAGCGGCAAGAGCCCAGCGAAAGGACCCTTCTTGGAGAGCGTGCTCGGAGACTCGTTATCGACGACGGGTCTCGTCTTCTTGGTGTTGGCCCTCGCCCTCGCGCTCAGTTTCGAATTCGTCAACGGTTTTCACGATACGGCGAACGCCGTGGCGACCGTCATCTACACGCGCGCGCTGCCGCCGACTCCAGCCGTCGTCTGGTCGGGGCTTTGGAACCTCGCCGGCGTGATGACGTCGGCCGGCACGGTTGCCTTCGGAATCCTCGCCTTACTGCCCGTCGAGCTCGTGCTCAACGTGGGATCGGGGGCCGGGTTCGCGATGGTCTTCTCGCTGCTGATCTCGGCAATCTTGTGGAACCTTGGAACCTGGTACTTCGGGCTGCCGGCCTCGAGCACGCACACGC